>Ga0315282_10000072_pt1 | contig 195238 bp, 195 predicted proteins | sample YL17G07_20_MG_FD_203693 | JGI IMG/M metagenome (GOLD analysis project Ga0315282, IMG submission 203693) | Sediment microbial communities from Yellowstone Lake, YNP, Wyoming, USA - YL17G07_20 | ecosystem: Environmental > Aquatic > Freshwater > Lake > Sediment | place: USA: Wyoming | collected... | reverse complement strand
AAGCACTATTTCTGAAAGCAGAACGTTAACATAAAGACCTGCGACTTCTGCACACTCCAGAGGAGTTACGCACCAAATTAGACGGGTTATGCACAATTTTGGCTGAAATATGGAATTTTAGACATCGCTCGCGCGGCCTCTTTGATATATACGATCGCGTATATCTAAAACGTCCCGGCGCAAAGCTGCGTTGCTCTCGATCTCGCTTTCAATCTTGTCGTAGCCTCGAATAATAGACGAGTGGTCCCGGTCACCTAATGCTTTTCCAATAACATTGTAGGAACATGCTGATTCTTCCCGTAATAGATATACTGCCACATGTCGCGCCTTGGCGGTGAGTTTGTCGCGCCTCTTGCCGGTTAGGGTGTCAGGGGGGATATCAAAATGCCTTGCGACAGCTGCCAGCACTACGGGTATCGATGGCGCACGGCGGGGCGTATCGTCCATAGACTCATCCAGCGCCTCTGATGCAAGTTCAATTGTGACTGGTTTTTCTTTTGCTCGTGAAAGAGCGACAATGCGGTTTAATGATCCCTCTAACTCACGTATACTCTTGTGTATCCTGTGAGCTATGAAATGGAAAACGTCTTGGGGGATCACTACCTTGTTCTCTTCCGCTTTAGCCTGGAGGATGGCCATACGGGTCTCCAAGTCCGGGGGCTGGATATCGGTTATTAATCCCCACTCGAAGCGTGACCGCAGTCTATCCTCGAGAAGATTTATGGCCTTTGGCGGACGATCGCTTGTGAGAACAATCTGGTGGCTGCCGTTGTGCAGATCATTGAATGTATGGAAAAAGCCTTCCTGTGTCTGTTCTTTGCCTCCGATAAAGTGAATATCATCTATCAGCAGTACATCCACGCTGCGGTACTTCTGGCGGAAGTCCTCTGTCTTGCCTTCTCGAATGGCTTTGATGAATTCGTTAGTAAACTGTTCAGTGCTGACCAAAAGCGCATTGAGTTTGTTCTTAGTAACAGCATGCCCGATGGCGTGCAGAAGGTGGGTCTTGCCCAATCCCACGCCACCGTAGATGAAAAGCGGATTATAGGTATAGCCTGGTTTTTCAGCTACCGCCCGGGCTGCGGCTTCTGCCAAGCGGTTGCAGCTGCCAACTATGAAGGAATCGAAAGTATATTTGGGATTGAAGCCGTTAGGACCGTTCTTGCGGTAATTGGCATTGTTCAATTGTTTATTAGCTCTGCTGTTCTTTGGTTTCGATGAAGTGTCTTGCTGTTGTATCTGAAATGTTAATTCAAGTTCTTTCCCCGTGATTCTAATGAGTGTTTTTTGAATAATAGATGCCAGGCGCTGCTCTAGATAATCTATAGCAAACGGAGAGGAAACGCCTATAGTGAAACTGTCTCCGTCATAACTTAAACCTGTGGTGTCCCGAAGCCACGTGTCGTAATTTGTCCTATTGATCTGTAGCTGTAATTCCCCTAACGCTGCCTCCCAGATTTCCTTAGCAGATTCGTTAACAGGCATCTGTTAAAACTCCTTACCTTCGGGTTCCTGTTTGAACCAATTTTAATAGATCAGAGCCTCAAGGTCAGGACATTTTGTCCCTCTCAAGGGACGGGAACATCCTGATAAATTTGGCAGCTTTTAAGTTGCTGATTTCAATGTACTGCGGGGGGGCAGGTGTAAAGATAACAGAATCTGCGCCGTTGGTCAAGGGGTTTTATGCTACTAATTTTCTCAGAATTCGCATTGTTTTCGTAAATATCCGACAGTCTATGTAAAATCATCTATTGACATATTCGTGTGTAAGTGTTAGCCTCATGGCATCTTCAAATAGGAGGTATGAATGCAAGCTTATTGTATGAAGTGCAGGAAGAAGGTAGAGATTAGGAATCCCATGCAGATCAAGATGAAGAACGGTCGACCGGCGACACGTGGTTCATGTCCTAAGTGTGGAACAAAGGTATTTCGCATCGGCAAGTAAGACGATCAAAAGCATAATCAATAAATAGGGCCACCGAGTGTGGCCCTATTTATTTTCAGGAAGTGAGTCGCACAGCAGTAACACCATGGGCCAAATCTGGCATCTGCGAATTTAGCTACGAAATCGGGGCCATTAGGTAACAACTCCAGGTTTGTCACAGCTTCTGGTTAGTCTCTTCAATTCCCCTTGGGGGCACCAAATGCAGCTTCAAATAAAGCCTTCATATCCATATTAATTCTATTATTTAAATCAGGCGTGGCATTGACTTTTTCTTTCTGGCATATGCTACAATTAAGCCCTCTTTAGTAAGAAAGTGTGGAAAATACCTCTAAAAGCTTTGTATAAACCCTGAAAGAAGTTATAAAGGAGGTTTATATCCTATGACAGCAGATAATCGTTTTGACATTGTTATTGTTGGAGGCGGGCCTAACGGCACGGCGATGGCGGCCTACCTGTCAAAGTGCGGCCTTAAGGTCTGCGTACTGGAGGAAAGGTATGAAGCCGGCGGATCGTGCGAGACCGCTGAACCCAAAGCAGGGCTCCGTATATTCCCACATGCCATGCTAATGTATGCATCTCCAGCACCTGGTTTTGAACAGCTCGAGCTGTGGAAGTATGGCTTCCGCATCGCATGGAACCCCCAGGAGCTTATGGTCCATGCTACAACCGGCTTATGCCTCACTACTGGAGTGACTGGACTGAGCAACAAGGACATGGTTGGCTATATGACGGTCAGCGGACTTGTAGGCAACCCGCCCTGGGCCCGCGAGCTGATGAGGGCCACAAACTGGTGTCCGCCACATCCTGACTATATAGAGCTCAATGAGCACACTATACCTTATATGCAGGTTTACAAGAAGCATGCGCCAGAAGTATGGACAAAAGAGTTGCTCGATATGACCCTCTTTGACTTCATGGATGAGTGGTTCGACACCGAACCGTGGAAGTGCACCATAGCCGGGGCCGCTTGGTGGTCCGGAGCGGCAGCGCACTGGGAGGGCGTAGCTATCCCTGCTTTCATTAACGTAATGCAGCTCTTTATCACATCACTCTCCGTGCCGCGGGGCGGCATGCACGGTTATTTTCATGCCATCTTCCGCTGCGCAATAGCCCACGGAACGACCTTCAAGACCGCCTGTCCTGTAGAGGAAATCATTGTCCAGAACGGCAGGGCGGTCGGCGTGCGTCTGCGTGATAGCGCCGCAACCCGCGAGAAGACAATATGGGCAGATAAGGCTGTTATCTCCGCATGCGATATAAAACAAACCTTCAATAAGCTCATAGGGCCGAGGCATCTGGACAGGGGCTTCCTGCAAAAAGTCAACGACATCAGCGTTAAAGGAGGCACTCTCTGGGTATCACAGTTCCTACTGAAAAAGCCTCTGGCCTGGAAACCGAAGTGGTCTAAGATGGAGGGCGAAGATATTCCTTACGGCAGTGCATTCCCTACAGATTCCCGCGAAATCTACTATGAGAATGTGTCCGACGTCGATGCCTTCAAGGGCAACCCCAGCGTGCCGGCGGAACGTTATATGTGGTTCCTGTGCCCTAGCCAGGCTTTCGATCCTACCGATAACCAGTGCCCTGGAATCCATCCTAAAGGTTGCCTAACAGCAGCTTTTGAGGCGGGGGCGACGCCGCCGGAATATAACGTAGAGGCTCCGGACGCAGCGGATAAGGTGAAGGCGGAGATGGAGAAATATTTCCGTAAGGCCTTCAGCATACCGCTTGATGGTCTAGATGACGACAATATCGTCTACCATTGGTCCACGGCGCCGTTCGAGATGATACACCGCAACCGCAGCCTCATAGGAGGCACATGGTGCGGCAGGCGCCACTGCGACGACCAGTTGTTTGCCAACAGCCCCATCGTCGGCTCAGGTATGGCCAGGTATCGCACCCCGATCGACGGCTTGTATCTCTGTCACCAGACTTCTGGCCACCCAGGAGGCCTGTGCCTCATGGCCATCCCATACAATCTGATGCACATACTTATCGAGGACGGCATAGCCGAGCCGGGCCCGTGGTGGTATCCGTCGCCATACTATATTCCTGAGAAGGGCAAGATATCAGCCGTGCCAGGCCAGGGCAGGATACCCAAGTAACTATAAACAAACCATTAAGTAGAGAATTGGCCGCTTGCTGACCTTACGTTTCATCGAAAGCTTTCTTAACAGGTATCATTACCACAGACCACACATGAGTTGCAATATGACTCCTCCATTAATCAAAAGAAAGGATACTGACTGTCGGATATTTACGGAGAATTGAGCGCGAGTTTGACAAGCTTGAGACAGGCGATATAGTATAGGTGCAAAATCTGTTGGCAGGTCGTGCTACGCAATGTCTGAATATAGAGACAAACTTTTCTCACCAGCAAAGCTCAATGGTTTGGAGCTGCGCAACCGCATAATTCGATCAGCCTGTTTTGAGGGAATGTGCCCGGACGGCTATCCCACTGAACGGTTAATCGATCTACACCGCGAACTCGCAAAGGGCGGAGTGGGCATGACCACTATGGCCTATTGCGCCGTCGAGCCCGATGGGCGCATGAGAGAAACGATGATGTACATGCATGAAGGGATTCGTCCGCAAATGGAGCGGCTGACCCGCGCAGTGCATGAGGCTGGTGCCAAGATCTCAGGGCAGATAGGCCACTGCGGCAACTTCTCTCAGAACAAGAAGCTCCAGGGCAAGCGTCCGCTCGGTCCCTCCCCCATGATCAACTTGAGTGGCATCCCCTATGGCGTACCCTTCGCCGGTGCCATGACCCACACTGATATCGATCGTGTGGTTCAGTGCTTTCACGACGCGGCTCTCTTCATGAAATCGGCAGGCTTCGATGCCCTGGAGATACACTTCGGCCACGGCTACGCGTTGAGCCAGTTCATCAGCCCCAAGACCAATAAACGAAAAGACGAATATGGCGGATCGCTCATCAACCGCATGCGTTATCCATTGCGGGCCCTCGAAGCGGTGCGCAAGGCGGTGGGGGACAACTTCCCCATCCTCGGCAAGATGGGACTCACCGACGGGGTCAAGGGTGGTCTAACCACGGATGAGGCTGTCGAGGTAGCCGGACTTCTGGACGATGCTGGCATCGATGCCCTGGTCCCCACCGGCGGTACCAGCAGCATGAACCCGATGCTCCTGTTTCATGGGGACAGCCTGCTCCCGGGACTGATCGCCGTGGAAAAGAATTGGATTACGCGCCTCGGCATGCATATGCTCGGGCCCCGGATGTTTAAGAAATACCCTTACGAAGAGCTGTACTTCCTTGAAGGGGCCAAGAGGGTGCGCGACCGAATTAAGCATGCCAAGCTATGCTACATTGGCGGAGTATGTACGATGGAGAGCTTAGAAACTGTGATGCGGGAATTCGACTTCGTCCAGATAGGACGGGCGCTGCTTAAGGATCCCGCCTTTGTGAATCACGCCATGGCTGATCCCAATTACGTCAACGGCTGCGATCACTGCAATAGATGCGCGACTTTGATCTTTCATCCGGACGGGATCCGTTGCGTTGCCAACGATAAATGATGATGCCCGAGCCTGGAATAGATGCATTTAACTCTTGACCTTGCTAATCTGCTCAGCTAGAGAGTAATCAAAAGTGTGACCTTACCCCGATGTTAGCAACACCGGCAATTAGAGCATGATACTTTCAACTCGTTCGAACCCTTGTCACTTGGGGGCACCATCTTTGTAGGCAGCAGTAACACTAGGCATCAAAGCTGACATTCACGAATTTAGCTACGAAATCGGTGCGATCAGGCAGCAACTCTAGATCCTCCGTCCAGTCATATTCGAAATACAACCACCTCATTTTCATATGGTTTTCATCAAATCTTTATTTATGTAAATAATTATTATGATATATTAAGGTAATTACTGTAATATTAAGGCCATTGACACCAACCCATTTGACACCAACCCATTTATGTTATATAGTCGTCACATTGCTGTGTAACTTAAGTAAATTTCCGTGTTTAGCTCGTGATACTAGTGCAAGCAAATATTAAGTAACGATAAATGCGTTAAATGCGCAGCTTAACACTGAAAGAAGCATAACCACCTTTATCAAACATAACCTGTGGCCGCCCTAAGGGCAAAAGGACAGATATACATATTTTTCTTGCAGGGTAGAATTACAGGAGGTAAGAAAGATGTATACTCGACATGCAAATTCAAAAGTAAGAGCAATATGTGCTGTGTGCTTGCTTTTTATGATTTCAGTGACAATATTTGCTTATGCAGTAACAAATGTTTCAGCTCAAAGTTATCCATCAGGGATGGTTGGTTACTGGAAGTTTGATGGCAACCTTACAGATGAACTTGGAACTTACGATGGGACTATGGGACCTTATGGCAGCTATGTAGATGGACTGATAAACCAGGGTTTGCACGGTCCTAAGGCTTGCTCTGGCCCATATGCAGCAAAAGTAGATAACTTTCCCAACTTAGATTCCTTCACTATCGAGGCCTGGATAAAGCCAGCCTGTCCACTGGGTAGTTGGCAAGGTTCACTAACTGTAGGTAAGTCGCTAGAAACCGGTTACTATCAACGTATAGGTTTCATACTTTTTACTGTACCTTCTCCATATGAGAGTTCGAATTATGCCTTTTACATTGATATCCGTGACGGGGTTAACTACCAATCTGTCGGATCACCTTTAACCTATCCCTGCGGCAATTGGTATCATGTTGTCGCAATGCGGGATAGGGGTAATTTGATAAGGCTCTTCGTAAACGGAGAGGAAGTAGCAAGTGCTTTGGATAATATTATTGGTGATATTTCGAATATGGAGCCTTTGGTTTTTCATGGGGTGTCCTCTGGAGGCTGCGGCTGGGGCATGAGCGAGATAACAATGGATGAGGTAGCTATTTATGACAGGCCGTTAAGCGAGGCTGAGATCCAGCAACACTATCAAAATGGTCTGCAAGGTTTAGGTTATGAAGAGGAACCCATATCTACACCTACGCCCACTCCAATACCTACATGTCAGCCATTACTGTTAGAAGATTTCTCGGATACTCAATTGGATTCTGCTTGGCAACTGACATCCTTCTTTGGATATGGAAGTTATTCTTTGAGTGCTAATCCTGGGCACCTGAGATACCAAATAGAAGGGTCCATGGGCCGGTCCCTCGGTTGGCGAGATAACTACGCAACCGTTAGCGGATGGCAGCCGACTACAACACTGATCCGTTCGTTCACCGGAGATAGCTGGGTTCTTGACACCAAGGTGACTTACAATCTGCATTATAGTTCCGGGGGGAGCTCACAGGGCGCGCAACATGGGCTAATCAACATTGCGTTTGGTGATGGGATTAACAATTATCTGACTATCGACCGCGATGTGGACTGTGGGTACAATGCGAATTACTTGCAGGTATATGTGGCTAATGCTGATGGCACGCCGGGGAGCTTTACGAGCAATGACCTGCGCGCTCAGGATGATGTTGAAAACAACGAATGGATGAATCACACTTATTACTATCGTATCGAACGGGATGGTAGCGATGTCTCCATTTACATCAGTTATGACGGCATAAGCTATACCAAGGTACACTCATTTGTACTCCCTTCTAGTATAGAAAATAGTCAGAGAATAATAATAGAAGGAAACGTCTGGACTACAGCGGGCTCTTATGTAGACTGGGATTATATAAATGTCGGCAGCACAAATTGTACACCCAATGGTACATGGCTCACCAAAACCCCAATGCCTATGGCGCGTTCAAGGGCTGCGTCAGGAGTGATTGATGGTATTCTCTACGTTGCAGACGGTTTGAATGGGGTAGGCACTAATACTCTTCAGGCATATAATCCGGCAACAGATAGCTGGAGTATTCTGGCATCCATGCCTGCTAGTCTATATGAGGGAGATGGGGCAGGGGTAATTGATGGCAAGCTCTATGTACCAGGAGGATGGGATAGTGTTAGTCGGCTTCCAGTTAGCAACCTGTTCGTCTATGACCCCGCGACTAATTCATGGAGTAGTGCGGCCAGTATGTCTCACCTTAGTGGTGATGGAGCTTCTGGCGTAATCGATGGCAAATTGTACGTCACTACCGCGTGCAACGGATACAGTGGCTATAGAAACTTTCTCGATGTTTATGATCCGGATACAAACAGTTGGAGCAGCCTAGCTTCATCACCCTGTGCTCAAGGCCAGCCTGCCTTTGGTGTTATTGATAACAAGCTCTATGTAGCAGGGGGATATGACGAGAGCGGATATCTGTCAGTATTGAACGTCTATGATCCATTATCGAACACATGGGCCACTAAAAGCCCCATGCCGGTCGCTTTTGGTCATTGTGCAGGTGCGGTTTTCAACGGCAAGTTCTATGTAATAGGCGGCTGGAATGTTAATGCAGGTATTTTCTACGACACAGTGTATGTATATGATCCATCCACTGACACATGGACAACCGAAACCTCAATGCCGACATCTCGTGGAGGGATGGCTGCCGGAGTAATCGACAATGTTATCTATGTTGCTGGAGGCGAGGATAACACAGGTTCTCTAGCGACTTTAGAAACCTTCACACCAACATCCACACCCACACCTACGCCCATACCTACACCTACGCCTACACCTACGGCTACGCCTATACCACAACCTAACGAGGTTTGGGTAGATGATGACTTTGACGCCTCAACATTGGGTTGGGGCTACGATCATTTCGCCAAAATCCAAGACGGAATCAACGCTGTATCAGGTTCAACTGTCCACGTGGCTGCGGGAACCTACCGCGAGAATATCATTCTTATAGACGGGATTGAGCTGCTAGGAGCGGGCAACGCCTCCACCGTCATAGATGGGATGAAAAGTGGCTCAGTTGTAACAGCGGATAACGTTGGCTATACTACGATATTGGATGGATTCACCGTCACCAATGGCAGCGGTACTTCTGTTTCAGGACTAGGGCGCTGCGGAGGTGGGATGTACAACGGTTACTACTCCTCGCCCACTATCACCAACTGCATATTCCAAAACAACTCAGCGTCCATCGGCGGCGGGATGTACAACTGTGACTACTCCTCGCCCACTATTACCAACTGCATATTCCAAAACAACTTGGTAAGTGCCAGTGGCGGCGGGATATGCAACAACGACACCTCCTCGCCCACTATCACCAATTGCATATTCCAGAATAACTCGGCAACCAGTGGCAGCAGCGGTGGCGGGATGTACAACTGTGACTACTCCTCGCCCACTATCACCAACTGCACCTTCCAGAACAACCTGGCAAGCACCAATGGCGGCGGGATGTGGAACTACGTTTACTCATCTCCTATTATAACCAATTGTGTTTTTAAGAATAATTCAGCCTATATTGGTGGTGGGATGTGCAACGACTACCATTCCTCGCCCACTGTCACCAATTGCACCTTCCAGAACAATTCAGCAACCAGCAGCGGTGGCGGGATGCATAATCAAGAATCACTCCCCGATATCACCAATTGCACCTTCCAGAACAATTCAGCAGCAAATGGTGGCGGGATATCTAATAGAGACTACTCCTCTTCCACTATCACCAATTGCATCCTGTGGAATGACAGCCCTGATGAAATTTACAATGTGGATTCGAGCGCGCCAGTTGTTACATACTGTGACGTCGAGGGAGTGCTTTATCCGGGGGTAGACAATATCAATGTATCACCTGCGTTTGTTGATGCCTCGAATGGAGATATCCATCTGTCTTCAATATCTCCGTGTATCGACAAGGGCAGCAATGCCGCTGTTCCTGCATGGCTCCTCACTGATTTTGAGGGCGATGCGCGTATAATAGACGGAGATGATCACGGTGACCTGGACGTGGTTACCGCGAACTACCGTTATGGGATAGCCAATAAGCTGTACCTGAACAACGGGACATCGAGCCCATTTGATGGGGTCAGCGGTAGCGATATCACTGCTGATGCGTACGGTACTACATCCTTGGTGCTGGGCGATGTAGATGGTGATGGAGATCTGGACGTGGTCACCGGGAATTGGGGCCAGCCCAACAGGCTGTACCTTAATAACGGTACGTCAGATCCATTTGACGGGGTCAGCGGCAGCGACATTACCTCCGACGCGTATTATACTAGATCGATTGCCGTCGGTGATGTGGATGGTGATGGAGATCTGGATGTGATTGCCGGAAACTACGGTCAGCCCAACAGGCTGTACCTTAATAACGGCACGTCAGATCCCTTTGCCGGGGTCACCGGTAGCGATATCACCTCGGACGCTCACAATACTTATTCCGTGACCCTTGGTGATGTGGACGGTGACGGTGATCTGGACCTAGTCGTGGGGAATCAGAATCAGGTCAACAGGCTGTACCTTAATAACGGCACGTCAGATCCCTTTGCCGGGGTCACCGGTAGCGATATCACCTCAGACGTACGCGATACCAGATTGGTAGTGCTTGGTGACATGGACGATGATGGAGATCTGGATGTAGTCGCCGGGAATCATAATCAAACCAACAGGTTGTACCTGAATAATGGCACGTCAGATCCATTTGTCGGGATCAGTGGTAGCGACATCACTTCGGACGAGTACTATACTACATCCGTGGTGCTTGGTGACGTGGATAGTGATGGAGATTTGGATGTGGTAGCCGGAAACTATTATGATCAAGCCAATAGGTTGTACCTGAATAATGGCACGTCAGATCCATTTGCTGGGGTCAGCGGTAGCGACATCACCTCGGACGCATACTCTACCACATCTGTAGTGCTTGGCGATGTGGACGGTGACGGTGATCTGGATCTAGTTACCGGGAATCAGAATGAAATAAACAGGCTGTACCTGAATAATGGCACGTCAGACCCGTTTGCCGGGGTCAGCGGCAGCGACATCACCTCCGATTCGTATGATATATTGCAGATTGCGCTGGGGGATATGGATGGTGATGGCAGTCCAATTGTGGATATGGGAGCGGACGAAAGCTCGTTTGTAGACAGCGATGGTGACGGCATGGCCGACTGTGTAGATGGCTGTCCGAACGATTCTAGTAAGACTGCCCCAGGCGTCTGTGGCTGCGGCGTTGCGGATACGGATACCGATGCTGACGGAACGCCGGACTGCAATGACCTGTGTCTTAACGATCCAAACAAGGTTGAGCCTGGCGCCTGCGGTTGCGGCGTTGCGGATACGGATACCGATGCTGACGGAACGCCGGACTGCAATGACCTGTGTCCTAACGATCCAAACAAGGTTGAGCCTGGCGCCTGCGGCTGCGGCGTTGCGGATACCGTGCCTGGTGTGCCTTCACTGGTTACACCTGCAGACAGGGCAAATAACATTGGATTGACACCGACGCTTTCATGGAATGCTTCAGATGGAGCATCGTATTACAGTGTGCAAGTTTCGCTTGTTTCTAACTTCACTACAACTGTCGTTAACCAGACCGGCATAACGAGTACATTCTATGCAATACCAAATGGTACTTTAAACTCGAGCACAAAGTATTACTGGAAGGTTAATGCACATAGCTGCGGTGGCACATCGAGTTGGTCATCGACTTATTCCTTCACAACAGCATTTGGGCTATTGAACGCTCCCTGTAATCTGAAAGCTACTGCGGTATCCTCGTCGCGGATCACCATTAGCTGGAGTGATTGCTCCAATAATGAGTTAGGCTTCATCATTGAACGTAGAGTAGGCCCTAACCGGACTTATATGATGATAGCCGCCGTGGGTTCTGGCATCACTATTTACGACGACTCTCATCTCGCTGCCAATACCTATTACTTCTACAGAGTAAGGGCCAACAATTTCTTTCATACCTCAAAATACAGCAACGAGGCAGGGGCTATGACCCTTCCAAAGCCTCCCCCGGTTCCATCTCTGATAAGTCCGTTCTATGGTGCCATTGTACCAAGCCTGACACCTACACTATCTTGGACATCATCCGTTGGTGCTACAAACTATAGTGTACAGGTATGGAACTTTACCATAACTGTTCTTGATCAAGCTGGCATTACCGAAACATCTTTTACTATACCTAGTGGTGTACTGCGCAACCACTCAACCTATTTCTGGCGAGTGAATGCGGTTGGTCCATCAGGTAGCACATCCGCGTGGTCAGCCACTAGATTCTTTGTGACACCTTAGAGACTATCACAAGACACAATTATAGAAGGGCTGCTTTATGTAAAGCAGCCCTTTACATTTATGGAGAGGAATATCAGATGTTCGAACTCGCGTCATTTTGAGGTAACAAAAGTACTTGAGCAGTTTGACGTCATCCTGATCAACCAGCAGTAACACTACTCAAGGTCAAGATGCTCTTTGATAGCCTGATGCACTTCATGCTGAAGCTGTACATCATCCAAGTAACCTACTAAGTTCATTAATCGTTTCTTAGAAATTGTTCTAATTTGATGAGCCATTACAATTGAGTTCGCACGTTGGCCAGCCTTCCCTTTAGGAAGAAAAACCTCGGAAGGATACAATTGGCGTTTTGTTGCAGTCAGAGGCAGGACTGTAATATTAGGCATTGCTTGATTGAATTCCTCACAGCTTACTATCAGTACAGGCCTCTTTCCTCTTTGTTCAGCTCCTTCCACCGGGTCTAGGTTGGCTTCCATAACAGCCCATTGCAATGCCGGCATCAGTTTATCCTCCTGGCGGTTTCAGCATCAGCAGATTGAAAGTCAGACTCGATCTCATTGAGATCTTTAATTAGTAAGGGATCCTTTGCTGCTGCCTTCCACTTAGCTTGCCGTTCTTGTTTCTGTAGTCCCTTAAGCTCTTTTACCAAGGCTCGTTCCACGAGGATGTTCTTGCTAGGTGCTACACCTCGCGCCATAGCTTCATCTAGATCAGCGAGTACGTCTGGATGCAAATTAAAGGTAGCTTTTTTTGTCTTCGTGCGCATATTGTACTCCTCAATAAATTTAGATAATTATCTCCGTTGCTTATTGTACCACTTACTTCCACTAAATGCAAGTTAATTAAGAAAGTATAAACCACTTGCTACGAGCTAGTGCACCAGCAGGAACACTCCCCTGCCAAGCCGCAAGATCCCAAGTTAGCTACGAAATCAGGTTAAACAGGCAGCAACTCTAGGTACCACCTTTTTAAAACACCCGGTTGTCTGGTCCAACAAGGTGTTCAACTACCATTTTTTATACGTCCAAAATCATCCCTTTCCACGAGTCGTTTTTCTTCCTTTTCACTAGGACACAGTAAAGTAACACATAGTCTCCATCAAATGCAATATGTGCTGAATTTAGCGCAAGTCCAAATTTATTATGATTTTTTCTCCCTTTTCTCTCCCCTTGGAAACGCCTCCCGGTGGTCTACCATGAGGTTGTCCACCGGGCTGGCCTGCACGTGCGCCTTCTTTACGTCTACGTCGGCGATCTCGCAGTAGTGCCGCGTCATGAGTAGAGTTGTGTGTCCCAGCAGTCGCTGCAGCGTGAAGGCGTCACCTCCGTTCCTTAGGTAGCTTACCGCTGAGGTGTGCCTCAGCGTATGCGGCGAGCAGCGCACGCCCGATAGCCCAGCTTTCCTGCCGTATTTCTTCATGCGATTCCTGAAGTATTGTGTCGTTAAGGGGTGTCCGTCGAAGGTGAGGAAGACGGTGTGGCACAGATTGTTCTGCGGCTGGGGACGCAACGTACCGATATATCGCCATAGGAATCTAACTACTTCACTTCCCACCGGCACCAACCTCTCCTTACCGCCTTTACCGAGGACCTTGACCACGCCCTCGTCCAGGTGCACGTTCTCCATTTTCAAATTGATGAGCTCCGAGATTCTTAGTCCGGTATCTAGGAGCGTTAGGATCATCACGTAGTCGCGCTGCCCCTGCGGAGAAGACATGTCGATCGCCTCGAGCAGCGCCTTTATTTGCTCCGCCGTAAAAGTGGTTACTACCTTCTTCGTAACCTTGGGAAGCTTGACATGGTGGAACGGGTTGTCTATGATAATCCCCTCTTCCATGAGCCAAGACCAGAAAGCGCGCACGGCGCGCAGGTAGGTATTTACGGTATGGTCCGACAGACGGCCCTCCTGTGGCGTTGCGTACGGGTGCTCGCTGAAGCGGCCCTTCTGCTTCAGGTACAGTATGAAGGAGCGGATCTCGCCCGGGCCTATTGCGTCCACCTCCGTGGAAAGCGCTTGGGACGAGAGGTAGCGCTCGAGGTACATCACGGCGGATATATTGCAGATTATGGTCTTCTCGCTTTTGCCCTCGGCATGGGCGCAAATGATGTATCCCTCGGCCAGTTTTTTGAGGTCCCGCGGCGCCTCTTTTCCCCCCTCATTTTTCTCCGGATTTTCGAGCAGGCAGTAACCCCCCTTTTGACAATCGTGGGTCTGGGGCTTAAAATAGCTATGATTTTCGCGGGAGTAACTCAGTGGTAGAGTTCCTGCCTTCCAAGCAGGGTGTCGCGGGTTCGAGTCCCGTCTCCCGCTCCAATAAATATAGGCAGGGGAACATGCCTAGACGAAAGATAAGTCCGCATCGTTTGCCTCCTTATTGTGTTTTCCTTCTATTATGCTGTTTAGTTTCCTTGCCTTTGATACTTGCATGTTTGGGCGAATCGGAGGACAATATTCAAATTATTCTGAATATCTCGCATGTTAAATACTGATTATTTTTCGGAGGAAACACGTGTCAATGATCTGGAGATGCCCTTACTGCAAATTTGAATGTTCTGAGCAACAAGACCTCAAGGAGCATTTTATTGCCAGTCATTACTATGAGATGAAGACGATAGCTATGCGCAGTGATAAACCGAAAACGATCAGCTGGGCGGCGGCCTGGAAATCTACTTTCTGCAGTTACAAGAAGAACGATTAATCTATATCCTCCCATACTATGATTGACAATCGTGTCTCCTCATTGTAATCTTTCTGAATGCAACTAAGATTTCATATAATTCATTCGTAGTTTATTAAAGTAGAAATACTGATTTTATAGATAAACGCAGGCGATCAAAGGAGATTATAACATGAGCAGCGAGAATATCGAGAAAGAATATAAACAGGCACTGAAGGAATGTTCCGAGGCCGTCAATAAGCTTGCGGAGCAGCGTAGTAGGCTGGTACCGTCCGGCAAGGATATCGTGGGCAAAGCCACGCCGTCGCAAGGGAAGAAGCCCGATGGAGATGCTTTTAAAGATATAAATGAGGCCATAGACAGTGTGGAAAAGGCCTTCGGCAGGCTGGCGGCCATCGATCCGTTCCAAACATCGAAAAACCTGTTCGAGACATCTCGGGTGAATATTGACAAGACCGAGTCGTCGCTCAAGTCGCTCAAGTCACGGTTCGAGTTCTTCTTAAGGCATCTGGATGTGGACTGGAACATCGAACGAGGCGGCAGCACTTTCACCAGTTTCAACAACGGTATCACCATTATCAATAAGGCTTTATCGAAGGTGCTCCAGTTCCGCTCGGAGATGGGAGATAATATCGATCCGAGATTGGATCAGATATTCGGGGAAACATCAACACGCCTTAAAGAGTTGTCCTGTTTTAAGATAGACCTGTATGACGGCGGCAAGACCTGGAACATATTCTGGGAAGAGGGCGATAAGATCATCGAATTATTGAGACAGGTGCCGCGCGAGCTGAGCAGGGATAAGAAAAAATAACGGGATTACAATGTCTGGTGACGTCGGCTGGTTGTATCACTTGAGAACATGCAGAAGCGCGGTAACTACAAGCGGATCCCATTGCTTTCCCGCTTGGCCCCTCAATGTTTTCACAGCTTCCGCAGTGCTCATCGCATGGCGATAAGGCCTATCCGATATCATTGCGATATAGGCATCAGCTACCGCCAGGATCCGGGCTTCAACATTGTATGTCAATATCATGTGGGTATGGTAGTGGGTCAGTTCTATTATCCAACCCCCTGTAATCCCCCATACTTGGGGGGGAATGTGGGAGTAATCAGGGGACACCCCTAATCCTTCCGCGGAAGGACCGGCAGGAAGTATCCTGTACCTCTTTTAAAAAATCGTCTACGTAGAGGCGGTTCATGAATCGTCCCTAGTTCTGATAATAATCTACGCTGAGGGTCGATGGTTTATCAATACTTTGTAACGATTATGTCGACTGGATATGTATGGCATCACGGCTTGAAAAGGCGCGGTACAGCTTGTTTGATAATCTCGGAAAAGGCTCTGCTATGCCAGTCGAACGATATATCGTTCGACTCGTTGATTATTTCGTGGAGGCCCTTTCTTAAGGAGAGATCGAATAGCTGATCTATTATCCGGTTATTGAATTTTTCATAGATGCGGCGCGCGTAGTAACCGTTGCGCAACTCACGCCCGATCTCTTTCTGCCAGGCTTTCTGATAGCTGGACAGTGATCGTTCCGAAAAATCATTTTTTGTAAAAGCAGCGTTCAATGTATCGGCAGCCAGTTGAGCGCAAATCATGCCGTAGTACACGCCGCCTCCGGTAGTCGGCTTTACCTGGCCTGCTGCATCCCCTGACAAGATTACGCGTTTACAGTATGTTTTGCCAAGCGGTTTTAGAGGAATGCCGCCGTGCATAATGTCCCCTTCCGGTGATGCTATTCGTCCTTTATTGTAGAGTGTTTTGATAAATGTTTGCAGATGCTTTTGCGGTGTCTTGTGGGAGAATAAGCCTACCAATGCCCGTTGCGGAGCCGTCGGCACCAGCCATGCGAAAAAGCCGTGCGCTAAAACCTGGTCAAAATAAATCTCTATCTCATCCAGAGTGTTCCCCTCTTTGATGGTTACTTCGGCTTGGGCTCCTGTGATAAAGTCCCTGAACTTCTCCATGCCGAGTTTTTGCGCCAGTTTAGAATAGAATCCGCTGGCGATTACAGCTGTGCGGCTGTCGAATGTTTCACCTGTGCCGGTGGAGGTTCTTACTCGATCTGCCATGATTTCGATGCTGTCAGCCTTACATGAGGTGAAGTATTTTGCTCCCTGTGCTACTGCAACATCGGCCAATTGGCGGTCAAAGGCGCTGCGGTCGACGATATATGCCTGAGGCCTTTCGCTTTGCAGACGTATTATTTTACCGGACGGGCTGAAGAATTTGGCTGAGTTTGCCTCACGGATTACCGAACCGGTAGATAGCTGAAACCGCTCGAAGCACTCGACGCCTATAATACCCGTGCATTGCATCGGCTCGCCAATACGTTCGTGCTCCTCGAGAGCGGCGACTTTATAGCCATAACTGGCCAGCTGGTATGCAGCGTAGCTTCCAACAGGGCCGGCCCCGATCACTATAGTATCAAATAATTCTTTGTCCATATTGCTGTGTGGCTCATTATAGCATAGTGATTGTTATGTTGAATTGAGTACAGTTGTGTGCTAGAATCTCACCGTAAATCGAATGGATTTACGGTGAGGTATGGCAATTGGAAATAATCTGGACACCCTGGAGATTGAGGTATATTTTGCAAGCTAAATCGTGTGAGAAAAACGAAGAATGCCTGCTCTGTGAAAGAGTCCGCTGCACAGGGGATGACAGGAATAATTACGTCCTTTACCGCGGGCGTTCTTGCTATATCATGCTTAATCTCTATCCATATACGAATGGACATATCATGATTATTCCTTATTGCCACGAGGACGATTTAACAAAGCTGGATGATGAATCGCTGTATGAGATGAGTTCGTTGACAAGGGCCAGCGTAGCTGCGCTGGAACGCCTCATGCAGCCGACCGGGTTCAATATCGGGATGAACATAGGCCGTGTGGCAGGCGCTGGAATCAGTGATCACGTTCATATGCATGTAGTTCCGCGATGGTCCGGTGACACCAATTTCATGACGGTGCTGGGCGGGACCAGGATGATACCGGAAGATCTGGACGCTACGTACAATAAATTATTGCCGTTATTGATAGAAGAAGTATCGAAATAGGTTCGGCAGTAATTTAATCCTCGATTGTATCAAGCTGTATCAAATATGGTGTAGCTGGGGTTGTTGTGCTAAAATGTTCTCTGCGTGGTGGGCGTAGCCGAGAGGCTTAAGGCGCCAGGTTGTGGCCCTGGAGATCGAGGGTTCGAATCCCTCCGCTCACCCTTTTTAGTTGTAGCGGTCAAAACGTTTAAATTATCGATTCTTATTATGAACTTGCGCCCGTAGCTCAGCGGATTAGAGCATCGGTCTTCGGAACCGAGGGTTGTGGGTTCGAATCCCACCGGGTGTACCATTCTTTATAGGTCAACTCCTTATTGAAATCCTCTCTCTATTTTATCTAATAATTAATTCTCGAATCATAAGAATCAATCAACTCGCTGGCTTTTCATCTATGGGAAGATTGGCCTCGCTAGCGGGTTTGCCCCAGTCGCGCTCGTATTTATTGCGGGAACAATTCTTGCACCTGAACTCGGGTTTTTTGTCGTTGGTATGGTCGTAGTTCGATGACTTTGCCAGACGGTAGCCGCGGTCGACTATCGTTCCGCAATCGGCGCAGACAATGTCCTGCTGAATCTCCCAGACCTCTCCGCGCAGGATATTCGTCTTCCTGAAGATCCATCGGTCAACCCAGAAGAATATGAGCCCTCCGATTAGGTTGGCGACTATCGCGCCAATCCAGTCTTCTTTCGTGCCCCATATCGGCGAATGTTTAAAATAAGCGATTACCGGTGCCAGAATCGGTGTGGAACACTGCCAGCGGATAAGATAGAGAATATACCTGCGCAGTAATTGCATGGCTTCCCTCCTTAATCAAGATTGGATCGACCGACAGGAGCCTGGCTGATGCCAGGGTATTTTGGGAAATAGTATAGCATAGAAAATCTTGGACACAAGTAGTCTGTTCATATAGTTGTCTTGTACAGGATAAGTTTATTATCCAACCCCCTTAGTCCCCCAGACTTGGTCCTTCCCATTTCGGGAAGGATTCCGCGGAAGGACACCTCTTTTTGTGCAACAAATAACATGCGACTCATTGCGTTCTTTGTATTGACAGATAATTATGAGCGTATTACTATCTATGTCACACTGACAGATATTTTAGGTAGCTCATATTAGGTTGAAGCGGTGTTTTTGAATTGAAGGAGGTTACTATGAGGAAAGCAGCGCTTTATCTGGGGATTTGTCTACTTATAGTCGTCGCTATTGTGGCGATTGTAGAAGGTATCGGCACTAAAACTAAATTTGATACCGAGATGGGTGTGTCCGCTGCCGTAGCACTCACGCAAGCGCGCGTAGAAGGGCTGGTCACATCTATGCAAGTCATGGCGCTGACGGATGAAGTCAAATCGGCAGACTGGGATACGATGAAACCACTGCTGACCGAATTTGAAGATAACAGTATTCCACTGGTAGCCTGGTTCGCACTGCCGGATGCTTCGTACTACACCGTTGATGCAGGGCTGACCGGCGGGAACTTGAGCGATCGCGAGTATTTTCCCAAGGTCATGGATGGCGAAGTCGTAATCGGAGACCTGGTTGTAAGCAAGTCGACGGGCAAGGAGTCGACGGTAGCTACTGTGCCGGTGACGGATGGCAACGATGTTATCGGGGCACTTGGAGCCTCCATTTATCTGGATGAGCTGAGCCAGGGCATAGTGACAGACCTGGGACTGTCGGATGATATGGTCTTTTATGCGGTTAATGCCGATGGTGTGATAGCTTTGCACAGCGATGCAGATATGATCATGGAAAGCGTTTCCGAGCAACCTGATTTGAGCGATTCTGAATCAGAAACATCTTCCCTTTTAGGATGGACGTTCTATCTCGGTTACGAATAAATGGCCTCTGTAAATCGACTATAGCGATAAAGCCCGATGCGGCTATGAATACGGTCGCATCGGGCTTTTGTTTTGGTGCTACTATTCGATTGAGTGTTCTATCTTAGGAGAAATGTTCCCAGAACCAGGGGCTGACCACCAGATACAGGGCGACGGCATAGATGAGGTCGAATAGGACCCTGCGCAGCACGCTGGCGAGCAGAATTACCAGAGAGAATGGGTAGGCAAGTATCACAAGGAAGTTGTGCCTGACGTGCCTGTTTGTATCGTGCCAAAGCGTTTTGCCGTCGACCGAGCTGGGGAATGCATGCATGGCGATCGAGCCGCCGAGCCAGATCAAGGCTATCTCTGTCTTGAGTTCGACCATATTGGATATCCAGTAGAACAGCAGGGCGAAAGCTGTATTGGTGATAAAAGGACCGACCGCGATGAAGAAGGACTGGATGAATCTGCCGGGCATCTCATACTTTACGTATCCGCAGGGATTTCCGAATCTGAAATAACATGTTTTGATGACTCGGACCCCGGTCAGGTGGCAGAATATTTTATGCCCCAGTTCGTGCAGTATCACGCCGGGGAAGGTGAGTGGGGAGATTAATACATAACTGATATGCATATGTCAATCGGAATAAGCAGTCGTTTTACCAGTTCCTTTTCCCTGCGATGAATGCGCCAATGCCTTTGTTCTTGAGTATCCTCAAGTTTTTTATATGTCCGTCATCGTGAACGGGCTTCAGAAAATCGAGCTTTTCGCATGTTTCAAAGTCACTGCACTCCCAGCATCCCTGCGTTCCTTTCTTCTCGTTGCATTTTCTTATCTTGCAGAAAAGAGGCCCGCCGCCGTTCCTGCATCCCTTATGACATCTGAATTTGACCATCGCGCCGAGGACTTCATAACATGTGTCGTAGCCTTTAAACGCTTTGCCGAAATTATTTTCAGACATGGAATCGGCGAACTTCTTGTACTTGGAATCGCGCAGTTCCTTTCTTAAATCGCGAGCCATATCTGCCACCGTCTGCTTGTATCCGTGGCAGTCGCCGCAATATAGCCCGCAGTACGAAACCAGTTCCTTTTTTGCTTCGGTCATGTTATATCTTCACTTCCGGCGTCTGACGCTCTATTGCGTTCTCGATCTCAAAGAATTCCTTTGTTTTGAAATGAAAGCTCTTGGCTATGATATTGGATGGAACTGATTCCACGCGGTTGTTATAATCCCGTACATTGCCGTTATAGAAACGCCGCGCCCTCTGTATCCGATCCTCCGTATTCACCAGTTCAGCGTGAAGCTTGAGAAAGTTCTGGCTGGCTTTGAGGTCCGGGTATTTCTCAGCTACAGCAAGCAGCTGACGCAAACCGCCCACAAGTACGTTTTCATCTTTGGCCTGGGATGCCGGCGATCCCTGACTGGCAACAGCGGTGGCGCGTGCCTGGGTTACCCGCTCCAGCACTTCCCGTTCATGCTTGGCGTATCCTTTTACCGTCTCCACCAGGTTAGGTATCAGGTCATAGCGCCGCTTAAGCTCCGTATCGACATTGGACCATGATTCGGTACATGTGTTGCGGCCGCGCACAAGGCTGTTATACATAAAGGCTATCCACAGGATCAATAGTATGATTACGCCAACTATGGCTCCGATTAAAATGCTCATAAATATTTCCAACCCCCTTTGTCCCCCATACTTGGGGGATGTTATAAGGGATGGGGGACACCCCCAAACCCCCAGCAGGAGAATTCTCCTGCATCTCTTATTTCAGTTCGCGCAACAAAGACTCTGGAAGTCTATCCAAAATACCGTTCACCAAATTCAATGCCTCTTCAAAATCCACAGTCTTGAAGGTGTTATTGCGATAGGCTATTACCTGTCTGCCGCCGAATTCGATATCGAAGCGGGGTGCGCCCAGCATGAACTCCATTGTTGCCTGATGCAGCACGTCGTATGCCCACTTTTTATCAGGGGATTTGACGTAGAATTTCTTGCTGAACTCAGATGATTCAAAATCAATGTCGTTGAAGCCGATGAACTCGGTCAGCTTATCAAATAAGCGCTCGCTGCGGATGAACAACGGCTTGAGCGGTAGATTTGCTTCTACAACTACGGCTGAGAAATAGTGGTGAGTGGTATGACGCTGGCCCTTTGAATCGGTGTGATGGGTCTCATAATGATAATCGAAGGCGCGTGCCGGACGGCTGCCGATGTTTCCTTCTACTATGTTAAATCCGTAGCGGTTCTCGCCGCGCTGCAGGCATTTGAAATAAGAATAGCGGTTATCGATCACGGAATCGTGCGCTGGGTTGAAGTTCAAACCCTTGGAAAAAGCCCAGCCAGCCAGCTCCTTCTTGCGGCCCTCTGATTTCTGGTGCTTCAATACGACACCAACGATGATAATAGCTATAATCCCGACGATGATGAGGATAAAATATGTCATGTTCATGATTATTCCTCCTGACGTATAAAATAATTCTTAGGCTAAGCCCCTGGACTTAAGCAGCCTTTTCCAGAACTGCTTATATAGGAAGCTTTTCTGATCCAGACTGCATAAACGTTTAAACATCGGCCTGGTGACGGTGAACGCTAGAATATCCGATGGTAGGTACTGCCTCATGGCAATATCGGTTGTGCCGATTATAGCCTGCGGCGTTTCAAGATCGACGAATAAAGGTGCAAGTTCCATGCAGCCGGAGCCGAATGGAGCGATAACCGGCGCAGGATCATCCGAGCTGTTGTGGTAGTAAGCACCTGTTATCAGCAGGCTTAGCTGGTCCGGATTGACGAAAAAGGTAATCGTCCTCAGATACTCATACATATCTTTCTTAAGAGGGCCGATAAGGATATTTTGATGTTGCAGCTGGTACGGCTTTCTTTTATCTAGCCACTGGTTCATGAGATCATGAGAAGCCCTAAGACCCTCTTCGTCTGCCAAGAATTTAACGAATTCTTCGCGCGATCTTGTTTGAATATTAAACAGACAGTTGGCAGCTCCGCCACAGCCGTAGTTATCGGCGTTGATATGGAGTGTCTCACCCCTTAACCACGCACCATAAAAGGCAAATATACACATGTGCTTGTCCGGCTTTGGAGTGACCAGAGGTTCAAAAGATGTAGGATCGGGAGCATCATAAAATCCAACAAGTTTGGTTTTGATACCAGCTATCTTGATTAAATTAGTTGCATCTGGCTGAATCATAATTACTACTTATATTCTAAATTCATTTAGCTAAGTCTAATAAGCTGCTATCTTGACAAGGTTGAGTTTAACTACCTGATACAACAATTTAAATCTTGGTAAAGACCAGCACGCCGTTCTGCCCGCCGAAGCCGAATGAGTTGGATATGGCAGCTTTGATGCTCGACTCGCGGGCGATGTTGGGCACCACATCGAGGTCGCATTCTGGGTCTTTAGTCTCATAATTAATCGTCGGCGGGAGGATACCGTGTCGTACGGTGAGGACAGTGGCAGCGGCTTCAATAGCGCCGGCGGCGCTCAGTGCATGGCCTATCATAGATTTGTTCGAGCTGACAGGTACTCTCCTGTCACCAAAGACGCGATGTATTGCCAGAGTTTCGATCTTGTCATTGACCTTGGTGGATGTTCCATGGGCGTTGATATATCCGATGTCCTCACGGTTGAGCTTCGCGTCCTTTAGAGCTTCCTCGATAGCAGCTGCAGCCCATGTGCCTTCCGGTTCGGGGAGCGCAATGTTGTAGGCATCGGCGGTCATTCCAAAACCTTTGAGTATGGCTAGAGGCTCGGCACCGCGCTTTTTTGCATGATCCATGGTTTCGAGCACCAGCACTCCGGTTCCCTCTGCGATAACGAACCCGTCGCGGTCCGCATCGAATGGGCGGCTAGCACGTTCTGGTTCATCGTTACGGCGTGAGAGAACATTCATGCAGGCATAGCCGTCGACGACGAGGGGAGTCAACGTTGATTCAGCCCCGCCGGCTAGCATCACATCCGCCCGTCCCTCGCGCAGGATACTGAGAGCAGCGCCGATGGCGCAGGCTCCCGTGGCGCAGGCTGCGGCAATTCCCAGGTTAGGCCCGTGAATCCCAAGGACGATGGCTGCATTACATGCCGGCATGTTGGCGATGGACTTTGGCACTGATAGAGGATTAATAAAGCCGGGGCCTTTCTCTATAAACTTGAGGTGCTGCTCTTCCAGGCTGGCATAGTCCCCGGCGGCCGATCCGATAACGCATCCGATCCTTGCAGTGTTTTCATTGGCGATATCGAGACCTGCATCTTTAACTGCCTGTATCGCAGCAGCCGATGCAAATTGTGAGACCCTGGCCATCCTGCGGGCCTGTTTGCGGTCGATGTAATCCTCGGGTTTGAACGAGGTCACCTCGGAGGCTATCTGGCTTATATGTCCTTCCGGATCGAATGCCTGAATGCGGCGGACGCCGGACTTACCCGATATTAAGGCTTTCCAGAAGTCATTTTTATTGCAGCCGATGGAGGTAAAAACTCCAATACCGCTGACGACGATTTCTTTTTTATCCGGCACAATCACTCTTCTAATAGCAGCAGTCTTGATTCTTAACTGATCGCCTATATGAATAATACTTGTGCGGTCTTCTATGTGTCAAGCTTGCCCAGGTATTACATTTGCCGCACTTCGGCGAAACGGCGCCTCAATGCCTTATGATAGTTAAAAGCGGGATACCCGAATATGATGCAGATGCCCGGCTGTATCTTAGCGGGAAGCTTGTATTTACGCCTGAGCTTCTTGCTGTACTTTACCGCGTACCCGGTGAATCCCAGCATACAGCTCCCCATCCCCAGCGATTCAGCGGCCAGCATGGCATAGGTGGCGGCTATGTAGAGATCGGCTGGATCGGAGGTCGATGCAGCATAAAAATAGAGGGCCAGCGGCGCATCGTAGAAGAACCAGTCCTCTCCCTTTTTGTCCATTTCCACATACGCATCCACCGCCGGTATGACGAAGGACTTGAATGAACTGTAGTTTTCTTTTCCGATGAATGGTCGCATCGTTTTCAGCATCGCCGGTGACATCATCCATTTCCAGGATTTAAGTGCATCAAGCAGGTCGTTGCGAAAGGCTTTGACCTTATCACGTCCCTGAAATATGAGGATACCTACATCGGATGGAGGGATGCCCATAGGCGCTGTGGATGCGGCTGCGACGATATTTTCCACAACATGTCGCTCTACTTCACGCTCTTTGAAGTTGCGCACGCTGCGTCGGGCTAACATGAGATCGAAAAGCTGGGTATAGGTTGCCTTACCTTCCTTGATTGGTATTTTAATTATATCGTCGGGAGAAAGATCACGGCCTTTTACGGTGATGCAATTGTTGGGGCAGACGCAGACGCATTGACCGCAGGCGATGCAGCCGAACAGCCGCGATTGATCGATGCATATCTTTCTGTTTTCCATGTACAGCGGCGCTCCCTTGCATACCTTGACGCACAGGCCGCACGAGTTGCAGTGCTCATAGTCGATGGTTACTTCCGCCGTGCCTTTGACACGCCCTACATCAAGCGACATGTTCACCTCCGATAATGAAATAGATTATACAATATATAGGTACGATAAAGCGCAGTAAACGATGAATAATCAACTACTTGTTTGGACTATCAGCCACAGAGACTACGCTTTGTCTTCTTCGGGCTGTCCAGGAGCGGATTGCCCCAGAGCATCTTGGAAGAACTGGACGATATCGCGAGCGCTCTTTTCCTGGCCTGAAGGTATCGGAACACGAACTGTGTAGCTGTCGCGTCCGCTGCGTGAGACCGCCGAATATTCGAACTCGATCATCGGCGTCAATTCTTCCATGTAATCCACGCGCTCGAGTTTGCTGCCGATGACGTTCCATGCATGGAGCTGACCGTTCAGTATAACACCGTCGCTGGCGATGAGCGTTTCGCCTTTGTGCCTCATATTGCGTCGGTATGTCTGCTGCGACGTGAGGAATGCCGTCAGCGATACAAGGACGATGAGGCCCAGCATTACAAATAGTACATATATTCCAGCCTCAGGGTCCATGATGGCGAATAATACTCCGAAGAATATGGCAAATGCCGATATGATGCCTGCCAGTATCCATCTGTGTTTTCTGTCTATCTTGTAGTCAGCCTCGGTAAACTCTCTCCACTCTGCATCGGAGTACGTCCAGCGTGCCAGCAGATTTTTACTGGAAAGTATCTGGTCGTAGCGTTTGGCCAGTCTGAAGAATAGTACCGCGGTAGTGATCCCGCCTATCATTATAAGCAATCCGAAAGCCGCCAGTGCGAAACCTCCGCCGAAACCGTCCATCCAGCCGAAGCCCACCGGCCCGAACATGAGGAACAGCCCGATGAACGCTGCTACCAGTGCCCAGATCGCTACTTTTTGCTGTGGGTTGGCTTTCATGATTGATACATTATACTAAACAAATAGATAAACCGCTTGAAGTCGATGGCAGATAATGTACTCAACGATTGCGGGGATTATTCGGGTTTTCTTCATCGTTCGACCAAGCGGCGGGATTTTCCAAAATATATTGCCTGATTCTGTGCAAATCCGATTCGTTTCGAATAACGTGTTCGTAATAATTGTGCTGCCATAAACGGTCATGGAACGGTGTCCATTCGTATTGTTTGACGCCGTCCGAATACAATTTTGTCGTCCATGATTTGAGACGATGAACGATATCCGGCAACGACATTGGCAGTCCATCCGTAGGGGCAACCCCCTGTGGTTGCCTATCGTTATCATCAACGGTGAATGGTGAAGAATAAGGACGGCCACGGGGGGCCGTCCCTACGTCAATCGAATTCAAAACGATAATGCCGTGAACGTGGTTTGGCATTACAACAAAGGCGTCTATATTTACACCTTGGTATCGTTCGGGTAATTCGCTCCATGCTTTACAAACCATGTCGCCGGCAGGATTGAGGGACATCACGCCGTCCGTCAAATCGCCGAAAAGGCACAACCGATCATTTGTGCATATCGTGACAAAATATGCGCCTGATTGCGAATAATCATATCCGGGTAGACGAGGCGATCGTCTGTAACGTTTTTCGCAGTCACGCATCATTTTTTTGTTTTGCCTATTTCTTCACATCTACCGGTATCCCCGCCACCATGAGCACCACGCGGTCGGCTGCTGCCGCCAGGCGCTGGTTGGCCAGCCCCAGGTAGTCACGGAAGATGCGGCCCAGCGGATGTTCCGGCACAATGCCCATCCCCACCTCGCCGCTGACGATGATATATGTTGCGTCACCTTGCTCGTAGACGTCGATCAGCCTGTCTATTCCTGCCGTCATTTCTTGCTCGCTCAGCTTTTCGTTGCGCAACAGCAGGTTGCTGAGCCAGATCGTGATGCAATCGATGATGACCGCATCTGCATGTGCGGAGTTTCTTCGCAATACTCCAGCGATATCCAGATGCTCCTCGATGGTGCGCCACGATTCAGGACGCGACGATTTGTGCCTGGTGATGCGGCGCTTCATCTCATCGTCGCCGGCCTCGGCGGTGGCCAGGAACAGGACTCGGTTACCGAGGTCGCTTGCCAGCTGATGGGCGTAACGGCTCTTGCCGCTGCGCACGCCGCCGAGTATGAGAACCAACTGCTTGTTCATCTTCGTTTCTTCCTCTTGAGTCCACTGATTTTGTAGATCAAATCCATGTTGATGCTGCCGCGCACCAGCGCCGCTAGCTTATCGTACTCCGAGTCTTTGGAGAGCACGAATGGCTGTGTCTCGCAGTCGACGCCTTTCATTTTGTGCAGGTTGGACAGCAGGCAGCGGCGAATCGAGGCGTTCTCGAACAGGCCGTGGATGTACGTGCCGATGATATTTCCATCATTGCTCACCGCGCCGTCCGAGTGATCCGACTTGCGGTTGCCGCGTCGTATGATCCTGAAAGCAGGCGATACATTATCGCCAAGCGTCTGCCCCATGTGAATCTCGTAGCCGCTGATCTTCCCACCGTTCAGCCCGCCGAGTATGCCGTGCTCGCAGGTGCACACCGCATGTACCTGCCATGTGGTCTTGCGCTTTGCGAAGGTCGTCACAACGTTGAGCAGGCCGAGACCCGGCACGCAGTCGCTGTCGGATTCGGTGTGCAACGGGTCATCAATCCTATCGCCGAGCATCTGGAAGCCGCCGCAGATGCCGATGACCGGCACTCCGGAGCGCGCGCTACGCATGATGGCGTCTGCGATGCCCGTATTTCTGATACGTTCCAGGTCTGAGATGGTGCTCTTGCTGCCGGGCAGGATTATCGCATCGGGCTGCCCCATATCTTTCGCATGCTTGATGTAGCGCACGGTAACGCCCTGCTCCCGCTGCAGCGGCTCGAAATCGGTCGAGTTCGATATGTGCGGCAGGTGGATTACCGCAATGTCGATATCGATTGTTGCCTTTAGAGGGGTGTCGCGGCGCACCGAGTCCTCCTCGTCGATGAAGATATCGTGGTAGTAAGGAACGACGCCTACTACTGGCAGCGATGTGATGCTCTCAAGCTCGTCGAGGCCGGGCTGCAGCAGCGCTATATCGCCGCGGAACTTGTTGATGATGAAGCCTTTGATATATCTGCGCTCGTCATCATCCAGCAAAGCCAGCGTGCCCACCATCTGTGCGAAGACGCCGCCCTTGTCGATATCGCCCACAAGAAGCACCGGCGCATCGGCCAGCCTGGCGATGCGCATATTCACAATCTCGCATCGTTTGAGATTTATCTCGGCCGGGCTGCCTGCCCCCTCAATGACAACGATGTCGTACTGTGAGCGCAATCGATTCAACGATTCCTCCGCGGCGTGCAGCAACTCGGGCGTTTGGAGGTAGTATTCACCGGCGGGCACTGTCATCGCCGGCTTGCCCATGAGCACCACCTGGCTCTTGGCACCCGCCTCTGGCTTGAGCAATATCGGGTTCATGTCCACAGAAGGCTCGATGCCCGCCGCCTCCGCCTGCACAACCTGTGCCCGCCCCATCTCGCCGCCGTCGCGTGTAACGTACGAGTTGAGCGACATGTTCTGCGATTTGTACGGCGCGACGCTGAACCCGTCCTGTCTGAAGATGCGGCACAGCGCGGCTACGAGGACGCTCTTCCCTACCGAGGAGCCGGTGCCCTGGATCATCAGCACTTTAGCTATCACGGTCGTTTCCTCTTGGGTCTCAGTTCACAATCCGTTATCTCAAGAAGCCAATGGCCGTCTCTTAATACTTTGTTAGCCTTGATGACCTCCAGCCGCTTCTTAAAAATGGGTCCATCGATGACCAAGGTATGGTATTCGCCAGCTTCACCGCACGGCGTAACGTTCTTCAATTTACTGAGGTCCGCTATGAAGTCGCGGTCGATCCTGCGCCCCAGCCACTTTTCATCCAAGAATTCAGGATTGGTCGACACGACTATCGTCTCAAATCCGAGGTCGACGAAGTCCTTCAATATCTTGTTCTGGTCCATCAGCCACAGCGGCAGGTGCGGCATGATGCCGCCCGCGGCACAGACCCTGTCGATCCATTCCTTGTGCGCGTTGAAATCGATATCGCCGAAGACGCCGGTTGTTATTCCCTCCCGTTTGAAATCGATCAGCGTTTTCTTGAATGTGGCCTCGTAATTAGCCTGCGTCGTCCGTTGCTGTATCAGCGGGATGCCGATGGCCTTCGCCTGCATGTGCAGCCACTTCGCCGCCATGCCATGGCTCCACGAGGCCTTGCCGTCCTCGGTCACCATATTAAGCAAATAACGAACCTTCAGTCCGCTGGCGGATGCTAGGTGACACGCCATGCAGCCGTCTTTGCCGCCACTCCAGGATGCAAATGCCTGTTCCATATAACCATCTCCTTATATCATCGTTTTTTTATTACAATCGCTTTTGCGAACTATCGAATGGATATCTGTTGCAGCCGCGCTCAAACCATTGACGAATCTTCGGCATTCAGGCAACGGTTGCATAGCTATGCGAATGTATTGCGGCAATCCGAACGAGGTACAATCACGCACGCAGATCCCCTGTCTGAGCAGGGCTTGCCGCATGGATTTTGCGTTACCGACCTTTATCAGCAGGAAGTTAGTGTCGCTGGGAACAACGTCTAGGCCTATGTCTGCAAGCGATTTCAAAAGGTATGCCTTGGCCTTTGCAACAGTCTTTCTTGCCTTAGCAATATGCTCATTGTCGTCGATGGTGGCGACCCCTACTGCCTGCGCGATGGCGTTGACGCTCCAGAAAGGCTGGTAACATTTTAATCTCTCGATGATTTCGGGTGCTGCGACGATGTAGCCGAGGCGTATGCCTGCCAGCGCATAGTCCTTGGTCATGGAGCGCATGACGACGATGTTCCCGCTATCAAGGAGCTCTGTAGCACCCCACGGGTCGTCGGCAAACGGCATGTACGCCTCGTCGATGATTAACAGGCCGGGAGATGCAGATGCCGCGATTCTCTTTACGTCGCTGCTATTTAATAAGACACCAGTCGGATTGTTTGGATTGCAGAGGAAGACGATGCGTGGCGCAATAGCTTTGATGTGTTTGCATGCGCTGGGGATAACCCATCGAAAATCATGACTCTCTTCAGCTTTGACGAATATAGGTTCCGCGCCGGCTAGACTGCAGGCCGTCTCATACTCGCCATATGTAGGCGACAATATAACGGCGACGTTGTCTCTGCTGAGAAAGGCACGTGCAATTAGATGTATCAGCTCCGTCGAGCCGTTACCTATGAGAATCGATGTGACATCTGCCCCTGTTTCTTTTGCTAATGATTCCCTTAGTTCCAGACAATCCGGGTCGGGGTAGTGCGAGATATCGACACTGGCTATAGCGTCTTTCAGATGTTTCGACATCCCTATCGGGTTAATATTTGAGCTAAAATCGATAACATCGTCGATATTTAACCCCAATTCGCGCAGCTCGGCGGGTGTTATGCTACCGTGCACAGGTCTTTTTATTGTATCGTTTAGATTACTCACGTTATATATCGCTCGTATTAAATATTATTAAAGAAGATATGATGTACAGAAAGCAATGCGAATGCTATTAGAACAGCAAAAGCTGCACCCCACTTCATTACACGTATCGACCTCATGATATCAGCGGGCGTTGGTGGTCTTAGCCCCACCCCTAGCACATAGTGCCCCGCCTTCTCCAGCTTGACGCTGAGCGCCCCGGCCATCGCCGCCATGGTCAGGCCTGCGTTCGGGCTCTCGGTGTGATGTCCCTCTTTGAACAATGCCTTCAGCGAACGTTTCATATTTTCTCGCGCCAGCGGGCTCACGATGGCTATCGTAATCGCCGATAACCGCGCCGGTATCAGGTTCAGCAGGTCGTCCAGCCGTGCCGACGATTTGCCCAGATACTCGTATTTGCCGTGGTATCCGATCATAGCATCGAGTGTGTTAACAGCGCGGTAGGCAACTGCTCCCGGCAGTCCGAATATAGCAAAGTACAGCCACGGCGCCACGAAGCTATCAGTTGTGTTTTCTGCTACAGACTCGATGGCGGCCGATGCCGACTGCTCCAACGTGAGTTGACTCGTATCGCGGCTGACCAGACTTGTCAGCTTCTTAGCAGCATCGCATGAATCGTTCTTCTCAAGGCTCAGACGCACATCGTTGGCACTTGTTTGCAGACCGCGTATGGAGAAGCACATCTTGAGCAAGATAGCTACTACCACGATGTATGCGGGAACCCACAGCTCTTTTAACCACTGAGCTAGAAAGTACGCACCAGCTGCCAGCGCAGTGGGAAGCAGCAGTGCGATCGTTAATCCATAGATGAACTGCATCAGTCGATTGGCCTTTGGGGCAATGCGCTCAAGAAAGCTGATTATTTTACCGACACCTGCGACGGGATGTATAACGTTCGGCGGATCGCCGAGCGCTAGGTCCCACGCCAGCGCCAGCGCCAGAGCGGCTGCATCCATCCATAGTTCGCTAAGTTCTGTCATTCCTAAGAGAACACCTGCCAGATAGGTTCTATCGATGCGTAGTGGATAATACCTATAGCTGCTATTAATATAATAACTTCAGATAGTTCGTTGATTGCACCGTAGATATCTCCGGTAAGGCCTCCCAGCAGTTTTGTGATCCATAATCCTGTCAATATGGCGATCAACGTTGCTATGGCGAAAAGTATTATCCCTGATAAACCCGCGAATATTACGGCAGCGATTAATGCGATTGCACCGGCTATAACGACATGCGCTGTCTTGACCCCGCGGAAGGCTGTGCCCAACCCCTGTTCCCTGGCATAGGGGAAAACGGACAGCGCCAGCGCCATGCCCCAGCGCGACACGGCAGGGAACAGCACTATGATCCAGAATCGATCCCATCCTGCCGTCAGCGATGCGATCGCCGCAAACTTCAATATCAGCAGCAGCGCTCCGCCGGCCACAGCGTAAGCGCCAACGTTTTTCGCGCGCATAATCTCCAGACGCCGCTCGCGTGTATGCCCACCGAAAAGTCCGTCACATGAATCGACAAATCCTTCGAAGTGCAGTGCACCTGTGAGCAATATCAGAGCTGTTACCGTAATCGCGCTGGTCAGCAGGTTGGGCAAAACACGACCCAGACCGTAGTCGACGCCAGCTAGGATGAAACCTATCACCAATCCTACAAGTGGAAAGTACATTGCAGAGCAGGCAAGTGATTTGCCCCCCATAGCCCGTTTGCCGATTGGTATGCTGGTGAGGAAGCCCAGTGCTGCTAAAAAGTCCATTGCGTATCTAACCGTTACCCTTTTCCGAGACGCCGGCCTCGCCGAATGTAGCCATCTCAGCCAGGCATCGCGCCGCTCCCTCCACGATGGTCATCGCCAGAGCTGCGCCGGTGCCTTCACCTAGCCGCATATTTAAAGCCAATACAGGTTCGAGCCCCATATGTTTCAGGACACTGATATGGCCTTGCTCAACCGAAATGTGCGCAGCGATGATGTAATCTTTAACCTTGGGGCAGAGGGTGTACGCGATGAGCCCTGCCGCGCCGGAGATGAAGCCGTCCAGCACTACCACCCTCCTCGCGGCAGCTGTGCCCAGTATCACGCCCGCCAGCACGCCTATCTCAAAACCGCCAACCTTAACCAGTACATCTAAACCGTCGGTCGGATCGATCTTGTTCTTTTCGATTGCCTGTTCTATGACCTTGGCCTTGTGTTTCCTTTGCTCCTCGGATATCCCTGTGCCGAGGCCGGTTACTTTCAGAGGAGTCTTGCCACATATTACACTGGTAATGGCACTTGCTGACGTTGTGTTGCCGATGCCCATATCTCCCGTGCCAACGATGTCGGCGCCTTTCTCAATCTCTTTTGTGGCAATAGCTATACCTTCTTCAAGACATCGCCGCGCCTGTTCTGGCGACATTGCCGGTCCCTTTGCTATGTTTGCTGTGCCTTTGCCTATCGAGAGCGAGATGAGATTAGGGCTGGCGGAAAGCGCTGAAGCTACGCCGGCATCAATAATCACAACCTTAGCTCCAACATGACGCGCCAGCACATTGATTGCGGCCCCACCTCCGAGGAAGTTTAAAACCATCTGGCCTGTGACTGACTGGGGATAAGCGCTGACGCCATCCGCAGCAACGCCGTGGTCACCTGCTGCCAGGATAACCACCTTGCTTTTAATTGTAGGCACTGCTTTGCCGAAAATGCCTGCCAGCTGGACGGAAATATCCTCCAGTCTGCCCAGGCTGCCCGCAGGCTTGGTCAACATGTCCTGCCTCTGCCTGGCTTTGGCCATCGCAGCCCCATCGAGCTGCTTTATATTAGCTATCGTCGCTTCAAGTGAGATTTTTCCCATATATTGCTCCTCTTTCTTAGTTATGTAAAATCCTTCGGAATCATTACTGCTGGTTACTAGTTAAAATTCTATGCCTTTCTGTGCCTTGATACCCTTACTAAAAGGATGCTTGATCTCCTTCATCTCGGTGACCAAATCGGCCATCTCGATAATTTCGTCAGGCATATCCCGTCCCGTCAGCAGTACGTGCGTGCCTTCGGGCCGCCGCTTGATAGTGTCGATTACATCCTTTACTGGTATCCACCCCAGATTCATGGGATAGCTGGCCTCGTCCATGATAACCATTTTGAAATCGCCGGAGAGAATTGCCTCCTTGCAGTACTTCCACTGCTCCAGCGAAAGGGCTATAGCTTTCTCCTTGCCCTTCTCGTTCCAGGTGAAGCCGGCACCCATCGGCCGCAGATCGAGGCCCAGCTTCTTCGCGGCGCGGTGCTCCCCTGCAGCCAGTTTGCTTCCTTTAATGAACTGGAACATCACTACCTTCCAATTCCAGCCGCTCACGCGCACAAGCTGCCCGAGGGCCGCCGTGGTCTTGCCCTTGCCATCGCCGGTATATATCATCACCAGGCCTTTGTTGCCCTTAGGATCGCTCATTTTTTCACCTCTTCCTGCGCCAGTATATTTTTTAGGCTTTCAGATATGTCTGTCGACGCGATACATTGAGCATTGTTCTTGAGCGCATTATATATCTCAGTAGCCTGGTCGTCAGTATAATCGCGCTCGGAGATGGGAATATCGTCGATAAGTATCAGGTGTCGCGCTACCGATGCCGCTTCCAGATTGCGCAGATTGCCCCAGCCGAAGGCCACATTCGATACTATACAGCAATCCGCCTGCGCTGCCAGCTCCAAGTTGCGCTGATGGGCAGCGTCGTCTATGGCAGCGAATGGATATATGACGACTGCTTCAACACCCAGCGCGCGGGCGGTGCTCAGGTCAGTATCGCCCTGATTCAGCACGCCTATGGTCAGGCGATACCCTTCGTTGTGCAGTTGATGCATGACACCTGCCGCGCTGCCGCCACCTCCGATAATATGTATGCGCCGATGGCTGTTGTCCGAACCCGTGTGCGAGATAGCGGTATTGACCACCAGCGGCCCGGATGCCAGATCGCTATATATCATGGCGGTGACACCGAACACATGTTTGATGTTCTCCGTAGTCATCACATCCTTCGGTATTCCTTCTTTAAAGACACTGCCGTCCTTAAGCATCACCAGCCTGTTGCAGAAGCGGCTGGCCAGTGAGAAATCGTGCAGCGCGATGGCTATGCCCAGCCCCGATCCCGCCAGCGATGTCACCAGTTCCATCACTTCAAGCTGGTGCTGTATGTCCAGATGCGCCGTAGGCTCGTCCAGCAGCAGGAAGCGCGGCTCCTGCGCCAGCGCCCTGGCGATGACCACTCGTTGCCTCTCTCCGCCTGATGTCTCGCCGACGCGCCTGTCGGTAAGGTGCTCGATTCCGGTGCGTCTGATAGCTTCGCAGACTATGGCTATATCCTTCTTCGATTCATAACGCATCAGACCGAGGTGAGGGTAACGCCCCATGAGTACCGTATCAAGCACGGTGAAGCTGTCGGGCAGAGACGGCAATTGCGGCACGACGCCTATCTTGCAAGCAAGCGTTTCTCTGGATATCTTCGCTATTTCAACATCATCCAGTGTTACATTGCCCGACGATTGCTGAAGCAAGCCACACATGGCTTTAAGCAACGTCGACTTGCCAGAGCCGTTCGGTCCGATGAGACCTACGACCTCGCCGGCGCATACCTCAAGGCTCACATCCTTCACTACGATGTGCTTGTGATAGCCCAGATTTACGTTATTCAGCTTCAGACAGCTCAATCCATATCTCCTAAAACAACACCCGCTTTTTCTGGCGCAGCAAGTAGAGGAAGAATGGTGCTCCTATCAGCGCAGTTATCACTCCTACCGGTATTTCCTGTGCAGTGCCAAATGCGGTGCGCGCAAGTGTATCGGTCAATATAAGAAAGATCGCGCCTACGATAGTCGATAGTGGCAACAGGAAGCGATAGTCCGGCCCCCATATCAGACGCACTGCGTGAGGTATAATGATGCCTACAAAACCAATGCACCCGGCAAATGATACCGCAGCCGCGGTGATGAGCGTTGCTGCTAGTAATAATATTAATTTTACCTTTTCAACATTCACGCCCAGCTGCTTTGCCTGATCTTCATCCATCTGTATTAGGTTCAGTGGACGGCTGTATAGATAGATTGGTATCAGAGAAATGATTAAATATGGTAAAAGGACATATACTTCCTTCCACTCACTGTTTGTGAAACTTCCCATAAGCCAGAAGAGTATACCGTGCAGCTTGTCTCCGGCCTGTGTCAGCAGGAATGACGTTATTGCGAAGAGGAAGGAGCCCATTGCTACCCCGGCAAGTATCAGTGTAGTCATAGGCAGCGTTTTACCGACGCGGGAAAGGAAATAGAGTGTCACAGTGCTGATAAGGCCTCCGCATAGGGCCATCATTGGTATACTGCCGATCACGGCAGAGTGTGAAAACGTGAGCATAAATCCGATGACTGCGCCCAGTCCGGCTCCCTGCGCTACACCGAGCAGGTAGGGATCGGCGAGGGGATTGCGAAAGAGTCCCTGATATGTGGCGCCCGCAGTCGATAGCGCCGCCCCAACCAGACCGGCGAGAAGGATACGCGGCAGCCTTACATTTATGATTATATTAGACTGCGGATCCCCAATAGGATTTGCCCATGACGAGTGAGAAAATAGCAGACGCCATACTTCCGATAGCGATATATGAGCAGTGCCGACGCTGCAAGCTACGCCGATTACAATTATAAGCAGCGCCAGCAGACCCGCAATGCTGAGGTATCGCCTGCGTCTGTATGCCACCAGGCCGATAGCTAATTTGTTTATGTGACTTGTTTCCAATTTCTGTGAATTCCCTAAATTATTCTAGCTGTGCCGCGAGTTCAGGATGTATCAGCCGGAGCATCTCATATAGCACATCTACTATTCTTGGCCCAAATCGGCCGGTAAGATCAGTGTTTATACTAAAAACTTTACCTTCCTTAAGAGCCTCAGTGTCCTGGAGGCGCGACTCGCTTCGTGCCCACTCCAATGGCGCATTTGCTCCAGACCCCATACCTGTTCCCGCAATGATTACCTGCGGCTTACCGTCGAGCACTGGCTCAAGGTCCACTGTCTGATAACCTGACAGATTAGCGAAGATGTTCTTGCCGCCGGCGAGCTCAATCAGCTGACCTACCAGTGTATCTCCGCCTGCGGTCTTAAGCGGATCGTGCCATACAATATAGAATACGTTTGGTTTTTCTTCGTCTGATAGATTAGCGACCATGCTCGTCACGGCATTTATGCTTGATCTCATATCTTCGATGAGAGAAGCCGCAGTCTCTTGAACTCCCATAACCAGACCTACTAATTCGATAGCATCATAAGTTTCTTCTATCGTCTTCGGCGCGAGAGCTATGACCTTAATCCCCAGGCCTTCCAATTGCGGTATAACTTGCGCCTCGTGAATAGGTGCGGCGAACACAACATCCGGTTCAAGAGCTATTATTTTTTCGATATCGGGAGTGGAGAATCCTCCAACCTGTTCTTTTTCTAAAGCTTCTGCCGGATAGTTGCAATAACTGGTAACACCGACTATTTTATCGCTAAGCCCTAGCGCGAACAGTATCTCAGTATTGGCTGGAGCTATGGATATTATTCTCTCCGGTATTTTATCTAGCGTAATTGTCCTGCCTGACTGATCTGTTATTGTCATTGGAGTAGGTGTGGGTGTGAACGTAGGTGTTACAATTGTGACTAAGTCAGTATTGTCTTGATTGTCCTGTAAGCCCAAAACAGATCCTGCAATAATTGTGCACAAGCCGCAAATTATCAGTGTAACTAGAATTGTTTTTTTCAATTTGTATCCCTCCTGAATTTCATTGAAAAAAATAGACCCCACACCAGGCAGTGAGGGGTCTATTACCAATAAAAATTCCTACCCCTCCCCGCGGAGGCATGTAGGCTGTCCTGTGGCGGGCGTTCTGGCTCCCCTTATTCAGGGTTCACAGTGGCGCGGCCGCTCCGGAATCCAACCGGATTGCTTTCCCTTTGATACTTGGATCGCTCCAAGTCGCCTCAGGTTCCTATATATTCAGTTGTTAACCGATTAACAATATACAGGAAGATACTTTTTCTGTCAACTAACAATCGGGGCATATAAGATCATATGTATTTCGATTTAACTATATGATTCGAAAATGTGGTTTTTCCTCGATAAACAGCTTGACTTTGTGTGCCTTAAAGCATTATTCTATCTCAGTGTGTCTGGCAAGGATAACTTACACATTTTTAGCAGCTAGATCAGACACTTAAATAATTAAGCGGCGCATTCGTCTAGGGGTTTAGGACACCTCCCTCTCAAGGAGGAGATCACGGGTTCAAATCCCGTATGCGCTACCAAAAGAATTTAACACCCTGTAAGGGGTGTTTTATATTTATATTTCGTATAATATATGATAGTTAAAGGATGTAATAAGTTATATAATAAGAAACTAGAAATATATGGAAAAACTTTTAAAACCTCTACTATTCTTATCATTAGTCGTCTTTGCATTCACAGCATATGTTGTTTACGAAGCCGCATATCGTCTCAGTAATACTCCATCGGAGCTCTCTGCTCAAGACGCTGCGAACAAAGCTATAAGCTATATTAACGAGCAAGTGTTGAGCGGCGGGACAAGTGCATCATTGATCGATGTAACTGAGGAAAGCGGACTGTATAAGATTCATATCATGATAGGGCAAAATGACTACAATTCTTTTGTCTCAAAGGATGGCAATCTGCTGTTTGAGCAAGGAATCTATATGGAAGGAAGTAATACAGGTGGCGGAGGTAGTACTACGACAGAAGTTCCCAAGAGCGACAGGCCTGATGTGAAGATTTTTGTAATGAGCTACTGCCCATATAGCTTGCAGGCGGAGAAGATGATGCTGCCGGTATACGATTTATTGAAAGATAAGGCAGACATAGGTATATATTTCGTTGACTATGCCATGCATGGGAAGCAGGAACTGGATGAGAACTTGCGACAATACTGTATGCAGACAGAAAACCAATCAGAATACTTTGATTATTTAAGCTGTTTTATCAACGGGGGGGATTCTGATAACTGTTTATCTGAAGCTGGAATAGACTTGGCGAAGCTAAATAGTTGCGTCGCAGTCACAGATGCGACTTACAATGTTACCGGCCAGTATAATGACCAAAGCACTTGGCTGCATGGGGATCCCGTATTCGATGTTCAAAAGGATTTGAATGAATTGTATGGTGTCACAGGCTCTCCGACAATAATAATTAATGGCAAGAAAGTAAATATCAGTCCAACATCAAGATCACCAGAGAACTTCAAACAAATTATATGTAATGCATTTAATTCTTCACCAGCGGAATGTTCACAAACGCTTTCTAATGAGGTCCCATAGGCCGGATTTAACTGAATCTAACTATCCTGTCCGGAGTTTATTTCTTACTGAGCTTTTTACCATGAGCTGTCTTTAGAGATTTGGTGGTCTTTTTTACTGCTGGTTCCCTCAATATTGCTTTTGCCGGTGTTTTTAGATGCAACCCTACCATAGAGGAGAATGCAGTCACTAACCTGATGCCCTCTCTTTTGCACTTAGGACACGGCGCCGGTTTATCGATTTCCGCCATAAGACGTTTAAATTCAAATTCCTTTTCGCATTTTTCGCAGTAGTACTGGTAGATGGGCATGTATACCTCCAGTTTCTGATTTATAGTAATGAGACATTTATATAATACGCCTAATCCTTATCTAATAATATATTTACCTTAGTTGTTTCGGTTTTTCAATAGGCCGCGCCGGTGTGTGTCGAATACGAATATAAGCAGGTTGCGTCGATTAAGCTTGCTGCTTTTGTCGTGGCAGGATAAAATTGCTGTAGATTTAAGGAACCTTTGGAAGAGATATGCAGGAGACTTCCTGCAGGGGGAACTGGGGGTGTCCCCCAGCTTTAAAAATCCCCCAAGAATGGGGGATACAGGGGGTTGATTAAGCTTCCTTAGAGGTTTCCAAGTATATTTGTTTTGTGTGGTGTGTGATAGGAGCGAGGCCAAATGCAAATGGATGACGGAAGAATAAGGGAAGCAGTAAATCAGACTCAGGTGCTGAGGTTGCCACGACAGACGCTGGCTACATTTGGCACTACTATTGTTAATTATTACCTTTTAACCGAACCGATATATTCTGAGATTGTAAAAGGAGAGGAGACCGTTATCCGGGAGGGAAGGGTCAGCTCCGAGAGGCCAAGGGTCGTGACTCCTTACTATCTCACGAGGCTGGAGGGGTTTGGTGAAAGCGCGAAGAGATATTTAGATATGATTATCAAGCAATATGGCCTGCATATGCCTGGTTTATATTACAACTACAAGAATGAACAGAAAGACCTCCTGATTGTTTCCGATAAGCTGGAAGTTGTAGCTGAACGTCTGAACGAGAAAATAGATAAAGATAAAGATAATCTCGCTGCTATTATCAAAGGCGTTGATGAGCTGTGGGATGTGTCGCTTCTAAAATTCATCAGCGAGATGACCCAGGGGTCTCTTAAGAACAATGTGGCAGAAATGAACAGTATGGGTCTGTTGGGCGTCGATGCGGCTGGTATTCCGACGGAGGCCAGGTATCGAATTGAAATGATGTTTATGGATGTGGCTCGCGGCGACAGAGAGCCTCATGAGCTAAAGGATGAGCTTGATAAGTGGGGTATTTTCCCTCAGTACGAGGACAGATTCCTCAGCATGTTCCGCAAGTAATCAGTGCCTTATCCCACACTATATACCCCCGTCCCAACCGCTATCAACACTTCTTCATCGTTATGAAGTTCCATACGCGTGACGGCCACCTTGCTGCCCATACGCAATATATAGCCTTTTGCCGTAAAAGATTTCCCTCGCCCCGGTCGCAGGTAGTCAATACGCAAATCGATTGTGCCGATCTTGCTCAGTATTTCAAACTGTTTTTCCGGAGGTTTTCCCTTGAGCTTGTGGAATAAGTTAAGGTAAACCGTATGACCACCCACTGTATCAAGCGATGCAGACACTATACCGCCATGCAACACTCTGTAATACGGATTGCCGATGAGGCGATCCTTCATATCGAATTTTATAATGCCGGTATTGAAATCCGGAGACTCTATACTGAACCCCATGAATTGTGAAAATTCGGGGCCCGCAGTTTTCACGAAAAAATCTATTGCAAAGCGAAGCTCGTCATCGACATTCCTGTCTGTCAATGTGAACCTCCTCAATATAGATATAGAGTCATATTGATGCTGTCGAAATCTATCCGACTGTGTAGGTTCCGGTTCCCACCGCTATCAGGATACTATCCTCGTTACGCAACTCCATGCGTGTAACTGCTACTTTCTTTCCCATACGAAGGATGCAGCCTTTGGCTGTAAAGTGTTGTCCTCTGCCCGGTCGCAGGTAGTCTATTCTTAAATCGATTGTGCCAATCTTGCTCAGCCTCTCCAATTGCTTATCAAAGGGTTTCTCTCTGACTTCTTCGAACACCTTTATATGAACAGTATGCCCGCCAGCTATGTCCAGGATCGAGGAAATGACTCCGCCATGCAGTATACGAAAAATGGGATTCCCTATCAGTTCATCGCGTAGATCAAAGGAGACAACTCCCTCGTCGAATGTCTGAGAATCTAAGCTGAAATCCAGGATATCGTTAAACGAAGGGCTAACCTTCTGCACAAAATACTCGACCATCGCTTTTAGGTCTTTTTCTTTTACATTGACCCTGACAGGCATCAGCGTCTCCTTTATCTAATATCGGGGACTAAAGACCAGCCACAATCCTCGCAACCTCCCAGTTGTGTTCATACAGATGAAGCCCTTTGCTGACGGCGATGATTTCACCATCCTCCACACCGATCTCGCCAGCCATGAACTCCTTCATTAACTGTATACCAGCGAGGTTATTAGGGAATCCTGCATATAGGTCCCATGATCTGAAATAGACAACGAAGTGAAGCTTGCCGTAGCGCACCCTTGTATCGATAATTCGGAGGCACGGCGGGTCGCTGAGATATATGGAATCGCGATTACCAACGGTCATGGTAGCCTGATTGGTATTGAAGCCTTTCTTGTACATTTCTACGATTTGGAGGAACTGCTGCTCGATATCTTCGCCATAGGTATAGGTCTCGTTCGCCTGCTTGAGGTTGGACATCAGATACGGCAGGTAATCCCTCTCGACGTATTCGATGTCTGTAGGCGGCGGCACTCCTTCGGGCACTGTAGGCACAAGCGGCCTGGTGCCCGGGTGTTCGATATGCACAACGACGAAATCGAACTCCTTGCGCTTCTGTCCGGCGTAGCTACCGCTGTCGATAGTATATTCATAGCCTTTGGTCAGCACTTCACGAATGCATTTCCACCAGGCTTCGTTCAAGTCTCTTGCTTTAATAAATGTGATATCCATGCTGCACTCTATAGAATATTAACATTTAGTATCGGTGTATTTAATAGGTTTTCTGTAGATCCAGTCCGTGCGATTACGTGTATCCCTGTCATATAAAAGGCGGCAAAGAATAACCTGCTTCCAGTTGTCGCGCGGCACAGGGCGCTCGGCTATGATCCTTTTAATAATTAATAGCAGAAGCATGCTAAGAAGGAACCAAGTGGCCATCAGTGGTTCATCCGAGGACAACAAGGGATTTGAGAGAAAAGGACTGGCTATTATCATGGCTACTGCAGCCACTATCATGAACAGTGGTGAGTTCTTAAATATCCCAAGTCCACCTACCCAGACTGCAACGAATATGATCAGTTCCCATGGCGCAAAGAAGCCAAGCGCTCCCAGCATCGGGGTGACCCCTCTGCCACCGCCGAACTTAAAGAACACCGACCAGCTGTGTCCTATCATTGCTGCCAGCGCACCGACGCCCTGGGCTGCAACTTCGCTGCCGCCGACGGTAAAATGTAACTGCATGGCAACCAGGACCGGTATTATTCCTTTGAATAAATCAAAAACGCCAACAGGTACAATAGCCCACTTTGCAATCGAGTGCCAAACGTTAGATCCGCTGGCTATGCCGCTGCCATATTCTCGAATATCGATGCCCTTAAGCAGCCGCCCGGCGATATATGCTGCAGGCACCGAACCGAGGAGATATGATCCTATGGTCAACAGTATCATCGGATAATATGACATTATCAGTTGCCTTTTTCCTTAAGAATAGCAATTAGCCACGCCATCCATCTCCCTCTCAACCTGCCGGGGAGTAGCGGAGTGACGTGGTAACCGCGTTCAAATAATATCATTTCTTTTGGCTGTTGTGCTTTCTCATATAAAGCAACAGTCTTTTCATAAGGAAGCCACTTGTCTTCTTTACTGTGAATAAGCAACTTGGGCATATTGCCAATCCTTTCGATATTTTCTAGAGGATTTAATGAGTCCCAGGATTTTGTATCATGATTAATATCTATACATAACCTGTATTTACGAAAGCGCATCCAGAGTCTGGAAATTTGTTGATTTAACCATCCGGCATATGGCAAAGGTCCGATTCGTGGGAATTCAAGTACATTAGTTCCGAGGCGTTCTGCCTGATCATGCATCGGGCTCCAGAACTCAGCTATGCTTCCAATTTCCGCTGGAATAGATAGCAGTACTATTGCTTTAACTTTGTTTATCATAGTAGCTGCATAGAGACATGCAAGAGCACCCATGCTGTGTCCCACTAGTCCAATACGTTCACCATCTACTTTAGTGTGGTTTTTCAGTATGTTATATGCAGCAACTACGTCCTGGCCGATATCTCCATCCAGTGTTCCGTTGCTTTTACCATGTCCGCGAAGATCAAGTGCAAGCGTTGCTATTCCTCTACGGGCAAGCTGCTGGGCACAGGGGCGCATGGAGCGGTGATCAGATGCCATCCCATGACACATTACCACACCAGGAAACCGTCCTTCACCTTTTGGCAGATAGATTATACCGTGGAGCTTTATATCCACAGATGGAAAATCGATTTTTTCTGTATGCCACCTCATTTATATTCATGTTCTACGTGGCGTTGTTGGACAAGAGATGTAAGATGCTGAACGCATTCAAAAGGGACGCTCGCTTCGCCGAGAGGGGTCTCATGATCATCTTCGAAACCATGAAAATCGCTTCCACCTGTAGCTATCAGATCATATTTAGTGGCTAGTCTGCTCAGTCGTTCAATTGTATCTTTATCGTAGTTATCATAATATACTTCAATACCTACAAGCCCGGATTGCTTTAAATCAATAATCATCTGGTCCAGATCCTTAATGCTTGCAGGGTGTGCAATTACGGGCAGTCCATTCGCTTTGATTATGAGTTCAACCGCCTCTTTGGGAGTCAGCCTGTCTCGTTCAGCATATGCAGGACCGTTACGACCGATATATCGCTCGAATGCGTCTTGGAGTGTTGAAACATATTGCCCCTCGAATAACGCCTGCGCGATGTGGGGACGTCCGACCGAACCGCCGTCCGCCAACTCCAATATACGCTCCCACTCAATATAAATTCCCAATTTGCTCAATTTATCTAACATTTTCTGTGCTCTGGCTTTTCGTGAGTTACGGAGGCTGTCTAGGGTATTTAAGAGGGACTGGTTTTTATAATCGATAAAATATCCAAGGATATGTACTTCTCCTTGATGCACATCAGTATTTATCTCAACACCTGGAATTACTGTGATATATGGAAAACATTCAGTTGCGAGCAAAGCCGGTTCGATTCCGTTCACTGTATCGTGATCGGTGATGGCAATCACGCCGATACCCTGTTCTGCCGCAATTTGTATCACCTCCTCGGGTGTTAACCTACCATCGGAGTAAGTTGTATGCAGGTGGAGGTCGACCCTTTTGGCCATTTCAATCGACCTCGCGATCTATGCGGCTGATGCTCGTAGCCTTACCTGTTTTCTCGTCTACATCAATCATAACGGAATTGAATATCACTCTGCCTTTGCCCACGGATATCCTATGAGGCATTTGCGTAAGGAATCTGTTTATTACTGAATCGATATCGTCCCCAATCACCGATTCGGCAGGCCCTACCATACCGATATCGGTAACAAAGGCAGTACCTTTAGACATTATTTTGGCATCGATTGTACCAACGTGCGTATGAGTTCCCATAACAGCGCTCACCCTGCCATTCAGATACCATCCCAATGCTATTTTCTCCGAAGTTGCTTCTGCGTGGAAATCGATAACAGCAATAGAAGGTTTACTATCACCGAGTTTTTCAAGAAGTTGATCGATGGAGCGGAATGGACAGTCGAGATTGCCCATAAATGTACGGCCAATAAGGTTTACTACTAATACATTTCTAATAACAGCGTATCCTCTGCCAGTGACCCCGTCAGGATAATTTAAGGGGCGCAGTATCTGCTGGTAGTTATCGATAGACGATACCATTTCCTTATGTGCCCAGATATGATTTCCCGATGTGATTATATCGATTTCTGACTCAAGAAGTTCATCCGCTGTATCTGGGGTTAGACCTATTCCGCCTGCAGCATTTTCTCCATTTGCTATCACCAAGTCAACATCGCACTCACTGCGTAGGTCTGGTACCAGCTTTCTAACAGCAGTGCGCCCAGGCTTACCTATGACATCGCCAATTATCAGAATACGCATTATATATTCCTATTTTGCGTAATCAACGGCTCGGGTTTCTCTTATGACTGTGACTTTAATCTGACCTGGATACTCAAGCGTCTCTTCGATTTTCTTCACAATATCACGGGCTAATCTAAGAGATTGAACATCGTCTACCTCAGTTGGTTTAACCATGATACGTATCTCACGGCCGGCCTGAATAGCGAAAGATTTTTCCACACCTGCAAAGCTGTTAGCAACGCCCTCCAGCGCTTCAAGACGCTTAATATAATGCTCCAGAGATTCACGCCTGGCGCCGGCCCTGCTACCGCTAATTGCATCGGCGGCGGATATTATAAATCCCATTAAGCTTGTTGTGCCTGTCTCGTTATGATGCTCAGCAATCGCGTTGACCACCTCAACCGATTTGTCCCATTGTTTTACAATATCAGCTCCAATCTTGGCATGCGGCCCTTCCACATGGGAATCCACCGCTTTTCCTATATCATGCAAAAGTCCGGCTTTCTTTACAGCATCGGCTCTCATCCCCAATTCTGCGGCAATCATACGTGCAAGATGAGCTGTCTCGATGCTGTGTTGTAATACGTTTTGCCCATAACTGAAGCGGTATTTAAGGCGTCCCAGTAGTTTTATTAATTCTGGATGCAACCCGGGCAGTCCAACTTCATGTATGGCTGCCTCACCTTCTGATTGGATAGTTGCATCTACTTCACTCTTAGCTGATGTAACCATCTCCTCGATCCTCGCCGGATGTATTCTACCATCGAGGATAAGTTTTTCAAGAGCAAGGCGTGCTATTTCACGGCGCACAGGATCGAAACTGGAGATCGTTACAGCTTCAGGCGTATCATCGATGATAAGGTCAACGCCAGTGGCATTCTCCAGTGCCCTGATATTGCGTCCCTCTCTTCCAATAAGGCGACCCTTCATTTCATCGCTTGGCAGCGCTACTACAGAAACGGTTGTCTCAGAAACTACTGAGGTAGCTAATCGCTGGATCGATTGAGACAGTATATCTCTGCTTTTTTCATCTGCATCTCTTTTCAGTTGCGCCTCAATCTCACGAATCCGGCGGTTTACATCCTCCATGGCCTCTTCTTCAATAGCCTTTATTAATAGTTTTTTAGCCTCCGCGCTGGAGATGCCTGATATTAATTCCAGCTGTTGAACCTGTTTTAACTTCAAATCCTGAAGCTGATTTCGCAGGCTATCCGCTTCCTTTTCTTTTTCTATAAGGCCGCGCTCCCTTTTTTCTATTGAATCCAGCTTCTTATCGATATTTTCTTCTTTTTGCGACAGCCTTCTTTCCTGTTTATTTAGCTCAGTCCGTCGTTCCCTGATATCGCTCTCAGCCTGTCCTTTTAGCTTTATAACTTCCTCTTTTGCCTCGAGCAACATTCCCTTGGACTTTGTCTGGGCGTCGTTTAGTATGACCTCTACTTCAAGCTGGGCAGCGCGGGTTCGCCTGCCGATAACTATACGCCATACGAAGAAGACCAGAACGCCTCCTAAAACAAATCCGACACTTGCGGCTAATATTACATTCCACATGACAAGATTCTTATCCCCCTTTCGTCTGGGGCAGTCCCAAATTATTCAGGTTTGTAATGAATTGCCCCATATTAAACTCTGTACTTATTAAAGTCAATAGAATCAGCTTAGTTCACGCCACAGGCGGTCAACCGTCTGCTTAGTTACTTCATAATTAAAGCCCCTTCTCATTAAAAAGGATCTCATTTTACGTCTAAAGTTATCATAACCTTCTTTCGATAACAGATTTGCTTTCTTCTTTGCAGCGCGATAGGCATTTTCTTCATCATTATAACTGCATAAAACCTTGTTAATCACATCTTTATCTATGCCCTTTTGACATAGTTCAACACTAACCATTCTTCTACTACGTGGGTTTAGTGTTTCCCTTCGTTCCCGCCAATATTGTGCAAAGGCTGTGTCATCAACCATATGTTTATCACGCAAACGCTCAATGACAGTATCAATTGCTGCTTTAGTGAACCTTGCCCTGAGCTTATTTCTCAGTTCGATTTCACTTTGCTGGCGATAGCCTAACAAGCGATATGCTGCTTTTAAACATTCCTCACTAAGTCCCTCATTCTCCTTACGAGAATCAACTTTGGCCTTGCCTCTGTAGTAAATATGTTTTCTGTTCATTACTTAATATATAAAACACAAAAGGCTGGTCGTACATTCCCCAGCCTTCGTATCGGTATTCGCCCGCAAGTAATTATAGAATTTGGGCTGAATTATTCAACTGCGTCGCTAGAGGTGGTGACAGGGATACTAAATGCCTGCGCTCGGATCTGCTGCTCGATCTCTTTAGCGATCTCTTTATGCTCTTTTAAGTACTCTCTGGCGTTCTCTCTGCCCTGGCCTATTCGACTGTCGTTATACGTATAGAAAGCCCCAGATTTGCTTACCAATCCGAGGTTCACTCCAAGGTCGAGAATGCAGCCTTCAGTGCTAATCCCTTCATCAAACAGAATGTCGAATTCAGCGGTTTTAAATGGAGGTGCCACCTTATTTTTAACGATTTTTGCCTTTACGCGGCTTCCTATGGCAACATCTCCTTTTTTAATGGTATCGGCCCGCCTGAGATCTATTCGCACCGAGCTGTAGAATTTGAGCGCCCTTCCCCCAGGAGTAACCTCGGGATTCCCGAAGAAAACTCCTACCTTTTCACGCAGTTGATTGATAAATATTACTGAGGTATGCGACCTGTGAATAGCAGATGTAAGTTTTCTAAGAGCCTGAGACATCAATCGAGCTTGCAGACCAACGAATGCGTCCCCCATATCTCCTTCAAGCTCTGCACGCGGGACGAGCGCAGCTACACTGTCTATGACTACCACATCCACCGCACCGCTTCTTACCAATGCCTCTGCTATCTCCAGCGCCTGCTCCCCCGTGTCTGGCTGGGAAATTAATAAATCTTCTACCTTGACACCACACTTGGCAGCATATGACGGGTCAAGTGCATGTTCTGCATCGATATACGCGGCTGTTCCTCCATTAGATTGTGCATTCGCTATAATATAGAGAGCCAGTGTCGACTTGCCGCTCATTTCAGGCCCGAATATCTCAGTAATACGACCCCTCGGTATGCCGCCTATTCCTAAAGCTAAATCCAATGAAATGGCGCCTGTTGGTATGAATTCTATGGAAGCCTTAATCGAGTCCTCGCCGAGCTTCATGATAGAACCTTTACCGAATTGCTTCTCGATTTGGCTTATCGCTAATTCGAGGGCTTTTTGCTTCTCTGTGGCCATTTTACTCCTTGGTGTCAAGGGATTTGACTACATGGGAATAATAACACAGCGATTATGTTCAAGGCAAGTGGAATATAGTATATAACGATAATAAAATTTCATCCCAGTTCAGCTATATGCCTCTGTGCTATCTCGATAAGTTCAGTCAGAATATTGATTAAAACGAAGGTATCTGTGGCATGGCTCGCTTATGGGCACTGCCAGCTATCATAGACTCTATTCTTCTTTTGACAGCATCATCTGCCTCGCCAGTCGTTAAATAACGGTCTAGCTCATTGTATGTTATTCCCATTTCACCTTCGTCTGTCTGCCCTTCCCATAATCCCCCTGAAGGTGGCTTATTAATAATCTCCTTCGGAATCTCTAAATACTCCGCGAGTCCTTTTACCTGCTTCTTGACTAAATTGCCTAGAGGAAGCAGATCCACTCCCCCATCTCCGTATTTTGTATAGTACCCCACAGCAATCTCGCTGCGATTGCCAGTTCCAACAACAAGATAATCCAGTTGCGCTGCCAAATAATACAGAGCGACCATCCTTAAACGTGATTTAGTATTCGCTTGTGCCAGCTTGTCATTCACATGATAATTCTCGTCTTGAGGAAATATTTTAAGGAGTGAATCGTATACGGTCTCAAGGTTAATCGTTTCACTAGAAATGTTGAATTTTTTGGCTACTTTGTTTGCGTGGATTATGTCAGTTTTATTGCTATGGCATGGCATGATTGCTGCAAGAGTAGCATCAGGAAAAGCACGTTTGCACAAGACTGCGACTACGGCCGAGTCAATGCCGCCGCTGAGTCCAACGAGTGCCCCCGATCTTTGCGCTGCGAGCACACTTTCTTTTATCCAATCCGCTAGCTTATTTGCCAGTTGTTCCATATGATAAACCCTCGTATTAAAGTTGACCCTCTTTAATTCGTGAAGTATACTCTCATCGTAGGAGCAAAGTCAAAACTTCTGCAATGTTAGGCATTAGGCGAAGTTCAAAAATGAGTGATGCTTTAATATTTATAGCTCTCATTGCTGCCATCGTATTCGTTATGTCACTACGTATTTATTTACGTAAGCGTCAGTTCAAGAGCAACGTCAAGAACAATGATGGTGTTTCTACCACGACGATTGATCATTCAAAGACTCAAGATATCGATGATGCACAGCGATTTACAGATGTAGCACATCGATTGGAAGACGCCCGGACGAATTTAGCTGCTACGACTTCGGATCGAGTAGAGATTCTTGCCGAGATCTCGCATGTGAACAAAACGTATGGTGGCAAACCAGTCGTACAGAATGTTTCTTTCACACTAGAAAAGGGAGAGGTGTTAGGCCTTGTCGGTCCCAATGGAGCCGGTAAAACAACAACTATCAGAATGCTCATGGATATTGTAAAACCCGACTCGGGAGAGATATCCATTTTCGGTTGCCCGATTAATGAACAGGCAAAGAATAGAATCGGATATCTGCCTGAAGAACGCGGCCTTTACCGCAAGATGAAAGTCTACGATAATCTCATCTATCTTGCCAGTCTGAAAAACGTCCCTTCCAGCGTTGCCAGTAAGAGAGCCGAAAAACTTCTAAATGATGTTGACATGTCCCCGCATAAAGGTAAAAAAATTAGCGAACTCAGCCGCGGGATGGGGCAGATAATTCAGTTCTTAGTGACGATTGCACATGATCCGTCCCTCATTGTCCTCGATGAACCGTTTGCCGGCTTGGATCCGGTGAATCGCATGTTGCTGAAGAATATTATCTTAGAGCTTAAAACACAGGGTAAAACGGTGATACTCAGTACTCACATGATGAATGAGGTCGAAGAAATGTGCGACCGCATCTTGATGATTAATCGCGGCCAGGTTGTCTTATATGGAAACCTTTCGGATATAAAGTGGCGTTTTCGCAATAATTCCGTATTTATTCAGTGCGACGGTGATGTAGGCGTAATCGAAGGTGTCAGTGGTAGAAAAGATCATGGGAAATACATTGAGCTGTTCCTCGACGGTCAGACGACATCGCAGCAGGTATTAAACCAGCTGATTGCAAAATCAATAAGGTTAGATCGCTTTGAGGTCTCTACGCCTTCTCTTAACGAAATATTCATCCAGGTAGTGAAACAGTGGACAAAACTTGGGTAATCGCCAGACACGAATTCGTGACAACTGTTAAGAAGGTGTCATATATTATTCTGACACTTAGCCTGCCCGTTTTAGTAATATTAGGAATGTTAGTGTACTATGGCATTACGCAGTGGGCTGGCGAAAAGCCGCCTACAGAGAAGCCTAGTATTGGCTATATAGATGATACCGGACTATTTGATGAGTATACGAATACCGATAACGTTAATTTCGTACCATATGTTGCGGATGACGAAGCTAAACAAGAATTGCTTAATGGCAATATCAGCGAATATTTCATCATTCCTGCCGACTACCTGGATACAGGCACTGTCTATAGATATACGACTAAACGGGAAATTGAGCCTCCTGCTTCATTGAATTCAATCGAGGATTTCCTCATCACCAATCTTATTAGTACTAATGTCAGCAATGATATTCTGACAAGAGTGAATAATCCGCTCTACGCACAGTCATTCAGATTGAATCAAGATACGGGAGAGGTGGTACCGCCTGAGGATGAGATATCGGCGTTTGTTATGCCCTATGTCTTCGGGTTGCTCTTTTTGATGTCCCTGTTCTTCGCATCGGGTTATCTCCTGCAAGGTGTATCCGAAGAAAAAGAGAACCGGCTCATCGAGATATTGCTGTCATCGGTTTCTGCTAAGCAACTGCTCACAGGAAAAGTTCTGGGACTGGGAGCTGCAGGACTACTGCAGATATCGGTCTGGCTTATAACGATTACAGTCTTTGTTTTGATTGCGTCAACAAATATTGCGGTCTTAGCAGGACTGAAAATTTCCGCCAGTCTCATTATACTGAGCATTGTATACTTCATATTAGGTTACATATTATATGGTGTATTATTTGCAGCCATAGGCTCACTCGGATCTACAGCAAGGGAGAGCAACCAGTGGACCGTCATAGTGGTTCTGCCTGCTATACTGCCGTTGGAGCTGATGGCATTGTTTGTAACGAATCCTGATCATGTTATTTACACTATTTTTACCCTTTTCCCTCTCACTGCACCGATAGCTGTGATCATGAAACTAAGTATCGGTACGCTTCCGATTTGGCAGTTAGCTCTTAGCATCATCATTATGATTGTTTCCATCATCGTAACAATTTGGCTGGCTTCACGTGTATTCCGTACGTTCCTCTTGATGTATGGCAAACGACCGAGTGTAGCCGAAATTTGGAGATATCTCCGAGAATCGTAGCTCGATAATTTATATGCACCCTCCCGATTTTGACTACTGCTGCCGTTTTGCTTTTACGTTTCCGCACATCGACTGGGCTTTCGTATAGTGGTACAATAAAAATGCAGGTTAACGAATAAATGTACGATGTAATAATCATAGGAGCGGGACATGCCGGCTGCGAGGCGGCGCTTGCCTCGGCTCGAATGGGTTCCGCGACGCTGCTGCTGACACTTAACCTTGACAATGTTGCCCTAATGCCATGCAATCCGTCCATCGGCGGCCCTGCTAAAGGTCACCTTGTGCGTGAAATAGATGCATTAGGCGGCGAAATGGCTCGCAATATAGATCGCACTTTCATACAGGTAAGGATGCTTAATACCGGTAAAGGTCCTGCAGTCCAAGCGCTTCGAGCACAGGCAGATAAAAAATTGTACGGCCTCTCCATGAAATATACCCTAGAGCGGCAAGAAAATCTCGATATAAAACAAGCGCTTGTAGATAAACTCTGGTTTAACAACAATATATTTTATATTCAAACTAACATGGGATGGATTTACGAAGGCAAGAAAGTTGTTCTTACAACTGGTACTTCTCTCAATGGTAAGATTATCATCGGAGACAAAAGTTACCCAGCAGGCCGTGCTGGGGAGTTCGCTGCTGAGAAACTGTCTGATAGTTTGCGATCCATGGGATTCACTCTAGGAAGGCTTAAGACAGGTACTCCGCCGCGCATCGATGCTCGAACCATAGATTTCGATAAGACCGTCATACAGCCGGGAAGCGAAGTTCCTTTGTATTTTAGCATGTTTAAAAATGGGAACCATCAGGTTTCATTCCCTCAGCCTAACCCGATTTACCCTTTAACACCATCCGACTGGCGTCCTCAATTGCCTTGTTATCTGGTTTATACAAATGCAAAGACTCACGAAATAATCAGGAATAACCTGGACCGTGCGCCGCTTTTTAACGGTACGATTAAAGGGGTTGGCCCGCGGTACTGTCCATCGATAGAAGACAAGATATTTAAATTTGCTCACAAGGCCGGACATCCTCTGTTTCTGGAGCCGGAGGGATGGGAAACTAATGAAGTATACGTCCAGGGGGCTAATACCAGCCTCCCCGAGGATGTACAACTTGCCATGCTGCGCACCATACCTGCATTAGAGAAAGTAGAAATGATAAGGGTTGGCTATGCTATCGAGTACGATTACGTACCTTCCAACCAGATATCAGCGAGTCTGGAGAGTAAGACTGTCCCGGGACTGTTCCTTGCCGGGCAAATAAATGGGACAACGGGATATGAAGAAGCGGCGGGGCAGGGATTGATCGCCGGGATCAACGCATCGCTTAAAGTTCAGGGTAAGCCTCCTTTCATCGTGAGGCGCGATCAGGGATATATCGGCGTGATGATAGATGACCTGGTAACGAGGGATCTCACCGAACCGTACCGCCTTCTGACATCGCGTGCTGAATATAGATTGTTGTTACGGCATGATAATGCAGATCTGAGATTGACTCCTCTGGCATATGAAATAGGTCTCGTAAGCCGTGAGCGGTATGAGCAGGTTGAAGCAAAACGACAGGCTGTTGCTACAGAACTTAAACGCCTGTCCAAGACTTATTTAAACAATTCGGATCGGAGTGTGACTGCGTTAGAGTATCTCAGACGCCCCAATGTGACTTATAATACCCTCGTTACGATGTCATATGGAAATCCCGGCATAGATTGTAGTGTTGCCGAGCAGGTGGAGGTCGAAGCAAAGTATGAGGGGTATTTAAAAAAGCAGAATACCTCCGTTGCCCGCATGTCGCGAATGGAGAAGAGGTCCATCCCGGATTTCTTAACTTATGATGGTATTACAGGATTGCGTTATGAAGCGCGGCAAAAACTTAATCGCATACGGCCTGTCACGCTAGGCCAGGCATCCCGTATTGACGGAGTAACGCCGGCGGATCTGGCCATATTAATGGTGCATCTGGAGAGAGGCCGCAAATGAAGAATGTGATCATGTTCTGTGGCAAGGGCGGAGTAGGTAAGACGACCTGTGCCGCTACTACTGCGCTGCATTATGCATCAGAGGGGAATAAAACTCTTATCCTATCTACAGATCCGACGCCATCATTACGCCATATTTTTGAGTTAGATAGTGCTAAGGTTTCCGGCGAGAAGGGTACCCCTGTAACTGTCACTGATAATCTGTTTCTATACGAAGTCGGCTCTCATGAAGTAAAAACAATGTGGAACGATAAGTTTGGAGTAGAGGCATACGAAGTATTTTCGTCGTTCGTGGACATCGGCTACGAAGAGTTTATTGACTTTGTTGCCAGCGTCCTGCCCGGCCTCAGGGATGAATTCATGGTTGACTATATCAGGGAACTCCATGAGTCGGGTGAATATGGAAAGATTGTATGGGATACGGCACCCGCGGGTCAGACGTTAGGCCTCCTCAAGATGCCGTCGATAATCGGAGAACATTTAAAACCGGCAGCACGCATCTATACGTCTCTCAAAACTACCGGTAAGAATCGGAATACTGTTCAGGGTGTTATTAAAGGATGGGAGGCACTTTCTGCTAAAGACATGAATTTTATTCAGAATATGGTAGAATTTAACCTGGTGACAATAGCTGAGGCGCTGGCGGTGTGTCAGCTTGATTATATATTTGAAGAGTTTCAGAGTTACAATCTCAATATTGATCATGTTATCATCAATCAGGTGGTAACGGAGCTTGATTCGGAATTTATGAGACGTAAATCTGCGATGCAGAAAGAGTATATCGCGGAGATCGCCAAAATATGTCCGGGAAAACAGCGGATACTTTCCATGTTCCCTTGTGAAATAACCGGCCTGGAGCGGCTTAGAGAGGCTATGAAGGTACTTTTTAAAAATGACTGAAAAAGCAGATATTGTTCTTTACAACGCCAATATAATTACATTCGATCCTGCTAAACCAAGAGCTACTACGGTAGCGGTTAAGGATGGGAAGATCCTTCGTGTTGGCAGTAACGATGACAGTAAGAATTTTACCGGCCGCAAGATAAATTGCGGCGGTAGTACACTTATCCCGGGTTTCAATGATGCCCATTGCCATATCCTTGCCTTTGCATCCAGCTTGCTGAGTGTGGATTGCACACCATCGTCGGTGTCATCTATCAGCGATATAAAGGATCGCATACGCAAAAGGGTTCAGACAGCTTCAGATGGTGAGTGGATCAGGGCTTTCGGCTACGATGAATTCCACCTCGCTGAGCGACATCATCCGAACCGTTTCGATCTCGATGAGGCGGCGCCGAACCACCCGGTGAAACTAATGCATCGTTCCCGGCATGCGTGTGTGCTCAATAGTCGAGCCCTGGCCCTGGTCGGGATAACAAACGAGACACAGGAGCCTCTCGGCGGGGTAATAGACAGGGGCCTGCGTTCAGGACAGCCAAGCGGAATGCTGTTTGAAATGAACGATTACATCGAGAATAGGATCCCACCAATCTCATCGGGCGAGATGGACAGGGGGGTCAAACTGGCCAACAAAGCATACCTTTCAATGGGCATAACATCCCTTCAAGATGCTACAGCTTCCAATAACCTTGATACATGGAAGTTCTTCCGAAGATTGCGGGAGGCAGATTCCCTGACACCACGATTATCCCTAATGATGGGACTGCGATATATTGATCAATTGTTAGAGCAGGGATTTATACCGCGATACGGAAGTAATGACATGCGCCTTGGCGCCCTCAAGGTGATTATCAGCGAGGCCAGGGGTTGTCTTTATCCGACTTTGGATGAACTAAAACAAATGGTCTCCCATGCTCACAGTCATGGGTTTCAGATCGCGATACATGCCGTTGAGGAAAATACTATTGCTGCGGCTGTATCAGCACTGGAATTTATTTGCGATAAGTCACCGAAGAATAATCACCGCCATCGCATAGAGCATTGTTCTGTGTGTACGGACTCGCTTCTTGACAGGCTGGAAAATATAAGAGCCCTGGTTGTGACACAGCCTTCCTTTATATATCATAGCGGTGAACGCTATCTGGAGACTGTTCCGGAAGAACAGCAACCCTTGCTGCACCGTATCAGCTCTTTCTTAAAAAGCGGGCTCAAACCATGTGCAGGGTCCGATAATCCCGTTGCACCTCTTAACCCGCTATTGAGTATACATGCCGCTGTCAACAGGAGGACACAGGACGGGAACGTGTTTTTCTCCAGGGAACGGGTACTGCCATCTGTCGCGCTGGAGATGCATACGGTAGCTGCAGCATATGCCTCTTTTGACGAAGGAGTGAAGGGGACAATAGTTCCCGGGAAATTGGCTGATTTCACTATCCTGAGCGACGATCCACTGAAAGTAATGCCGGAGAAAATACGCGATATTAAGGTCGATGCTACAATAGTTGGCGGTGAGATCGTCTGGCGCTCTTGATTCTTTAGTACGTACAGCTTAAAATGTAATTGCTATGCCGATATACGAATATAAATGTTCAAAATGCGATACGAAGTTTGAGCGCAGGTGCTCTTTCAGCGAGGTTAATAATAAGATCTCATGTCCTGACTGTAAGTTTCCAGCAAATAAACAGGTTTCTGTTTTCGCTGCCCTCTCTAAAGGGTCTGATGGCAGTTCAGCTCCTATCGCTGGCGGTGGCGGCTGCGGTCCGTCGTGTCCTGCCACATCATGTGGCACATGTCATCATTAATTCACGGTGCGTCGCCGTCGCAGTATAAAAACTCCAGCTGTTCCTCTCAGAAGTATAGCTTCCAATAATGTTGCTACCGCGATAAATTTCGCCGTGTCGAAGAAAAATCCTTCCGTGTAAATGCGTGGCAGATAGCCTGACAGTATCCATAAGTCGTTGCTGAAAAACACGCGATGGAACATTACGAATAGCCAGTTAAAATCGACAAGCGCTGCTATGCCTATCACTGCTATTCCGAGGATGCTGAGAATGCTGCCCGCGGCGACAACTATACTAAATAAATGAAAGAATTGCCTGCGCTTATATATGAAACCGGCGGTGATAAATACGATTATGTATCCAAGTGTAGTCCACTGGATGATATAGCAGAGTTGAATTAATCCCCTTACATCTTTGAGATGTGCAATTTCGTCATCGCTGAAAATATCCATAGTTTCGTCGATGGCACCGGAGTTAAAATAAACAATTAATCCTTTTGATATATCAACGAGTTCTTCATCGCTAAGCCCTGTATCCTGGCTGACGTCATATTTTTCAAAGCCGTTTTGGTACAGCCTGAGGTCGTTGGCGACCCATCTTATATTGCTAGTGACGAGAAAAAACGGGACGCACAATATAAAGATAACGCTTGCGACGTAAAGTGGTACGCGTAACCGGCTTCTTGTGTCCATTGCACTATGCTATTGGAGAGGCACGAGTCTTGTCAATCCTGCACGCCATAGTTGGAGCGCTCTTTTTGTTCCGCGGGTTATTGAATTGTCCAACCCCCTGTAGTCCCCCATACTTGGGGGATTATTGATTTGAGATGGGGGATACCCCCAAACCCCCACCAGAGGGTGATCCCTCTGGACTTCCCAATTCTGATTAACGATTGTTTTATAGAAACGGCAGAGGAATCCTGCACCTCTTAAACGCCCCCTGCGACTACGCCGCTTCCCCCTCTTTAGTAAAGAGGGGGTTAGGGGGAGTTCGTAGCTGTCATTGCCCGACTTGATCGGGCAATCTAGGGAGAGAACAGGCGATATGCTCCTGCATATAGATCATGCGGTCGAGATGTATGAAAATATTATCCAACCCCCTGTAGTCCCCCACACTTGGGGGATTATTTATTTGAGATGGGGGATACCCCCAAACCCCCACCAGAGGGTGATCCCTCTGGACTTCCCAATTCTGATTAACGATTGTTTTATAGAAACGGCAGAGGAATCCTGCACCTCTTTCAACGCCCCCTGCGGCTGCACCGCTTCTCCCCCTTCAATCTTTAGATGTTCTTTAGTAAGTGTGTGCTAGATTGTACATGGGCTGTCGGATTTCTACGGAAACAGCAACAATGTATTGACAACCTGCATCCAAATATGGTATATCTGCTGACACATATGCTGAATGTTCCTATAAATCACCTCGTAAAATATGACTTTGTTTTACGTCTTGTTTCACATTCAGTGTTAAAGATGCAGCAAAGAACGAATAATTGGAAAGGAGAATATAGTCTATGCACAAGAAATTGAACTACTTGTGGGTTGTGCTGGTAGCCGTGGTACTTGTTGTTTCACTGGTTCCGGCTCTAGCAACACCAATCACAGTAGGCGCTGACCCCCCCACTGGCTCCCCTACCCCCACACCAACCGCCACGCCGACCCCTACCCCGACGCCGACACCTACTCCAGCACCAACCTCCTTAGACCGCTATGTTGGTAAGACCAATGCAGCCGATGATGGCTCACATGGCTTGACTGAAGGTGCACCGTTCGCAACTATTCAGTATGCTGTAAACAACCTTTCCACTGGCACTATCTATGTCTTGGCGGGGACGTATTCCGAGAATGTAATTGTGAATAAATCAGTTACATTACGAGGAGCGAGCAGTGCTAACGTGACTGTGAGCGCAGTAATAGGCGAACCGGGCGAAGGCCGAAACAAGCCAGTCTTTAATGTAACTGTGAGTTACGTAAACATCTCAGGATTCACAGTGACAGGCGCAATTTATGTTCCTCAACCTTACGGGATACTACTTGGTCCTGGCGTGGCGTACTGCAATATCTATAATAATATTGTGAATAATAGCGCCTGCGTCAATGTTGCCGACGGGGCACCCATAGGTATCATGCTGGATACTGGGAGCCACCACAACACGGTGACGGGCAATGACGTTTCGGAGAACTGTGAGGGCATTCAACTGGTGTCCTCGAATTACAACACCTTCACAAATAACATCGCAAACTTGTGCAACAAATACGGCTTCAAAACTAACCTTGGGGACCACAACACGTTCACGAATAACACAGCAAATTTTAACGGAAACTCTTCGGCGGGTTTTGAGGACGGCGTTGGCTTCAAGATTAGCGGCGGTGGCATGAACAATAGTACATTCACGAATAACACAGCAAACTCGAACATGGAATACGGTATGTGTGTATGGGGTGGGACAGGTAACACGTTACAGGGCAACACTTTTGTGAATAATAGCATAGCTGGCCTGTCCTTGGATACAAATGTTGCCACTGTGCATGAAAACAACATTACCGGCAACCACCTTGGCATCGAGATTGCAGGCACTGTTGACAATGTAAAAATTAACGACAACGACATTTCAGGGAACTTTGCCTCCTCCCCAGGTCATGGTATCAATATCTCTGACAGTACGGGCACCCTCGACGCCACCAGCAACTGGTGGGGCGATGTCGCCGGGCCCTACGTTGCGTCAAACCCCTACTACACCTACACGAGTGGTGATACCATTGAAGGTTCAGGTAACGACAGTGTGACCTACATCCCCTGGCTGATACACAAAACCCTGAACAGCGGCTGGAACATCTTCTCCACTCCCATAGTTTCAGGCACATCCACCGACACCATAAGCGAGGCGCTGAACTACTGGACCTCCGACTTCGGCAAGGCTAATGCCGCTTACTACTACAACGCCAACAGCCGGTTCTGGCTACCTGCCACCAACCTTACGCCTATGGTGCCTGTCTACCTGAACATGACTGGCCCAGCCACCATAGATGTGCTGATGAGCACAACCTTTAGCACACCACCCTCAATGACTCTGTACCAGGGCTGGAACCTGGTAGGCCCGGCCCAACTCACCGGCACCCTGCATATAGATAAGACGCTGCTCTCCGCTGACTATGGGATCAGCTGGATAGGTGGGGCAGGCCCGACTGGCTACACCCAGGTAATAAGCCCGAGTATGAACGGAGTGTTCTGGATATATCTGCGCGACGGCGCACCGCAACACATGCTCCCGACCAAGGGCTACTGGGTATACATGGCAAACGAGGGCACACTGGGCGGATTCACCTACACACCAATTACTGAACTACCTACACCCTCTCCTATTTAGATTAGATTAATACCGCAATATAGGGGGGCTCCACGAAAACGGAGCCCCCCCTTTTCTGAAAAGACAAAGGGGATAAGCTATGAAGAAACTGGCTGTCTTTATAAGTTTAGCGTTGTTGTTTGTCCTGTGTGCTACCACGGTTTATGCTGATGATGGGGTACCGGCACTTCCACACGCCTTTTATGGTACTGTACAAATAAACGGAGTTCCGGCGCCAATCGGAACTAGCGTGGAAGCCAGAGGAGAAGGGGTTCTGACCGGTATCCCGTATAATCCCACCATTACTATTGCCTCCGGTATCTATGGCACTACCAATCCGTTTGAACCCAGGCTTCTGGTCCAGGGCACTATCATGGATGGAGCCATCATTACCTTTTATGTGAACAACGTATCCACGGGGCAAACCGCAGAATGGCACACGGAAGGGATTACCGAGCTTCCCCTGACGGTAACTATAGTAGCCCCGCCAACTGTAACACCCACAGTAACCCCCACGGCAACACTTACTGTAACGCCTACGATAACGCCAACCCCCACGCCCATCTCTTCACACGTCAACGGCAGCATCGGCGCCTCCGGCGGAACAGTTAATACAAGCGACGGAAACATCTGGATTGAGTTCCCCGCCGGCGCCTTTAACACTTCTACAAATGTTTCGATTCAGGGCGGCGCCTGCCATGCGGGCAACGACGATTTCGTGGTGGGAAGTACCTGCTTCAATGTAACCACGGACGGGTCAGACGGAGTTCTGGGCGCACCAGCTACCATATGTGTTAATCTTTCCGCCTACGACTTCACCATCGTAGGAAACAAGTCGGACCTCACGTTGGGCTACTGGTTCAACGGAAGCTGGGTTGAGGCCGCCAATGTAACGCTCAGCGGAATCACACTTTGCGGACAGACAAGCCACCTCAGCTCCTGGGCCGTGCTCGGCTCCACGGTGAACGGCACGCCTGTGCCAACGGCCACTCCGTCAGCGTCACCAACAGCCACCACTTCAGGATCGCAAACACCCGCAGCAACATCAACGCTAACGCCCTCGCCAACGCGCACGCCATCTGAAGAAAGTGTTGGCGGAACGGACTGGGTGCTGGTGGGCACCATCGCGGGCGGGGCGCTCCTGATGGCGGCAATCATCATAGCAATCAACATCAGGAGCCGCGGCGGCAAAGGCGCAAAGCCTAAGCGTAAGCCAGAGCAGCGCCCCAACAACAAGAAAGACGAGCCCTGGGACTTTAAATAAGCCCGGCCGGATTCGCTGCTGTTCCATCAACACGCAATAACATACTATCTATATCTATATAGGAACCTCTGAAAAAGAGGTGCCCTTCCGCGGAAGGACCGGGAGATTGGGGGGTGTCCCCCAGCTTTAAAAATCCCCCAAGACTGGGGGATAAAGGGGGTTGATTAGCACTTAATCAAAGTTTCCTATAGTTATTCCGCGCGACATGACTTGAATAAACCTAATTAAACCTTGTCTTAAATCCACAGCCATTCTATAATGCTGTAGTTCATAGACTAAGAACAAATGGAAGGGTTTTTGCGATGAAGGATATCGATAAAGTGGAAGATGCAAAGAGCTTCGATAGGTTAGTAGCCATTATCGCACGCCTGCGCAGTCCCGGAGGTTGCCCATGGGATCGCGAGCAAACCCATGATTCAATAAAGGGCAACATGCTTGAAGAAGCTTATGAGGCAGTGGAAACCATCGATAAAGGTGATATGACCAAACTCTGCGAAGAGCTTGGAGATATACTAATGCAGATAGTCCTGCATTCACAAATGGCTAAAGAAGAAGGCTCTTTTGAAATCGGTGATGTTATTCAAAAAATATGTGACAAATTAGTATACAGACACCCGCATGTTTTTGGTGAGACAAAAGTGAAGGACTCCTCTGAAGTTGTAGCCAATTGGGAGGAACTGAAGCGCAAGGAAGGAAAAGGAGAGCTGCTCTCTGGTTTGCCTAAAAATATGCCCTCGCTGGCATACGCCCAGGCAGTGGGAAGGCGTGTAGCCCGTGTCGGGTTTGACTGGGAAACAATCGACGATATTATCGATAAGCTCTCCGAAGAAGTTGCTGAATTGCAAAGGGCGACGGATCACCGGCACAGGGTCATGGAATTTGGTGACCTGCTCTTCACGCTGGTCTCTATAGCAAGGCGCATGGATATAGACGCTGAGGCCGCGCTCAGGGCATGCAATGAACGTTTCTATAAACGATTTGCATACATGGAGAAGATTTGCACGGAGAGAAAACTGCTGCTGGCCGATATGTCGCTTGAAGAGCAGAACGCGCTGTGGGATGAAGCCAAGCGTGAGCTAGGGGATTGATGCTCACTTATAATGATAGAAAGTCGGGGCGAGTGGATTTGAACCACCGGCCTCAGCGTCCCGAACGCTGCGCGCTAAACCGGACTGCGCTACGCCCCGTAGCCAATAGTATATCGTCTGCAGTCGCTATTAGCAACATGCCAAGGGGGAAGCCCTCACCCTGACCCTCTCCCCTGCGGAGGGAGAGGGAATTAAAAAAAGAGGTGTCCTTCCGCGGAAGGACCGGGGTTTCAGGGGTGTCCTCCATGATTGGGGGATGACAGGGGATTGAACATCGACGAGATTGCCGCGTCGCTATGCTCCTCGCAATGACAGCCCTGAGAAAGAGGTGTCCTTCCGCGGAAGGACCGGGGGAACCGGGGGTGTCCCCCGGCCTTTTTCAAAGTCCCCCAACGTATGGGGGACTGATAGGGGGTTCGGATGATGATTCCCCCAAGTCTGGGGGATTACAGGGGGTTGGATACGGAAAAGATACACTACTGCATTCCGTATTGAATTGACATTACCCATATCATATACTTATTGCCATGAAATATTGTGTCCTTATAGTCGATGGCGCCGCCGGCTGGCCGATACCGGAGCGTGGTAACAAGACAACCCTTGAACTGGCAGCCACACCTAATTTGGACCGCATGGCTAAAGATGGTATGGTCGGCATGGTGCGCACCGTACCGCCTGGTATGGAACCATCCAGTGCATGCGCCTGCATGTCAGTGCTCGGATATGATCCTGCAATTTATTTCAGGGGCAGAAGCGCTATAGAGGCCATCAGCATGGATATCCCCTTCAACGACAAGGATATACTCTTTCGCTGCAACCTTGTAGCAGTTAAAGGTGGGGCCATGTGGAGTTATTGTGCGGGACATATTTCAGGGGACGAGGGACGCGTTCTCATCAAAGCGATAAACAAAAAACTCGGTGGGAATAATATCCATTTTTATCCCGGCGTTGGCTATCGGCATATTTGTAAGATAACCGGCCATGATAATGCCCTGACAGCGATATGCACCCCGCCGCATGATATCCCCGGCAAACCCATAGCGGAATTCATGCCGCACGGCTCCGGCAGTGAAATTTTGGTCGACTTGATGGAGCGCTCTCGGGATATTCTGAGTGATCATTCTGTCAATGTAAAGCGCCGGTCCAATGGCGAGATACCGGCCACGATGATATGGCTTTTCTGGGGCAGCGGGAAGATACCGGCACTGCCGTCTTTCAAAACTAAGTACGGGCTTAAAGGGGCAATTACTTCAGCAGTCGATTTACTTCGTGGATTAGGCAAGATGTCTGGCTTGGAAGTCCTTGATATTCGCGGTGTTACCGATAATATAAATAATGACTACTCAGCCCAGGCAACAGGTGCTCTCAAAGCGCTTGACGACCACGACATAGTGGTTATACATGTAGAAGCCCCCGATGAAGCGGGACATAGCGGATCGGCAGAAAATAAAAGATTATCTATCCAAATGATAGATCGTGAAATTGTCAGCCGTCTGCTCACATGGAAAAGCGATGCTATTCGAGTTCTTATCATGCCTGATCATCCAACGCCTCTGGCGATTCAAACACATACAGAGGAGCCAGTGCCGTTTGTTATCTGGGGGAAGGGTATTACTTCAAATGGAGCCAGGCGTTTTAGTGAAGTGGAAGCCAAAAGTACTGGAATTTTCATAGAGGATGGTTACAATATAATGGATAAATTGGTGCGTAAATAGCACCAGAATACGGAGATCGTATGGCAATAATTGTACAAAAATATGGCGGCAGTTCAGTCGCCGATGTAGATAAGATAAGAAATGTAGCTCGAAGGGCGATAAAGGCTAAAGAGAAGGGTAACGATGTTGTAGTAGTCGTCTCGGCTATGGGCAAAACAACGGACGGGCTGATTGCTCTAGCCCGTCAAGTTACCGAGCACCCCGATGTCAGAGAATTGGATGTTCTGCTCTCTACAGGTGAACTCGTATCAAGCACGCTTCTTGCCATGGCCCTAAAGTCGATGGGGCACGATGCTGTCAGCCTTAGCGGGGCTCAGGCGGGTATCACAACTGATGCGGCATATACGAAAGCACGCATTATTGATATTGAAGTCAAGCGTATGAAAAAAGAACTTAAGGAAAATAAAATAGTAGTCGTTGCCGGTTTTCAGGGTATCACCTCGGAAAATGATGTTACCACTCTGGGACGTGGTGGGTCCGATACCACTGCTGTAGCACTGGCTATAGCACTCAAGGCAGACATATGTGAAACATACACAGATGTAGACGGCGTGTATACTGCTGATCCGCGCATTGTTCCAGAAGCACGCAAAGTGAAAGAGCTCGGATATGAAGAAATGATGGAGCTTGCCAGCTCTGGAGCTAAGGTACTTCATCTGAGATGTGTGGAGCTCGGAGAGATGTATGATATGCCCATACTGGTTGCTTCCAGCTTTACTGATGCGCCGGGTAGTTTAATTCATGGAGGAATGGAGATGGAAACAAGGGCAAAAGTTCGGGGAATCGCTCTTGATCAGAACGTAGCAAAAGTAACTATATTAGGTGTTCCCGATAAGCCGGGAATAGCCAGCACTGTATTTGAGGCTCTGGCTAAGGCCAATATCAGTGTAGATACCATAGTGCAGAACGCAAGCGTGGAACGTATAACTGATCTGACTTTCACAGTGGCTAAGAGCGACCTTGATCAGGCGATACGCGTCGTTGAGCCCGTAGTCAAGTCCATAGGTGCAAGGGGTTGCGTTGCGGATTCAAAGCTCGGTAAAATCAGTATTATAGGCATCGGGATGCAGAATACTCCAGGCTATGCTGCAAAGATGTTCCGCGCGTTATATGATGCGGGTATCAACATCGAATTGATCACTACATCTGAAATCAGAATAACCTGCATCATTCATGAAGACAAGGCCAAGGATGCTGTAAAAGCCCTGCATCGCGCATTTGAGCTGGATAAAGGCTAGGATATATAAGATAGCCTGTTCGGTTATTTTGAACTATTATCCTGATAGAGCATCTGAAAAAAATGTGGAGTTTCCCTTCCGAGGGAGCTGTGTATATTACCCGTTCTTTCAAATTTTACTAATATTGGTAGATAGCAGGGAGTTGATTGCACCTCTAATTAAGATAGAGGTGTCCTTCCGCGGAATCCTTCCCGAAATGGGAAGGACCAAGAATGGGGGATACAGGGGGTTGATGAAACTTAAATCAGAGGTTTCATAGCTATGAATTGTAATCATTATATAGCAATGTGATGTAACTATGAATGTTGCTGTAATAATACCCACACTGAATGAAGCTGAAAACATTGGTAAGCTAATTCCCAGTATCCATGATGCATTAAAGAGCGATTATATTGTTGTTGTGGTTGATGATAACTCTAAGGACGGCACTCAGGATGTCGTCCTTAATTTGTCTAAGTCATATCCTGTTAAGCTTATTGCCAGGCCGGGGAAACTCGGCCTGGCTTCAGCAGTTATCGATGGCATAAACGCCCAGCAGGCAGATGCTTATATAGTAATGGATGCTGATTTCAGCCATCCGCCGGAGCTACTCCCTGAATTGAGACGCAATATTGAAACCTATGACCTCGTAGTAGCATCCAGACATGTAAAAGGCGGCGGTGTCTCCGGATGGCCTCTCAAGCGCAGGATTATCTCAAGCGTGGCAATACTGATGGCACGTCCGCTGACACGTGTCAAAGATACTACCAGCGGTTTCTTTGCAATACGGGGTGCATGTTTAAAAAATGTAAATCTTACACCTCTCGGTTTTAAAATCGGCCTTGAATGCTTTGTCAAAGCCAACTGGGACAGTTATATCGAACTGCCGTTCATATTCACTGACAGGAAATACGGCTCCAGCAAGCTCAGAAGGGGTGAATTTCTTGCTTATATCAAGCACCTCAGCCAGCTATATTTATATTCAATAAAACGTGCTATTTACAGGCATTTACATCCACACCGTAAATGAATGGCACTCAAAGTAAATAAAACCGCAATAAAAACCAGAGAAATCCTGCAGGCTTGCATATATACCACATTTTATCGCTGAAACATGCCGCGTTGGCCTCTTGACATCTTGGCCGTAATCCTTAAAATAATGCGAATGGAGTTGGAGGTTAATTCATGGATACTCAATGTGGGGAGGCGAAGTTGAAGAGGGAGCGTACCCAAGAAGCAATTTCTTTCGCAATGCAAGGTCGATGGGATGAGGCTATTGCTGCCAATCAGAGCATCATCGAGGTTTTCCCTAACGATATTAATGCCTTTAATCGGCTGGGCAAGGCATTGACTGAAAAAGGGCAATACGAAGAAGCAATCGATGCCTATAATCGTGCCATAGGAATTGATCCTAAAAACAGCATCTCCCGCAAAAATCTCAGGCGGCTCTCGCTGCTTAAAGAGAAGCAACCCGCACCTTCAGAGGACCGACCCAAAGCCATATCTCGTACCTTTATAGAGGAGACGGGCAAGGCAGGGGTTGCCAGGCTGGATCAGCTGGCTGCGAGAGAGGTCCTGGTAAAAATGGCTGCCGGAGATATTGTTAAATTGAAACTCAAGAGGCAGCGCCTTGTAGTGGAGAATGAAGATGGAGAATACCTGGGGCAACTGGAGTCCCGTATAAGTACGCGACTCGCCAAGCTCATCAAAGGTGGCAACAAATATTCAGCAGCAATAGCCAGCCTGTCCGACAGTGTGGTTAAAGTCATCATCACAGAGATCTATCAGCATCCCAAACAAGTAGGGCGTCCATCATTTCCTGCAAAAATTAATGATGGATTTCGCTCTTATGTAAAGGGAAGTATTCTAAAGTATGAAATTGGTGATGAGGAAGAAACATACGATGACAGCGGTGACGTCGTTGATACGGATGAAGATACGGAAGTACTGCCGGATAGCATGACGCTGTTAACTGCTGAACCCGAGCCTGATAAATCTACTGAAGAATAACCTTAGTTGTAGGTTGGGCTCAGCCCACCGCTTTTCGCGATACACCGTTTCGGCGGGCACAGCCCGCCCTACTTTAAATCCCCCTTTGCGAAGGGGGTACCAACGGGGATTACGGGTGTAGGGCGGATTCCCAATCCGCCTTGTGGATTGTCCTTCCCTGATTGGGAAGGACAATGACGGGTGGTAAAAGGTGTCCCGTAGGGGCGATTAATTAATCGCCCTTGCATGTTTGCCAATGCCGTGTCATCCTGAGGACGTCCTTCCCATCATTAGAAGGACCGCCGAAGGATCTCGCCGAGATTGCTTCGTCCTTCCCTGGAAGGACTCGCAATGACAGGTAGGGGCGGGTTTAGAACCCGCCTTCTGGATTGTCCTTCCCTGATTGGGAAGGACAATGACAAGTGCGAACTCCCCCTTAACCCCCTCTTTGATAAAGAGGGGGAAGCGACGAAGCCGCAGGAAGCGTTCAAGAAGTGTCCTTCCGCGGAATCCTTCCCATTACGGGAAGGACGGGGTTTTAGGGGTGTCCCCTGTAACCGTTAAAGAGAAGTGTCCTTCCATGGAATCTTCTCTTGGAAGGACCGGGGGAACTGGGGGTGTCCCCCAGCTTCTCAAATTCCCCCATGAATGGGGGATACAGGGGGTTGATAAAATGTCATCATACGGCTTGACCGGATGATCCAGAGAAAGAGCGCCTTGTGGATTGTCCTTCCCTGATTGGGAAGGACAATGACAAGTGCGAACTCCCCCCTAACCCCCTCTTTATTAAAGAAGGGGAAGCGGCGTAGCCGCAGGAAGCGTTCAAGAGGTGTCCTTCCGCGGAATCCTTCCCATTACGGGAAGGACGGGGTTCTAGGGATGTCCCCTGTAACCGTTAAAGAGAAGTGTCCTTCCATGGAATCTTCTCTTGGAAGGACCGGGGGAACTGAGGGTGTCCCCCAGCTTCTCAAATTCCCCCATGAATGGGGGATACAGGGGGTTGATGAATCTTAATTGAAAGTTTCCAAGTAAATAATTTTACAGCATAGTAAGCAGGACGCATATGAACATCCTGCTCACTAATTTTTGGATTTCTCCTTAAAAAGCATTAATTTTTAAAAAATCTCATTTTTGACGAATTTATGCAGTTATGATATGCTTAACCAGATAAATAAAAGCGTAGATTTGATAAGAGGGCAAGATGCAAGTTGGAGCGGTTAAACAAGTAGATATCCGGGAGGAAATGAAAAATTCCTACCTGGATTATGCCATGAGCGTAATAGTGGCCCGCGCCCTCCCGGACGTGCGCGACGGACTGAAGCCTGTGCAGAGGCGTATTTTGTACGCTATGGGTGAGATGGGGATAAATTATAACTCTGCCCACAAGAAGAGCGCCCGTATCGTCGGCGAGGTCATGGGCAAGTTCCACCCACATGGCGACGCCCCTGTTTATGAGGCCATGGTACGCATGGCTCAAGACTTCTCCATGAGGATACCGCTCATCGACGGCCAAGGTAACTTCGGCAGCGTGGATAATGATCCGCCCGCCGCCATGCGATACACGGAGGCGCGCCTTGCCAGGATCTCCCAGGAGATGCTGGCCGATATTGATAAAGATACCGTTGGCTTTGTACAAAATTTCGATGGTTCCCTAATGGAACCGACAGTCCTGCCCTCAAGATTTCCGAACCTTTTAGTTAATGGCGCCTCGGGAATCGCTGTAGGAATGGCAACAAACATTCCGCCGCATAATTTGGGTGAGATCTCGGATGCCCTCTGTCTTTTGATCGATAACCCTGAGGCCTCACCTGATGAGCTTTCCGATATAGTGCAAGGCCCTGATTTCCCGACCGCAGGCATAATATACGGCCGGGAAGGTATAAAGAATGCCTACGCAACCGGCAAGGGAAGGGTCATCATCCACGCCAGACATTCGGTCGAGGAGCTTGCTAAAGGCCGCCAGCAGATAGTTGTAACCGAGCTCCCCTACCAGATAAACAAAGCGGCGCTCGTGGAGCGTATATCAGACCTGGTCAAGTCCAAGAAGCTTGAAGGCATTACCGAGCTTCGCGATGAGTCGGACCGCAACGGTATACGCGTGGTCATCGAGCTGCGTCGGGGCATGGAGCCCGAGCAGGTGCTGAACAATCTCTTCAAGCACACGCCCATGCAGACTGCTTTCTATCTTAATATGCTGGCTCTGGTAGACGGACAGCCCAAGATCGTAGGTTTGAAAACAGCCCTGCACCAGTATATCGTCTTCCGCCAGGATGTCATCATCCGCCGCTCCAAGTTCGATCTGAAGAAGGCCAAAGAACGGGCTCATATCTTAGAGGGCTTGAAGATAGCATTAGATAATCTGGATGCGGTTATCACTACCATCAGAAATTCGCACAGCGTTGAATCAGCCCGGAAGAACCTGATGGAAAAGTTCGACCTGTCTGAGATACAGGCCCAGGCTATCCTGGACATGCAGCTTCGTCGCCTGGCGGCACTGGAGCGTAAAAAGATAAACGATGAATATACCGAAGTTCTAAAAAATATCGCGTATCTTGAAGATCTGCTTGCCAACCCCCGCAAGGTACTGTTCTTAATAAAGGAAGACGTCATCGATGTTAAAGAGAAATACGGGGACCAGCGCCGCACTGAGATAATCGCGGAAGAGCTGGGACAGTTAAGCGAAGAGGATTTAGTCCATCATCAGAAGGTAGCTATCGTGCTGACCACGCGCGGCTACATAAAGCGCATGCCTCTTGAGACCTACCGCGTCCAGCAGAGGGGCGGCAGGGGCGTTGCCGGTATTTCCATCCGGGAAGAGGAAACGGTGCGCCGTCTCCTGGTAGCCGACACCCTCGATACCCTATTATTTTTCACCAACCTCGGCAGGGTCTATTCATTAAAATGTTACAAGGTGCCTCAGGAGACCTCACGTATCGCCAAGGGCATACCGCTGGTCAAACTTATTGCCATATCTGAAGACGAGCGTGTTACCGAGGTGCTGCCTGTCACTGAATTTATTCCGGGCTATTTCCTGCTTATGATGGCCAGCAAGGGCGTAATAAAGAGGACTGCCCTTGAGAATTTTGCCTCGGTGCGCTCAAACGGAATAATCGCGATGAAATTGCCCAAGGGCGATCAATTGATATCCACCCGTATAGCTAAAAATGAAGACGAGGTCATAATAATATCCGAGAAGGCTCAGGCCATAAGGTTTGCAGTATCCGAGCTGCGCATAGCCTCCCGCACCAGCGGCGGGGTCAGAGGCATGCGCCTGGTACCTGATGACAGGGTGGTACAGATGGATATTGTCATCCCTGACGCCAGCGCCCTGGTTCTGACAAAATCGGGCCAGGGCAAATGCAGCCGCCTGGCCAACTACCGCAAGCAGGCGCGCGGCGGCAGTGGTGTAAAGACGCTGAGCGCCAAGGTGGGCAATGTTGTAGCGGCAAGGATCATCAGCGATTCCGATGAAGTAATGATACAGTCCTCGCAGGGCGTTGTCATACGCATGAGGGGGGACGCCATCCCCATCCAGGGCCGTATCAGAAGGGGCGCTTCCATAATGAAGCTTGATGAGGGCGATGAGGTTATGTCAATCGCCGCCCTCCGCGAATAATTCTCGAACCTTTACATTATTTAAATATCGAAAAGAGGTGCCCTTCCGGTACCGGAATCCTTCCCGTTCGGGGAAGGACGGGGGTTTAGGGGGGTCCCCGTCCTTATAACGATTGCTAGATATAATTGGGAAGTCCAGAGGGATCGCCCTCTGGCGGGGGTTTGGGGGTGTCCCCTATTTTTTTCAGACTCCCCCAAGATTTGGGGGATAACAGGGGGCTGATTCCCTCCGTTGCTCTTTAAACTAGGGGTGTCCCCGTCCTTATAACGATTGCTAGATATAATTGGGAAGTCCAGAGGGATCGCCCTCTGGCGGGGGTTTGGGGGTGTCCCCCAGATTTTTTCAAGTCCCCCAACGTATGGGGGACTGATAGGGGGGTCGGATGATGATTCCCCCATGATTGGGGGCCAGGGGGTTGATTCACTCTTAACTCCCTACCAAACTTGACTCATATTTAACAAAGCTATTGACAATCAAGGGTATTTTAGCTAAATTGTTGGAACAGATATTGACATACGTTTAAAGTTATGTTAGTATCTTCCAATTCTAAATTAAGTAGGCAGGCGGTCTGCACTAGCAAAAGTTGCTTGGTTAGGTTGGAACCGCCTGACTTTGTAGTTTAAAACAAAAGGAAAAGGAGAGATTTATGAAAAAAAGGTTCAACCTGACCTGGCGCGTTATAACCGCGCTGCTTCTCATACTGGCGCTTGTGCCGGCGCTGGTAGTTGGAGTGGCAGCTGCAGAGACAACGCCGCCAACCCTGCTCAGCATCAGCTGGGTAGATACCGTCGCAGACGGTAGAATAGGTGGAGGAGACAGCCTCATCTTTTACTTCAGCGAGTCGATGGATGTATCCACACTCAACGACGTGACCCTTGTAAATGCACGTCTTGACAGCACAGCCACAGGCACAAACGACTACGGCTCCACGCTGGCCAATATTACATGGGGGCTTGGAGACACCAGGCTTACAGTTTTACTGGGCCTTGACTGCAGCGACACCCTTGCCGGCAAGTGGGTCAATCCCACCGCCGATGTCAAGGACAAAGCTGGTAACTCTGATGCCACAGCCGGCAACGGCCGCCAGATACCCGTGGCTCCCGATGCGACTGATACTTTAGCCCCATACCTAGTGAGCATAACATGGGTTGACGGCGGGAATGGTATCATCGATATCGCCGACTTCCTCTATTTCCAGTTCAGCGAATCCATGGATGATACCATTGTTAACATAGGAAACGTTGACACGCTGCTGCAGATCACTGGAACCGAGGTTCCTGAGACCCTGGCAGCAACTGCCCTCACATGGCAGGCTGGCAATACCGTTATGATAGCAACACTCGGTGCACTTGAGACCATAGATGGCGGAGAGCTGGCATGTGCCACAGGTTTCCAGGATTGGCATGTCAACACCTGCACTGTTCCCAGCACCTGCCCGTCCGTGCCTCTTCCTCCCAACGCCGCTGCACCGATACTGGTTGATGTTGTATGGACCGACCAGGGCGGCGTAGGCTATGGCCAAGGCGATATACTTACCTTCCGCTTCAGTGAGACTATAGACACCCTTGCTATTCTGGGTATCGGTGTCGCAAACATTCAAAACTACCTGCAGCCCAGCAGCGGTCATACATACGGCTTGGGCGGCGCTACTGCAGTTAGCGAGGACGCTACCGGCAGCATGATATATGTAACGCTCGGACCGGCTGATCCTTTAATGGTAAATGCAGGAGATACAATTACACCTGTTGGTGTTGCGCCAAATGACATTACCGATAAAGGACATGGTACTGCAATAGCTAAGACATGTATAGCAAACGTTGTTACATTGCCGGCAACAACCGCGGCAATGCCTACTACTAACATACGTGAAACTACCGCTCCGACTCTGCGCAGCATCTCCTGGTTTGATGCCAATGCAAACGGTATTTATGATGCTGTGGGACCGGATACTTTGAACTTCTACTTCAGCGAGAGCCTGAATCCGGGCACCCTTGGCGGCATCCCTGCTGACAGGATATTCGTCAACCAGCGCCTTGACAGCACCGCCACTCCGGGCAACCAGGACTACGGCACTCTGGGTGCTACTACACAGGTTTGGATCGGCGCTTCCGATTCCAACCTTCAAGTTTCACTCGGCACCAACGAAATCATAGACGGCGGCGAATACGTGAACCCGTCAAGCCTTATCACTGACATGTATGGTAATCCCGATGGCACCACGGGGAACGGCTCTAGAATACCACTCCCCCCCGATACGACACACCCGACACTTCTTAGCGTTGTCTGGATAGACGTGGATGGTCTCGGCCGCATAAACGCTGGCGATGACCTCATCTTCAACTTCGCCGAGGCTATGCGGATAGCTTCTTTCACCGGTGTTTACGATACAGACCTCAAGGTCACAGGCAACGATGTCGTCGAAAGCTTTGGAGCAGGCGCAGTCGGTGTCTGGGCTTTCGGAGATGGTCTCCCTCCTGTAAATTGGGCTTGTCAACTCACTATAACACTTGGCGCTGGTGAGACCATAGACGGCGGCGAGACGGTTAATCCCGCCGACTATATTACAGACGCCATAGGCAACCCTGACATAACTGTTACCCCTGGGCCTTCCATCCCGCTTCCGCCGGATATCACTCAGCCCACCCTTCTTAACAACATTGTGTGGAATGATATTGACGGAAACGGCATGATAGACGCCCTCGACCAGTTTGTACTGAGCTGGAGTGAGTCCATGGCTCCAGCCACTATCATTGCTGCAAACGTTAACACAGTCCTTGAGAGCACAGCTTTCGGCGCGGGCGCTGATTATGGCGGCGCAGGCCTTCAGGTGATATGGAACTCCCCTGCAGACACTCAGACTACAATCATACTCGGCGCAGGTGAAACGTTCATAGGCGGTGAGTGGGTAAATCCTGATATCACCGTTACCGATAGATTCGGCAACCCGGATGCAACCGCTGGCGCCGGCGCGCAATTCCCAACGGTAGCCGGCACGCCTCCTACTATTGTACGCAGCCCGGCTACCTTAACTTTCACCGCTGAGATTAACGGCAGCAACCCGGCAAATCAGTCCGTTTCAATCACAAACAGCGGCCAGCAGACCTTGAACTGGGCTGTGTCCAATACACAGCCATGGCTATCACTTAGCCCTGCAAGCGGAACTAACGCTGGTACGGTAACTGCTACGGTAAACATAAGCGGTCTTAACGTTTCTACCTACAACGATACGATAACAATAACCGCTGCCGGTGCTACCAATACACCACAGACTGTACCTGTAACTCTTACCATATCTGTTCCGGCCACTCCTACTCCTACTGCTACTGCTAACGCAAGTCCTACTCCTACCGCTACTGCTAACGTGACGCCAACTCCTACAACAACTATTACACCTACGCCTACGGCTACACCCGGTGGCTCAACTGGCAGCGGCACGGTAGGAACATCAGGCGGAACGGTTGCAACAACCGACGGGAAGATTGAAATTACCTTCCCGGACGGCGCTTTTGATGCTTCTACAACAGTAACAATCACAGGTGGCTCCTGCACGCATGGAGACACTGATGAATTTGTTGTTGGCAGCACCTGCTTCTCGGTAACGCCAACCGGCGCGCTGGGTGCGGAAGCAACAATATGCGTTCAGCTATCGTCTTATGACCTAAGTCTAGGTGATGAAGGAGATCTTACGCTCGGCTACTGGGCAGACGGCACTTGGAATGTAGCAAGTGATATAACGATCACCGACGACACGATCTGCGGCAAGACCAGTGATCTAAGTGACTGGGCTGTTCTTAGCTCTACTGGTGAAGGCTGGGTGTGGTGGTACTGGGCCCTTATCGGCGGCGGAGCCTTCATAGTAGTCCTCGCAATCATACTGCTCATTGCCCTTCCAAAGAGGGGCAAAGGGGAAGAGATTCCTTCTGAGGAGCTCTATGGTGAGGAGGAAGAAGAGTTTTAATTTAGAGCAATAAGCTGCACTTGGGGTGCAGGCGCTCTAGACCGCAAGAATTACAGCGACCGAAGCGACAGTCTTCGGTCGCTGTTTCTTTTGTGCTGTTGACATACTCCTGCTTCAGGTACTCGGGGCTTACTCCGGTGTCAATATAATCCCAGGGGAGGACCTCGTCGAGCTGGCGCTGGCGGTTGGCATACAACGAGGGGTCTATGGAGCAATCTTCAAAAGCCTTAATCCAGATATTATACTTGAACTGCTCGCTCCAGGCGTCGAATCCGGCGCCGAGCTTCCACGCCCTGTAGATTACTTGCGACAGGCGGCGGTCGCCCCTTGATAGGACTGCTTCCAGGTGGCTAACCCTGGGGTCCTGCCACGTAAGCCGCATCCCAGATTTTTTTAAGCCGCGGCGCAGTATATCCACCCTGTCGTTCAAATCTTCCTGACTTATTTGTCCTGTCCACTGGAACGGCGTATGCGGCTTGGGCACAAAGGCCGAGGCGCTGATTTTGATATTCAATCCCCTGCCGCACTCCTTAGAAATATGTGCCTTAGCCTGCCGCATCAGCCGGACTATACATTCAATATCCTCCTCTGTCTCTGTAGGCAAACCGAGCATGAAATAAAGCTTGACGGCATTCCAGCCATGCTCGCAGGCAGTCGCCAAAGTTTTGATTATGATATCATCGGGCAGGCTTTTATTGATAACCCGCCTGAGACGCTCGCTCCCGGCCTCAGGCGCAAAGGTAAGGCCTGTTTTCTTGCCAGCGGTGATGGCATCCATCAGCGCCACGGAAAAGCTGTCCAGGCGCAGGCTGGGCAGGGATATCTTCAAATTATCATCCCGAAACTTAAGAGTAATGGCCTTTATCAGCCTTTCTATATCGGAGTAATCGCTGGTGCTGAGCGACAGCAGAGACAGTTCGTTATAACCCGTGTTTTTAAGCAGCTCAGCCGTTGCCTGCAGAATTTCATCGCACGTGCGTTCACGAACAGGGCGGTATATGATACCCGCGTGGCAGAAGCGGCAGCCTCTGGTGCAGCCGCGCTGCGTTTCTATCATGGCACGGTCGTGAACCGTGGCTATGTAAGGAATAATAGGACTGGTCACAACAGGCGTCAGCTCGGCAATCATCCTGCGTGTTACTTTCGACGGAATACCGGCGAATTTTGGCGTGCAACTCAATACAGTATTATCGCTGTTATATGACACATCGTAAAAAGCCGGCACATATACGCCCGGTATTTGAGCCAGATGCCGCAGCAGTTCAGTTCTGCCCGCCCCGACTTCCTTTTTGAAGACACGAAAGGCATTCAAAAGCTCTAACAGAACTTCCTCTCCTTCACCAATAACGAACAGGTCTATGAAATCGGTCATGGGCTCCGGATTGAAGGCACAACTGCCTCCGGCGATGATGAGGGGATCGCTATCGCCTCGTTCTGAAGACAAAACTGGTATCCCCGCCAGGTCGAGCATATTGAGCACGTTGATATATGTAAGCTCGTAACCCAGTGAAAAACCGATGATGTCGAAATCCTTCAGTGGTCGTTTTGATTCGAGGCTGAAGAGAGGAACTGATGCTTTCTTTAGCGCCTCCTGCATATCGATCCATGGCGCATAGACCCGTTCCGCGAGGGCGTATAGTTCCTTATTTATCAGGTGATACAGGATGGACAGGCCCAGATTAGACATGCCTATCTCATAAATATCCGGATACGCCAATACTATCTTGATATCGGTAGCTTCCCAATCCTTAACGATACTGTTCCATTCCCCACCTGTATAACGTGCAGGCTTTTGCACTTTAGGCAGGATATCTTTCAAATCGGTCATAGCTACCTCGGCCTCATTATAACAAAGCTGTCCCCTTTTGACATCTGAATTTGAACGTGTTAAAATCTAGTCTCAGTTGCGTTTAACAGAACTAGTTGTGTAATAGGAGAGTCTGGTGGCACAAACAAAGTCGAAAAAGAAGGCAGCTTCGAAAACATACGCGATAATCGAAAGCGGGGGCAAACAATATCATGTAGCTCCCGGAGACGTCATTGAAGTTGATCGTTTATCTGCGGCTGCAGGAAGCGCCGTTGAACTGGACCGCGTATTGCTTATAGCTGAGGGCAAGAAGGTCAAGGTAGGCACTCCTGTCGTAGAGGGCGCTAAAGTGACCGCAGACGTTGTGAATGAGTTCAAGGATAAGAAAGTTATAGTCTATAAGTATAAATCCAAGACCCGCTACCACAAAAAAACAGGACATCGGCAGATATATACCAAAATCGCAATAAAAGAAATTGTATCTTAAGATACGGAGAGTAAGGACATGGCTCATAAGAAAGGTGGGGGAAGCACAAGGCTGGGGCGCGACAGCAAAGGCCAGAGGCTTGGCGTAAAAAGATATGGCGGTGAGAAGATACACGCCGGAACGATTATCGTTCGCCAGAGGGGCACCCGCATTCGTCCCGGTGTTAATGTAGGCGTCGGCAGAGATCACACCCTGTACGCAAAAATCGATGGTTACATTAAATTCGAACCGTCAACACGATACCAGAGAAAGGTAAGCGTTTACAACTCATGAAAAAGGATATCCATCCCAAATATGTAGAGACTGAAGTCTCATGCTCATGCGGCAACAGCTTTAAGACCGTTTCAATAAAACCGGCGATCAGGGTGGAACTGTGTAACAAATGTCACCCCTTCTTCACCGGCGAGCAGAGGATTGTGGACACCGCCGGGCGCGTGGAGCGGTTTAAGAAACGATATAAAAAAGCATAGCTTATATATCAAACACTAAAAGGAAGCAGCAATAACTGCTTCCTTTTTTTATTCCTCTTTGAGGTTCCTGAAGAAACAGCTCTCTTCACCTGTATGGCAGGTAGGACCTGCAGGATCAACCTGAATAAGCAGAGTATCCTCGTCGCAATCCTTGAGTATGGCACGCACGTTTAAATAGTTACCGGACGTCTCGCCCTTCTGCCACAGTTCCTGCCGGCTCCGGCTGTAAAACCAGACATGCCCCGTCTGTACCGTCTTCTTCAACGATTCTTTATTGATATAGCCGAGCATCAGAACCTTGCCGCTTTCTGCATTCTGAATTATTGCCGGTATCAAACCCTTACTATCAAATTTGAGCATGACTCCTCCGTTGACTGGATATTATTCAAAAATCTCAGATTGATTTCTATCATCCCCAACAATATTCCGGTCATCATGTAGGGGCAGACCCCTGTGTCTGTCCCAATGCTGATCAACCCCCTGTATCCCCAATCCTCCTTAGTCCCCCTTCAGTGTTGTTGAAGGTGAAGAACACCACGCCGAGCAAAAATTAATCGCCCCTACGGGACACCCCCAGTTCCCTCGGTCCTTCCGCGGAAGGGCACCTCTTTTCTTAGAGTTACCTTAAATACCCTCAAGCGCTTTCTTTAAATCGATGTGCCCGGTGTACAGCGCACGGCCGACTATAGCCCCCTCGACACCGAGAGCAGCCAATTTACGCAGGTGTTCAATAGAAGTTATCCCGCCTGCAGCGATAACTTTGGCATCGACCGCTGCAATCAGCTCCTCAATAGCAGAGAAGTTCGGCTCGGTGAGCGTGCCATCGCGAGAGATATCGGTGTAGATAAATCGACCAACGCCAATTGATTTCATACGTTTTATCAATTCGACAGCGGTAACCTTGCTGCTTTCCACCCAACCCCTTGTTGATACATATCCATTGCGAGCATCCACCCCTGCTATAATACGGTTTCCAAACCGTTTGCAGCCTTCCCTCACTACATCTTCGTTCTCTATAGCAGCTGTACCAAGTATCACCCTATCTACACCAGCATCAAGCAACTTTTCAATAGATTTTGCTGTCCTTATGCCGCCGCCGACCTGTACCGGTATTTTTACTGCTCTGACAATAGAGGATATAACAGGGAAATGACAAATTTTGCCTCTTGCAGCTCCATCGAGGTCAACTATATGTATACGCTTCGCTCCCAGCGATTGCCAATGTCTGGCAACATCGACTGGATCTTCTGAGAAGACCGTTTCTTGATTGTAGTCACCCTGATAAAGGCGAACGCACTTGCCGCCTTTGAGGTCTATAGCTGGTATTATCTCCATCTTATTATCCAAAATATTGTCGCAATTTATGATGTGCAAGAATTCTGAGCTGTGTATCATTATTAGAACTAGGGAATATTCAGGACCTGCTTCTATGCAAAAGATTATAAGAAGAGGTGCAGGATTCTTCCTGACGGTCCTTCCGCGGAAGGATTAGGGGTGTCCCCTAATCCTCCTTATAATCCCCCAAGTCTGGGGGATTATAGGGGGTTGGATGATGAATTGATACACTACTGAATTCTGACAGAAGTTGATTATAAAATCAAGGCGATGTTTTCACATCGCCCTGACGTACTTTCGGTATAAATTTAACGTTACTCAATAATACTAAGATGGAAGGCCCAAGCCCCTTCCCGCAATGATGTTGCGCAGGATCTCATTAGTCCCGCCCTGTATTGTATATGCAGGAGAGAACAGGTAAGACTCTACGGGGCTCTCGCGGAAAGCTAGAGGTACGCCTTTTGAGCCTTGCCGCAGCGTGCCGTACAATCCCGGAATCTGGGTGGCTACCTGCGCTAACTGCTGTTCGAACGAGGTGGAGAACGCTTTTGCCAAAGCGGCTTCGGTCGTCGGCAGCTTCCCCTGGTCCAGCACCCAGGCCACACGGTATGTAAGAAGACGCCCGGCCTCAAATGATATGAACAGGTCCACCACGCTCTGCCTTGCCAGGACACTCTTCGATAGCGGCTGCCCATGGTATTTCGTCTCTTTTACATATTTGACGATATCCTGAAGCAGCGGATAGTTGGTCATCAAGCGTTCTACCCCGCTGCGTTCATAGTCAAGTTGCTGCGCTATCTGGTACCATCCCTTATTCAACTCGCCTACAAGGCTCGATTTCGGTATCCGTACGTTGTCGAAGAACACCTCGTTATAGTGATGTCCTCCGGTCATGTCTATCAGCGGACGGACATCGATGCCGGGTGCTTTCATATCTATGATGAACTCGCTGATGCCCTTGTGCTTAGGCACATCGGGATCGGTGCGGGCTATAAGATATATGTAGTTGATATGATGAGCTCCGCTGGTCCAGACCTTTTGTCCATTAATAACATAGTTATTTCCATCAGGTGTGGCCTTTGTCTTTAATGATGCCAGATCGCATCCGGCCTCCGGCTCGCTCATGCCGATACCGAAAACCAGCTCCCCCTTGGCGATGCGTGGCAGGAAGAAATCCTGCTGCTCCCTGGTGCCGTGGCGTATGATCGACGGCCCCATCTGCCTGTCTGCGAACCAATGTGCCGCTGCCGGCGCTCCATATCGAACTATCTCTTCAGTTATGACAAGCCTGTCAACAAAGCTCTTACCCTGACCATAACGGTCCTTAGGCCAGCAATAACCGATCCATCCCTTTACACCCATCTTCTTGGAGAAATCAGCCGAATATCCACCCATCCATGCATCGCAGTGCGTTGAGAAGCTGCCCTTCTTTAGCTCATCCTCGAGGAATGCACGAACTTCTTTCCTTAAACTTTCCTGTGCATCAGTGAACTTAAAATCCATTGCTGTTTATCCTCCAGTCATTGCATAGACCAGACATTTATTAGAAAATTGGCAACATCCTTCTTATAGATTAATGTTAGAATATTTTCTTGGCGGCCTGACAACGGTCTTGTTTTCAAGAAGGTCCAGCGCTTTATTTATGATCTTCCTGGTATCGCTGGGCATAATCACATCGTCAATGAACCCTCTCTCCGCACCGCAGTAAGGATTTTCAAAAAGCTTGCGGTATTCACCTATACGTTTGGCCTTCATTTCTTCGGGATTAGCCGCCTCTTTTATCTCACGCGCAAAGATGATGCTGGCGGCTGTCTCTGCTCCTACGATGCAAACCCTCGCGCCGGGCCAGGCAAACATGAAATCCGCCCCGGTATCCTTGCAGCACATTCCGGTGTAAGCGCCCGCGAATGATTTACGCACGATTACGGTTACCTTTGGCACTGTAGCATCGATGTACGAATAAATCATCTTGGCGCCGTGCCTCAGTATCCCTTTCCATTCCTCAGATGAACCTATCCAGTAACCCGGAACATCATGCAGGTTTATCAATGGGATATTGAACATGTCGCAGAACCGCACAAACCTGGCGATCTTATCAGCTGCGTCGCAGTCTATAGCCCCCGCCGCAAACGAAGGCTGGCTGGCCACAATACCTGCAGGGCGCCCGCCGAACCTGGCAAATCCTACAATGACGTTAGGAGCAAAATCCTGGAATATCTCAAAGAAATAGCCGTTATCAATAATCCTGTAAATTATCTCATGCATGTCATAGGCTATCAGAGGATCGTCAGGCACCATATTGTTCAGCTCTGGAATCTCTCTATATGGATCGTCGTCTGGATCGCGATAAGTCTTTCTGCGCTCTTCCATCTTGTTATTTGAAGGCAAGAAGTCCAGCAGCGCTTTTGCTTTATCCAGACAATCCTGATCATCTTCGGCCACTACATGGGTCTCTCCTGACTTAACAGCATGAGCATCCGTGCCGCATAAGGTATCCAGGTCTATTTCTTCCCCGGTCTGTGTTTTAACAAATGCCGGGCTTGCGATGCCCATCCTTCCCGTTCTGCGGTTCTGAAAAACGAAATCCTGCATTACCGGATGATATGCTTGGCCACCGATACATGGCCCCATTATCAGTGCGATCTGAGGAATGATTCCTGAGGCTAATATCTGGGATCTGAAAAGCCAGGCATAGCTCTGCAGAGTATCCATACCCTCCTGAAGGCGGGCCCCTGCGGAGTCATTCATGCCTACAAATGGCACCCCCATGTCTTTTGCCAGCTCAATAGCTTCTGAGAATTTCTTACCATGGTACTCGCCAAAGGTACCAGCCATTGTTGTATAGTCCTCGGCTGCAGTGACGACTATCCTGCCGTTAACCCTGCCGAATCCTACTACCACGCCCTCAGCAGGAAATTCTTTCTTATCAAGCCCAAACGCAGTTGTGCGATGTTTTACAAATAAACCAATCTCAGTAAAGGTGCCAGGATCGAAGAAATATTCGATCCTTTCTCTTGCAGTCCAGCTGCCCCTCTCATGCTGTTTTTCTATTTCCTTTGGGCCGCCCATTTGCAGGATCTTATCCCGTTTCTGCTTATATTCCTCAAGGATGCCCATCCAATATCCTCCTGATTCTACAGTAATATTGACTGCGAATTGTGTCGTGCTGTATAGCTAAATTCCCATTGCAACACCAACGTATTATAGCATGCGTATCTCCAAATTTCTACCTATGAATGCGCATAATAAAAGGGCAATCAGCATCAAATCGATTGCCCTTTATGTAAACTATAGTTAACTCGCTCAATCTATTTTACATGAAATACATGCCTACCGCTGAATACGCTATATCACTACCATTCTCCTGACATGAAGTCTTCATATGAAACCTCTGTAGCACTTTTTGCCGCCACAGGTAAATTAATAGTTACAGGCTGATTTATATTTGAAGTAGTCATTGTCATATCCATTGTCATGGAATATGTCTCTCCCATTAACTCCATTTCCATTGTCATACCGAGAAAAATCCTCATAGTGTAGTAAGTGTTTTCAGCCACCCATGCAGTGCATGAAGTATCTTTAATCATGTCAATCATATCTTGTTCACTTATGCCTTCAGTCTCACTGATATCAGCAGCCGCAAATATCGCATCCCAATTAGGTTGAACATCTATCTTATAACAATTTACCCCATTAATATTTTCCATTCCAATATATCTTGTAGCGAAACAGTCATTCAGTAACCCTAATTGTTGACCTGTTATATCCTGTTCATCCCAAATATCTTCTGTAAGTCTAGTTTTTATCCATTCTGAGCTTGAATCAGGATTGGTCATATATATCCAATCGTCTACAATATATACTTCCATATCGTAATCTTGTATTTGAGGTGATGTTCCTATCAAATACATTTCCTGGTTTAAATTATCACCAGCGCCTACCATATTCATTGTTATTTCGTCGCCCATAAGAGCAGTTTCCATGACCATGCCAAATTGCATGGTATTCATCGATGCAGTCTGAGACATCTCAAGTATTTCGGCAGCTGTCATACCATTAGGTGCCACTTTATTGCCACTGCAAGCAGCAGTTCCTAAAAGTATTGCAATGCACAGTAAAAGAATCCCACAATTTCTTACTCTCATCGGATCCCTCCTTACTGAATTTGACAGTAACTGAACCTATCATAACATAGAGCACTGAAATATGTCAGCATATCATTACCCAATAGAGTCGTGTACCATTATTGGAACTGGGCAATATTCAGGACCTGCTGCTAAGCAGAAGATAAAACAAGAGGTGCAGGATTCTTCCTGCCGGGGTTCTAGGGGTGTCCCCTATTTCTTCTTAAAATCCCCCAAGTCTGGGGGATTACAGGGGGTTGGATAATGAATTGATACACTACTTCCAATAGCGTTTCATTGACAATAAATTAGCCCATTGTTACACTTAAATTGTATCATCAGCATCCATTATATATAGAAATTTGCCCCCATAGCTGCAGATAGCTACTGAAACGATATGAGTAATAAATTTTTCACACACGGCCTCATCCAGGTTTATACTGGCAATGGAAAAGGCAAGACAACCGCTGCACTGGGCCTTGCTATCAGATCCCTCGGACATGGCGCTAAAGTTCATATAATTTTTTTTATGAAAGGGAAGTTCCCGTACGGAGAATGCGAAATACTATCAAAGTTGCCAGGTCTATCTTTTCAGGTTTTTGGGCACGAACACCTTATCGATCCAAATAATGTGAAGGATGATGAGAGACAACAGGCGCGTGAAGCGCTTAAAGCCTCCAAATTGGCGATACAAAGCAGCAAATACGACCTTGTAATACTCGATGAAATCAACGTAGCGTCTGCCTGGAAGCTGATCGACGTAAAAGACGTAATCGAACTTATCAGTAATAAACCTCTCACAGTAGAAGTTGTTCTAACCGGACGTTATGCCGACCAGAGAATAATAGACAAAGCAGACCTGGTCACAAATATGGATGAAATCAAACATCCGTACCGCAAGGGAATAGAAGCAAGAAAAGGCATCGAGTATTAAATGTAAAAGATAGCCAGGAGATTTATCCGCATTGAGTAAACCTAAGCTTCTTCTAGCGACAAATAATCGAGCTAAGATAAAGGAGTATGCCAAGCTCCTTCAAGGTATACCCTATCGAATTGTTTCTCTTGAGGATGTTCACATCAGTGAACAGATAGAGGAAACGGGAACATCATTCGAGGAGAACGCCATCTTAAAAGCCAAGCGATATGCTGAGCTGAGTGGACTGACCACTATCGCCGATGATTCAGGACTTGAGGTTAATGCATTGGGCGGTGAGCCCGGGGTACGTTCGGCACGATATGCAGGTGAAGGCGCCTCGGACAAAGAACGCATCGATTTTCTGCTGAACAAATTGGTTCATGTGCCATGGGAGAAACGCACGGCTCAGTTCAGATGCGTCATTGCCATAGCCTACCCCGACGGCAAAGCTCAAATCTGCCAAGGACAATGCCACGGAATTTTAACCTTTAAGCCTCTGGGTGATAACGGCTTCGGTTACGACCCCATATTTTACCTCCCGGATTTGCATAAGACCATGGCCGAGCTCTCAATGAGCGAAAAGAACGCCATAAGCCATAGAGGGCAAGCGGCTGAGGAAGCACGCAGAAGGTTACAGCAATAGGATATAATTAATATATGGTAGAGATTTCCGATACTTTTCACCGACATATTGACTATCTCAGGATATCGGTCACCGACCGATGTAATCTCCGGTGTATTTATTGTATGCCTTCTGAAGGGGTTAAAAACCTGCCACACAGCGATGTCCTTCGTTATGAGGAGATTGTAACTGTGGCGCAGGCGGCAGCTGCCATAGGAATTAACAAACTACGTTTAACCGGCGGGGAACCTCTGGTTAGATCAAGTTTGACCGATTTAATAAAAATGCTTTCTAAAATTAAAGGTATAGATGATATAGCTTTAACAACAAATGGAACTCTATTGAAACAGTACGCATCAGCATTAAAAGATGCTGGCTTGAAACGAGTAAACGTCAGCTTGGATTCACTGAAAAAAGACCGCTATCAATACATTACACGCAAAGGCAAACTTGATGAGGCAATGGATGGCATAGAGGCTGCAAAAGAAATAGGGCTTGATCCGGTAAAAATCAACATGGTGGTAATTAGAGGTATAAATGATGATGAAGTGACAGACTTCGCTCATCTTTCCATCGAGAAAGGATGGCATATTCGCTTCATAGAACCAATGCCGTTCGTTGATAATATGACATTCTCTTTCCTACCGATAAGCGAGATACTAGAGCGTTTAAAAATATTCGGACCTTTGGAACCTTTCCTGTCAAGTAAAGGTAATGGACCCGCAAAATATTTTAAATTCGCGGGCTCAACCGGAACAATAGGTTTCATCAGTCCACTGAGCGATTGCTTCTGTTCCTCGTGCAATAGATTAAGGCTTACAGTAGATGGAATGCTGCGGCCGTGTCTTATGAGCGATCGTGAGTTAGATTTAAAGCCTGTATTACGTAACGGCGGAACATTAAACGATATCAAGCTATCACTATTACATGCTGTTGAAGCCAAGCCGGAACGTCATAAATTAGTAGAAGGACAATCTCAAAAGGGACGTGCAATGTGCCAGCTGGGAGGGTAAAGTGCCAGAGAAGACTAGGATGATAGATGTCAGCGATAAATCGGTCACAAAGAGGGTGGCAATAGCAAAGGGCCGTGTTGTAATGAAGCCTGCGACTCTTGACATGCTCAGAAATGATAAGCTGCCAAAAGGAGGAGCGTTGACAGTGGCACAGGTTGCGGGAATTATGGCGGCTAAGAATACTTCACAACTCATTCCTATGTGCCACCCTTTGATCCTTGATGAGGTCAAAATCGACTTTGAATTCGGCGAAAAATGGGTAGATATTGCTGCACAAGTGAAGTGTGCCGGTAAAACAGGTGTAGAAATGGAGGCGTTAACCGCCGTGTCAGTAACTGCGCTAACCATTTATGATATGTGTAAAGCGGTTGAAAAGAGTATCAGAATAGAAAATATTCGGTTGGTTAAAAAGAGTGGCGGAAAGAGTGGAGATACTGTTCTCGAGTAATGAAAGCAGTATGCGGCCACGGCCATAGTTATTTGTGAAATAAATAACAATAAACACCGAAATCTATTGCACCACGATTTTTTATATGCTATACTCTATCCAGTCTGTATCATTGGTGTGAGGTGGTTTTATCAAATCTTAAGGATAGAAAGATTTCATGAAACGGGAACCAGATACACTACACAATGGCGAATCACCGACCCCAGGGTCAAAAGATAACAATAGAATCAAAAAATTAAAAGAGGGAAAGCCCGGACGCTTATTACTGAGCAGAAGGGCTTTTCTTGGTGTTTCGGCGGCTGCGACCGCTGCCTTGACAGCCGGTTATGCTCTTAAACGCCCCGATGTCAACTTCTTATCTCCTTCTGGAAGTATCTATGAAGAGTTTACGGAGGAATGGATTTCAACTTCCTGCTTGAATTGCCCCACCCGTTGCGCGACGCGAGTCAAGGTTCAAAATGGTAACGCAGTTAGAATAGCCGGTAATACGCTATCTAAAGTATCAGACGGAAAGACGTGTCCACGTTGCAAGATCGGCCTTCAAGTACTGTATGATCCCAATCGCATCAAAACCCCTATGAAGCGTACCAATTCCCTGAAAGGCAAGGGCATTGATCCCGAATGGGCTGAAATTACATGGGGTGACGCTTTATTAGAAATCGCCAGCAAATTGAAGTCACTCAGAGACTCCGGACAACCCCATAAATTGTTGATACTAGATGGTTTGAATAGTATCAGTAACGATGATCTAATTAAAAGATTTGCAGTTGCATTCGGCACCCCGAACTTGATAACGGGTGATGCACTGGATGATGAGGCAGCAAAGGCCGGTGAATGGATGGCAGATGGCCATTACACCCTTAGCGCGTATGATCTAGAGAAGACCAATTATATATTGTCTTTTGGCGCAAGCATAATAGAGTCTCAGAAGCCGCTGGCTCGCAACCTCAGGATGTGGGGCAAGATAAGACGTGAGCGGGCTATTCGAGCGAAGGTAGTGGTCATCGATCCTAGATACTCGGTCACAGCAGCAAAAGCCGATAAATGGATACCGATAAAGCCCGGAACCGACGCTGCTTTGGCGATGGCTATAGCGAATATTATTATCAGTGAAGGCCTATACGATTCCGAGTTTGTAAGCAATTGGACAAACGGCTTTGAAGAATACAAGAACCTGGCCCTCAGCCAGTACAGCCTGGAGTCGGTTGCATCCGTGACGGGCATTGATGCCGATACCATACGCCAGATAGCTAGAGAGTTCGCCGGGTCCAAACCTGCAATCGCATGGCGCGGCAGGGGCGCTACCTGCTGGCCTAACGGATCTTATGCAAGCTATGCGATATTATGTCTTAATGCCCTAGTTGGCAGCATCGATGTGCCTGGTGGAGTAATTTATCAGGAATATCCCAAATATCAGGAAATGCCAGCGATTGTTAAAGATATAATATCAGAGACTGGTAATTCTCAAGATGCAATAGACCTCAGAGGAAAGCAAAATTTCATCGCTGCCAAAGTGGTTACAAATCAAGTGGCTGATTCCATATTATCCGACAGCCCTTATCCAATCGAAATGGCTGTCGGCTTCAACTGTAACTTCAATATGTTAGCTCCTGGTACCGAACGCTGGAACGAGGCCATGGCCAATATCCCATTCTACGTTCATATTTCGCCTTCACTTACAGAGATGTCGGAATATGCCGACATAGTTCTACCGGCATGTAGCCTATTGGAAGATTGGGCCTATGAACATTGCCCGCCCGGCTCCGGTTTTACAGAGGTAAAGATAAAGCAGCCTGTCGTTAGTAAGTTACATGAGTCAAGGACTTTAGGCGATATCATCTTTAACATCGCCGGTGAAATAGGCGGCAGTGTAGCCCAATCTTTCGAAAACATCGGCGATAATGCGGAAGGATTTGTGAAATACCGCACCGAGAACCTTATATCTTGGAATGATTTCCGCACTAATGGTGTTTTGGTTGGACCCGACTACGAATTTTACAAATACGATTCAATATTCGAGACTCCTTCAAAGAAATTCGAGTTCTACTCAGGCAATTTAGAGGCATTACTTAAATCATCAAGTTCAAGTGAAATTCAAAGAATAGCCTGCTTACCCCATTACACAGAACCGGAATTTGAAGGTGATGAAAGTTCGTATCCTCTTAATCTAGTAACATACCAGCCTGCTTTGAACATCGAGAGCGGCAGTCAGAACTATCCATGGGCTCAAGAGATATACCTGGTAATGCATGGGTATGGGTGGAAGAACTTTGTGGAAATTAATAAAGAGACCGCGGATGAGTTAAAGATAAAAGACGGTGATGAAGTATGGGTGGAATCTCCACTAGGTAAGATTGAATCTAAAGCCCGAGTTTTCCATGGAATTCATCCTGAAGTGGTAGCTATTGCTCGAGGACAGGGACACTATTATGACGGCGAGTGGTCTAATAAAATAGGTGTAAATCCTAATGATATCACCGGCGTATACTACGACGAATTAAGTGGGCAATCAGCTTTCTTCAATACAAGAGTTAGAGTATATAAGGCATGAGGCACTAAATGGAAAGATGGGGAATGGTTATAGACCTGGACAAGTGCACCGGCTGCCAGGAATGCACAATAGCCTGCAAAGAAGAGAATAACGTGCCACATGGTTCGCCTGAGGAGCAGAGACGCAGGCAAGATCCATTCTGGCATAAAGTTATAGCTGCAAGCGAAGGTGAATATCCTACTGCAAATATCGAAATGGTACCTATGCCATGTATGCATTGTGACAATCCAGCCTGCGTGCAGGTATGTCCCTGTAAAGCAACTTATCGACGTAACGATGGGATCGTCATGCAAAATTTCCGCAGATGCATCGGCTGCAAATACTGCATGGTGGCCTGTCCATACGGTGCGAGGGCTTACAACTACAAAGAGCAAGAAGATGTGGAATATCAACGTATAGACCCTCCTCTGAGACGCGATTTGATAGGATGTTGGCCGTTTCCACACAGGGCTCACGGAATGGTTGAGAAATGCACGTTCTGCTTCCATCGCATTGAACAGGCACTAATGGAAGGCAAACAGATCGGCACCGAGGTTATACCTGCATGTGTTGAGGCTTGTCCGGCCCATGCTAGGACATTCGGGGATTTGGATGATCCTGATAGCGAAGTTTCAAAATTACTCTCAAATAGAACTTCTATAAGACTGCGCGAGGCTATGGGCACAAAGCCAAAAGTATATTATTTAACTAAGTAAGGTGATTTTGTGGAATTGAATTTTGTATCCGTAGACGGTAATTCCAAAAACTATAAAATCGCTATTGGCATTCTTGCTGGAATAACACTGCTAGGCTTAATCTGCTTTGGTATATCCTACTTCAAAGGCCATTATCTGTTTGGTAGCAGTAATGTGATTCCATGGGGTATGCCCATTGTGCTGGCAATTTACTTCATAGGACTAAGCGCTGGTTCTCTAATCCTTTCAACATTAGTATATGTATTCGGCCAGGAAAAATACAAACCTATCGGGAGGATGGCTGTTCTCTTAGCAATTGTACTGATATTCGGTGCTATGATCTCCATCGCCGTAGATTTGGGCCGGCCGGAAAATTTTTGGCGTCTGTTCATGTTCTTCTACTGGAATAACATGACATCTATGTTCGCTATCAACGGTATTTTATATGGTGGGTACTTTGTAATAAGTATTGCGTATATGGGCATCATCCTCTCAGGCAGCAAGGTATGGATGAAGAGATGGGGAATTCTCGCCATTGGATGGGCTTCCCTTGTGCACATGGGCACAGGAGCAATCTTTGGTTTTATGGCCGCCCGAGAAGCTTGGTTCTCTCCTATAAAGCCTCTTGAGTTCCTTACAGCAGCAATTACTTCTGGAGTGGCACTCCTCATCGTTGTACTAGTGCTTACTATGAAATTCACCGGTCGTGATTTAAGAAAAGATATGGTCACATCGCTGAGCCGTTTGTTGACTATATTTATCTGTGTATTAGCTTTGCTGATATTCCTTGACAAAATGACTCACTTGTATGCACCGGAGCGTGCAGCTGTCTTATATAGTTTGACCGGTAAATATAGCTGGATATTCTGGTGCTTACAGATTGGACTCGTGATTATTGTGCCTTTAGCAATATTGTTTAATAAAAAACTGAAGTCGATCAAATGGATACTCGTTGCTTCTCTGTCTGTGGTTGTAGGTGTTTTCTTTGAAAGATTTTTCCTGGTAATCCCTCAAGCAGCCTTCCCTCAGCAATACTATCCCGGCCATATAGAAGGGGTTTACGGAGCGATAGGCAGCTTTGCTCTTACACCCGTGGAAATGGGAATGTCGCTTGGTATCGCCACAACGTTAGGCTTACTCTTTATGCTGGGTCTAAAATTCATGAAGGCGCTACCAGAAAAGACCGCAGAAGAGCTAGCCGCCGCTGCTTCCAAGGCCGCTCCTCCCAAAACTGAGGAAGCTGTAAAGACGGATATTCCAGCGGGTACTGATGGTACCCCACCTGTAGAGAATAAACCTTCATAATAAAAGTATTTCATAGAAGAATGTAGAATATAAAGTAGGTTGCAGTGTCTAAGTGCGGAGTTATTTTGTGTGAGTGCAATGGGGCTGTAGAGAGAAGAATATCTCTGCAAGAGCTAAGCCATTTCATTAAAAATGTTGCTCCAGATTTAGAGATAGTATTAGGCAATAATCTCTGTAAACCTCGTAAATTAAATCTTCTTTTAGATAGAACAAAGATACATCCCTCAGTAATCGGCGCTTGTAACGAAATACAAAGAAAGACTCATTTCTGGCAGGATATCGATGCTACCAAGATCAATCCTTGCTTCACCAAAGTTGTAAATATCCTGAGCGAAATCGATTCAGATTTCTCCAGCATTGAAGTATCAGATAGAATTAAACTTCTCCTATGGTCACAGATTTCAAAAGCTTTCTCCTGTGGTGATATCTCACGCGACAATCTAAGAGTACGTTTTTCACCGTCTCAACACGAAATCACTAGAAGGAATTTGCCCGAGGCGCTATTACCGCAATATGAAGTTATTCCATCTATTTTAACTAATGATTGTTTAGGCAGCTTAAAATGCAAGCTGTGTACAGATATTTGTCCCGTAGGAGCAATAACGGATTCCAATGGTACACTGAAGATAGATAAATCTGCTTGTACCGGATGCGGTGCCTGCGTTAACATCTGTCCTCATGGAGCAGTATCTTATCCGGGATATTCTGTAGCTGAGTTAGAAAGAGAAATAGAAGGGCTTCTCTCCAAGGATGTAAGCCTGTCTAATAGAGTATTAGCAATTGTCTGTCAATCATGTTTAAACATCGACGACATTAATTTCACAACGATTTCACCAAATATGTTTACGATAAAGGTACCATCTCTAGTGATCGTTTCACCTTTACTTCTCTTACACGCCTTTAATCTGGGTGCTGATGGCATAGTACTGATTCATGACGAAGAAAATTGCAGCAGCAAACTGTCCATGGAATCATTACACAAAACTATTCTTTTTGTACAGCAATTGTTAGATCACTGGGGAATTGATAAGCATCGTATTAGTTATATCAAGGACATTAGCAATACTTCTGAATTTCATAGCGAGTTACACAGATGTATTAATATGGCAATAGGATTAGGCCATAGTTCTCTCAAGACGATAGCAGGTTCTATGACTTTTGAAGGTATGTACAACTTGCCTGCTATCATCAAAGAAATAAGGGTAAAGCTACGCCTGCCAGATGAAGGCATGTTAGCTGACGAATGTATACCTTTCGGCATTATAAATATAGATAAAACACCTTGTACTGGATGTTGTATCTGTGCACAGAATTGCCCTACCAGCGCAATATCAAAGCAAACATCCAGTGATTTTTCTAATTTCAAACTAATCTTTCAACATGATAAATGTATTGCTTGTGGGCTTTGCGTAAATATCTGTCCCGAGAAATGCATAAGCATTAAAAAAGTACTGGATTTTACCAGATTGAGCGCTGTTAAGGAAATAATCTTTGAGAATGATTATATCTATTGCCGTAATTGCAGCAGGCCTTATGCACCGAAATCGATGATTGATATATTGAAACCTAAGTTAGAAAATGCAGGAATATTTAGTACTGAATGGGCTGAATATTGCCCGCTATGCAGAGCGGCAATTCAACAAAAGAGATGAGTGAAGAAGATGGACACCTTTCTTAGAGTAATAGTTGTTTTAATTGAAGTAGCGATATTAGGCGCTGCATTTTATTACATCATTGCCGGAGTAAGATTGATATTATTCGATCTGGGGATTAAACAACAGCATAATAAAATAGTAACGCTTTTTCTCGCTGCGGCGGGATCTTTACTTCTTGTGTTTATATTTTCACACCTATTTACTTTTTATCCTGAAATTTAATATGTTCAAATCGTATAATTAATTTAAAAACAGGTAAGTGATAATACTGGAAAGTATATAAATATAAAAGTTATGAAGTTGAATCAGGGGGACCGCTTTGGGTGATCTTTTCTGGACAGGCCAAAATATATATATAGAAAATATTTACAGACCGGTAATTCTCGGAACGCTTATATTTTTCGTTGTTCTTGCCGCAGCGCTTGCTTTCGGCCTTTTCCGTCATTACCAGCTATTACGTATGGGTGGAAAAGAGAACCGGTTCGATCAGATATTTACCAGGCTTCAAACTACCATAACCGAAGTATTCGCGCATATGCGAATAATCAAAGAGCCCTATCCTGGAATAATGCACTTGCTCATCTTTTGGGGAAGCGCGTTATTTATCATAGGCAAAATTATTCGTCCTTTTTCTTATGCGGTACAACTTACTGATCCTCCTCAAGCTGTTTTTCTATACGCCTCGTTTATCTCCGAGATTGGTGCACTTATGATTATTATTGGCGGGTTGATAGCGATTTATCGCAGATATATCGCTAAACCTTCTCGCCTCGATACCAAGCCAGATGATACGCTGATATTCGGCTGGGTTTTCATCATATTACTTACTGGATTTATGGCCAAAGGATATCGGATTGCAGCTGGCGGAGTTCAACCTACCGATTGGGCGACTTGGGCTCCAATTAGCTATCTTTTTTCCAAAATACTTCCAACATTTGACACACAATCATATAACGAGGTATTAGTCTGGCATAGAGCAGTATTACATACAGTTCCTGCGTTTATGTTCCTTGTTTATATCACAGTCAACCGCTCACGTATGCAGCATATTCTATTGACCCCTGTAAACGTGTTTTTCCGATCCTTAGGACCTAAAGGCGCTCTGGTCCCCGTCAATTTAGAGGAAGCTGAATCGTTTGGCGTAAGCAAGATCGAAGGATTTACATGGAAACAGCTCATGGACCTAGATGCTTGTACAAGATGTGGCCGCTGCCAGGATAATTGCCCGGCATATCTCAGTGGCAAAACACTTTCTCCCAAGAAGCTGATACAAGATTTAAAACAACACTGGTATGATTCTGGACCAGATGTTTTCGGTATGTTCAGAAACAAATTAAAAGGCAAAGGCAGAGACACCGGAGTATCAATGATCGGTGGCGTGATTACACAAGAAACTATATGGGATTGTACGACTTGTCGTGCCTGTCAAGAAGCGTGTCCTGCGTATATTGAGCATATCGACAAGATCATTGATATGCGCCGCAACCTTGTACTCGATCAGGCCGAGATGCCGGAGACCGCGGAGATGGCATTAAGGTGCATCGAGGAAAGAGGACATACCTGTAAAGGTACCACTGCTTGCAGGACAGATTGGTGCGGTGATATAAAAGGAGCGAAACTTCTTGCTAACGATAGCAATGTTGAAATACTTTACTTTGTAGGTTGTTCCGCTGCTCTTGAGGATAGGAATATGAAGGTATCTAAAGCCTTCGGTAAGATTCTCAGGGCTGCGAATGTGAACTTCGGCATCTTAGGAGAGGAAGAAAGCTGCTGCGGTGATCCTGCTCGTCGTATTGGTAACGAGTATCTGTTTCAAATGCAAGCCCTGAAAAATATTGAGACTTTCAAAAAATACAATGTAAAGCGAATCGTCGTTACCTGTCCTCATGGTTACAACTGTTTGAAGAACGAGTATCCGCAATTCGGTGGAGAGTTCGAAGTGATCCATCACTCTCAATATATCGCTGAACTTATTAACCAAGGTAGATTAAAGCTGAAGAACAATTTAGATAAAGCTATAACCTATCATGATGGCTGTTATTTGGGCCGCCATAATTCTGTTTACAATGAGCCACGTACGATAATCAATGCTCTGCCAGGTGTCCAATTCAAAGAGATGGCAAGACATGGCAATAAGAGCTTCTGCTGCGGCGCTGGCGGCGGTCATATGTGGATGGAAGAAAAAACAGGCGTCAGAATAAGTGAGATGCGAACAGAACAAGCTCTAGAAACGAATTCCAATGTCATCGCCACCGCATGTCCGTTCTGCTTACAAATGTTTGAGGACGCAATAAAAGCCAAAGAAGCTTCTGAGAAAATAAGGCCATTGGATATCGCAGAGTTGGTAGCATTAGCTATAGCGGACGAACCACCAAAGTAATTTAATATCACAGTATATGCAATTATAAAAGGCCTTCAATATAATTGAAGGCCTTTTATAATTAACAGGTAGATTCCGTATAACTATGATACTTTTCTTTTACTTTAAAGTTGTATTTCTTTGAGATCTTCGGCGATGATGAGTTTGGGTCCTGTAACCGACTGTACATCATCCGGCGTCATGCCAGGAAATAGCTCCTTCAGCAATAGACCTTTAGGCGTAACTTCCAGCACCGCCAGATCGGTGAATATCATATTTACTTTACCCTTGGTTGTTGCAGGATAAGTCAGCTTCTTAACAATTTTAAGGTCACCGTTAGGAGTTGTATGCTCCATGCAAATGATCAGTTTATTCGCTCCAGCACAAAGGTCCATCGAACCGCCGATATTACCAACCAGATCCAGTCCTCGCGCCGGATTTGACCAGCCCGCGTAGTCGCCCCTATCGTTCACCTGAAGTGCTCCCATAGCAATGATATCCATATAGCCGCCTCTAATCATACTGAACGACTGAAAGATATCGAAGTATGCAGTTCCTGGCATTTGCATAACCGGCTGGCAACTGGCATTAATCAAATCCTGGTCCACATAATCCCCAGAGGCCAGCGGGCCCGTCTTGGTCATTCCAATCTCAGACTGTAATATAATATCTCTACCCTCTATCCAATTGCTGATCAGGGTTGGGATTCCTATACCCAGGTTTACATAGTCACCATCCTTGATCTCTTTGCTGGCTCGCATGGCAATCATCTCTCGAGGAAGCCCCTCAAACTGCTTTACCATCTTATACTCCTTTATTCATCAAAAACTTATTTCGTATTTCAGATTAATCAATTGTTATGGCATATGTCACACGAGGAACCTGAACAATTCGCTGTACATACACGCCCGGCGTATGCACATCCTCCGAATCAAGCTCACCCGGATCGACCAGATTCTCAACCTCAGCTATCGTGACTTTACCGGCTGTAGCCATCACATGATTGAAGTTCCTCGCCGTCCTCCGATACCTAAGGTTACCCTCTTTATCACCCATATATGCATGCACAAAAGCGAAGTCAGTTTTCAACGCATGTTCCAAAATATATTTCTTGCCATCAAACATTCTTGTTTCTTTCTTGGCCCGGTTCTCATGAATGTTAGTAATAACAATCTCCTCTACCACTGAACCAACTCCTGTTGACGTATAAAAAGCGGGGATTCCCGCTCCACCAGCACGATATTTCTCCGCTAACGTACCCATGGGATAGACCTCAAGCTCGATCTCGCCAGCCCTCACAGCCTGTTCGAAGGGATCTGCGGCTCCTTTTGTAGCCGACCGGTACAATCCATATGAATCTATTACCTTTTTAATCTGCTTGTTCAGCACCAGCTGTTTCAATTCCTCAGATGCACCCAGCAAAGGACCGCAGCCGCATGCCAGGGTCAGATCTTTGACACCCTTCTTAATTAGAGCCTGCAATAAAATTCTGGGAACGCCAGCTGCAAAAAATCCCGGGATAGCTATTACTGCTCCGTCTTGTATCTCTGCAATTGCTTCTTCTGTAGTGGAGACACTCTTGTCAATCATTAGTTAAATTTCCCTCCTTTAAAAATAAATTGACATTAATTGTGAGACTTAATCCCACCTTGTATCATCAACGGCATTTTACTAGTAAAGTCCCTAAGAAGAAGCACTATGATTCCTTCTTATCCTATCGATAATAGCTGATAATGCCTTTCCTACATCTCCTTGAATAAAAACATCCGCTTTGTCATCTATATGTGAAGTACCCATATTAATTATCATAAGTTTTGCACCAGACTCAATAGCATATATTGGCATATACGCCGCAGGATATATCATCAACGACGATCCAAGTAGCATAAACAAATCACAATTCCGTGAAAACTTTTCAGCCTTGCTCACCTCTTCTGTAAGAGGAGGCTCGCCGAAGGAAACGGTCGCTGCCTTCAACTTCCCGCCACAATCCACACAAATAGACTCCTCATTCTGACCTTCGGCCAGTCTCTTTGCGATTTCCAAAATAGGGTGACGTTTCCCACAATTAATACACTTTAGCCATCTTAATGAACCATGAAGCTCAATTAATTTATCATCAGGTATACCTGATTTTTGATGTAATCCATCTACATTTTGAGTAATAACGCAATCAAGCTTGCCCATTTTATAGATTTCCGATATAGCATAATGAACAGCATTAGGTTGTGAATTTTCGATCATATGGAACATAGTCCATAACTGCCAGCTTCTTTTTCTCGTAGCGGGATCGCCTTGAAACTTGGGGAACGAATCTTTTTCAATGTTATCAGCAGTAGAATCACCGGCAGATTTACCCTGCTGTGGCTCAGTAGAACTAGCTATCCCTGTTCCAGTAAAGGCTACAATTTTCTTAGCATCAAATACCAGATTTGCTGCGATCTCTACTAATTTTTCTGATATAACCCCTTTTACCTGATTCCCCATTCTCTGTCCCCCGGCTAGAATCCCTTATGTAAAAATAGCACTCATGATGGAGGATTCATTCCCGGCCAATATTCTAACAATTTCTGCCATACTTTTCTCTAACGCTAAACCTTGGCCTAATGGCAAATCTCTTCCCCTCTTTACAGCTTCCTTTGCGTATCTTACTGCCACATTATTGTTAGACTTTATATCTCCTGCTATCATTTCAGCAGTAGATATCAATTCCTCACGGCTCACCAATCTATTAACAAGACCAATCCTTAAGGCTTCTTCAGAATCGATATATTCGCAGCTCAGCAGCAACTGTAAAGCTTTTCCTACACCGACAGTGCGAGGTAGCGTTTGACTTCCTCCTGCTGCAGGAATCATGCCAAGCGCTACTTCAGGGAAGCCAAATACCGCATCATTTGAAGCAATCCTAATATCACAAAACAAAGCGATTTCTACCCCAGAGCCTAACACATATCCATGCAATGCAGCAATTAAAGGCTGTTTTAAACTTTCTAATAAACCCCAAACATCACGTTTCCACCTGACCTGCCGAGCGATTACAGGTGAAGGCGCTGTACCGAATTCTGTCAGGTCTGCGCCAACACAGAAGGCTCTTTCCCCAGAACCATTGAATATAACTACTTGAACATCGGGGTCGTCTCTTATCGCAGAGAGGATTTCATATAGTTCATCTCGCATCTTTATATTATATCGATTTAACACTTGAGGACGATTCAGTGTAACTTTTGCTATACCGTCGTGTTTTTCATAGATTATAGTATCAAAGTCACTCACAGATTCATTTTACCACAATCATTGTCAAAACATTAGGGGGTGCTTATTTTATGTATTCATGCGTATATATGTATAACCTAAAATGGTAGGTGCTTCAATATCGATGGCAACTTACTATTCGCCTTTAAATGTAGGTGCTCTCTTCTCTAAAAATGCCTTGATTCCTTCAATCCTGTCACTTGTAGTCTGAATTAGAAAGTACAAATCGGCTTCAAGCCTCAATCCTTGCTCAAACGTAAGGTCCATTCCTTTGTTGACAGCTTCTTTACAAAACCTCAGTGCAATAGGAGCTTTCTCTGCGATTTTCTTAACTAGAATATCAGCCTCTTTATCAATGTCCTGAAAGGGAACTATTTTCTGTATAAGCCCAATTCGAAACGCTTCCGCCGCATCAATTACGTTTGCTGTTAAAATTAGTTCTAAGGCTTTGGCTTGTCCTATCAATCGAGGCAGTCGCTGAGTGCCTCCGCTTGAGGGAATGCTTCCTTCAGCAACATTTGGGAGTGCAAAACGAGACCTATCACTGGCTATTCGAACATCACAAGCAAGGGCTAATTCAAGGCCTTTACCGATGGCGTCTCCATTTATTATAGCAACGACTATTTTTTCGAGGCGGGCAATAGCGTTAATGGCTTCACATATCGTTGCATTAGCTTCATTTGTTGCTCCAAATGAGATTGCCTTTTCAGAATTTTTAATAACTACAACATTTATAGAATCATCTTGACTTATAATATCACATACATTTAAAAGCTCTGTGCACATACACTCATATATCGAACGACCGCTTTCTGGAAGATCCAGAACGATATATGCTACAAGACCTTTTTTCTTGTATTTTATTGTTTTGTACTTCATAATCGACTCACTGAGATATTTGCAGCTTAAGCGATGATAAACAAGTATTAAATAAGTGTCAAGCCAAATGGTGGACAATATTAAGACATAATAAATATAATGTCAGTAATGGGAGGTGGTAATGGATTTTATGCGTCCCCCTCGTTGCAGTACTTGTAAGCATCATATCCTGGGTTGCTATGATCCAGAGACCGACTATCAAGAACACTGGTGTGAAATGGAGGAGAATGAGCGTACCGGTTGGTTTGTCGGCATGCATCTAGACAACTGCCTTTTTTCTGCACTAGGTGTACCATTATGCCCAGTTTATGAAATGGCATTTACACCACAGGACAAATATATTATTGAACAAGTTAATACCGACGTAATAACCAACACAGAATCGCCGAAACTTAAAGTATTAATAACTCGCGAGCAGATATTATTAGAAGTAAAAAGACTGGCACAGGAGATTAACGAAGATTATAAGGATAAAAACCCATTGTTATTAGGCATTCTCAAAGGATCGTTTGTTTTCTTAGCAGATATTATCCGATTTCTAACCATACCTGTTGAAATAGATTTTGTTCGATTATCCAGTTATGGTTCATCCAAGGTGAGTTCAGGTAAAATTAGGATGGTGCACGGATTAAAATCTTCAATAGAAGGAAAAGATATCATCATCGTTGATGATATAGTTGATACAGGTTTAGCAATAAGTCATCTTAATAATTATGTAAACAAGAAAAAGCCCGCTTCATTAAAGCTATGTGCATTCTTAGATAAACCATCTCATAGAAAAACCGATGTGTGCATAGACTATTTAGGGATAACAATACCAGATAAATTTGTCGTGGGTTATGGCCTCGATTGTGATGAAAAATACAGATATTTACCAGATATCTGTGTTTTGGAGGATTAATGAGATTAAACAAATTGATAGCTGTAGCCCGAGGTATTGCTCCGGCAGATCTAATTCTATCGAACGCGAAGATAATAAATACCTTTAGCGGAGAGATCGAGGAAGGGAACATAGCTATCTGGCAAGACAGAATCGCCGGTATCGGTGATTACAAGAACGCGAAAGAGGTCGTCGACCTCAAAGGCAAGTATGTTTCACCGGGGCTTATCAACGGCCATGTCCACATAGAGAGCTCGATGCTGCATATAGCACGCTATGCCGAGGCAGTGGTTCCACGAGGCGTTACCGGAATCGTGACCGATCTGCATGAAATTGCAAATGTAAAAGGCACCACGGGAGTCAAATATATTTTAAGCTGCGCAAAGTCCTTGCCGATCAATCTGTACTTCATGGCTCCATCCTGCGTCCCGGCAACGCATCTTGAGACTGCCGGCGCTTGTCTGACATCGGAGGATATAAGACATGTGCTTTCTTTTCATGAAACTATAGGCTTGGGCGAGATGATGAACTTCCCAGGCGTTTTATTCGCCGATGACCAGGTATTGGCCAAAATCAGTGCGTCTCACGACAGAGTTATCGACGGGCACGCCCCTGGGCTCGGCGGCAAGGATTTAAACGCCTATATTTCCAGCGGCATCACATCGGACCACGAATCGACTAAACTCGCCGAGGCACGGGAGAAGCTGCGCAAAGGCATGTACGTCATGATCCGCGAAGGATCATCGGAGAAGAACCTTGAGGAACTGCTGCCGCTGGTTACCGACAATACATATAAACGATGCATTTTCGTCGTCGACGATCGAAGCTGCTCCGACCTGCTGAGAGACGGCGATATCGATGCGGTAGTACGTAAAGCTATCAAGCTGGGCTTAGATCCGATACGCGCGATACAGCTGGCCACAATCAATACGGCGGAACGCTTTAAAATTCCCAATATCGGCGCCATCTCCCCGGGATATATAGCAAACATAGCCGTCATAAGCGATCTGCGTAAGTTTAAAACAGAGATGGTATTTCACCACGGCAAGATGGTAGCCCGCGCCGGTAAACCGCTGTTCACACCTTCAGTGCGCGTGAATAAACAAATGACTCATACGATGAAAGTGAAACCGTTCGGAATCGAAAGGCTCAAAATAAATGTGGACACATGGCACCACCCAGTTATAGAGATAGTACCGAATCAGATAATCACCAAAAGCGTCAACGAAAAAGCGAAGATATATGACAGCGCCATCGTAGCGGACACTAAACGCGATATATTAAAGCTCGTCGTGGTGGAACGTCATAAAGCGACAGGCAATATCGGCCTCGGATTGGTGAAAGGCTTCGGCATAAAACGCGGCGCGCTTGCTTCCTCGATTGCTCACGATTCCCATAACATTGTTGCTGTAGGCACAAATGACAACGACCTCTATACTGCGATAAAGGAGGTTGAGGCATTGGGAGGAGGTCTCGCCGTCGCCGCCGATGGCAAGATATTTAGTGCACTCCCTCTCCCTATCGCCGGCCTGCTATCGGATCAACCACTCGAGAAAGTCGTTAAGAAGCTGGAAGAAGTGGAGAAGGCTGCCGCCGATCTAGGTTCGAAGCTTGCGGCACCTTTTGCGACACTATCATTCCTCGCGCTGCCGGTGATACCGGAGCTGCGGCTGACCGACAAGGGACTGGTCGATGTGCTGCAATTCAAAATACTCGAATGAACAACGAAGGCGCAAAGCATGAGTGAGAAAACCGAACTAAAAGCTGTTGAATGGGTATCCGGTAAAGTTCGTTTAATAGACCAGACGAAGCTTCCGCAGGAAGAGATATATCTGGAACTTTCCGACTACCGAGACGTAGCTGAAGCCATAAAAACTTTGAGGGTCCGCGGCGCGCCGGCCATCGGCATCGCGGCCGCATACGGGCTGGCGTTAGGCGCAAATAGCATAAAGGCCAAATCGAAAAGAGAATTCCTGACGAAGCTGCGCACAATCTCCGATGAGCTGGCCGGCACCCGCCCCACCGCAGTGAACCTGTTCTGGGCGCTTAAAAGGATGAATCGTACAGCGGAGGAAGTTGCTACAGTCGACGAGATAAAATCCGTACTTGTTGCAGAAGCGAAAAAGATAGACTCAGAAGACGAAGAAATGGAAAGGGCGCTGAGCCTGCACGGGGCTCCTCTGATAAAAGACGGCGATACGATTATGACCCACTGCAACACTGGTGCCCTGGCGGCAGGTTATGGCACCGCGCTGGGCGTGATCAAAGCTGCGTGGGAAAGCGGCAAAAGAATACATGTGTTCGCTGGCGAGACACGCCCTCTGCTGCAGGGGGCGCGCCTGACCGCGTGGGAGCTTATCAAATACGGCATTCCGTTTACTATCATTACAGACACAATGACCGGCTATTTCCTTTCGAAAGGGAAAATTGATTGCGTCATCGTAGGAGCCGACAGGATCGTGGCAAACGGCGATGTCGCGAATAAGATCGGCACGTATAACCTCGCGGTGCTTGCGATGGAAAATGGAGTGCCATTTTACGTAGCGGCCCCAACAAGCACGATAGACCTGTCGATATCATCCGGCGAAATGATACCGATAGAAGAGCGCCGGCCGGAAGAAGTAACGCATATTAAAGGAATTCCAATAGCTCCACGCGGCGCCAATGTAGCCAACCCAGCCTTCGATGTTACTCCTCATCGTTATATATCTGCTATAATTACAGAGTGCGGTGTTTTACGTGAGCCTTATATCGAGCGTCTTAAAAAATCGTGCTGAACTACATCTCACGCATTTAAAATCATATTATCGATAACAGGAGAAGATAGAATAATGCCTGAAGCTAAGATCGGGGTAATCGGGGGTACCGGGCTATATCAGATGGAAGGCTTGGCCAACATCGAGGAGGTAAAGCCCAAGACCCCTTTTGGCGAGCCCAGCGATTCCATTATAGTGGGTGTGCTCGATGGAACGAAAATAGCCTTTTTGCCGAGGCACGGCAGAGGCCACTTCATCAGCCCCAGCGAGATACCAGCCAGGGCCAATATCTATGCTCTTAAATCGCTTGGCGTTGAGTGTATCATCTCCGTAAGCGCAGTAGGAAGCCTGAAGGAAAGCATCCACCCATTGGACCTCGTTGTTCCCGATCAGATTATCGATCGCACCAAGAGCCGGGTAAATAGCTTCTTCACAGGCGGTATCGTCGCTCACGTGGGTTTTGCGCAGCCTTTCTGCCCATGCCTCAGCGATATCCTGTATAAATCGGCCCTAGAAGAAGGGGCAAAGGTCCATCCTGAGGGAACATATATCATAATGGAGGGGCCTCTTTTTTCTACAAAAGCTGAGTCTAATCTCTACCGATCGTGGGGAGCCAGCATTATCGGCATGACCGCTTTACCCGAGGCCAAGCTGGCTCGCGAAGCAGAGATTTGCTATGCGACCTTGGGCTGTGTCACCGATTACGATGTTTGGCACGAGACCGAAGAGGACGTGACCATAGAGATCGCAGTCTCCAACCTTAACCGTACCGCGGACATGGCAAAGCGAATCGTCAGGAGAACGGCTAGTCGTATCCCAAACAAGCGCGAGTGCAAGTGCGCCAGTGCGCTGCAGAATGCTATCCTGACCGACCCCAAACTGATACCGCCCAAAACAAAAAAAGATTTAGCGCTCCTCATAAGGAAGTATATTCAGTAGAGTGAAAACGTTATCCCGCTCGAAGTTCCATTTAAGTGGTCTGCCAACAGCAATAGGCAGCTTGCCTCACACAGACCCCCGGAAGGCATGCTCGTTGGTAGCGAAATACCTGCCAGAAATCCCATTCTGGCCGCAGTTGCCCAAGCGCTCATTCCCTGAGAACATGTATGCACAATACAGCGAGGGTTTTCCGGGACTGGTCATCGATCAGGATAGAATTTATGTCAACTTATCAAAAGGCTTCGAAAAGCCCCTCGAAAAGCTATATGCAGCATATATTGAGAATAATATCGAAGCGTTTGCTATAGATAAACTATACGCCGCGGGCCTATACGAGTTTATCGATCACAGGCCGGAGCATCCTTCAGCCGTGAAAGGCCAGATTACAGGACCTATTACTTGGGGCATGACCGTGACAGACGAAAACCGTCGCCCTGTTCTCTATGATGAAACCGCGGCCGATGCCGTAGTCAAGCATCTGAATATGAAGGCCCGATGGCAGGAGAATCAACTTCAAAAGTTATCTGACAATACCATTGTTTTCTTCGATGAACCTTACATGTCATCCATTGGATCGGCATTCGTATCAATACAAAGAGAACGCCTTATCGAACTGCTAGAGGGAGCATTCAACGGAATCAAGGGACTGAAAGGCATTCATTGTTGCGGCAATACAGACTGGTCGATAATACTTGCTACTTCTGTAGATATTATCAGCTTTGACGCCTATACTTATAGCCATACTATAGCTCTATATCCAGACGCAGTAAGAGCATTTATAGAGAGTGGCGGTATTCTCTCTTGGGGTATCGTGCCGCATGAAGAAAAAACCATTAATAATGAAACAATCGCAAGTTTACTAGACAGGTTGACCGATGGCATGGCTGGACTTGAGCGAAAAGGAATTAATCGCAGTAAAATAATAAAGCAGAGCTTATTGACGCCTGCATGCGGTTTAGGTTCTATCTCAGAAGAAGCAGCCGAACAAGTACTTAATCTGCTATCCGAACTTTCACTTGCTTTCAGACACAAATACATCAAATAAGAGGGAGTAAAATTGGAGTGCAATCTCAAGGAAAATACTGAAAAATGTACCTGCACTTATGAGCCGTGCTCACGTAAAGGCAAATGCTGTGAATGTATTATGTACCATAAAAGAAACGGCGAAGTACCCGGCTGCTTATTTCCATCATCAATAGAGAGGACATACGATCGTTCGATTGATAGGTTCATATCAGTTTATGGTAAAAACAAGTAAGATAAGAACTCAAATTGTGCATTGATATACAAATGATTAAGCAAAAATCAATTATAGAAGCGCTACTCGATCCATCTGTATTTCCGGAAAAACCGCGTGAAGTTGTTCTGGCACAAACACAGATGTCGCTTGTCTTCCTTACTGGAAAAACAGCGTATAAGGTAAAAAGGCCTGTTAATCTTGGTTATCTGGACTATACCACCCTTGAGAAGCGAAAGCACTTCTGTTATCAAGAATTGATGCTAAATAGACGACTCTGCCCCGAAGTCTACATAGGTGTTGTCCCCATAACTTTAAATAACGGCAAATACACTATCGATGGGGAAGGAGAAATCATCGAATATGCGGTGAAGATGCTGCAATTGCCGCCGGATAAGATGATGGATCATCTGTTACAAAATAAAAAACTATCCAGAGAGATGGTGGTACGCGTAGCGAACAAACTTGCTGTTTTTCATAAATGCGCAGACACAAATGAGGAAATATCAAAATATGGCACCATAGATATTATTAGTATAAATACTGAAGAAAATTTTAGCCAGACAAAACTATATATAGGCACAGCTATCAGTGAAGACACTTACAAAGCGATAACAGGATTTACTAGAAGTTACTTAAAAAATAATAAGCCGCTTTTTGACTCCCGAATTGCTCAGAGTAAAATACGGGACTGCCATGGTGATCTGCATGCAGCGCATGTGTGTTTCATAAACGGTATCTGTATCTACGACTGTATTGAATTCAATGATAGATTCCGATATGGAGATGTCGCCAGTGAAGTAGCATTTCTGGCCATGGATATAGATAAGCTTGACCGACCAGACCTCTCTGAATTATTTGTTAAGGCATACATAGCTGCTTCAAAAGACAAAGGCACAAATAAGCTCCTTAATTTCTATAAATGCTACCGAGCATATGTACGCGGTAAGGTAGAATGTTTTAAGTTTGATAACAGCAATATATCTGATGATGAAAAAACTCAATGTCTCCAATCAGCTACTAAGTACTTCAAACTAGCGGAGTCTTATATCTCAAAGATTGACTAGAATATTCAATATCTCAGTGGGAGAATAAAATGAGAGAGTCATTTGCACAATTTGTAAAAACTAAATTAGGACCTAAAGTTTTACTTATTACCTGCGGTTTGCCCGGAACATGGAAGACTGAAACTAGTGAAGAAATTTCAAATCTTAAGGGTTACCCAATAATGCGAAGCGACCTCATAAGGAAAGAAGTCCTTAAAAACCAAGACATATTTGATGAGAAGATTGCATCGAATATGGAGAATAGAATGAGGGTCTATGATGAAACGTTTCGACGAACAGAAGAGCAATTAAAGAAGGGCAATGGCGTCATCATCGATGCTACATTCGTAACGCAGTCTTTAAGAAAGAGAGCGGCAGAACTAGCCGCCAAATATCAACATACATTTGTTATCTTACAGACTCACTGCCCTCGTGAGGTTTCAATCATGCGTATTCTAAGAAGAACTAAAGAGAATTATGAATCAAATGCTCTTACAGAACAAGCATATATTAACAATGAGAAGAAATTCGAGAAGGTTAATCTGGATGATCTAAAACGTAACTTACCTGATCTTAAAATTGTACATCTAACAGTTGATACGCAATACGACGAACCGGAGAAATGGTATATCATTGGTCTGGACAAACGATAGGCCCACTAGAAATGAAGATTGATCTCCATATCCATACAAAAACCGGCTCCGATGGGGATTTGCCTATTGAGGAAGTTTTCCGTGAAGCGAAACGCAGGGATATCAATTTCATGTCCATAACTGACCACGATAATGTCGACTACCAAGATGAAGCGTTAAATATAGCATCCAATCTCGGAATTTCTTATATTTCTGGCGTAGAACTAAATGTGACATTTATATATAAGAATAAATCTTATTCATTGGATTTTTTAGGGTATAATTACGATGCAAATAATAGCACTCTAAAGAAGAAATTGAAATTAATTAGGGAGCATCGTGAAAAGAGGGCTCAGCAAATATTAGCAAAACTAAATGAGGCATTTGATACAGAAGGTATCGACAGATTTACCGATGAAGATATTAAGAATATACGCGATAGCGTTGATGGAGTATTCGGACGGCCACACATCGCAAATTATTTAGTAAGAAAGGGCTTAGTCAAAGATAAACAGGAAGCATTCGACAAATATCTAGTGCGTTTCGATGTACCGAAGTATCCACTCTCCTTAAAAGAAGCGTCTCGATTGATTAGAAATGCAGGCGGCATATTAGTACATGCACACCCCAGCGATGACCACGGAACTTCTTTAGTGGAAATAACTACAAATTTAAATGAGCAAACTAATATTATTTCAAATTACATGTTGGAATACATTGATGGCGTTGAATGCTGGTACCCCAGGAGTAATAAAACGATAGCGGCTCACTATATTAATTTTGCTAAGCGAAATGGGCTTATAATGACAGGTGGCAGCGACTGTCACCAGAAACCCATTATAATTGGTACTGTAGATATACCTGACTGGGTTGCGGATCAGTTTAAATTCAACTAGGAGTTAAACATGGCAAAAATAAAATCACACGTCAAGGACCAGTCTTTAGCACCTTCCGGGATCGTAAAAATAGAATGGGCAGAAAGGGATATGCCGGTACTGCGTTTAATACATGAACGTTTCGCTAAAGAGAAACCGCTGAAAGGGATCCGCGTTGCAGCCTGCCTTCATGTTACCACAGAGACCGCTAACCTTGCGCTTACATTGAAAGAAGGCGGCGCAGAAGTAGTGGTATGTGCATCGAATCCTTTATCGACACAAGATGATACCGCTGCCGCTATCGTAAAAGAATTTGGTATACCGGTTTATGCTATAAAAGGCGAAGACAATAAGACATACTACAAACATATCAATGCCGTGCTGGATACAAAGCCGAATATAACGATGGACGATGGCGCAGATCTTGTATCTACAATTCATAAAGAACGCAAGGATTTACTGAAGAATATTATCGGCGGCACGGAAGAGACAACCACCGGCTGCATCCGATTAAACAGCATGGCGAAGGGAAAGAAACTTAAATATCCCATAATCGCGGTGAATGAAGCTGATACAAAACACCTGTTCGATAACAGATACGGCACGGGGCAGAGCACTATCGATGGCATCACCCGTGCAACAAATATACTATGGGCCGGCAAGAGCGTTGTTGTATGCGGATACGGCTGGTGCGGCAGGGGCGTTGCCATGAGGGCACGAGGAATGGGAAGCCATATTATTGTCACCGAAGTCAATCCGATTCGTGCTTTAGAGGCCACTATGGATGGCTACTCTGTTATGCCGATCGCCGAGGCGGCAAAGGTAGGAGATGTCTTCATTACGCTTACCGGCGATATAAACGTTATTGATAAAATGCACTTTCCAAAGATGAAGGACGGGGCAATCGTAGCGAACAGCGGGCATTTTAATGTCGAGATAAATATAGTTGCCCTCGAGAAAATGTCACTAGCGAAACGCAGACTCAGGCCGAACATAGATGAATACACTCTTAGAGACGGGCGAAAAATTTACCTACTGGGGGAGGGAAGATTAATCAACCTGGCGGCAGCCGAGGGACATCCGTCCAGCGTGATGGATATGAGCTTTGCCAATCAGGCACTTTGTGCGGAGTTTCTAGTTAAAGAAGGAATCAATGAGCCCGGCGTTTACAACGTGCCTACGGCAATCGACAAGGAAGTAGGCAGACTGAAACTGGCATCAATGGGTATAACTATTGACACACTCACGAAAGAACAACGAAAATACCTTGAGAGTTGGGAATTAGGCACATAATCTGGAAAGGAATGCGCAATGAGTACATTTATGACATCGCCATCTCTATTTCTGACCTCTGAATCGGTTACTGAAGGTCATCCGGATAAACTATGCGATCAGATATCAGATGCCATTCTTGATTCCATCATGGAAAAAGACCCGTTCGGCCGGGTGGCCTGCGAAGTCGCCACGACGACTGGTCTGGTTATCGTCATGGGTGAGATAACCACCAACTGCTACGTTGATGTGCCGCAGATAGTAAGGAGAGTAGTCCGGGATACAGGCTATACCAAGCCGGAGTACGGTTTCGACTACCAGTCTGTGGGCGTAATGGTTTCCATCAAGGAGCAATCCACCGATATCGACCAGGGCGTGAGCAAGTCGCTGGAAGCCAGGGAAAGCGCTGGCGTCAGCCACCTCGATGAAATCGGCGCGGGAGACCAGGGCATGATGGTCGGCTTTGCCTGCAATGAAACACCGGAACTGATGCCCCTTCCCATCACCCTGGCGCACAAACTGTGCTGGCGGCTGGCCCAGGCCCGGAAGGAGAAAATAATCAAATACCTGCGTCCCGACGGCAAATCTCAGGTCACCGTCGAATACAGTAAGGGAGTTCCGAAGCATATTGTCAACGTCGTCATCGGCGCCCAGCATGACGATAATGTGACCCATGACCAGATTGAGAAAGACATCATCAAGTACGTGATTACAGGGGTGATTCCCACCCGGTTGCTCGATGCTGATACGAAATACTATGTGAACGGCACCGGCCGGTTCGTCATCGGAGGACCGGTATCAGATACGGGTGTTACCGGGCGCAAGATAATCGTTGATACGTACGGTGGCATCGCCCGGCACGGCGGCGGGGCCTTCTCCGGAAAGGACTGCACCAAGGTGGACCGTTCGGCCTCCTATATGGCGCGGTACATCGCCAAGAACATTGTGGCCGCCGGACTGGCCGACCGCCTGGAGATACAGGTGGCTTATGTCATCGGCAAGGCGCATCCACTATCGGTTTCTATCGAGACCTTTGGCACGAATAAAGTCTCAGATAATGTGATCTTAAAACTTGTAAATAAACACTTCGATTTACGTCCAGCCGCAATTATAGAATCTCTGGACCTGAGACGACCGATTTACCGCCAGACCGCCGCTTACGGACATTTCGGACGTCCTGATCTAGACCTGCCATGGGAGAAAATAGATAAGGCCAACATACTGAGGAAAGAAGCTGGCCTTAAAAGCAAGTGATGCGGCAAACTATAGTTGATCGAGCTTAAAGGAAACAGGCTAAAGTGAAAGCGGTCATCCTGGTAGGCGGCGAGGGAACGAGGCTTAGGCCTCTAACATACAGCACGCCCAAGACGATGGTGCCTATTTTAAACCGCCCGTTCCTAGAGCATATGCTCAAATACATGAAAAACCATCATATCGATGACGTTGTTCTAGCGTTATGTTATCTACCTGACCACATAAGAGAATATTTCGGCGACGGCAGCGATCGCGGGGTAAAATTGACATATGTCGTCGAGGGCTCTCCTCTAGGAACCGCAGGCGCAGTAAAGAACGTGGCGCAACACCTGAATGAAACCTTCTTTGTGTTCAACGGCGACGTATTCACCGACATGGACCTCAGCGCAATGTTGGAGACGCACAGAAATAAGTCGGCCAAAGCGACTATAGCGTTAACACCGGTTGATGATCCCACAATGTACGGTGTAGTGGAGACGGATACAAATGGCCGCGTCAAACGCTTTGTTGAAAAACCAAAGCGGGAAGCTGTAACAACAAATATGATTAACGCCGGTATCTATATACTAGAGCCCAGTCTCCTAGACTATATTCCTGCCAATCAAAGCTATACGTTCGAGCGTGGCCTTTTCCCGCTGCTTTTGGAACGCGACGATCCTTTTTATAGCTTCAATTCACACGGTTACTGGATTGACATAGGAACCCCCGAAAAATATATGCAAGTTAATAGCGACCTGCTAGCAGGCGATATCACTACAGATTTCCCCGGCAGTGCGTATAGCAGGAACGTATGGACCGAAGCAGGATGTAACATACACCCAAAAGCTAAACTCGATGGCCCGGTAGTAATCGGACGCAATTGTGTTATAGAGGCAAAGGCTCATATCAAGGGCCCAACCGTAATCGGGCCCGATTGCTATATCGGCACCGACAGCCTTGTTGAAAAGTCGATTATCTGGCAAAATGTCAAAGTAGGCAGAGGCGCAAAACTCCTGAAGTGCCTCATTGCCGACGCAGTATCGGTCGGCGAAGGTTGTGATGTCGCCGCAGGATGCATAATCGGCAACAAGGTATCCATGAAGAAGCGTATAAAATTGGCCCCCGATACGAAGATTATGCCGGGAGAGACGTTGTACGCTTCCAAGAACACGAGCGGTTAGCATAGCATCGATTACGTTTAGCTAATGCGAAAGAGGGATTAAATTGGCAGCGAAGATTAAATTTGGCACAGATGGATGGCGCGGCATCATCGCGGATGATTTCACTTTCGATAGTGTTCGAACTTGTGCGCAGTCCGCCGCCGATTACTTGAAGTCAGCCGGGCTGGCGAATCGCGGTATGGTAATAGGCTATGACACCAGATTCTCCTCCGAGAACTTCGCAGCAGCTGCAGCCGAGGTCATCGCCGCAAATGGAATCCAGGTCTATTTGTGTGAAAGTGCAGCGCCAACACCTGTCATAAGCTACTCAATACTCAATTTCAAGGCCGGTGGGGGCATCATCATAACCGCCAGTCATAATCCAGGGTCATGGAACGGCTTCAAATACAAACTGAACGACGCACGCAGTGCCTCGACGGAAGTTATCGCTGAACTGGAAAAGGGAATCGCCCGTATACAAGCCGGAGCAGGGGTCAAGCAGATTCACTTGGACGACGCTATTAAGAGCGGAATTGCCAAGAAGTTCGATCCGGCGCCTGCGTATATAAATCATATCGGTAAATTAGTCGATATAGAGAAGATCCGGCACAGCGGTATCAACATCGCGGTCGACTCGATGTACGGAGCCGGCGCGGGATATTTCAGAAACATCATAGGCAGCGGGAAGACAAAGATCACCGAGATTCACAAGAAACGCAACCCTCTTTTCCCCGGCATCCAGCCCGAACCAATAGCGCATAACCTGAAGGAGCTTTCTGCGAAAATTAAAAAAAGCGGTGCCGATGTTGGCCTAGCGACCGATGGCGATGCGGATCGCATCGGAATCATGGATGAAAAAGGCGAATTTATAACCACGTTGCAGACTTATGCGCTTCTCGCCTTATATTTACTCGAAGTGCAAGGGCAGCGCGGCGCTATAATCAAAACGATAACCACAACTAATATGCTGTTCCGTCTAGGCGAGTTATACAACGTGCCCGTATATGAAACGGCCGTTGGATTCAAATACGTCGCACCGCTGATGATGGCGGAGAATGCAATGATTGGCGGCGAGGAAAGCGGCGGCTACGGATATCGAGGCCACATGCCGGAACGCGATGGGATTCTCTCAGGACTGTTCTTCCTGGACTTCATGATAACGCTGAAGAAAAGCCCATCACAGCTTATCGAATATCTATACAGCAAAGTCGGCCCTCACCATTATGATCGGCTGGACGTCAACTTCCCACCTGAAGAGCGTGAAGCGATAATGGAACGTCTGACCAAAAGCAAACCTGCAAACATTGATGGAACAACAGTAAGTGAGATCGATACAAGAGACGGCTTCCGGTTTCTTATGAAGGACGGCAGCTGGCTTTTAATACGCTTCTCCGGCACTGAACCCATCATGCGCATATACTCAGAGAGCAACAGCCTCGAAAAAGTAAAACGCTTCCTCGAAGCAGGGAAAAAATTGACGGGTGTGAAATAATGATAAACTTAGACGATCCTAAAATTTACGAAAAACTTGACTCAACAAAATTGCACGAGCGTATCAGAAACTTGCCGCAGCAATGCCGGCAGGCGTGGCAGAGCGCTGTAGCTTTACCTTTACCAAAAGACTTCAAGAAAATCGATAAGATCGTGATTATCGGAATGGGCGGCTCTGCCATCGGGGGGGACTTATTAAGAGCACTGGTCAGCATTCAAAGCAAGGTCGATGTCACAGTACAAAGAGATTATCACTTGCCAAAGTCAGTTGATAAAAATACACTGGTCATCGCCTCCAGCTATTCTGGAAATACCGAGGAGACCATATCGGCTTTCAATCAGGCGCTTGAAGTTCCATGTAAAAAGTTTGTTATTACGACTGGCGGTAAAATCAGTGAAATAGCAGCGAAGAGTGGAGTGCCGCTGTTCTCGTTCGGCTATAGCTCGGAGCCGCGGGCGGCGCTGGGCTACAGCTTCTTCTCGTTACTGGCATTTCTGCATAACCTTGATATCATCTCCAGCGAGCTTTTGAATATCGACGAAACTATAGATACATTGAAGGATATATCAGCAAAGCTGAGTAAGGATATCCCGACAAGCGGTAATGCTGCTAAGCAATTAGCAATAAAACTATACGATCACCTAGTAATCATCTATGGCGCGGGCATACTCTCTAGTGTGGCCTACAGGTGGAAGACGCAAATCAACGAAAACAGCAAGGCATGGGCTTTTGCTGAGACCTTACCTGAGTTGAACCATAACGCCGTTGTCGGATATAAATTCCCTTCCGAGTCGGCAGGCAATACATTCGTTATCATGCTAAGAACACCCGATTTGCATCCGCGTATCCTTAAACGATATGACATTACAGGCGATATCCTCTCTAAATCACACATACCGCATGAGATCATAGATGCCAGTGGAAAGACACCGCTCTGCCAAATGATGAGCTCAATCCTATTAGGCGACTACGTAAGCTACTATCTGGCGATGCTGTATGATATAAACCCATCGCCTGTCGAGATTATCGACTATCTGAAAAAAGAACTATCCTCCTCTAATTAGATACAAAATAAGACCGCATGCTTTTCCAAAGTATCGCATGCGGTCTTTTATTTCGATATATATTCGGATTAAAAACTAACGCTTCGTGTACTGCTTTGCCTTCCGAGCTTTAACAAGACCATACTTCTTCCGCTCTTTGACTCGTGCATCACGTGTCAACAGCCCATGAGTCTTCAGCAGTTTCTTTTGGCTCTTATCAACTTCTACCAAGGCACGCGCTATTCCATGCCTGATAGCCACAGCTTGTCCAGAACAACCTCCACCTGTAACCTTAACAGTAATACTGAACTTCTCAAGACTATCGGTTACAACTAATGGTTCTAATACGGTATTCCTGTGTCTCTCAATTGGAAACATCTCCTCAAGCGGCTTGCCATTTACTATGATAGCACCGCCACCTGAATTAATGCGTACTTGAGCTACAGAGCATTTCCTTCTTCCTGTGGCGTGTAAGTAACCTTTATCGTTCAACTATTCCCCCTTCTCGGATTTCCCCAGTTGAGCCTTATGCGGATGCTCATCACCAGCATAAACCTTTAATCTGCCCATGATTTGACGTCCAAGTCGGTTATGGGGAATCATACCTTTGACCGCAAACGTAATTATGCGATCTGGATGTGTTTTTAGCATATCATTGTATTTTACACTTACAAGGCCGCCGGGATAATTCGAATGGCGATAATAAATCTTTTGCTCGTCCTTCTTCCCCGTGACCTTTATCTTTGCGGCATTCACAACTACAACGTAGTCCCCTACATTCAAATTAGGCGAATAAGTAGTCTTATTCTTACCCAGCAAAATGGTTGCCACATCTGTAGCAAGCCGTCCTAGGGTTTTGCCGGAGGCATCTATAACATGCCACTGGCGATCAATATCAGCCAATTTCGTCGTATAAGTCTTCATCTCACATCACCAGGATAATTCACTTTCATCAAAAATAAACCGCGTGGCGGAACTGCCGGTCCCGCCGTTGCAGGCTTTCCGAATTCGAATATTTTACGGAAAGCCGATACATCGCTAAGTTTTAAACCCACCTTTAAAAGAGAACCCACCGTCATTCGCATCTGATGCGGCAGAAACGCATTCGCTTCGATATGGCAACTGACCACCGAGCCCTCTCTATACGTACTAGCCCGATAAACCGTACGAGTTGTATTTATGCGCCCCTCTAATGCACTTGCAAACGGCGCAAAGTCATGTGTTCCTTCCAAGACTTTGCATGCTTCGTTCATAACATCAACTTCAAGAGGCCGCCTCACCAACAGTGCATCCCGTCGCCTTAGAGGAGACCGAGTCGGTTCATTCCAAATATAGTAACAATACTCCCGGCTCAGCGCATCCCTCCTTGGATCGAAATCGTCTCTGACTTTGTGGGCCTCCTTAACAGCAATATCTTCCGGTAAATAAAAGTTTAACGCTTTAGTAATATTCTCCAGCGTCAAGGATGAACCTGTTTCGAATACTGCCACCTGACCCTTTGCATGAACACCCTGATCGGTGCGTCCTGCAAATACCGTTAGAACACGCTCACCCGTAATCTTCGCTATAGCTTCTTCCAATTCCCCCTGTATCGTCGGCACATTGCTTTGTCTTTGAGAGCCGTAGTATCTTGTGCCATCATATTCGATAGTAAGAGCAATTCTCACTGCTACTTCACTAATTCAAGCTGTGCTGTCGGCGCAGCATCACCAGCTCTCCGTCCGATTCTCACTATACGAACATATCCCCCAGCCCTCTGGGCATACTTTGGCGCGATTTCCTTAAATAACTTGTCTGCAACTTGTTTATCATTGATAAATGAGAGTACTTCACGTCTACTATGCAGTGTGCCATCCTTGCCAAGCGTTATCATCCGTTCTGCAAAACCACGCACCTCTTTAGCTTTAGCCTCAGTGGTCACAATCTTCTCATACCTTAGGAGATCGGTAACAAGGTTACGATACATCATCACTCTGTGTGATGTCGGCCTGGAAAAACTCCTGCCTGTAACACCATGTCTCATATATTATTCATCCTCCCCCTGTGTATCCTTTGATGATTCATTGTCGGCTACTTCATCCTTAAAAAGATTGGGGGGATTAAATCCTTTCCCTTTTAACTGCCCTTTCAGTTCTTCAAGGGCTTTCTGCCCGAAATTCTTTATACTTAACAGGTCTTCCTCGCTCTTTTCAAACAACTCCCCGACTTTTGTGATACCAGCCCGTTTTAAACAATTAAACGTTCTTACTGATAGATCAAGCTCTTCAATAGGCATATTATATTGCTCTAACGGAATAGGAAGACGGGGCTGTTTTTCTCCAACTCTCAACGGCACTTTCGCGAGTTCGTAAAATAGTTGAAAATATTCAATAAGCATATGAGCACTTTGACTGACTGCTTCTACTGGTGAAACCGTACCATCTGTCCATATATCCACCGTTAGCCGCTCATAGCCATGTAGTTCTTCAACTGCAACAGTCTCGATTTTATAGTTTACTCTTCTTATAGGAGTAAAAATTGCATCGATAGGTATAGCACCTATAGGGAGCCCTTCGGCTTTTCCAGCGAGTCGGTAACCTTTCCCCTGTTCAATATTGAATTCTACTAGCAGTTTGGCATCTGCTGTATCCAGCGTCGCTAAATGAAGATCAGGATTGACTATTTCAAAGTCTGCCGAAGGCTCGATATCACCAGCTTTGACCTCGCGTTCCCCTTTACATTTTAATGTTAACTTACCACTATGCGAAGACAAAGCATGTAACCTAATTGACTTCACATTCAGGATAAAATCAACAGTATCCTCTTTAATATTCGGAATTGTTGAAAACTCATGTTGGATTCCTTCAATCATCATCCAAGTTACAGCTGAACCCGTGATAGAGTTTAACAAGACCCTTCTAAGAGCATTTCCTAATGTGACACCATAACCTCTTTCAAGAGGTTCGATGACAAATCGTCCATATTTTTCCGAGAGCTCTGAACACTCTATTTGTGGTAGTACAGCCTCAGTCAAGTGGCTACCTCCAATTATGCTATCTGGAATAGTATTCAACTACAACCTTCTCGTTAATTCTTAAATCAATATCATTTCGGTTAGGAGTAGAAATTACTTTACCGGTAAGTTTTTCAGCATCAAGCTTAAGCCAGCCCGGAACTGTTTTTGTCCCTATCTGTTGAGTAACTATTTTATAATACGATCTATCTTTATCACCCTCACGCAGTGTAATTTCATCTCCTAAATTTGTCGTGCAGGATGGAATATCTGTTTTCTTTCCATTCAATACAATATGTCCGTGGCAAACTAGCTGTCGTGCCTGACTACGTGAATCAGCGAAACCCAATCTATAAACAACATTATCAAGCCTCATCTCAAGGATCTGCAATAAAACTTCGCCAGTCGCACCAGGACGTCTCATGGCTTCTTCAAAGTGCCTGCGGAACTGCCGCTCCGCTATCCCATAAGTAAATCTGGCCTTTTGCTTTTCCCTAAGCTGTAAGCCTCTATCTGAAATCTTCCTTTTATGAGATTTTTTTTGTTGCCCTGGAGGGAAGCTGCGTTTTTCAAGAGCACACTTCCTTGATAAACAACGCTCACCTTTTAGCATTAGCTTTTCATTCTGTCGCCTACATACTCGACAAACTGCTCCTATATATCGAGCCATTTCTTCGCCCTACTCCTTTTCCCCTAGAAATCTAAAAAGATAAATTTAACGCAATGCATTATAAATGTATAACTATACCCGCCTTCTTTTACACGGGCGGCATCCATTATGAGGTACGGGAGTTACATCCCGTATACCTGTTATAGTTAGTCCAGCAGCCTGCAGCGCACGTATCGCTGCCTCTCTTCCACTGCCTGGTCCTTTTACATACACTTCAACCTGCTTAAGCCCATGTTCTATTCCTTTATGTGCTGCCTGCTCAGCTGCAAGTTGTGCCGCATATGGTGTCCCCTTACGCGATCCCTTGAATCCTGCAGTTCCTGAACTCCCCCAAGCAATAGTATTACCAGATTGATCAGTAATTGTTATAACTGTATTATTAAAAGTCGATTGTATATATGCACGACCTTTAGGTATTAATTTTTTCTCTTTTCTCTTAACGCGCGTAACCTTTTTCTTTTCTGGCATAATATTCCTCTACTTCTTAGATACACTCCGTCTGCGACCAGCAACCGTCTTACGTGCTCCCCTCTTCGTACGGGCATTAGTTTTAGTTCGCTGTCCACGAACCGGAAGCCCACGCCGATGGCGAATACCACGATAGCTGCCGATCTCGATTAGCCGTTTTATATTAAGGTTAATTTTACGCCTTAACTCGCCTTCTACTTCATACTCTCTCTCAATAATTTCACGGATCTGACTAACCTCACCCTCCGTGAGCTCACTAACCTTAGTATTGGGATCCACCTTAGCCTTTTCGAGTATTACTCTGCTAGCTGTAGGTCCTATACCATATATATATCGTAAACCTATCTCGACTCTCTTGTTCTTAGGGAGATCTACTCCTGCTAATCGTGCCATGATTTTGTCCTTATCTTTCAGCCTTTGTCTTAAATTACCAAAATAGTATTCTGTAGAGCTTTACCCCTGCCTTTGTTTATGCCTGGGGTTTTCACAGATTACTCTTACTATTCCTCTTCTTTTAATTACCTTACATTTATCGCAACGCGGTCTTACCGATGCCTTAACTTTCATGCTTAGCTCCTTCCTCCACCCATAAGTCTATCGAAATCTATATGTAATCCTGCCTCTTGTCAAATCATAAGGTGATAGCTCAACTAGAACCTTATCTCCAGCCAATATTTTTATATAATGAATCCTCATCTTTCCGGAGATATGAGCCAATACCTGATGACCATTGGCTAGCTCAACACGGAACATTGTATTAGGTAAAGACTTTACAACGGTTCCTTCGACTTCAATGCTTTCCTTTTTAGCCATATGACGTGCCTAATCCAACATCGTCAATATTTCAGCTTCACCATCAGTTATTACAATCGTATCCTCAAAATGTGCACACAGACTGCCATCGGCGGTAGAAACTGTCCATGCATCACTGCCTACTTTAGTATGCCAATCACCCACGGTAACCATCGGCTCTAAAGCAAGAGCCATGCCCCGTTTTAGAATAAGCCCCTGTCCCGATGTTCCATAATTCGGTATCTGCGGATCCTCATGCAATTGACGACCGATGCCATGCCCCGCGTACTCACGCACTACAGAGAAACCATTAGATTCAACAAACGACTGTATTGAAGAAGATATGTCCCCAAGACGAGCACCGTTTCTTGCACTTTCAATTCCTACCTTTAAGGCATTCTCTGTAGTATCTATCAATTTCTTAGCTGTGTCACTAATTCGTCCTACTGCTATTGTACGAGCAGCATCCCCATGGAAGCCATTTAAAATAGCACCAAAATCTATTGTGACAATATCTCCTTCTTTAAGGACACGGCTACCCGGTATGCCATGAACTAACTCATCATTTATAGAAACACACAAATGCGCCGGGTATCCTCTGTATCCTTTAAAAGAGGATATCGCGCCGTGTTTATTCAATTCCTCTATTGATATTGTGTCTAACTCCTCAGTGATAATACCAGGTTTGATTCTCTTCTTCAATATATCAAGAACGATAGCTACTATTCTCCCCGCTTTCCTCATAAGGTCGATCTCACGGGGTGACTTGATTTCTATTCCCATTTCAACTCTACGGAAGCGATGCAACGATATTTCCAGTAATACTATCTATATTTCCTTCACCCTTAATTTCAACAAGCTTCTTAGACTTTTTGTAGTAATCAATCAACGGTGACGTCTCTTTTGTATAAACATCAATTCTTTTCCTGACTGTATCCGGTGTATCATCAGCACGTTGATACAACTCCCCTCCACATTTATCACACTTGCCTTCCTTTTTGGGCGGGGACGATACCTTATGATATGGGGCTTGGCACTTCCGGCAGATGAACCTACCACTGAGTCGCCGTACCAACTCATCAGTAGAAACTTTGATATAGAAGACTCGATCTATCTTTTGTTTCTTCTTGCCAAGCGCTTGGTCCAAGGCCTTTGCCTGTTCCAGAGTCCTGGGAAAACCATCCAGCATTACTCCTTTTGAACAATCTGGGGCATCAATACGTTCCAAAATCATTTTTATAGTAATTTCATCAGGAACCAGGAGACCTTTCTCCATATAATACTTAGTCTGTTTACCTAACTCATCCCCTCGGGTGGCTGCAGCACGAAATAGGTCTCCAGAGGCTACATGCGTAATTCCAACTTTTTCGGCTATATTTTTTGCCTGCGTGCCTTTTCCTGATCCTGGAGCGCCTAAAAGTATCAATCTCATTATAAGTCCTCCCTATTTCAAAAAGCCTTCATAATTTCTCATCAAAAGCTGGGCTTCTAACTGTCTCATTGTATCAAGAGCTACACCTACAACTATTATCATGCCAATAGCTGGAAGTTGTAGTTGAGTCCCTTGTATACCAGAGATTTTTTGTATGATAAACGGTGATATTGTTACAACACCCAGGAATATGGCTCCACCCCACGTAATACGATTATTCAGTTTTGATAAATACTGGTTTGTAGCTTTCCCCGGGCGTATACCTGGTATAAAAGCACCCTGTTTCTGCAAAGTATCAGCCAAATTCTGTTGTTGGAAGATTACCGTAGTATAGAAAAACGTTAACGCAACTACTAAAAAGAAATATAATATCCAATAGAAATAACCTTTATCCGAAAATAAATTTATCACTGAATCAGCAAAGTTAGGAGCCGCAGGATTGGCGAAAAAGCCAGCAACTATGCCAGGCATTAACAAAAAAGACATAGCGAATATGATTGGTATCATGCCTGCTGAATTGACACGTATCGGTATATGAGTACCACCTGATTGCCTATAAACCCGGCCGCCGCGATACAGGCTTCTAGCATATTGAACTGGGATACGGCGCTGCGCTTCTGTAAAAATTATTATGGTGACAAGTACAACAAAAGATAATGCAACGAACAGAACCAAACCTAGTGGATCATGCGCTAGAGTTCCCTGCCCTACCAGGTTAGGTAGAGTACAAACAATTCCAGCAAATATTATCAGAGACACACCATTGCCTATGCCATATTCTGTTATCAACTCGCCAAGCCATACCAAAAACATAGTTCCGGCGGTCATTGCTATTATCATTGAAATAGTAGGAAGCGCATTTTCGCCAGAGAAACCAACATTACTTATAACATCAGAAGAGCGTTGTAGTAAAACCAGCTGACTATAGCCCTGAAGCATGGCTAGAGGAACAGTGAGCCAATGTGTATATACATTTATTTTAGCCCTGCCACTATCACCTTCGCGAGCTAGCTCCCGCAGCTTTGGAATGACAGGCACCATAAGTTGCATGATGATTGTAGCCGTAATATAAGGATAAACCCCTAATGCGGCAACGCTCATGTTTCTCATTGCGCTGCCGCTGAACAAATCCAGCATCCCGAACAAAGAGCCTGCGCTTGTGCCTCCGCCTAAGAAGTCCTTCATTGCTGCGGGATCGGCACCGGGCACAGGTACATGAGCGATAAAGCGGAATAACACCAAAATGCCTAACGTTATCAGCATCTTTCGTCTAAGATCTGTCTGACGGAAGGCATCTATCATTGATTGGAGTAATTGAGGTCTGGAACTTTTTCGCTCTTGAGTCACTGGCTGATTTCCTCTGCTTTTCCTCCAGCGGACTCAATCTTCCTCTTCGCCGTTTGAGTGAACTTATTAGCTCTAACGGTAAATGGTTTCTCAAGTTCGCCATTGCCTAGAATTTTAATCGGTTTCTTTAGTGATTTTACGAGTCTCTTCTCCATCAAATCTTCTGGTTTAATTTCTTGCCCTGACTCAAAGCGATTGAGGCTTGATATGTTTATAGTTGAATATTCAGTCCTAAAGATATTATTAAACCCGCGTTGTTCTGGAAGACGTTTTGTTAATGGATTTTGCCCACCTTCAAAACCAGGGCGCAAGGAAAATCCCGCACGCGCTTTTTGTCCCTTCGTACCTTTACACGCAGTAGTACCATGACCACTGCCAGAGCCACGGCCTACTCTTTTCTTACTATGTTTTGACCCCTGCGGGGGAATCAGATCATTCTCCCTCAACGGTTTCCTCCACTTTGACAAGATGTCTAACCTTCAACAACATCCCGCGCATTGATGGAGAATCATCGTGTTCAACGGTTTGATTCAAACGATGAAGCCCCAAAGACTGTATGGTATTTCTCTGGTCACGTGAGAAACCTATTCCACTTTTTACCCATGTAACCACTAATTTAGCCAACTGAAACCTCCTTTGTAAGCAAAGACTTACGCCTGGAAAGAGCTTCTTCAGGAGTTTTTAACTGATGCAGCGCTTTTATTGTTGCACGCACTACGTTTACTTTGTTCTCACTGCCTAGAGATTTCGTAAGGATATCTTTTATTCCAGCGGCTTCAAGAACAGCGCGAACACCACCACCCGCAATTAAACCAGTGCCTTGCGAAGCCGGTTTCAGAAGAACTTTTGAACCACAGTATTTGGCAGTTATCTGATATGGTATGGTCCCATCTTTCATCGTTACCTTAACCATACGTTTACGTGCGATTGCATTTCCTTTACGAATAGCTTCAGGTATTTCTTTCGCTTTCCCCAAACCTTCGCCTACTTGACCATGTCCATCACCAACAACTACCAAGGCTGTAAAGCTAAAGCGTCTTCCTCCTTTGACTACTTTAGCAACCCTTTTTATATGTACAAGTTTCTCATTTAAGGCTTCACCATGTTTTAAATCTTCCATCGTTAAAACTCCAAGCCTGCTTTTCTGGCTGCATCAGCTAAAGCCTTCACGCGACCATGATACTGGTATCCTCCTCGGTCAAAAACCACCCTTTTAACACCACTTTCCGATGCACGTTTTGCTATCAGCTTCCCAACAAATGCAGCTGTCTCAGCCTTCGACTTATTATTAGATTTAAACTCTTTATCCAATGTCGATGCCGATACTAACGTATGCCCCTGACTATCATCAATAAGTTGACAATAAATATGATTCAGACTGCGATAAACGCATAGCCTTGGCTTTTCTGCAGTTCCTGAAACCGACTTACGAACGCGTCTGTGTCTTATTTCACGTGATTTTTTTGTGTTATATGTACCCATTACCGTTTGGCTCCAGCTTTACCTGCTTTTCCAGGTTTTATACGTACCTTTTCATTTGAATATCTGACACCCTTGCCCTTATAGTGATCCGGCGGTCTCATCGCACGAATTTTAGCCGCCACATCGCCCACCTGCTCCTTATCAATTCCTTGCACAACTAGGCGCTGTGGCTCTTTAACGACAACCGACACTCCCGCCGGTGGATTAATCTCTTTCGAATGAGAAAATCCCAACTGCAGTGTGATCTTCCCGCCTGAAGAAGCCTGAGCTCTATATCCCACACCGACAAGCTCCAGATCTTTGTGGTATCCGTCACTCACTCCCACAACCATATTAGCCAACAGACTTCTTGTCAGACCATGCAATGATCGCACTTGTTTCTCATCTGATGACCTGGATACTTCAACTACGCCTTTATCCATAGTAATTGAAATAGCAGGGTCAAATGAGCGCGTTAATTCACCTTTTGGCCCTTTAACCCACACTTCACTTCCACTTATTTTTACTTCAACACCTTTTGGTACAGGAATTGGCATCTTACCGATGCGAGACATTATCTTCCTCCATTACCATACAAAGCAAATAAGCTCCCCACCTACACCCTCTTGCCATGCCTTCTTACCTGAAATAATCCCCTTTGGTGTAGACAGAATCGCCATCCCTAATCCACCGTAGACACGCGGTATTTCAGATTTAGAAACATATATTCTCAGGCCAGGTTTAGAGACCCTTTGCAATCCTTCAATGACAGGCTCTTTTTTATCTGTATACTTCAGATATATTTTAATCACCCTCTGTTGCTTACCTTTGACTACTTCATATTCTTTTATAAAGCCTTCATCCCTCAATATTTTAGCGACAGCAAGCTTTATCTTCGATGATGGCACAAGTACGAAATCATGCCTAGCCATCGTGGCATTTCTAATTCTTGTTAACATATCAGCAATCGGATCTGTAACCATACTCAACCTTTACAAAAACAATTTATTGTATATAAGAAAAGAATATCACCAACTGGATTTCCTAACGCCAGGAATCTTTCCTTCAAGCGCCAGCGTACGGAAACATATACGGCACAGCCCGAACTGACGTATATATCCCCTCGACCGGCCGCACAATTGGCATCGATTCTTCTGTCTCACCTGAAATTTTGGCGTCCTACGCGCTTTAACAATCCTTGATACTTTAGCCATATCTTATAAACACGCCTCTTTCACTACATATATCACCGAGAGAACGGCATTCCCATAAGTTCGAAAAGCCTGAGACCCTCCGCATTGTTACATGCAGTTGTAATAATACAGATCTCCAATCCCCTTACCTTATCAACCTTATCATATGAAATTTCAGGAAATATCGTCTGATCCTTTAGTCCAAGAGTATAATTCCCCATACCATCAAAAGCGTTACGATTTAATCCCTGAAAGTCACGTATGCGAGGCAAAGCGACACTAATAAGCTTATCGAGGAATTCATACATTCGTTTCCCGCGCAAAGTGACCATTATCCCGATGGGCATACCCTTACGCAGTTTAAAACTGGCAATGGATTTTCGAGCCTTTGTTACAACAGGATGTTGTCCGGAAATTGCCGCAATATCTTGTTGGGCAGCATCCAAGGCTTGAGCATGCTGTATAGCTTCCCCAAGCCCAACATTTATCACCACTTTTACTACTCTCGGCGCCTGCATTACACTGGTATATTTAAATTCTTTCATCAGAGCAGGCAATATATCCTGTTGGTATTTTTCTTTCAAACGAGACATCAGTTAATCACCTCGTTACATTTCCCACATATCCTCACACGCTTACCATCCTCGAGGATTTTTGATTGAATACGGACTGGTTTATTGCATTTCGGACATACCAGCATAACATTAGAAATTTGCAACGGGGCCTCACGTTCAATAATACCGGCCTGTCTGGCCTGTCCCCTTGGCTTCATATGACGTTTAATAATATTCACACCCTCAATAATCAACACATTATCTTTAGGCATGATCTGACGTACTTTCCCCTTTTTGCCTTTATCTTTTCCAACTATTACCAGAACCGTATCCTCTTTTTTAATTCTCATATTAAAGAACCTCTGGTGCTAGTGATAAAATCTTCATAAAATTTTTCTGTCGTAACTCATGTGCTACCGGACCGAAAATACGAGTGCCCTTCGGATTATTTTTTTCATCAAGTATAACCGCAGCGTTATCATCGAATCTGATATACGAACCATCTGGACGCCTGTACTGCTTTGCCGTTCGCACAACAACTGCTCGCACCACCTCGTGATTTTTGACAGTGCCCCCCGTTTGTGCTTCTTTAACGGCAGCAACAATTATATCGCCCACACGAGCATACTTCTTGCGAGTTCCGCCAGGTATGTGTATACACATGATACTTTTAGCACCGGTGTTATCTGCAACTTTTAACCTGGTTTGAGGCATAATCATTGTGAATCACCCTTAGATAATATCTCGGCCACTTTCCAACGTTTATCTTTTGAAAGAGGCCTGGTCTCTTCTATTAATACTACATCGCCTATTTTACAAGCATTTTGTTCATCGTGAGCTTTGAATTTACTCAAATGTCTTACACGTTTTTTGTAAAGACGATGAGGTATATAGTACTCAACCATAACAACAACAGTCTTTACCATCTTATTGCTTACGACGCGCCCTATTTTCTTCTTTTTATTATTTCTGGTCTCTGTAACCAATGTATAATTACTCCTCTACTGTAATTCCCGCTCCCTCATGACTGTCTTTATTTTAGCTATCTTTTTCCTGACATTTCGGATTTCATGATAATTACCAAGCTGCTTAGTCGCAAGACGAAATCTCAAATTGAACAGCTCTCGATATGATTCATCAAGCTTTTTCTTAAGTTCATCAATATTTAAAGTGCGAATTTCCGTAACTTTCAACCTAAGCCCCCTCTATTCCCCGATATCTGCGTCCCTGTGCACAAATCTTGTGGGTATAGGCAATTTATGAGATGCTAATCGCATTGCTTCTTTAGCTGATTCCTCTTTGACACCAGCGATTTCAAATAATATCCTTCCTGGTTTGGTCACACAGACCCAATGATCAACAGCGCCTTTTCCGCTTCCCTGTCTGGTTTCCGCCGGTTTAGAAGTAACAGGCTTATCTGGGAATACACGAATCCACAATTTGCCGCCTCTTCGCACATAACGAATTATCGCACGTCTTGCTGCCTCTATCTGCCGCGCTGTAAGCCAACAAGCACCTTGAGCTTGAAGCCCGTATTCACCAAAGGCTATAGTATTGCCAGCATTAGCCTGGCCTTTCCTTCTCCCGCGACTCTGCTTCCTATGTTTAACTCGTTTAGGCTGTAACATTATGCTTTTCCTCGCTCAGCGGATAACCGATTATGTTCCCCTTCTAATTAATTCTTATCAGATTCCTTTTTCGCACCGGCCTTAAATTTGGCTTTGGATTTTGGTTTACTTTCTTTTTGCTCTTTTTCAGATATCACTGCATCTGGAATCACTGCAGTTGCACCAATAACCGAGGATTCACCAAGACTCGTCTTTGATTTATCTTTAGCTTTACCTCTGGTTTTAGGTTTCTCTTCTTTCTCTACCTTTGTCTCAGGTGTAGCACTTACAGACTTCACTCTTGTTCTTACTTTAGAACGGCTTTTTGATGCCGATCCCGCTACTTCTGGTTTACCTTTTCCATCAACAGACACACCTTCTTTTGAACCTTCATGTTCTTCTGGGATTACTAATTCTTCAGGTTTACCTGTTGCTTCAGCTGATTCAATAATTTTTGTGCTAACTATAGCCCCTTCAGCTTTTTCTTCTGGTTTTTCTTTATTACTCACGGTTACAGCAGCATCTGCATTAAATTTCTCATATTCTGGAATGATATCACCTTTATAAATGTAAACTTTAACCCCGATTGTCCCTAAAGTTGTATGTGCTGTCGCAGTAGCATAATCTATATCAGCACGCAAGGTATGAAGTGGAACTCTTCCCTCATGAAGCGTTTCTGTTCTTGCATATTCAGAACTTCCGACCCTTCCAGCACAAACTATCTTTATTCCCTGTGCCCCTCTTTCCATCGCTCGGAATATAGCTTGCTTCATCGCCCTCCTGTGAGAAATACGTCGTTCCATTTGTTGTGCTATACTCCTAGCCACAAGGCATGCATCCAGCTCCGGCTGGGACACTTCCTGTATATTAAGCCTAACACGCTTACCAGCGATCTTCTCCAATAATGACCTTGTTTCATCAACGCGCTGGCCGCCTCGACCGATGACGATGCCAGGTCTAGATGTGTGAACAGTAACTGTCACTTGATTAGATGCGCGTTCTATCTCAACCCGGGCAATGTCATCATCTTTATATTTAGATGAAACAACATTTCTAATACGCAGGTCTTCTTGAAGCATTTCAGTATAATGCTTATCAGCATACCATCTTGACTGCCAGTCTTTTGTTATGCCTAACCTAAAGCCTATTGGATGCACCTTCTGGCCCAATCATTCCTCCTCTTTAACTATGACAGTTATATGGCTAGAACGTTTTAAGATAGGTTTTACCCTACCTCTAGGTCCTGCACGAAATCGCTTCATAGTACGCCCCTCATCGATTAGAATCTTAGCGATCTTTAAATCCGATGGGGTCATCTCATAATTATTTTCCGCATTCGCTGCAGCCGACTTAACCGCCTTAGCTACAGACTGCGCCGATGGCGATGGCAAGAATTTTAAAATGGTTAAGGCCTGATCCACCTTTTTACCCCTTACCAAATCTGCCATTAACCTCAGTTTTCGAGGTGATGTTCTTATATTTTTTGAAATAGCTTTTACTTCCATAACACTTATTGCGTCGCCTTTTTAATTACAGTTACTTTTTCTGACTTACCTGAATGTCCTCTGAACGTCCTGGTAAATGCAAACTCTCCAAGTTTATGCCCTACCATATTCTCAGTAATAAAGATTGGCACATGTCTCCTGCCATCATGTACGGCTATTGTATGACCTATCATATCAGGGATAATCGTCGAGGCTCGTGACCAAGTCTTAATAACTACCTTCTCCCCTGATTTATTGAGCGCTTCCACCTTTTTTAATAAGTGCGATTCTATAAATGGACCTTTTTTAGTAGATCTGGACATTTAATTGACCTCTTCTGCACCTCAGCTAATATTACTACTTCTTATTTCTCCGTCTAACAATCATATTATCAGTACGCTTATTTTTGCGTGTTCTATATCCTAATGTCGGCTTGCCCCATGGAGTCTTAGGCCCAGGTAAACCAATCGGGCACCGACCTTCACCACCACCGTGGGGATGATCCCTGGGAGTCATAGCAGAGCCGCGGACAGTAGGACGGATGCCCATATGTCTCTTTCTACCCGCTTTACCAAGCTTTATGTGCTGATGATCTACATTACCTATTTGTCCGATTGTAGCATAACATTCCAAATGTATCTTTCTTAATTCCGATGACGGCATACGAATTAGAGCATAGTCACCCTCTTTTGCCATGAGTTGGGCAACTGCGCCAGCGCTTCTAGCAAGCTGTCCGCCTTTTCCAATAGACATCTCTACATTGTGTATTGAAGTGCCTGTCGGAATCGATTTGAGTGGCATACAATGCCCTACTTTAATATCCGCTTTTTCGCCTGCTATGATTTTATCGCCTACTTTTAATCCTATAGGCGAGAGAATATATCGACGTTCACCATCAGTATATTGTATAAGAGCAATCCTGGATGATCGATTCGGATCGTATTCGATTGCAATTACCTCACCTGGCATATCGCGCTTATCACGTTTAAAGTCAATGACGCGATACATCCGCTTAGCACCACCTCCACGATGACGAACCGTTATCCGCCCCTGGTTATTCCGTCCAGCCTTACTCTTGAGGGGTCTTACTAAAGACTTCTCAGGACTCCACTTTGTTATTTCTTCAAATGTAGAGCCTGTCATGCCTCTGCGCCCAGGCGATGTAGGTTTATATTCTTTAATAGGCACTTACTTTCTCCTTATACTCCCTCAAAGTACTCTATCTTTTGCCCTTGCTTAATTTTAACAATCGCTTTTTTCCAAGGAGACACCTGACTCCTTCTTCTCCCTGGCCCCCTCCACTTAGCAGGCATAGTGATTACATTTACTTTAACAACATTAACTTTAAACGCTTTTTCCACAGCTTCTTTTATCTGTTGTTTACTAGCGCCTTTATCTACTTCAAATGTATATATGAACTTCTCTTGCAATGAAGTGCTTTTCTCATTAATGACCGGACGTTTAAGTATTTCTAGTATTTGCATGATCTATCCCTATACCTTTGCAAGCTCTTTTGATGGTGGTTTACAAATCTCGTCTATTTTCCTTATTGCTGGCAATGAAATCAGCATCTGACGATGAGTAAGTAAGTCCCCAACGTTCAGCATATAAGCAGGCAGAACATCTGCTCCGTTTAAATTTCTTGCCGATTTATATATATTGCTGTCCGGTTCATCAGTGACTATCATAAGCGAAGGACCTAGCTCTAATGCCTTAACAATTCGGGCTATTTCTTTTGTATTGGGTTCACCGAACGATAGTTTATCTATAATCTTTATCTCGCCATCTGATACCTTACCAGATAGAACACATCTGATAGCGAGTCTTCTCATTTTCTTCGGCATTGCCTGCCGATAGCTCCTAGCCTGTGGACCAAATATAATACCACCACCCCTTATTAATGGAGAACGAGAGCTGCCGCGCCGCGCCCGACCAGTTCCTTTTTGTTTATATGGTTTTCTACCACCACCGGATACCTGTCCTCGAGTCTTAACACCTACTGTACCTTGTCTTGCATTGGCATTCTGTCTAAGCATCGCCTGGTGAACCACCGCAGAGTTCATAGGAATACCAAAAACCTCATCGCTCAGATCAACGTTATCTACAACCTTACCTGACGAATTATATACCGGAACCTGTACCACCTTAAAAACCCTCCGGGCAGACGTTAGACAGTCTACCATCACAAAGATATAAAACTCTTTCGGCCTTCTCGGCTAACCTATGGTCATGAGTCACGACAATAAATGTCTTCTTATTCTTTTTGTTTAAGCGCAACATAATATCTATAATATCTGCACTGGTCTTGGTGTCTAAATTGCCGGTTGGCTCGTCAGCTAGTATCACGCTCGGATTCATTATCAGCGAACGAGCTATAGCTACTCTCTGCTGCTCCCCACCGGAAAGCTCACCAGGCTTGTGGTGCAGGCGGTCTTTCAAGCCAACTAGCTTTAAAAGACGCACAGCCTTCATATAATAACTCTTATTACCCCTGATTGGCAATACCGGACTGAGTACATTTCGTAAAGCGTCTAAAGTAGGCACCAGATAATATGTCTGAAAAATGAAGCCCAGCTTCTCACGACGCACTTTATATAATTTGTTTTCCGCCATAGTACTTGTCTCTATACCACCGATCACAACCCTGCCTTTAGTCGGTCGATCCAGAGCCCCGATCATATTGAGAAGAGTAGTCTTTCCACTGCCTGATGGACCCAATATTGCTACAAACTCTCCGTCCTTAACTTTAAGATCAACTGATTTGAGCGCCACTACCTTAGTCCTGCCCCTGCCGTATACTTTTGTAACCTTACTTGCAACAACAATATTCTTACGCGGCGCTTCATCCGCAGGACGGCTATCCTGTTTTTCAGTTAATGCTTGCCCTTCATTCATAAGAATAAAAACCTATACTGCCCGCAAGCTCTCAATAGGACTAACCCTCGCCGCTCTAATTGCGGGGTATAATCCACCTATGATTCCCATTGCCACACCAAAACTTACAATAATCAATACTAAATGCCACGTTATAATACCGATATCAACATTCAAATATGCATTGATAGACTGTAACGCTCCGTATCCTATTAGAAGTCCCACCGCAGCCCCTAATAAACCAACAGTGATCGATTGCCCCACCACAGAACTGACGATATTAACATTAGACCAGCCAGATGCCTTCAAGATTCCAAATTCCTTGGTTCTCTCAATAACTGATATAAGCATTACTATGAAGATAGAAAATCCTCCAGCTACCGCAGCCACTAACGAAACTATCCAGAGAAAGCTGCGAAACGTATTCATCATGCTAGCAAAGCTTTCCATCATATCAGTGGCAACTTTTGCAGTAACAGGGACTTGGCGATCCGTAAAAAGCGCTTTTATTTCATCCGCGACATCTTGTACATATGTGATATCAGTCGCTTCTACATGAATGTAATTAACTTCACCTGCCGCCAGTGTTGGCATCAGCTTTCGCGCTGTACCAATATCAGTGTATATTGCTCCATCATATAAATGATTACCCGTCTCAAATATGCCTACCACCTTCAGAGTCACAACCTCATTACCTACAGGAAAGTTTATTTCACCACCAACTTCGGCATAATCCCCTCCCTTTGCCTTGCCGAATATAGCCAGCATATTGCCTAAAATTACCTCATCCTTCCCTGGCTCCGGTGCTCTGCCCGTGATTATATTGTCTTGATCAAAAGGATTATTCTCTTCCAGTAAGACAGATTTTTGTTGATCAGTGCCTCTCAAGGCCGCTCCCATAGGATCGCCAAAATCGGCAATTTCCGTAGGAACAAACGCCATTATAAGTGGTGTTGTAGCATCTTCCTTAACATTGTCGATCTGCTTGATTTCATCCACATAAGATTCCGGAAATCCAATTTGGCTCGGCATAATATACCCTAACGGTGCGGACTCAGGGTATACCGCTATCCAACCCGCCACCTCGTTCATAGTCGAGGTCATCTGAGCATCCATGCCATCAGAAATAGAGAGAAGCACCGTCATTAAGGCAACACCTAACGCAGTGCCAATAATAGCTATAACAGCTATCCCCTTCCTCCTGAAGGCATTGAGGATTGAAAACTTAAGCACTTGCTTCCTTATTCTTACTGCTACTTACTGCCTTATTCTTATCGGTAGAAGGAGTGGTAGAAGGTGCAGCACCACGAGCTGCTATCATTGATTTCTTCACAAGGAGAATACCATCCTTTGCCCCCGGAACCGCTCCACGCAATAATAATAGATTCTTCTCCGCATTCGCCTCTACTACCTTAAGGCCACGCACTGTAGCACGCGCATTCCCCATGTGACCTGCCATGCGCAAACCTTTCCAAACCCTTCCCGGAAAAGTTGTAGAGCCTATGGCCCCAGGAGCACGCTGGCGATCTGATTGGCCATGAGTCTTAGGGCCCCCTCTGAAATGATGCCTTTTTACACCTCCGGCAAAACCCCTTCCCTTTGATATCCCGATTACATCGACAATATCTCCAGGCTTGAAGATACTCACGTCTACCTTTTGACCAACCTCTAAAGAAGCGACATCTTCCGAGCGAAACTCTCTGAGGTATTTGAGATTGCCCGTCTTTTTTAAATGCCCCTTCTCCGGTTGATTAAGCTGCTTAGTATCACCAAATCCTAGCTGAACAGCATTATAGCCTTCTTTTTCAGCTCGCTTAACTTGAGTGATAAAGCAAGGGCCAGCTTCGATAACGGTAACTTCTGCGACAGTTCGATCCTCTTTAAATAACTGAGCCATGCCTTTTTTTCGTCCGATAATTCCGTTTATCATATCTTTACACTTCTCTTTAACATTATCTTTATAGCTACATACTTACACACTTGTCGATTTAAACAATCAGCAATGAGCACTTAGAGCTTAATCTCAATATCAACGCCCGCCGGTAAATCCAGCTTTGTCAACGTATCGATTGTTCTTGATGACGGTTCCTCGATGTCTATCAAACGCTTATGCGTACGAATCTCAAACTGCTCACGAGAATCCTTATCAACATTTGGAGAGCGGTTAACACAAAATTTCTTTATATGGGTCGGTAAAGGCACAGGCCCAACTACTTTGGCACCAGTCTGTTCTGCAGCCTCAACTATTTGCGCCGCTGATTGATCGAGAATCCTATAATCGAAAGCCTTAAGTTTTATACGTATTTTTTGCTTTGGCATAAAACTGGTCCTCCTACTCTAATATGAAGCTGTTCCGCTAAAGCAGATGGCAGTTCCTCATATCTATAAAATTCCATGGTATATGTAGCCCTGCCTTGGCTCATAGACCTCAGGTTAGTTGCATAACCAAACGTCTCAGACAAAGGAACGATACTTCGGATTATCCGAGAGTTACCACGACTATCAATACTAACTATCTGAGCTCTCCTGGAATTTAAATCTCCTAATATATCACCAATAGATTCATCGGGTGTCACAATTTCCATCTTCATTACAGGTTCAAGCATTATAGGCTTAGCTTTCTTAACACCTTCCTTTAATGCTATTGCCCCGGCTATTTTAAATGCTATATCGGATGAGTCAACTTCATGATAGCTACCATCATATAGAGTAGCTTTGATATCTGTTAATGGATACCCCAACAGGGCTCCACCCTCCATCGCTTCTTTAATACCGCTTTCCACATGATGTATAAATTGCTTAGGAATTGCGCCGCCTTTTACTTTATCAGCAAACTGAAATCCGCTACCTCGTTCGCCAGGCTGAAACTCAACCATCACATGACCATACTGGCCTTTCCCTCCCGACTGCTTAACAAACCTTCCTTCAGCTTTCACAGGAACCGATATAGTCTCTTTATAAGCAACCCTAGGCTTTCCTACATTAGCATCAACTTGGAATTCTCGCATTAGACGATCGATAATAATATCCAGATGAAGCTCACCCATTCCAGATATTATTGTTTGTCCTGTCTCTTCATCATAGCGTGTAAAGAAAGTGGGATCTTCCTGAACCAACTTCGCTAGCGATTCATCAAGCCTATCTTGATCAGCTCTGGATTTCGGCTCTATAGTTACAAAGATAACTGGTTCGGGGAATCGAATAGCCTCGAGGACAACAGGAGCATGTGGGTTGCACAGTGTATCACCAGTGAATGTATCCTTTAATCCCACAGCAGCAGCAATGTCTCCAGCCTCGACTTGTTTCATCTCTTCGCGATGGTTAGCATGCATCTGGAAAAGCTTTCCGATCCTCTCCTTACAATCACGCGTGGAGTTGTAAACATGGGACCCGACTATTGCTTTCCCTGAGTAGATTCTGATATATACCAATCTCCCAAAGAACGGATCTGATACTATTTTGAAAGCCAAAGCGGAGAATGGATCATTTCCTGCTGGCGAGCGTTTAATCTCTTTATTAGTTTTGGGATCAAATCCAACCGCTGGCGGAATATCCAAAGGTGAAGGTAAATATGTTACGACAGCATCCAGTATTCGCTGTATTCCTTTACTGCGCAATGCGCTTCCACATAATACTGGAACAATTTTATTACTTACAGTTGTCCGTCTCAGCGCCCCTGTAATATCATTTACATCAAAGGTTGCGCCATTGATGTAAAGATTCATGAACTCTTCATCATTCTCAGCAAGTTGCTCGATTAATTCTTCACGATATTGAGCCGATAGCTTTAAACAGTCTTCAGGTATTTCCTGCATAATCGGTTCCTCAGTATAATCACCAGGATGGATCCACGCCTTTTCAGTAATTATGTCGATTATGCCCTTGAATGAACTCTCTCCTCCAATAGGGACTTGGATGGGAAGAGCGTTTGCCCCCAGCCTGTCTCTTATGGTCTTTATAGAATTGTCAAAGTCGGCACCAACCCTATCCATTTTATTTATAAAGCAAATACGGGGAACCTTGTAATGATCCGCCTGTCTCCATACCGTTTCAGATTGAGGTTCTACACCTGATACAGCATCGAAAACTACAATACCGCCATCGAGCACACGAAGGCTGCGTTCCACCTCTGCTGTGAAATCCACATGCCCCGGAGTATCGATTATATTGATACGATGATCTAACCAATTGCATGTTGTAGCAGCTGCAGTAATGGTGATACCGCGTTCCCTCTCCTGAGTCATCCAATCCATGACCGTAGTACCATCATCTACTTCGCCAAGTTTATGTGTACGCCCTGTATAGTAGAGGATTCGCTCGGTAAGAGTAGTCTTGCCAGCATCAATGTGGGCAATAATGCCAATATTACGTATCTTTTCAAGAGGAAATGAACCGCGCATCAACCTCACCACCGATAGTGTACAAAGGCCCTGTTTGCCTCAGCCATTTTATGAGTATCTTCACGCTTCTTAATCGTAGCACCCTGTTTCTTTGAAGCATCGATGAGTTCAGCAGCCAACTTTTCTGCCATGGACTTGCCGGAACGCGCTTTAGCCGCCTTCAGAATCCACCTTATAGCAAGAGAAAACCCGCGTTCCTGTTTGACTTCAACGGGAACTTGATAGGTTGCACCGCCAACTCGACGAGGTTTTACTTCCAGGAGTGGCACAGCATTCTTAAGAGCTAGATCCAGTACAGCTACCGGATCGCCCTTTTCCTGCTCTGCTATTATATTCATAGCACCATATACAATTCTCTCTGAAGTCGTTTTCTTACCCCTGCTCATTATTCTGGTAATTATCTTGGTCACGGTAACACTATGATACCGCGGGTCAGGGAGAACAGTCCGTTTAATTGACCTTGATCTTCTCGACATTCTACACTCCACCAGACTGTTTAGCTATCTTCGCGCCATATTTACTTCGTCCTTGCTGCCGTTTCTCCACTCCGGTAGCATCCAGGGCGCCGCGCACGATGTGATATCTTACGCCAGGCAGGTCTTTAACACGACCGCCACGTATGAGAACCACCGAGTGTTCCTGCAAGCTGTGCCCCTCGCCAGGTATGTATGCAGTGACTTCCATCATATTAGATAGTCTAACTCTTGCAACCTTGCGAAGTGCCGAATTAGGTTTCTTCGGGGTTACAGTCTTTACCTGCGTACAAACTCCACGTTTCTGCGGTGATCCTTCCCCAGATCGCATCCTTCTCTTAAGTGAATTATAAGTATAATGCAGCGCAGGGGTTTTCATCTTCTTTTTACTTTTAACTCGCCCTTTTCGTACCAGCTGATTAACAGTGGGCACAAACACCTCCAGTGAATAATTAAAGGCCGTAAGCCTCAAAGCTTAGCCGCTCTGCCGTCCCGGCCTCGCTGGCTTATCGACCTTTGGCTTTTAGCTTCGTCTACCTAGAGACTGAGCACTAAATTTAGAATGTACCACTATTTATTCACTGTGTCAAGTATAATCACTATAATCATTGACTATGCTCATCGGGAGCCGTATTCTTTAACTATGAAACGCCGTATCGATGTACTCTTAGTCGAACGTGGTCTGGCAGAAAGCCGTGAGAAGGCCCAGGCATTGATCATGGCGGGAGAAGTTTATGTAGATGATGTAATAGCAATAAAACCTTCAGCCCAAGTCGCCGACAGTTCAGATATACGTATCAAAGATAAACTGCCATTTGTCAGCAGAGGTGGCATTAAACTCGCTCACGCCCTCTCCGAGTTTAAAATCGATACCACATCGCTGGTAGCAGCCGATGTAGGAGCTTCGACCGGAGGGTTCACCGATTGTCTGCTACAACATGGAGTGAGTAAGGTATATGCAATCGACGTGGGATACGGGCAAATCGACTACAGATTACGAACCGACCCGCGGGTCGTAGTGATAGACCGCACCAACGCAAGATACCCGCTGCCTGTACCGGAACAGATCGACATAGCCACCATCGACGTATCGTTCATATCCCTCGAAAAAATAGTGCCCAACGTTGCAGCCATAACTAAACGCGGCGGAAGAATTATCTGCCTGGTCAAGCCGCAGTTCGAGACTGGCAAATCCATGGTCGAAAAAGGCGGGTTAGTGAAAAACCCCGCCATACACGCCGGTGTGCTCGGAAGATTCATATCATGGTCAATTAATAAAGGATATAGGATCATCGGCATTACGCCATCCCCGATATACGGCAGCTCGGGGAACAGAGAATTCTTCGTATTGCTAAGGGTTTAATAAATGAAAAGGGAAATTGTTTACCTCAAATCAGATGACCTCAAGCTGAAAGGACAGCTATTTATCCCGAGAAAACACCTTGTCCGGTGCTTTGCCTATGCCACGGCATGCCGCACGGCGGGACAGCGGATCCGAATGACCGCGGCTACGCCGGGCTGGCGGAGAGGTTTACCGAAGAAGGATTCTTAACGGTGATATTCAACTTCAGGGGAGCCGGTGAAAGCGAAGGCAATTTCGATATACGGGGCTGGACACGCGACCTGAAGGTAGTGCTGGACCATATCTGCAAAATGAAAGAGGCCGACCGAAGTAAAGTTGCGCTGATGGGATTCAGCGCCGGTGCTGCCGTCTCGATATACGTGGCTGCACAGGACTATCGTGTATCTTCAATTATCGCCTGCGCCTGCCCCGACACATCGCGGCTCGCCAAAAACCGCGAGCTGGCGCAAACAGGTGATCGCCGACTACCGCAAGATGGGAGCCACCAAGAATACCGATTTCCCTCCTTTATTACAATCATGGATGAAAGGCTTCGATGAGATATATTCGAACAAATGGATTGACAAGCTCTCGCCGCGCCCCATCCTCATCATCCACGGCGACCAAGACGATGTCGTATCACCGACCAGCACATTCAATCTCTACGAACGGGCGGGAGATCCCAAAGAAATCATGATTATCAAAGGTGCCGGACACAGACTCCGCATATCAGAACAAGCAATGAATTACGCGTTCGACTGGCTCAAGTTTCATAACTTTAGGGATTGACCCTGCCTTATGGGGAGAATATAATCATATCAGGGGAACAAAGACGCAGATGAAAGAATGTTGTGCCCTTTATGGTGTGTACGCCCCAGGAGAAGATGTAGCTAGGCTCACATACTTCGGGCTCTTCGCCCAACAGCATCGCGGACAGGAAAGCTCCGGAATAGCAACCGCAGACGGCAATCAAATCTACTGCCATACAAAGATGGGCCTTGTATCACAGGCATTCGACAACGACGTTTTGGAAAGGCTATGCGGTCATATTGCAATCGGACACAATCGATATTCGACCACCGGTTCAAGCCGCGCTGAGAATGCCCAGCCCATCCTTACGACAGGCCCTGCAGGGAAAATAGCACTGGCACATAACGGCAATATTGTAAATGCCAGCGAACTGCGCCAACAATTGGAAAACCAGGGCTTCAGTTTCCATACCACATCTGATTCTGAAGTAATAGCAAACGTTATCATAGCCGCACCTCAGAAATCTTTTTTGGAAAAGATAAGATACGCCATGAAAAGGCTCATTGGCGCTTATTCTTTAGTGATTCTTACTGAAGATAATCTTTACGGTGTGCGTGATCCATTAGGCGTACGTCCGCTTTGTATAGGGAAACTAAACGGAGGTTGGGCTATTGCTTCAGAAAGCTGCGCCCTCGACCATACCAGCGCCCAATTCCTGCGCGATATAGAACCTAATGAAGTTGTAGCAATAAATGCCAATGGTCTTTATAGCGATAAAGAAGGCAATGGAAAACCAAGCGGTTTATGCATTTTCGAGTTCATTTATTTCTCTCGGCCCGACAGTATTATTCAGGGACGTCGTGTTTATTCTGCTAGAGAGGCTATGGGTGCCAAACTCTATCAATTGCATCCTGTAGATGCCGATGTGGCTTTCGGCCTTCCCGACTCAGCGACGGCAGCCGGAATAGGTTATTCTCAAGCATCTGGAATACCATATACTGAAATAATGCTGAAAAACCGATACGTAGGGCGAACATTCATCGAGCCACATCAACGCCTGAGAGAGCTGGGTGTACAGCAAAAATTCAATCCGATGCAAGAGCGACTCAATGGAAAGAGAGTGATTCTTGTTGATGATAGCATAGTGAGAGGAACAACCACGCCGCGTGTTATAAGCCTTGTACGCAAGTCCGGTGCTAAAGAAGTTCACATGCGCATATGCGCTCCTCCCCTAAAATACCCCTGCTGCCTCGGAGTGGATATGGCTACCAGCTGGGAACTTATTGCCGCTCATAAGGACATCCCGGAGATAGCTAAATTTATCGGCGCTGACAGTCTGGGATATCTTACTGTAGATACATTAGTAGAAGCAGTTGCCCTTCCCAGAGAGTATTTCTGCCTTGCCTGCTTCACCGGCAACTACCCAGTGCCGGTTCAGCTCGATATGAACAAGCTGTCTCTAGAGATGAAAAAAGGGTGACCATTGGGTAAACCTGACAAACAACCAACACAGCATACATATCGAGAAGCTGGTGTAGACATCGATGCCAATGACAGGCTGAAGGAAATCATCTGCCAACATGCACGGACGACTTTTACCCCTGGCGTAATTAGCGACATAGGCTTCTTCGGCAGCCTCTTCGAACTGAAAGGATATAAACAGCCGATTCTCGTCTCCAGTGCGGACGGCGTCGGCACCAAGATAAAGATCGCCTGCGCGCTAGGCAATCACGAAGGCATCGGCATGGATATAGTTAACCATTGCGTTAACGACATTCTGACCTGCGGCGCTTCCCCTCTCTTCTTCCTCGATTACGTAGCCATGTCTAAGATGGACGCCTCAGTTGTCGCGAGTATCGTCAAAGGAATGGCCGAGGCCTGTAAGGATGTGGACTGCGCGCTCATCGGCGGCGAGACCGCGGAGATGCCGGGCCTGTATCCGCAAGGCGAGTACGACCTCGTAGGCTTCATCGTCGGCGGTATCGAGAAATCACAAATCAAAAACGGCGGCTCGATCGTAGCCGGCGACGTGCTCATCGGGCTCCCGTCGAGCGGACTACATACGAACGGATACTCGCTGGTGCGTCGCGTCTTCGATACCGACAACGATCCGTCCAAGCTCAAACAGCGCTACCCGCAGCTGGGCCGCACACTGGGCGACGCCCTGCTGGAGCCGCATAGATGTTATTACCAGCAAATAAAGCCTCTGCTCCCCGAGATCAAAGGCCTAGCCCATATAACCGGAGGCGGTTTCCCCGGCAACCTGCCCCGCACGCTTCCCAAGTCGGTGGCGGCGGTCGTCGACAAAAGCTCCTGGGAGGTACCCCCGCTATTCTCGCTTATTCAGCGAACAGGGAACATCGAAGATGATGAAATGTACCGTGTCTTTAATATGGGCATAGGCATGATCCTCATCTGCGACCCCACTGATACTGCCAAGCTAATGAAGAAGCTGCCCCATTCTAAGGTCATCGGCGAGATAGTCAAGCGTAAATCTAACGAAGAACGCACCAGAATCGTCTAGGAGGTAGGCATTGCGCGCAATCTTAAGCGTCTCGGACAAAAAAGGAATCGTTGAATTTGCCAGAGGCCTGAACGAGCTGAAGGTAGAGATATTCAGTACGGGCGGGACCAAAAAGGCGCTGCAGGAAGCCGGCGTTCCCGTACACAGCGTCAGCGATATAACCGGATTCCCTGAGATCCTCGACGGGCGCGTCAAGACGCTGCACCCGATGATCCATGGCGGCATACTAGCGCGGCGCGATGTTAAAGATCACATGTCCCAGCTTAAAGAAAAGAAAATCACGCCGATCGATATGGTCGTTGTGAACCTGTATCCATTCGTCCAAACCGTATCCAAAGAAGGCGTCACACTGACGGATGCGCTGGAGAATATCGATATCGGCGGGCCGACGATGATACGCGCATCGGCCAAAAATTTCCCCAGCGTACTTGTGGTGGTCGACCCGGCAGACTACACGCCGATACTGGAGAAATTGCGTGCCGGAGAGATAAGCATCGACGAGAGAAAACGGCTGGCGCAGAAGGCTTTCCAGCACACGGCGATTTACGATACCGCTATATCGAGCTACCTCAGGCCCAAAGAGGAGACCTTCCCCACCGAAATGACCGTCGCCATGCACAAAATACAGGACCTGAGCTACGGCGAGAACCCACACCAGAAGGCGGCCTTCTATAAAGAGGAAATCATCGGCAAAGGGGAGCCGGGCATAGCCAACGCCGTACAGCTTTCCGGGAAAGAGCTATCCTACAACAACATCATCGACCTGGACAGCGCGATACGTGCGGCGTGCGAGTTTTCAGAGCCCACCATAGCAATAATCAAGCATACCAACCCATGCGGCCTGGCCTCGCACAAGAGTCTGGCCGAGGCCTATCGCAGGGCGTTGACCGGCGACCCGGTATCGGCCTTCGGCGGAATAGTCGCCTCCAATAGAAGAATCGATGAAAACACAGCTGAAGAAATATGCAAAACGCACTTCGACGCCATGATCGCGCCCGGTTACCAGAAAGACGCCCTTGAAATGCTGAAAAAACGCAACATGAGGATTCTAACCATAAATGACATCCCGCCAAAACGCACGTCTAACCTGGAGCTGCGGCGCGTGAGCGGCGGCGGCTTCATCGTGCAGACAGCCGATTATACGGCAGACGAAATTCCCATGAAGGCAATGTCAAAACGCGAGCCGACGAAGCAGGAGATCGAGAACCTCATCTTTGCCTGGCGCGCTGTGAAGCATATCAAATCCAACGCCATCGTCCTGGTCAAAGACAACCAGATACTTGGCATGGGCGCGGGACAGCCAAGCCGTGTCGACAGCGTGGCAATCGCGATAAAGAAGGCCGGCGAGCGCGCAAAAGGCAGCGTCCTCGGCTCGGACGCATTCTTCCCATTCCCCGACGGCGTCGAGCTTGCCGGCGAGGCTGGCGTAACCGCCATCATCGAGCCGGGCGGCTCCAAGAAGGACAACGAAGCCATCGAAGCGGCGAATAAATACAACATTGCAATGGTCTTCACCGGCATGCGCCACTTCAGACATTAAGATTAAATGAGGTGCAGGAGAACTCTCCTGCTGGGGTTTTAGGGGTGTCCCCCTATTTCTAAACTTCCCCCAAGATTGGGGGATACAGGGGGTTGATTCTAACAAGTATGACAACCGTTGCTGTAGTTATTCCAGTCTACAACGAAGAGAAAGCGCTGCCCGACAGCGTGGCCAAGCTCCGCGACTTTCTATCCCAGAACCTCAAACACCAGTGGCATATCGTGATTGCGGACAACGCCTCCAAAGACAAGACGTGGGAGATAGCCCAGTCCCTTGCAAAAAAATACCCCGACGTGATGCCGGTTCATATCGATCAGAAGGGCCGTGGCCGTGCGTTACGCAAGGTGTGGCTCGAAAGCAAGGCGGATATCGTAAGCTACATGGATGTCGATCTCTCTACAGAGCTCGAAACATTCCCCAAGCTGGTGCAAGCGATAATCGACGGCAGCGATATCGCCATCGGCTCAAGACTGAAGCGCGGCGCCAAAACAACGCGCGGACTCAAACGCGAATTCACCTCGCGATGCTATAACCTTATTATTAAGGTAATGTTCTTTACTACGCTATCCGACGCCCAGTGCGGGTTCAAAGCGGTAAGCAGGGATTGTGCGCAGAATATCCTGCCCCTGACCAAAAACAACGAGTGGTTCTTCGATACGGAATTGCTGCTGCTGGCAATGAAGAACGGCTATAAGGTCAAGGAGATACCGGTAACGTGGGTTGACGACCCCGGCACAACGGTTCACATCCGCAAGACAGCGATCGAGGACTTGAAGGGGCTGGCGAGGCTTCGCTTCCACCGCATACCAAAGCCACAGTAGAAGAAATTGCCTGAACATCTATTCAGAGTGTTCAAATTATCTTCAATTCCTTCCTCCAACCTTCTAAAAGACTCTTGAACGGCCTAACAGTATGGGTTTCCGGCATATTTGCCAATAAGGCATCCAAAATCTTAATCGCATCTACTCTGGTTTTGACATTATGCTTCGAGGATTCTATTGCCGGAGACCATTTCTCTCTCAATTCGTTTGCCTTCTCCAGCATATAACTATTAAATTCCTCTTCGGTTAGATCGCCTTCATAAAATGCGGCTATCACTCCTTCAACATCACTATCTATCCCGTAAATAGTGCTCTCAACATTATGCCTATCATCAATCGACGCTGGAACTTCATACGTTGTATACAGGGGCACAGAGGAACCAATTTCCTGGGCCCTCCGCGCGGCCCTATGCCCCAAAGATACAAAGCTTGCTTTCACCAGCGCTAAATAATCCACAAGAATCCTGGATCTCTCCACTTTTTGAGGTTCTTCTGCAGCCTTCAAAGCCTCCTCAGCCTGCGCCTTCTCTCTTTCCTCGGCATCCTTCTGTAATAGAAACTTTATTTCTTCTCTTGTCAGCGGCGGATGAGAAGCAACATCTTCAGCCTTTGGCTGATATCTAACCGGCTCTCGGCCCGGAAACTTGGCCATCCATCTATCGCCCCAAGTTACAAAAAGATCAACCGGCCCACTTCCTCTTGCGCTGGTCCTCTTATCCCAATTAGAGAAAGGCCTTACATCTTCCTGTGCATAGAAAACCGGTATAACCACCTCTCCCAGCACCCCAGTCTTGGAATTACAGCTTGTCGCCAGTAGCTTCCGCAATACAAGGCCGTACCTTTTCGCAATTAACCCTGCCAGGTAATTGACCAATTCCGACACCGGCACACCCTCAACAGAATGAATGCTGCTGTTGGCATCTCCGTGGCCCGTCATCATTGGGCCTCTGTATGGTTGGCCAACCCCTAGTAATCTCAATCCGTTTAATTCCGACATCCTGTACATATCCGATATGCCGTACCTTTCATAAACCTCACTGCCTGAAAATTCGTACGGCACTTCGTACTCTTCCCGCGTAAGCAAAAGGCCCTTAGGTTTACCTACATTCAGTATCACTACACCCAGAGGCAGGAACCCGTCGTCAACCATTATCATCTTGGAATCGGTAGCTACTACAAAAATCGTCAGATTCTTATATGGTATGGTAGTTAAGAATCTTGTATTAGGAGGCAGACTGCGTTCAACCACCTCTTTGAGAAAGAGTACTTCCTTGCTGGTCTTAAACTCGTAAGGCGCCTGCGGCTGTTCTTCAGCGGCATCCTTTGAACCCGCAGGATTACTTGAGATTTTCTTGTCCGTCAATTCAAGCCTCCGGTATGACAAATCCAAATAATCCACTAGCGTCGTTGTGAAGCACTTGAGTCACTAAAACAATTTGGCTGGGGAACCAGGATTCGAACCTGGGCTCACAGATCCAGAGTCTGTTGTCCTACCACTAGACGATTCCCCAGCGCGTGTGACTATTATACCGCAAGCTATCACTCTTGGCAAAGCTCAGCATCGGTATTTTCAGAGGACGTTCCCTTAGGCATGTTGTATATGCCACAGCAGCCTGAAACCTGAGGTTTGAATTCCTTATCGATGAACGACTCGCACCCTTGCTCACGCTGTTTATGGCTTATTCTGTTGTGAACAAGGCACTGCCCCTCATCGCTAAAATAGCAGCAACTCTCACAGCCCAACATAGAATTAAAGAGGAGATAATCCCAGATCAACCCCCTAACCCCCAATCTCGGGGGAAGTTGGAGTCGGGGGACACCCCCGATTCCCCAGGTCCTTCCGGGACTGGAAGGACACCTCTTTTTCGGAGGTTTCCTTAGCTTCATCGTAGAGCTTCTCGGAATCGGCAAAAGGCAGGCCGGCCATGCCGCAGCATCCGCCCACCGCGCTAACGCCCCAGGGCTTATCCACAAACGATTCGCACCCTTTGGCCCGAACCTCCGGGCTGATAGCGCCTTTCAGAGTGCACTCATTTTCATCTTTTTCATACATACAGAACATGCAGTTCATACCATCACCCACATATAGATTAAATCGTTCCGATTTTTATGTCAAACGTTTTGCAGCTTTGCAATCGCACCGTCGATGCGCCCCATGCACCTGCCACGACCCAGAACCGCCATCGTCTGGAACAGCGGCGGCGCAGCGGTCCGCCCCGTCACCGCGATACGTATAGCACCGAAGAGCATGCCCGTCTTGACGCCGAGTTCATCCGCCAACGGCCGCAGCGCGCTTTCAAGCGCATCACGTTCGAAGGCACATCCTGCCAAGCGCTCTTTAGCCGCTCGCAGCGCCGATGCCGCCTTCCGCTTATCCATCCCCTTGACGAGCAGCATATTCGTATCATATTTCAAATCATGATCAAAGAAGAAGCCCGCCTGTTCAGCGATGCCCTCCTCCGCAGCGACGCCGCCGATGGCGGGCGTCCCCCCGAAAACCTTCACCCTCTCCTGCATCAGCGGCACTACCTGTAGCATGTAATCTCTCGACAGAGGACGCGATACCGACGCAGGCAGATCCCTCTCGAGGAAAGGCAGCGCCTGTGCAGCAAAGTCAGCATCGCTCAGTTCACGGATATAAACGCCGTTCATCCAGATAAGCTTGTCCTGGCTGAATATAGCTGCCGTCTTCGATATGTGCTCGACAGTGAAATATTTAATAAGATCGTCGCGGCTTATAACCTCGGTCTTATCATCCAGCGCCCAGCCCAGCAGCGCCAGGAAGTTCAGCACTGCCTCCGGTAGGTATCCCCTGTCGCGATACTCCACCAGCGCCGTAGCGCCGTGGCGTTTGCTCAGCTTCGACTTGTCCGGCCCCAGGATCATTGGCAGGTGCGCAAACAGCGGCGGCTCCCAGTTGAAAGCTTTGTAGAGCAGGACATGCCGCGGAGTAGACGACAGCCACTCGTCAGCCCGCATGACATGCGTAATCTTCATAAGATGGTCATCGACAATGTTTGCCAGATGATACGTCGGATAGCCGTCCGACTTGAGCAGCACAAGATCATCAAGCTCGCTATTGTCAAAGGTGATATCGCCGCGTATCAGATCGTGGAACGTCGTCTGTCCTTCAATCGGCACCTTCAAACGGACAACCGATGCGACGTCCTTAGCCTCGAAGTCGGCCCGTTCTTTGTCGGTAAGATTCCGGCAGTGGCGGTCATAGCTGCGCGCCGATTCCTTGTGCTGCGACATCTCGGCCCGCATGCGCTCAAGCCGCTCCGAAGTGCAGTAACACTTATAAGCGCTGCCGTTTTCCAGCAGCTGCTGCACATACTTGCGATACAGCTCCAGGCGCTCCGACTGGATGTACGGCCCGTACCCGCCGCCGACCTCGGGGCCCTCGTCCCAATCGAGCCCCAGCCACCGCAGGCTGTCCAAGATCGCTTCCAGCGCTCCTTCAACCTTGCGCGACTGGTCGGTATCCTCGATACGAACGATGAATTTGCCGCCGCTGTGCCTGGCGAACAGCCAGTTGAACAGCGCGGTACGCATGTTCCCGATGTGGGGGAACCCTGTCGGGCTGGGGGCATAGCGGACTCGAACGTTCGTATTAGCCATCTCTCTCCATGGATAACCGATTATATAGAGAACCTCTGAAAGAGAGGTGCAGGATTCTTCCTGCCGGGGTTTTAGGGGTATCCCCTATCTTTTTTAAATTCCCCCAAGATTGGGGGCCAGGGGGTTGACTAGCACTCAATCAGAGTTTCCCTAAATTCGACTATCATCACCTATTCTAGCATCATAGCAACAAACAGTCTATTCGAGTCGATGCCCAATAAACAAACGTAGGGGCACAGCATGCCGTGCCCCTACATCATTTCACCTCGAACGTTACCGTTTATGAATTATTCTTCTTGAACTCTTTCATGAACTCGGCAAGCTTTTGTGCACCAGCGAGTGGCACTGCGTTATACATAGATGCACGGATGCCGCCCACCGAGCGGTGCCCCTTGAGCCCCTTGAGCCCGCGCTTAGACGCCTCGGAGGCGAATTTCTCCTCCAGGGCCTCGGAGGGAAGGCGGAAGGTGATATTCATCTTAGACCTGGAACCCTTTTCCGCATGGCCTTTGTAGTAGTCGCCGCTGTCCAGGATATTGTAGATGAGCTTAGCCTTCTCATTGTTTGTCGCTTCGATATTGGCAACCCCACCCTGATCCTCAATCCACTTCAGCACCTCATGCACTACGAAGATGGCCGTGACAGGGCAGGTGTTGTAGCTGGAATTGTTCTCCACATGCGGTTTGTAGTCAAGCATGCTCGGAGTGTTCGCAGGCGCCTTGCCAACCAGGTCTTTCCGTATAATTACGCAGGTGACACCGGCAGGACCCATGTTCTTCTGCGCGCCGGCATAGATAAGGCCGAATTTGCTGACATCGACCTTCCGAGACAGAATATCGGAAGACATATCCGCAATTAGAGGCACATTGCCCGTCTCCGGGAAGGTCTGCCACTGGGTCCCGTAGATAGTATTGTTGGACGTAATGTGGCAGTAGGCTGCATCTTTGGTGAGCTTGATCTCATTTGGTGCAGGCAGCCGCGTGTAGTTGATCTCCTTGGTAGAGGCAGCCACGTTCACCTTTCCGATCAGCTTAGCCTCTTTGATGGCCCGGCTGGCAAAGTAGCCTGTATCGATGTAATCAGCAACCTTGCCTGCAGGCAGCAGGTTGATTGGGACCATGGAAAACTGTAAAGTCGCTCCTCCCTGTAGAAACAATACCTTATAAGTGTCAGGAATTCCCATGATCTTGTGCAGTCTCTTTTCGGTATCTTCGAGCAACGCGTCGAATTCCTTGGCACGGTGACTGACTTCCATAATGGACATGCCGGTATTGGCAAAATTCAACACAGCCTTGCTGGTGCTCTCCAATACCGGTTCCGGCATCATCGCTGGGCCGGGATTAAAGATGAATATGTCTCGTGTCATAATGGCCTCCTTTCATAAAATATGAGCCTCTATAATATTAAACGAAAGCACGTGCATTGGTAAAGACGGCATGACATCGCTGGCTATATCCTCCCGAGAAAGCAAGGCCGTCGGCAAATCCGATATCATTGCCCGATCAGCAATACTATATCTGCCAGCCATATTCTTGACAAAGGTAAGCGTAAATTGTAACTTTAGTTGAGATTTAATCTAAGGTATCTCTGAAAAAGAGGTACAGGATTCTTCCTGACAGGGTTTTAGGGGTGTCCCCTATCTCTTTTCTATGTCCCCCATGATTGGGGGACAGCAGGGGGTTGAATTAACTGAATTAGAGGTCACCTAACGCAGTCGTATCTAATCTGAACAACGTATCATATTTGGAATAGAGAATCGAAATGACTACACCAAAACCATCGACACCTTCCGATTTTATCAGGGATATCATCGACGAAGACATCAAGACTAACAAATACGACGGGCGCGTTCACACACGCTTCCCGCCTGAGCCGAACGGATACCTGCACATCGGCCATGCCAAATCCATCTGCCTCAATTTCGGCATTGCACAACAGTATGGCGGCCTATGCAATTTGCGTTTCGATGATACCAACCCGTCCAAAGAAGAAGAGAAATATGTCGAATCGATAAAGGACAGCGTGCGCTGGCTCGGTTTCGACTGGGAGGACAGGCTGTACTTTGCCTCGGATTATTTCGAGCAGATGTACGATTATGCCATTCAATTGATTAAAGCTAGCAAGGCCTACGTCGACGACCTGAGCGCGGATGAGATCAGGGAATACCGCGGCACCCTGACCCAGCCGGGTAAGGATAGCCCCTACCGTAACCGTTCGGTAGAGGAGAACCTCGACCTGTTCCAACGAATGCGCGCCGGGGAATTTGAGAACGGCACAAGAGTGCTGCGAGCTAAGGTCGATATGGCATCGCCGAACCTGAACCTGCGCGATCCGGCGATGTACCGCATCCTTCACGAAGAGCACCACCGCACAGGCGACAAGTGGTGCATCTACCCCATGTACGACTGGGCGCACGGCCTCGAGGACTCCATCGAAAGGATCACTCATTCCATCTGCACGCTGGAGTTCGAGGACCACCGCCCACTGTACGACTGGTTCCTCGATCAAGTAGGCGCCTATCATCCACAGCAGATCGAGTTCGCCAGGCTGAACCTGAGCTACACGCTGATGAGCAAGCGCAAGCTGCTGCAGCTGGTTCAGCAAGGCCATGTCACAGGGTGGGACGATCCCCGCATGCCGACGATCGCGGGCCTGCGCCGGCGGGGCTATACGCCGGAGGCCATACGCGACTTCTGCGAGCGCATCGGTGTTGCTAAGACGGACAGCACTATCGATATCGCGCTACTGGAGCACTGCATCAGAGATGACTTGAACAAACGGGCCCCGCGCGTAATGGGCATCCTGCGCCCGCTTCGAGTAGTCATCGATAACTATCCCGAGGGCCAGACCGAGGAGATGGAAGCCGTCAACAACCCTGAAGATCCCGATGCAGGAATACGCAAGGTACCATTCTCGCGAGTGCTGTATATCGAGCGCGACGATTTCCGCGAGGTACCGCCAAAGGGCTTCTTCCGCCTGTTTCCCGGCAACGAGGTGCGCCTGCGCTATGCGTACCTGGTGAAATGCGCCGACGTGGTGAAGGACAAGCGCACCGGCGAGGTGGTCGAGCTGCACTGCACCTACGACCCGGCCACGCGCGGCGGCAACACGCCGGACGGGCGCAAGGTCAAAGGAACTATTCACTGGCTCTCCACCGCCCATGCCGTCAAGGCAAAGATGCGTCTGTACGACCGCCTTTTCACTGTAGAAAACCCCGGTGAGGTCACTGACAGCTGTAAAAGCGTTCTTAATCCCAATTCATTGGAAACTGTAAGTGGTTATGTCGAGCCGAGCCTGGCTGGCGCAGCGCCAGGAAGCAGATACCAGTTCGAGCGCCTGGGCTACTTCTGCGCCGACCTGAAGGACTCTTCACCGGAGCGGCTCGTATTCAATCGCACGATAGGTCTGCGCGACACGTGGGCCAAGATCGAGAAGAAGGGGTAGCTGTTCATACGACGCTACCAGCGTAAATCCTATAACCTCGTCACCAGTTCCACCGCTTCTTCCAAATCCTTCGGCAACGGCGCTGTGAATTCCACCCACTTCCCATTCGACGGCAGGTTAAAACCGAGGCGGCTGGCGTGCACGAACTGTCTGCCGACAACGTTCGACGCCTTGCCATAGACCGCATCTCCGATCACAGGAAAGCCGGCCGCAGAAAGGTGCACCCGTATCTGATGCGTCCGCCCCGTCTCCAGCGTCACCTCTAATAATGTGTATCCCTTGAAATACTTCAAAACGTGATAACCCGTACGCGCATCGCGGCCTGAATCGACCACAGCCATCCGTTTGCGATTCGACGGGTCGCGTCCCATTGGAGCGTCGATAACGCCCTTCTCAGGAGACAGGTGCCCGTATACAAGCACGATATATTGCTTGAGCACCGAACGGGATTTTATCTGATTCGATAGGTCGCGCTGGGCAACATCGTTCTTGGCTATCATCATAAGACCTGAGGTATCTTTATCCAAACGGTGCACAATGCCGGGACGTATCGAGCCGTTGATGTTCAGCTCCGGACAATGCGCCAGTATCGCATTCACCAGCGTATGCTCGGAATGCCCCGGCGCCGGATGAACCGTCAACCCGGCGGGCTTGTCTATCACGAGCACATCGTCATCTTCATAAACGATCGACAGCGGTATATCCTCAGGCTGCGGCGCAATCGGCTGAGGCGATGGAACATCGACAACAATGCGATCCCCAGCTCGCAGCCTATATCCACTCTTCGAGGCACAACCATTCACAGTGACCAATCCGTCATCGATCAGACGCTGCACATACGAACGCGACAGCTGCGGGCACTGAGCAGCCACGTAGCTATCAAGACGGCCCCCGGCTTCAGATGCGATCAGCTCAATCTTCTGGCTCAACCCGCTTCGCCTCCTTCCCTTTCTTCCGCATCCTGAACAGGATGTAAAAGATAAGCAATATTACGCCGATCACCATTGCGGAATCGGCCAGATTAAATACAGGCCATGCACCAACATCTATAAAATCAGTCACCTCTCCAAAACGTACCCGGTCAATCAGGTTGCCGATTGAGCTACCTAACATCATACCTAAAGACACCTTTACCAGCATGCTTTGAGCCATACGGTGACGCGAGTAAAGCAATATGACAACGACCGATATAACAGCAGCAACTGTTATGAGGAATGTCTGATTAGCGAACAGGCCAAAAACTCCTCCCGTGTTAGTGCCGTAGGTAAAACGGAAAAAACCGTGTTCAGGTACGGACTGACCCGGATCCATCTTCGCACGCACAAGATACTTCGACAGCTGGTCCAAAGCCACAACGATGGCGGCTGCGAGGAAGAACCACATCTCCCGCATTACTCTGCTTCTATTTATCGACTTCATTCGCATTTAAATGCCTTACCGTCATTCCAGCATTAACTTAATCTGACGTATAGTATCTATCGCCTGCCCGCGCCAGTGGTTGTTGGCAAAAAGGAACGTCCTCTCCGCCGACTCGTTCAGCCTCTTGATCTTCGGCACCCACTCGGCGAGTTCCTCCGCCGAGTAAGTGTAGTCATATCGCTCATAGGCGTTCTCGTGCTCCCACCACTTCTCCTTATTGCGCCCGTGGAAGCGGAGGTATGCGACATTGCTAGTAGCCTCGGCCACAGGCGGCATCAGATTCGGCAGGCGCGGCTCGTCCACGCAGCAGAAGCCGATACCGAGGCGCCGCAGCCAGTCGAACACATCCCACTTGAGCCAGCCCGCATTGCGAAACTCGACCACGAGCGGCAGGCCAGCCAGTTGCTCCTTGAACAATTCGATGAACGAGCGGCTCTCGGCACTATATTTAAAGCTGTAGGGAAATTGGGCCAGTACACAGCCGAGCTTATTCTGCTCGCTCAAAGGCTGGAGCATATCGCGAAACGCCTTGAACACTTCGACGTTTCCCTTATACTCGTGAGTCATCTCCTTATTGGCCTTCACCGCAAAAAGGAACCCATCGCCAGTCTTCTTCGCCATCGCTTCTACGTTCTTTACCGTGGGGATAGCATAATAAGTAGAGTTGACCTCACAACAGTTGAACTCCCGCGAATAGTACAGCAGCCAATCCCTTTGCGGCATGCCCTGCGGGTAGAACGCGCCGACCCAATCCTTGTAGCTGAACCCCGAGGTGCCCAGATATATCATGGCGCTAGTCTAACATAGAAGAAACGTTGGTGCTAGATGCTTGCCTGATGCATTTTATTCAGCCAAGCGATAAAATTTAACAATGGATAAGGGGACATATATCCTGGCGATGAAACTGGACGACACCGCCAAAATTACTATCGGCAAGCTGGGACGGTTCACATTCCCTGCCGGGCATTACCTTTATTTCGGCAGTGCAATGAACGGTCTGCACTCCCGAATAACAAGGCATCTAAGGAGTGAGAAGCGTTTGCACTGGCATATCGATTACCTTTTACAACAAGCAATTATCATCGATATTTGGTACATTGAAAGTGAGGAACGGCTGGAATGCCGATTATATCTGGAAGCTACGCGACTCCCTGGAGCAAGCGCCCCTGTCAGAGGGTTCGGGTCATCAGATTGCCGCTGCACATCACATTTGCTACATTTCAAATAGTGCGGGTATTCTACTTGTACCTCTTGACCTCAAAGCGGTATAGCTTCACCGGCGCGTTCGCTGGGATGCCAGCCTTGGCACGGCATATCTCAATCTGATACTGAACGGTATCCACACCCTCCAGATCGGGAAGCAACAGACCGCGCCTGCCGCCACTCTCAACTATAACGCCATACTTCTTCGGATCAAGGTCGGCCTCACTGGCAACTGGTTTGGGAGATGTAAGCACGTCGACGCTGTACTCCAAAGATGCGAGCTCCTGCGGTATCACGGGATTAAAGCGCGGGTCGCGTGTGGCAGACCTTACCGCGTTAGCCATAACCTCTTCGGCCACGGTCTTTCGCTCCGGCGCAAAGGTGCCGATGCACCCACGCAGGCTCCCTTTGATCTTCAGGGAAACAAAAACCCCGGCCTGCTCACGCATCTCCGGGGTTAAATCCTGAGGTGGCAGTGGAACCTTTCCCTCGCGCACATAACTTTCAATAGTCCGCTTGGCCAGTTCCACTAATGGATGCATACACTCCTCACTTTTTAATGATCACGCTGGCGTAACCAACAACCCTGTGAAAGTCTCCTGTCACATCGCCGCTGGTCTGATACATCACCAGCTCTGCTTTCTTTGCTCCCAGTTCTTTGCAGGCATGTATCATAGTTGCTACCGGAGCATAGCCGCACATTGTAATATGATGGTCTCTTATACGCTTTAACAATTCATCCGCATCCAGCGCGAGTATGGCCTCGATAGCCTTGAAGTCGTTCTCCTTGGCAGCCGCCTGCGATTCGTAATGGGACATATCACTGCTGGCCATGATGATCACTTTTTTCTCGGATTCTTTGATCACCTTGGCTATGCCCTTACCGATATCTTTATATACATCACCTGCCGCATCACCCATGAGGACTATCGGAACAAATTTCACATCCTCTTTAAAATACTGCAGGAACGGGAGTTGTACTTCAATTGAGTGCTCCTCGAGATGGGCTTTGTCATCCTTCTGTAAGTAACTCGATGAGCCCAATATAGCCTGAGCCAACTCGCTGTCTATCTCCATATCACCCAGCGGCGTCCTCCACGTTCCCTCTACCATGATGCTGCAGGGTTGTCCCAGACCAGTGTGATTCGGTCCAAGTATTACAAAGGTATCCTTAAATTTGACTCTGGATATGGCCGCTCCCGCTACCGCGCCGGAGAAGTTGTATCCGGCATGGGGACATAATACGCCTAAGACATCTTCCGCCGGCACCTTTCTATCGATGAGATCGTCAATTCGCTCCTCCAAGAATGAGCGCGTACCGGGATAGAATCTTCCTGAAACTACTGGAAATCTAAACATGGCGTACCTCTCCAACCCTTATATTCACTTCCGCACCACACTTACGACACTTGGAATTATCCAAACCAACGATTTTTGTATTATACCCTATTCTGGAAATAAGTAAACTACCACATGAATAGCAGATAGTATTTTCATGCGAATTTCCTGGCACATTTCCCATATAAATAAAGCGAAGGCCAGCTTTTAGACCGATATCATAGGCATGTTCCAGCGAGGACATAGGTGTTTGCGATATATGGTCCATTTGATAATGCGGATAAAAACGTGTAATATGCCACGGCGTCAGGTCACCGAGTTTATCCTTTATCCAAGTTGCTATCCCTTCGAGTTGTCCATCATCGTCATTCATCGAAGGAATAATATTTGTTACCACCTCAACATGCATGCCCCATTTATGCTTAGCCCTTTCCGTAACTTCGGTTATGCCACGCCATTTAGATATTCTGGCAAGATCCTTATACAGTTTATCAGTAAATCCTTTGATATCGACACGATAAGCATCCAGATACGGCCCTATCATATCGAGGGCCTCTTCAGTAATGTATCCATTAGTCACATAAACAGTGTACAAGCCATTCTCCTTGGCGAGCTTAGCCGAATCAAGAGTATATTCGAACCATATCGCAGGTTCATTATATGTCCACGCAATACCACTACACCCGCTGCGCTTCGCCGCGTCTACGGCCTGCTGCGGCGAGATCGCGCGAGAGCCCTCAAGCGACGACACGTCCGTGCAAGCTATCTGCCAGTTCTGACAGCCTATACAGTGGAAGTTGCAGCCCCATGTCCCTAACGAGAAAACGACGCTGCCGGGATAAAAATGGAACAGGGGCTTTTTCTCTATAGGGTCAACAGCTACCGATGAGGCCAATCCGTAGTTGAGGCTGAAGAGTACGCCGTCGACGTTCTGGCGCATACAGCACACGCCATATTTGCCGAGGCTAAGTACGCATCGCCACTGGCATATGTTACATTTAACACGAGAGCCGGAGAGCTTCTCGTAAAGCAAAGCCTCTCGCATCTCGGTCCTCCACATTATGTATTCTATCATATCTGTAATTTGTTGTAACTCTGTAAACTTGACCCGCTATCGTTCAAGTTGGTAGACTGGTTACAGCAAAACTGTAATTGAGGCCAAGAAGATGTTTGTTATCGGGCTGACCGGCGGCATACTCAGCGGCAAGAGCACCATAGCTCAGATGCTTGCTGAAAAAGGTGCTGTTGTAATCGACGCTGATAAACTGGCACATGAGGCATACAAACCAAAGACAAAGCTCAACCATGAGCTTATCGATGAATTCGGAGCGGACATCAAGAAGCCAGACGGATCGATAGACCGTAAAAAGCTGAGCGAGATCGTTTTCGACGATTCAAAAGCTCTTGCACGCCTCAACAACATCCTCCACCCGCACATGCGGGAGATGGCCCAAGCCAAAATCGAACGTTTCAGAAAAAAAGGCGTCCCCGTCGTTGTTCTGGAGGGCGCCCTGCTGATCGAAGCCAAATGGACGGACCTCGCCGACGAGGTGTGGGTCGCGCTCGCGCCGCCGGAGGTCGCGGTCAAACGCCTCGAGGAACGCGGCGGCCTCACCGAAAATGAAGCCCGGGCAAGAATCCAAGCGCAGCTACCCGCAACGGAGCGCGCAAAATACGCCGACGTCATCATAAACACAGATTGCAAGCTCTCCGAGGTCAGAGCCCAGATCGACAAACTCTGGAACAGGGTTGTAAATAAGGAGGTCCACTAGTGGTTCTCGTCGACACAAAAGATACTGTTGAGATAATGAAGCTATTCATGGAACCGAAATCGATAGCGCTCATCGGCCTGACCAGAGCCACCGGGCCGTTCGGATGGAATGTCCTGGAACACCTGAAAGGCTACGGATATAAAGGAAAATTATACCCTGTAAATCCCGGCGCCGACGAGATACTGGGCGTCAAGTGCTACCGCAGCCTGGCCGAGATACCGGACAAAATAGACCTTGCCGTGATCCTTACCCCGAGCAAACACGGCCCTAAACTGGTCAAGGAATGCACAGACAAAGGCATCAAGGCGATCACAGTGGTAGGCCAGGGCTATGCCGACGGCGACGAGGAAGGTAAGAGGCTGCAAAACGAAATAGTGCGCATCGCGCATGAAGGCGGCGCCCGCATTGTCGGGCCGAACACATTCGGCACAGGAAATGCATATCTTAAGTTCAACACAGCCTTTACCAGAATCGCCATGAAAGAGGTGCCCACCGGCATCATATGCCAGACCGGGCTCTACATGAGCGGACTGCCATACTTTCACATTGTTGGCAAAGGCATCGATATCGGCAACGCCTGCGATATCGACTTCGCCGACGGGTTAGAATATTTCGAAGACGACCCTATGGTGAAAGTCATCATGCTTTACATTGAGGGCATGAGAAACGGCAGAAGGTTCATGGAGGTCGCCAGCCGGGTAGCGAAGAAGAAGCCGATACTGGCCCTGAAATCGGGACGCTGCGAAGCATCGGCCAGAGCGGCACAATCGCACTCGGGCAGCCTGGCCGGCAGCGATGAGGTCTATGATGCCGTCTTCAAACAGTGTGGCGTGCTCCGCGTTACCAGCGAGAGCGAATTTCAGGACATGACCAAGGCCTTCTTAAAGTTGCCACTAATGAAAGGCAGAAACGTAGGCGTAATCAGCATAACCGGCGGCGGCGCTATCATGGCCACAGACGCCTGCGCACGCCACGGCCTGAACCTAGCCAAGCTCTCAGAGGACAGCTTGAAAAAGCTGAAAGCCCTGGCCCCACCCTGGCAGCACCTGGGAAACCCCGCCGACATATGGCCGCCATCGATGATAGCCGGCCACCCGCCGAACGTCGTACTGGGCACTGTCATAGAGACTTTCGCCGCCGATAAGAACGTGGACGGCCTGTTCATCATACTCCCCGGCGAATATCACCCGCTGATGGACCCGGTGCTCGATTGTTTCCGCATCATAGATAAATACGATAAGCCAGCCATCCTCTGGTGCTACAGTATAGATATTGACAGCGTAGTCCCGCAAATCGAGTCCAGAGGGCGCATTGTCCATTACCGAACTATGGATCAGGCAGCAAACGTATTGTCTAAACTCAATTACTACTACGAGTACCTGAACCGGACCGACGCTTAATCGGATAACGAATGTTCAAAAAAGACATCAAGCGAATACTGGCCCAGCGCGAGAAGAAGGTTGTCCTATTCTCAAATAAACCGCTTCACCCGGCCGCCGTGCTCATCCCTATATATAAGAAAGACGGGGAATACCACGTCCTGCTCACGAAAAGGACGGAGGAGCTGGAATATCACAAAGGACAAATCTGCTTCCCCGGCGGATCGCATCACGAGGAAGACGGCAACCTGAAGGACACAGCCCTGCGCGAGGCCTACGAAGAGATAGGAATACGACCGGAAGACGTGGAGATACTGGGGGAGCTCGACAGCATGGGCACACTCACCAGCAACTTCCTCATCACGCCGTTCGTCGGCATCATTCCATATCCATATAAATTCACTGTGAGTAAGCATGAGATCGATGAACTCGTCGAGGTGCCTCTCTCGGTACTGGCAGACGACAGCAATTATTGGGAGGAGACTCGCAGCGCCGAGGGAGTTACCGGCAAAGCGAGCTTCTTCAGACATAAGGACAAAGTCATCTGGGGAGCGACGGCTCGAATACTCAAACAGCTTGTCGATCTGGCATTCAAAAAAGCCGACGATACTATTAATTCAAACTGAAAGGGGTAGATGTTATCTGCCTCACGCTTCCCAACGGACAATCGACACAGTATTTCCCCCTTCCTTTGTTGACTGACACTAGTGAAGTATATTAACAATTTACTATCAAGTTACTTATAATTGTTTTATCATTTTTTCTATTGACACTTTGATATAGATAGTTTATAGTAGTGTTTGAGCGAGGTTAATAATGCCGTCGAAAGATTTATATAAAACACTCGGAGTAAGTCGAACAGCCTCAGATAAGGACATCAAGCAGGCCTATCGCAAGCTGGCTCGCCAATATCATCCCGACGTGAATCCCGGCAATAAATCGGCCGAAGAAAAATTTAAAGATATAAACAATGCATATGAAGTCCTCTCCGACCCGGAGAAGCGTAAGAAATACGACCAGTTCGGAGATAAATGGCAATATGCTGATCAATTCGCTGGAGCCCAAGGCAATCCTTTCGGCGGCACTTCCGGTTTCCGGAACGCCGGTGGCAACAACTTCTCTTATCAATATGTAGACATGTCAGACTTGGGCGATATCGGAGAACTTTTTAAAGGATTCACCGGCGGCTTCGGTACGAGAACTAAAACGTCACGGCCAAGGCAAGGCAGAGATATCGACACCTCGACTGAAATAACCCTTGAAGAAGCTTATAGTGGAACCACACGGCTGATACAGGATACATCTGGACACCGCATCGAGGTTAAGATCCCTGCTGGCGTAAAGAACGGACAGCGCATTAAGGTGTCGGGGAAAGGTGAGCCCGGCATGGCTGGCGGACCTAGCGGCGACCTCTACTTGGTAGTCTCTATTTTAGAGCATCCCGTATTCCATCTTAACGGCAATGACATCCATGTAGATGTCCCTGTCACTCTTATTGATGCCATCCTCGGCGGCGAAGCGTCCGTTCCTACACCGAAAGGTAAGAATCTAGCCTTGAAGATACCGGCCGAGACGCAGAACGGAAAGGTCTTCCGACTCGCAGGACAAGGCATGCCAGAAGTTGGCAAGGATACCAGAGGTGATCTCTTCGCCAAGGTAAAAGTAATACTGCCTGAGAACCTGAGCGAACATGAGAAGGAACTTTTTAAACAGCTTAAAGAATCGAGGCACAAACGGCGTTAACCGTTGAAAGTGATGTAAGAGGTGTGCAATGACGTTTGACAATACTGAACCATGTTATGTAATAAGTATAGTCGCAAAAACGCTTGGCGTTCATGCGCAAACGCTTCGTTATTATGAGAAGGTCGGGCTTGTAGCGCCGTCAAGGTCCAGAGGCAGGATTCGACTCTATTCCAATAAGGACATCGAGCGGTTGCGGCTGGCACGGACGTTGATGGACGATCTCGGGGTGAACGTAGCCGGCGTGGATATCATACTTCGACTCAAAGAGCACATAGCCGCGTTGGAAAATGAACTTGAAGAAGCGAAAGAGGAAATCAAACGTTTGCGCGATGCAGGGTTATAGCCCATGGGCAATTCATGAATTTCCCCTACACGATTGTCCTATATGAATGGTACAGGATTAATAAGACATAGAACATCACAAAAGAGGTGCAGGATACTTCCTGCCGGTCCTTCCGCGGAAGGATTAGGGGTGGCCCCCCCATCTTCAATAAAAAATCCCCCAAGAGTGGGGAATTTAGGGGGTTGATAACACATAAACAAATATTTCTAATATATATCAGGAGTAACATATGAGACCGGATAAATTTACAGAACAGGCACAGGAAGCCATAGCGTTATCGCAACAGATAGTACGCCGCTACCAACACAGTCAATGGGACGTAGAACACATCTTTCTGGCGCTTCTGGAGCAGAAAAAAGGTTTAACCGGAGAGATATTGCGAAAGTTAAATATATTTACAGATGAAGTTCGCATCAAGGTGGATGCAGCTTTACAAAAATCACCTAGGGCAGCTCATGAAGGCACAATTATATATGGCACTCCTCGAACAGTACGTCTACTCGATAACGCCGAAGCAGAGGCTGACAGACTGAAGGATGAGTTTATTGGAATTGAGCATCTGCTTATTGCACTGTGCAGCGTACGAGACGGCGATACACCAAAAATACTCGAAGAATTCGGCCTCGATCAAGAGAAGATATATGCGGCACTTCAGGAAATACGTGGCGGCCATCGAGTTACAGACCCACACGCAGAAAGCAAGTACGGCGCGCTGGAGAAATACAGCCGTGATCTTACTATGCTCGCCCGCGAAGGTAAGCTAGATCCCGTAATCGGTCGTGACGAAGAGATAAAACGCGTTATGCAGGTGCTCACACGGCGCACCAAGAACAACCCCGTCATCATCGGCGAAGCGGGCGTCGGGAAGACAGCTATAGCGGAGGGGATTGCTCATAAAATAATAAGCGATGACGTTCCAGACTCTCTTAAAAACAGGCGTGTCCTTGCCCTTGATATGGGGGCATTAGTTGCCGGCTCCAAGTTCCGTGGAGAGTTTGAGGAACGACTGAAGGCTGTCATGGATGAGATCAGACAGGCTCATGGAGAAATCGTTCTCTTCATAGATGAGATACACACTGTTGTTGGCGCCGGTGCAGCTGAAGGTGCTATAGACGCCAGCAATATGCTCAAGCCTGCGCTTGCCCGCGGCGAACTGCAGTGTATTGGTGCAACAACGCTTGACGAGTATCGCGAGCATATTGAAAAGGATGCTGCGCTTGAAAGACGTTTGCAGCCGGTATATATCGACGAACCAAGTGAGGAAGTCACCATCGAAATGCTGCGCGCATTACGTCCCCGCTACGAATCTCACCACAAAATAAAAATCACAGATTCTGCATTGGAAGCAGCAGCAAAGCTGAGTAACCGCTATATTGCTGACCGCCACCTGCCGGATAAGGCAGTTGACCTTATCGATGAAGCTGCCTCTAAAATAAGAATAGAGGCAGGCAGCCCACCGCCGGATGTGAAATCACTGGAAAAAAGAATGCACCAGCTGTCAGATGAAGAAGAGGCAGCTTCCCAACGTGGTGATTACGAAAGCGCTGCCAAGCTTAAATCGGACCGTATGCGAATAGAAAACGAATATAATCAGGCACATGACAAGTGGCTTAAAGAGAAAAAGATCGACATGGTAGTGGATGAGGAGGATATTGCTCAACTCGTTTCGTCATGGACAGGCATACCGGTATCACGCATGCTTGAACAAGAAATCGATAAGTTGCTCCATATGGAGGATCGTCTGCATGAGAGGATTATAGGTCAGTATGATGCTATCAGAGTTGTCTCCGAATCGATCAGGCGTGCCAGGGCCGGGCTCAAAGACCCCAAGAGACCTATAGGCAGCTTTATTTTCCTCGGTCCTACAGGCGTTGGAAAAACGGAACTTGCACGTGCTCTTGCCGAATTTCTATTCGACGACGAGGATGCTATGGTTCGGCTTGATATGTCCGAGTATATGGAGAAGCATACTACTTCCAGACTCATCGGAGCACCTCCCGGCTACATCGGATATGAAGAGGCCGGGCAGCTAACCGAAGCTATACGCCGCCGTCCGTACAAAGTTGTGCTGCTTGATGAAATAGAAAAAGCACATCCTAACGTCTTTAATATTCTTCTCCAGATATTGGAAGACGGAAGGCTGACAGACGGTCATGGCAGAACAGTTGATTTTAAAAATACCGTGATCATCATGACATCCAACCTCGGCACTGAGGAATTTCAACATCAGTCTATCGGTTTTTCCAAAGAGACGAAGAGCGAAATAGAACGCAGGCGTGGCGCCATAGAAGATGCGCTTAAGAGGACTTTCCGTCCCGAATTTCTAAACCGGCTCGACGAGGTCGTAATATTCCAACCACTGACCGAAGACCAGATCAAGCTGATAGTTGACCTCGTATTGAAGGATATACAGAAGCGTCTTGCAGAACGTAAGATCACGGTAGAACTTACTAAGACAGCGAAAGACAGAGTGGCCAAAGAAGGTTTCGATCCAGCGTTTGGCGCACGTCCGCTGCGGCGTACCATGCAGCGTTTAATTGAGAACCCGCTGTCAACGAAGATCCTCAAAGGCGAATTTAAGGAAGGTGACCACGTGATTGTAGATGCGGGGACTGATGGCTTTACTTTTAGCTCTTGACTTCCCTTAATCTTACGTTTACCCTTTCCCAATGAGAGTCTATGAGTGAAGTGGAAAAGAGCCCTCCTGCACTTCCCGAAGGTAACGAAGCCATAGCGAAACAGCCTTCAAAGGCAAGACGGTGGCTGAAACGTCACTGGGTAACACTTACCACTATAGCTGTAGTGGTTATCCTGAGCCTTATAATCTACTGCACAGGCGGCATCTCAGATGACATTTCAGCCTATGGATACCTTGGTGTTTTTCTAGTCTCTCTACTCGCTGCAACTGTACTCTTTGTTCCTATTCCCAGCATACCGGTTGTTTTTCTTATGGGAGCTATCTTGAACCCATTCCTAGTAGGTTTAATGTCAGGCATTGGCGAATCAATGGGTGAGATCGCCGGTTATACCGCTGGCTTTAGTGGAAGAGAGGCGCTTGATAATAAACAACGCTATACGAGGATAAAGGGCTGGATGAAACGCAGAGGTACACTCGTACTCTTCCTATTCTCTGCAATACCAAACCTTTTTTTTAAACTCGTAGGGGTTTCTGCAGGGGCTATCAGATATCCGTTCTGGAAATTTCTGCTCGTCGTTTTCACTGGTAAAACGATCAAAGGAACGGTTATAGCTTTACTAGGCTACTGGTCATTACGTATGCTTTTACAACTAATTATTAAATGAATCCCGGATTTTGACACTATTTACCGTTTGTGATAGTCTGGTTATGTATAATAAATATTCATATAATAATTTTATTATTCTCCCCGGCGGGATGGGGAGGCTAAGCGCAATAGTAAAATAATCTGGAGTCCTTTATTTTAACTGTGTGTTGGCCCGCTCAAAAGGCCGGGGGAGGATGGAGGAGGCACATAAATTGAGCCCAGCATCTAGAAGGAAACGCAGCCGCTTTCCGCAATTACCTACTGTTGATTTCTTAGCTGCAATCATAGGACTACTTATTGCTCTATTTCTATCCGTTTTATTAACATTTCCTCTATCTATGCTTCCAGGAACATGGGGGCAGTTAAGTCCTATCATAGTTGGAATAGTTCTATGTATTATCTTTACAATAATTACCGTAGCCCAAGGTAGAGAAATATTTCAAATATTCGGTCTTCATATCCCTGAAGGTGTTGGCGGCCTTGGGCGTGAAGGAATCGGAGGAAGGCTGGTACCACGCACCCATCAACTCGTTGTTGACACCAGCTCATTAATTGACGGACGTATTGCAGATATAGTCCAGGCAGGATTTATCACAGGCTCTCTGATAATCCCCAGGTTTGTCCTCGATGAATTGCACCACATAGCAGACTCCTATGATGCAACACGCCGCATCCGAGGCCGTCGCGGCCTCGAAGTTCTCAACAGACTTCAAAACGAGCTTGATATACATGTAGAGATATCTGATGTGGACCTTAAGGATATTCCCGATGTCGACAGTAAATTGGTACGGCTCTGTAAATTACTCGATTGTCCCATTATCACAAACGACTTCAATCTTAACCAAGTAGCAAAGATACAGGGGTTACAGGTCCTTAATATCAACGAACTGGCAAATGCCGTAAGGCCTGTAGTTATGCCAGGAGAAGAATTAGTTGTTCGTATAATCCAAGAGGGGAAGGAGCCCGGCCAAGGCGTAGGTTTTCTCGACGATGGTACCATGATCGTTGTTGAAGATGGTCGTCACTTTGTAAACAGCGAATTAACAGTTGTAGTGACGAGAGTTCTCCAAACGTCTGCGGGACGTATGATTTTTGCACACCTAAAAACAAATGATGACCAGAAACCAGCGTGATAGATTCAAATACGGAATATGTTATGGAAAAGGTCGGCGCTATTGTAGTAGCCGCTGGCAAAAGCGAGCGGATGGGTGGAGTCGAAAAAATATTTGCGGAAATCGATGGCAAGCCGCTCCTCGCTCATACTGTTGAAGTATTCCAAAGATGTCCATCAATCGATGAAATTGTAATTGTACTAAGTCAAAGCAAGCTGAACATAGGCCTGAGCCTTGCAAAAGAATACCACTGGTCTAAAGTCAGTACAGTCTGCCCGGGCGGAGCACGCCGACAAGATTCTGTAAACGAAGGATTACAAAGACTTGTCAGATGCAAATGGGTGGTTATACACGATGGCGCACGCCCCTGCCTTACACAAAAACTCATCACCGATGGTCTCAGAGAGGCCAGAGACAGCGGGGCTGCTATCCCAGCGGTACCAGTAATCGATACTATCAAAATTGTCTCCTCTGACTCTTATGTAAAGGATACGCCTCCCAGAGATAAGCTGTGGGCAGTGCAAACCCCCCAGGTATTTAGATTTGATATAATATCCGAGGCTCATCGCAAAGCTAAGGATAATGTTACAGATGATGCAAGTCTCGTTGAACGTGCAGGCCATAAAGTAAAGGCCTTCAATGGCTTAAACACTAATATCAAAGTGACCACTCCCGAAGACCTTATCATTGCAGAAGCCATCATCAAATCAAGGAAACAGATGGGTAGTTGAGAGCAGGAATCGGTTTCGATATACATCCCCTCGTGGAGGGACGACGTCTCGTTCTCGGCGGCGTAACGCTCAAATTCGAGCGCGGCCTTCAGGGGCACAGCGACGCCGATGTGCTGGTGCACGCCGTCATCGACGCCCTGCTGGGCGCATCCGCGCTGGGTGATATCGGTAAGTATTTCCCTGATACCGATCCACAGTACAAAGATATCTCCAGCATAGTCTTGCTCGAACGGATTCGAAATATACTGAACGACAATAGAGTCACGGTTGAAAATATCGACACGACCATAATATGCGAAAAACCGCGCCTCGCAGCGCACACGCAACAGATGTGCCGCAACATCGCAAAAGCGCTGGAGATCAACGAGAGACAAGTATCGGTTAAAGCCAGCACAACCAAGGGAATGGGGCTCATTGGTAACGGAGAAGGTATAGCAACTATTGCTGTTGCCCTAGTAAAGAAATTCTGATATGAGAATATACAATACACTATCCGCACAGAAAGAAGAGTTTAAACCGGCAGGCGACCCAGTAAAAATGTATGTCTGCGGCGTCACGCCATATAGCGACTGCCACATCGGACACGCCATGAGCTACGTGCTGTTCGATGTAATCAGACGCTATCTGACGTATAGGAACTACAAAGTAAGATACGTACAGAACTTCACTGATATCGACGATAAGCTGATCAAGCGCGCTAACGAGTCCGGAACTACTGTCAAGGAACTGGCGGAGAAATTCATCGCAGCGTACTTTGAGGACATGGATGCGCTTAATATCAAGCGCGCCGATGCCTACCCCAAAGCCACCGAAGAAGTGCCCAAGATAATTGAGGTTATCAGCGGACTGAGAAAGAAAGGTCACGCATATCCCGTCGGAGGCGACGTATACTTTCGCGTTTCCAGCTTCCCCGAATACGGCAAGCTCAGCCATCGCAGGCCGGAGGACATGATATCCGAGCCAGGCAACGAAAATGTGAAGGAAAACCCTATGGATTTCGCGCTGTGGAAAGGTGCCAAACCCGGCGAGCCGCAGTGGGACAGCCCATGGGGACCGGGACGCCCAGGCTGGCACATCGAGTGCACGGCCATGTCAATAAAATACCTCGGCGAGAACATCGACATCCACGGTGGCGGTAACGACCTCGTCTTCCCGCACCACGAGAACGAGATCGCACAATCCGAGGCGTTCACCAGCAAGACCCCGTTCGCACGCTACTGGATTCACAACGGCCTACTGCAGCTCGGTAGCCAGAAGATGAGCAAGTCACTCGGCAATCTGATTACGATCAAAGAGGCCCTGGCGAAACACTCGCCCGATGCCATCAGACTATTCATCCTCAGCTCGCACTATCGCAGCCCGCTCACCGTCACCGATGACGGCTGGGACGCGGCGGAGAAAGGCGTTGAGCGTCTGCGCCAGGCTGCCCAGCGCAAAGGCGGCACCGGCACCCCCGCGCTCGACGCGTCGACCTATCGTCAGCGCTTCATCGAATCTATGGACGACGACTTCAACACTGCGCAAGCCAGCGCCGCAGTGTTCGACCTAGCCCGCGATATCAACCGCTCCGCCGAGGAAGGCGCTTCAATATCCGACGCACAAGCGATCCTTATTGAACTATCCGGCGTGCTGGGACTTACATTCGAAAAAGAAGAAGTTAAACTCGATCCTGTGCCTTACATTGCACTCGCGAAAGAAGTGGGTATAAGCATCAGCGGCGATGCAAAACCAGCGTCCTACTATATAGATCGACTAATCGAGAAGCGTATCGAGGCAAGGAAATCGAAGAACTGGGCGCTGGCCGATAACATACGCAAATCGCTGGCGGCTCACGGCATCACCCTCGAAGACACGCCGCAAGGGACAACGTGGCGCTACAAGAAATAAAAACGAGGACAATAAATCCTAATCTAGAGGCTGTATCCAAATAACAATACCGATCAACATCAGTGGACACAATACTTATTCCTTAGCCTTCAAATAGGGGGATTGCTCTAATAGCCTTCGGCGGTAATAGGGACGAAACAGCAGCACCCGATATCTTCTGGAACCCACTAGCGCAGGCATCTCGCGAGCAAAATCCTTAAAGGAATACCGCTGGTAGTTAAGCAGCCTCTGGCTTTCGGAAGTATCCATCCAGACCGTGTAGTAGGGCCTGGTGCTGAAGGCCTTCTCCGGCAGTATGCCAATCCCCGCCGCCCGCGTGTATTTCTCCACGAAATCCCTATAGCATATCCGGCTGTCCCCTCCGCTGCCGATGAGCAGGGTCTTGCCCCAGATATCTTTGCTGGAGACAGCGTTAGCCAGGGCCAGGCCCGCGTCCCTGGGGTGCAGGAACTGCATCTGGGTATCGAGGGGGATAAAGAATATCCAGAAGCCGATATCCGGCATAATCGTGGGGAGCATGCCCATGCGGAAGATGGCCCAGTCGAGCCCAGAGTCGCGCACCATCTGCTCGCATTCGAGTTTATGTTTGGAATAGTTGTCCGTGGCCTCGACGGCATCGGCCGCCGTCCTCGGCGAGCGGTTGTTGGGATCGAGCTTGAAGACGCTGCTGGTGGAGGTCATGATGATCTTCGGAGAAGGCGAGGAGGCCTTCATGGCGTTCAGGATATTGCGCGTGCCGCCCACGTTGATCTCACAGGCCTTATCGGGGCGCTGTTCGCTGAAGGGCGGGAGGGCGAAGGCCAAGTGCAGGACTACCTCCCTATCGCGCACCGCGTCGGCGACGCTGGCGGCTTCGCGCAGGTCCCCCCACGCCACCTCGATGCGGCCGGCGTACCTCTGCGCTTTTGCCTGCGTGGCCTCAGTTTTGCGGTCGAAGCACCGCACCCGATGCCCCTGCTCAAGCAATGCTTCAACCACATTCGGCCCCATATTCCCGAACGCGCCGGTCAAAAGCACCTTCATAATCGCCTCCTGTGTTTCTTATCTGATAAAGCGGTTGCCCTGTATTATAGGTCTTCAGATTGTGAAATAGAATTCAACAGTTCACATATCAGGTTCATACCAGATAGGTGAAGTTATTGCTCGCTCCTGAATGATTTTAGCGATCGTGGGATCCGAGCAACTTTCAGGACGCTCTCCTTCAGGAAATGTGTTGCAGTCGTACTGTCTCCAGCTACAGCTTGGATTCTCGATAACTCGCACATAGTAAAAAGCGGGAACATCAGGATCGAAGTCAGGATCTGTCCACACAGCGCACAGTGTTTCCCAGCCTTCTCCGATCCTCTCGCAGGTCTCAGTATCAACACTGGCTCCATTTTCGGGGTTCCCAGCAACCACGATAATCTCCTCCATCTCGTTTCCGTCGGCGTCGACCCACCCTTTGATTATCTGGATCTGCTGCAGGTCGGCGCCGGGGTGCCCTTCGACTCCTGGATCCTTGATCGCCATGACTGCAAAAGTAGGCGCGCTGGTTGCATCGGGCCTCACTGGAAGGTCCCCACCCATGGGGACACCCCTTTCGTAGCCTATTACCACAAAGTCATCATCTTCACACATGTCAGCAGGATACTCCCACCCGCCGAAAAAGCGCACCGTAATACGAGGGCCGCTGGTGCTATAGGTTTCGCGCCGCTGAAACGCCTCGAACAGGGCATCCCGACTGTTCTCAACCGCCCATACCGCTGTCAGCCCGCCGGGATTGTACAGCTCGTAGGGGAGGGGAAATGTGCGAACTTCACCAAGGCGCTCCTCCGCTGTATCATCGTTAATGCCCATATGCCCCGGGTAATCGTATTCCTCCACTTTGCCCGGGATCCCGTTATGGTCATCGGTTCCACCAACGATTCCCAGCTTGTATGGATTGACGCCGGTCCTTACCCATTCCGAAAGGCCCAGCTTCAAGACGTTCCGAATGTAGTCATATCGCGAGAGGCAACCTAAGCCGGCTACCCCACCACCTTCACCGGGCGTATCGCCGCAATCAGGGAAATCCGCCTCGCGTATCTCCTCGAAATCGCAATCCGGATCGTCCGGCACCCCTTCAAAACCATTCTTGCACTCCATTTCCCCCTTGTGCTGCTGAATCTCAACCAGCGGCTCCATTCGGGCGCGAAGGGCGGCGGCTTCCCTCTGCTCCTCAAGACTTAAGGGCTCCCCGTAGTCCAGCGGTGTGAACTTGTTGCCATTGGCCCAGTTTGAGTTGTGAGGAATCGCGATGCAATCGCAGCCATTCTCGGCTTGCAGACATGTTGCATTCAGCTCCGCCCAGAGTCCCTGCTCAGTCCACTGCTCCATGAAAGACGGAGGCAACACGGGGACCTGCGAGTTGCGGAAAATGACGTTGCGGTTGCGGTCGGATGTATTGGTATTCCGGGTGTACTCGTAGGCCGGGAACGCGGTGAAGGTGCACGCCGAACTGCGGTCGTAGGCATTCTCCGCATTCTCCACAATAGTGTGCCACATCTCCTGGGCTGCCTGCGTACAATTGGCCACGGTACACAGCTCCTCGTTGTGTGATGGGGACGTATTCAAATTCAAAAGTATAAGAGCGAACTCGAGTAGATTGACAGCCCCCCCTTCCCGGTATTTCTGACAGATAGGAGTGTCATATGCGGCTGAGCCCTTATCCGTACACAGGTAATACTCGGCCAGGAACTCCTGGTGATCCGTCAGCGCAACAAAATCAAGCGGCCGTGAAAGTCTGACATAGCGTGTGTCACTACCGTTTGAATCCAGCGGGGTGAGGGCCAGCTGTCCTCCCTTGGCAAACTCGTAAGCCTGAGCTGGAGTTGTGCTCGTCTTCCATATGTATGCGTCGTAGGACAGTATTGTATGAGCGTGGAGATCCCCGAAATACAGATTCCTGTATTCGCTGCGGCAATCACAGAGTTCGCGGACCTCGGTATAGGTGACTAGTGTGTCCGATTCAAGCTCGGGGGGCAGGTCCGGCTTCGTCCGCGGCCACTCCTCGGAGCCGCAGGCGATCACAGACAGTGTGGCAACGAGAAGTAACACCAGGAGAATCATACGTGCTCGATTTATCACCATTTTCGTACCCCCTTCCATAATCAGTCCCCAATAGCCTCTAATGTTTCCAGATCCTGAGCTGCCGCTACCAATCGCGTGATATTGGCTACCTTTATTTGCTCTCCGTAGTTGATAGTTGGCGTCATCAGCCATCCGATCACCAGTCCCCATATTGCAGCGCGCCGGTCAAAAGCACCTTCATAATCGCCTCCTGTGTTTCTTAACGGATATGCGTTCGTATCGAGATATCTTAAGTCGACTAAGGTTCCAGCACCACCTTGATGGCGCCAGCCTTCCTGTCGCGGGCGACGGCGAAGGCCTGCTTCACCTCCGCAAGAGGGAACCGGTGCGTGATCAGCGCCCCGGCGATCTCGGGATAACGGGAAAGCAGCGTCGCCGCCACATCGAAATCCCGCACCGCGCCGCTTGCGGAGTACATATAAGACGATACTATCGTTATCTCCTTCAGCATCACCGCCATCTGCGGGAATGAGATCCCCTCCCAGTAGGTGCCCAGCAGCAGGACCCGGCCCCCGGGGCGGCATAGCTCCACGGCCTGCTTGATCGCATCCCTGGACCCGGTGCACTCGACGACGAGATCGTACCGGCCATCGATGGATACAGCGCCGAGGCGCTTTCCCGCGGCCATCTGATGCTCGTAGCGAGCCGAGAGTCCCACCGCCGCATTGCTATCCGCTGCCGCCGCTACCGCGCACAGGCCGATGGTGCCCCCGCCTATCACGGCCACGCGCTGGCCCGCCTTCAAGCCGGCCTTGCGCAGGCCATGCACGGCCACGGCCAGGGGCTCGATGAGGCAGGCGTCCTTCACGTCGACGCCGGGCGGCAGATAGAGAAGAGTCCGCTCCGGCACGCGCAGCTCGTCCGCCATGCAGCCGTCGCGGCCGACGCCGAGCAGCGAGGCCGTGGCGCTCCGGCACAGGTTGTAGTCACCTTTCCGACAGTGCTCGCACTCATTGCATGGGGATATGGGCTCCACGGCTACGGAGGTGCCGTCGTCGAGCAGGCCCGCGACCTCATGCCCCACGACGTATTTCAGCGGGAACTTCATCTCCAGCATACGCAGGTCGGAGCCGCAGATGCCGACGGAGCGCACACGCACCCTCACGCCTTCGCCCGCGACTTTATCAATCGTACGAAGCTCGACCTCACCGTTATTGAAATAAACTCCTCGCATCAGATGCTCCCTCCTACCTCCGTCACCCCGGAAGCGCGAACCACCTCCCTGAGATGAGCCATATCGGCCTCAGACGGAGGCTCACACCTCGCCAGCGGGTTAACCATGCCGTACTGGGCGTACTTGGAGGTCCCCAGCCTGTGGTAAGGCACAAGCTCGATCTGCCTGAAGCCCAGCCCGGCCGCGAAGTCCGCGGTCGACCTGATATTCTCTGCCGAATTGTTACACCCCGGCACCACGGGAATCCTTATTATGACATCGTGGGGATCCTTGATCGACCGCACCTTTTTCAGATTATCGAGGATTAATTCATTCGACTGGCCGGTCATCTCCTTATGCCTTACCGGGTCCATGTGCTTAATATCGAACTGCAGCAGGTCGACATGCTCCAACACCACAGCGAAATGAGGCCACGGAGCATGGCCGCAGGTCTCAAGCGCAGTATGCAGATACGACTCGTGAGCCGCCTCGAGCAGCCCCGCAGCGAATTGATATTGCGCCAGCGGCTCCCCGCCACCCACGGTCAGGCCGCCGCCCGACCTGCGATAGAACGGCCTGTCCTTCTCCACCTCGGCCATCACTTCATCGACACTCATCTCCCGGCCAACAACCTTGAGCGCGTCATGATGGCATACCTCAGCACATTTGCCGCAGGTATTGCAGACGTCTCTGTCGATCAACGGTTTGGTTTGCCCATCCAATCGAATGGCTTCAACAGGACACACTGAGACGCATGGAGCATCACACCCCTCTGACCCGACACACCTAGACTGGATGAACCCGAGTTCAGGTGTACTCTTCTGTGATTCCGGATTGGAGCACCACAAGCACCTCAGCGGACAGCCCTTCAGGAAGACCAGCGTCCTGATGCCGGCGCCATCGTGTATGGAATACCTCTGAATATTGAAAACCGGGCCGGTTGTTTCGTCTTTCATGACACTCTTAGCGGTATCACACCCCGTGCTCCGTCCTCCTGATGATATCATCCTGAACTGATTTCTCCAGTTCCACAAAGAAGGCGCTGTAGCCGACAACCCGAACTACAAGGTCTTTGTATTTCTCCGGATTCTTCTGGGCCTCCTTCAATGTCTCAGCGCTCACCACATTGAACTGTATCTCCCATCCGCCGAGATCAAAGAAGGTTCGGATTAGATCGGCCCATTTCTTCATTCCCGATTTGGTTTCTAGCGGCCCCGGGTGCATCTTCATATTGAAAATTGTTCCCTGAACCAGGTTGATGTGTTCTAGGTTGGCTACAGACTTTATTGCAGCTGTGGGCCCATTGACATCGCTGCCCTGAGCCGGGGAGCAGGCATCGTTCAGTGGAGTGCCTGCTTTCCGACCGTCGGGAGTGGCCCCACAGATCAATCCATAACTCATATGAGCAGTCACCGGAGCGATTGTGGCTCCATAGCCCTGCCCGGGGACGGTTTCATGCTTGCGCAGCTCCTTCAGTACAATATTTAGACAGTCTTTAGCGATATTATCAACATATGGGTCGTCATTCCCATATTTCGGGGCGCGGAGGCACATTTCCTGAATCGCCGGACCAGTGGGCTTCGTTGTGGCGTCTTCGAAATTGGTCTCCAGCGCATGCTTCAGCTGGGACATGGTAATGACTTTATCATCGAAGACGAGCTTCCTGATAGCTGCCATCGAGTTTGCCAGGGTGGCGATTCCCACAATGCAGGCGACTACCGCCCGGTTTCCGTAGATGGCGCCACCATCATAATAACTTATCCCTCTTTCAATGCAGTCTCTGGTAAGTGAGGAGAGATAGGGACAGGGACGGTACTTAGTATGGGCTTCGACCAGCGGGAGCTGCTGTAGAAACATGGCCCGTGCGAACCTCTCGGCGACTTCGTTGAAGGCTACCATCATATTGTCAAACGAGTCCCATGTCAGCATATTGCCAATGCCCGATGGTAAGGGATTGCCGGAAACAGGGTCGCGCCCTTGCAGCACCAATTCCAGAAGCCTCCCCAGACTCATGGCGTGATAAGGGATCCCTTCAGTGCCTTTTCCTGCAAAGACGATTTCTGAGCATCCGATGATGCAGTAGTCGTAAGCATCTTCCTTAGTTATGCCGGGAACGTATGCCAGCTGGCTGGGGATGATCACCTCGTCATTGAACAGGGCAGGGTGCCCGCCCCCGTGAGCTTTGATCGCCTCGCAACACTTCATCAGAAACCTATCGGGCGTCCGCTTGTGAATTCTCGCCGAAACCGTCGGCTCGTGGAGCAGCATATTGCTGGATACATCAAGCAGGAGGTAGGAGAGGTCATTTGTAGCATCATACCCATTGGCAGTCTGACCGCCAATGGGTACTTGAATCCAGAAGGGGTAACCGTTGTGTGCATAGGTGAAGATTTCAGGGGCTACGCGATTCGACTCCGCGATCTTGAGCCACAGGCATTCCAGAAGCTCCAGCGCCTGATCCTTAGTGATCGTCCCTTCCTCGACATCTCTTTTATAGTATGGGAAGCAGTACTGGTCCAGCCTGCCGGTGCCTATCGAGACACCATTCGATTCTATCTGCACCGTGGCCATGACAAAGGCCACGATCTGCAGCACCTCACGAAAGCTCCGCGCCGGATTGGCTGGTACCCATTCACACGTCTCGGCGATCTGCTCCAGCTCCCGCTTCCTTTCCCGATCCCGCTCGGCCGCCGCCTTCTCCCGTGCCAGCGTCGCGAACCTGCCGGCCCACTTGATCACAGCCCTGTCCGCGATGACCACCGACTTGAGAAAAGGCAGTTTGGCATAGTCCTCAGGATTGGCGAGATCGAGCCGATTTATGTTGCCTTCCGCCTCCTCGATATACGAGTTCAGCCCACGGGTAATGACATCTTCGATACCAGGCGCAATGTGGCCGATGCCGCCCTGCTTGCCCATGCGGATATCGATGAACGCGTGCTTCTCGGCCTGTCGCACCTCGTCCGTAGTCAGCGCATCGGCGATGGCGGCCAGGTTCCTACCCGTCCAGTAGTCCATACACCCCCTGATAGGCGCCTTGTCCTTCTCGCTCAGCAGCCAGGGATCCCGGCTCCTAGTCGAGATAGTGCCCAGCTCCGGTTTCAGCCAGGTATCGTCATACTCTGGGAAGAGGAACGCCCCCCTGGGTCTGGATGCGATATTAGATACAATGAGCTCGCCGTCCTGTATCCAGATTGGCATCTCGCTTAATACCCTGTCGAAGGCCATCGCCTGACGGAGCACCGGCGGCAGGGCTTCCGTCTCCTTATACGATTCGGTAACCAGCACGCTGCGTTCAGAGCAGATGCTGGGCTTACATGCCATATAAGCTTGCTTCAGCCTCTGCGTCCGATGCGTGCTGGGGCTCCGTTTCTTTTTCGTTATCGTCGAACTCTCTTCCGCGCCCATTTTATATTCTCCTTACAACGTCTCCGGCCGACTGTACCAATTCATCAGCGTACTCTGCTATTTGACCGTGTTCCATTCCTCGCGCAGGCGTGTTATTTTTGTGCTCTTCTTACGCCACTTGCCGTCCTGCTTGACGTATTCGTCGTAGTAGTAGCCCCAGCCGTTGATGGACATCCTCGACCCGAATACGATATAGTCATGTAAGGCCCAGATGCCTCTGGCTGTGTCCGCGCCGGTTATCTCTATCTCCGGGTTGTAGCCCTGGTGTATGGTCACGATATCCTGATTGCCAGTGCTGTCTCTCAGGAAATCTATGATGGCGTCCCGCCCTCTGGGGTTAATCTTGCCGTACTCCAGCGTCGCGTCCCCGGTGAAACACTCGGCCAGCTCATCCCACAGTTTATTGTCTGCGCAGCGCCAGTATTTAGCCTTGAGCTTCTTGACGGCCTCGATGTCCTCTATGACGCCGAGCCTGAGTTCGAGCTCTTCGTTATCGCACATGGTTCATCTCCTTTATGTCTCCGTCTTGCCCCACAGCAGTTCAAGCGCCAGCCCGCCGAACTCCGTCGTGTCGTAATATGCGAACTTCATGACCACCAGATCGCCGGAGAAGAACGGCTCCATCCCCTTTTTTGCGAATTCGGCCTTCGCCTGCTCGATATCGTCAACCTTGAATCCGAGATGGTGGATGCCTTCTCCTCTTCGGGCCAGGAATTCCGTGTACGGATTGTCACCGTCCAGCGGCTGAATTAGCTCGATCTGAACGTCCCCCGATTTGGCAAAGGCCGTCTTGATCCTGGTGCTGACCGTCCTGCCCATGAAAACGGCCTTCTTCATGGGAACCACTACCGGGCCGGCGAAAGGCCCTATGCCAAAGGCCGATTCATAGTGTTTGCCGGCCTTCTCGACGTCCGCAACCACATAGCCTAACTGATATATCGACGGTAGCTTGAACGGTGTATCTGATTGTCCTGCCATCTCCCGCGCTCCTTTAATGGATTTACTATTTCTCGCCTATTCTCTCCAGCTACACTCACTATACCATTGTATGGCGAATTTGTCAAATATATGCTATAATAGCGGTGGAAATGCCAACAATTCGATTTAATGATGGTTTTTCTGACAATATAATAGGCCAAATAATAGGCCGACGGAAGGAAGATGCAAGATGGATAAGTCTCTGCCCCGGGATTTGAAACCGCTCGATCTCATGCTGATGCGTGAGATGGCGATGGACGCCACGCAGACCACCACGGACCTCGCCAAGAAGCTCGGCAGGAGCAGGTCCACGGTGCAATGGCGGCTGCAGGAGCTCCTCGATAAGAAGATCATCAAGATCGTTCCGGTACATAACCCGGTCGCCGCGGGCTATAAGATGGGGGTGCTCATAGGATTAAAAGTCCTCCCGAACAGGGTGAGCTCCTTAGCGGCGGAAATGGCCTCCGTGCCGGAGGTTCATAACGTGATCATATGCGCCGGCCGTTACGATATAATCCTCGGCGCGGTCTTCGCGGATACGGATAAGCTCTCGGGATTCTTGATAAACGAGCTCAGCGCCATCAGCGGCGTGACCATCATCGAGACCATGGTGACCCTCAAGCTGGTCAAGGCCTCATTCACGTTCATGACGCCCCAGGAACTGCCCTCTGTGGACATGCCGCTCAAACCGGGTATAGATGCCCTGGACCTGATGATAATACGTGAACTGCAGAACGACCCCCAGCAGCCGCAGGCCGATATCGCAAAAAAGCTCGGCGCCGGCGCAACGACCGTGCGCAGGAGGCTGAAGAGGCTGCTCGACGAGCATATTATAAGGATAGTCGCCATCGCCGACCCGCATGCCCTGGGCTACCACGTCAGAGCGATGATAGGTATTAAGGTGTGTCCCAGAAAAATCGACGACATAGCCGATAAGCTGGCCTCATATGCAAATGTGCATTACGCGCTCATAACCACCGGGCCTTATGATCTTGTAGCGTGGGCCGTGTTCCGCGATACGGATGAGCTATCTGGTTTCATCAGGCACGAGTTGGGCAGTATTGAGGGAATTGTCAGCTACGAATGTATGCTGACCTTAAAGGTCACCAAGGATCTCTTGAGCTCACCGACTCGCAATCTGTAGCAGTCAGACTGTGCGAATTCACATATTATCTTGAATGAAGGCCCACGTTATCCTAGAGAGCATATGTCGCAATCACTATGCCTATCGACATCAATAGCGGCGTAACCAGTACGGTGATAACATCCACGCCGAGCGCCGGAACGAGCTTTGACATATCGCTATGATGCTTTACTGCGCCCTGCATCGCCTTAAATGCCAAAGGTAACGTCAGCAAACCAACGAGGGCCAGCCACGGCAGGACACCAGCGGCAGCACCAGCGATTATCGCAACGTATGCCCCTATCAATAGGACGCTGTAGATAATCCCAGCTTTAGTCTTTCCTAAAATAATCGGCAGGTGTTTCCTCCCCGCTGCCTTATCAGCCTCGACATCGGGAAATTCGTTTATTAGAAGGAGATCAGAGATGAGCAGACCGGCGACTACGCTCACCACGGCCGCTCCGGCGCTATATTCGCCCGCCTGAGTAACATATGTTCCCAGCACCATCAAGCCAAACCCCAGCCCAGGACCTATGATTTCGGTAATGCCAGGAAGTTTTGTAAGATAAGGTGTATATAGAAAAACGACCAGCACGCCAATGACGCCGACGGGGACTATCATCCATTTATATACCGTTATGAAATAGATGCCGATGGCGGCGGTTATCGCCAGACAGGTCAGCCCGAATATCAATACCTTCTTCGGATTGAGCTTGCCCGACGGCAGGATGCCGCTGCCGCCGGAGAACGGCGTAGGCTTCGTATTGAAATCGATGCCTGTCTTATAATCCGAATATTCGTTGAGAACATTTACCGCAATGTGGGCGAACAGCGCGCCGACGAACGCCAGAGCAAAATACAAAGGCTTAAAAGTATAGTCTTCAAATAACGACACGGCAACACCAGTAAATACGCACACCGGCACGAGGAGCAAGAAGCTCGGCCTAGTTTGCATAAACCATGTCTTCAAGTTTCCCATCTGTCTCTTCCCTTTGTGAGTTTTACCTTTGCCTTCCCCTTAATGAAGTCTTGGTCTCACCCACCTTAACCTCATCTCCAATGTTGGCCCCTAAGTACCTTGCCGCACTGCCCTTCTGTACCGATACCTCCAGCCTTCCGTCCGATCCGAAGATAGCCAACAGCTCCTCTTCATCCTCATAAGAAGTGCTCACATCATCGATGATATGCCCGAATACTTCTATAAAAACCCGCCCTTTAGGCATGTCGGATTTCAAGATATCGGTGATAAGGTTACCAAAATGATCTATATGAATCACCTTGCCGATCAGAGTCCCATCCTCATGGTGGTGTGGACGCGAGAGCGTTACACCCGACAAAGCCGTTATTGCTGAACCAAGCTCGTGCGGCGGAACACCGAGGGATAAATGGGCTGCGACGGGAGCGAATATGTCGCGCCCGTGAAACGTGTGGCTCACCGGTTGCAGCCAGTAGTGCGAGTTGGTCAACTCGAAGGCGTGCATCTTGTGTGCAGACTGCGACGCCACGTAGCCGAAAACGCCGTTATCTGGCCCGACGTAATACGACTTGGGTCCGACCAGAAGCACCGCCCTTCGCTTTGTGCCGACCCCGGGATCGATAACCGCTATATGAATTGTGCCCTCGGGGAAGTAACCCGCCGCAGTGCTCAGAATGTACGCCGCCTGCGTGATATTCTGCGGCCGCACGGTGTGACAGATATCGACTATCGCAGCCTTGGGATTGATGCTCAGGATGACGCCCTTCATAACGGCGACATAGGCGTCATCGGTGCCGAAATCGGTAGTAAGAGTTATAACCGTCATTCCGTTAATCAACCTGAACAGCAAATATCGAGATAAGCACGAATATGGCCATCATGATTATCGTGAAGCGAAACAGCGTCTTCTCTATCCCGCGTTTCGTTCGATACACACCTGTCTGCTGTCCGAATATACCTCCCAGGCCACCACCTCTCACCTGAAGTAGTAATGCAATGATAAGTACGATTGCTACTACCAATTGAGCGATTTCAAGATATGTCTTCATACTCAGCTCTCCAACCTCTCCCTTAATAATTTATTTACAAGAGCGGGATTTGCCCGCCCTTTCGTTAACCTCATAATCTGCCCTACCAGAAAACTCTGCGCCTTTTCTTTTCCTTTTTTGAAGTCAGCCACAGGCTGTGGATTCTCGGCAATAACTCTATCTATTATATCCTCGATTTCTCTGGTATTGCTTATCTGTGAGAGCCCCTTTTCGGCAATTATCTTATCGGCACTCTTTCCTGTGTTAAACATATCCTCGAAGACAGCCTTAGCCATCGACCCGCTTAGCACTCCACTATCTATTAACTCCAGCATATCCACAAGGTGTTTGGGTTTTATCTTCGTTTCTTCAATATCGATATTATTCGAATTGAGCAGTCGAAACAGCTCTCCCGTCATCCAGTTGCTCATAGCCTTCGCCTGTTTCTTACCGCTCTTGCTTGGGCTCAAATCCACGCACTGCTCAAAAAAGTCAGCCATCGGCTTTGAGCTGATGAGCAAGCCAGCGTCATATTCCGATAGCCCATACTCGGCGATGAACCTGTCCCGCTTTACAACGGGAAGTTCTGGTTGCCTTGACTTAATCTCATCCACCCACTCCCTGCTAAAAGATAACGGGGGCAGGTCAGGCTCGGGAAAGTAGCGATAATCATGAGCGTATTCCTTGCTGCGCTGAGAAACGGTTATCCCTTGATCATCTACCCATCCGCGAGTCTCCTGCACCAACCTCTCACCGCTCTCGACCGCCTGACGCTGGCGTTTTTCCTCAAATTCCAAAGCGCAAAATACCGCCTTGAAACTGTTCATGTTTTTTATTTCCACTTTGACCGATAACGGCTCCCCAGGCTTGCGTATACTGATATTGGCATCGCAGCGAAAGCTGCCCTCCTCCATGTTACCGCTGGAAACACCAAGGAACTGCAGAACCGCACGGAGACCAGTAAGATACTGCCGTGCCTCTTCAGGAGACCGCATATCGGGTTCGCTCACTATCTCCATCAGCGGAGTGCCGGCCCGATTAACATCGACAAGGCTGAACGATTCTCCACCTGATCCATCGCGATGTGTCAACTTAGCAGTATCTTCCTCAAGATGAACCCTGGTGATACCTATCTTCTTGCTCTCCCCATTTATTTCTATATCCATCCATCCACCGACACCGATCGGAGCATCGTACTGTGATATCTGATACCCCTTCATTAAATCCGGATAAGAATAGTTCTTTCGATCGAACTTGGAATACTCAGGTATATCACAATTCAATGCCAAGGCCGTCATTGCAGTGTATTCAAGAGCCTTCTTATTTATCACCGGTAGAACACCGGGCATACCAAGACATACAGGGCAAACATGGGTATTAGGTGTAGCACTCGAATAATCCGCATTGCAACTGCAGAACATCTTGCTTTTGGTGAGCAATTGCGAATGGACCTCCAGCCCAATAACCGTTTCGTATTCCATACGTGGGTAGTATAACAACCTTTTAATGATGGAGCAAGTTGTTTTAAATCATATATTTACAGCTATTGCACAGTTATCTAATTAACTTATGTTAAGTATTAGAAAAACCTTGACAATATATCCAGCCTGCTGGTATCTTTTGCTGGAGCGTATCGTGGACCAATATTTATTAGACCATGGCATTACACATCCCCTAATAGTTTTCATCCTCTCTATCATTCCCATATCAGAGTTACGCGGCGCCCTGCTGGTCGCCATCCCTGTCTATCATATGGAATGGTATGTCGCATTACCTATAGCAGTAATTGGAAACTTACTACCAATACCATTTGTCTTTTTCTTCATCGAACGCATAAGACGTTTATTTACAAAGATGGGTATTTTAGGAGTCTGGACTGAGAAATTTATGGCGAGAACCTCTCGTCGCACTGACTTAATCCAAAAATACGGTAAGTTAGGGCTTGCTATTTTCGTTGCAATACCATTGCCGCTAACCGGAGCATGGACAGGCATAATCGCAGCTTACCTTTTAGGTATGAGATTCAGAGACGCCTTTCCTGCCATTATCGCTGGTGTATTAGTAGCCGGGATCATCGTCACCGTATTTTGCTTACTTGAGTGGACCGGGGCTATTATTGCAGGAGTTATACTGTTTGTAGCGATTGCCTTCTGGCTATGGCCTCGTGGGAACAGAAAACATTGAATAAATGCTAATCATCACTCCAGGCGTCTTCTCCTATCAAAGGTACAAAACGACATGATGTCAATTGCTTTACTTCTATATCCTTATCACGTTTAATTACACGAAGCAGTGTCTGTTCCCAGCGAGAGCCCACAGGTATCACAAGCCTTCCCGCTATCTTTAATTGATCGATCAGAGTCTGCGGAATATTAGGTGCTGCCGCAGTTACAAGTATCGCATCATATGGGGACTCATCCGGCCACCCGAGCACCTCCAATGCTACATGAAACGATATATTCCTGTAACCTATATTCTTAAGGATAGTTTCCGCTGATCTAGATAAGTTTGGTAATCGCTCAACTGTAAACACTTGTCCAGCTAACTCTGCAAGAATGGCTGCTTGATAACCGCTACCAGTACCCAATTCCAGAACTTTGCTCTCATCATCTAATTCCAAGGCCTGTGTCATCAGCGCAACTATAAAAGGCTGCGATATCGTCTGACCCTCCCCTATTGGCAGAGGTCGGTCATCATAAGCATAAGCATAGTTCATAGCAGGTACAAACAGCTCCCGAGGCACCCGCCACATCGCATCAAGGACACGCTCGTCGCTAATATCACGGCGCAGTCTCCTGAATAATTCCTCTTTATTCCTTGTCAGATCCATCGACTTAACAATAAAGTAGCCTTCTACTGCAATCTATCACAATACAAAGATATCATCAAGCTTAGTACTATCTGATATAAAGCGATAATATATCGCGTTGACTATGTATGCACCGCCTGAGATAATTCATGCGGAGGATATATCATGAACTGGAACACCAAAATAACCGAAATGCTGGGATGTAAATACCCCATCATCGAAGGAGCGTTCGGCGGCTTCGGCACATCGGCACTTGCCGCCCCAGTATCCGCTGCCGACGGCTTCGGCATGATAACCGCCAGTGCATTGAAAACACCGGAGCGGCTCAGAGAAGATATCCGTAAAGCGAAATCGATGACCAATAAACCATTCGGCGTTAATCTATCGGTAGGTGCAAGCTCTTCTATTAACGAGATGCTCGAAGTCGCGCTCGATGAAAATGTATCTGCTATTTTCACCGCTGTCTACCGCGCCGACGATATAGGCAAGCGCGTACATGAGGCAGGACGTATATGGATTCACAAGGTAGCAACTGTTAGACACGCCGTGGCCGCTGAGCGCCACGGAGCCGATGCCATCATTATTGTAGGAATGGAGGGAACCGGATTTAAAAGCGTGGAGCAGTTGCCGACCCTCATCAGCATTACCAATGCCATAAAAATGATAAAAGTTCCCCTTATCGCTGCAGGCGGCATAGGAGATGCTCGCGGCTTACTGGCTGCTTTGGGCATGGGTGCCGAGGCCATCTATATGGGCACTCGATTCATGGCCACTACTGAATGCCCGATATCGCCGCGCTATAAGCAGAAGCTCGTCGAGGCGCAGCCGTGGGACCCCAAGGTGCGCGACCGCATCCTCAACGTGACCAGAAACGAGAAGTACGAAGAAATATTAAAGCTAAAGGGCAAGATGCCACAGGACGAATGGCTCAAAATGGTAGAGCAGCATTCATTTAAACGTTCATCAGAGCTTAATATCGACTGGCAGAAGGATTACGACGAAGAAGTGGCGACACATGTCACCGGCGGTTCGCTAGCTGTGGGCGTAATCGATAGCGTAGTCAGCTGCAAAGAGCTGATAGACACAATTATACGTGAGGCTGAGTCGATACTTGCCAAAGAAGGCAACATCGGCAAGCTTATACGATAACATTTCTTGCCTTATAAATAGGGCAGAGAGCGAGGTCGACAAAATGTGCGATAACGAAGAACTCGAACTAAGGATTGGCGTTATTGAGGATATCGAAGCGATTAAAAAACTGAAGGCAAGATACTGGCGTTGTGTCGACAACAAGCTATGGGACGAACTGCGCGAGTGTTTCACCGAGGACGCAACATTGGAATACGGGACGGACAATCCCAAGGGAAGGGAAGCCATCATCGAGTTTCTGAAAAACAGCACCGGGAATAAGAAAATTGTAACTATTCATCAAGGCCACAACCCGGAGATTGAGATAACCGGAGACGGAACTGCCAAAGGTATTTGGGCATTGCACGACTACCTGGTATTCGGATCGAGGATGTCGATAAACGGGTGGGGATACTACTATGATGAATACGCGAAGGTTAATGGCCAGTGGCGGAAAAAGAGCACCAAGATAACCCGTCTGCGTGAGGAGTGGAATACTGTCAAATAACAAAGTATTCTAATTGATAGCTGATCTAAAAGATGTCGATAAAAGAATTGCTGTGTTATATGAACAATAATATTTATTATAAATATTATAAATTCTCTTTCAATCTCTCAGCAAGCGAACGCGTCATCCCTGGAACTGCCGCGATATCGTTAATATCGGCTCCCCGTATCGCTTTTACCGACCCAAACTTCCTGAGTAATGCTTTCTTCCGCTTAGGGCCTATACCGGCCACATCATCCAGTATAGACTTAGTCGATTCGCGATCGCGTACTTTCTGATGATATCCTAAAGCGAAACGGTGAGCTTCGTCACGGATGCGCTGCACAAGATGCAACGCCTCGGAATCACGCTGTAGAATTATAGGCTCTTCCATCCCTGATAAAAATATTTCCTCATTTTCCTTAGCGATGCTGGCAACGGGTATGTAGTTCACCTCCAGATCACTCATCTCATCCAGAGCCGCATTTAAATGTCCCTTACCTCCATCTATCATTACCAGGTCCGGAACCAACCCCCAGGCACCTTCAGCCTGGCCTACTTTACTGAAACGTCGTCTCAGAATCTCATGCATCATAGCGTAATCATCTATTCCCTCGATGGTTTTGATGCGGAAACGTCTGTAGTGAGCCTTCTTCGGCTGTCCGTCCTCAAAGACGATCATACTGCCAACAGCCGCTTTACCCTGAATATTCGAGATATCATAACATTCAATCCGATTTGGTATACCAGGCAGTTGCAGCGTCTGCTTCAATGATTCCAGCGAGGATTCCACTTTGTCCGTATCTGAAAGATGCTTAACAATTACCTGCTCAATCCCCAAAACAGCATTTTCAACAACCATGTCTACCAGTTTTTTCTTTTCACCGCGGAAAGGAACATACAGCCTTACTTTTGAACCTCGTCTGCCGGAGAGCCATTCCTCCAAAACAAAAAAGTCATCCGGTTGATATTGCAGGAGTATTAAAGGTGGTATATAAGATGCCGAGCTATAGAACTGATTGAGAAAGCTTGCCATTATTTTACCGGTGTCCTCGTCCTGCACCCCCTGCACAATAAAATTGTCCCTCTCGACAAGCTTTCCTTCCCTTATAAAGAAGACCTCTACATACGCTTGATCATGGTCTTTGGCAAATGCTATGACATCCTGATCGTCTCCCTCAGCAGCAGATACCTTTTGATGTTCTGTGACCATCTCAACCGATCGTATCTGATCACGCAACACTGCTGCACGCTCATAATCCATACAACCCGCTGCCGATGCCATCTCCAGGCGCAATTCTCTTAAAACGCCCTCCCGTTTGCCTTCCAAAAACATTATTACCTGATTTATGATCGTCCTGTATTCGTCCTCAGATACATCTCCCACACATGGGCCACAACAACGATGAATATAATATTCCAAACACGGCCTTTTATCTTTCCCTGTTATAGTACGTTTGCAAGAGCGGAAGGGGAAAAGTTGCTTTAATAGGTTCAGAGTCCTTCTAACAGATTGAGCGCTTGCGTATGGCCCAAAATAGCGTGAGCCATCTTTTTCCAAATGCCTGGTAACGTAAATCCTTGACCAGTCATCCTGAATGTTTATCTTGAGGTACGGATATGTCTTATCATCCTTGAGGCGCACATTATATCGAGGCCTATACTTTTTAATCAGGTTACACTCAAGGATCAATGCCTCTTGTTCCGAATCTGTGACAATAAATTCGAAATCATCTATGTAGGAGAGCATCCTTAGCTGTTTATGAGATAGTCCCTCTTGCGTACCGAAGTAGCTTCTTACCCTGCTGCGGAGGTTGGTAGCTTTACCAACATAAACTACGCTACCTGAACCATCTTTGAAAAGATATACACCAGGTTTTTGAGGCAATGCATCAAGCTGCTTTTGCAAGCGCTTTATGTCCATGAGCTACTTTCCTGAATTAGAGCACAAATGCGAGAATAATTAGGATGACTATAAGAGGGGCTGCAATTATAGCAATCTTGCGCAAATCTCGAATAACGTACTGGTATCGGTTTTCATCCAATTGAATTAATTGAGAAGACCTCGTCGAAACAGCAGGTGCGGATGATTGAGAAATATTAGAGCTGACACTCGATGCATTAACCACAACATCGAGTGGAGCGGTCGTACCAGATGATTCGGAATGCTTCTCAGTAGACTGAGACTTCTTCTTCCTTTTTCTTTCCCTGCTAATTGCTGCCTGCCTTGAGGCAATCTGATGAGACCTTTTTGTCATTCTAACTCACCTTAACTACATTTCCATTATCTACTTGACATGTTACAGGCGTATTCATCCTTTTAAAAGCGAAGTCTATGCTGACCTGACACTTTAAATCTAATTTCTTTTCCTGCCCCTTTATATTGATAACAAGAACCGGGCCATTCACACCATCCCTTACCCCAATCAAAATTCCTCTAATAGTTTCGCTTGCCATATAACTCCTTCAATCACTATTTGTTACTGCTCAGCTCTTGGATGCGCCTTATCATAGGCATGCCGAACATGTTCGCTTGTCAGATGCGTATATATTTGTGTCGAAGATATATTAGCATGACCGAGAAGTTCCTGAACCGCTCTCAAGTCTGCGCCACCACTCAATATATGTGTTGCGAAGCTGTGCCTCAGAGTATGCGGCGTCACTACCTTCTTTATTCCAGCAGCCTTAGCATGACCTTTTAATATCAGCCAGAATCCCTGCCTTGTTAATCGGTCTCCCCGTCTATTTAAAAACAGCGCCTGTTCTTCCTTGCCTTTTAAAAGGTGCGGACGTGCCTCTGAGATGTATTCTTTAACACTGCGAACTGCTCTATCATGTATAGGGATAATTCGCTCCTTGGAACCTTTACCCAGACAACGTACAAAACCAGCCTTGAGATTTATATCATTGACATTCAAATCAATGAGCTCCGAAACCCTCATCCCGCTCGCGTAAAGCAATTCAAGCATAGCCACATCCCTCATCGCTTCAGGTGTGGAAGACTTTGCCGGCTCGGCTAACAGTACATCAATCTCCGTTAATGACAGAGGCTTCGGCAGTGACTTATTCACCTTTGGTGAACTGATATTCTCGGTAGGATCATTTTGAATCTTTTTTTCAGCAACTAAAAATGCAAAGAATGACTTTACTGCCGCTACCTTCCTAGCAACAGTTGCCGATGCATAGTTTCTATCCTTCAAATCGATTATATAATTAATTAGTAAATTCCGGTCTACCGATAACCATTCTGCTTTGAATCCTTTTGCAGACGCCATCCCCTCAATAAAATCATTTAATTGATCCAAATCATTTCTGTAAGCCCCGACAGTATTAGCTGAAAAGCCTTTCTCAACAGCCAAGTAATTCATAAAGGCATTGATTAGATCCCTCATTCATTGCTCCTTTGGCAATTTATAGTGAAGCCATTTTAACATAATGTTAGTAAAAATGCACTAGCCGAAGTTACAAATAGCTTTGATACTTTAGATATCAATTGGAGGGGACAAAATCGATTATGTTTAGCTGAAGAGAGGCTCTGCCACGCCATTCGTTGATCTGAAGATTAAACACAATATCAATTCGAGGAGTTACCTCTTTCACAAATCTTCCCATTTTAAAAGCAATCCCATCCCATTTAGCTTTACTATCGCTTAATTTAAACTTCAGATGATCACCGCTATTACCTACACATTTACAGTCATCAACGATAATATTGCGTGCTAAAAAAGTCGGATATGGATTCGCCGAACCAAATGGCGCCAACTGCTCAATCATTTTAAAAGTATTCCCCTGCAGTTCGGATAGAAGAACCTCGGCATCAATTGAAATATGAGGCTGAATTTTAAATAGATCCATCTGTTCTGTAATTCGCTCAGTCAACCTCATACGCAGTTCGCTTAATTTATCGGTAGCAATGGTAAATCCTGCCGCCATAGGGTGTCCCCCATACCGGTGTAGAATATCACCACAATCAACTAATGCATCAATAATACTAACCTCAGGTACGCTCCTGGCGCTGCCCTTTGTCCATTCACTCCCCTGCTCAAACACTACAACCGGACGGTAGAACTCTTCAGCTAATTTGCCAGCCACCACTCCGACGACTCCGCTATGAAAATCATGCCCACCTACCATGATCAGCGGAGAATCGATACGATCTTCGGTAATCTGCTCTTTAGCCTTAGTAATTAAAACTTCGGTCAGACGTTGACGCTCACTATTTTTTCTCTCAAGTGAAATAGCAAGATGTCGTGCTTCCTCTTCCGAATCAGTAGATAGTAGTTTCAATCCGATACCTGCATGGTCAAGGCGGCCAGCTGCATTGAGTCTAGGGGCTAATACCCATGATATGACATCGGTATCAATAGCCGATACAGGTATGCCTGCACATTTAGCTAGTTCCTTAATTCCTACTCGCTTTGTCTTATGTAATACCTCGAGCCCTCGTTTTACTAAATATCTATTTTCACCCAGGAGTGAAACCATATCCGCGACAGTACCTAAAGCCACGAGGTCTAAAAACGGTTCAACCTTGTTCTCCGACTTTAATGTACTGGTAAGCGCCTGTAGAAGTTTATAAGAAACACCTACTCCAGCAAGATCGTTAAACGGATAACGGGAATCGTTACGTTTTGGATCGATTACTGCAACGGCCGGAGGAATCTCTGACGGGACGTTATGATGATCTGTCACCACAACATCCATACCGATTCTATTTGCTTCAACAACCTCAGGAACAGCGCTGACACCGCAATCGGCAGTGATCAATAAACTTATCCCCTGCCCCGACAAGTACGATATGGCAAAATTATTTAGCCCGTATCCCTCATCACCGCGATGCGGGATATACGAAACCACATTTGCTCCAAGCGATTTGAGTCCTTCGTGTAATAGCGTTGTAGCAGTAATGCCATCAGCATCAAAATCGCCATATACGGCTATCTTTTCCTCGGATTGTAAAGCGATCCGTATCCTCTCTACCGCATCATCTATATCCGGAAGAAGAAAGGGATCATTTTGTAAACGCTCATCCACTGCTAAAAAGGACTCGATCGACTCATTTGTACGGATATTTCTGTTATAAAGCAATTGGACAATCAGTGGTGAGATAGGTATTTTGGCTTTGTAAGTAATTTGATACAGTTGTTCTTCTGATATCTTGGGAAACACCTGCCAGCAGCTGCGTTTCACGCTCTCCCCTCGTATCTGCGGAAGATTAACGTTGAGTTATGGCCACCAAAACCAAAGACATTGGATAATGCCGTCGATACCGTTACTCTTCGTGCTGTATTAGGCACATAGTCTAGGTCACATTCTGGATCAGGCGTTGTCAGGTTAACAGTCGGTGGAATTATGCCATTCTGTATAGCGAGGATGCATACCGCCGCTTCCAGCGAACCTGCTGCGCCAAGCAGGTGACCCGTCATCGATTTTGTAGAGCTAATAGGAACATTGTATGCTTCTTTCTCAAAAACGCTTTTAATAGCCATAGTTTCATTTTTATCATTTAAAGGTGTGGAGGTGCCGTGCGCATTAATATAGTTGATCTCGCCTGGTTTCATGCCCGCCTCTTTGAGAGCAGCTTTCATCGCCCTCGCCCCCCCCTCACCACCATTGGCCGGCTGCGTGACATGGAATGCATCACTTGTAGCGCCATACCCTACGAGTTCCGCCAGTATTGTTGCACCCCTCCTCTCGGCATGCTCAAGGCTTTCCAGAACAAGCACCGCCGCCCCCTCGCCGATGATAAAGCCGTCCCGCTCCGCATCAAACGGCCTTGATGCCTTCTTGGGCTCATTATTCCTGGTGGAAAGAGCGCGGGCGGAGTTAAAGCCTGCGACGGCGATCGGTGTTATAACCGACTCGGCACCACCGGCCACCATAACCGTTGTTTCTCCCCTTTTAATAATCTCGTAGGCCTCACCTATAGCGTCGGAGCCGCTGGCACAAGCCGAAGCCGTACAAAAGTTCGGCCCCTTAGCACCTAACATTATCGAAACCTGCCCTGCAGCCATATCCGGTATCATCATCGGGATAAGGAAAGGGCTGACCCTGTCCGCTCCTTTTTCCCGCAACACGTCATACTGGTTTAACAGCGTATTCAAACCGCCTAGCCCGACTCCAATTATTACACCCGCTTCCTGAGATGGAATATCTTTTATACCAGCTTGCTTAACTGCCTGAAGCGCAGCAACAGCAGCAAACTGAACAAATCGATCCATATGCCTGGATTCCTTGCGATCTAAATATTGCGTCGGATCGAATCCTTTTACCTCCGCAGCGATCTTAGTCTCTGTAATCGCAGGGTCATATTGTGTTATATAATCAACGCCTGATTCACCGTTTATTAATTTCTGCCACGTCGAAGAAACATCGAGACCCAATGGAGTTACCATTCCCATACCTGTGACTACTACTCGATTATTCAATTAAACGATCCCCCTCTTTAGATATCATATAAATGAATTAACGGGCTATAGCCATAGTTTATATTCCGTTATGGAACACACGCTGAATATAATAACATATAATAACATAAGTTAAATCGCAGTCAAATCAATAGCACAATCGCCTATCAATATATGGAAACCGTTAAATAAGAGGTGTCCTTCCGCGGAATCCTTCCCGAAATGGGAAGGACCAAGAGTGGGGGATATCAGGGGGTTGACCATCACTTAATCAGAGATTTCTATGGTATCATTTAGCCATGAAACACCCGGCGAACCCGACAACCACCGTCTCTATCGAAACTCTGGGATGCAAACTGAACCAGGCAGAAAGCGAATCCCTCGCGTTGCAGCTTACAGAAATGGGATACAAACTGGTATCGCCCTCTGAAGCTGCTAATATATACATCCTCAATACATGCACCGTAACCCACATAGCCGACCGCAAGTCGCGTTACCTGCTGAGGCTGGCACGACGCCGCAACCCCCATGCAACTATCATCGCTATCGGCTGCTATGCCGACCGCGCCGCTGGGGAACTCGACAAACTGAAATGTGCCGACCTTATCCTTTGCAATAATTACAAAAAGAACCTGCTGGAAATCCTTGACCTAAAGCGACAGGAAACACCAAAAGACACATACGACGTAGATGCCCTCCGTACTCGCAGCATGGTAAAAATACAGGAGGGATGCGATCATTTCTGTTCCTACTGTATCGTGCCATACATCCGAGGTCATGAGCGAAGTCTGCCCTCAGGTGAGATAATCGACGAAATAAACTCCAGAGTAAGAATGGGTTTTAAAGAGATAGTGCTTACCGGCACCAAGATCGGTTCCTATCACCCAAGCCTTGAGTTATTAATAAAACTCATCCTCGACCAGACGGATGTTCAGCGAATTCGTCTATCTTCACTTCAGCCTAAGGACATTACCGATGGTCTCCTCGACCTGTGGAACGATGCAAGGCTCTGCCGCCATCTGCATCTACCTTTACAAAGCGGCAGCGATTCCGTTCTCAAGCGCATGAACCGCCCATACAACACATCCAATTACGAATCTGCCGTAAAGCGTATCAGGAAGTCTATACTCAAAGTATCGATTACCACGGACATCATCGTTGGTTTCCCCGGAGAGACGGACGATGAGTTCAAAGAGAGCTATCGTTTCTGCCAGCATATATCGTTCGCAAACCTGCATGTATTCTCATACTCGGAGAGACCAGAGACAGCTGCTGCTGCGATGCCAGATCAGATAAACGAACGCATTAAGAAAGAACGTAGCAAAAGGATGCTGAAGCTGGCACGAGATAGCGCTACCCACTTCAGCCGACAGTTCTGCGGCACGACGATGCCTGTGCTGTGGGAAAGCGAAATATCACCGGGCGTCTGGGACGGGCTTACGGATAACTACATTCGAGTGATGACACATAGCAGCAAATCGCTGAAAAACGAGATCGTCGACGCCAGATTAAGCGATAGCTACAACAAATCATTCAAGTGTATTGAGACGATGCTGGTATCATAAGAAGGCGTGGAACGATCTCGGATGTATTCTCACATCCCAGCTACCATCCAAATGAATCCGCGCGGCACCCTCCAGATATAACATCAGCTTGACAGAAAGCACCCAAAAACGGTATCTTTTATACGAACGTCTACAAGAAAGGAGCGTTAGATGGTCGGTATCACAGCTTATGGCGCCTACATCCCCTGGCATCGCATCAACCGAATGACCATATACTGGACTATCGGTTTTATTAACCAAGCGACTATAACGCCAGGCGAAAAGGCAGTAGCTAACTATGACGAAGACAGCCTCAGCATGGCCGTCAATGCGGGAATGGACTGCTTGACGGGCATCGACCGAAGCAAGATCGACGGCCTTTATTTGGCAACAACAACTGCACCGTACAAAGAAAGGCAGAATGCCGGCATAATCTCAACCGCACTCGACCTCAAATCAACGGCACGCTCTGCCGACTTTACCGCCTCGGTAAAGGCCGGAACGACCGCAGTTCTCGCCGCTTGCGACGCAGTCAAGGCGGAAACAGCAAATAGCATCTTGGTCTGTTCTTCGGATTGCAGGTTGGGGCCTGCTGGAAGCTTCCAAGAGGAGAATTACGGTGACGCCGCGGCAGCCATACTCATCGGCAATAAAAATGTAATTGCCAACCTTATTGGAACCCACTCCATTACTTACGATTTTGTCGATCAATGGCGCATTGAAGGCGAGAAGTACAACCGCATCTGGGAGGACCGATGGGTGCGCGATGAAGGCTATGGCAAGTTCGTTGCCGAGGCCATCGGCGGATTGATGAAGAAGTACAGCCTCGCACCAAAGGATGTTGCTAAAGTATGCTTCCCAGGCGTGTACCATCGGCAGCATCCCACTATCGGCAAACAGCTCGGATTCAAGCCCGAGCAGTTGCAGGATCACATGTTCACCACAGTCGGCCTGACCGGCTCTTCCAACCCGCTGCTCATACTTGTGGCAGCGCTGGAAGATGCCAAGCCCGGCGATAAGATAATAGTAGCCAGTTATGGCAACGGCGGCGACGTGCTGCTGTTCGAAGTAACGCCTGAGATCACGAAACTCGCCCCGCGCAAGGGTGTCAAGAAACATATGGCACATAAGACAGAGCTCAAGAGCTACGAGAAGATGGTTACTTTCCGTAACGTGATCAACATCGATGTCGCCGGCCGCGGCGAGGAGTTTTTCAAAACGTCAGCCACGATATTGTGGCGGGACCGCAAAAAGCTATATGGCCTGGTCGGCACAAAATGCAAGGCCTGTGGCACACCGCAATGGCCGCCGCAGCGAGTCTGCATCAATCCTAAATGTAAAGTTATCGATCAGATGGAAGAGTACCGCTTCTCCGACAGGAAAGGGAAGCTGTTCACCTACACCGGCGACAACCTGGCATTCACCCCGACCCCGCCGGAACTTTACGGCATGATCGATTTCGACGGTGGCGGACGCGCGATGTTCAACCTCAGCGACTGCACCCTCGAAGAGCTCAAGGTTAATATGCCTGTAGAAATGACGTTCCGCAAGAGATGGGAAGCCCCCGGCTACGTCGGCTATGGCTGGAAAGGAACCCCTGTACAGGGGTAAAGGAGACGCTAAATGGCAGAGGGCATTAAAGATAAAGTTGCAATAATCGGAATGGGCTGCACCAAGTTCGGTGAGCTGTGGGATAAGAGCGGGCCCGATCTAATAATCGACGCCTATCAAGAATGCATGCAGGACGCCGGAATTGAGATGAAGGACATTGACGCTGCATGGTACTCCACCCTTTATCCAATGCAGGGCCTCAGCGGAATACAGCTTGCCCAGACCTTGCACCTTCCGTATCTACCGGTAACCCACGTCGAGAACCTGTGCGCCAGCGGCACCGAGGCGGTACGCGGCGCTACATACGCATTAGCATCCGGAGCAATCGATGTCGCCCTGTGCGTCGGCATGGAAAAGCTGAAGGATGTTGGATACGGCGGACTTCCGGATATGAGACCGCCTCACGAGCAGTACTGGGCGCCTAATGCATCCGGACCTGGAGTCTATGCCATGATGGCCACCAGGTACTTTGCCGTGTACAGCCTCTCCCCTGAGGAAGGCAAGAAGATGCTTGCCAGAGTCAGCTGGAAGAGCCATCAGAATGGAGCTAAGCATCCTAAGGCACACTTGAAAAAGGCTATTGAACTCGATGCTATCATAAATGCGCCGATAATCGCATGGCCGCTAGGGCTGTTCGACTGTTGCGGCGTGAGCGACGGTGCCGCTGCAGCTGTACTGGTACGGGCGAAGGATGCCAAGAAGTATCGCAGCGACCCTGTCCTCATCAAGGGCTGCACTATCGCGGCGGCATCCGGCGAGGATATGTGGTATACGGATTACGACTATGCACACGCCGAGACCGGCTTCCGCGCCGGACAGCGGGTCTACAAAGAGGCCGGCATCAAGAACCCGCGCGAGGAGATCAGCCTGGCAGAGGTTCACGACTGCTTCTCCATCACCGAGGCAGTGACGATGGAAGACCTGCAATTCAGCCCGCGCGGCAAGGTCAAAGAAGATATCGAGTCAGGATTCTTTGATCTCAATGGCAAGCTGCCTGTACAGCCAGACGGAGGACTGAAGTGCTTCGGCCATCCCATCGGAGCATCCGGCCTCAGAATGATGTATGAATGCTACAAGCAGCTTCAGGGCAAGGCTGGCGACCGACAGGTAAAGAATCCCAAGCTGGCGCTGACTCATAACATGGGTGGATATCCTCCATGGAGCGTAGTCGGTGTCGCAGTAGTGGGCACCTAAAGTATTAACAGGAGGGCTCGGTGATAACATCGAGCCCTCTTTTCTTTCCTTAAATAGGATGTACTCTGTCGGAATCCTGTCACTTCGATGAAAACAAAACTGCCCACAGTATCGGGGCGAATTGCTATTTGCCCCTGTCGCTCTACGTAAAAAAGGGGGGCAGGATTCTTCCTGCTGGGGTTTTAGGGGTATCCTCTATCCTCTACAAATATCCCCCAAGACTGGGGGACATAGGGGGTTGATTAACACTTTGATGGAAACAACAATCAACAAAACCAGACTTTCCCTTATAAAAGGTGACATCACCAGACAAGCTACAGACGCCATCGTCAACGCAGCTAATTCCAGCCTCATGGGCGGCGGTGGAGTCGATGGAGCGATCCATCGTGCAGGAGGGCCTGCCATCCTTGATGAATGTAAACAAATCGTCGCAAAAACAGGCCGGCTATCGACAGGACAAGCCATCATCACTACGGGTGGGAATCTAGCAGCAAAGTACGTTATCCACACCGTCGGGCCGATATGGAATGGCGGCAAGAACAATGAGCCAAAACTTTTGGCAAGCGCCTATCGTGAGAGCCTAAAGGTAGCAGTTAAGAATAACCTCAAGACCATCTCCTTCCCATCGATAAGCACAGGAGCTTACCGATATCCAGTTGAACTCGCTGCAAAGACAGCTCTGCAGACGGTGATCGACTTTCTTAAAAGCAACGACTCACTTGATGAAGTATGCTTTGTTCTATTTGATGAGTCGACCTACAACGCCTATGAACATGCTTTAAAAGATATTCACTTGCCATAGTACTAGGCTGGTGCTAAAATTGCGATGCAATTATGAAACGTCCCTGTAGCTCAGTAGGACAGAGCAACTGCCTTCTAAGCAGTGGGTCGAGAGTTCGAGTCTCTCCAGGGACGCCATTTTATTCCTGCGACAAAGCTGACTCCGACGGCCAAGAAACCACCCCAGAACCACCAGAAGACCCACTGCCTGAAGAAATCCTGGATTTTTTGCGTGGCAGAAAGCCTCTGCACGAATTAAGCTGTCAGTGCAGGGATTTCGAAGTGACTACTATTTCAGAAGCACTGACAGCCTATAAAATCTGCGCTCAGGCCGAGGGCAGATCACCGCGCACCATAGAATGGATAACATCCGGCATGCGCTACTTCTCCGATTTTCTCGGCACCGACAGAAACGTCTCTTCTATCAATGCCAACGACCTGAGGAGCTTCATAATCTACCTACAAGAACGCAAGAAATATAAAAAACACCCATATAATCATGTTCAGGACAATCTGATATCTCCTCAGTCCATCGAGACGTACTGCCGGGCCATCAGGGCCTTCTTCGGCTTTCTTAAAAGGGAAGAGCTCATAACAAGGAACCCGATGGAGAAGGTTAAGATACCCAAGGTCCCTAAAAAGGTTGTCCCTACCTTCTCCGACAAGAACCTGGAGGCAATGCTTTCAAAAATAAATACCAAATCCGGCCTCGGCCTCCGTGACTATGTAATAATGCTCGTACTTGTAGATACAGCCGCCAGGGTAAGCGAGATCGCAACCCTCAAGATGGAAGACGTAAACCTTGAAAATGGCTATCTGCGGGTCATGGGAAAAGGCGGTAAAGAAAGAGACATACCAATAGGGCGGAAAGTTTCTAAATCTCTTATGAAGTATAAACTCAAATACCGTGCTGAACTGGCCACCACTAACAACTTCTTTATTACCAGAGAAGGCAGGCCATTATCAATAGGCAGGATCGAGAGGATATGCAAGCACTATGGCCAGAAAGCAGGCCTGAGCAGGTGCTACCCGCATAAACTGAGGCATACCAGCTCCGTGCTATATCTAAGGAACGGAGGCGATCCTTTTTCCCTACAGAAGAAGCTCGGGCACACTTCACTACAGATGACTAGATATTACTGTGACTTAGCTGACTCCGATGTACGTGCACAGCATCTACGCTTTGGGGTTGCAGATAAACTCAAAATTTAGCAGTAGCAGGTCACGCAAACAATAGGGCCAGAGGTCAATGAGCGGAGTACAGCTGTCGGGTGCTTCCGTGGCATGCCTTCCTTGGTAGTGAGATCAACGGAGCTAATAACTATTTCAGAACTAACGGGGGAGCCATTGCATATGGTATAAGAGATGCCTCTGGTTCCAGGTCGCAGCATGATCTTTTTATCATCAGCAGGAACCGGGCCTTTGATTTCGTCCGGCCCGCAGTGGTATAAACAACGTCCGTCACGTTTCTCTATACCTAACACGTTACCACTGGAGACGTAGGATTGAAGCGTCCTTTCGCTGCAGCCGAAATACTCAGCGCGTTCGTCAATCCTATCTGATGCGTTTTTGAGTACGGGCTCATAGTTTTTGTTTGCCCGCTCGTAAAATATCTCCGAGCAAGCCCAATCGTTGTTGACCGAGGCGCTGACAGACTTCATTTCCATTATCATCACCTGTTATTATGTTAACATTTTTGTCTCATCCTGTAAATAACCAGCAGCACATCTCTCACCAGAATGTGGAATGCTGCACAATATGTACTGAATCATCGTTAACATATCCTGTCTTTTTTGTGAGGCCGAGAAGGCTTCTCTCTGCTCGTTAACAACTCTCCACCAGGTCAAGTCCATGAGCTTTAGTTCCATCTCACTAGCATGTAACCTTTCAGCTTGTTCGAGTAAGACCTTGACTTCCTTCATCATACAATTGGCAGCGATGTAATCCTCTTCATGTATACTCTGCCTCCACTTCTCAAATTTAGGAATAATTCGTTTGCGGATGAAGGCACTGCCAACCTCATGCGGTATATGCCGCGACGGCAACACAGGCGTCCCCCGCTCCGCATAGTCAATGTCGTAGCTCCGGCAGTTTGGGCAACGCCTGTTACTGGTCTGGAGTTTACGTGCCCTCCAAGAATACTTGCACCTATTACATAATGCCATCATATGCAGTCCCCCTTGCTGCTAGAATAATACCCGCTAATAGCGGGTAAAACCATGCAGAAATCCGAGGATTTTTTCAGCAAATGGTGAGGTTGTTAAGAATGTTCACCAAGAAATGAAAAGGACGAAATCTGATGTCTTGTTGGCTGATCTACAGCTTATAGGTAAATCTTCACGCTCAGATGAGATTGAACAAAACGATGTAAAGATTACTATATCGTTTGTCAATGCCTTGCCAGGGCCAGATGGCTATTCTCCTCCCAATTTGGATCGTAAGATACACCTCTTTTCAGTATTGCGTAAAGCATGGATAGAAGCTTACGGCCGACAG
>Ga0315282_10000071_pt1 | contig 195314 bp, 152 predicted proteins | sample YL17G07_20_MG_FD_203693 | JGI IMG/M metagenome (GOLD analysis project Ga0315282, IMG submission 203693) | Sediment microbial communities from Yellowstone Lake, YNP, Wyoming, USA - YL17G07_20 | ecosystem: Environmental > Aquatic > Freshwater > Lake > Sediment | place: USA: Wyoming | collected... | reverse complement strand
GGTGTTCAAGCGTGTGCCGGATCACCCGCTGCTAACGGGCATCAGCAGCGAGAACCTGTGGAACTGGCGCGGAGAGGCGACGATCCTCCCGCCACGCCTGAATTACAAGCCGAGCGCCAAGTTCTACGGTGCGCCTGGCATTGAATGGTGCGGCATCAACGTCCCGCACCTCTGGCGCTGCGGCAATCGGGGCAACGTAGCTTCCGTGCTGATCGAGAAGTCTGCACGCGGCAACTTCATGCCCATCCTCGACGGCGGCTTCAGCCTTCAGTACAGCCCGCTCATGGAATACCGCGAGGGCAAAGGCATGGTGCTCTTTTGCCAGATGGACGTGACAGGACGGGCTGAGGCGGACCCGGCGGCGGAGACGATTGTGCACAACATCCTTGAGTACGTCTCGACGTGGAAGCCGTCCCCCGTCCGCAAGGTCGTGTACGTCGGGGACCCCGTCGGCAAGAGCCATCTCGAACGTGCCGGGGTCTCCCCCGGCGCCTATGAGGGCGGGAAGCTTTCCCCCGACCAGGTCCTGGTCGTGGGATCCGGCGGAGGGCAGAGGCTTGCGGCAGACGCGTCTGCCATCGCCGACTTTCTGAAGGCGGGCGGGGATGTGCTGGCGGCCGGGCTCGACGAGCAAGAGGCAAACGCGTTCCTGCCGGGCAAGGTGGCCATGAAGAAGGCGGAGCACATTGCGGCGTACTTTGACCCCTTTGGCAGGGATTCCAGGCTGGCAGGGGTGAGCCCGGCGGACGTCCATAACCGTGATCCGAAGGAGTTGCCCTTGGTGTCCGGAGGAGCGAAGGTCTTCGGCGACGGCGTGTTGGCCGAGGCACAGGACGCCAATGTCGTCTTCTGCCAATTCGTGCCTTACGGGGTGGGCACAGCCCAGGGAGCGGAGACTTCCTTCGTGGCACAGGAAGAGGGCGCCATGGCAGTGGACGGAAAGAAGTGCGCCATGGTGGCGCTGGGCTTTGCGTCGGGCGCAACGTTCGGGCAGGAGGTCAAGGGAGGAGAGGCCGGCAAGACCTATACCTTTGCAGTTTTTGTCCAGGGCGTGGGCGCTCCCGTCACAATGCACCTGGAGGTGGAGCGCGCGGGCAGGCCCTGGGATCGGGCCGTGAAGGCCGCCGAGGTGGTGGTGCCAGCAGACCAGTGGACGGAAATCCATACCACCTTCAAGGTGGAAAAGCCATTCCCGGAAGGCTGGATGGCATACATCAGTTGTGGGCAGGCGGGCGCCCGCTTCAAGGCCGACATGTTCCGGCTCTACGAGGGGGAATATGTCCAGGGGAAATCCGCGGCGGCGATGGCAGGGCCTGGGGCGCCTCCGAACCTCTTCGTTAATCCGAGCTTCGAGGCAGGAACCAAGCCGTGGTCCTTCACCTACGAGGAACAGTACAACCTGAGGCGCACGTACCGTCGGTCGTCATTTCTCCTGACGCGCCTGCTGGCCAACATAGGCGCGGCCGGCTCAACGCCGCTGCTGGATCGCTTCCACAGTCCGGTGGACACAGCCAAAGCTGAGAAGCGGTGGCTGGATGGGCTCTACCTGGACACGCCGATAGAGTGGGATGACCCATACAGATTCTTCTGCTGGTAGCCGGAACCTTTGACGGCCAGGCGGCTGTCCTTTAGAATCTGACAGAGCAAACGCGCGTTCTGCGCGCTTGCTTTCGCCTTCTCTCCCTCCGCCTTTGTGAAACGGAGTCCCTGTTGAATGGTTGAGGCAATCCTGGGCGTCCCGGTCATCGTCAAGGTGCTGGGGGCGCTCGCAGCCATTCTCGTTGTCAACCGCTTTGTCAAGACTCTGGTTGTCTCCGTCGGAATAGGCGCCTTGACGCTGGGACTGTGGTCGGGCCATTCCGCATCCGGCATGCTCGCGGTCGCGTGGCACGGAATGTCATCCACCGGCAACTTGCTCCTGTTGCTGGTGGTGTTTCAGGTCATTGCGCTCAGCTCGCAAATGTCTGAGACGGGGGTGATGGACGAACTGGTGGCTGCGGTGCGTGCACTGGTCTCACAGAGGGCGGCGATGGCGGCGCTGCCAGCTGTCATCGGCCTGTTGCCCATGCCGGGCGGCGCGCTCTTCTCTGCGCCCCTTGTGGACAGTTGCGACGTAGAGCGCGGCGTTGCCCCGGCACTGAAGGCGCAGACCAATCACTGGTTCCGCCACGTCTGGGAGTATTGGTGGCCGCTCTACCCCGGCGTGCTGCTGGCTATGAAGCTGACCAGGCTTGAGGTCTGGCAGTTCATGATGATGGGCGTTCCGTTGAGCATATGCGCCATCGCGGCGGGCTACGTCTTCTTGCTGCGTCGCATCAGCCCTGAGGCCGGCGACGCAACCTCAGAGCGCCCGGCGGGATCGTGGACGCGCGGCATCCGCAGGCTGGCCTCGCTGGTCCTGCCCATAGCTCTCGTGATCGGCTGCTATGCTGCTGTGAGGCTGCTGTATGGGGGGGTGCGGTACGTCCGGCCCCAGGCGCCGGAGATGAACAGCTTCGTCCCGATGATCGTCGGGCTCTGCGTTGCGATGGCCGTCCTGCAATGGCAGCGGCCCCTCGGCGCCGCCAGGTGGGCTGGCATCCTGGTTTCCAGCAGGGCGTGGAGCATGGTGGCGATTGTCGTCATGGTTCTCGTCTACGGCGCGTTCGTGGAAGCCAGGCTCCCCGGTGGCGAGCCGCTGGTCAAGCTAATGCACAAGGAGATGGCGCAGTGGGGCATCCCGCTGACGGCGATCATCATCCTGCTGCCGCTCGTGAGCGGCCTGTCAATGGGCCTGTCCGCGGGGTTCGTTGGCGCCAGCTTCCCGATCGTGATGAGTCTGGTGGGTGACCAGCCTTCCTTGAGGACGTTGCTCTCGACCACCGTGCTAGCCTACGGCTTCGGCTATATGGGCATGCTGCTCTCGCCCGTGCACGTGTGCCTGATAGTCACCAGCGAGCACTTCCACATCGGCGTCCTGCGCAACGTGGCAGGGCTGCTGAAGCCCGCGGCAGTCATGCTCGTCATCACAGTCCTGGTGCACCTGGCATTGCGTTGAAGCGGCGCGCCTACTTCGCCAGGAGGGCGCCCTGGGGCTGCGCCGGAGAAGGCGCCTCTGCGGGCTTCGGCTTCTCAACCGGGAGTGCGATGACCTGTATGCGCCGCGATTCAATCATGTACTTCCCAAGCACTTCGAGGACGTCCGCCGCGCTGTAAGTGGTGTACTTCTGCAATGCTTCCTTCACGTCGGACAGCAGCGTGCCGCGGTAGTCCAAGTCCGACAGGACATCGGCCCAGTACGCCGGCTCCTTTTGGGAGGTCTCGAGGATGTTTGCGAACTGCTTGTGGACCGTGGCCATCTCTTCCTCTGTTGGGCCTTTTGCCGCGAGTTGCTCCATCATCGTGCGGCAGATGTCCGCCGCTTCCGCCGCCCTGTGGGGATCTGTGGCCGCGTAGGCGGCAAAGAGCCCGGCGCCCGGGTACGCCTTGGCTGGCCGCGCGTCGCAGTCAACGGAGTACGTAAGCCCGAGCTTTTCGCGGACTTCCTCGCGCAGCCTGGAGTTGAGTATCATGGCCGCCACCTGCAGGCCACGGCGATCCTTCACGGCAGCCCAGTCTGCCCCGCGCCAGCCAGTGAGCAGTTCCGCGCGCGGCGTGATCGTCTCGACTTCCACCGTGTCCACGACGGGGACGCGGTTCAGCTTGAGTTCGCGCAGACTGTCGAAGGCCATCTGCACCGGCGGGCGCCTGGGAAGCGACCCCACGTATTTCAGCGCGAGCGACAGCGCGACGTCCCGCTTAATGTCGCCCACGATCGCGACCTCCATCGGCGCCGAGCGCACGGTGCGCCGCAGCCACAACTGGCCGTCCCCCAGGTCGAGTCCTTCCACCTGCTCCCGCGTAAGCGGCTTGAAGCGGGGATCGCCGCCGCCCAGCAGCGCCTCGGTTCTCTCCATGAGCTGCGCTTCGACGCTGGTTCGCCGCGATTCGATGTTCTCGATCGCCTGCTGCTTCCAGACCTTGAGCGCCGAAGCCTCGATGCGCGGCTGCGTGAACAGCAGGTAGGCGAGCCGGAATCCTTCCTCGATGTCGTCCGGAGAGCCCCGCATGCTTATCTGCAGCAGGTCCGGGCTGACGCGCGCGGTAAGCAAAAGGTTTCTGCCCGTCATCATCTCCTTGATCTCGGTGGAAGACAGCGTCTCGGTGGCCGGCTGCAGGAAGGCGAGGGCCGCCGCGTCAGTGAGTCCTCGGCTGTGGGGCGTCTCCAGGACCACGCCGCCCGCGAGCGTCATCTTCACAAGCACCTCGCCTTTTTTGAAGTCCATGCTGCGAAGGTGCGCCCGCACGCCGTTGCTCATCGTCACGGACAGGATCTGCAGGTCGGCGTCTTCGCTCTGCTCCACTACCGTCCCTGGTGTAGGCTCGCCCTCCAGAAGGCGCTCCGGCCGCTTCGTTGCCACGGGAGCGGCCACCTGCGCTGCCTCGGCTCGCTTTGCGACCGAAAGCACCTGCTCGTCGGAAGGTGTCGCCTGCCCGCCCTCCTCTGGCATCGTCACCAGTAACACACGCGCCTCGGAATCGAAGTTCTTCCGGAACGTCGCGTCAACCTCATCCATGCGCACGGTCTCGAAGAGGTCTTTCACGAGATCGAGCCGCTGGGCGGCGGACATCGGCTTCCGGCCTTCGGCGACCAGGTCATTCATGTAGCCCAAAAAGTTGCGGGAATTCCTTGTCGGCTCCGTGCGTGCATCCTGCTCTGCCCCGGCGATGATGGCCTTCTTTGCATCGGCAAACTCCTGAGCAAGAAAGCCATATTCGCGTGCCTGCTTGAGCGCGGTCAGCACCGATTCGAGCATCGCCGACCACGCGCCCGGCTCGCCCGTGGCCGATGCCTGAATGTAAGTACAGACATTGAGGAACGGCTCCTTGCTCAACTCGGCCTCCTGGAAAGGAGCCGTCCCCTTCTGGATCATCTCGGTCAGGCGGCGGCTCACGATCCACATCCCGATCTCGTCCACCAGGTTCCTGCGGAAATCGCCGACCGTGAGGATCCTCTCCATGGGCCGCACTGCAACCGCGCTCGAATCCGCCGTCGTAACCTCAGGGTCGGTGACCACCGCGGAGCGCGTCTCGGCGTATGGCTTGATCTGCGGGTCGGCGTTCTTCGCCGGGTTAGGCACGGCCGCCCAGTCCTTGAAAGCCTCGTTCACCATCGTCTCGATGCTCGCGGGATCTATGTCCCCCACCACGAGCAGCGTCGTGTCGTCCGGGCGGTACCATTTCCTATAGTAGCTCACCAGGAGTTCCCGCGAAGCAGTCCTGACGATCTCTTCCTTCCCGATGGGCAGGCGGTCGGCCACCCGCGAGCCCGGCAGCAGGATGGGGAGGAGCTTCTCCCTGAGTCGCTGCGAGACGCCTTTCCGCGCCCGCGCCTCCTCCAGGACTACCTTCCGTTCCTTGTCTATCTGCTCCGGCGGCATGGTCAGCCGGAAGGCGAAATCCGCCATGCACAGAAGCCCTTTGCGTATCGTCTCTTCCGTGGTGTCCGGCAGCGTCAGGACGTAAGTCGTTTCGTCGAAACCCGTGAACGCGTTCTGGTCGTTGCCGAACGTGAGTCCGATGGACTCGAAGTACTTCACAAGCGTGCCCGGCGGGAAGTTCGCACTCCCGTCGAAGGCCAGGTGCTCGACGAAGTGCGCCAGCCCGCGCTGGTCGTCGTCCTCGTTCACCGATCCACTCCCGACGTGCATCCAGATCCCCACTTTGCCGGGCGGCGTCTTGTTCGCGCGCAGCCAGCACTGCAGCCCGTTTGGCAACTTGACTATCCTGACGGCGGGGTCAACGGGCAGCGGAGCGCTCAGATCCAGCTCGGCGGCGCGCAATGCGCGAGCTTGCAGCGCGGCGACCGACAGCACAAGAAACGCACTCCATGTGGCAAGGCGGCGCATTCTCATCACGTGGTTCCTCAGAAGGGGCTTCACACTCGGACCGATGCTGTGCATTATATCCGCCATTGGGGAGATTGCAGAAACAAGCCCTGCCCACGGAAAGCGCAGCCGCCCCTGCGCCCGCTCAGGGGTCCTTGATCGTCTTGGCGTAACGGATCGGCCGGCGCAGGATGTATGCGTCCGCCAGCGATGCCCCCATCACCCAGCCGTAGGCATACATCAGCAGCGGTATCCCGATCACGGCGAGTGCGATGTCGGCCCCGCGCCCGAGGCGCACGCCAGATAGGAATGGCTGCGAAGCTAACAAAAATGGCCACAGCAGCGCTGCGAGCGCCAGCCAGAGTGCCGGGCGATGCGGGCCGCAAATTGCCAGACTGACAAGCGCCGCCCCGAAGCCGAGGTATATGAGAGCCCCTGCAAAGGGCGTCACCAGGATTCTGGCCAGGTCGGCGCGCAGCCCAAGCGGCACACCGCGTGCGCGCACCGGCGCCCAGGCATACCTGGCCGCGAGCTGCAACCAGCCTCGCGCCCAGCGTAGCCGCTGGTCCAGGAACCGCGTCACCGTCTCGGGTTGGCGCGACTTGGTGACAATCTCCGGGTTGAACGCGACCCTCGTGCCGGCCAGGGCCATCTGGCACGACACGTCAATGTCGTCCAGGATCATGGACTCGTCTATCGCGAACCGCCCCTCGTCGAACAGGCTCCGGACAAAGAAACCCTGGCCGCCGCCGAAAACGCAGATGCCGCCAACCCGCGCGTTCGCCTGCAACTCCACCCGCTCCAGCCATTCTCGCTCTATGGTCAGAAGGCGCGCCAGCGGGGTGTCACACGTCTCCACCGTGGCGCAGACGCCCTGCACTGCGGCCGGCGGATCTGCCTGGCCGAAGACTCTCACCAGTTCGTCCAGAGCCCCCTGCTCCAGGACGTGATCGGCGTCGAGGAAGCCCACGACGTCGGTCGGCGGAGCATGCTCCAGGCCGTACTTCACCGCCGCGCCCCGCCCGGCGGGCGGCGTGGCCTTCTCGATCAGAACGACGCGCGGGTCCTTCTGCGAGCATTCGCGCACATAGGCGATGCTGCCGTCCGTCGAAGCGCCCTCGCAGACATAGCAGAACGCTATGCTGCCGTCGTACCGGAGCGCCATCATGGACGGCACAGTGGACTTCAGGGACGAAAGCTCATTGAGGCCCGGTATGAGGAACGCAATAGAGGGTCGGCGGGCGGCCTCGGGACTCGCTTCGGTCTTGAGCAGGCGCGCCACGATCCCCAGGAAGACGTCTCGCAGGATCATGCCGAGGCCCATCACCAACACGATCCAGAGCACCGGCGTAAGCAGCACCGGCACAAGGGCCACCAGCACCATGAAAGCTGCGAGCAGCCCCAGGCCCATCAGCACGCACACCAGGCGGTCCCTTCCCGATGCCTTGCCTTCGGTGACCAGCATGCGTGCCATTGGTTGCATGTCGTAAGGGAAGTTGCACGCCCGCCGCCGGATTACGCACCGAGCCTCCGACCGTGCCTCCATCATAGCCGTTTCGACACGCGTTTCAATGCCCGGCTGTCTGCGGTGGCAGGAGCCTTGCCGGGCGGCCTTGCTGAGGAGACCTGAGCCATGGCTGTCGCAAACCTATGCTTTGTGGTCGCCGGAGGGCCTGCGTGAATTCGTCGCGGCTGCGGGCGTCGTGGTATGATTACGTCAACCGTCGCTGCCTGGCACGGATATCGGAGGAAGAGGGCCTTGAGAATCTACCTGTCGGCGCCACTTTTCACGCACGTCCAGCGCCACTGGAACAGGCGCCTGGCCACGGGGCTTCAGGAACGCATCGCCGGGGCGGAGGTCATCCTCCCTCAGGACTACAAATTCGGCCAGTCCTACAACAACCCCAAGGACTTCAAGCGCATCTTCAAAGCCTGCGTGGAAGGGGTGAGACAGGCGGACGTGATGGTGGCGGTGCTGGACGGCGCCGACGTGGACAGCGGCACCGCGATGGAGATGGGGATCGCATACGAGCGCGGCATACCAATTGTCGGCGTGCGGACAGACTATCGGGAAAGCCAGGACCGCGGCGTCAACCTCGCCATCGCCGGCGCCTGCACGGAACTGCTGCGCGAGATGTCCTTCGGCGAGGACATGGAGCAGTTGCTCAAGGACCTATCGGGCAAGGTCGTCGCCGCCCTGAAGAAGTCGGATAGGCGAAATCAGCGCAAGGATTCGCGAGCCTGAGAGAGCTTCCCTCAGGGGGTACGGAGAAGCAAAGTTAGGGCCGCTGCGTGCGGCGCCAGCCAATACGATTCGTGTCTTTCTGTCTCTGTGGTCTCCGTGCCTCTGTGGTGAACGTATCCTTTTTTCGATGGGGGGCTTCGCAGTGCCGGTCGAAAAGCCGTACATCCGAAAGATCTCGTCCGAAGAGGCGCGGGAAGGTTACATCCTGGTCTTGAAGAGCCGTCTAAGGTTCTTTCCGCCGGTCGGGGAGGCCTTCGAGATGGCACAAGGGACCCAGCGGAAGAGGGCGAAAGTCGAGTCAGTCCCTTGCATCTGCCGGGGTCCTGGCAAGCCGCACGAGCACTACTTTGTCCGGTGGAACGGCCTGAAGCGTGGCGGGCGGGTCGCCATAGAAAAGGTTGCAGGGGCCCCGCGCCGCTACCGACTGACGCCAGAGGGATGATAACTCCGCCCGCCGCAGTGGCCTGCCTTCAGTCTGCTTTGCCTTTCTCTTTGCCCGGCTGGACGGCCTCTTTTGCTTTCAGTTTCTCCTCGTGGCGCGCGGCAACCTCTTTGTAGATAGAGACTGCCAGGTCGTCTCCCCGCACGCCCTCATCCAGCTTTCCGGTGACGAACTTGCCAAGCTGGTCAAAATCCACTTCCTTGCCGACGCCGTACGCCATGGCCCTGGTTGCAGTCTCCAGGTCCCTTCCCCTGACGCCTTTATCCAGGGCCTGCTCCACGAGAGACCGGACGTTTTTCACGGGCGCGCCCGCCCTCGCTGCTGCCTCCAGCGAGACAAGGGCGCTGTCCACGTCTGCGTCGGCCAGCTTGAGTTTCCGACCCTTCTCCTGCACCGCGGCCCTGGCCTCGCCCAGCTCCTTGTTCCAGGCTGCCTTCTGCTCATCTGTCAACCTGTCCCAGCCGGGAAAGCTTTTCTTCGCCAGGCCCGGCGGAAGTCCGCCCGGTTTCTTCACAAGACCCGGCGGCGCGCCGGCGCCCCTCCAGCCCACCTTCTCGCCCTGGGTCCATCCCGGGGGAAGCCCGTTCTGCCATTCAGCCCGTTCCGCATCGGTCAGCCATGGAGGAAGCCAGACGCCCGCTGCCGGCCCCGCTACCTGGGCCGCTGCCGGGCCCGCCGCTGGGATGCCGGCTCCCTGACCCCTCCCCGCCCCCATTTGCCGACCGGCCGCCTGGTCAGCGCCCTGTCCTCCCCTGCCGCCTGCCTGGACAGCCGCGACAGCCACTGACATCCAGACGGCCGCCACCACCACCCACCGCCTCATCCCGGTGCGCATGCGCTCTGCCTCCTTCCTGACCGTATGCCTCTCGGCCGATGAGCACGACAGCGACTTCCCGCCGGCGCCTCCACATTCTGGATTCCAACTCAACAACAGAAACGCAGCAAGGCGGCCGATCCTCTGCGCATGCGCACGGCCTCCCGCAACAAGACCCGCGAAAGAATCTTCGCCTGCGCCCTGGCGGAAGGCGCTGCAATCCGCATTGCCACCGCCCCGGGCACTCCGGGCTTTACTCGTGCTCCCAGGTCACTGAGAAGCCCGCGCCATCGGGCGACAGCGCCGACGGCTCCGCTTTGACCGTGCCGTCTGAGGTCGCCATCGTGATGGCATATTGCCACGCGGCATCGCTGATCGTGCCCGTCTGCGTGCCGTTGAGGGTGGCGGAACAGTCGAAGAAATCAACCACGCCGAAATCCGCCAGAGGCAGCACGCCCCCCCAGGAGGGCGCCTCCTCGATCCATTCTGCCGACCGGCGCTGAGCCGATTTCAAGCGTCGTGTGGTGGAGAAGCTGACGTCTGCAGTTACGTTGGTGATGGTCAGTTCGAATTTCCCGTCCCCAACATACTCCACGTTGCCGGAGATCGTGTCCCCGGGCTCAACGGGGAAGCCGACAATCTCATAGGCCTCCTTGGGATACATCTCGAACCAGGCGTAGTACACGGGGGTACCGTCCGACCAGTCCTGTTCCGTGCCGACCTGCTCCACTGTGTTGTCCGAATATCCATCCATTCCGACCCAGCTCGACGAATACGTGTACGCCGAATCGCTGGCGGCGACTGAAGGCACCACCCATGAACCCGTCACGGCGGTGAATTTGGACTCCGACGCTGACTTCGCCGGCTTCCGCTTCGGATTCTCAGCCCCCTGGATGGCGTAGCCGCTCCAGTTCAAGCTGGTGCCGTCTGCGTTGCGGATGTGCGGCGCCTGCCAGGCGTGGTGGACAGCGGAGGCGGGAATAGGCTTGAGGACAAACCGGTTCCCAACGGCTCCCTTTACCTCGGTCCCGCTCCATGTGACCGCGATGACGCAGAGAAGGACCGCCATGCCTATGACCGCCAGCCCTTTTATCAGCGTGAGGCGCGACAATAAAGACCTGAGTCTTCCCACTTCCGGTCTCCTTTCTCGGACAGGACGGGTATGCCCGGGACCTCCTCAACCGTTCGGCACTGCACCTCAGCATGCTCTGTGCGCGCAGTCCCCCGTTCGGCCCGTTCAGTAGAGAACACACAACTCTCACCCCATACATTGTACGCTTAATGTGGCTCCCATCAAGCCTTTTTCCCCGCTCTCTGCCCCTCTCGAACGGGCCCCCCGCATCTACCGCGACGCCGGCTACGGAACCGCAGGCCTGATCGGGCCGCGCGGCATCATCGAGTCAGGCCACCCGGCGCGGCAGCGCTCCGAGGTGGCTGATTCCGCGTTGCACCCAGCCGGCGCACATGCGATACTGAGAGTGCTGTGGTGGGATTGGACAGATCGAAGTGCAGGGGGTAGTAGCCCTGGGTAGCTGGGGCGCTTTACTTTGAAGGGCGCAGGTTCGGCCTTGCGCCAGCGGGCCTACGGCTACAATCCCGCCGATAGCGACCTGAGCCCTGTGCTTTCGAGGGATGGAACAATGGCCGACGTGTGTAAGCTCTTTCAAAGCCCGGATGGCAGGTTAGTGCTGCTCTGTGCCAGGCACGCATATGAAGTGGCGCCCGCGGGGGCAGATGGAATCGGCATACGGCATATGCGGTGCTTGGCGGACAAGGACGGCCAGATGGAAGCCCCGTGGGAAGAGACAGACGCCGGCATAGTCAATGAGCCCGGCTGCCGGTGCGTGGCGGATTACGTACCGTGGCCCTCCAATCAAGCAGACACCTTGACGCTCCATGTGGGCGTGATGAGCGCTACGGCGCAGCGCTACTTGGGCATCAACCTTTAGGTGCTGTTGCAGAACGCGGTTCCTCGGCGCGCGGGCGCTTGCGGGCGCCGCGTTCGCCCGCGGCAGCGTTCGCCGCACTGCGAACGCCCGAGGCGTGCGTCCGGCCCGGCGAGTACCCCGGAGCTTTACGCCGCCACGGGCGGCCCGTCCTCCCGCAGCTTGAACAGCTTGCCCTCGCCCGGCCGCAGCGGGTGCCACTTGTGCGGCACAGCGTCGTTCAGGCTCGGATCGAAGCTGATGCTGGCGCTCTCCACGGGGTTGCGGTTCACCGCCAGCACGTACATCGTACCTTCCGGGTCGTCAAACAGGCCCAGCAGCGCGGGATCGCCCAGGCACTGGAACTTCGGGCCGGGGAGGTCGCCTCCCCACTGGTCCATGGGGGACGGCATCGGCGGACGCGTGCCCATCCAGAGCGGCCCGGTGTGACGCGCGCCGATGAAGCGCAGGCCTTTCAGCTTCGTCCACATCGCCTGCACCTCGGCGTTCACCTTCTGCGCAATCTCCCATGTCGGCGTGGGGCCGTCCGGCCCGGCGATGGCGCTCGCTCCCCAGTAGGTGAAATATTGCAGCCCTCGGGCGCCATAGGCCAGGTCGCACATGAGCTGGAACCGGATATGGCCCTCGGTGGGCACGGGATACGACCAGTGCGGCACGCTGCACGTGAACGCCCACAGGGGCACGCCGAGCGTCATGCAGAATCGGCTCGCCATGTCCAGGCACCAGAAGTAGTCGGGCTTCACGACTATCCCGCCGGGGAAGACGTTCGGCGCGTCCGGACCGAGGGAGCGGATCAACTCGCGCGGCTTCCGCTCTATCGGGTAATGGTCATAGCTGAGGAAGCGCGGTGCCGTCTTCTTTATCCACGAGAGCCACAGCGCCTCCTGCGTGCCCGCTCCGTATCCGCCTTGGACGACTGGCGCGTTGTGGTTGACGTAACACATGTGGTAGGAGTCGAGCGCCTCGATCTCGCGGATGACCCCGGCGATCCAGTCGTAGTCGGCGTGCGCGGGCTCGTCGTGGATGTAATAGCCGTAGAGCGCCGGGTGGCCGCGGATGGCCTCGACGACTTCGCGCACGCCCCGCCTCTGCTCCTCGCTCAGCGTGTAGCCGAGGCCCCGCTCGGGACCCATGCGGCCAAGGTCAAGCGCGGGCGAGCGCACCAGCAACCGCATGCCGCCTTCCGCCGCCGCATCGAGACAAGGCAGCATCTGCGCCGGTTCGAGCTGAGCCAGGCTGATGTTGAAACCCGCCCCGGCCATGGTCTTCATCACGTCCGGTTTGATCGCGGCCGCCGGCGGACCGATCCAGCCCAGGACGGGTATGCTCTCATCATCCTTCAGTATGTAATCGCTCTTGCCCATGATGTCTCCGCGTGGTCGGGACCGGGGGCGCGCCCGTGCCACCCCTCATTCTACCTCAATCACCTCGTACTTGGCCGACTTCCGTCTTGGTGCCAGTGATTACGTTACCGCCGCGCCGGCCATTGTCGCGTGGCGGAGAGCATCTCGGCCCGTCAGGCCCCTTGCGTTGGTGCCTTGCGGCCGACTGCAACCAGACGCTCTGCGTTCGGCCCGTACTCGTCGCCGGCCAGATTCCCATAGAGCTTCACTTCCGCAAAACCGGCCGCCGCCATCAGGTCCTTTAGCTCCTGCCCTGAGTAGACCCTATGGTGGAACCGGAAGCTCTTGGCTCTGCCTTTGCGGATCAGAATCCATTCGTTGCGAATGCGAGTCCAGTCGTCGAATATCTCGTGGCGCTGCACGAGTTTGGTGCCATCAGCCAGCACATCGCATGTCGCAGATAGAAGGATCTTGGCAAGGCGCTCCTTCCCCATGACCTCGATCAGGCATGCACCTCCTGCCCGCAAGTTGGCGAAGATGTTGCGGAGGACCAACAGGTCCTCTTGCTTGTCGTCGAAATACCCGAAAGAGCCGAACATGCTCAACACAAGGTCGAACGCCCCTGGGCGCGCGAAATCGCGCATATCGCTCTGGCCCCACTCAATCTTGACCTTGGCTCTTCTGGCTCTAACTCTGGCCTTATCCAGCAGGAACTTGGTCCTGTCGACCCCGGTGACTGCGAATCCGCGTTGTGCCAGGGCAATCGCGCACCTGCCGGGACCGCAGCACAGGTCCAGGGCGCGGTTGCCGGCTGGCTTCGTCAAGGCCAGCGCCCGGGCGACCTGCTCCGCGGCATCATTGAAGCATTTCTGTGGGAACATGAACGGGTAGAGGTCGCGCCAGAACGAGTCGTCGTCAAACCACTCCTTTTTTCGCGTCGCTTTCATTTCCTGCTCGGCCCGGTTTCTGAGGTCTGGATCCCGTGCAAGGCTGAGGTCAGCCTGTTGGTTACACATCTGAGCCAGAGCAACAAGAAGGATTCTACGCGCTCCCGCATTGGTCTTCCAGCACCTGGCGGCTGCGTCCCACGGGCTCACGTGAGGCCGCTTGCCAAGCCTCGCCCCTTCGTCGGAAGTCCCCAAGCTGGGCGCTTTCGCCGCAAGCTGAAGACCTCCAGCCGTCCGCTTTCATCAGTGACCATCAGCACAGATCAGTGGCCAACGCCGCCTGCTCGCCGTTCCCGCCGTTCTGCACAGCTTGCCCGAGCTGTTGGTCGGCAGCGCGGTGGAATCCGCCATTGCGGTGTCCAGGTGGGCCGAAGAGCGTCCGGTGATCAGAGCACAAGGGCCTCGACATCCGCCCCAGCCGGGTAGAAACATGCTGCCTCAGGCCGCCCGAACTGCACCACTTCGTTGACCCGGTACGGGTAGGACCGACAAGCGGCCAGTTGGGCGTGTCCCTTCTGAGCCCTCAAGTTCAGCTACCTTCGTGTGAGAAAAGGCTCGGCTCACTGGCGGAGGTAATCTCGGGGTGGTCGCTGTAGAAGACGGGACTGTAGTCCAACTTGGCAATTGGTGGCAGGAACTGCTGTATGTATGTCCCATCGAATGCCGCCAGGCAGCGGTCAAGGGGCTTCCTGAACTGCGAAAACCGTGCTGCCCTTTGCCATATGCCCATAAGAGGCTCGTCCTTCACGTTCCCGAACGAAATGTGGGTCAGTGAGCAGCCAAGGACGTCGCCTTGGCACGTAATCGCTATCTTCTCTTTTCCCGCCGGGCACCGAGGCGTGAGGAAATAGGAGGAGTCCCAGTCGACGCTAAGGTTGGGATACTGACTCTTGAATGCCGCAACCTGTCGGTACTCCTCCTCGCTCGAGCCCCGCGCATCCTCAGCCGCCCCCACCGGAGCTAGCACCGACAGAAAGGCACGCAGACCGTTGTCCTGGCAGTACCGGAGCACTGCCGCTACCCGATCTGCCTCTCCTGGCATGAACACTGTGCAGATCCCAACAAGCAGTCCTTGCTCCTTGCACAGTGCAGCCGATTCCAGGACCTTCCGACACTGCCCCGGCAAAGACCGCAGGCGGTCGTTCAGGGCTTCATCCAAACTCTCCAAGCCAAAGTGGATCGCGTTCAGCCCGGCACGGCGAAGGTCTCCTGCGTAATTCGCCGTGAGTGCCATCCCGTTGCTGACAAGACTGACAAAGTAGCCGCGAGAGTGGAATATGCGAACCAGATCGCAGATCCTCTCCTCCAGAAGCGGCTCTGCCCCGCACAACGCCACAGCCAGCGCACCCATTTCGGCGCCCTGTTCGGCTATGGATTCGTAATCAGCCAGCGTCAACTCAGCGCCCTCCCCTTTCCGGAATTTAGCCATGGAGCACATCGTGCATCTTGCCTGACAGTCGAAGGTTGGGAAGATGTCGATTGTCCGCAAGGTGTCCTTGCGAAGCACAAGAGCCCGAAAGAACCCGCGGGCTACGCTGTATGGAACCCGAGGATTCGAGACAAGCCACCGCCAGGACACCGTCCAGGCTCTGGTGCGATAGGCCCGGAGAGCTTGCCTCAGTTGAAACCCCACGTCTTGCGTTTCTCCCTCCCAAGCCTTCTGCCCATTGCTTTACTTCTGGTCGCGCGTCACAAGCCTGCTAACGCAATGGCTGTTGCTGATGAGGGCGGACTTCGGGCCCCGCTTGTCGGACCTGCTTGCAGCGCCTGAGCATCACCAGGTAGAACGCCCACTGGGCGGCAAAGCACAACAGCAGCGCCAAGGCTATCATTCGCTCGCGGTGCGACAAGCGCAGCCGCCACACCATGATGAAGGCTGCCACCCCGAGCGCAAGAGGTCCAGCCATGCCCGGGCGCGGCCACTGCCTGCGGCTCCACCGCCTCTGGGCAAAAGCGACCCCCCTGGCGTGTTTCGCCTGGCGGGATAGGCACTCCATGAACGACGAGGGGTATATGGTCCTCACCACTGCGTGATCAACGGTACCGACCTTGATGCCACGCGACAGGAACTCCACGGAAAGCTGTATGTCCTCGGCTGTGTTATCGGGGTCATCAACGAGATAAGTTAGGAGTTCCCGTCGCGCCGCCATGTTGGCAACTGTGGGGTATCTACGGGTCCCCCTGCGAGTCACTGCTGAGTTCCGGACGCGATCAATCTCCTGCTGGACGTGGACATAGGCGTTCAGCACGCGGTTGGCTGCCTGCACGTGGCCGCTGGCCACGCCGTGGCTGGCACCTGCCTTCGCCATCTCTGCAACCCAGTCTCGAGGGACCAGGCAGTCGGCGTCGGTCAACAGAACATGCCGCCCCTGGGCCAGGCTGATGCCCAGGCAGCGAGCCGGCGCCGAACCAATCCGCTCGGGCCGCTCAACGGACTTGACCCTTGGGTGCGCGAGCAAAGCCGCAAGGCTCTCCCGGTCGCTCTGCCCCAACCCGTTGAGCACCAGTATCATCTGGGAGCTGCCGTCGAAGTCTGCGAGCGAATGAAGCACGCTCTGAAGGCACTCGCGCGTAAAGGCGCCGCCCGTCGCCACCGGGATCACGACCGATACAGCCGGTTCTTCCCCATCCACTGCATTCGCTCTCGCCTATTTCGGAGCTGTGCTCTGGCACAGCCAACCGCGAGGAATGTACTGTCCGTCCCAGGCCCGGTCAACGGTCAGAACGTAGGTCATCCGAGGCTTGGCAGACCGGGGACAAGTGACATTGCGCCCTCCCGCCATGGCGTGCCCTCCCGAGAGCTTGTCAGCCCCCAGCTTGCCGAAGAGGTCGAGGAAAGGTCGCCCCATGCGCACCGGAGCAACGATCCGAGCACTCCTTCTACTTATCCTTCCCTTCATCCTTCACACTTCTGCCTTCTGACTTCGCGCCCGCCAATGCGGGCGCGATTTGACCTCGCTAATCCCCGTCGGCGACAATACCTTCCTGCTCAACGCCCCGGCCTAAGGCGTACATGGTTGACAGGTTACGGGGTCGTTCTCGGTGCCCTCCGTGACTCCGTGGTAAGAAGGAATCTACGTATGTCCGAGTGGCTCCAGAAGGCCATCGAATACGGCCTCCACCTCGACAAAGTCCTCCCCCAGCTCACCTCCACCTACGGCGCCTGGATCTACGCCATCCTCTTCGTCGTCATCTTCTGCGAAACCGGCTTCGTCATCACCCCCTTCCTCCCAGGCGACTCCCTCCTCTTCGCCGCCGGCGCCATCGCCGCCATCGGCAGCCTCAATCCCTGCATCATCATCCTCGTGCTCTGGGCCGCCGCGGTCGCCGGCGACGCTGCCAACTACTCTATCGGACACTACGTGGGGCCCAGGGTCTTCTCAAAAAAGCAGTCCCGCCTCTTCAACCCCAGGCACTTGGACGAGGCGCAGCGCTTCTACGAAAAGTACGGCGCCAAGGCCATCGTCATCGCGCGTTTCGTGCCCATCATTCGGACGTTTGTGCCGTTCGTGGCCGGCATCGGCCGCATGGGCTACAGGCGCTTCGCCATCTACAACGTCCTTGGCGGCGCGCTCTGGGTCACCGGCCTCACGATGCTCGGTTACTGGTTCGGGAACGTGCCCATCGTCAAGAAGAACTTCACCGCCGTGATCCTGGCGATCATCGTCATCTCCGTGATGCCGGCCGTGATCGAAGTCCTCAGAAACTGGCGGGGGCGCTCCAGGGAAAAGGCCTGACCGCGAGCCGGCCCGGGCCGCGGCCGGCCCGGTTTTTGCGGCACAGCCGCCCCCGGCTGCGGCCTGATTGCGCTGTCTCTGGTTGTTCTCCCGCCCTTTTCTTCGGTTGCTCTGTTCGTCTCGTCCCAGCCAATTCCTTGCCGTTCTCCGCGTCCTCTGCCATCAACCTGCTGGTGGTGTTTGGCGTTATTCCGTCGCCGCCTTCCGCGGTCTTTCTGTTCGCCTTTCCCCAGCCAATTCCTTGCCGTTCTCCGCGTCCTCTGTGTCGCGTCCTCAGTTGGCGGACGCCCCTCTGCATGGTGAATGCCCTCCTCTTTCATGTGTGGCCCAGCCTTGTTCTACCCCCCTCGCACATAACTTGTCCTCTCGCGTCCCTTGATTGCTGCGTCGGCATTGCCTCCAGCCGATGTCCTGCCGTTCTCCGCGTCCTCTGCCATCAACCTGCTGGTGGTGTTTGCCGTTATTCCGTCGCCGCCTTCCGCCGTCTTTCTGTTCGCCTTTCCCCAGCCAATTCCTTGCCGTTCTCCGCGTCCTCTGTGTCTCCGCGGTGAATACACTGTGGTTGGATGCACGCCGCGAACGGCCGGCTGCCCGCCGCCGGGAATTCTTCAACGGCATCCAAGCCCGCCCGGACCGTCGCTAAAGGCACGCCGACGCCCTTTCCATTTTCGCCTTTACTTATCCTCCCCCGTCCGCACTACAATCCCCATTCGCTCTTTGTCCTATCTCTCATTCCGTCTATTCCGTCGAAGCTGCGCTTCGCCGAAGGCGGCCTCCTTAGCCGACTTCGACTCGCTGTCGCCGTTTCGGCGACAGCCCGTCGGCCCCGCGTTGGCCGACAATCCGCACCGCACTGCGGTGCGTTTGCACCTCAGGGGAACTCATGGCCCCCACGGCAGTGAAACAATCGTGGACAGTCCTGGAACTGCTCAACTGGACCACCGACCACTTCAATAAGGCCGGCATCGAGAACCCCCGCCTGAACGCCGAAGTCCTCCTCGGCCACGTCCTCGGCCTCGAACGGATCATGCTGTACGCCCGCTTCGACCAGCAGGTGTCTGAGGCCCACAAAGACCGATTCCGCGATCTGGTCAGAAGGCGCGCCTCCCGCGAGCCGCTCCAATACCTGACCGGGCGCTGCGAGTTCTACGGCCGCCAGTTCGAGCTGACGCCCGCCGTCATGGTGCCGCGTCAGGAGACGGAACTGCTTGTTGACAAATGCCTTGAGAAGATTGGACACGGCGAGTTCTGGGCCGCCGACGTCTGTACCGGCAGCGGCGTCATCGCAGTCACGCTGGCGGCCGAGCAGCCATTGCTTCAGATCGTGGCCACCGATTCGAGCGCCGAGGCCATCGAGGTTGCAGCGCGCAACGCCGCGAAGCACGGCGTCGCGGACCGCGTCTTGCTGGCTGCCGGCGATCTGACCGAGCCCGTGCGCGCTCGGTTGCCCGCCGGGCTTAAGGGCGTGGACCTGCTCGCCTCGAACCCGCCCTACGTCCCGACGGCGGTGATCGAGCAGCTTGAGCCCGAGGTCCGGGATTACGAGCCGCGTGCCGCGCTCGACGGCGGGCCGGACGGGCTCAGCGTGGTGCGGCGGCTGGTGCCCGAGGCCGCGCGCATACTGGCGCCGGGCGGCTGGCTGGTGATGGAACTCGGCGAGGGTGAGGCAGATGCGATGCGGAATCTCGTTCGCGAGGCTGGCGCCTTTGCGGTTGAGAGCATTGAAACGGTAACTGACTCGGGCGGCTGCGAGCGCGTCTTCTGCGTCCACCGAGCGCAGCACTAAGACAACAGACCCTATGGGCGAGCGGCGGACGGTGCTCGCCCCAACGGAAGGAATAGACCTGATGGACGAGATCGTGGTTCATGGAGGACGGCCGCTGCACGGCGTAATGCCGATCAACGGCTCCAAGAATGCCGCCCTTCCGATCATGGCGGCCGCCCTCCTGACCACGGACACGACCGTGCTTCATAAGTCGCCCCGCCTGCGCGACGTGGAAACGATGGCGCAGATCCTCCGGGCGCTCGGTGTCTCCGTGGACTGGGCCGGGCCCCAGACTCTAAAGCTCGGCGGCGCGGCGAGCGGCGTGACCGCTCCGCTCGATTTGGTGAGCCAGATGCGCGGGAGCATCTGCGTGCTCGGCCCGCTTCTGGCGACGCGGGGCTCGGCGGTGCTGCCGCTGCCGGGCGGGTGCGTGCTCGGAAAACGTCCTATAGACTTGCACATCAAAGGCTTACGAGCGCTCGGCGCGAAGATTCGCGTCCGAAAGTCGTGCATTTACGCGCACGCCCGGCGCTTGCGCGGCGCGCGCGTCAACCTTGCCGGCCCGCACGGCTCAACCGTGCTCGGCACCGCCAACGTGATGATGGCCGCCGCGCTTGCCGAGGGGCAAACAGTCATTGAGGAAGCCGCCTGCGAGCCGGAAACGCAGGACCTTGCGCATTTCCTGAACGCCTGCGGCGCACGCGTAAGCGGCGCCGGAACGCGAACGGTGACCGTGGACGGCGTGGAGTGCCTCCATGGCGTCGAGTATTCCATCATCCCCGATCGGATTGAGGCGGGCACTTTCCTGGCGGCCGTGGCCGCAGCGGGCGGCGCGGTCACGCTCGAAGGCGCGCGCCCGGAGCACATGCGCGCCAACATCGAAGTCCTTGAGCGCATGGGCGTGGAGATCCGCGCGCACGGCGACGCTCTTGTGGTTGCGCGCTCGGAAACGTTGAAACCCGTCGAGTTCGCCACGGCGCCTTACCCCGGCATTCCGACGGACATCCATCCGCAAATCAGCGTGCTGCTTTGCCTTGCAGAGGGCAGCAGCACCGTTCATGAAGGGGTCTACCCGCGAAGGTTCACGTATGTGAGCGAACTCAACCGGATGGGCGCGCGCATTTCGCACCGGGGGGCGATCGCGGCATTTCAGGGCGTGCGGGCACTGCGCGGCGCGGCGGTGCACGCGCCCGACCTCCGCACGGGGGCCGCGCTGGTGCTGGCCGGGCTGGCGGCTCATGGCCGCACGGTGATCACGGGCGTAGACCAGATAGACCGGGGGCACCAGGCGCTCGAGCAGCGGCTGCGCTCGGTCGGCGCGGACATCAACCGGCGGCAGTCCGAAGCGGCCGGGTACCCGGCGCGGAAGTCGGCCTGACCGAATGCCCAGCCGGAATGCCGTGTTTCCCTTTGTATGCCGTCTCGTTCAGGCATGCCGTCCGTGTAATCCCCATTGCATACCTTGCCCCGTGCCCCGACCGCGCATGGGCTCGCCCGAGCGTCCTTTGACCGACCGAGCGCGGTTGCCGGTTGCATTCCGCATCCCCAGCCCGTACAGTAGAGACAAGCCGGGCTTTGGACGCACAGGCAACCGGCAGGCGAGCAGCTCGATTCCGGCTCTCCACGGACCAAACAATGCGCAAACCTTCCCGGATGGCACGCGGCGCTTCCCTTGTCGTCAGCCTGGTTTTGGTGTGTATCTGCGCCCGCTCGCCCGCCCTCGGCGCTCCTGCGCCTGAACCGGCTCCCGTCGCTGCACCTGCGGCAGGTGCCGAAGGCGAGCCCCAGATCATGCCGACGTCGGAGGTCAGGCCGGGCGTGACGGGCTATTGCCTGACCTCGCTCAAGGGCGTTCGCCCGGAGAAGCTTCCGGTTGAGGTGCTCGGCGTGATGCCCGGCACCTCCCCCAAGGGGGACATAATCCTGATCCGCCTGGGCGGCCCCCTCATGAACGAGACGGGCGTTATTGCGGGCATGAGCGGCAGCCCAGTCTACATCGGAGACAAGCTGTTAGGGGCGGTGGCGCTGGGCTGGCGCTTCTGCAAGGCGCCCCTTGCGGGGGTAACGCCCGCAGAGCAGATGATGAAGGTGCGGCAGATAGATCTGGCCGCGCCAAAGGAAGTGGCCGCCGCAAAAGACTATGCCCGGCAGACTCTGCGCACGCGGACGCAGGCGCTGGCCAGGCTGCTCGCCACGCCCGACAGGACCCCGGAGACGGAGGCGCGTATCCGCAAGGGCGTCCTGGAGATGGCCGTGCCCCCCTGTATGGACACTCTGACGGCTTGGTCGGCCGACGACCTTCCGCCCGCCGTCCGCGGCCTGCTGCCGGAGGGCGTGGAGCCGCAGCTTCGGCCCTTGCCCATACCGGTTTCGGTGAGCAACATGGCTGCCGGCACGCTCCTTTCCTCGCTGACGGGCAGCGGCCTCATGCCCGTTCAGGCCGCAGCTCCCGTAGCGCCGGCGCTCAGGGCCGACGGCGTCGTCATGGACGAACTCAAGCTGGAGCCCGGCATGCCCGTTGGCGCCGCGCTCGTGACGGGGGACATGGAGATGTCCGGCATGGGCACGTTGACATGGATCGGGGGAGGCCGGGCGCTGGCCTTCGGCCACCCCATGCTGGGCCTGGGCGATACGGACATTCCTCTGGCCACGGGCGAGGTGCGGACGATTGTGCCGTCGCTGAACAACTCCTTCAGGTTGACAGCGACCGGACCGATCATCGGGCGAATCACTCAGGACAGGGACTCGGCGATCCTGGCGAGGATCGGCGAGAAGGCGCCGACGTTCCCCTGCACAGTGCGCGTGAGCGGCGCGTCGAACGACGAGTACAATTACCGCATCGCGGGCTACTGGGCGGTTGCCCCGATGTTGGCTTCCTTAGCCGTTGCGCAGTCCTGCTCGCGCTGGGAAGGCACGGGCGGCCGCTACACCATCAAGGCGAAGGCCCAGATAGCGCTGAGCGGGCGCAAAGAGCCGCTGGTTCTGCAGAACGTTTACGCGAGCAACTCGGTCGTGCCGCCTACGTTGGAGCTGATCCTGATGCCTGCGCAGATGCTTCTGACGAACCCGTACCAGGAGGTGCAGATCGAGGGGTTGACGTATGACGTGGAAGTGACGCAAGGCTTTGAGGCGGCGTTGATCGAGTCCGCGTGGGCAGATCGCGTGAAAGCGAGGCCCGGGGAAGAGGTGACGGTTTACGTGCGGCTGCTCCAGTTCCGGGGAGAGGAGACCGTCGAGAAGGTCCAGGTGCAGATACCCGATACCGCCAGGCCGGGGACCCAGGTCACGATCCGCCTCTGCGACGCCATGGCGGACCGGATGCTGAAGCGTAGCATGGACCCGGCCTTCTTCGAGCCGCGTGACCTGGACGGGCTGGTCAACATGCTCTCGACGGACGAGTCGAACAGGAACCTTGTCGTCCGGACGTCCGTCGTTCAGCAAGGCGTCCGATATGCGGGCAGACCCATGCCGGTCCTTCCGCCTTCCGCCCTGAGAATTTTAGAGTACGGCGAGATGGGCGGCCAGTCGGCGCCGCTCATTACACAGAGCATCAAGAGCGTGCGGACACCGTGGGTCCTGGAAGGATCCCAATCGGTGTCGCTGGCCATAGAAGAGCCCAAGCCCTTTACGCCATGACGGCGGACTGTCGGCTGGCGCCGACGGGCTGTCGCCGCACGATGGCGACATCGGTCGAGGTCGCTGACATTCGCCCGTGGCGAATGTTTGGAAGGCGCCCTCGACGGAATATGCGGACAGTGTAGTCGAAGGCGCTCAAGGAAGGCGCCTTCGACGGAATGAACGGAATGAGAAGGCCGATGGAGCGCGGCGGAGCAGGCGGGAGTTAGACGGCTGGACAGGCGCCGCCCGGAGGATGCCATGAGGAACAACGTGCTCTTGCTGGCAATCGCTTTGCTCTTGCCCTGTCCGCTGGCCTTTGCAGACCTCGGCAAGACATGGACTACGAGCGGCTCGCAGCAGTTCGCTGAGGGCAAACTGGACGGCGTTTCGGTCCTCTCGACAGGGGAGGTGGAGCTGGCCCCCGAAGTTCAGAAGATCGAAGGCTTGCAGGCGGAGTTCGTCTGGGACGTAGAGGCGGCTGCGGACGGGACCGTCTACGTGGGCACGGGCGGGCCGGCGGCGGTTTACGCGCTCAACGGAGACAGGCTGCAGCTCTTGCAGAAGAGCGAAGACAAGCAAGTTCTGAGCTTGCTGCCCTTGCCGGACGGCTCGTTGCTGTTTGCCACGGCGCCGCAAGGGGTGATCTATCGTATTGACCGGCGCGGAAAGACGACCACTTTCGCAGACCTCAAGGAGCCTTACATCTGGCACATGGCCCTGGGCAGGCGCAACGAGATCTACTGCGCTACCGGGCCCAACGGGAAGCTGATCGAGTTGAGCCTTCTTGGCGAAGCCAAAGAGCTTCTCAAGGTGAAGCAGAAGAACCTGCTGTCGGTCGCGGTCGGGAAGGACGGCACCATTTACACCGGCACAGACACGGGCGGCTACGTCTACAGCATCGCGCCCAACGGGAAGGCAGCCGTGATCTACCAGGCCGATGAGAGCGAAGTGCACGCAATCCTGACAGGCCAGGATGACGCGGTCTACGTGTGTACCGCGCAGAGCCGGCCCTCGCCTGCGCCAGGCGGCCAGCCCCCGATGCGGGCGGCAAGGCCGCCCGAGGCGACCGAGCCGACTACGCCAGGGCCGCCCAGTCCGGGAGAGGCCGGTTCGGCGCCGCAAGCTGCAAGTGCCGGGGCAGCCGCCTCCGCGGCCCGGTCCGGCGGTAGTGCCGCTGCCGGCCAGCCCACCCCTGGAGCCTACAACAGCATTTACCGAATCGTTCCCAACCAGGGCGGCTTCCTGGTCGGCCGGTTTGACAGGGCGTTCGTGCTGAGCCTGGCCTCCGCCGGCGGCCGTGTGGTGGCAGGCATAGGACCGGACGCCCGGCTGGTCGCGCTGGACAAGGACATGCAGTTCAGGATCCTCACGCAGTTCGACGCGGGCTTCGTGATGACGATGACCGTACTGCCCGACGGCGAGTTGATCGCCGGCACCTCCCACGCCGGCAATCTGTACCGCGTGAAGCCAGGCTACCGGCAGGCCGGCAGCTTTGTGAGCAAGGCCTTCGATGCCGGCTACCTGTCCCGCTGGGGCACCGTACGGTGGCAGCAGAAGGTCGAGCCCGGTCAAGGCATCCGCCTGAAGGTGCGCACCGGGAACTCGAATGAGCCGGACGACCATTGGAGCGACTGGACGCCGTGGGCTACGGAGCCCGGCGGGCAAGACCTGGCGGTGCCCATGGGGCGGTATGCGCAGTTCCAGGCCGAACTGAGCCGGAAGAGCAGCGCCGCCAGTCCCGCCCTCATTGACGTCAGGCTGAGCTACCGGCAGGCGAACCGCAGGCCGGTCATTGAGGACATAACGATGGAAGGCGAGTCCCTGCTGCACAGGCAGGAGCGCAGCGTGCCGTCGCCGATGGAGCGGCCACAACTGCGGCCAGGCCCTCAACAGCCGCGTCCCCAGCGTCCCGAGAACCCCGCGCCGGGTCAAAAGACGGTCTCCTGGAAGGCCACTGATCCCAACGACGACTTGATGGCCGTTGACCTCTATTACCGCGGCGTGGACGAGACCGAGTGGAAGAAGCTCAACAGGGAACAGATACGCAACGAGTCCTCGTATTCATGGGACACCTCTCGCGTGCCCGACGGCTACTACGTGCTGAAGCTCACCGCCGGCGACAGCCCGGTGCGTCCGAAAGACGAGGCCCTGACCGATGAAAAGGTCACGTTTCCGGTGCTGATTGACAACACGCCGCCGGTCGTTGTCCGATTGGCCGCAAGGCGCCAGCCTGACGGCTCGTACGTGCTCACAGGGACGGCAGAGGACACACTCAGCCAGATTGCCAAGATAGAGGTCAGCCACAACGCAGAGGACTGGGTGCCGGTCTTTCCTTCCGACGGGATCTTCGACTCCCCCCAGGAGCCCTTCTCCTACACCACAAAGGCCCTGGCGCCCGGGGAGCACGTCTTCGTTTTCGCCGCCACCGACAGCAGCGGCAACACGGGAAGCGCCAAGATCGTCGTGGCCGTGCAGGCTCCGGGCAAGTGAGCGCGCCGCCGTGCCTGTGCCGTCTTGCCATAAACGGAAGCGATCATGACCCAATCGGCGCCGCAAGAGCCATCGGCTGCGCGTGAAGCCGTCGGGATGCTGGGCGTGACGCTTGTCTGCTGCCTTTTCTTCTGGAAGGCGGTCACGCTACAGGGCGTCTTCTTCCATTACGATCATGCCATTCAGAATTATCCCTACCGGCTGTTCTTTGCCCAGGGCCTGAGCCACGGGCACCTGCCCCTCTGGACGAACGACATATTCTGCGGGTTCCCTCTCTTCGCCGAGAGCCAGGGCAATGCGCTCTACCCGCCGTTCCTCATCCTGTTCGTCCTGCTGAAGCCGTGGGTAGCCTATAACTACTACACGGTGCTGCACTTCCTCATGGCCGGACTCTTCACGTACATCCTGGCGCGCGTGATGCACGTGGGGAGGGCGGGGGCGAGCCTGGCAGGAATCTGCTACATGCTGGCGAGCCCCGTTCTGTCACATGCTCACCACACGAACATCCTGGTGGGCGTGGCATGGCTGCCCCTGCTGCTTGCGCTCATGGAGCTTGTGTTTCGGCGGCGGACGCTGCTCCCGCTGCTCGGCTTCTCTGCGGCCGTGGCCGCCCTCATCCTCGGGGCCCAGCCTCAGTACACGCTCTATGACGGGCTTGTCTGCTGCGCATATGCCTTGTGGCGCTGGCGGCTAATCCAGTTGATGGGCGCCAGGCTGCGGACGCTGATCGCCGTGCCTGCAGCTCTTGGGGTCGCGGCGGCGCTGGCAGTGGCCCTATCAGCCGTTCAGCTCTTGCCTTTGCTGGAATTGGTGGGGCGGACGACACGAGCCACGTCTGCAATGGCGCTTCCCGGCGTGAGCCCCAGCGTGCCGGGAAACCTGATGACGTTCCTTCTGCCCCACTACTTCGGCAGCCCGGGGCTCGGCAGCTACTGGGGGGACGTTGACGGGGGGCTCTACGCGGAACTCACGCTCTTCGTGGGCGCCGTCCCGCTGATACTCGCGCTCGTGGGAGCCCTGACGGACAGGAGCCGCAAGACGCTTTTCTTTATCGCCCTCGCGCTCTTCGCGTTCCTGTTCTCTCTCGGTTTCAGCGCCTCTTTCTACAGCATCTTCGCGCTGCTGCCCGTCTTCTGCTCCGCCCGCTTTCCTTCGAGGTTTGCGTTCGTCACGGCGCTCGGCGTGGCCGTTCTTGCAGGCGTGGGCCTGGAACGCGTGCTGAGCACAGTGGGCCGGGAGCGGACGCGCCGTGCGGCGCTCATCTCGTCCGCCGTCGTCCTGCTGTTGGCGGCAGCGACCATAACCGTGGCCGGAGCCTTCAACATTGATTTCATGAGCCTGAGCCGCGACCAACTGGGCGCCGCCATGCCGCTTGCACCGTTCGAATTAGGCAGTGTGTGGAACCATCTCCATCGGACCCTGCCGGACGATGTCTGGCGCCTGGTGGCCGCAGCAGCCGGGGCGACGCTCTTGCTGCTCGTCTGCGAACGAGCGGTGGCCCGCCGTTGGCGCTGGGTTGGCTACGCGGGCACCGCGCTGTGGTGCGCGCTGGCCTTCGGCGAGCTGGCGTGCGCCGGGCGCGAGTTCACGGTGGTGACGAGCCCGGCCATCTATGAGGACCCGCCGCCGCTGGCCAAAGCGCTGCAAGGGCTGCCCCAAGGCAGGATATATAGGTACCGCTACTATGACCGCGCGAGCCTCCCCCTGCGCCTCGGCCTCTACCCCTTTACGCCGGGCTGGGCGCTCGACCCAGCTCTTTATGTGCATTCAGTGGCCGCGCTGCCGCACAATGCCAACATGCTATGGGGCATCCCCTCGGTAAATGGCTTTTCCCCGCTTCAAACGCGGGCGCTGAAGACCCTGCTCGGCCAGCCGCTCTCCGAGTCCCCGCTGATTGAGTTCAACCTTTCGCGGCCCCTGGACCTGTTGGGAGCTCGTTACGTGCTCACGCCGCGAGCGGAACTGCCGGGCGACTTCGTCTTCATCCGCAAGGTGGGTGATGTCAATATATTCGAGAATCCGAACGCGCTGCCGCGGACGTTCATCGTGCACCGGGGCGAGGCCGTGTCCAGCGAAGAGGGGGCGATTGGAGCCCTGAAGAGCGAGGACTTCGACTACGGCGAAAAGGTGCTGGTGCACGGGAGGTCGGGAGCCCCGGCTTCGGATGCGCCGGGCTCGCCCGCGCCGGAGCCTCCGCCACGGCTCCTTTCCCTGAAACCGGGGCGTCAAGATCCGGAAGAGTCGGCCAAAGTCGTCTCCGATCAGGACAACGTCATCGCTGTGCAGGCGCACCTGCTCACGCCCGGCTATCTTGTTCTGGCGGACCAGGACTACCCCGGATGGACGGTCGAGGTAGACGGGCAGAAGGCCGAACTCCTGCGGCTGGACTACTTGCTGAAGGGCGTCGAGTTGGACGCCGGCGAACACGTGGTGACGTTCGCATTCCGGCCGGATAGCTTCCGCCGGGGGATGGTTCTATCCCTTGTGGCGCTGGGCCTGCTCATACTGGGGTCGGCCTTTGCCATCGTCCGACGGGCCAGGCTGCCAGCCGTGCGAGGGCCCGAACGGAAACGGCCCCTCGATGGTCCTTACAGTTCGGGGATGGCCCGCCTCCTGGTACTGGCGTGGCTGGTGTTCCTTGCGCTGGGGCCCGTCCTCGCGCCGGTACACTGGGAGGTGGTGGGCGCGCAGCTCGACCCGCGCAAGTACGTCATCAGTAACGCCATATCAGACGCCTACTACCGCCTTGCCGACAAGCACATTGAGGAGGGCTACGCGGAGGTAAGGGACGCGTGCAGGTGGTGGCCGGGGGACTACGTGGGGCGGGCTCACCTGGCAAAGATCGCCGGGACGACGGTGGCGCGGTTGCTGGACGAGGGCCGCCGGGAGGATGCCGTGGCCATAGCGGCGGAGGTGGTGGCGCTGGCACCGCGTGAGGTGGAGAAGGAGGCGCCGGCGCTGTTGGCGCTGGCCAAGCGGCAGAGGGCCGGCGCCGGCAGCCCGGCAGGTTCGCCCGACGGGCGAAGGGATGGTACCCCATCTTACTAAGAGTTGGAACCAAGTCTTCGAATGGCTTCGTGATGTCCATGCGATGGCCATGGCTGGCTGAGTAGTGCTCTCGACCCAACAGCGCATTAGGCAGCTGCCCTCATTACGACAGGACGATAGCGGGGGGTTTGCCGAGACTGCCGAACATGCCTTGCCCAAATGGTCGCAAGTAATTGATTACTTGGAAGTTAGAGCCTAGCTGGCGTAGCGTCCGGGCGTTAGACGCACGCCCGTATGGTGTCCTGTTCGGCGGGACGGCCTAGAATAAGATGGTTTTGCAGCCGACCGCCAGCGGATAGAGGACTGACCTGATTTGGTTCCGAGAACGCCCGCCTTCAGGCCGGGACGCCTGTTACCGTCTGTGGCGGCGCCGCAGAACGCGCTAGTACACGAAACCCGACGAAGGGGAGCTTGCTGTCCGGGCCGTACAGGCCTTGGCAGGCCGACCGCAGAACGTCCAGGCTATTGTACCACGACCCGCCGCGCAACACGCATACGCGGACCGGATGCCCGCGGTCTTCTCGGAAGTCCTCGTCCAACGGCACAGCGCCTAAGGCGTACCGGTCCTGACACCACTCCCACACGTTCCCGTGCATGTCATGAATTCCCCAGGCGTTCGGCAGGAAGCTGCCCACCGGCGTCGTTTTCTCCCGGTAGATTCCTCTCGGCCCCCCGGCGTAGGTGTAATTCCCATTGTAATTCGCTTGGTCCGTCGAGATGGTCTCACCCGTGCTGAAGGCCGTCGTCGTCCCCGCCCGGCAGGCATACTCCCATTCGGCTTCCGTCGGCAGTTCTACGACAAGGCCGCTCTTCCCGGTTAGCTTCCTGCAGAACGCCACCGCGTCATCCCAAGAAACCGTCTCAACGGGAAGGTCTTCGCCCTTGAACTCGGAGGGATTATCTCCCATTACTGCTTCGTATCTCGGCTGCGTCACCGGGTATTTGCACATCAGAACGAAGCCGGCGTTGTCCTTCGCCACCAAAGCGAACGGCAGCTTGCGGATATGCTGCACATCTAGGTGCCCCCCACTTGCCACTAACGAGACGCCATCGGGGAGGATAATCCAGTCATCGAACGGGCTGAGCGCTTCGGGCCACCTGCCTCGAAGAGCGGCGATATTTGTGGGGTGCCAGGTAGACCGGTACAAGGGAGTCTTCACGGCCGTCCTGAGCCAGCAGGCAGACCAGTTCCCTGACGAGGCGGCTCTTGCCGATGCCAGCCACACCTCGCACACCGAGCGTCGTGCCAGGGCTATCGCACACCAGCCGCAAGAGGAGTTCCGCTGAGAATCCGGTCGTGTCATTGCCATCCACTGCCACAGGCGGCTGAACGAATGCCCAGGACTGGTCGCGCGCCCTTTCAACCTGCGCATGTAAGTCGAGGAAGGGCCGAGCCCGGATAAGGCCCTTAAGGCCACTGAACATCTCTCGAAGCTGCTGCTCGGTGAGTTTGCCGGAAATGAGCAGACGGACCTCCTCAAGGGTGTCGAGCACGCAAGTCTTCCAGAGCACCTCGTCCTTGACGATTTGCAGGACGATGGTCCGCGCCGCGGCCGACAAGTCAGTATTCGTCCATTGGTCCTTACCCAGGCGTTGTTGGAGGTCTCTCTGGATTCCCGCCTCTGCCCATCGCGGCGTAATCAGTGTGTCTATGGCTGCCTCAGCTTCGTCCGTACGCTGAGATATGTCAGCCATGCTCCAGGTGCCCAGGCGGTCCTTCCCCAATGCCCTTACCGCCTCGGTAGCCAGATGCTCAACATACTTCCGCCATCGGAGGTCAACTTGGAGATACCCTTCGAGGTGCACTGGCCCGCCGCGAGGACTGGCCTGCCTGCCGGAGCCTTCACCACGTAACTTCTCGTAGTAATGGCGAAACTCCCGCATTACGTGCAGACACGCCGTAAGAAACATCGGGTCGTTGATGAGATTGCTCAGCACTACAGTGAAGTCGGACATTCTGCGTCCTCTCAGGGATTCACCTGCCGGCTCTACTATGTGCTGCCCGCGTAGGCTTAGCCCGAGAATTCCAAGCCCAACAGCTACCAGATTATGGAACACGGGCGAATTCGGGTCAAGACGCAGAAGTGTTGGGGCTGCTGACAGCTCCAATCCACATCGAGCAGGCTGGGGTTGGCATAAATGTCCCTGGTGAGGTCGCGGCTGGAATGACGCATGGCGGCTTGGGCTGTGCGTGGCGGGACGCCGTTTTTGCTGAGGTGCGTGCCGAACGTGTGGCGAAGGGCGTGCAAGTCGGACTGCTCAGCCTTGGTAAGGCTGCGGCAAACCCTGAAGCCTAATCACTGGCTGCCCAAATGAGCGTTTTCGCCCCAGAGCGCTCGTTTATTTGTCACTTAAGGGATAATGGCCACCCACTGGTCGCGGCGTCTGGTGCTCGATGACGCCGAAGACCAACGCGAGCAGTTGCAGTGGCTTCCCCTCCCGGACCGGATAATGCGCGACAGCAACCGAACTTCAACCGCCGCAAACTGCGCTGTGCTAAGAGACTTACAGATGATGGCGGCTGAAAAGGCAAAGATGGTAGCCCCAACGGGATTTGAACCCGTGTTTCCGGATTGAGAGACCGGCGTCCTAGACCGGGCTAGACTATGGGGCTGCCCCTACAAGCATGTGGCTGAGGAACCAGGATTCGAACCTGGAATGCCTGATCCAGAGTCAGGTGTGTTACCGTTACACCATTCCTCAACGCCCGTTTTTTCAAGTATATCCGGCGCCCCCCGCGCTTTCAAGGCGCGCCGCCTGCGCCCAGCGGTTCCGCAGGAGGGGCGGCTGGACATGTTGACAGTCCCTGGGACGAGGGATATCATCGGGTTCCAGCAAATGGCTGTTGTTCAGGAAGGTCGGCTGAAGTTGCCTTCAGGAGTTCGGCGCTCACGGGTGTAACTGCACTCCTTGATTACACGCCGACTCTGAGAGCATCGGGTTGCCGGTGTTATGGCAGCCATCAGGCGGCCTTTCGTCACCTTCCAGCCAAGAGGTGTTTGAACCAACCCGCCCTCAGCCGTGGGAATTCCTCTTCGCGCGGGTCGGGCCGGCAGAAGCAGTTATCATGGAATGCAGAGTTCGGCAGAAAGGGATGACGATATGGAACCACGCATCAGCATCATCACTCTTGGCGTGAAGGACATGGCGAGGGCTATCCGCTTCTACCGAGACGGATTGGGTCTCCCAACAAATGCCAAGGATGAGGCCAACATCGCCTTCTTCGGCACAACGGGTACAAGGCTTGCCCTGTACCCCCTTGCGGCGCTCGCAGCCGACATTGCGCCAGGCGTTCGGGCAACTGCTGCCGGCTTTGGGGGTATCACACTCGCCCACAACGTGCGCCGGAAGGAAGAGGTGGCGGAGGTCCTCAAACTTGCGGAGAGGGCCGGTGGAAAGATCGTCAAAGAAGCTCAGGATGTGCCGTGGGGCGGCCACAGTGGTTACTTCACAGACCCGGATGGATACTTCTGGGAGGTGGCCTGGAGTCCACGGGGAGGATTCGACGAGACAGGTGCTGTAGTTCTATAAAAAGACATGAAGCCGAATCAGCAGGTCTGTCCGACGCTTGACAGCGCGCCTCAGCGGCGAGGCGCTATTGCAGAACCCCATCCTGAGGTTCGGGTCTGGGCCGAAGAGGGCTGTTAATGCAAGCTTTCCACGATGGATGCCCCAAGGATCTGTCTGACCTTCTTCAGGCGATGGCCACCGATTTCCCCGCGATACTCCAGGGGAATCTCATCGGCATCTACCTGTGGGGCTCCTTGACCTACGACGCGTTCGACGAGGCCTGCAGCGACGTAGACTGCGTCTGCGTCACGCGACGGGACCTCGACGACCGCGAGTTCTCAGAACTCGATCAGTGGTTCAAAAACAAGCAGGTGCAAAACCGATGGGTCGAACGAATTGACATGCGCTTCGTCATTGACCAGGAGTTTCTCGACAAAAAATCGCGATGCTGCGGCTTCTACCTCTACACGGGGAAAATGGTCCGGCATGGATCGGACGGAAACCCGATCATCTGGATGAACGTTGCCCGGTGCGGCATCACGCTGTGGGGCAAGGACGCGAAACTCGTCGCACCGCATGTGTCAGACGAATGCCTCAACGACGCCCTCCTGCTGGAACTGAACTACCTGAAGGAAGACCTGACTTCCCATTCGGGGGACCGATCCGACAAGGCGTTCATCCACAACGCCTACGCGGTGCTCACCGCTTGCCGCATCCTTTACTCGGCCTGTCACAGGGCACTGGCCTCCAAGGACCAGGCTTACGACTGGGCGATGGAAAGAGTCCCGCCTATGTGGCGGGCGGCCATTCAGACTGCGAAAGATAACCGTCTGAAGAATGCTGGTTCGACGACTCCGCAGTTGGAACAGGATGCGATGCGCTTCGTACGGTTCGTGACCGATGAGGTGAACCGTATATTGCACCGACCAAGTCGCACTTGACCTACCAGCCGGGATAGGGAACCTTTTGGCGAGCAAGCTGAGGCGGTTCTTGATTTGCCGAAGGAGACTTACGTCGCGCAGGGGACCCTTCGGTCATGAGCCCTCGCGCAGCCGCGCCAGGAACTCCGAAGGCGAGAGAACCGGCACGGCCGGATCACGGGGGAAGCACGCCGGATCGCGGCTCAGGATGCAATTGGCGCTGGCGTGCAGGGCACTGTAGTACTGGACGGCGTCTTCGAAGTCCTCGACCTCTCCGTCAATGGCCTGGTTGATGATCATCGCGTCGCAGGGGACGGGCATGAACGCGTCCCGAAGGAGCACCATTGCACGCCTGGCAGCCCTGGCACCGCCCCACCTGCGCATCACGTAGAAGATGTTCGTGAAAGTGACCGTCGAGACCAACCCCTGCATGCTGCCTTGTTCAGTGAGAGTCCAGACGCCCGCCGAGTCCTCATAGAAGGGCTCGCGCTTTGCGAGGACGTCCAGAAGAACGTTCGTGTCTATGAACGCGTTCACTTCTTTATCCGGTACTTCTGCTCAAGGGCTTCTTCGAGGAGCCTTCGGTCTGTCGTCCGCGGCGGCAGTTTGACCAGGCCGGTGGCGCGGCGCGTGATCGGCCCGATGGGCATCTTGACCAGCGGACGGGCGGCCATCGAGCGCACGAGGCGCGAGAACATGGCGGAGACGCTCGTCCCGCTCTGCGCCGCCAGCCGCTTGGCCTGGGCGATGACCTCCTCGTCCATGCTCAGTGTGAGTTTCTTCATATACCAGACCTCCTGTTGACCTCCGCCTTAGAAATGGAAAACAGCCAGAGCGGACAAAGTGGCGGGAAAACCGGTTTGCCAGCTCGACGGCTTTCCTTTTGTTTCGCAAAGAACAGTGATACGTATTCCTTCCCCGCTATTATACGTGACTCTGGGCGCATCGGCAAGCAATGGTCGTCCTCTGCATCCTCACACAGGAGGGGGACGTTCGGTAGGATGGCCGGCGTGGCGGCGGTGCAGCCGCGCTGTCAAGGGCAGTGCGCTGCCAGCGGCCGGCAGGTGTCACTTCCTCTGCCGCTCTAACGTTCCAGGCGCGCTGCGGCCTCTTTCATCCGCGCGATAACGTCCACGCCGAACGGGCAGCGTTCCGTGCACGCGCCACATTCGGTGCACTCCGACGCCTTAACGGGGGAAAGCTTGTATTGCTCCAGTAAGGGCGATGGGGCATGCCCCTCGGCCGCCACGGCCAGCCGCAGGACTTCGCCGATGTTGATCCCCGCCGGGCACGGAAGGCAGTGATTGCAGTAGACGCAAATCCCCGTTTCGACCCCTGCCAGAACCGCGAGCACAGCGGAGAAATCCCGTTCCTCTTCGCTCGCCTCCAGATATGCCAGTGTGGCCCGCAACTCGTCCAGGTTCTTCACGCCCGGCACCAACGTGCATACCCCGGGTTGCGAGAGCCCGTAGCTGATACACTGTATAGGGGTAGCGGAGCGGCGGAGCAGCTCTCCGCCGGCGAACGGCTTCATCCCCACAAGGCCCACCTGCCGGGCCGTGCAGGTCCGGAAAAGCTCGGCCATTCCGGCGGTGCTGTGCAGCAATAGGCTCACATTATGCATCAGCACGTTTATCTGGCCGCTCTGCGCGGCCTTCAAGGCCACGGGCGCTTTGTGCCCGCTCATGCCGATGAAGCGCGCCTTCCCCTGACGTTGATACCGCTGGGCCAGTTCGAGCAGGCCCCCGGGCCCCATCACCTGCGCGTAGTCGTCCTCTTCATCCACGAACTGAAGGACGGCAACGTCCACGTAATCGGTCTTCAGGCGCGAGAGGAGGTCCTCGAAGAGGCGCTCGCACTCCGCGATGTCCCTCGTCCTGCGATATTGGCCGTTCGTTTCAGCCGCACCGATGTGGCCCGCGACCAGTATCGAGTCCCGCAGCCCTTCAAGCGCCGCACCCAGATTGTCGCGGTAGGCGGGATAGGAGAAGAGGACGTCGAAGTAGTTGACGCCCCGGCTCGCCGCTTCCCGGACGACGGAGATGACGGTCTCACGCGGGGCGCCGACTAGGTATTCCGTGCCCAGCCCGATCACGCCGACCGAAAGGCCGGTCCTGCCCAGCGGTCGCGTCTGCATAGTCTCCCGTCCCTTCTCTGCCAATCCAGAAGTACAGTAGCGGCCAATCCCGGATGCCGGCGTCGTGACGAGCGCATCCGGCGGGCCAGGCAACACGGAAGGACGTTCAACCACGACGCGAGGGCCTATGTTGCGGCGGGTGCTTCAATGGCCGCTGCATCATTATTTGTCGAGCTTGAGCAGCGCGGCGGCGTTACGCCAGAGGATCTTCTCCTTGTCGCGTTTGGAGAGCTTCGCGCCCGTCACGCGGCCCACCTGCGGCGCGTAGTCGCGTCCTGGATAGTCAGAACCGTAGAGCACCCGATCCACTCCCATGTGGCGCACGGCGTACTCGACCATCTCGCTATCATACCAGCCGCCCGAAGTGTCCACGTAGACGTTAGGCAGGTCTTCGACGTCCTGGACGCCCCGCCGGCCGACGCCGGTCAGGTGCGCCATGATGATCCGCGTGTCGGGGTGGCGCCGGGCGAGGGCGGCGACGTCCGCGCCGTTGGACTCACCTTCGAACAGTTCGACCGTCTTGTACCATGCGTGGAACAGGATTGGGATCTCCAGTTCCGCGGCAGCCTCGGCGATGGGTTTCATGTTTGCGTCGCTGGCCAACTGGCCGGAGCTCTGCTTGATGGCGACCATGCCGGCCTCGACGCAGCGGCGCGCCTCGTCCTTGATGACCCTCGCGCCGTGCTGGGCGCAGAGATACATCGCGGGGAGGAAGAAGTCCGGGTCGGATTCCATCAGGCGCAGCGTGCAATCGTTGTGCTCCCGCAGTTGCTCCGGCGTCGCGTGCGATCCGCCGGTCAGCAGAAGCACCGTGTCTACGCCGCTCTGGCGGGCAAGTTCCCGCGTGCGCTCAAGCTGATAGTCCGGCCGCTCGCCCAGTTTCGTCCAGCGGTGATGCACGTGAATGTCAATGGCGTTCATGCTTTCACCCCCAGCAGCTTCTCTGCGTTCGTCCTGAAGGCAGCGGTCTTGGCGCGTTTGGACGCCTCCGAGTTTTCGATCTTGAGCACGTTGGCCCGAGGGTAGAACAGCGGTGCATTCGTCCCGAACAGCAGCCGCTCGGCCGGGAAGAGCTTCAGCGCGTTGGCAAATGAGGACTCGTGCTCGAAGAAACTCAGTTCGATCCACATGTTCTCCGGCAGGTCCGCCCCCTTCTCAAGATCGGGGCGCAGTTGCAGTTGATTCACCATTGCGGGCGGAACCAGCTCGCATCTGTCCCAGAGCCTGCCGAAGCCGAACACAACCACGCGCAGGCGGGGATGGCGGCGGGCGAGGGCCACCACGTCGTCTATCGGGAAGGGCGGCACCTTGGCGATGGGATTCTGCATGCGCTTGTCTTCCGCGCGGACGAGGACGCCCAACACCACGCGGTCGGCGGCGGCTTGCCTCGCCAGCGCGTCTACGCCGGGGTGGGTCAGCTCATAGAGATGATAGTTGGGCATGATGCGCACCATACGCACGCCCCACTTCTCGCGGCAACGAAGGTAGCCCTTCGACCATGCGGGCATCGTGGGATTCAGGACGGCCGAGGGGACGAAGAAGGACGACCTGGCGAGTTGGGGCAGGCGCAACTCGTTCGCCTCCTGCGGGTCCGGCCACAGGTAGGCCTCCAGCGGGTAGGCGCACGCGCGAGTGACGCCTTCCGCGCGCAGCATGGCCTGCAGCGAGGCGGCGTCAGCAGGCGGAGTAGGCCGGAAAGGCCAGACCCCGCAGCCACAGTTCACGTCGAACATCGGCACATTGGGCTTCACAGGAGTTTCCTCCTCATCAAACGAGGCTCAGAGCTAATCGCTCCCTGCCAATGGCGGGCGTTTGAGTATATGCGCCTCGAGGGGCTTGGTCAATGCTCGGATGGCGCATTCCCTGTCGTGTGCTTGATCCGAACCGCAGAGGTAATTGGCCCCTGGAACACCCCGACAGGAAGGTGCGAATCTGAGTGCCCCGGCGGTATACTCACTGATGCGAGGCCGGCACTGCCGGGGGCGGCGTTGGTTCAATCGGAAGTGCCTTAGCAACTTGACCCCGGGGGAAGTCGAGCCCAACGACTTCAGGCAAATCAGACACAAGGAGGTGATGATGGACAAGAGCGTCCTCTTTTTCGTCGGGACTTACACTCGCACGGGAAGCAGAGGCATCTATCCCTGCTGGCTGGACACGGCCACGGGAGCAGTCCGGCCCGCAGCGGAGCCTGCCGCGGCGGACAATCCGTCGTTTCTGGCCGTTGACTCGCAGAGACGGCGCCTCTTTGCGGCTGTCGAGGCGCGTTCAGGCGTCCCCGGCGGGGCTGTAAGTGCGTTCGCATTTGACCCGGAGACCGGAGGGCTGACGTTCCTGAACCAGCAAGCCTCACGCGGCTCCGGAACATGCCACGTCTGCGTGGACAAGACCGGCCGCCTCGTGCTTGCAGCGAACTACAGCAGTGGAAGCGTCTGCGTCCTGCCCGTCCAGGAAGACGGGACCCTGGGCGACGCCACTCAGGTCTTGCAGCACGAAGGCCGCAGCGTTCATCCAAGGCGGCAAGCCGGCCCGCACGCGCATTCGATTAGGTTGGACCCGTGCAACCGGCACGCGTTTGCAGCGGACCTTGGCATTGACAAAGTGATGATCTACCGGTTCGACTCCGGCCTGGGAAAGCTGGAGCCGAACGAGGTCCCGTGGGTGGAAGTCGAGGCCGGCTCGGGCCCGCGGCACCTGGCGTTTCACCCTACGGGACGGTACGTCTACCTGATCAACGAACTGAGCAATACCGTGACCGCGTTTACGTACGACGTGCAACGCGGTGCGCTCAGCGCGTTTCAGACGATATCTGCGCTGCCGGCCGACTTCGCGGCAGATAGCACGGCCGCTGACGTGCACGTTCACCCTTCCGGCAGGTTCGTCTACGGCTCGAATCGCGGGCACGACAGCATTGCGGTCTTCACGGTCAATCAGGAGACCGGACGTCTCACCGCACTGGGGCATGAGCCGACGGGGGGTAAAACGCCGCGCGGATTCGCCATAGACCCTACGGGCGTATACCTTCTGGCAGCCAACCAGGACTCGAATACGATTGTTACCTTTCGCATAGATCAAGACACGGGATGCCTCAAACCGACCGGCCACACTATCCAGGTACCATCGCCTGTCTGCGTGAAAATCGCAGCCCCGCTGAGCTGACGGCAAGAGACGCGGTCTGAACGTACGGCGCGGACGCGTGCCGCCTGCGTCCTGGGCCCGAATCTCCCTGCCGTGCCGCGTTTCGCGGTGGAGCATTGCGCGAGGCGGCAACGCGAAACCCCGTGACGTTCACCCCGCCCCCGGCAGGATCCAGTCCAGGGCCTCCTGGATGACGGGCAGGGCGAGCGGCGCATCGTGCCCGCCGCCCGGTATCTCCCGGTACTTGAGGACGCGCGCCGGCAACACGGCCGCCAGCGCCCGCGACTCGCTGACGGGGATGATGTCGTCGGCGTCCCCGTGCGCAAGATAGACCGGCATCGTCAATCGGTCTGCATGGGCAAGGCAGGAATGCCGGTCGAAGACTTCCGGCAGTTCGTCGGGAGTGCCTCCGTAAGCATCGGCGATTGCGGCAGATATGCCCTCGGGCAGGGCCTCGCAGGAGTAACGCTTGCACCACTCGTGGCGTGCCGCTATGTCCGTGGCGGGGCAGAGCGAGCCGACGCCCGCCACGTCCTCCGGGTGAAGGACGGCGTAAACAAGGACGCTCGTGCCGCCCATGGAGCCGCCGAAGAGCACGAACCGCTCCGCACCGTGCTCCCCGCGCAGGAAGTCGAGCAACATCCGCAGGTCCGCCGCGGCGGACGGGGACATCCAGGAATTGTCGCGCAGGTTCGGCGTGAGGACGCCCACTCCGCGAGTCTGGAACTCAGGCCACCAATCGCGGCGCAGGTCGGCGCGGGTGTAGAGCTGGTCGCCATGCGAGCCGTAGCCGTGGATGCAGACAAGCCAGGTCCTCCCGCGCGTCGGCGGCGAGAGGAGCGCCCAATCTTCCCGGCCGTCCACCGCGCTGCGGTACGCCAGGTGCGCCACGCCGGACGGAATCCCTGTCAGCCTATCCGGCCGAGACTCACGGATTTCGATCATGCTGGGGCCTCAATCCTCCGGTGCCTTTTCCTTCTGACGCTGCACAAAAGCAGGAGCCCTGTTCAGAGCGGCAGTTCCGTCCCGATGCCGCGTTCCACAGCCCGCCTGTAGACGCGTATTGCCGTGGCCATGTCGTCGAGGGCGAGTCCAAGGTTGATGCTCATGGTGCGCTCTGCGTCCGACTGGCGGCCAGCCTTGAGGCCGGCGGCGATCTGACCCAGGTCGGCATACGGCTCGGGCGTGGACCGGAAGTAGCCGGATCTCCGGTAGTACTCGAGTTGCTGAAGGTCGTCGGTCGCCAGTTTATCAATCTCTGCTATTGCCGCGCCCTGCCAGTAGGAATCGAAATCCACGGGACTTGCGAAGGCGCCCTCTGCGAGCCAGCCAGGGGGGATCGCGGGCTGCGGGTTCTTGAGGATCGGCCCGCTGGTAACCACTATGTCCATCCCCTTCACAGCCTGCGACACCTCACTGACGGGCTCAACGTCCACGTGTAACTGCACGCTCATCTCTTCCGCATAGCGCCCTGCAATCTCGGGGCGCCGGTCGTACGCCTTGACAGCCTTGAGGTTGAAAAGACAGCCCAGCGCGTGCAGGTTGCTCCTGCCCTGTACGCCGCACGCAATGATCCCGACGCGAGAGCTATCCTTACGGGCGAGGTATCTCGCGGCGACGGCCGTGGCGGCGCCCGTGCGCATGGCGGTTATCCACCTGCAGTCCATAACGGCCAGCGGCACGCCGGTATCGGGGTCGTTGAGGATGAGCAAGCCGGTGATGTACGGCAGCCCTTTCGCCTGGTTCCCGGGGTACCCCGAGACCCATTTCATCCCGGCGGATCCCAGGCTGGGGATGTAGGCCGGCATGGCATGAATGAACGCATCAGGACGCGTGTGGATGCCCGGCTTGGGCGGCATCTCCACCTTGCCCTGGCCTTTCTCTTTGAACATCTGATCCAGGGCCTCGATGATCTCGGCCATCGGCAGGCCGACCTGCTCCACGTCCTTCCGGGAGAGGTAAAGAATGTTGGATTGTCCCATGTTCCGCCTCCCTGCGGTGTGCGGCGCGCTACGGTGGAGCCTTCACCGTGTGCTGATTCATCAACCGGTCAAAGGGCGCCATAGTAACCCGATGAAAAGGCCGTTTCCACCAACACCGGGCGCATAGAGCGGCTCTGAGCTTGCGCGTCCAACCGGTGCGTGGTACCTTGCTGTGCCGGTTGCACCGCTGGCGCCGCCGGGATTGCTTCTTATGGTGACACGGTCATGACTTGGCGGGCCTTCCTCATAGGACTGCTGCTGAGCGCCATCCTGAACTGGTCGGATATTTACGGCGGCATGGCCAGGATGTGGGGCAGGATGACCGAGAGCAGCTTCTCCACCGCTTGCGTATTCTCGCTCGTCGTTTTGACCCTCGGCGTGAACACGCTTATCAAGCTGGTTAAGAAGAGCGCCGCACTCAGGCAGGCGGAGTTGATGCTCGTCTGGTGCATGTTGCTGGTGGCCGGCACGGTGACGACCACGGGCCTTCACAGGTTCTGGCTGCCCATGCTGGCGGCGCCGCCCTATCTGGCCCAGAGGCCTGAAATCGTGTGGCGAGAGACGTCCCTGGCCGCGGTGCCGGGTGACCTGGTGCTGTCCAAGGATCCAAAGTCAGTCGCCGCCCGGTACTTTTATGAAAGTGGCCCTCCAGAGACCGGGGTTCCCTGGCGGCAATGGCTGACGCCTGTCACCGAATGGGCATTGTTCTTCATAGCTTTCTATGTCGGCGTCCTGTTCATGTGCGCCATTCTGCGCAAGCAGTGGGTGGACAAGGAGCGCCTGCAATTTCCCCTCGCGCGCGTTCCCCTCGAGTTCAGCGAGGGGAGCGCAGGGGAGGACATGTTGCCGCTGATCTTCCGCAACCGTGCGTTCGTCATCGGGTTCCTGGCCACGATAGGTTTCCGACTGCTCCGCGATCTGCCTCTTCTGTTCGGCGCTGCGAGTTCCTGGAACCCGCCGCTGCCGCTCCAGGATATCCTTCAAGGCACACCCCTGGAGCCGATGCGCATGGTGAACGTCACGATGAGCTGGATCACGCTCGGCTTCGCCTTTCTGGTGCCGGTGGACGTGTCATTGAGCATCTGGGCCCTCTACTTCTTCAGCCGGATTGAGCTTCAGACGGCCTCATGGACGGGCTCGTCGTATCAGCCTCTCCAACTGCTGACCTGGCAGCAGGCGGGCGCCTACGTGGCCTTCACCGCCGGCGCCCTGTACATCGGCCGGCGCCACTTCATGGACGTGGTGAGGAAGGCGTTCGGGCGGGCACGTGACCTGGACGATTCATCCGAGCCGGTTGCACTGAACGTGGCTTTCTGGGGGCTGGTGATCTGCGCGGTACTTTCGATCGCGTGGCTCGGAATGCATAAGATGCTCCTGCTCTCGGCCGTGGCCTGGTTCGCAGTTCTGATGTGCATCCAGCTCGTCCACGCCCGCCTGGTATCGCAGAGCGGCGTGCCGGATGCCTGGTTACCGTGGGACCCGGCCGACCTGCTCTACGGCGTGACAGGCGGTCACGTCTTTGGAGCAGCTGGCACCGTCATAGCCCACATGCAGCGGAGGATGCTGTACAGCATTCCGCACGGGCCGGCCATGATGCACGCCATGAGGATCAGCGAGGTGTTCACGAAGGGCCGGCGCCTCCTGGTGCCGGTGCTCGTGCTGGTTCTGGTCGTCTCGCTCGCGGTATCCACGTGGACTTACCTGCACGAGGCCTATCAGATCGGCGTGCTGAACTTCAACGATGCAGCCTGGTCAGGCATCAGCAATCCGCGGACTGCCTTCGACCTGGCGCACCAGAAGATCCAGCGTGCCGGGGGCGGCGATTTCCTCTGGTTCCCGTTCGGGCTGGGGCTGGGACTGACCTCCGTCGTCATGCTCCTCCGCTCCCAGTTGTACTGGTGGCCCTTGCACCCCATAGGACTGCTGGCTTCCACCGGCTGGTACCCTGACAGGATGTGGCTGCCATTCCTCCTCGGCTGGCTGATCAAGGTCTGCATCTCGAAGTTCGCGGGAGGCAGCATGCTCCGACAGGGACGTAGCTTCTTCATAGGCCTGATCCTTGCCGAGGGGTCCGTGTCCGGGCTTGCGGTCGTGGTCCGCGTGCTCAGCAAAGGCACAATCCCGGCGTTCTGACGCGGGCACGGCCGGACGCCGCGGCCTGGACCTTAGAGGCTCCTGGCCCGCAATTCAACTGCTCAATCCCAACGGCGACGTACCCGGCCGCGTCCAGGACGGCGGAGCGTCCGATTAGCTGAACGTAAGGAGGTCGAGATGACTGATCATGTTTCACCGGACACATTGGCGGTCTGGGGCGGAGAAGGTGATTCGTCGGCGCAGGGCGCGACGCAAGTGCCCATCGTCTACAGCGCCGCCTACGGCTATCCCGATGTGGAAAGCTGGCTCGACGTGGCATTGGGCCGCCGGCCGGGCCACATTTACAGCCGCAACACGAATCCTACAGTGCATGCCTTTGAGGAAAAAGTGCGTCTGCTGGAAGGCGCGGAAGCAGCCACGAGCTTTGCCAGCGGCATGGCGGCAATCAGCAACACGCTCTTTACGCTCCTGTCGCCCGGCGACCGCATCGTTTCGGTGAAGGACAGCTACGGCGGCACGAACAAACTCTTCATCGAGTTCCTGCCGCGCTTTCACATCCGGGTCGAGTTGTGCGACACGACCGATCATGCGCAGATCGAAGCGGCCATCGCTCAGGGGTGCCGGGTCGTCTACCTCGAATCACCCACGAACCCGACGCTCAAGGTCATGGACATTGCGCGGCTGGCCGCTGCGGGGCACGCTGTGGGTGCAATGGTGGTGGCCGACAACACCTTTGCCACGCCCATTAACCAAAACCCTCTGAAGCTTGGCGCGGACCTGGTGATCCACAGCGCGACGAAGTTCCTGGGCGGGCATGGCGACGCGCTGGGCGGCGTGGTGTGCGGCGCTCCGCAGTTGGTCCGACGGATCTACCACTATCGCGAGATAACGGGCGCGATGCTCGATCCGATGGCGGCGTACCTGTTGATCCGCGGCATGAAGACGCTGCACCTGCGCATCCGGCAGCAGAACGAGAGCGCGCTGAAGCTCGCGCGCTGGCTGCAAGGGCACCCCGCGGTGGGAGCCGTCTTCTACCCGGGACTGGAAACCCACACGCATCACGACGTCGCCCGCCGGCAGATGCGCGGCTTCGGCGGCGTGCTCAGCTTCATGCTGCGCGGCGGGCTCGATGCGGTTAAGCGCGTGCTGCCCCGGCTTCGGTTCGCGCATCGCGCCGCCAACCTGGGCGCGGTCGAGACGATCGCCGGGACGCCCGCGACCACGAGCCACGTGGAATGCACCGCAGCGGAGCGAGAGGCCATGGGCATCCCCGAAGGGCTGATCCGTTACTCAGTCGGCATCGAAGACGTCAATGACCTCCTCGCCGATCTCGCACAGGCTCTGTCGGCAGCCTGACAACCGGGGGCACCGGGCCGCGCCTATTCCGCGTCGGCCTTGAAGTAGGCTTCCACCTCAGGGGCCACAGGGGGCACGTCCACCGGAGCGCCGCCGTTGCGCAGGCTCATCGTGGCGCTGACGCCGGCGGCAACGCTGTTCCGGGCAGCTATAGGCGAAGTCCTTATCTTGCCGCCCTCGCGCACGTACCGGACGAATTCCGCTACGATGCTGGGGTCGGCGCCTCCATGTCCGCCCCTGACGGGCGGGATGTAGTACTGTTCGTCCCCGTAGGGGTTGTAATCCGTGCGCCGGTTCCAGAGGCGCACGACGCATCGGCCCGGGCCGTCGCCGAAGTTCTCGATGCGGCCTTCGGTGCCAATCACCGTGTAATTGCGCCATCCGTCGGGGGTATAGTGACACTGCTCGTAAGAGCAGAAGCAGCCGTTGTCCAGTTGCATGAGCATCATGCTGATGTCTTCCACGTCAATGACCGGGTTGAGCCCCTTTTGCGATAGCGGAGGCCAGTTGTCGGGGGTCCAGGATGCGTTCCCCCGCTCATCCGGCGAGTGACGGTCTGCAATGCGGTCGTACAGGGTGAGGCCGCCGAGGGCGCTGACGCGCCGGCTGTATCCGCCGCAGAGCCAGTGAAGGACGTCAATGTCATGCGCGCCTTTCTGGAGCAGAAGGCCGGTGGACATGCGGCGTTCCGCGTGCCAATCCTTGAAGTAGGCGTCGCCGCCGTATCCGACGAAGTGCCGGCACCAACCGGCGGCCGTCTCGCCGATGGCGCCCGAATCAACGAGCTGCTTCATCTTGAGGACGAAGGTCATGTGCCGCATGTTGTGTCCAACGAAGAGCCTGACCTTCTTCTCATAGGCCGTCCGCAGGATGCGGTCGCAGCCCTCGATGGTGATGGCCATCGGTTTCTCCAGGTACACTGCTTTGCCGGCCTCAAGGGCGGCGACGGCGTGCTCCTCGTGGAGATAGTCGGGCGTGGTCACGAACACCGCGTCAATATCGTCGCGGGCGACGATGTCACGGTAGTCGTCGGTGACGAAAACGTCCGGACCGTAGCGACCGACGAAGCTTTCGAGCGCCCCCGGCCGTACGTCAGCCCCGGCAACGAGGCGGACGCCCTCCTCCGGCTTGTGCGCATGTCCCGCCAAACCGCCGCGCCCGCCGGCGCCGATGACACCGATCCTGAGTTCCGTCTTCTTACTCATGTAGATCCTTTCCGCTGAATTTCCACCGTGAAGGTACGCACTTCCCCCAACCGCGGACGGGGGACTCCGCCCGCGCAGTTGCCGCCCACCCAGTGGGCAATGCCGCCATCGCGCCCGCTCTCCGCGTCAGCCTTGAAGGCGTCGGGCCTCATGCGTGCACTTTCAACTCCTGAATCTTGTCGCGCAGGAGGGCCGCGCGTTCGAAGTCGAGGTTCGCGGCCGCCTCCTTCATCTCGCGCTCCAACTGGTCCAGGCGGCTTGCGGCAACGTAGTTCTCCTCCTCTTCGGCGACGACGGGCGTCTCTACGCGGCGCTTCCAGGCCTGGACCTCGTAATCAATGCCCTGCTGGATATCTTTCTTGATCGTCTGCGGCGTGATGCCGTGCTCCTCGTTGTAGATAAGCTGGACCTCGCGACGGCGCTCAGTCTCCTCGATGGCGCGCGCCATGGACTCGGTTACCTGGTCAGCGTAGAGAAAGACCTCGGCGTTGATGTTGCGCGCGCAGCGCCCCATTGTCTGGATCAGCGACGTGTCCGAACGCAGGAATCCCTCGCGGTCCGCGTCGAGCACCGCAACGAGGGAGACCTCCGGCAGGTCGAGTCCTTCGCGGAGCAGGTTGACGCCCACGATGACGTCGTACTTCCCCCGGCGCAGGTCGTTCAGAATCTCCACGCGTTCGATGGTCTGTACCTCGCTGTGGAGGTAACAGCCGCTGATACCTTCCTCGCGCAGGTAGTCGGCCAGGTCTTCGGCGAGCCGCTTGGTGAGCGTGGTAACGAGAGTGCGCTCTCCTTTCGCTGCCCGGCGCTTTATCTCGTTGATCACGTCCTGCACCTGTCCGCGAGCGGGGCGCACGTCTATCTTCGGGTCCACGAGGCCGGTGGGACGGATGATCTGCTGTACCACCCGGCCCCCCGACTTCTTTATCTCGTACTGGTCCGGCGTGGCGGAGACGAACATGACGAAGTCAACGAGCTGTTCCCACTCGTCGAACGTAAGGGGCCGGTTGTCGAGAGCGGAGGGCAGGCGGAACCCGTAGTCCACGAGCGTCTGCTTGCGAGAGCGGTCGCCGTGGTACATGGCGTGGAGTTGGGGGACGGTCTGGTGGCTTTCGTCCACGATGCAGAGGAACGGACGGGGGAAGTAATCGAGCAGGCATGACGGCCTTTCCCCCGGCTTGCGGTTGCTGATGTGGCGAGAGTAGTTCTCGATGCCGGGGCAGAAGCCGACCTCGGTCAGGAGTTCCATGTCGTATCGGGTGCGCGCCTCCAGCCGTTGGGCTTCGAGCATCTTGCCCTGGCCGCGCAGCTCCGCCAGCCTTTCGTCCAGCTCGGCTTCGATGCTCTTCAGGATGCGCCCCATGCGGTCTTCAGGCGTCACGAAGTGCTTGGCCGGGTAGATGGCCACTGAGCCGGCCTCTTCGAGCCTGCGTCCGGTGAGGGGGTCTATGACAACGATGCGGTCCACGACGTCGCCGAAGAAGTCCACGCGGTACGCGATCTCCTCGTACGCGGGATAGATCTCGACGACGTCGCCGCGGACGCGGAACGTGCCGCGCCTGAGGTCGCTCTCGCTGCGGCCGTACTGGATGTCCACAAGTTGCCCGAGGAGGTCATCACGGGCGACCTCGTGGCCGGCCTCGACGCTGACGAACATGCTGGCGTAGTCCTCGGGCGCGCCGATGCCGTAGATGCAGGAAACGCTGGCCACGATGACAACGTCATCTCGCTGCATGAGATTAGTCGTGGCGGCCAGGCGCAGGCGGTCTATGTCCTGGTTAATGGAGGCATCTTTGGCGATGTAGAGGTCGCGCGAAGGGACGTAGGCTTCTGGTTGGTAGTAATCGTAGTAGCTGACGAAGTAGCCGACGGCGCTCTCCGGGAAGAAGTCCTTGAACTCGCTGTAAAGCTGGGCCGCGAGCGTCTTGTTGTGGCTGATGACAAGCGTGGGCATGGCGAGCGCTTCTATCACGTTCGCCATGGTGAACGTCTTGCCTGTGCCCGTCGCGCCCAGAAGGGTCGCGTACCGTTCGCCTGCCTTGAAGCCCTCGATGAGTTGGACGATTGCGCCCGGCTGGTCGCCGGCAGGCTGGAAGGGAGCCTGGAGCTTAAAGTCAGCCCCCGTGGTTTTCCGCATCGCGATTCTCCTTCCCCCCGGGGGCACACACCGCATACGGCCGGATCGCTTCAATGGTTGCCGGCCCGATGCCGCTTACCCTCATCATGTCGTCGAGGTCGGCAAATAGGCCGTGCTCCTGCCGGTTGTTGACGATGGCCCGGGCCGTCTTTGGGCCGATTCCGGGGAGCATGGACAGTTCGTAGTCGGGCGCCATATTGACGTTGATCTTCGCGGGCGGCGGCAAGGCGTCGCCCGGCTCGATGACGGCGACTTCACTCCGTCCCCAGAACTGCTCGACGCCTCTGACCGCGGTGACGATCAGCAGCACGATCCCTGCCCCTGCGGCGGCGACCAGAAGCTCTTTACGGGACAGATAGAACCACTGCGTCTTGTTTGCAGGCAGTCCCGTCATCTCTGATAGGCTCCTGACCGAACCGCGTTTGCGATGGCCCGCCGCAGATCGTCGGTGACCGTCTCGCGGACCTCTTCCTCCACAACCGGCCTGAGGTCGCCGGAGTCCGAATAGGCGAAGTACGCCTTGATGATGAAGCCGGGGTGATGGTCACAGATCAGCATCGGGCTGCCGGTTTGCTGGTCCCTGAGCAAGAGGTAGCTGACGCGGCCGCCGGCCTCGTCAAAGGGACAGCGGAAGAGCGCGGCCACCTGGTCCCCATGGTCAGAGGATACCTTCTCGCCGGTAGGCCGCGTGATTTCCCAGCGCAGGCGGCGCCCGTAGAGCACCTCTGTGCGCAGGCTGCCAAGGTCCTCCAGCTTGCGCGGATCGCCGTAAGCCATCTTGGCCAGAAGCAGGATGGCCTCCATGTTGTCCCGGCAGCGGAATTTCGGGCTCGGCTGCAGGGACATGACGTACCGGGCCCAGGCCGCTTCGAAGCGGCCGATGGTTGTGCCGAAGCAGCGCTCGAAGGCCTGCTCCTGGCCTATGCCCTGGGATATTTCCTTAACGAACTGGGCCAGCATGGGGGCGTATCTGCCCCCGTCGGCATGGAGGAGGAACTGCACAACGGACCAGGCCTCGGAGTAATGGACGCTTGCCCGCCGCGTGTCGGTGCTCACGTGCTGGAGCCACTGATCCAGGCCCATTTTGAAGAATTCCGACAGGCGAACGTAGTTACCGTTCTTGAGGGCCTGCTGCACGGTGAAGAGGCGAATGGTGGGCACCAGGCCGGTGATGAAGCCCTGCCCATTCCAGGTGGCTTCCGAGAAGTACTCCGCCATCCCCTCGTTGAGCCAGATCGGGCAGTCACGAGAGACCTGGAAGTACATGAACTGATGGAAGCCCTCGTGATACAGGGTGCGGAGCACCTCCTCGGCCGTCCGATTCTGACAGTGGGCCGCCAGCAGAGATTGAGACGAGACGAAGATGCCCGTTGAGCCCCTCACGTTATCGGGCACCCGCGCCAGGTATTCTTCCTCGGTGCGGAATACCTCAACGTTGAAGTGCTGGGACACCTTGCCATAGTCCGGGAAGCGCAGCGAATACTCGTTGAGGATCTGTTCCAGGTGGCGTCCGACAACTTCGGCGAACCGCGGGCTGGTGTCCGTCTCGACGGTGTAGTGGTTAGACTCGTAGCGGAATACGCCGGCCCCGGCTGCCGAAACGGGTGCGCCGGCCGGAATGACTAACAGGGAACCCAGGACCGATAGGGCCAGCCGTGCAGCCATCACTCTCCGGGCTGAACTCCTCACGGTCAGCATTCCCTCTGCCAAGGCAAACTGACATACGCCCAGTTTGCCATTTTACCTGTCTCCGCCGGGGCGTTCAACGCGGCTGCTGCCGGGGGTACTGTGAAGCAGCCGGGGCAGGAGGCGAACAGGCCGGACGGCCACGGCGGACGTCGGCGGCTTGTTGAAGGTTTCGGCCGACCGGGCATACGGGATGGTCCCCGCCCTGCGGGCCGGGCCGGATACCTTGCTCCCGGCGTGCGCATGTATCTGGTCATGGGTCTTGAGACAGTCCTTACCTGGTCTTAGACGGTCTTAAACGGTCTTTCGATGGTCTTATTTGGTCTTATTTGGTCTTCGTTGGTCGGTTTTCGGGCGCTTCGAGGCGCTACGGATGGCTTCCGTGGCCTTCCCAGGCTCCTCAGAAATGCCCAGAAAACGTATAAGTCATTCGTCCGTAACGAATTACGTGCAAGAATGAGGTTGCTTCGTAAAAAGCACTTTTCGCTGCACATTCCTGTCCCGCGCCGCCCGTTGGAGGCACCCGATGTTCAGGAATGACCAGGAATCTCAACACATGTCGCGGCACCCAAATGTCCAGGCGTAAGTGTGCACCAGGTGTCTCGCAGGCAGAACGTTCCTCAGACTCCGATGTGCACGACCGTCAAGCACAGGCTCTCGCTTCCGTGCCCTCAAGCGAAGCTGGGGTTCACGTCAAGGCTGGGGCGGGGCCTGCGCATCTCAGGTATCCCGCTCCGCCTGCAACCCCCTGTGCGCCAGGCCGCGGCCTCGGAGGCCGGCATCTTATCTCTTACTCGTCCTTGGCATAGAAGTCAAGCGAAATCCGGCGGTAGGCGCGAGATTTTGCCTCTGAAACCTGCTCCCCACTTCCGGGCCACCGCGATCTCCCGGCCGCGTTGTGGCCGCCGCCGGGGACGCAGGGGCCGCGCCCCGCCGACACGAATATTTTAATTGACATTCTGAATACCTTCGTGTATGATGCCGTGCAAACCCTGGGAACCTGATACCGGAAAGGAACGGTCATGCCCAGAAAAAGACTCCCCCGTCCGACCGATGGAGAGCTTGAGATCCTGCGCGTCCTCTGGGAAAGAGGGCCCAGCACCGTCCGCGACGTCCACGACAGGCTGGGGCCCCGCAAGGGCACCGCCTTCAACACCACACTGAAGCTCCTTCAGATCATGTATGAGAAGGGCTTCGTCCTCCGCGTGGATTACCGGCGCCCCCACATCTACCGCCCGGCCATCCCCGAGGAAGAGATGCAGAAGCACCTGATGGCCGACTTCCTCGAACGCGCCTTCGGCGGATCCGCCCGGAAGCTTATGGCAGCCCTCGCGGCTACGGACATATCAGAAGCGGAGTTGGATGAGATCAGGCGTCTGCTCGACCGCCGAGGGGAGGGAACTGATGAGCGCTCCAAACCTAATCCATGACGTCTTCTCAAGCGGCCTGGCGCAGAAGGTCGGGTGGGCACTGGTCCACTTCCTGTGGCAAGGGGCTGCCGTGGCGCTCATGCTTGCCCTGATGCTGCAGTTGTTGCGGCGCCGCTCTCCTCAGGCGCGCTGGATTGCGGCCTGCGCGGCGCTGGGCCTCATGGCCGCGCTGCCCGTCATTACCGCTTTTCTGGTGTCGGTGGAGCCGCAGAGGACCAACAAGCCCGACCTCGCCATGGGGACGGCCACGCAGGCAAGGACGGAGGCCCTGCCCCACGGCGGGAGAGGAGAGCCTCCGGCTGCGGGCCAGACGGGCCACGCAAAGGCGCGGCCTTCCCAAACCGCTTCCACGCTTCCACAGATAGCGTGGGCGAAGCGCATGGAAGCTCTGCTCCAGCCCCTCCTCCCCTATTTCGTACTCCTGTGGCTGGCCGGTGTGGCAACGCTCTCTGTGTGGCACGTGGGCGGATGGCGGCAGCTTCAGCGGACCAGGCGTCTCGGCACGCGGCCCGTGGGGGATTTGATGCATGAGGTATTCGCGGACCTAACGCAGAAACTCCGGGTCGGCCGCCCTGTGCATCTCCTCCAATCCGCGCGGGCTGCCGTCCCCGTCGTTGTGGGCTGGCTCCGCCCCGTCGTCCTCTTGCCGGCGAGCGCAATCTCTGGCCTCACGCCCGAACAGGTCCAGGCAGTGCTCGCTCACGAATTGGCCCACGTCCGCCGCCACGACTGCCTTGTTAAGGTCGCTCAGGCCGTGGTGGAGACGCTGCTCTTCTACCATCCCGCGGTCTGGTGGGTCTCGGGGCGCATCACTGAGGAGAGCGAGCAGTGCTGTGACGACCTCGCGTTGGAAGTATTCGGAGACCGGCAGGCTTATGCCCGTGCGCTTGCACGGGCAGCGGAGTTGGGCCACGGCGCCGCGCGCCTGATGGCCGCCTCAAGCGGAGGCAAGCTCCTTCCCCGCGTTCGTCGGATCATGAACCTCCAAGAGGAGGGAAAGGCGATGGGTACACGTTGGGTTGCAGGCGTCACGACAATCGCAGCTGCCGCGCTCCTGGCCATCGGCCCGTTGATGCTGACTGCTGTGGCGCAGCCCGACGCCCCAGCGCAGCAAGCGGGCGGCGGCGACGGCCGCCGCGGCACTAACACCGCCACAGGCGCCGTCATCGGGTATGCCAAGGCGCCGCGCCTCCAAGCTGCGACCTTCGGGCCCGTGACCGAAAGGACGGTCAATGACGACTCCGTAGGAAGGGACGTGTACATAGACTTTGATACGGGGCAGCTTTTTACGCCGCCTCTTTCCGCGGCTGGCTTTGACCAGACCAAGGGAATTGATGCCCTCTGCGATGTAGACCCTCCTGTCTCTGGCCTGCTGGGAATAGACATGGTCATTCGGCCAATTCCTGAGACGTCGTGGGACACCCTCGGCGCGACAGAATTGGTTGAACAGTACATTTTGGCCTCTGCAAAGCCCGGCTTCCCCGTTTCCATGTCCGCCGCCGGCAAGCTGCCAGCCACCTTCCTCTTCAAAACCCGTGAAGGCGGGATCGGAATCCTGCAAATCGTCAGCTTCAACAAGGACCCGCGGGGCGTCAAAATCCGCTACAAGATTGTGCAAGCGGCGTTGCCAGGTGAAAATGCAGGCGCACCGTTTCTCGCTGCCGGAGGAGGCTTCGGCGGCGGGGGTTTTGGCGCCACCCACATTGGCGGAGGCGGACCCGTTGGCGGAGGGGGCTTCGTCAAGGTACTCGAAACACCTCGACCCCGGAAGACGGAGGAAACTACGTCAGGCCCCAAGATCCTTCTCGATCTGGAGGTCAGCAAGGTCACTCCCAACGACGAAGAACTGATTTGGTCTCCACACAGCCTCGTCGTATCCGATGGCAAAAAAGCTGGCGTCGCACTGACTAATTCGTTTGATTACGTCCCCAATCCCGGCGGGACGCAGGGCGGAGAACAGGAGATGCGGGTAGCCAGAACGGGCGTGGACATCTCCATCACGCCGCGCCTTCAGAGCCCCTCGCCGGGAGAGACCAGGCGTACCATTGGGCTTGACATTTCGTTGACCGTGCGCTTGATTCGGGGCTACGTCGCCGGCACCAACGCCCCCGTGATTGGAAGCCAGGAATACGAGGCGACCGTAACGTTGGTGGACGGGGAGACAAAGGCCATCACGGTTTCGCCCGAGGTGCCGGCGGGAGCCAGGGGCCTGCCGGCGCCGGAAGACACAACCGGCCCCCGCTACGTGCTGCGCGTGACAGCGAAGGTGCTGCCCGAGGCGGCGGTAGAGAGATGAGAGTCCGCGAGGCGGGCCTTGCAGCACCTGAGGGGGAATGGCTCCAAGTCCACGGGCCTATGCCGCGGTGGAGGCGCCACAGCCGGCGGGCAGGCTTTGATGGATGCCACACATCGGAGAGGCAGACATGGCAGGTTCCAGCCCCCGAAGCCTTTGATGCAGACGGACGCGCCCCCGGCTAATTCGCCTGCTTGCCCGACTCGGTCCCCGCCGGCTGCGTCTGTGTGGTCAGGGTGCAGATCCTGGCGGTCTGGGCCATCATGCCCATGAGGAGACCCAGAACGCAGGCGACCAGGAACATGAAGAGGAAGGCCGCCGCGGGGGGCACCCTGTCCCGGAAATTCGCGGCGAGCGCAAGGAAGAGGAACGGCAGCACGCAGAGCCAGCGGCGCCGCCTGGCCGTCTGCGCCACGGAGTCCGCCTTTGCGGCGGCCGCTAAGTGAGCTATTATGTCACAGGCCTTCCATACGACCAGCATGAGGACCGCCCAGGTCGAAAGGTACAGTAGCAGGTATAGATTCTCCGTCCCGGCCTGCATGTTGTGGAACGCGATTGTGCGGCCAACCCAGAGGGCCAAGCCGAACGCCGCCAGAAGGCGCATGGGCCCTACCGCCGGATGAAGCCGGGGGACCATCTGAATCGCGATCAGAAACAATATCCAACCAATGACGTCCGGAAACACATTGGGGATCGGCGCCGGGACGAAGAAGAGGAGGTCCCCCAGGGGGACCGGCACGAAAAAGATCAGCGCCCACATCATCGTCCGGAAGGCCTTCTGGCATGATCCGGCACGCACCGACTCGGCGTCAGGCTGGGGCGCGTTCATATTGCCTCCCATGAAGGGTCGGGGGGTAAGATGCGTCAGGCCTTGAGGCTCTCGGGACTCCGTTTGTTTCGCTTGCGCTCGTACATAAGGGCGTCTGAGCGGGCCATCAGCTCATCCAGGGGGAGGGGATTCCGGGGGTCGTAACACGCGATGCCTACGCTCAGCGACAGGCTGTAGCGGCGGTCGCCTTGCGCGTTGCGCGCGTCCAGTCGCCTCTGGAGGCGCGCGAGGATCTCATCGGCCTCGTTGCTGCGGGCCTGGATGGCAAGGACGGCGAACTCGTCGCCTCCGACGCGGCCGACGATATCTGACTCCCGAAAGGCTTCCTTGAGAACGTTCGCAGTTTCGATCAGGGCGAGGTCGCCCGTCTTGTGGCCGAGGTTGTCGTTAATCCACTTCATCTGGTCCACGTCGGCAAAGAAGAGCAGCATGGTGCTGCCGGTGCGGTTGGCGACTTTGAGCTGCTGCTCGGCGAGGTGCGAGAAGCCGCGCCGGTTGTTGATGCGCGTCAGGGGGTCCTCCCACGAGAGCGCGCGCAGTTCCTCCTGCCTTTGCATGCGCTCGGTGATGTCGCGGGAGATCACGAGGACGACGGCCTGCGCTTCTCCATCGCGGGTCACCCTCCCGGTGGCTTCAAGCCACAAGTAAGAGCCATTCTTCCTCTTGTACCTGAATTCAGCGCCGCCCTCTCCCTGGGACATCGTCTCTCGGAATTTCGCCGCGACGGCATCTGCGTCGTCGGGGTGAACGAACTGGAGGGCATTCTTCCCGATAAGTTCGTCCGGAGAATAACCGAGCGTTGCGAGGGTGGCGGGGTTGACGTAGAGATAGGAGAGCCCATCAAGGCTGAGGAGCGAGATCATGTCCCGCGCGTTCTCGAAGACCAGCCTGTACCTTTCTTCACTGGCCCGCCGCGCCTCCTCGGCCCGCTTGCGCTCCAGTGCGTGGGAGAAGACCACGCCCATGATTCTAAGGAGCACGACGATATTGTCGTCCCACGACTTCTCCGCGCGGACGGAGTCGAAGCCGACGAACCCTACGACCTTTCCGCCTGACAGGACGGGCACGGCGAACAGGGACCGGATGCCTCGCTTCTCGAAATACCCTTTCTCGAGTTGCGCGTCCGGGGGCAGAGCGGCGGCGCGAGGGACATGGATGACCTGGTTGTTGCGCAGCCTCGCGCTGACCCAGGGCAGTTGCTCGTCGAGCACGATGCCTTTCAAGTTAGCGATCTGCGGCTCGACGCCTTCAGCGCACCATTCGTGCGTGTTGTCCGCGGTGCGCCCGTCCTCTGAGAACTGGAAAAGGTAGGCACGGTCCACGCCGGCGAACTCGCCGACCGTCCGTAGAGCCCTGTTGATGCCGTCGTCAATCTCATCGTGGGCAAGGTTGATGAAGCTGGACGAGATGGTCGTGATGAGCCTTTCAAGCTCGAACCGGTAGCGGAGGGCGTCTTCCGCCTGCTTGTGCGCGGTGATGTCACGCACGTATTCGATGACGCCTTTGAGTTGGCCGGTGACCGTGTCTATGAGGGGAAACGTGTACAGGTCCAGCCATCCGGCGATCTCGCCGCCCGCGCCGCGCTTCGGGACCGCAGCGAAAGCGCCCTGGCCGGTCTCAAGGGTCTTTCTGCTCGGGCACACCTCGCAGGGCTCGGCCCTTCCCTGGTATGCCTCGTAGCACTTCCTGCCGGCCAGCGGCATGTTGTAGGCGTACCAGCTTTCCATGGTTGGATTGACGCGCACGATGCGCAGGTCCGCGTCCAGGATGCTCAGGCCGTCCTGGATGCTGGCGAAGATGCTTGTCAGGAAGCGCTCGCGCTCGCGCAGCTCCTCCTCGGCGCGCTTGCGCTCGGTGATGTCGGAGAAGATGCCGAACAGCCCGACGACGTTGCCGTCGTCGTTGACGACCGGAGCCTTGACGACCTCCACAGTACGCTCCACCCTGCCGACCACGTTCCGTTCAACGAGGGTCTCCGGCCTGCCTGTGGCCATCACGCGCTGGTCGTCCGCACGGTATTTTGCCGCCAGATCGGGAGGGTGGAAGTCCCAGTCCGTCTTGCCGACCAGTTGGCCCGGCTGCAGAGAGAGGTCCCGTGCAAAGGGCTCGTTCACCGAGACGAACACCGAGTCGGAGTTCTTGAAGAAGACCCGTTGAGGCAGGCTGGCCAGGAGAATGCGGTTGCGTTCTTCGCTCTCGCGCAACTCCCGGTGGATCACGTCCTGGACGAATGAGTAAAGGAAGAAGCCCCAGAGCATCGGGCTGAGAATTGCCACGTAATCTTCCGCGGGATCAAGGGCGGAGTAGATGCCCAGGTGCGAAAGGGCATTGACCGTACTCTGAAAAATGGAGGCCAGGACCACGGCGATCAGGAGCACCCTGGCGTCCTGCCGCAGAGGACGTCGGCGCCCCCCCACCAGAAACACCAGGGCTGCGGCGGATGCAAGCAATCCTGCCAGGTCAACCGTCCCTGCCCACATTCTTACTCTCTTCTCGTCGGGTCGCGAAAACGATCCAGCACCATGCGGCCGTCAGCACTGAACTGGCGGCATATGACAGGTCCTCAAGGAACATCATCTGGTTCCTGAGGAACAACATCTGCAATACCGACAACGTCCAGCCGGCCAATGCGCAACAAAAGGCGGCCCACAGGACCCGCCATGCCGGCAACAATCTGAGGCGCGGCCGGTTTGCCACTGCGAAGATAAGGGCGCCTACCGCCAACAGGAGGATAATTACGTCTCTCTCTTTCAGGCCTGCATCCATTGGGTGCTATCTCAAAGATACGTTCTGCGGAATCCGCCTGGCCCAGCCTGCCTGGACAACCTGATGAAGAAGCAAGGGCTCCGTTCCCGCCAACCACATTAGCGCGCTCTTGCGCGCATCCTGACTGAGGCCGCGCCCTCACCTCTTAACCGCCGGCTCGGCCGCTTATGCCCCGGTCCGTGCTTACACGATGACTACCTCGGGTGCCTGGGTGCCCGATAGACTCAGCCATTCGCTCTGGAGCGATCTGTGCCTACAGGTTAGCCACGGGTTCCGGGCAACGTCAAGACAAGCGACTGCCATATCCGGAAGGCCACTGCCGACTTCCGCACGCGACCATAGCTTAACATCTTATGTTAGAAGCAGTTATGTCAGTATAGGCAGCGTCAAATCGAGCCGTTTCGCAGCAGGAAACCAGGAGGACCGGCCTTCCATAATGCCATACGCGCCAGGGCCGACTTGCCGCCGCTCTGTCTCATTCTGCTCGGCAGGCACGCCGCGCGAGCCGACTTCCTTCCGCCGAGGCGGCTTGACTGGACAGCCCACGCGCCGTCGGCAAAGGGCCCGCTTTGGGGCGACAGGCTGTTTCCCGCCTTGAATACTGATTAAGCTTCCGGCATAATCCGCGTATCCAACAGTTATGAATTTGGGAATTTGGGGCCGGCCTACTTGCACATCACTTCGATCGGAGCAAGCTCATGGCTAAAGTTGAGGATGCGCTGCGACACTTGGTTCAGCTCCAGAGCAGGCGAATTGCCGTGGACGTGTTAGGTGACATGCCGGCGCACATGCGGGCGGCGCGGCGTGATATACGTGCCCTCCAGAAGGCCGTCGAGAGCCTGGTAGACGATGTGGCGAAGCTACTGGCCGTTCGTCGTCGAGAGATGCCCGTGCCGCCGGCGCCGGAAGCAGAGTTGGAGAGAGCGCGCTTCACAAAGAGGACGCCCCGGAGCCTTCGCGAACGCTTTGACCTCACACAAGAAGAGCTGGCCAAGCTGCTGCAGGTGTCGCCTGTGACGATTACGTCATGGGAAACGGCCAAGTCGCGCCCCCGCAAGGCCAACCTCGCCCAGATAGTGACGCTGCGCGACATGGATCAGGCGCAAGTGGATGGAGCGCTCAACCGCGAGCAGGCGCCGGCGGCCGTCAAGCCGGCGCAGTTGAAGCGGCTGCGCAGAAAGCTCGCGCTCACCCAGTCGGATCTGGCAAAGCTCCTCGGGGTTTCGACCGCCTCCGTCACGTCGTGGGAGGCCGGGAAGGCCGAGCCGGGGAGAGATAACCGCCGTCTCATCGCGCAACTAAAGAAACTGTCACGCAGGGAGGTAGAGGACCGCCTCGGCAACCGGGGGCTGACAGCCGGCCGCGGCGCGAGGAAGGGCGAGCCCCTTCTATCCCCATCAGAGATCAACGCTATCCGTAAGAAGACCGGCCTGAGCCAGACGCGGCTGGCCAGGTTGCTGAAAGTATCGGTCAATTCTGTCTCCAATTGGGAAACCGGCCGCAGTTCGCCCCGCCGCGCCACGGTGGAGAAGCTTCTGGGCTTGCGAAAAGGCGCGTAAGCAGCTGCAAAAGGGCGCGACTCAACTTGCTCCGCCCGGAGCACTTTGCGCCCGGCGGGCGTAGCTCTCCGGCGCGCGCCCCTTCAGGCGACTTTGCCCTCGCCGAGCCGATATAATCCCGCGCATCCTCAGGCATATGGCCCGGCCTGGCACTTTGCGCGCCGATTCGTCTGCGCGTGCACAGAACGTGCGTCGGGCTCGGATTGGCGGTCATGCTCTCTCAGCACCGCGCCGGTGGCCCTGAGACGGCACGGAAATTGATGCACGGGTATGTGTGCTGCCTTTGCGGTAGAAGACGGCCCGCAGTGAAGCAGTCGGAACCCGCCGATTGGAGAGGGCTCTCGGGATGAACGAACAGAACACCATGGACGAGGAACGTCAGCGCCGCCTGGCGGAGGCCGAGGCCATCCTCGAGTCCCTCCGAGTTGCCCATGACGCAGGCGGCCCGGTTGCATCGGCGGGAGTCGGAGAGCCTGCGGCGGACACGGACCGTGCGGTCCGCGCGGTCATGGAGTTGATGCGCGAAGGCGCAGCCATGCTCGACGAAAACGGCCGTGTGCTGCACTGCAACGCGCGTCTCGGCGAGATCCTCCAGCGGCCCGTCTCAGACCTGCTCGGCGCATCGTTCGCTTCTTTCGTGCACCCGCACGATGCCCCCAAGTGGGAAGGCGCCTTCGGCAGCCGGGGCAGGGAGCCCGTCCTCGGGTTCACGCTCGACGTCAGAGTCCTGGATGGACACCCCGTCCCCGTGCAGATCGCGCTGTGCTCCCTGGAAAGGGATCTGCGTCGCGTGGCCTTCCTGGTGGCGTACGATCTGGCCTGGCAGGAAGAGCGCATGAAGCAGCTTGAGCGAGCCAACAAAGAACTCGCCGATCAGCGGGAAGCGCTCGAAGTGGCCGCGACGACGGACAGCATTACCGGTGCGTACACCTCAAGGGCAATCTTCGACGTGCTGACGACCGAGATCGCCTATGGCCGCAGGTACGGCAGGCCCGTCTCGGTGCTCTTGATGGACATAGACCACTTCAAGTTCCTGAACGACAGCTACGGCCATGCATTCGGCGACACTGTTCTCAGGGAATTCTGCGACCGCTGCCGGGCGGCGATTCGCGACACCGATTACCTCGTTCGCTACGGCGGTGACGAATTCGCCGTCATCCTTCCGCAGACCGACGCGACCGGGGCCCGGGCCGTCGCCGAGCGTATCATTAAGTCGGTCCGGGCGAAGCCGTTCGGGCAACACCCTCGGACCGTGCCGGTCACCGTCTCGCTGGGCTATGCCACGGCGCCGCCGCAGGACGAAGTAACGGACAGTGGGCTGCTGAAGCGCGCCGACCAGGCCCTCTACGAGGTCAAAGGCCACGGCCGGGACGGGATGGCGTGCTGGAGCGGGAGGCCGCGCACCGGCCACGGGCCAGAATGATCTTCCTGGAGGCGCCTGCCCACGGGATTAGGCGGCAGCGCTGCGGGCATCCGCGCCACGTCTGCCGAGAAGGGGGCTCTTGGAGCTGGGGCCGACCGGCCGCGGCGCGGGCAGTTGAACCGGCGCTCTTTTGGGGCTATTGTGAGCGGGCTTCGTCTCATCGGGTTTTGCCTTGAGAGTTGAAGCGGCCGAAACCGAAAACCCGCGAGATCAGCAGATCAGGCGCGTCCGGAGCTTTCCTTTTCTTTTGCGAAGGTCAATACACGCGTAGCGGCCTCTCTTCGCCGTTCCCGGTGCAGCCGATGGGGGATATCACTCGCGCAGACCTTAAGGGCCAGCCCGCAAGGGCCGTGAGGCGGGGGATCAGCTACAAGGCTGACCTGCTCGTCTATCGGGTGAATGGCGAAGACGTGCTTCTGAAGGACTACAGGCACAAAGTCGGGATATGGCGGGACGTGCTGGGCGCGATGTTCACCGGCCGGGAGGCGCGCGCCCTTCGCGCGTTGCGCGGCGTTGAGGGCGTTCCGCAGTTTCGGGGACGGCCCGACCCTTACTGTGTCGCCATGACCTTCATCGAGGGCAGCAGGATAAGAAAAGCCGATCAAGCGGTGCGGGGCAACGAGGAATTCGTGCGCCAGCTAAGGCGCACAGTCCGCGAGATGCACCGACGCGGCGTCGTGCACCTGGATCTGAAGCATCGCTCGAACCTTATGGTATCCAAGGCGGGGCACCCGGTCGTCCTGGACTTCGAGAGCGCACTTTGCTTTCGGCGGGCGTGGCTCATCGGCCGCGTGGCGGTGCTGCTATTGGGGCAGTTGGACTGGCTGGCCGTCCAGAACTGGACGCGCAGGCTTTGCCCGCACATGCTTGCGCTTTCGGGCTCTTACAAGCGCAGGGGGCGTCTTGCGCGGGAACTGCTCCCGTGGTGGCTGCCGCGCAGGATTATGGACGCGATGCTCGACATTATAGTGCCTGGCGGCGGAAGGACGCCCGGGAGCCGCTGAACGTTGCGGCACACCAGGCGGCGCCAAAACAACATCGCCCGACGCCTCGCATTCACGGCCGGCCGGATCTACCAGTAGATGTAATCGGTCAGGCGCTTCCGGTCGGACGGCGGCAAGGCCTGGACGTCGGGGATCACGTAGCGGTTGTCATAGGCATCCAGGAGCAACTTCCCGCGGTCGCTGTAGTCCTCAGCCCTGTCGCCCCGCCAGGGCATCACGAACCTCTCCCAGCCGTCATCGGTCTGCACGTAGAAGAAGAGCAGCCCGAACTCCTCCTTCACCTCGTAAACCTGCCTGATCACTTTCTCATGGGTCTGCTTCGTGAGGCTCGTGCGAATGAGCTTCTGGGCCTCCGCTGGAAATTCATTCAGGTTCTCAATGACGCCTATCTCCTGGACCTTGTCTTCCCTGTCGGTATAGCGCAGAGAGATGAACCGGTCCGGAAAGCTGATCGGGAACATCATCACCGCGAACACGCCGCGGTAGAGCGTGTCATCCTTGACCGCGCAATGCAGCAGGGAGTAGATGCCCTGGAAGATCTGTGCCGTCTCGGGCGTCAGCCACCGCACGCCGGGCTGGCGCTTCGCTGAGTCTGCCGTTTTCTGGGCGGTTTCCTGCGACATGTCAGTCCAACTCCAGGCGCGTAAGCTCCGTCTGAATCCGGACGAGCCTGTGGTATAACCCCTCGCGCGCCATCAACTGCTCGTGCGATCCGGACTCCTTTATCTGGCCTTCGTCCATCAGAAAAATGACGTCCGCGTTCTTCAGCGTGGACAGGCGGTGTGCGATGATGATGGTGGTGCGCCCCCTGCCCAGCACCGACAGAGCGCGTTGGATCTCCTGCTCGGACTCTGTGTCAACAGAGGATGTCGCCTCGTCCAGGATAAGGATCCGGGGGTCCCGGATCAAGGCTCGCGCGATCGTGACGCGCTGGCGCTCGCCGCCGGAAAGCCCGGCTCCTCGTTCGCCCACCTTTCGGTCGTAGGCGGCAGGCATCCGGGCGATGAAATCGTGAGCGTTGGCCGCCTTTGCCGCGTCAATCACCTCGTGCGGCCTGGCGCCGGGGACGCCGTATGCGATGTTGTCGGTGATGCTGGCCCGGAACAGGAAAGGCTCCTGCAAAACCAGGGCCACCTGGCGGTGTAGGTCATTTTGCGACATATCCTGCACGTTCACCCCGTCAATGAGCACCTCGCCCTGCTGCACGTCATAGAAACGGCAGACGAGGTTCACGAGGGTGGTCTTGCCGGAACCGCTCTTGCCGACGATGCCGATGAACTGCCCCGGCTCTATCTTCAGGCTCACATTCTTCAGGATGGGCGTATGCGGATCGTATCCGAACGTCACGTTGCGCAATTCGATCTCGCCCAGCAACTTGGGCACGTGCACGGGAGCGGCGGCCTCCGGCAACACTACGTCGGCATCCATGATCTCGAAGATGCGCTGGCCGGCGGAGACGAACCCCGTCACCCAGTTCGAAAACTGGCTCAGCATCTGGATCGGGCCGTAGAACATGCCGACGTAGCTGAAGAACTGCATCAGCGTTCCCAGCGTTACGCCCGCGCTCTGATCCATTCTGTTCTCCAGCACGAGCTTGCCGCCCGCATACCAGATGATGAGTCCGCCCAGCCCGAATACAAAGCCCATGATCGGGTTGAACGTCGTGACGCTGTACTGGAGCCGGCGCCGGGCCTGCATCATTGCCTCGGCAGAGCCCTGGAAACGGTCCTCCTCCCGCTGCTCCTGCCCGAACGCCTTGACCAGGCGGATCCCGGAGAGCACGCCGGACAGGAGCTGGCTCATCTTCGATTGGGTCTCCCAGACCGGATAGTAGCGAGGCTGAACGTGCCTCCAGAACAGGATCGAGCCCACCACGACCAGCGGCACGGGCAAGAGCACGAGGAGCGCGAGGTACCAGTTCAGGATGAAGAGGACGACGCCGATGGCCAGCACGGTCATCAGGTTCAAAAGGAATCCGCCGGCCACCTGGTCCACGAACCCTTGAAAGTAGTCTGTGTCGTAGAGGACCCGGCTCATCAGGCTGCCCACGGAATGGCGGTCGTAGTACGACACGTCCAGCTTGATCAGCTTGGACTGGAGCATCTCTCGCATGTCCTTGGTGATCCGCGTGCCCACGCTTGCGCTCACGCGGCCGATGAATATGTTCAACACGCCCGTCCCGGCGGCCGCGCCAAGGAGGCCCAGCACGAACAGAAGCAACAGGCCTTCGGGGTCCGGGGGCACGGGATGTCCCGGCGGAGGGTTGATCACGCCGTCCACAAGGGTGCCGACCAGGTACGGCGGCAGAAGGGTCAGCACCACGCGCACAAGCATCAGGACCAGCAGCGCAATAATGTAGGTTCTGTACGGAAACATGAGGGCGACGGACCGCAGCAGTATGCCCTGCCTTGCCTGGCAGCGCGTGCACGTTGCCCCCTTGGCCCGGAGCGGCAAGCCGCAGGTAGGACAGGTAGTCTCGCTGGGCCGCGTCAGGTAGTCCTCCTGGAGCGGCTCGCCTTCCATCAACCTTTCGATCTGGACGCGCGCCCGATGAAAGATCTCACGCTGGGCGTTGCTGAAGCGTATGACGTCAACGTAGAGCCCGCCCACCCGGACCTGCAGGAAGGCGCTCCCCACGGTCTGGAGCACGCGCACTTTGTCAACTTCCGCCAGCGCGAAGGGGCCGCTTATCGGTTTCGCCGCCTGCCCCCCCTCCGGCAGCGCCAGCACGCTCGTCCTAGTCACAACCAGCCAGACGTCCAGCGCCTCGCCGGTCAAGGCCAGGTCCCCGTACACGCAGAAGAGGCACTCCTGGTCGGTTATCCCGACACCCTTAGCGCTCTCACGGATGCTCTCCGGCACCCGGTGAAGTACCATGTCCAATTCGATAATGGCCATCGGGGATTCTGCCAGGATTGCGGCGCCGCCCGCGTTAGCCCGTATAACGGGCGGGAAGGGGGAAGTCCGGCACAGTGTCACGCTTTAGCAGGATGACTTTAGCCTTCCGATTATAGCCGCGCCGGGCGCTTGCTGCAACCCACAGCGCGGGTCTGCGTTCTCCGCGCGGCAGGCGCTTGCATTTCTCCCGTCCTTAGTGTAGGATGGCTGCTGATGCATAATCCCCTGCAACCGAGTGCGCAGAGCGCTCCCGTGGCAGAGCCCGGCGACGAAGACCTCTGCATCATCAGTCTGTGCGCCACCGAAGGAGTCGGCCCTGCCAGCATCGCCATGCTCCGGCGTGCCGCTCAGGACCGGGGCATGTCGGTCCGGGCCGCAATGGCCCTGCCTGTGGCTGAACTTGAGGCGGATGTGGGGCTCTCCCCGCCGGCCGCCCGGGCCGTGGCCGGCATAACAGCCCCGCTCGCAGCGGCCCGCGCCTTGCTTGCACGCCTCCGCCGAGTGGGCATTCGAGCCGTGACCGCCGGCGGCCCTGACTACCCGGAGCGCCTTATGGCATGCCTTGGCCTTCAGGCGCCGCCCGCCCTCTTCCTGGCCGGCGAGCCCGCCCTCCTTGGGCGGCCGTCCCTCGCCATTGTCGGCTCCCGCCGCCCATCGAGGACAGCCGCGGAAGCCGCCTGGCTCCTGGCGCGCCAGCAGGCCGCTGCCGGCACTGCCATTGTAAGCGGAGGTGCCCACGGCATTGACGCAGCCGGCCACGCAGGCGCCGCCTCATCCGGTGGAACCGTCGTCGTGCCGGCGCTCGGGTTGACCCGCTTCCACTGGCCGCTGCCCGGTGGTTCTGGCATGCCGGAAGGACGCTGGTGCGCGGTCGGGCAATTCCCCCCGCAATCGGGCTGGCGCGCGGCGCAGGCCCTCATGCGCAACCGGACCATCGTCGCTCTTAGCGACGCCGTGGTCGCCTTCGAGCCGCGCGACAGCGGCGGCACGTGGCACAGCAGCGTCACCGCTCTCAGGATGCGCAAGCCGCTTTTCCTGGTCGCCGCCGCCCGCGACGGGGCGAAGGGCCGCGGCCTCCTCTGCCTCGTCCGCCAGGGCGCCGTAGCCCTCGATCCGCGCCGCATGCCCGACGCCCCTGCGCTGGCCCGCCTGATCGCCGAATATCGCCCGCCCGCCTGTGCCGACCAACTCGCCCTCTTCGATGAAGTCGAGAGCTGACCACCCCCTTTGCCGGCCCTTGAGCCGCTGCTACTATTGGCCTAAACTGTAACAGCCTCTGAGGCCATGTTTCCCAGAGCTTTACCCCCAACGGAGCCCGTTTTGTATGGCACTTCTGGTCGTCGGTTCCATTGGCCTTGACGCCGTGGAAACGCCTTACGGCTCGACCGCGGACGAGCTTGGCGGGTCGGCGGTCTATTTTTCCTTCGCCGCGTCCCACTTCTCGCCGGTCCGGCTCGTAGGCGTGGTGGGTGAGGACTTCCCGCAGGCCTGCGTCGAGCGCCTTGCCCGCCGTCACATAGACCTGACGGGGCTCCAGCGTGCCCAAGGAGCCACCTTCCGCTGGCATGGCGCTTATGAGGGACGCATGGATCAGGCGCGCACCGTGGAAGTGCACATGAACGTGCTTGGAGCCTGCGAGCCCACGGTCCCCGCGGCCTATGCCGACTCGCACTACGTCTTCCTTGCGAACGGCCCGCCGCCTTCACACCTGCGCGCTCTCTCGCAGCTCAGACGTCCCAGGTTCGTCATGGCCGACACGATGAATTACTACATCGAACATGAGCCGAAGGCGCTGCGCGAACTCATGCAGCACGTTGATGCCATGATCATGAACGAGGGCGAAGCGCTGCAGCTCAGCGGCCGGCCCAGCCTGCTGGCGGCGGCCCGGTGGGTCTGCGAGCGCGGGCCCACCTACTGTGTGATCAAGAAAGGCGAGCATGGTTCGCTGATGCGCGGGCCGGAGGGCATCTTCGTATTGCCCGCCGTCCCCCACGAAAGGGTGGTGGATCCGACCGGCGCTGGAGACGCCTTCGCCGGGGGCTTTATGGGTTATCTGGCCGCGAGAGACGACGTGGGGACGGACGCCCTGAAGCACGGCCTCGCCTACGGCACCGTCATGGCGTCCTTTGCCATAGAGCAGTTCGGCCTGCGGGGATTGGAGGACCTGACCACCGAAGCGATCGAAGCCAGGCGGGCGGAGTTCGTCCGCTCGACCCATCTATTCGCTTAGTGTACCGCGTCCGAAATGACGCGCCCCCAGCGGCCGGTTCGATCAGGAATCCCTCGGGACGGCCGCGCGCCGCGTCACTTGGCGCTGGCCTTCAACTCATTGACGCGCCGCTGGAACTGGGCTTGTTTACGTGCGGCGCGGTTCTCCTTGACGATATCCCTGCTGGCCGCCCTCTGGAAGAGCTTGGTCAACAGGTTCAGTTGGTTTTCGGCCCCCGCCAGGTCGCCCCGCTCGATCATGCGGTCGAACTTGGTCTCCTCCGTCCGGAGGCGGCTCTTCACCGTCTTGTTCCGCAAACGACGCTTCTCGTCACGCCTGAGGCTCTTGAGCGCTGCAGCGCGGTTAGGCATTTGCTGCTCCTTGTTGTGTCCTGAGTCGTCAAAACAGCCGTTACGTACTTAGTGCGTCCACCTTCCGGGCTACGTCCCGGAAGTTGATGTCCTGGCTGTAAATCCGCTTGTAGATGGCCAGTGCCTCTTCTTTCTTGCCCATCAACTCGTAGGCTTCGGCCTGGCTATAGCGCAGGCCTTTGCCTTCGTCGTCCATTTCGGAATGGCGTTCGACCGCGCGCTGGAGTTGTTCAAGGGCTAGGTCATACTGGCCTTTGTGCATGAAGCACAGGCCCAGCATCTTCCAGCTCTCCATCTCGTAGCGTGCATCCTGGCTGGCAGTCTGGAAGGCGGCGATCGCTTCGTTGTCCAACCCGCTCTCCAGGTATACCCGCCCGAGCTGCAACTGCAGCTGGCGGTCCGTCGGGTGCTGCTGTAAGCGCCACTTGAACTCCTTGGTCGCGAACTCCCTCCTTCGCTTCACCAGTTCCTCCAGCTTCGCCTTGGCCTCCGATTCGTCGGGCTTCGCCTGGCTTGCGGCAGCCGCTTTCTTGACGGCCTCATCGTACATGAGCAGTTGCACGTCCCCAAGCCGTTCGCGGATCTCGTAATTGGCGGGCTGTGCCTGGTGCTCATCACGGAGCAGGCGCTGAGCTTTGGGCAGTTGCCCGGTGTCCTGGTAGAGCTTGGCAACGCCCAGGACCCTCGTGACGCTGTGGGGGTGCTCGGCCAGATCCTTCTCTGCCGTTGCGACCCGGCCTTTCAGGTCGTCCATGGTGACGGCCATCCTGCCGCTCTGCTCCAGGCGGGTGGCCTCCTCGCGATCACGGATCATATCCCGGAAGCTCGTGGCACTCTCCATATCGTGAGTAGTCATGTGCTCCGTGGCCGCCAGGTCGCGCACCTCCTTCTGCAGATCCCTGTTCGCTGGCTCCAGGTTGCTCAGATGCGCAAGGTACTTGAGTGCGTCTTGGTGTTGGCCCGCCGCAACGAGGACGTTGCCGACCGCGCGCAACGTTGCCTTATGGTCCGGTTTGAGCCGTAGGGCATCTTTGTAAATCGTGACGGCCTCCCCCAAAAGGTCGGCCTTGCGCGCCGCCGCCGCCGCATGGGTCAGGGCCCAGAAGCTGTTCGGGCCCTTCTCGAGGTAGTCCTCATAGACCTCCAGCCTCTGCCGGGCGCTTGAGAACAGGCCCTTGACAGCGGTCACAACGAACGCGACCGCCAGGCCGCCTGCCGAACTTCCCTTCTCCTGAAGACGGCGGCGCTCCGTCCCGCGCAACGCGATGCGCGCGTCGGGGAACTGCGGGTTCTGCCGGAGCACCTCGCGGAACAACTCGATCGCATACGGATAGTTGGCTCGCTCTACGGCATCGCACGCCTTAGCGTAAAGGTCCTCGACTGCCATTTTATGGTCCTTTACCAGCGGGCATACTGCCTGGGGGGCAGCGGCTTCGAAGCCGCCGACAATGCCTCAGCACAGGCAACGCGTCCGCGGAAGCCAGACCCGGCGGCCGGCCGAACTTCCTGTGCAACCACCGGCAGACCCTCGACGGTTGCCCGCGGTCGCAACGAAGCCACCGAAAGCATGGGCTACCGCGCCGACGCTTCCCTGTTTGAGCTAAGGATTTATAACTTAGCGCAAGCCCCCGTCCCTGTCAAGGAAAGGGCACGGCGGCAGACCCCTCACCACCTGCCGTCTGGCGGGCCAACGCGCCTCCTGCGGCGAGTTCACCCGGCCGGGCAGCGTTCTCGGCTCCGTCGCCGGCCGTTGGAAATTGCCGGCCTTCGTCGCGCTGCCCAACGCCCTAACTGGCTCAGCCCCTTCAGGGGCTGGTGGTAATGGCCCGGTGACTCCTTTGTCAACTCAGGACATGTCTTCGGCGGCGCACGATTCTGGTCCGCCTACGGCGGACTGCTGGCAATAGCCCAGCGATTCATCGCTGGGGAATCGAGCCTGTGTTTGGGAAGCGTCCCGGAGGCTTGCCCGCCTGTGGAGGCTTGCCCGCCTGTGGAGGGGGACGCCTGAGAGGTAACGCCATTGCCGCCGGCACCTGCGAGATATCACTGGCAGGGACTCCTTTCTCCGGAGTTGGCAGAACAGCCCTGAGCCGGCGCACCAAATGTCTCAGCCTAATCCCCGGAAGGTCCCATGCCGGCTAACCTCCGGCACCAGACAGGCTTGGGCGGCGGGGTAGAATGAGGAGGTGAAGCCGAGAACTCGCGGAGCAGGACATTCCGACTTGTTTTTTCCTTATATTTCGGCGTTCTACTCCGAATTAGGTAGTAGCAGAACCCAGTCGCCCTATGCATTCATTTGGGTGTCAGCCACGGGCAGGGCATGGGCCTTCTTGAGGGAGTCGCCACATGAAGACCAGAGAGATGTTCGTGAGGTTTCTCGCAGGCGCGGTCCTTGTCAGCGGTGCTTGGGGCGACCTGATCCCGGCAGCAGGCGAAGAGGGAACCATCCCAAGGGCGGAAGCCGTGCCAGCGGCACAGACCGCGGCCAAGCCCTTGGCAGACGCGGCCAAGCCCACGACGTTCAACTCCCAGGTGGCCTTCGACGTGTACGCGGTGATAGGCGAGGAGCGGGAACTGGTCGGCCAAACGCCGTCCGAGCGCTCGCTCGTGATACCGCCCTGCCAGTGGTGGTACGTCCAGCCGCTGCCCCCCACAGAGATTGAGACGGTCCGTCAAGAGGTAGAAGCACGGGAAATCCCCGGCCTGAAACTAAGCGATGTTGCGGACGCGGATCTTCAGCACCTGAAAGGCCTGAAGCAGATCAAGTATCTCGACTTGGCCCGCCGCTACCCGCCCTCGCCGCCGCTCACGGATGCGGGGATGGTGTACCTGGAGGGCCTGACCGGACTGCAATACCTCAACCTTACGTACGCCCAGGTTACGGACGCCGGGTTGGAGCACCTGAAGAGGCTGACCGGCTTGCAGGCTCTCAACCTCCGGGGTACACAAGTCACGGACGCAGGCCTGGAGCATTTGAAAGCGTTGACCGCGCTTCAGTACCTCAACCTGTGGGGTACAGGTCTCACGGACGCCGGCCTGGGAAACTTAGAGGGGCTGACGACGTTGCGCACGCTCAACATCACAAATGCAAAGATCACCGATGCGGGTTTGGGGCATCTGGAGAGCCTGACCGGGTTGCAGGATCTCGAGTTCCGAGGGACGCCAGTCACGGATGCAGGGCTTGAGCACCTGAAGGGTATGACGGGGTTGCGGCACCTTTCCCTCCCGTGGCAGATCACGGACGCAGGCCTTGAGCACCTGAAAGGGCTGACGCAGCTACAGTACCTGTACCTCCCGGCGAACACCACGGACGCGGGCATGGAGTACCTGAAGGGGTTGATCGGATTGCAGACCCTCGACCTCCGATATACGAAGATCTCGGACGTGGGGCTGGGGTACCTGCAGAGGCTGACGGCACTGCAAAATCTCAACTTCGCTGAAACCAAGGTGACGGACGCGGGCATGGAGTACCTGAAAGGGCTGACGGACTTGCAGGACCTCAACCTCTCGGAGACACTGGTCACGGACGCAGGCCTGAAATACCTGAAGGGCTTGACGGCATTGCAACGGCTTAATCTGTACCATACGGACATCGCGAACCCAGGTCTGGAGAACCTGAAGGGACTGACCGCGTTGCGCGAACTCAATCTGGCGCGGACGCCCATCACGGACGCAGGCCTGGAATACCTGGAAGGCCTGACAGCCCTGCGGGTGCTCTTGCTGTATGAAACGCCGATCACCGACGCAGGCCTTGAGCACCTGAAGAGACTGACGGCGCTGCAGCAACTCTGGCTCTCCAATACTCAGGTCACGGATGCGGGCCTGGAGTACCTGAAGGGGCTGACAGGGTTACGGAACCTCTGGCTCGGGAGTACTCAGGTAACAGACGCAGGTCTGGAGCATCTCAAGACCCTGACGGCGCTGCAGGAACTCAACCTTGGGTATACCAGCGTCACTGATGCAGGACTGGAGCACCTGAAGGGGCTGACCCAGTTACGGCGCCTCCACCTGACGTGGCAGCTCACGGACGCGGGCCTCGAGCAACTGAAGGGGCTGACGGCGTTGCGGGAACTCTGGCTCTCAGATACGCAGGTAACGGACTCGGGCCTCAAATACCTGAAAGGGCTCACGGCGTTGGAGCAGCTCGACCTCCGCAGGACGAGAGTGACAGATGCGGGTCTGGAGAACCTGAAGGGCCTGACGCGCTTGCAGGACCTCCTCGTCGAGGGCACTCAGGTCACAGATGCGGGTGTTGAGCGACTGAAGAAGTCCCTGCCCTACGTGCGAGTGCTCCTCCACGTAGAAGGGCCCAGATAGCCCCTGGGGCAGGACCCTTCTGCGAAGACACGTCGGTCAGGCTGCAGACTGCCAGAATCTCGGGAGCACCATAATGCCTGTGATCTCCGGCACCGGGCCCGCCTGCACGAGGGTTCCCGGCGCCAGCCCATGCTCTATGCACTAAGAGCCTCTGGCAGGTGACGGCTGTAGAGACGGCTACGCGGTGAAGCCCCCGTCGGGTGCCAGGCTCGCGCCGATCACGAACCCCGCCTCGCGGCCGGCAAGGTAGGCGACCCTCGCCGCTATCTCGTCAGCGGTGGCATGGCGCGGCAGGGCCATAGCCTTCTTCCGCAGCATCTCGCCGAACTCGCTATCCCCTGTGTTCAGGTCCGTGTCAACCGGGCCCGGCTGAACAATGTTCATGGTGACGGCGCGCGGGCCGAGGTCCCGAGCCAGCCCCACCAGCACGGCCTTGCTCATGGAATAGACGGCGCCGCCCACGAATGGCACGCGTTCGGCATTGCAGCTGCCGGTGTTGATGATGCGCCCGCCCTCTCTCATGTGCTTCACTGCGGCCTGCGTGGCGACGAACACGGCTCGCAGGTTCACTGCCACGGTACGATCGAAGTCCTCAAGGCGGAAGTCGGCGATGGACACGATCACGCCGATGCCGGCGTTGTTGACCAGGATGTCAATGCCTCCAAACTCGGCCACCGTCCGCTCCACAGGCCCTGTCGGGCTTGCTGACAAACGTCAGCGCGACATCCGGCGCCTTCGCGCGCGAGGCGCCTGACGATGGCGGCGGCTATGCCGCGGCTCCTACCGGTTACCAGCGCACGCCGACCCGCCAGTGCGCGGTTCATGAGTTGGCGTCCCTCTCCTCCTGGGTTGCGTCAGGCCGATGCGATCTGCCTGACCGATCCGCTAACCCTTGCCGGCCGAGGGCCGCCCCTACTTGTGTTTGATGAATGTCCCGTTCTCGTATTCCTCGAAGGCGACCCGCAGCTCATCCTGTGTGTTCATGACGATGGGGCCGTACCAGGCGACGGGTTCGCCAATGGGCTTGCCCGAGACGAGCAGGAATCGCACCGGATGCTGACGGGTTTCGACGGCCACGGAGTCTCCATCCTCGTAGAGAACCAGACTCTCCGGACCGCAAATGCACCGTTGCGGGAAGTCGAAGTAGTTGAGGCCCACCGCATCATGGGAGTAGGCATCGCGTTCCGGATCGAAGTACGCTTCACCCTCGATGACATACGCAAAGGCATTGTGCCCGCGCTTGACCGAGTGGGTGAAGGTCGTCTCTGCCGGCATCGAAACGTCCAGATACTGGGGCGCGACAACAACATCTTGCACGGGTCCCTTTACGCCGTCCACTTCCCCGCAGACGACCTTTGCCTTGGTGTTACCTTTGAGGGTCGCCTCGGGAATCTGTCGTGCCGTGATTCCTCTGTAGCGGGGAGCCATCATCTTGTCGGCCGCGGGCAGGTTCGCCCACAACTGGAACCCCCACATGAGGCCGTCCTCCCTGCCCTTCGGCATCTCCTGGTGGATGATGCCGCTGCCGGCCGTCATCCACTGGACGTCCCCGGAGTTGATGACGCCGCTGTTGCCCATGCTGTCGCCATGCTCGACGCGGCCGTGAAGAACGTACGTGATGGTCTCGATCCCGCGGTGCGGGTGCCAGGGGAAGCCCTTCAAGTAATGCTGCGGGTTGTCCGAATGGAAATCGTCGAGCAACAGGAACGGGTCGAAGAGAGGCACCTCGTTGTAGCCAAAGGCGCGCTTCAGGTGGACGCCCGCTCCCTCGAGAGTCGCCGTGCTCTTCCAGACTTTCCTGATCATCCGAATAGATGACATAATGCCCTCCCTTGAATCCGCGGGGCCGGCCTCACCGGCCGCTCAGAAGGTGAATCAATCAGCCTCGCTGGACATGGCTTGCAGGGCGAGGTCCGCGCAGAGGGCTTCCGTCCGCTCTTCGCCAGCCTTGACGGCCAGGGTTGTCAGCCCTGCCAGGCCCCGGCCTGCACTTTTCGCCCTGCTCTATTTGCCTGAAATGGCCCGCACTTGGACAGGTATGCGCACACCCGCATCCCCGCACATCTACCCCGCTCTGACGAGCCGCTGTTCCTTCCGGCCCCTTGCGGAAGACCTACAGTCCCATCATACCGGGCAAATGCAGCCGCACCACCAGGGCTTTCCCCTACCTGCGCCTGCGAATTCCCTCACGGAACATGGGGCAGCCAGAGCCTTGGCCTGCCGGTCGGCAGCCCGGCTCCTTCTTAACAAGGGCGCCGACGTGAATGCAGAATACGGGTGCCGATGGACGCCCCTGTACCTGGCTGTCAGGGGAGGCCATCGGGAAGTGGCTGAGGCGTTGCTGAAGGTCGGCGCAGAGGTCAACGTCATTGACGAGCAGGGCCGGACTTCCACGGGCCGAGCGACGGAGGCGGGCAACAAGGAATTGGCCGCCTTTCTGGCGGCGCCTGGGGGAGTGGAGTAACGTTTGCTGCTACCCCCCAGCCCAGTTCCGTTCTCCGTGCGCGTCCGCACTTTGCGCACGCCGTCCGTCAGTCTCCGTCCTGAACGTCGTGTCGTTGTGGTTAGCCCCCGCTGTTCCGTTCTCTGTGCCCTCTGTGCCTCCGTGTTGAACTTGTCCGTTGGCTGTACTTGTATCCTTGTCAAGTATCAGAGCCTTGCGATAGAATCCGCGACAGCGGCTCGCTTGGCCAAAGCTGAGAGGGATGGAATCTCGGAGGGCGGAATTCGCCGCCGCAGGCGGGCTTGCGAAATCGCGTGCGCCATCTCGGCACGGAACGGGCGGGGCAGCGATGAAGTTCATACAGGTCGGCGTCGGAGGCTTCGGGCAGACGTGGCTGGGGCGCCTGCAGCGCGACCACACAGCCTCCCTCGCTGCCCTTGTTGACATAAACCCCCCGGCTCTCGATGCCGCCTGCGAGCAGACCAAACTTGCAGCCTCCCACTGCTTCTACGAGTGTGCCGACGCCTTCAGCGTCGTCGAGGCAGATGCAGCCCTCATCGCCACGCCCCCGGCCACACACCACGAGATCGCTCTGGCCGCCTTTGCACGGGGGCTGCACGTGCTGACCGAAAAGCCCATGGCCGACACGATGGAGCACGCGCAACTGATGGTGAAGGCCGCGGACGAGGCCGGGCGCACGCTGATGGTCAGCCAGAACTACCGCTTCCGCCCGTGGGCCAGGACAATGAGACAACTGATCCAGAGCGGGCGGTTCGGCGCGCCGGACAACGTGTCCGCCCGGTTCGCCAGAGCGTTCAAGCCGGATGCGCCCGAGCGCGCCAAAATGCCGCACCCGCTCGTGCGGGACATGAGCATACACCACTTCGACCTGATGCGGGCGTTGACCGGGCGTGAACCGCTGTTGGTTTTTGGGCGGACCTGGCAGCCCCAGTGGAGCTGGTGCGCGGAGGCCCCTTGCGCGGCCGCCATCTTCGAGTTCGAAGGCGGCCTGAAGGCCGTCTACGAAGGAGATTGGGTGACGCGCGGGCGCGAGACGCCGTGGGACGGCTACTGGTGCGTCGAATGCTCGGAAGCGGTGATTGAACTGCGCGGCGAGCAGGTGCACGTCATCCCGGCGGGCCATCCGGACGAGGATGGCGAGGTGGAGTTGCAGCGGGATCCGAGCAGCGGGCAGGCGGCGGCGCTGCACGAGTTCCAGAGCGCGGTGGCAGAGGGGCGTGAGCCGGAGGCGAGCGGGCGGGACAACCTGAAGAGCCTTGCCATGTGCTTCGCCCTGATGGAATCCGCCCGGACGGGCGAGCCGGTGGAGTTCCAACGGGGCGCCGGTTGACTATTGAGGCTTAGCAAGCGGGCGACGGGCGCAAGCGACGCGCCCGCGTCCTCAGATGAAAGAGCGAGCGGAAGCCGTGAGCACCAAGGCGACGAGCTTTGCCAGAGGACTCGAAGAGTTCAGCGCGCGGGTGCAGGCCGTGCTCGGCCAGTTGCGCCGGGTCATCTACGGGCAGGACGAAGTGATCGGGCAAGTGCTCGGCGGCGTCTTCGCGCGCGGCCACTGCCTGATGGTGGGCGTGCCCGGGCTCGCCAAGACGATGATGGTCTCCTGTCTGGCGGAGGTGATCTCGCTGAGCTTCCGTCGCATCCAGTTCACGCCGGACCTGATGCCGAGCGACATCACGGGCACTAACGTCCTGGACGAGACTACGGGCAGGCGGGAGTTCCGGTTCGTGCCCGGCCCCATCTTCGCGCACATCGTTCTGGGGGACGAGATCAACCGCACGCCGCCCAAGACGCAGGCGGCGCTCTTGCAGGCGATGCAGGAAAGGCAGGTAACCGTGGGCCAGACGACCTACGACCTGCCCCGGCCGTTCTTCGTCATAGCAACCCAGAACCCGATCGAGCAGGAGGGCACGTACCCCTTGCCCGAGGCGCAGCTCGACCGGTTCATGTTCAACATACACATTGACTACCCGAGCGAGCAGATCGAGGAGAAGATACTCACGGAGACGACGCACGGGCCCCGGCCGCGGCTGGAGAGCGTGCTGAACGCGCAGCAGTTGATCGAGATGCAGGACCTGGTTGAGAACATCGTTGCGTCGCCCTATGTGGTCAGGTATGCAACGGCCATCATCCGGGCGTCCCGGCCGACGTCGGACACGGCCCCGGAGTTCGTCAGGAAGATGGTGGACTGGGGCGCGGGGCCGCGGGCCGGGCAGCACCTCGTGCTCGGGGCGAAGGTGATGGCGGCCATGGACGGCCGGTTCAATGTCTCGCCGGCGGACATCCGGACCGTGGCGGTCCCGGTGCTGCGCCATCGGATTGCGTGCAACTTCCAGGCGCAGGCGGAAGGCGTTGACAGCGTGCGGATCGTGAAGATGCTGCTGGACGGGGTCCCGGAGCCTGACGTGAAGAAGTACGAATAAAGGTTGCCCGCGAGGATAGGGGGAGACGATGAAACTTGTGACACTTGCGGCCGGCGGGGCGGAGTGCGCGGGCCTGGTTATTGACCGTAAAGTCTTGCTCCTGGGCGCTGCTTCGGAAGGACGCCTCGAAGTCCCCCTGAAGGAGATATTGGGCAGGCCCGAACTGCTTGAGGAAGTGCGGGCGCTCGCGGCGCGCGCCGAGCGCAGGCGGCGGCTCAGCCAGCGCTATTCCATCGGCCTTAAGGAACCCGACCTGCTCGCCCCCATTCCGCGGCCCGGCAAGGTGCTCTGCCTGGGGCTGAACTACCGGGACCACGCGGCCGAAAGCGGGGCTGCGGTGCCGGCGGAACCCGTCATCTTCTCCAAGGCATCCAGTAGCGTGATCGGCCCGCATCGGCCCATCCGCATCCCAAAGACCTCGGACCAGATTGACTACGAGGTCGAACTGGCGGTGGTGATCGGGCTCCGCGCGAAGAATGTGACGGCCCAGTACGCGATGGCGCATGTGGCCGGCTACACCGTGCTGAACGATGTCACGGCCCGCGACTACCAGCGCGTCCGGGGCGGCGGCCAGTGGACGCTGTCGAAGTCCTTCGACACCTTCTGCCCGCTCGGCCCGTGGATTGTGACGGCGGATGAGATCCCCGACCCGCAGGACCTGCGCCTGGAATGCATGGTGGGCGGAGAGAAGATGCAGTCATCGAGCACTGCGCAGATGATTTTCACCATACCGCAGATCATCGAGTACCTGAGCGCGGTCCTGACGCTCGAGCCGGGCGACGTGATCGGCACCGGGACGCCGCCGGGCGTCGGCTTCGCGCGCACGCCGCCGCGTTTCCTGCGCGCGGGCGAGGTCGTCGAGTGCACCGTGGAGAAAATCGGCACGCTGACCAATCCCGTCGAGTGATGCATCGGGGCCGGGCAAGGGGTCAGCGGAGCGGGGCAATGGCACGCACAGGGGAAATGAACTGCGTTGTTTTTGGAGCCGGCGCCTTGGGATTGGGGTTCCTGGGGCCGGAACTCACGCCCGACTGCCATGTGACCTATCTCGACATCCCTACCAAGGCCGATCTGCTCGAATACCTCAACCGGGCCGGGCGCTATGTCTTCAACGAGACGGGGCTTTCGATGCGCCCGGTCGAAGTGCGCTCGGTGGGCGGGCATTGCTTGGCGGAGGGCACCGAGCCGCGCGAGGCGAGCGGTGCGCTCGACGCGGCCGACTTGGTTTTCACTGCGGTCGGCGAGCCGAACCTTCCAAAGCTCGCCCCGCTCCTCGCGTCGGCCACGGCTCGACGCTCGGCCGAGCGCCCGCTCCGGGTCCTGTGCGCCGAGAACGGCGTTGAGATTGCGCGGAACCTGCGCGCGGCCGTGGAGACCGCGGCGGGCCGAGCGCTCGGCCGCTCGCTGCTGACGGGCGACACCGTGATGGGACGCATGTGCAAGATAGTCTCGGACCCTCAGCCGCCCGTGCAGCCGCCTGCGCCAGGACTGGACTGGGCAGTGGTCGCCGAGCCGTTCTTCGGCATTCCGGTCGAGCAGCATGCAGTCGCTGGCCTCGCAAAGGTGCCGTCCGCCATCGAGCCGCAGAGGCCGGAGCGCTTCCGCGCATCCGAGGACGAGAAGATGCTCTCCCACAACGGGCTCCACGCAACGCTCGCCTGCATCGGATACCTCAAAGGGGTGGAGTTCTTCGACGACCTGCGGGGCGATCCGAGAGCGATGGAGATGGGACGGCGGCTCCTGATGGACGAAGCGGGGGCGGCGCTGTTGAAGAAACACGGTGCTGCGCTCGGGCGGAACGAGTACCTCAACTACTGCGACTCCATTCTGCATCGCATCACGTGTCCAGTGCTCCACGACCCGATCGCCCGGGGCGTGCGCGGCATCATGCGCAAGCTGGCGCCGTGGGAGCGGCTGGTCTACAGCGTGCGCACGGTGGCGGCGCAGGGGATCGAGCCGATGGCCTTTGCGACCGGGCTTGCCGCGGCGATCATCGTGGCGCGGCGCGCGGGGGAGACGACGCTCTCCTTTGACGCCGTGCTCGTTGAGCATTGTCGCTTCGACCCGGTCGCGGAAGGGCATCTTCTGCGGCTCGTGGAAGACCGTCGGAAGGCGCTGGCGGCAGGGTGACGCAGCCGGGCCAGGCCTAAAGGGAGGGCCACTGGGCGAGACGCCCAGTGCTACCCGGGCCATAGCACTCGGTTGCGCGAAGGAGGAATCAGGTGGTCCAGGTCATAGCACATCGGGGAGCGGCGGCCATCGAGCCGGAGAATACCCTTCTCGGATTTCGGCACGCCATCGAGTTGGGGGCGGATTGGACGGAGTGCGACGTCCAGTTGACGAAGGACGCGCGGCTGGTCGTCCTCCATGACGATACGGTGGACCGGACCACAAACGGAACGGGCGCCGTTGGTGAGCTTGCGTTTGAGGAGGTGCGCGCGCTTGACGCGGGGAAGGGGGAGCGCGTACCGACGTTTGAGGAAGTGCTGGCAACCGTCAAAGGCAAGATCAGGTTGCAGGTAGAGTTGAAAGGGGTGGGAACGGAAGCGCCGGCCGTGCAGACGGTCAAAGAGAGGAACATGAAGCGCGAGGTGCTTTTTACGTCGTTCCACCTGGACTGGCTGGGCAAGGTGAAGGAGATAGACCCGTCGCTTCAGGTCGGCGCCCTGTTCGACAAGCCGACGGAGCAGTCATGCCGGCAGGCGCTGCATGCCGGCGCGCGCAGTATACACGTTTTGTACAAGAGACTGACCTGGGGCCTCGTGGAGGAGGCGCACTCGCTGGGCCTCCAAATAAGCGCGTGGAATCCGGACGCCGAGCCGGAGTGGCGGGCCATGATGGCGCTGGGGGTGGACCTGATCGGGACAAACCGACCGGACCGGCTCATCGCCATGCTGCGCAGGACAACTTGAGACCGTTCACCACAACGACACGACGTTCACCACGGAGCCACAGAGAACACGGAGAACGGACGCCGTAGGGGGAACGGCAAGGTCAAATCTCCAGCCAAAGGATTGGTTGACCGTAGAGATCGCCGAGAACCGAGAGAATGGGAGTCATCTGGGGTAGCGGCAAGGAAAACAGCCAAGGGCCAACGAAAGGGCTCACCGCGGACGACGGTAGGGGGTTAACCACAACGGCACGACGTTCACCACGGAGCCACCCACCTGAGGCGGGTAAACTCCGGCCACGGAGAACAATGGGCCCCTGGGGGCAACGGCAACGAACGCAACCAGGTAAAACGGCACGGTTCGCCGCAGAGCCGCAGAGAACGCCGAGGACTCAGGGAACAGCGAGTGGTTAACCACGACGACACGACGTTCACCACAGAGGCACGGAGAACACAGAGAACAGCCGTCTCTGGGGATAAGGGCAAGGGGTTCTATGAGGAACCCCGAAGTTCATCGCCGAGGACTGCCGAGTATGTTCCGTAATAGTGCGGAACATGCGCGGAGAAACGACAGAGGCCGGAGGTTGTTAACCACGACGGCACGACGGGTACGGCGCTCTGGGTGAACACGGACCTCCGTAAGGCCATGCATCGGGGTGCGGGGGGGTGGCGTCGTGGTGTTGAGGGAGCAAAAGCCCTCAAGGCCGGAGGAGGCTAACCACGACGACACGACGGCGGGCTGTCGCCGAAATGGCGACAGCTGGTCGAGGCCGGTTAAGGAGACCGCCCTCGACGGCGGATTGTCAGTAGAGCTGACAATGTAGTCGAAGTCGGCTAAGGATGCCGCCTTCGACGGAATGGTACGGAATGGGGGCAGATTGCGGGGGGCAAGTAAGTCCGTGTATGGCTTTCGGCCAGCATACAGGGGGAGTCTGACGTGGTGGCGTTGTGGTAAGAGAAACCTCAAGGCCGGAGGCGGCGGGAGAGATCAGCCCTGGCGTCTGCACGGCGCTGCTCGGCTTCCTTCTTCACGCGCTTGTCCCACTTGCGCCGCCGGCGTGCGAGGCCGATCTGCACCTTGGCCTTGCCCTTCTTGAAGTAGACTCTAAGGGGGACCAGCGTGTAGCCGCGCTGGGTGCACTCGCCGATGATGCGCCGAATCTCGCGGCGGTGCATAAGGAGCTTGCGGGGGCGCTTCGGCTCGTGCTTCTGGATGGTGGCCTGCTCGTAAGGCGGGATGTGCATATCGTAGAGGAAGAGTTCGTCCCCCTTGGGGCGGGCGAAGGCTTCGTCCAGGCTGCACGTGCCGTTGCGGAGGCTTTTCGCCTCGCTGCCGACGAGGACCATGCCGGCCTCGTAGGTGTCGGAGATTTCGAAGTCGTGCCGGGCCTTGCGGTTCTGGCCGACGATCTTGATGTCTTGCTGCTCGGGGCTCATGGCACAAGTATCATAGCCCTGGGGCTCTGCTGATGCAAAAGGTGAGGCGGCAAGGGGCATGGCCGACTGTGGAGGCCGGGCAGGTCGTCGGTGGACAGTAGCTGACTTTGGTGACCTGAGTTGTGAGGGTGGCCGGGATCACCAGCGAAGCTCAACCGGTTGGCTTGCGTGCCCTAATGACCTCGCTGTTCAAGCGCAACTTGACGCCGTGCCCTTGCGCCAGCTTGGCTATGCCGTCCTGTTCGGGATCTGCCATCCTGCAGTAGCTTACCTGCCTCACCTCGATGGACAGGCCGTTGGCTTCCAGTGCGGGTCCTATCCCGCCCGCGAGGGGGACATGCGACAGACGTCGCCTGAGTTCCGCGGGCATGTTGCGGAGGTCCTCGGGAGAGATCATCAACTCGAAGGAGTAGACGCGGCCACCAGGCCGGAGCACGCGAGATACTTCCTGGACGGCCATCTCGGGGCCACCTTCTATGTCGATGTTCCCAAAACCGCCGACGTTCGAGATGGCAGCGATTGCGTTGGCTGCGATTGGCATCTTCGTCGCATCGAATGCAGCGAAGCAGACGTTCGAACCTACGCCTTCCTCGTCAAAGAACTGCTGCCAGAGAGACAGGACGCCGTCCGAGCTGTCGTTGACGAGCAGCATCGCGTCGGCATTGCGGTGAAGGATGCCGGGCATGTTGCCACCGCCGGGGCCCGCAGCGACCTCGAGTATGGGGCCCCGTCCTGACGCCATCGCATCACAGAAGGTAGCCGATGGCGGCTGCGAAGCTCTGCTGACGGCGCTTTGCCAATTCCGTTCGACCAATCGTTCCTTTCGGAAGCGATTGATTGTGTCGGAATCCCAGTTGTCGGCTCGAGTGAAGGACACAACGCCGTTGGCGACCCGTGCCACTTCCCGCCCACCACTCAAGAGCCGGCCATGGACGATCGTCTCTGCTTCCTGTACGCCGTCGAACACGAGCCGAGATCCGTCCCCTGCCGGTGGCTGGAAGATGGACAGCCAATGGGCCTTCATTCCTGCTCTACCTCCCTCTTGTTCGCTTGGCGGCATGTCCCAACACATCGGCAGGCCGTCATGAGGACCACGTGCCGTTGCGGAGGCTTTTGACCTCGCTGCCGACGAGGACCATGCCGGCCTCGTAGGTGTCGGTGATCTCGAAGTCGTGCCGGGCCTTGCGGTTTTGGCCGACGATCTTGATGCTTTCCTGCTCGGGGGTCATGGCACAAGTATCATAGCCCTGGGGCTCTGCTGATGCAAAAGGTGAGGTGGCAAGGGGCATGAGCGGCAGCGGAGAAGGCGGGGGGTGAGAAGCTGTTCAGGTTCTTGCCTTCGCTGATCTTGCGTGAGTTCTATGGCACCGGTACCATACGCTTCGACAGCCGCAAGGTGACGCACGTCAAGACGGAGGCAAAGCGCGTTTGGCATTACGAAGACCTGCCAGACGAAGTCAGCAGCCCTGCAAAGCCGGCGCCAAAGCTGCTGTCGCTCAAGGCAAGTTCATTGACCTTCCGGAGACGAACGGATGCGCTACATCGCTCCTGAACAAGTCATGAGAGACCGTTTCAGGAACGGTCGAAAACCCGATTGGCACACGGCGATCCTATGCTTCCGCGATCGTTCCGGTTCGGACACGCTCGTGCGCGAACTCGGAGCTGAGCCTTTGGGCTATAAGGTCCTTTGGGGCATGGATGAATGCCTTACTCATCAGGTCGAGATATCCGGGCAGCTTGTGGGCGTCATCGGGCGCTGTGAGTGGGGCGGGCCCCAGACGGCCATTCTTGTGGAGGAACTGGCACACCTTGGCGTCCTCAACGTCATTGGCCTTGGGATGGCGGGCAGCATCGTCGAGAATCTGCCCAAGGGCTCGTTGGTGGTCGCTGCATCCGCACTCACGACGGACGGCACGAGCCGTCATTACGAAGGCTTCCCGTCGGCCCACCCCGATGAGGAGCTTCTGTCGGCGGCGATCGAGGCGGCGCAACGATTGCGCCTTCCGTTTCGGCAAGCAACGGCTGTCACCGCCGACGCCATCTACCGCGAGACAGACGAGGTCGTCCGCCGGTGGGCCGAGCAGGGCGCCGAAATGGTTAATATGGAAACGGCGCCTTTGTACGCTGCATCGAGCCGGTGTGGACTGAGGAGCATCTGGGTCGGGCACATCAGCGACTGTCTCGTGGGGGACCGATGGGATGGATGGGACGCAAACGCCGAAGATCCTGCCCGTGCAACAGTCAAACTTGCGGTTCAGCTTCTGGAAGTCATGGCCGAACGAGGCACGCACACGGTATGCACTCGCGAGACGTTCAGGCCCTATCGAATTGAGGGGCTAAGGTGGTGGGCGACTGATGAGTGGGAGGAGGCATACAAGGCGCACAAAGGAACGTGGCCGCACACAACGTGGTTCCCCGAAGACCTGTGGCGCGAACTGTACTCGAACGGTTACCGCTACTGCTCCTTGCTCGTGAACGGGCAGGGCGTTGCCACTGCGGGACTCTGGCCCCGCACTGAGAAGGTGTGGGAAGTCATCGCCGTCGGAACCGGCCCAGACTTCCGCAAGAAGGGCTATGGGAAGGCCGTCGTGTCTTTCGTCACACAGACGATTCTCAACGCTGGCAAGGTTGCCAGACTTACCTTCCGGAAGGGGAACATCCCCATGGAGCGAATCGCTGCTGCGCTGGGTTACGAGGCAAGATGAGGGACCAACAAGCCCTGGGGCGATGGGGTGGTGTTCCGTCGTTGGCCGCGAGCGTTCCTTGATACGTAACCGCTCAAGCCTCACGGTGCCATCGGCGGGTGCATAGAACTCGGGTCCAGGGGCTTGACCACTTCCGGTCTCCCCCGCCAAGCGAAGGGACCGGCGAGGGGGCAATTCCGGCCACGGAAGTCGGTGAGGCGGCAAGGGGCATGGCGCGGAGCGGACGCCGGTAGGGCGCTTGATCCAGCCCAAGGCAAGCCAATCGGGGCGCTTAGGAGCGCAGTAGCCGCCTTGTTCGGGGCCTTATTGACCCTATGATCGGGCACGTGGGCGCTGTGGGACAGCCGTTGCGGGGGGCAACTGGCGGGGGCGCGAGTTGTCCTAAGGCTTGTTTGCCGGCAGTTCCGCTGAGGGTGCCGTTGCTTCCTTACCAGGTTCTTTGGGGGTTTCTTTGGCGGGCTCCTCAGGTGCGACCAGGCCTCCTTCGGCACGCCAGGGGCGAGACTTCGCAAGACGTTCCTGCTCTTTCAGGGCTGCTTTCCGCTCCTGATAGGCGGGAAGCCAGAGTTCAGCAAAACGGGTGTTGTACGCCGTAAGTGCCGTCTGATATTCAGCCTGCGTGTTCTGGACCTCCGCTACGGCGCGATTGTATTGCACCATTCCCTGCGTCTGGGCGCGAGTGTACCGGTCTTTTGCCTCTGTCTCGGTGCGATCGTACTGGTCCCTTGCCTGCTGGAGCTGATCATCCATTCGTGCAAGCGCCTGTTCAGCCGCAACCCGCCGGTCCTGCCAGTTCGCCCACGCTGCACGCGCCGCAGCCTCGGCATCAAGGGCAGCCTGGCGGTTCCTGGGGTCTCCGCGTGAACCTTCAACGGCAGCACTGCACTGGAGCGCCCATGCCCTGGCGTTTTCTTCTTGTGCACGCGCATTGTCAAGGTTTGCTGCCTGTTGGTTGCGCTGAGCCGCAAGAGCCTGGCCTCGCGTGCGGACATTGGCCAGATTAGTTTCGCCCTCTTGGCGTATGCTGGCCAGAGCGGCGTCCATCCCGGCCACAATGGCTGCTGCGTTGGTCGCCCTGCGCGCTGCCTGTTCAACGAGCGCTTGCTCATTGCCAAGCTGGGCCGCAACTATCTCCTTTGCCTCTTTGTCCGCTTGCTTCTCCAGAGCAGTTGGCACTAAACCGTCCAATATGCGCTGTGTCCGCGACAAAACGTGTCCGCCATCCAGCCCCTCGATCCGACATGCTATAATCCTGCGGACCTCGCCCTGTTTCAGACCGGTTTGTGTGGCTGTGAAGCGTCCTGCCACGTCTATTGGTGTCAGATGAAACACTTGCGTTGGGAAGCTCATCACCAAAACATTCCCGTCCCAGGACCAGCGACAGTCCTTCGCGGGGGTCTGATCGTTCCCAAAACGGCCATCCGAAAACAAACTGAAGCTCCGCCGGGGTTGGCCAGGTTCCTCCCATATCAGGTTCGTCCGCCCGAGGATTTCAGGCTGGCCTGGCTTCTCCAGTACTAACTTGGCTGGCTGATTGCCTGCCAACGGGGCCTCGGCCGCTTGCACTGCCAGCGTCAGCGTCGCAAGAACACCTGCGACCAGAATGAGCTTTGCCTTCATCTATCTTGCCCCTTTCGCACTCGAACTGCTCCCGGCGATACCCCGCCTTCCCGCACAGGATTATCGGGGTACACAGGCTGGGCGTCAAGGCGAGTTGGCTGCTGTCCACCTTGACAGGAGAAGCCGTGTGCGGAATGGATCGGTCAAGGATAGCTTCCTCGCGCGCAGCAGGCGTTCTCAGAAGGCGTGACCGTAGTGCAGGCCATCGAATACAGGCGTCCGACCTACGACAAGGAGGTCGTTCTGCAAACCTGCGACAGGTCATGCTGAGACAACTGCAAAACGGTCGGGCATGACTTTCTGCACTGCGGCTGCCTGGCAAGCTCGTCGTGGTCCTTTCACTGCAAACTGGGATTCTGGAAGAAAGGTGCCCATCAGGGTGTTGACTTGCTGCCCACAACCTGTTATGCTGTTCAGTGAAAGGGTGAACAATGCGCATTAGGTTTGCCTCCCGCGATCTTGAGCGCTTGGACGCCGACGCCAACTTCACAGCCGGCTTGCCGCATGCGGTTGTCGCCGCTTTTCGGAAGCGAATGCAGCTTATACGGGCAGCTACGGATGAGCGCGATCTGTATCAGCTCAAATCACTGCATTTCGAGCACCTCAAGGGCCGGCGCAAAGGCCAGTGCTCGCTTCGGCTAAACGACCAGTGGCGTCTGGTGGTGACCATCCAGAGGTACGAGGAAGGCAAGGTCGTCGTAATCGAAGAGGTCACCGACTACCACTGAAGGGCAATGACAGGGCAAAAGGAGGGTCCGATGGTCACGTCAAAAAGAAAGTCAACAAGTCCTGCTGGGGTTTTTCCGCCTGGTGAGTTCATACGGGAGGAACTTGAGGCCCGTGGCTGGACACAGCGCGAATTTGCGGACATCCTGGGGCGGCCTGTGCAGACAGTGAACCAGATCATCAAGGGGACGAAAGAGATAACCCCGGAAACGGCGCGTGGGCTTGCGGCCGCTTTCGGGACTTCGGCCGAACTTTGGCTCAATCTGGAGAATGCGTTTCGTCTGGCAGCGCTTAGAGCGGACCCAGCCGTTTCAAAACGGTCTCTTCTGCATTCCGTTGTCCCGCTTGCCGAACTCCTGAAGCGCAGGTGGATCGAGCCCAAGGAGGACCTGGATGATCTGGAGGCCGAGATATGCCGTTTCCTGGAGGTCAGCAAGATCGATGAGAAGCCCAAGTTGTTCCTGGCCCCAAGGCGAAGTGACCCGCATGGCGAACTGTCGCCCGCCCAAATCGCCTGGGGCTTCCGGGTGAAGCACGTGGCGATAGCCGCTGAGACTCCTGCCTTCGATCGGCAGAAGTTTGGAGCTCTGCTTCCTGGTCTGGCCCATCTGTCTGCCGAGGATGATGGCCTACGCAGGGCGATCCGGAGACTGAGTAACGTCGGCGTGCGCGTCGTCACAGTTCCTCACCTCCCGGGCAGCAAGATAGATGGGGCGATGTTCTGGCTAAGTGATAGTGCCCCGGTTGCAGCATTGTCGCTGCGTTACGGCAGAATCGATAGCTTCTGGTTCACGCTCATGCATGAGTTGGCCCACGTGTGGCAGAACCGAATCGAGCAAGGAGTCCTTGATGACGGCCTTCTGGACGAAGATGTCTCAGAGCGCCAAGAAAGGCCGAGGTACGAGACCGAAGCCGACGAGCTGGCAAGTGGCTGGCTGCTGCCAAGGGACAAGCTACGGGCATTCATGCGTGCTACGAGGCCTTACTACACCGCGGCACGGGTTAGGGCCTTCGCGCAGAGCATTGGCGTGCATCCGGCCCTTGTAGTAGGCCGGCTCCAGCACTTGGGGGAGATGGGCTGGAACAACCTGAGGGGTTTGCTTGGCAGGGCCAGGGACCAACTGGCCTTGGCGTAGCAGTTCGAAGGCGTGCTTTCCGACCGGGATCGAGGGTAACCTCAGAACCAAGGCTCATAGGTCCTTGAACTTCATAGTCATGCGGGGACGGAATTCATTCCCGTTCGATCGGTAGGCGCTCAGCTTGGCGCGGTGGGTACTCCTGCTGGTTCTAAGCTGAGAATTCTGGCCTTTGACGCGGACCGGCCCACTCCGCTGGGCAGAGAACCCGCAACGTCGGCCACTGCCCCGGCACACCGCCGAGCTCTTAATCATTAGGAACGGGGCCGCTATCGTCCTTCGTGCGCCTACTTAGACCAACCGTGCCTGCGAGAGGCGTGACCGGCAGATCTCGACGTAGTGCGCGTCGAGTTCGAACCCAACGTAGCGGCAGCCGAGGCGCTTGGCCGCGACGGCCGTGGTGCCCGTGCCCATGAAAGGGTCGAGGACGATTAGGTGCTCGTCCGCAGTACGGCGGACGAGACCATGAAGCCTGATGCACATCTCGGGGAGCTTCTCGGGGAAGGCGGCGGGGTGCGCCTTGGCGCTGACCACCGTGTCATAAGGGATATACCAGGTGTTGCCGCGGTCGCGGAGGTCCTGCGTCGCCTTCTTCCAGCGGCCGATGTTGCTCTTGTCCTGATAGGGGACGCCGATGGCGAGCTTGTCGAGCTTTGCCTCGCCTGCCCCGGTGAAGTGGAAGATGTACTCGTGGGCGTTGTTGAGGTAGCGGGCGCTGTTGACCGGCTTGTAATGCCCCATGTTGACGCCCTCTTCGGGCGCGGCGATGGACTTTATCCAGTGGATGGTGTTCTGAAGGGTGAAGTGCCGGGCAACACGTTCCGCTACGCGGAACGAGCGCAGTTCGTCAGAGGCCTTATCGCCGATGTTGAAGAAGAAGGAACCGTCGTCTTTGAGCACGCGGCGGCATTCGCGAGCGACCTCTTCCATCCAGTCGAGGTACCGGTCGAAGGGAAGGTTGTCTTTATGGGTATTGTAGCGGGTCCCGATGTTGTAAGGAGGCGAGGTCACGATGACGTCAACGGAGGCGTCGGGGAGGCGCCGCCGTATGCCCTCCACGCAGTCCTCGCAGAAGATGGTGTCGAGATAGGATTCCATGATCTACGTCCGGCGCACAAGGACCTACTGACCTTTGCCCGAAAAGAAGGAAGACGGCGAGGTGCCAGCTGTGCCTGGCGGGAGGCGTCATCCCAAGTCCGCTGTCCGCCTAGGGCGGACAGACGAGAGGTCTCCAGATGCGGGGTTCCCCGGCTGATGGGGATTCCTCGTCGCGCGCCCCTGCTGCGCGCTCCTCGGAATGACACGCTCCGGGGCTTGCGACGGCATCATTTGTTGGCCTCTGCCGCGGCAATGAAAGACAACCACTTGCCGAGCGGACTGGCCTGTTGGCGCTCTCCCCTGTCGGCCGTTCTTATTGTGAACCCACAACCCAATAATCACTCAGGACGTGCGGTGATGTCTCTCGATGGCTTTCAGCCCTGGGCGGAGAGCTTGAGGCCGCTGACCATGATGGGAGGCACGCAGGTGGAGCCAAGCCACTGTGCCTCGCTGCCGATCGCCTCGACGCGCTTAAGTACTTCGTAGACGTTCCCGGCCACCATGCAGTCCTTAACGCGGCCCACGATCCGCCCGTCTTCCACCAGGAAACCGAGTTCCACGTTGACGCTGAACTCGCCGGCCAGGACGTTGCTCTGCCCGGAACCGAGGGTCTGGTCAATGATCAGGCCCCGTCTCATCCCGCGCAGCATATCGTCGAAGGACGTATCGCCGGCCTCGATGATCAGGTTCGTCGGAGATGGTTCCGGACGGCTGCCATAGCTGCGGAAGCCGTGGCCGGTGGGAGCCATGCCGAGCAGAGCAGCCGTCTGAAGGTCGGTCATGAACATCCTGAGCACGCCCTTTTCGAAGAAGTGTTGTCTTCGCGTCGGCGTGCCTTCGTCGTCCGTCGGACAGGTGCCGGGGGCGAACGGGATCGTGGGGTCATCCGCGATGGTGATGCGCTGGTCAAGGACCTGCTCGCCGGTACGGCCGCGCAGGACGGAAGAGCCCTGGTGCACATGCTTGCCGTCGAGGGCCACTTCGAGGGGCTCGCTCAGGTTGCCGGCGGCCTTGGGCATGAAGATCATAGGCATGGCTTCGAGCTTCGCCGGGACGACCACCGATGCCTTTCGTATCTTGTCGAGGACCGTTTCCGCGAGGTCAAGCACGGAGGCGAGGCGCTGTGCCCATGCCCTGAACTCGTAGACCTGCAAGAGGCTGCCGTCGCGGACTTCCTGGACCGCGACGCTGGCGGACATGTCCGTGGAGTTGCGCTCCACGCTCAGGCCGCTGGTGTTCATGATGCGCTGCGTCTGAGTCGAGCGAGATATGCCGCAACCGTACAGGTACTCGTCGCTCGCCCTGCGGCTGAGGGAGAGGCCTTCGTTGCCCATCTCAACCATCTGCGCCGCCGAGACGCCTGGGACGCGGCTGTCATACGTCTCGGCTCTCTGCACTTCGGATGGCTGGCACGGGAACTCGAACTGCGCCTCGTCGCCAAAGGCAGCGCTCGCAGCGGCCATTCCGACAAGCCTGGCTGGATCGCGCAGGTCCGTGGTGGAGGCAAACCCTACGCGGCCTTCGTGGATGACGCGGAGGCCGACGCCGCGGAACTGGCGAGTGGTAATGTCCTTGAGGCGGTTGTCCTCGAAGTTGACGGAGAGGGCCTCACCGCTTTCTTCGAAGATTTCGGCCTGGTCAAAGCGCCTCGCCGCGGCGTCCAGGATGCGCTCGGCTGAGTTTTCGTTCATCGGTGTCATCCCACTTTCTCACGCCTCATCTGCGGGGCGTGCCTCAACGGCCGCCAACGACGACGTTCCGAATGCGGCAGTGAGGCCCGCCGTCTCCCACGCGCAAGGGGCTCTGTCCGCCCTTGCCGCAGCCGCCCAGGCCGCCGTGCAGCTCGAAGTCGGTGCCGATGCGGTCTATGTTCTGTAGCGTCTGGAAAACGTTGCCCGTCAGCACCACGTCGCGCAGCTTCTCGGCAATCTTGCCGCCGCGGATCCTGTACGCTTCTTCGGGGCTGAAGGTGAACATCTCCATATTCGTCTGGCCACCGATCATACCCAGTGCGTAGATGCCGTCGTCGGTTTCCTGAAGCATCTGCTCGAAGGGCGTCTCACCCGCCTCCATGAACGTGTTCGTCATGCGCACGATGGGCGGGTGGTGATATGAAATGGCGCGGGCATTCCCGGAGGGCTTCTCGTCCATCTTCGCCGCCGTCTCGCGATTGTGGAGGCGGCCCACAAGGACGCCGTTCCTGATCAACGGGTTGCAGGAGCCGGGCACGCCTTCGTTGTCGAACGCGACGAAGCCGGCTTCACCATCGAGCGAGCCGTCGTCAGTGATATTGAGGAAATCGGGGCCGAACCGCCGCCCTATCTGCATGATCTCCCTGAGGCGGGGGTTCTCGTACAGGAAGTCGGACTCGCTCAGGTGCCCGAACGCCTCGTGCACGAAGACGCCGCAGAGCATGGGATCCAGTATGACCGTATAGGTCCCGGCTTCGACGGGCTTCGCATCCAGCGACTCGGCGGCCCGCTGGACGACCTTCTCACAATCGGCGTCCATGTTGATGACGTTCCCAAAGCCGCGGAGGTCGCCCACGGACTTGTAAGCCCGTTGGATGTTCGCCCCCTCCACCGCGATGGCGCTGACCAGGACGCCGCAGAAGATGTACTCTTGCTCTATATAGCTGCCGTCAGAGCTGGCAAAGTAAGTGGTCGAGCGGCTATCGCGGTAGGCGACCACGCTGGTCTGGATGCGATTGCCGCCCAGTATGATCCGGTTGTAGCGGTCGCACATGCGCTGCTTGTCTTCGAGTGCGACGGCCGCCGGATCGGTCTCCACCGTCGTCCGGTAGGTTGCCTCGAAGGGGCCGGCGGGGGCAAGGCTGAACTTCGTGCCGCCCACAAGCTCGGCCTGTTCGACGGCCTGGCGCGCGTATCGGCTCAAGTCGTCCAGGTCATTGAAGGTCACGAACCCCCAGCCGCCGTTCTTCAGGGCGCGCACGCAGCCGCCGCGCTCGGTCCTCTCGCCGATGTCCTCCAGCTCCTTGCCTGCATAGCGGATGCTGGTGGAAGTGCTCTCCTGGATGCGGACCTCGGCGTAGTCGGCGGGCAACGACCGGCAAAGCTTCAACAGTTCGTCTTTCATGCTCCACGCCTTGGAAGGGGGCGGCGCTATTGTGTCTGAAGGGAGCCACGGCTACAAGTGGAACGACAGGGCGCGGCGCATGAAAACTCAATCGCACCGTTTCATCTGCCGGGGAGACGTCTATCCTCCATTGGGAATCCAGACTGTGGCACGACGGCGGCTGTGGGGCACGCTCAACTCGCCAGACGGCGAGTTGGGCGTGGCACCCCCGTGTCCCCCGGGCCGCGTGTCGGGGCGGGGACGCCCCGGACCTACCCTTCTTAGGGGACAGGCCGGAGTTTGGAGGGGGTGTGCTAACCGCCTGCGATGAGGTAGGCGCACATGATGACGACCGCCAGAACCATCAGAATGACGAGCATAGATGCGAAGGAGCCGGGCCCGGCGGCCTCCCGCTGCGGCACGCCTCCGGCGGAGCGGCGCCGCAAGGGTTCGCACTCGTGCCGCCTTGGGAAGAGCAGATTGCCGGTCTCGCCGCAGCTCAGGCACTTCCAGCGCAAGGTGGCGGCGAAGAGCGCAAGGTTGCCGAGCATGACGGGAGCCTGGTATCTGCCGCCAAGTTTTATCGCCAGGATAGGCGCAAGGACTATGAACAGGAGCGCGGGGAACACCTCGGCCTGGTACCGCCGCTGATTCTGCTTCACAGTCAATGCCCCTTTCCGATCTGCCGGCGTGACCGACCGGGCATCCCTGGATGGCAGACTCGGGCCACCACCAACCCGCGCGCCCCAGACGGATAGCTCTGAAACGGGCAGGCTCCAAGGGCCGGATTGTACTCTCTTCCAGGATTGATTCCAAGAGGGTGATCGAGGATGGTCTTTATCGCCTTGATGGACGTCAGGCCAGGGCTATAATGCGGTGACCGGGCTCGACAAGTTGAACCATTTGCGGAAAGCTCGAACTACAATGGCCAAAGGACAGTGGCTCACGCCGCACCAGAAGGGCATCGTTCGGCGCTACTACGAAAATAAAGACAACCTGATGACGCAGAAGCTGGGCGAGATAGTGTCCGACCTGTATCTGTGCGAGGATGACAAGCAGGCGGCGCGCTTGTGGCAGAGCGCCCACACGGCCCTCCTGAACGCAGGCGTCCAGAAGGCGCGCGCGGACGGCATAGTCGCCGCGCGCGACCTGAAACGTCTTGCCAAACTCGTCAGCGAGCTTTTCTGACGAGCCGCCTCAACCGGCATCGTTTGCGCTCCGACCGGGTTACCGTTATCTTCATGCGCCGGGATGCACGCCCGCGGGCTGCCGCGCGCAACGGGGAGCACTGGAAGATTTCGAGAGGCAGACAGAAGCGATGAAAGCCCTGGTGAAGTCGAAAGCGCAGGAGGGCCTCTGGCTGGAGGATGTGCCCGTTCCCAAAGTAGGCAAAAACGACGTGCTGATCAAGATCAAGAAGACCAGCATCTGCGGAACGGACGTGCACATCTGGAACTGGGACGAGTGGGCGCGCAGGACCATTCCCGTGCCGATGGTGGTCGGCCACGAGTTCGTGGGCGCCATCGAGTCATTCGGCGAGAACGTGTATGACTACAGCCCCGGCGAGATCGTCAGCGGGGAGGGGCACATCGTCTGCGGGCGCTGCCGCAACTGCCTCGCCGGCCGGCGGAACCTCTGCGCGCATACATACGGAGTAGGCGTGGACCGCGACGGCGCGTTTGCGGAGTACCTGTGCATACCGGTTACGAACGTGTGGCCCGTCTGGCCGGGCATCTCCCTGGACGTGGTCAGTTGCTTTGACCCCCTGGGGAATGCAACGCACACGGCCCTCTCGTTCGACGTCCTGGGGGAGGACATCCTGATCACCGGCGCAGGGCCCATCGGCATTATGGCGTGCGCGATTGCACGCTATGCCGGAGCGCGCTACATCGTGGTGACGGACCTCAACCCTTACAGGCTGAAGCTGGCCGAGAGGATGGGCGCCACGCGGGCGGTTCAAGTCCCGGCGGAGAACCTGCGCGACGTGCAGAAGGAACTCGGGATGAAGGAAGGCTTCGACGTGGGGATGGAGATGTCAGGCAGCCCGGCAGCCTTCCGGGACATGCTCGACAACATGTGCCACGGGGGCAAGATCGCGTTGCTGGGGCTCCTGCCGACGGCAGAGATTGACTGGACGCGCGTGGTGTTCAACGGCCTGACCCTTAAAGGCATCTACGGCCGCGAGATGTACGAGACCTGGTACAAGATGTCGGTGATGCTCCAGAGCGGCCTGGATGTTACGCCGGTCATCACCCATAGATTCCATTACACGGAGTTCGAAGAGGCGTTCGAGGTGATGCGCTCCGGCCAGGCCTGCAAGGTCGTGCTGGACTGGTTCGAAGGCTGAGGTGTCCGACATGTTCGCCACGATGAAGAGTCACCTGACGGCGGAACTCCAGAAGATCCGCGACGCCGGCCTGTATAAAGAGGAGCGTGTGCTGGCCACTCCGCAGGGGCCGCGGATCGCCACGGCGGACGGGCGGGAAGTGCTGAACTTCTGTGCGAACAATTACCTTGGGCTGGCAAATGATCCGCGCGTAGTCGCGGCCGCCCAGGCCAGCTACGACCGGTGGGGGTACGGATTGAGTTCCGTCCGCTTCATCTGCGGGACGCAGCAACTACACAAGCAGTTAGAGGCAAAGCTCAGCGAGTTCCTCGGCACCGAGGACACAGTCCTCTACAACTCCTGCTTCGACGCCAACGGCGGACTCTTCGAAGCACTCCTTGGCCCCGAAGACGCCATCGTCAGCGATGAACTCAACCACGCCAGCGTGATTGACGGCATCCGCTTGTGCAAGGCCCAGCGGTATCGCTACCGCAACTGCGATATGGCGGATCTGGAGGAGAGGCTAAAGGAAGCAGCGGGGGCGCGGTTCCGGATGATTGCCACCGACGGCGTCTTTTCGATGGATGGCATAGTGGCGCCGCTGGCGGACATCTGCGACCTGGCGGACAAGTACGATGCTCTCGTCATGGTGGACGATTCGCACGCCACGGGGTTCGTGGGCAAGACGGGCCGGGGCAGCCACGAGTACCACGGCGTGATGGGCCGGGTGGACGTCTTGACCGGGACGCTGGGCAAGGCCCTGGGCGGCGCCAGCGGGGGCTTTACGAGCGGTCGCAGGGAGATCGTGGAGATGCTGCGCCAGCGGTCGAGGCCCTACCTGTTCTCCAATACCCTCGTCCCCGCCATTGCGGCCACGTCGTTGACGGTGCTGGACATCATCTCTGGCTCGACGGCATTGCGCGACAAACTGGAGGCGAACACGCGTATGTTCCGTGCGGGCATGGCCGAGCGGGGCCTCAGCGTCCCCAAGGGCGACCACCCGATCGTGCCCATAATGCTCGGCGAAGCCGCCCTGGCGACGCGGATGGCCTCCATGATGCTGGACGAGGGCGTCTATGTGATCGGGTTCAGCTACCCCGTCGTGCCCCAGGGCAAAGCCCGCATCCGGGTGCAGCTTTCGGCCGCCCACGAGCCCAGGGACATTGAGTTTGCCATGGACGCATTTGCACGGGTGTACGCGGCGTGTCGGAAATAGGGTTTCGAGGTGGGGGACGCCTCGCCGCGAAGAGGCTGCGATCGGGGCGACTCGTCAGGGAGTTTCTGCGGGTCGCTTGCTTATCACGCCTGAGACGAAGCCCCGAATCTGCGGCCAGAAGTGCCATACCAGTGCGACAACGGCCGCCAGCACCGCCAGCTTGATCAAGGCGCTCACGACCTTCTTTATTGTCTTCTTGCGCTCTTGCTGCTTTTTCGCTTCGTCGAAACGCGTCACGAGGTTGTGGAGCTGCGCCCTGGTGCTGGTTTGTGGCTTTGTCTTGTCTAGGTCAACGCGGACGGCGTAGTCCCGCGGAAACTCACGCTCCAGTTCGCGGAACACGGCGGCGGGCTGATACTCGCTACTCGTGCCGGCCGGGCGAGCCGGCGTATCGCGAGTGACCTGGCCTTTCCGTATTCGCTCTCTCACCTCCGAAAGGGAGAAGCGGCGCTTCTCCGCCTTTGCCCCCACACCGATCTTCATGTCCCAGAGGCTCTCCTGGACTTTCGGCTTCGCCAGCCCCAGCTCTTTCGCAAGGTCCCTCTCGCCAGTGCACTGCTCGTCTATGGTCTTGCAGAGGTCGCGCGCAGACTGGATGCGGTCCTCCGGCCTCTTGGCCATCATGCGCTCGATAGTCATTGAGATGCCCCGCGGTATGTTGGTCCGGACCGAGCGGGGGGCCTTCAGCGGTTCCTTGAGGTGCTTCGTCATTATCTCCAGGGGCGTGTTCCCGGCGAACGGAAACTGCCCGGTGACCATGTGGTACCAGGTCGCCCCGAGGGAGTAGATGTCGCTCCGCGCATCCGCCCGTTTGGCGTCAGCCGCCTGCTCGGGCGCCATGTAGTACGGCGTGCCCATCCCGGTGCCCGTGCGCGTAAGGGCCGTCATTTCCGCATCCGTCTGTCGCGCAAGGCCCAGGTCAGCCAGCTTCGCCACGCCGCCTTTGGTCACCATGATATTATCGGGCTTGATGTCGCGGTGAACGATGTTGTGCTCGTGCGCATAGGCTAGGCCTTCGGCGACCTGCCGGACGATCTCGGTTGCCCGTTGCGGTTCCATGGGACCGGAGCGCTCGATCATGTTCCGGACGCTCTCGCCATCCACGAACTCCATGGCGAAGTAGTAGTTCCCGGCGTCCTCGCCCACCGCAATGCCGCGCACGATGTTGTCGTGCTGCAACTTGATGGACGCTTGCGCCTCCCGGAAGAAACGGGTGAGGAACGGACGTTGCTTCGCGAGCTGCGAAGGCAGCACCTTGATGGCGGCGCGCTTGTCGCCGGGCCCCGTCGCCATCCAGACGGTCCCCATTCCCCCCTCGCCCAGCTTGCGCATGATCGCGAAGTCGCCCAGCTTCTCCACGCTCAAGTCGCCTGCCTCGTCCTGGAGCTTCTCGGCCACGTCCTGGTCGAGCATGCTCTCCAGGACCGTGCAATCCCAGAGGGGGATCTTAGATCCTTGCTGCAGCTTCTGCTGCTGAAACTCGAGGCAGGTCTTTAGCTGATCGCGACTAAGGACCTTCTGGGACAGCGCGAGGCGCAGGAATCTGTTCTCTTGCGGTGTAGCCATCTCCAACCCCCTCCACGACGGATATATCATGGCCGGCGGCGCGTCGCATCGGAAAGGCGCCTAGGCCGGGTCCTTCTATCGCATACCCGGTCGCTTCGCAGGCGGACGCGCAAGCCGTCCGCGTCGCAGGCAAGAAGCGCCACTTGATGCACTAAAGTCTATGTCAGAGCCCGCGCGCTGTCAATCCCCGGGAAGGCGCCCGGGCTGTGTTTGCACCCGCCCCCATTACGTCGTTATGCTGACTGTCTGCGGCTCGGAATGCCGTGCCCTGCCGTGAGCCGCGCGCCTCACCAGTCGGAGAAAGAGATGCGCTGGTTGCTCGACTGCGTCTACCTTATTGCGGCCGTCTGTCTCCTGCCCCTCTGGTTCTGGAAACTGCCCCGCGCCCCGCGTTACCGCGCCGGCATTCTCGAACGGCTCGGCTTCAGCCCACGGCTCGGGTCACGCCTGCCGAAGGGACGCAAGCGCCTCTGGATCCATTGCGCCAGCGTCGGCGAGGCCTCCGTCCCTGCAAGGCTGGTCGCAACTATCAAGGAACGTTACCCGGGCTGGGAGCCGATCTTCTCGACCAATACGAACACGGGCGCGGCCAGGCTGCGGGAGCTTTATCCAGACTCTCCTGTATTCTATATGCCGATGGACTTCTCGCCGTGCGTCCGCATGTCCCTCGGCCGCGTGCGGCCCAGCCTCGTCCTTTTGGCGGAACTCGAGTTCTGGCCCAACTTCGTCGGTGGCTGCCGCGTGCGACGTATCCCGGTAGCTATCATCAACGGCCGCGTCGGCCGGGGATCCGTGCGACTGCTCCGGGAATTGCGACGGCTCTGGCCCCCCCTGTGGGACGCCGTCCGCGTCTGCTGCGCGCGAAGCCCCGACGACGCCGAAGGCTTCGTGGCCGCTGGCCTCCCTGGCGACAGGGTGGCCAACTGCGGCATGCTGAAGTGCGACGGCCTGTCCATCGAGCGGAACGTTGAGCGCGAAGAGGCGCTCCGAAGGCTCCTCGGCATAGCGCCGGATGCGCAGGTGCTGGTGGCAGGCAGCACTCATCCGGGGGAGGAGACCATACTCGCGCTGGCCTACCGGGACCTCAAGCGCAGGCACAGGAGCTTGCGCATGATCATTGCGCCGCGCCACGTGGAGCGTGCTGGTGAAGTCGTCGCAGCCCTGCGGGCGCGAGGGCTTACGGTGGTCACCAAGACGGCGCTGGAAGCCCGCCGGGGCGCGGTTCCATCCGGCGAAGCGGCCTCGGCCCCTTCCCCTCTCGGCGCAGGTCATGGGCCGATGGGCGGCTCGGACCCTGTTATCGTGGTGGACACCATTGGCGACCTGGTCGCCTGCTACGGCTTGGCCACTTGCGCGTTCGTGGGCCGCAGTCTCGTGTCCCCGGGCGGCGGGCAGAACGTCATGGAACCGGCTGCCCTTGGGAAACCCGTCCTCACCGGCCCCCACACCGCCAACTTCGGGCCGGAGATGAATCTCCTGAGAAATGTGAGCGGCGCTGTGGTGGTGCACAACAGGGCGCAGCTCGGCCGCGAGGTCGCCCGCCTGCTTTCCGACCCCACGGCCGCGGAGCGCATGGGCGCGGCAGGCCGCCGGGTCATTGCCGAGAGCCGCGGCGCCACCGCCCGCACCTTCGAAAAGATCGAGCCCCTCCTTCAAGCCGCATCGCGCGGAGACACCTGGTCTTGAACGGCGCCTCCGCGCTGCCTTGACCCGGCACACAGGGCGGATTACTATCACGCGGACACAGCGCACGAATCGCGGCGCTGGCGGCCCGCTGGAGATCGGCCGGGTCACCCTGAACGGCACACCTTTCGGGCTGTTCGGGAGTGTCGAGATCAGTCGCAGGGCGATGACGCTTGGGGTGGCCTCTCCCTGCCCGACGTGAAAGGCGTGGTCCTTGTCCTCCGTGGACAGAAACGAACCGTCCGAGACGGCGCGCTCCGGCATGCCGGCCATTACGCCCGAGCCGCCCGCCCCTGCTGTGCCCCCGGCCTTGCGCTCCATCTCACCGGTCGGTGAGGCCTTTCTCCTCGTGGGACTTCTCGGCTACGCAACCGTTGTCTGGGTATGGGGCGCGGGGCGGCTGGACGTCATGAGCGCCATGGAGTCGTCGCGCGCCCTCGTTGCGCGCGGCATGATGCGGAGCGGGGACTACGTCATCCCCCGACGAGGCGCAGAGCTTTACCTGGCGAAGCCGCCGCTCTTCGATTGGGCCGTCGCCCTCACGTCGCGGCCCAGGGGGCGAGTGACCGAGGCCTCACTGCGCCTGCCATCGGCGCTGAGCGCGATGGCCCTCCTGCTGGTCATTTACTTCGCAGCGCGGCCGGCGCTGGGATGGGCAACGGCCTATGTGGCCTGTGCAGCGATAGCGACCTCGCCCAACATCCTGGGGGCCGCGACAGCCGGCAGGGTGGACATGATGCTTGCCCTCTGGGTTGCAGTCTCGCTCGTCTCGGCCTTCTACATGCTGGAACCGCACAAAGGCTCGTGGCTCTATGCGCTGCCTTGCGGCGCGGGGCTCGCAGCCGGACTGATGACGAAGGGGCCCGTCGTGCTGATGTTCTTCCTCCCCACGATCCTGCTGTACGTAGGGTTCCAGCAGGGCGGACGTCTGGTCGCAGACTGGCGCCGGTGTTCGGCGTACATGGCGGGCGCGGCCCTGCTGATCTGGGTGGGGCAATTTACGGCGGCGAAGGCCGGCCCGGCCGGCGCCGTCGTATGGGCGCTTCCCGGGGGCATGCTCCTCTACTTCAGCTTCAGGGGAGAGGGGCGGAAGACGTACGGCTGGCCCTGGGCGATTGTGCTGGCAGTCGCCGTGCTGCTCGCCGCGCCGTGGCCGGTTCTTGCTGCCGAGCGCCTGAAGCTCGGGCCGTTGCTGGCCGCGCTCAAACAGCAGTCCTGGACCACCCGGATAAGCCACGTCGGCGCCGCTAACTGGCAGCCACTCTGGTTCTACGCGGTCGGGTTCCCGATCGCCGCGCTGCCGTATAGCCTCTTCGTCCCGCTGGCGTTCATCCCTCTTGCCCGAGGCGGCGCTTCCGACTCCGGGAGTCGGCTGCTCTTGCTGGCAAAATGCTGGCTTGCGGGAAGCATTGTCTTTTATACCTTTGCCAGTTCTGCCAAGGACATTCGGTATCTCCTTCCGACGGTGCCCGCCCTATCCTTGCTGGCAGCAGACGTCATGGTCGGCGGTGCAACGCAGCGCCTTCGTCCGTGGATGAACCGCTACGTGGGGTCTCTGAGCGCGGCTGCCGTCTACGGGCTTTGCTTAGTGCCACCGGCTGCCATCATCGGGTGGTTTGCACTGGGCCTGGGCTTCTCCGGCTGGCTGATAACGGTTGTGCTCGTGACAGGGGCAGGGGCGGTCCTGGGGGTTTACGTACATCGGGTCAGGCATGCCCCCTGGGCGGCGCTTGCATCGCTGGCAACGGCTGTGGTCGCGGTGGCGCTTTTCACGAACTTCGGGTACGCCAGCGTTGAGAATCGCAACCATTCAGTGCGGCTCATGTGCCAGCAGATCCGCACGCAAGTCCCGGCCGGCGAAACGCTGTACCTCTACGGTCCTATTGCGCCCGACGTCATGTTCTACCTCGATCCGGAGCCGTGGCCGACGGGGCCTTCGGAGGAGTCCGAGGCAAAAGGCAGCGACCACTTGTTCGTCTGCATGGCGCCCAGGAGCATCGAGTCGTTTAGGCCGCCCGCCGGCTCCCGACAGTCGGAAATCTGCCGCGCCAAACAGGGAAAGAGCGAACTGGTGCTTCTAAGGTTGGACAGGACACCCTGAGGCGCTGCCCGCCGCTCCTGATCCGGGGGGCTGGGGGCTGCCGCCTGTTCAGTAGACGTGCCGCCAGCGCAGGATAGTGTCAAGGACGGTCGCTGCGACCATGAGCATGAGGTACACCTGATGGATCGTGATTCCCGCCCGCCCGACGCGCACCCTGGGCCGGAAGAAGAAGTAGCCATCGGCCCCGATCATGAGCACAGCTGCGGCGCAGATGCCGGCGAGCATGGCAATGCCCGAGTGCGTCACCCGCCATACGGCCACGAAGGACGCGGTGGCGAGGACTGACAGCACGAAGCACCACCCCGCCACGAACCGCAGCCCCAGCAACGTAGTCAGCGTGGTGATGCCGCGGACCCGATCATTGTCCGCGTCCACAGTGTCGTAGAGTTGGTTGAAGCCGAACTCCCACAGGTAAACGGATGCCAGGAGCAACAGGGCCGTCAGGTCGGGCCGCCTGATTGCCAGATAGCCGGCCGGCGGACAGATGCCCACCAGGTAGGCGCTCATGAACGTGGCAAAAGGAAAGCGCCTTTGCCTGTGCTTCACGGTGCAGTAGGCCGGTTCCAGGACAGTGCTGATGGCAATTATGGCGAGCAAGTACCAGCGATGGGGGGCTGGGAATGTCAGCGCCACGATGGCCGAGATGCCGATGAGGGCGAGCGCGAAGGCGAGGCCCGCATTAGGGGAAACGATGCCTGCCGCGATGGGCCGCGTGCCTGTGAAAGGCCGCTCCCTGCGCAACTGCCGCAGGTACTCCGGGTCGCGGGCGCCGGCCGTCAGCATCGCACGGTCCGCTTCCCGGTCCGCCCAGTCGTTCAGCACGAATCCGCCGCTGAAGCCCACCAGGCCGAGGAACACCACCCGAATCAGCGCGCTCCAGTGCGGTCCGTCGGGCATCGCCAGGACGGCGCCCAGCAGAAAGATGCTGAACACCGCCGGCCCGAAGTAGAACACGCGCGTGAGGTCCACAAACGCCAGGGCAGCGGAAGGCTTCTTGTCAGCCATGGCCCACGCCTCCGCCGGCAAAAGGGGACCCGGCGCCGCCGGCATCAGACGGCTATCGTCCGCCCCCTCCGGTTCGACTCGAAACAAGCGTCCAGCACCTTCTGGATCGCCGCGCCGCGCGCAAAATCGGGCTGATCGTTGACGCCCGTTTGGACACTCCTGATGAAGCGGCGGTAGTTGTCGGGCGTCAGCTTGCACTTTACCGTCTCCCATTGCCTCTTGCCGTCCCGCCCGAGGCGACAAAGCTGGAGGTCGGTCTGCGACTGGTCGAGATCCACGACGACCGCGCCTTTATCGCCGTACACGCGCAGCCGGATAGAGTTGCTCTGACCGACCGCCCAGCGCGTCGTGTGAACCGTGCCCACGGCGCCGTTAGCAAACTCGGCAGTGATGACCGCGGTGTCGTTCGCGTCGAGGACATATTCGCCAATCCGGTCGCCAGGCACCTTGCGGAAGGTCTTCAGGCGACAGTCCACGGACTTGATGTCGCCCGCCGCGTAGGACGCGAAGTCAAGGATGTGAACTCCGAGGTCGCCAAGGACGCCCTTGCTCCCGTGCCCGGCAGAGAGCCGCCAGAGCGGCCCGGGGTTCTTCGCCAGGCCCTTCCAGTCCATGGTCGCAAGCCACCCCTGCAAATAGCCCGCTTCGACGTGCTTGACCTCGCCGATCACGCCCTTCCCCACCAGTTCGTGCGCCTTCTGTATCGCCGCGGCGCCGCGGTAGGACAGGTTGACCATGTTAATGACGCCTCTCTTCTTCGCGGCGTCGGCCATCTTCTTTGCTTCCGCATAGTTCACCGCCAGCGGCTTCTCACACAGAATGTGCAAACCTTTGGCGATCACTTTCAGCGAGATGGGCGCGTGGAACGCGTCAGGCGTCACATTGGTGACCGCGTCCATTTCAGTGCCCGCGAGCATCTCGTCTACGTCGGTGTAGGCGGCGGTGACGCCGTGCTTCAGGGCAAAAGCCTCCACCTTCTCCTTGACCACGTCGCACGCGGCCACGAATCTACAGCCCCTGATCCGCTTGAACGCCTGGGCGTGATAGTTGGCCATTCCGCCCGTGCCGACAATCCCGAGCCTGATCATGACTGGCTCCTCGTACTTGTGGCAAAACGCTCTCCAGACGCCTCGATGGCGCCGCCGCATAGTTCTGCCATAGGGCGGCCGCATTGTCAAAGGTCGGAGCCCCGGCGCGAACTCGATCCGGTCAGCCGGCGCGCGGCTTGCGGCTGCGCCAGGGCAGGATGTCCGTGTGGTCGCGCGCAGCTATGCGCAGCGTCCGGGCGTCGAGCCGTTCCACGCCTTCCAGTCCTGCCATGCCGTCGCAGTAGTCGGACCGTGTGCACTCTAACCGCACTTCCATGGGCACGATCAGCCTGAAGGGCTTCACCTTGCCGACAAGTCCGGTGGCTTTGCAGGCCGCCTCGCGGATCCTGGCCCGCGCCTCGTCCACCGGGTACGCGATGGCCTTGTTCCGTCCGACGCCTTGCTTGACGGGGGCCGTCTGTATCGGCCCGAGAAACGCCCTCGCTTCCGCACAGGCGGCCTCGTCGCCTGAGACCATCACCATCGGCACGCCGAACCCGCCCGCGACTATGGCCCAGATGCCGAGTTCGCCCACCCGCCGCCCGTTGATCCAGTAGTTGTAGATCGTGGTCGAGTTCATCGTGTGGTCCAGGAATCCGTTCAGCGTGCCCGCCATCGCGTGAGCACCCACGAAATAGGTCGCGTCGTAGCCCTGCCCCAACTTGCCCCACCATCCTTCGTAAGACCGGACGTCGTTCTCGGCCCGCTTGTCCAGCATGTCGACGATGAAGTTCCCGCGGCCGCCCGCGTGCGCGTCCAGAACGGTCACGCAGTCTGCTCCCCCCTCGAAGGCGCCGGCCACCGCCGCGTTGACGTCCAGCGTCAGCTTCTCGCACGACTGGCGGTAGAGGTCCTTCTTCTCATAGTCGCGCTGTTCCTCTGCATCCAGGCCCGACACGCCCTCCAGGTCAGTGTGAATGTAAATCTTCACGGTTCCCTCCTCCTTGATCAGCCCAAACGCCAACTACCGCTTTGAAAGGCCCTCCCGTTGCACAAGATAGTATGAGGGCATGAGGCCACGGTCAATAGCACCATGTGCCTTGGGATGGGGAGGCCGGGTTCGCGGACGCCCGGCGCGCGGCCTATTGCGTTGAAGAGCGCTTCTCAAGCTCGGCGGCCTTGGCCTGGGCCTGTGTGGCAAGCTCGGGCACGCCGATGCGTCCCTGCGCGCGCCGGTAGAGTTCAAGGGCCCCTTGAGCGTCCCCCGCCGCGACCAGCCGCTGAGCGGCCTGATCAATGGTCTTGAACGCGGCGTGCGCCAGCCGGACGGTGTAGTCGCGCCTCTCGGCGAGCAGCCCCTCCAGGGCCTTCTCAGGATCCAGCCGCTTCAGCTCTTCATAGACGGCGAGTGCCCCCGTATAGTCGCCGTCGGCCTCGCGCTCCTCGACGGCCGAAAGCCTCTGCTGGGCAACGGACCAGAGCGCGCTCGTCCGCACTTGCGAAACATCTCTGGCCGTCTTGGTGTCCGGAAAATCGCGCTCAATGGCCGACAGCTTCGCCAGCGCCGTGGCGTTGTCTCCCGATTTCAGCGAAGCCTGCGCTTCGCCGTAGAGGGCGCGGGCGCGCTGTTCCATGCGTGCGGCCTCCGCCTGAGGCTCCGCAGCCCGTCTGTGAGCGTAGGCGAGGACGGCCGTGACGATGATGCCGACCGCGACTGTCACCATGCCCACAAAGGCCGCGTTCGCCTTGAACGTGCGGCGCTCGGTGTCGCGTTCCCGGCGCACCTGCTCGCTCTCAAGCCGGCTCCTGAAACGAATATCGTCCAAGGAAGTCGCTGCCTCTCCTTTCGGCACCAGCTTCTGGTCAAGCTCAGCTTCCATAATTGCAACCATTGCGCCGTCCTGAAGAGCGCTTTCGTCAACCGTGTCGAAGCGGAAGACCGTGGCGCCGACACGGATGATGTCCGCAGGCCGCAACACGCACCGGCCCTCAATGCGCTCCCCGTTGACGATGGTTCCCTTCCGGCTGTTCAGGTCGCCCAGCTCCCAGCTTCCGTTGACGCATGCAATCTCGCAATGGAACCTGCTGACGCTGGGGCTGACGGCGCGAACGGTGTTGCGCGAAGAGCGACCGATGGTCGTGACCCTGTTGTCGGGCAGCTTATAGAAACTGCCCGGCTCCGGCCCCTGGATCATGATCAGAACCGGTTGCTTTGCGGCCAATCGCGCCCTCCATGGCCTGGACGAGGAAAACCGCCCTGGCAGAGCATTCTGCCAAAGGCTCTCAGAGCAAGGTAACCGCGCAGCGGGGTCGGGTGCAATAGCAGGCGCCTCGGCCGCCTGAGCGCCGGGTCCCTCAAGGGGCCGGGTCCGTATCCCTCAGCACCTCCAGGAATGCCGACAGATCGTGCGCCAATGGCGCGGAATGGCAAACCGGTTCCCCGCTCACAGGATGGCTGTAGCCTATGCTCGCTGCATGCAGGGGGAGCCGGGACAGCAGGCGTTCCTCCGAGCCGGCTACGGCCCTCCCCAGGATGGTGTTGTAGTCGGCGCCGTTCAGCTCTGCTCGACGGCCATAAAGATCATCAACCGCCAGGGGGTATCCGATCGCCGCAAGGTGCGCCCTTATCTGGTGCTGTCGGCCCGTAAGCGGGCGCGCCTCCACGAGGCAGAAATGCCCGAAGCCCTCTTTCACGATAACCCGCGTGCGCGCGGGCTTGCCATGCTTCGCGTCGGGCGCCATCCTCAGCACGCTCCCGGGCATCCGCCCCAGGGGTATGTCCAGCGTGAGTTCCGATTGGGGAAGCACTCCCTCGATGATCCCCACGTAGACCTTTTCAACCTGGCGGTGTTCGAACAGCCCGCTCAGGGCGCGTCCTGCCTTGACGGTCTTTGCCACAAGCAGGACGCCCGACGTCTCGCGGTCAATCCTGTGTACGATGTGCGGACGGACGTACGGCCCGCCTGCCGGAGCATCGCGATTGAGGAGCGCAACCAGGGATCGGTAGAACTCAGCCCCTTCCCCCCTGCGGCCGGGCAGGACAGGCACCCCCGCAGGCTTGTTGACGCACAGATGGTCGGCATCCTCATGCAGCACGGCAATGGGCATCGTCTGCGGCGGCGGCGGCGAAGGCCGCAAGCTAGGCGGCAGCGATACCACATCACCGGTCCAAACGGTCCTGCCGATGGTCGCAGGAGAACCGTTCACCCTAATGCGGCCCCAAGCAACGAGCCGTCGCAAGGTGATCTTGGATTCGTTGATCAGGTAGGAACTGAGGAACTCTAACAGCTCCGTCCCGGATGCGTCCGGCGGGACGGCAAGGCTCACTGACGGTTCCGATTCGTCGCGCTTGATAGCCATCAGCGGGCGGGGTGACTGAGTCACTGGGGACAGCGGCGCTCCGATATTTCCTCGGCTCAACTGTACGGGATGGCCTTGGCAGACAAATACAGCGCGTAGAAGGTCCACCCCTCGGCGCCCCTTCGGAAGATGAACTTCAGGCGCAAGGTGTCCGGCGTGTCTATGCCTCCAGCGAGCCACACGTAGGAGACTTCGTAGAGGACCGCCATGGTACCTGGCGCATCGTAGACGTAGTGGAGCTTCGCCTCCGGGTCCGGCCACGTCCGGATGCTGAACTCCCGCATCTTCTCCAGGTCCTCGACGACCGGGATACCAGGCGCAGAGGGAATCCACAGGCTCTGCCACAAGGAGAGCGTAAGGGGCCGCCGGCGCGCCGAGGGGCTCTCAGGCAACTCATACAAGACGGCCCCCAGTCGGCCTTCCCTGAGTTCCGTCATCAAATGGCGCACTTTGGCCTCGACTTGCTTCCGGACTTCCTCGGGAGGCTCAAGCGTATCGCCGGGTCGTGGCACGGCCATGCTGCACCCGCTGATGCGCCACTTGTCATCCACTTTCGCAAGGGTGAGTCCGTCCTCGACGCGCTGCCCGGATGCGGCCTTGCCGGACAGGACCAGGTGCACTTCGGGTCCTTTCCAGTCTTGCCAGCTTGTGCGTTTGAGGGCGGCGTCAAGGTCCGGCGCGTAACCCGAGTAGCGCGCCAGCCAGCTCGCCTGGGCCAGGCGGGCCTCAAGCTGGTCGGCCTCGTGCGCCCCGAGCGTGGGCGACAGCAAGGGACGTATCAGTTCGGGGTTCTTTTGCCTGAGGGCTTGCACGAAGGCGTCGAGCAAAGGCCGGGCCTCTTCCTTGCCGGCCGCGGCCTCCAACATGTCTTGGGGAGTGGGCGTGGCACAGCCCGCTGCCATCACCGGAATGCCCACCATTAACACGATCGCGAGAGGAAGCCTTGATCTGAGCATGAAAGCCCTCTCCGGCGGACGCAAGTGAAGACGGCAAGCCGGCCCACGCATACATGCTACTCGGCATGCAGTAGCGCCGCAACTGGCGGAGAGTTGCACCCCTTTAAGGACGAGAAGGACGGTTCCTGCGCCCGACGGGCGTAAACATCAGACGCGCCACGGTGGAGACGCCTCCCCAGACTTCCCGCCAGGATATCTTAGACTTTCCACGCTCGCGGTCCAGGAAGGTTATGGGCACCTCCGCAATGCGCAGCCCGCGCCCGGAGCAGTGCCACAGCATCTCTTCTTGAAACGAGTACCCCTTGGAGACAATATTGTCGAAAGCGATGCGCTCGAGGACGGCACGGCGGAAGCACCGGAATGCACCCGTGCAGTCTGCCGGCTGCAAGCGCAGCGCATGGCGTGCTACGAGGTTCGACGTCGAGCTGAGCAGGATGCGCCGCAGGGGCCAGTCCCGGTGCGCGCCGCCCGCGATGTAGCGGGAACCGATGACTATGTCCGACGCAAGGCTTGCCTCGAGCATGGCCGGAATCCTGTCCGGCGGATGGGAGAAATCCGCGTCCATCGTGATGATGCGCTCATAGTCGCGCGCCAGCGCCCATCTGTAGCCCGCAATGTGCGCCGTGCCAAGGCCGAGCTTCCCCTTGCGGCGCAGCAGATGCACACGCGGGTTTCGGGCCGACATCCCCAGGACGAAGTCCGAGGTGCCGTCCGGGGAGTTGTCGTCCACCACGAGGGCCTCGACGCCCCGGCCCTGACGCAGGATGGTCTCGCAAAGCTCCCCGATGTTCTCCCGCTCGTTGTAGGTGGGGACAATGACGACTGTCTTGAGGATATCGGCGGCCGGCGCGCTCGCGAGGCTGGCGGCCCTGGTGCTGGCGTCCTCTGCTGTCATGATCCTAAGCTGCGGTGGGATGGAAGCGCGGCTTGCATTCCCGCGCAGCCGGGCATGCGGTGCGCCCTGCTTGGGGCACCCGTCCGGCTACTTCACTTCCTTCTTGGACTTCACAATCTTATTGACCAGGCCGTACTTGACGGCCTGTTCTGCATCCAGCCAGCGATTGCGGCTGGTGTCTTCCTCCACCTTTTCGATGGGCTGCTCAGTTTCCTCCGCGATGAGAAGGTTGATGCGCTTGCGTATCTTTATTATCTCATCGGCCTCTATCTTGACGTCCGCCACGGAGCCGCGCACTCCTCCCGATGGCTGGTGGATCAGGAAGCGCGCGTTGGGCAGGCTGAGGCGATGTTTCTTCGGCGCGGCCAGAAGGACAAGGACGGCGGCGCTGGCCGTCAGCCCCGTGCAGATGCACCGCACGGGCGCCGTGATGAACCTGGCCATGTCGTAAATGGCGAAGCCGGCGTCCACGCTCCCCCCCGGCGAGTTGATGTAGAGGTCTATGGAGGCTTTCTCATTCTCGCCGTCCAGCAGCAGAAGGCGTCCCACCACGTCCTCGGCAAGCTCCGAGGAAATGGGCTCAGCCAGCAAGATGACACGCGATTCGAGAAGCCGTTCCGCAACGTGCTTGCGGGGGTATCCCTCTTCTTCGTCCTCCTCCTCCTCCTCCTCTTCCTCCTCCTCGTCCGGCTCGTCTTCGCCGTGCCAGATCATCTCGTCAGCCATTTCCTTCATGGGGCTCCTGAGCAAAAACAGGACATTCTGTCCGTCCAGTGCACACATACAAGGGACGAACTCACATTGTAGCCCAATGGCGGACCGGTTTCCAAATGGCAGTAAGGCGGCCCCGCCGAAGTGGCCGGCTGGCGGATGCGCGGCAGCGACGAAAGCCCTATACTGGATTCTTCAGGGCCCGGCCTTCACCTTTCACACGTAGCCTGCTGATGGCTTCACTCCGTCCAGAGATTGCAGCAGCACTCAAGCCGCATGAGCGCCCCCGCGCCACGGTAGTGAGAGCCGGCGCACTTGGGGACGCCCTGCTCATCCTGCCGACGCTCCAGCTCATCCTATCAGAGCTGCCCGGGGTGGAAATTACGCTTGTCGGTTCGGCCTGGGCGGAAGCCCTGCGGGAACTCATCCCCTTCAATATCAAAGTCCTCCGATTCGATTCGCCTCGCCTGACGCCTTTGTTCGGCCCGGCACCCGCTGAAGACCGGAGCGGAGCTTTCTCCGGTGCTCATGCTGCCGTGGTCTATGCGGGAAGTCCCGACGACGGCCTGGCAGCCGCCGCGCGTCGGTTCTGCGCGGGCGTCGTGATAGCCTGGCCTGTGCAGCCAGGAGGAGACGAACACGCGGCGATGCACTTCGCACGGGCCGTCGCGGACCTGCCCGCCGGAGAACGGCGTTTGCCGGCACCGGTTCTGCACGTCAAAACAGAGCTAACTGAGTGGGCTGGGCGCTGGCTGAAGTCGCGCTTCGGTGCAGCGCCGGAGGTCGTGGCCTTCCATCCGGGAAGCGGAGGGAAGAACAAGTGCTGGCCCGCTGAAGGCTTCGCAGAACTCATGCGGATTCTCCGCATGCCGACGCTCCTTATAGAAGGCCCTGCCGACCATCAGCAGTGCGACCGCGTAGAGGAACTTTCGCCTGAAGGGCTGCCCATGGCGAAGGCCTCTGGCCTGGGTGTGCCTGAACTGGCGGCGCTTCTGTCGCGTTGCAGGCTTTACGTGGGCAACGATTCCGGCGTGAGCCACCTTGCTGCTGCGCTGGGCGTCGCGACGGTAGCCGTCTTCGGCCCGACGGACCCCGCCGTTTGGGCGCCCCTGGGTCCGAGAGTTCAGGTAGTACAGGCTGCGGATGGTTCCTCGACTCCGTGGCCGGATGTCCAGCGCGTCGAGGCGGCAGTTAGGACGTTGGGGTGTTGGGGTATTGACTCCGGGGGCGTGGTCCAGTATAAGGGGCTGTAGGCTTCCTGAAGCCGCAACAGAGGGGGAGTGGATTGCGGCTCTACTTCGGGGAGAGGGGTCAGTGTCCTTGACGGCCTGTAGGCCAAAGGAGGGACGTATGCGTGCATTGGCAGGCGTTGCTGCGCTGTGTCTGGTTCTGGTGGCGGCGTCAGGTTGCTACACCGCGCCCGTGATGCCACCCCTCGGCGCCATCTATGCGGACATCAAGGCCCCGCTGACGGCAGAGGCCGAAAAGCCGGCAGTAACGGAGCAGAGCGGGGAGGCAAGCTCCCAGAGTATCCTGGGGCTCGTCGCCTGGGGCGATTGCAGCCTGGATACGGCCGCAAAGAACGGCAAGCTCAGCACGATTGAGTACGCCGACTATTCGTACATGAACGTGGTCCTCGGCATCTACCAGAAGTTCACGGTCGTTGCCCACGGCAAATAGGCGCAGAGTCGCCCAATCCGACCCTTGAAAACGGAGGTTGGCCATGAGAGCGACCATGTGCCTCTTTGCAGTGGCAGCGCTTGCGGTGCTCTGCAGCGGCTGCAGCACCTTGGGCGCGCACGACCCACGCTTGCTTGCTTGGAAAGCGCCCGTCATTCCGCCGGGCGGACTCATCTACACCCACTACAAGGCGCCGCTCACCGGCGACGTCAATGGTGTGCAGGTTGGCGCCAACAAGACAGGCAAGGCAACGACGCGCTACATTGCGTATCCGTTCTCCCGGATACTGAGCGTGGCCTGGGCCGACGCGAGCATCAAAGAGGCGGCCAGGAATGGCGGCCTGACCAAGGTGGAGTATGCTGACTACGAAGGCCTGTGGGTCTTCGGCGTATATGCTGAGTTCACGGTCACGGCCCACGGAGAGTGAGAGCCTCTGAGGACTTCGGCACCGGGCATCCTTGAGCACGGCGTCCGTCCAGGCCGCCGGTCTGCTTTGGCGCCTGCCTGGCAGTCCTGTGCGTGCGGATTTCGGAGCGGTGGAACGCCGCCCCATATGTGCGTACCATGTGAGCGCCCGGGTGTTTGGAGCAGCCTGATGAGGACGTCCACGCTGAAGAAACGGCTCAAACTGGAGAAGCTGCTCGGCGTAGACGCCCTTACGAAGCTGCCGGGCGTGGAGACGGAGCTGCGCAAGGTTGAAGAAGAAGTGAGGCAGTGCAGGCGCTGCCGCCTCTACGAGGGTGCGACGCAGAGCGTTTTCGCGCGGGGCAATCCCCGCGCCGCCCTCATGTTCATCGGGGAGGCGCCCGGCCAGGAAGAAGACCTCCAGGGCCTGCCTTTCGTCGGCCCCGCCGGCAAGCTGCTGGACAAGATGATCTTCGCCATGGGCCTCAGGCCCGATGACGTCTACATCACCAATATCGTGAAGAGCAGGCCGCCGAATAACCGGGAACCCCGTCCTGATGAGGTGGCGGCCTGCTTCCCTCACCTCGAAAAGCAGATAGACCTGGTCCGCCCGCAGATCATCTGCACCCTCGGTCGTCCCGCTGGCAACGCCCTCCTCGGGACCAATGCGTCCATGGGCGAGCTAAGAGGTAAATGGCATTACTACCGGGGCATCCCGGTGCTGCCCACCTATCACCCCGCCTATCTGCTGCGCTCGCCCAGCCAGAAGAAGCAGGCATGGGAGGACCTCAAGAAGATCGTGATCGCGCTTGCCCAAGGACCGCCTTCGCCCGCAACGCTCCTGTAAGGTCGTCCCGAGGTCCCCCAAAAGCACTTTTGCGAAACGAACCCAATTTGTCCTAAGTCCCTAAATTTGACATACATAAAATACGACCATTTCACTCATCAATTGCGGCCTGCCTGCCGCGCGCACCTCCTTCGGACCCTCTCGGCGCGCTCTGCGTGCTCCGCGATACATCTTGTTGGCCGTTTTCAGACGTCCCCGACATACTGCGCCTTCACCCGCCGCGGCGACTGGGGCTCCGCGGCCCGCCCGGCCCGTGTGAGAACCTCGGCCCGGTCGTGTCGCGCGACATAGTCGGGGATCGGCTCAAGGTCGAACTCCGCCATCAACTGTTTGATGGTCAATCCCGGCCGGTTCGATTCCACCGTCATCAGGCCTTCCTTGTGGTGCGGCTGTACGGTCACGTCGCGGCCGTACTTCTGCTTGATGGCCGGGACCTGCGAGTAATTGAAGTCCATGTGAAAGGCCTTCCTCTCGAGGTTTATCTCCCGGCCCAGCACGGCCTGTGGCGGCTGCGTCTCCCCCAAGACCGCCCCGGTCATGTCAATGATGGCGGCGTGCTGCGACTTGACTGCGGAGACGACGTAGTAGTGGTTGTCCCAGGCATACGCCCTCAGGTGGAAGCCGCCGTCGTAAGCGGAGACCCAGAAGACGATCTCCGCTCCCAGCTCGGCCAGCCTCGCCCATTCCTTCGGCCATTGGCTATCGAAACAGATAAGCACGCCGATCCGGCCGAAGTCCAGGTCGAATACCTTGGGTTCCTTGCCGGGCGTGACGCCGTCCTCGAAGATTGTGAAATCGAAGCTGGTCGTGACGGGATGCAGCTTCTCGTAGATGCCCACAATCGTCCCCTCGCGGTCTATCACGGCCGCGGAGTTGAAGACCGTATCGCCGCGCCTCTCTAACAGGGGGCAGATGATGTTGACATTGTGCCGCCTTGCGCGCTCCATCGCGGCCTCCGTGATCGGCCCGGGCACGGGTTCGGCCACGTCGAGGGCGCGCGGTCGTCGCACGCCAAGGTAGGCAAAAGTCTCCGGCAGGCACACAATGTCCGGCTTGTCGAGCGCCGCCCGGTCGAGGAGCCGGCATGCCTTCTCGATGTTGTCTGTGATCGTCGGGCCGCCGGACCCTTGAAAAGCCGTTGTGCTCACCCAAACTCTGCGTGACAAGGTTCACCTCCTTTGGACGATTCCAGGCCAGACAATCCTGAGATACGGCAACGCTTTGGGCACGTGCCCCGGCGCGCCGGGCAGAGCACCCACGTGCTCAGCACCGCCTGACGAGCGCCGATGCATCCACTCCGCCTGCTCGGAGCGCTGGCGCTATGTCCCGCATGAAGCGGTGAGCGTCGCCGTGGTAGCCAGCTGTCGGCTTCAGCCCTTGCAGGCGCTGCTGCCAGTAGCTATTGAAGGCGAGCATGTGGATCTCGCGGACGTACTTCGCAACCATGGACGCAAGCGCTGTCGGCAGGGCGCGCGCATCCCCGCCTTCCTGAAAGGTCACCAGAAGTGTGCGCCCTCCGCCCGCAACGTCGGCCACGCGATACGCCGACCTGTCGGCCTTTTCCTGGAGGATGTCGCACTGGCAGTCCGGGAAGACGTCGAGCAGCAGCTTCCGGTAGCGCGACCTGCCGCCATGCTTGTCAACCAGGACGTGGGAGTGCCCGGTCTCGACGTGCGTCCAGATGTCCTGCAACACGAGGCCGCACTTCTGAAAGAGCAACAGGGACTTGTTTTTTGTGCGGGCGACGACGCGGTTGAACTCCGCTGGGAACACTGCGGCCGCCCGTGCCGAGACCAGGCTTATGCCGCGCCGCTGGAGGGCCTCGCACAGAGCCGATGCTTTGCTCTCCAGAGCGGAGTCGTTCGTGGCCAGCGGCAGTCTCAGGTCCGCCGCTGCGCTGAACCACGGCGGAAGGTCGTCCACCTCCCGGCAGCCCAGGAAGGCCAACAGGTCACCCGCCCGTTTGAAAGCGGGGCTCGGCCCGGCCCTCAGGAATCCGAGGACGCCCTCCTCCAACCGGCGTAACCCGAGGCCGGGCGAGTAGACCTGCTTGCTGTCATTGACCACCAGTCGCCCGTCGCTCCCTCTCGCCTGGCGCGTCACGGCGTCTTTCAGCAGGTCCCACAGGATGCCTTCGCGGGGCTCCTGCCGCATCCTGAACGCTGTGCCGGCCACCACGAGCGGACCGAGCGGCGGGCCGTAACCCGCTTCATCTATTCCTGCCCATAATGCCATTGTGCCGCCCCGATCTGCCGGACCTCGGCGAGCAGCCTTCAGGGCCAAAGAGGGCCCCCGGCGTCCCGGTTCGCCCCGGCGGACTCACGCTATGCTACGACATGGGCGTTGGTCTGTCCAGCCTGCCGGGCATTCCGGTCTTTGACGCGCGTTCTGAAGGCGGCCGCGACAGCGGGGGCGGAACTCTTCGGCATATCAAGGGGGGATGCAGGCGCCTTCGGCATGATGATGTGGGGGGTGAACGTGATACCCATCACCATCGTCGGGCTGTGGTACCTGCGACGGGAGGGGCTCAGCCTCAGGCACCTGGCGCAGGCTTCGGAGCGCGCGGCGGACCAGGCGTCCGGCAGCGATGCATGACCACGCGGAGGGAGGGCGCCCCGGCCCGGCCTGCGGTTTGCCTCCAAGCCAGCCGGAGCGGATAAGGAACCCCGGCTGGGCAAACAACCGTCGCGGACTCGGGCCCTCAAACATCGCCCAATAGCGGACCGGCGGGAGATGCTGCGGCCTATTCCCGGAGACCGCAAGCGGCAGGCCGCAGCATGCCCTTGGCGTACGTCGGCCAGGCCGACATTCGAGCCGGAATTGGATACCTCCGGCGCCTGGATCAGTCTGCCTTCTTGCGCTCCTCTGCTTTGGGCTCGGCCGGGGCTGGGCCGGGGGCCGGCTGAACGTCGCCGCTCGTTTCGGCTTTGGCAGCGGGAAGGAAGCGCGGCGGGGAGCCCGGCTGAGCTTGAAGGTTTGTGGCCGGGCGTCCCGTGCGCTCAACCACCGACACGTAGAAGTACCCCGGGCTTATCCATACGAACATCTGGTTATACCACTGCTTGTGCCAATAGGGATCCTTGAGCGGAGTGTTCTCCCACTGCTCGGGCGGCAAGGGCTCCAGTGGAATAGTAATCTGCCCGCAGGAAAGCGGGACCCCCGCTCCCGGAACTTCCTTCAGTTCAGCCTGCATCTTGGCGGCCTCCTGCTCGGGCAGGTTTAGGAATTCCTTTGCCAAGAGTATGGCTGCTTTCCCAGGATCCTGTCCTGCAATGATTTTTGTGTTGTGGCAAAGCAAGGATAGAGACCCGCCATTTTCGCTGACCGACCATTCCGCTCCGGCCAACGAGTAAGTCGTCGTTAGCACGTCAAACCTTCCTCGCGAAAGGTCCCGAATCATCCAAGTTTCCGGGCGTAGCTGCTTTCCGACGCCCTCTGGCAGATAGACGGGCCGGACAATGCGTCTAACCCATTCAGCCGCCTCCTCGCGTACCTTTGCCGGCAAGCGATCCGACTCAACGAATATGGTTTTCGAAGCGCCAGCCTGGAAAAAAGAGTACGTCGGTCCGACTTTGTCCAGCGCCGCGATTAGTGCCTCGGGCGGCATAAGCCTTTGAGAGGATTGGGCTGCCCCCCCGGCCACAAGACACATTATGGCCGTTGCCACAAAAACAATCAGTGTCCTTTCCATGGTCCAACCTCCAATGCTGGTCTGAAGGTAGTCGTCGGGGCTTCTCCCCTTCTACGGCTGGGGCTTCGGAATCTCTTCGACAGGCGGTTCGACGGGATCCCATGTAGGCTGACCTGGTTCGGTGTCGTTCTGCGTCTCTACCCAATACTGCTGGCCGGGCAGAGCCAAGAGCATCTGGTAGTCATCGCTCCTTTTGAGCGAAGGGGTGATAGCGTAATAGTGGCCCGCCGTTTCACAGCATCCTTCCCAGGCGTTCCATTCGTACCCCGTTCCGGGATCGAAGTCCAGGATCAGATACTGATGCGGCGGTCCTGGCCGGTCTTCTTGGCCGAGGCAGTTGCCGGCTCCGCTGTTCGTAGAGGCACGTACCAGACGAAGCGTGGCTAGGCCCGCCCCAAGCATTTCAACCTGTAGAGCCATGGCGCCGGCCTGATTGTCGCAATCCCCAGTTCCCCCGTCCAAGAGCGCCCACCCCGCTGCAGTGTCTGAACCAAACACCGTATGTTCCTGGGTCGCCGTCTGAAGCGCATCGGCTACGGCCTCCAGGCGGCTCCAGAAAACGGTGAACGCGATGTCCCCTTCCCCGGGCGGTCAGAGGCATCCTGCCAGCCTTTCCCACTTTGCCATCTGCGACATAAAGTACCGCAGGTATGCTGCGGCCACGCAGCCGGGACTCCAACGAAGCGCCGCAGCATGCCATCTGACTTTGGGCGGCGAGGCGGCAGGTCAAGTTACTGCGCACTGTGCCTCAGAGTACCTGGGCCGCTATTTCCGCTCCCCGAATAGCCCTCCAGGTAGAGCTGATGGGGTCTACTGCACCCCTGAAACTGGACAGGTGGCTTATTCAGAGGTCTGCCTGGAAAAGGAGGTAGCAGTCATGTCGAAGCGACTGGCCGTTGCTTAGGGTGAAACCATGCCCCTGGCCATCTGAGCCACTCTCCCCTTTCAATGGGTCGGAGCTGTGCCCTATGGTTTCCGAGGTGGCAGGAAGCGAACCTGGTCACCCCCGATCTTGGCCCTCATTTCTTCCTGCTTGAGCGGCCGCCCAGGCAATTCAGGCACGGAGATGTAGAAATACCCGTCCGCCAGCCAAACGGTCATAGTGTGGTACCACTGCTTGTGCCAGTAAGGGGAGCGGGCCGGGGTATTCTCCCAGAGTTCTCTCGGCAATGGTTCTATAGGTATGTTCAGGTAACCGGCGAAAAGGCCCTTTCCCACCTCCTTGACGGTTGGGGCCAATTTGGCTGCCTCTTCCTGAGGGACCTGAAGAAGCAGGCTTGCGAGCAGAACGGTTGTCCTGCCGGTATCCTGGCCGACTGTTATGTTGCTGTCCTGCCAAAGCAGGGTGAGGCAGCCTGCCCCTTCGCTGACGGAGCACCGGCCGCCGGCCAGGTCGAAGTCAAATACGAGGCAATCTACTTCAGCGGGCGGAATGTAGTCCATCGTTCGGGTCTCGCCACGCAGGCGGCTACCCACGTTGTTGGGAATGTAGCATGGCCGGACGATCCTTCGTAGCGATTCCTCTACCGACTCGCCTAATTGCCTTGGGATCCTTTCATTAGCAACCGAGGTACACCTCATCTCGCCGCCGCTGAAGCCGCGGTAGCCAGCGTCGAGGGTCTTGAGAACGGACATGAGTTCCGGGGGAGGCGTGATTGGCCTGCTTACCTCCTGGTCTGTTGCGGCGTGCAACAAAGCTAGAAGCAAGAGTGCCGTCGCTATTTCTGTAACTGACATGTCCCAACCTCCAGATCGAATTGAGCGCTTATCCCAAGCCAAGGCTTGGCCTACTGTTTGGGGACTTCCTCAAGTATAGCAATCACCACGGACCGCTCATCTCCAGGCGGATAGCCGTTCGTTCTAACCCAAAACTGCCTACCCGGTAGGACCAGGAGCATCTGGTAGTCATCAGGAGCCTTCTTGCTTGGGGTAATCGCATAGTAGTACCCGGCGGTCTCACAGCAACCTTCGAAGGCCTGCAAGTTGTGTCCTGGTCCGGAATCGAAGTCGAGTACCAGATACTCGGAATTGCCGCGTGGCCCCTCTAAGTCGAGGCATTTGCCCTCGCCATAGTCACTCGTGGCATGTACGACTTGCACTGTGGCCGGTCCTGCTCCCAACATGTCGACCTGAAGGGCCATGCACCGTGCCTGGTTGTCGCAGTCCCCACTGCCTCCATCTAGGAGCGCCCATCCGTCAGTGGTTCCGGTGTCAGAAAAGACCGTGTGCGTGGCCGTTGAGGGTTGCAGCAGATCTCCTATCGCCTCAGTGCTTGCTGCCCCGTTAGCCTCCGTGCATACGTGGTCAATGCGCTTCCAGGTGGGACCTTGTCCGGGAGAACCCCAGGTCACGTATACCACGTGGTCGCCCGAATCCCCAAGTTTAACCGCGTTGGTCATGTTCGCCTGCCAGTGTATGGGAGTGGCTACTACGGCCACTTTTGCATCCAGCTTATCGTTCTGAGCGGAGGTTAGCTGGAACGTCTGCAGAGCGCCCGTGCTCGTTTGGGCGTCTTGCTGCTGGAAGTTAAGGCCGTTGACGCCTGAGAGACCTGAGAGTTTGTACTGACAGCCTCCTGGAGAGATTGTGACGCCTACCTCCACGGTGACATTCAGCCCTTGCGTATGGCTTATGGGGCTGTTGGCGGCCGGGGACCTGCGCCATCCTCTGGGGCTGTAAACGTTACCTCCGCTGCCTGCGAAATTCGTGGTCCAATCGGTCATTACTCCGTGGTCGCTCACGAAGGTTACGGATTCCACCTGAGCACCTACGACTGTGACTTTGGTATGGTCCTCGGCCGTGACGCCATGCCCTGTATATTGTAAGACCAATTCAACGTCCTTCGGGTTCGCGCTGCCGGCATAGCCCTCCAGATACAGTTGAGTTGGCATGTTGGCCGTCGTCCACACTGGATCCGGTGGCAACGTCACCTCCGTCCCGGTCTTCGTCCCAGACGGCCAGACCTTGACCTTCGACTTGCCTGCCGTTGCGTCCAGACTTACGTTACCGGCATCAATGTCGACTGGGTACACCGTGAGCGACATGCTAACGAGGTCGTCCTCCTGAGAGTTCGGGGCGTCGTATATGTCCTGCTGGTAGTTTACGTTGTCGTCGTCGGTATTCAGGCGCACGAAGGCTCCCGTTTCCATCTCGTTCGCCTCGCTTACCCCGTCCACAACGAGATCCACGCCAACGACGGTGAACTTCACGGTATCCGTGAAGTGCTGGCCTCCTGCCGTGCCGTCGAGCTTTATCTCCACATCCCGGAGACTGCCGCTGTGGACGATGCCCTGCACCCAGAGTTCACGAAGGCCGCCGTTGGGATATTCCAGGTGATTCCCGAGAGGATTCCCGCCACTCGATGCCGAATACAAGGCCACCTTGTTCTCGCCTGCCGTCACGTCGAGCTTCACGGGGCCCACACTGATTGGCATCGCGTTCAGGAGTATCCTTTTCCGTGCCCCACCGAGCGCCATAAACCCGCCCGGGCTCTCTTCATCCGCCTCAAGGACGCCATCTATGTCAAGGTCAACATCCACCACCGTGACTTTGACGTAGTCCGAGGCCGACATCATCGAGCCGGGGGCCCAGGCCCCGCATTCCTGTGGCGTATCAAAATCCAGCCAAAGGTAGAGGTCGCCCGAGCCTGCCGAAACGGGCGCTATCCAGAGTTCTGTTGGCGGCGTTTGTTCGATGAACTTCTGCTGGCCCTCGTTCCATTTCCATCCCCATTCGAGGTCCGTGAGCGCCGTGCCGCCGGTCTGCTGCCCGTATATCTCGACGCCGCCTCCCCGGGCCATCGTCACCTTATAGGGCGCGGGGGGACTGTGCGGCTGGCCGTCGAGGAAGCCGTCGGGCATCACATTGTCCGGATCAAGCGGAACAAGGTTGACCGAAAGGTGCTTGCGCGGCGCACCCTTCCCGACGAACACGCCGGGCGAATCCTCCGTTGTGCTCTGCGGGCTGCTCGGCATGCCTTCGAACGTTAAGTCGGCGTCGAAGACGCAGATATACCCGGATTCGGCATCAGCTTCCCAGTCTTCCCAATGGTAGTTCACCCATATCGTTTTCCTGTAATTCTGCTCACTTGCGGTGTCACACCAGTACCAGGCCGTGTCCGAGTGCTCGTGTTCGTCTATGGGCCACGGCCAGTTATACTGCCCCCAAGGCGGCGTGCCGTTGGCACTAACCTCGACACCTTGATCATTGTCTGGCGGCTTCTTGAGCGGACAGAGGCGAGGGTTCGAATTACGGCCCACTGGGGGCTCGGCCTCTGGATTGTAAGGTGGGTGGTCGAACTCTACTTGCACACCGTCGTCTAACAGCATGTCGCCGTAGCCGGGTATGCCCACGTCGGTGTCAGGCGAGATGAAGTACATGTCCCCGGGAATGGCCGTGTCGGCTGGCGCCTGCGCCGAGGCCATACGCGAAAAGCTAAGCGCTACGGCCGCAAGCACGGCAGCGGCGCAGAGAGAGAGAGAGAGAGAGAGACGACGCCCCACGCACGCAAAGCCTCACTACCCCTTCGTGTACCCATGGGGGGACCCCTTCTGTCTATAGACCACGACCAGCCTTTGACAGGCCTTCTGCAGACAATCCGGGCTGACAATGGGCGCGGCTGTTCTTCTGACCTCCTCTCTCGGCCTTCCCCGGCTTGTGCCCCGCCGAGCGTCATGCGCTTTGGCAGAACATCCACGGGCGACGTTCCTACCGCCCGGAACGGGCCGCGGCTCGCCGTTGGCGCTGCTACGGGAAATCCGCCCCCTCCGCGGAATCTCCCTATTTGCGACAACAGTATATTCCACAACACACGGCCTGTCCATGCGTATTTTTCGCATTTTTGCTTCCAAAATTCTCATGCCGAACGGAACGGCACTTGCTGCGAACACAGCATTCCATTCCGCCCCGTCCAAGCAGTAACCGTAAACAGCGGCGACATCTCAGAACCCGTTTCCCCATCGTAGCTTCCTTAAGAACGCAGGGCTTGAGGCAGGTTCTTGCCTCTTGCCGACCTATGGGCTGCGCGAATTCGGCCTCAACTTGATGCCTCAACGCGGGGCCCCGCAACTGGCGGTACGACATCTTTCGTGGAATCCGAGCCGCGGGGCCGGCTTTGACATTATCGTTCGTCCTCCCTGTTGCCTCCTTCTGCCTTTGCCCTCCTTATCAGCGTCAATCAGCGTTAATCGGTGTCCAAAGCGTCCCTTCGTCCCAGCCGCTTTCTGCCTCCGTTGCCCCTCTGCCGGTTGGCGTGAATCAGCGCTAATCAGAGTCGAACGCCGTCTTGCTTCACCCGCCGTCATCCGCCGGCGTCCGCCAGCGGCCGACGCCCATCCGCGTCCAAATAACCTGGCATTCGTCTTCTTGGCCTTGCTCCTGTCAGCCGCTTCTGCCTCTGTTGCCCCCTTCCCGTCAGCGTGAATCAGCGTCAATCAGTGTCGAAAGCCGTTTTGCTTGAAATGGCGGGCCGAAATGGGTTTCCTATAAGTGTCGCGGTCGAAGAGCCGCCTCACACTGGAACAAATCCGGGAGCGGGAAGCGATGCGACAAGGGAACGAAGAGAAGAGGGAAGAGCCCAGGGTGAAGGTTGACGAGGCATGGAAGCGCGCTGTTGCAGAGGAGAAAGCGCGGCTGCGCACCGAGACAGGAGCGCAGGAGCCTGCCCCGGCCGCCCGCGCTTCGCGCGGCGGGCCTCTTCCCGAACCGACAATGGAAATCTTCATCGCCGGCCTCTATACGCAGACGCTCATGGCGCTCGGCGAGATGCAGAATCCCCTGACGGGGCTAAAGGAGGCGGACGCCGAAGAAGCAGCCCACTTGATTGACATCATCGCTATGCTTCAGAGCAAAACCCAGGGAAACCTGACCGCCGAGGAAAGCTCCTATGTGCAGAACGTGCTGACCGATCTTCGCATGCGCTACGTCAGGACCTCTGAGACTGCGCACGCAAGCCAGGACAAACCGCCGCGCGCCGGGCAAGACTGACCCGCAGTTGCCCGCGCTCGGAACGAAGCAGTAGAGTGTGGAAAGGTGGATTGATCATGGACCTGTCCATTATCATCGCGGACTGGCCGTACGATGAGGACGAAGACGCCAACAATGTCCGCAAGGTGTTGGGCATTGACGGCCTGATGAAGGTCCAGGTCCGAATCCGTGGCGGGGCCCTCCAATGGGACGCCGACGGACGCCCGGACGGACGGAAGCCGCACGGTTTCCCCAGCGTTCTCGATTGCTGCTCCGACCTCGTGTCCCGGAAGGGTCGCCCGGCGCCGCCTGCCGAGGGCGCCGAAAGCGGCCTGAGCGCCGAACTTACCGAAGAGCTGGCCCAGGAATTGTTCGACTATTACAGGCGGGGGCGAGCCCTCTTCCTGCTGGGGGACTACCGCCGCGCGCTGGGCGACGCCCTGCACAATCTCAGAATCCTGAAGCTCATGCGCGACAATTGCCCGGACGCCGGGGCGGTCTTCCGCCACGACCGCTACCGTCCGAGCCTCCTCGTTGACCGAGCCCGGGCGGAGATGCTGCTGAACGTGCAGGGCGGCGAGGTCCGCCGGGCGCTCGATGCGCTCAATCGGGGCATTCGCGACATCGAAGGCTTCTACGTTGAATACGAACTCGAAGAGCGCCTTAACGACAGCCCCGAGAGGCAAATCCTCGTGGACCTGCGCCGCAGCCTCAGGGAGAGGCACAACGTGCCCCTGAACGACGAAGAGCTGCTGCACAGCCTGAAGGTCGAGCAGGAGATTGCGATCCGCAGGGAGAATTACGAAATGGCCGCCCGCCTGAGGGACAAGATAAACTCTCTCCGCCAGAGGACATCCAGCAAGGAGTAACCAGCGCCTCCGCGATGGGCGGAGAAGGCTGTCTCTACATGCCTGGAAGTGGCGCCGGCCGAGCCGCCGGATTCCGGTGATGAGCCAGTGGCCTCGCATGCGTGGGGCCTGCGGGCAGCGCATCTGCGCCGCCGCGATCCAATTCCCCGGCGCACGGCGCCGTCCAGGACGAACCCAGGGAAAACGCCTATGCCTCACGAGCCCCACGGACCGGCGCCACGCGATAACCGCAATCCGGAGGACTTGTGGAACGGCTTGCCTCTGAGGCTGGAAGGGCACGAGGCGCCAAGCCGAATCCCTGCGGTCTCCGCCGGCGAAGAGACAGTTGATCGTCCCATCGCTGACCTGCTGCCGCCTGCTGTGCCACCGCCTCCGACACGCGGCGGCGTATGGCTCAGCGTCTGGCTGACGCTGACGGGCGTCGTGGCAGGGCTGTTGGCCTTTGCCTCCATAGTCCTGGCCTTCCTGACAGCCGAAGCGGCGGGAGGTTGGAAGGGCCCGCTGGTGGCCTTTGACTGCGCCGTCATCATCTTCGTGGTCCGCAGTTTCGTTGTGGCCGGAATGGCCCCCGCAGTTGTCTGTCACCATGTCTTCAGCGTGGCAGGGCTGGGAGCTGCTTCGCTCGCCATATTCGGCTCCGTCCTCAGCGCGTCGGCTGGCTTCATATACGGCAGCCCGCCCCCTGAACTCTTGACGAATCTGTTCGTCTTCGGGGCGCTCGGGCTTGCGGGCTGCATGATCTTTGCTCAGTGCCTGCAAGGCAGGAGCTGGGCCTGCCGGGCTGCCGCGGTCTCCTCACTGGTATTCGTTATCCTCCTGGTGCTTCAGCCATTCACCGAATATGCTCTCCTCACAAACCGCCCTGCGCTGTTCCCTGCTCACCTGGAGAGGTGCTGGCTTCTGTCTCTCGTTGTCTGCTTCGGCGCTGCCGGACATCTCCACTTGCGCCGCCTGGCGCGGCGTTCCGGCCGGCGAGGCACGGTGCTGGCGGCAGCCTACCTGTGGCTGGCGGCCGCAGCCGTGGCACTGGCACTCGTAGTGGGGCAGCTCATCGCCCGGTATGGCGCGGCTGAGGCGTCCGCCGGGCTCTGGAAGGTCTCGGTCGTCTGGTCCGGCGCGGCGTTCGCCCCGCTCCTTCTGGCCGGCCTTGCGCAAGCGTGGCGAAGGCATGGCTCCCTGCGCGGGGACTTGTATGCGGCAACGGGTTTTGCCTGCTCGCTGACCGCTTTGGGAGGACTGGTTGCTCTCGCCCTGTGGCTGCCGCTCCATTGGCACGCAGGCCAGCTCGAGATACTGCTCGTGGCAGCGGGCGCCGTAGCCATGATCGCAGGTGTGTGGCTGATTGAGTCCGGCGACTACTGGGCAACCCGCTGGGGGCTCCTGCCGGCCGTCGCGCTTGCCGTAGCCGCAGCCGCGGCCCTCGGCCCATTGCTCGTCTTCGTCAGAGACATGGACGCAGCGCGCGAGGACCTCTGGCGCCTCGGTGCCGTGTTTCTCTGGTGCTCCCTGGTGGTTGCGTTCGCCTTCGCGGCGGGCGGCCTCGCCGTCCGGTGGCATCGCGGCCGTGCCTTCGACCCCGAGGAAGCGTTGCAGGACGACATCCAGTTGATCTGCACGGCCGGGTCCATGTTCAGCGGGCTGTTGCTCTGCGTGGCGCTCGCCCTCCTGGCCGGCAATGCCGAGGTTGTCCGAGCCCTGCGCGCTCTGCTCGCCCAAACGGGCGCGTCGGCAGAAGACCTGCTTACGTTGAGCGCCGGCGCGCCTGCCGCCCGATGGCTGGCCCGGGCATTCGCCGCCGTGCGCCCGGTGCTGGCGGGCCGCGGGTTCGAACTGGCGGGCGCGGGCGCGCTCGCCGCCGTCCTGGCAGCGCACCTGCTCACCGCTGCGCGAGCCCAGCCGCCCCTCACGAACGCGAGCCGCCGGTTCCTCGTCGGGCTGTCCGCTCTGTGGTTCGCGGCACTTTCGGTGGCCTCGGTGTTGGTCCTGTTGTCGGCCTCGCACCTTCTCTTGCCTCCGCGCGAGCCGAGCCTCACGACGCCGGTCGGCTGGTACCTGGGCGGGCACTTAACGGTCCGCTTGCTCCTGTTCGCGCTGCTGGCGGGGCTGCTGGCGAGGTTCTGGGAGGCCTTAGCCGCGGTCGTGCGCGCCGCGCGCTCGGGCCGGCGTGCCCGTCCGCGCTATGAAGCGAACGCCAGCCGGCCCGCAGGGCGGGCGGCGGCCGGGCCGCGGCACGGACGGCATCTCGGGTTCTTCATCTACGCAGGCATCTTGCTGTCTGGCGCGGGCCTCGGGCTGGCCCTGCTGCTCCACCTGGGGCCCGGGTGGGAAGCGACGCTCCTCGAACTGAGCAGGCTGGCAGTGGCCAGCGCCACGGCAGGCGCGGACCTCCTCCTTCGCATCGGTCGCCTCTGCGCCCAGGAGCCGAGCTATGCCGCGGCGGCGGCCCTCATCGCTTTCTTCCTCATTGGTCTGCACGAGGAAGCGCGCCGCGGGCGCGCGCAGATCCTCCCTCTCGTCGGTGCCGTGTGGCTGTTGTTCCTCATTCCCTTTGGCAAAGCCTGGGCGTTGTTGGTAAGTGCGCCCGCCCACCCCTCCGCCCCGGGCAGGACCGCCGCTCTCGCCATCGCAGGCGCGCTATTGGCTGCCCTCCTGGTCGGTGCGGCGGCGCTGCTCGCCGGCTGGCGCACGCACCTGAGCAGGCCAAGCCCGGCCGGCCTGCACGTGGCCGCCGGCGCAAAAGCCTGGACCGCGCGCTCGCTCGGCTCGCTGGGCGTGCTCGGCTGCCTCATAGGCTCGGCCATCGTCATCCATGGTGCGCTCGGCGGCAATCCCCTATACGACCGCTCCTTTGCATGGGCCGTCGAGCGAGCCGGGATCCTGGCGAACAACGCGGCCGCGGCCGTTGATTCGTTGAAAGCGGCCCTTGAGAAGCGCGGCGACCTTGGCGTCGGCATCGTCGCGCTGGTGGCGGTCTCTTCAGCGGCCCTGTTCCTGCATTTCCTCGCCGGATTTCGGGTTCCATGGGCCCTTTACGCCGCGTATGGCCTGTGGTTCGCGGCGGCATTGTGCGGAGGGGCGGCCATAGCGTACATGGTCCACCATTGGCCCCTCGGAACGTGGACGCCGGCGCAGCTCTTCTGGGGCCTTGTCCTGACAGCGGTTGTCGCCCGCGTGGCGGCTGCGCTGGCCAATCCGCGGAGTTGGCTCGGTGCGCGATGACCGCGCGCTCGGTCGCCCGCCGCGCATGACGGCCCGCCGCGCCGCGCGCTATAATGGCAATGTCGCTCGCCGCGCCCCTGCTATGTCGAGCCGCCCATGATCAAGCCGAATCTGGGCATTCTGATCAAGCCCGCAAGCCACGACTGCAACATGGCCTGTCCCTACTGCTACTACAGGCCCGTCGAGGCTCTCTACCCGAGCGTGCCCCGGCCGCGTATGTCCCTGCAAACGTTCGAGGCGGTCTGCGCTCAGTACCAGGCGCTCCATCCCGTGGAGTTCAAGGTCAGTTGGCAGGGCGGCGAACCGACCTTGATGGGGCTCGAGTTCTTTGAGCAAGCAGTCGAGACCGAGCGCCGGCACGCCCGGCGCGGCCAGTGCATTGCCAACGCCCTGCAGACTAACGGCACCGTGCTGGACGACAGGTGGTGCCGGTTCTTCGCGACCAACCGCTTCCTGGTGGGCCTGAGCCTGGACGGGCCGCCCGACCTGAACGTCACCCGGCGCTTTCCCGACGGAAGGCCCGTCTCGGATGTGACCATGCGAGCCATGGAGTTGCTGAAGAAGCATCGGGTGGAGTTCAACATCCTGACCGTGATCAGCAAGGCCAACGTCGCGCACGCGCGGCGCGTCTTCCAGTTTTTTCAGGATAACGACCTGCATTACTCCCAGTTCATCCCCTGCACGGAGCCCGGAGGCTGCCCCGGCGGCCTCTCCCCCGACTCGGTGACCTCCGCCGAATACGCCGACTTCATGATCGGGCTATTCGATGCATGGGTTGGGGCCGACGATCCCTCTTACTACGTGCGGCACATAGACAACTGGCTCCACCTGTTCTTCGACCTGCCGCCGGAGTCCTGCGAATACAAGGGCGACTGCTCCAGGCTCCTGACAGTCGAGTGGAATGGCGACGTGTACCCCTGCGACTTCTTTGTGGACAGGCCGCATTGCCTGGGCAACGTCCTGGACCAGACCCTCGAACAGATGTTGCGCGGCCGCACCTTCCGCGCGTTCGTCAACGAGGCCGCGCTTATGCCCCATGTCTGCAAAGCCTGTGAGTGGTTCCGATATTGCCGTGGGGGCTGCTACCGCCATCGGGGCAAGCTCGGCATCGCCGCGGAGGCTGCTCCGTTCCTCTGCGAGGCCAACCGGCGCATCTTCAGTCACGTCTTCGGCCGGCTCCGTGCTGTCAAGAAGCAGCTATCGCCGTCCGGCAGCGGCGAAGAGTACACGAGTGCGCCGCGCTTGCATGCCTTCCTCAACACGGTGCAGGAGCAGATAGCGGCAGCCGCGCGGCCGGGGTCCGGAGCCGACGCCCTGCCGGGGCCGGCCTCGCCCCGCCGCCGGGAGACCGAGCGCAGCGCGCCACAACGCAACGAGCCATGCCCCTGCGGCAGCGGGAAGAAGCTCAAGCATTGCTGCGGTAAAGTTGCAGGAACGTCACGCGGCCGTTAGACTCTCCCGTTGAGGGCCGCCCCTCAAGCCAAGGAGACGCGGCGTTGGTGGATGAAGATCGTATCGAAGTAGCCATCATTGACAAGACCGTCTACCTTAAGCCGTTTGGCTGTGCCACGCAGCGAAACAGCCTCGGAATCCCCGATTTCCTGCGGGCCATGTTCCGCACCGGCTGCATCTACGTGGCCTTCGATCTGGCCGAATGCAAGGGGATGGACAGCACCTTCCTGGGCGTCATCGCGGACGCCGCCACCTACAACCCCAACCGGGCCGGCAAGACCGTCGTCGTCTTCAACGCCTGCGATGCATTGGTCCAACTGCTGCGCCGCATAGGCGTGCTGCCCCTGGTCTCGCTCGCAGGCGCAAACGTCGAAGCCCCCGCGCCGATCTACCTCCGCCAGATAGACTTCGTGCACTTCCCCAAGACCGAGTACCAGAAGCTGCAAACCGTGAAGCGCCTGCACGACCAACTCGCGCAGTTGAACGAGAGAAACAGGCAGCTCTTCGGGCCCTTCCTTGCCATGCTCGAAGATGAATTGCAGGCGCAGCGTGACGAGATTCCTGAGTAGCGGCGCCCTGGCCGGACGACGCCGGCCCAAGCCGCTCATGTCCGTCAGCCACGGGGAACGATGCGCGCATGAAGTTCGCCATGTGCAACGAACTCTGCAAAGGGTGGACCTTTGCAGCCGTCTGCGAACTGGCGGCGGATGCAGGATATGACGGGCTCGAAATTGCGCCCTTCACCATCAGCGACTCGGTGGAGGACGCGGGGCCCGGCCTGCGCCGCCGGGTGCGGCAAACGGCGGCCCGGCACGGGCTGGAAATCGTCGGGCTGCACTGGCTGTTGGCGAAGCCGGGGCAACTGGCGCTCGTTTGAACCGTCCGCCACCGTCGCGCCGTTCGTGGCCGTGTTCCTCGATGCGCAGGATTCCGCAATCCAGATACCGGATTACCTCGTGCCGATATGCGCCTAGATTCGTAGTATGCGGCGAGTATCTAGCACCAGATCAGGCATTCTGGGTTCGAGTCCCAGATGCTCAGCCATGTTCCGAAAACGCCTTGCGGCGTACCGGCCTCGTCAAAAATAGGTGGCTGTCCCTAGGTTTTCCATGCTCGCCGTCCTGCTGGCCCTCATGCGCTACGAGAAGATCGTCGCGGGCATTGGGCTGGGGATCGTCTGCTTCGTGGTCGTCGCGGCGCTCGGCTGCATCGTTTACGAGGTCGTGAAGGCTCACGGCAGCCTCTCCACGGCGCTTGCGGACGCGAAGGCGGCCGCCTGGCGAAGGCCGAGTCAACTGTTGAGAACCTGGTCGCGGCTGCGAAAAAGGCTGTCTAGCGAGAAACGAGCTACAACACGAATACGAGCTTTACTGTCTTGAATGGACATCGTCCAGCCACTGGGCATTTCCGTGCCGCCGCCCATCGGGCAACAGAAATAAATCTTCGCTGCGACGCCGGCAAAAAACGCAAGCGCACACAGGCGATAGAGTCAACCGGCTGCTCGGCTCCAGCGCTGCCGACAGGGGAGATCCTAAAGTTCGAGGCAAACCTTGCCAAAGCGCTTTTGGGATTCATAATACTTGAAGGCAGCAACGATTTCCTGCAGCGGAAAACTGCGGTCAATAAAGGGCTTCAAACGATTGGCCGTTATCGCCCGAATCATGTCCTCTTGATTTGCTCTGCTGCCAACATTGATCCCGCTGATACGAATCTGATTCGTTAGCAGCGCCGGGATCGCCACTTCTCCCGCAAAGCCAGTCAAGACACCGATTAGGGCGATATGGCCGCCCGTCCTGCAGGCTGTTATAGACTGCATCAGCGTGCCGGGTCCGCCAACCTCAATCACATGATCGACGCCGCGTCCGTCCGTCAAATCCTTTGCCTTCTGGCCCCAGTCCGGCATGGCCTTGTAATTGATGACGGCGTCGGCCCCCAGGCCCTTTAGCTTTTCCAACTTCTCATGAGAGGACGATGTGGCGATGACTCGGGCGCCCGCAGCTTTGGCGAATTGCAGGGCGAACATTGATACACCACCCGTGCCAAGGATAAGCACGGTATCACCGAGCTTCACTTGGCCGCATACGAGCAAGCCTCTCCAGGCGGTCACTCCCGCGCAGGGAAGCGTCGCCGCCTCGACATGCGTGTAGCCTGCCGGGGCTTTCGTGAAGGCGTGCGCCGGCATACACACGTATTCGCGGGCATAGCCGTCAACACTTTCTCCCGGTATATCCCGCTTTATAGCGGGCGTCATTTCGCCTCCAAGCCAATAGGGCCAAAACGTGCTTACGACGGTATCTGCGATCTTGAACTCCTCGACATCGTCCCCGACTGCAATCACTTCTCCAGCCCCATCGCACATCGGAATGCGACCGTCGGCGCACGGTATCTTCCCCAGCACCACCAAATCGTCATGGAAATTCAACGAGATGGCCCGGATCCTGACCAGCAATTCACCCGGCCTTGGTTTGGGATGATCCTCCTCGACCACTTTCAGATTTTCCAAGCCACCCGGCGCTTTCAGCCTTACCAGCCTCATGAATTCGATTTCCTCCAATAGGCTTACGTATCGAAGGCAGACGCGGCGCGGGCAATCCTGCCCCGCAGCATGCTGCCTTCGACATTGCTGCGGGGCCTGCCCGCGCGTTCATGGCGCGGACAACATTGTCCGCGCCACATACGACTCACCACAGCTCCGGCAGCGGGCGGCCGGTTTCGAGGAGCGTCTTCAGGCTCGAAAGGACCTTCTGCCAGCCGTCCGTGATCCCCTCAAGCATGTCCGAGCCGGGCTCGAGGAGGTCGTGTGTCACCGTCAGTCTGGTGATGCCGCGGAATGGCTTCAGATCGAGGGCCACTCTCGAGACCTTTCCTTTGTGGTTTTCCTCCTCGGGGGATGCCCAACTCAGGACGAGACGGCGAGGCGGCGCGCACGCCAGGACTTTGCCCGCGATCATCACTTCTGGCCGCTTGCCGCAGCTGCGGTGTTCCCAGCGTGAACCGGGTTTCCAGTCCGAGAGGTTTTCAACCCCCCAGTACTTCCTGGTCATGGCCGGCGCGAGGAGCGCGTCCCAGACCTTTCGCGGCGGCGCCGCGATGTACGTCACATGAGTAAACTCGGCTCTTCTCTTCGCCATGACAAGCTCCTTTCCGCTTATCCGGGATTTCCCAGATGACTGACGGTTCACGACCGCCGCGAACCTACTTTGTCCAACTCAAGTTCAGCCAACATGCTACTACCGGGGACTGGCAGAACCATGTTCATACCGCCGGACGGGGTTCCCATTCGGCATTGTCCGACCTCGCGCGGCATGATCCTACGCCCTTGAGGGGCGTGTGCGCAACCGGATTCTCAGTCCCCCCAACGAATTCCACGCCCGCCTTTCATCTTTGGCGGGAGATGATGGGCTGGCGGATGGCCGTCGCCAGAATTCTCCGGCGTCCATGTCTTTTGGAGGGCCCTCAAAACCCCCTTTAGCCGGTGAGGGAGGTGGAGAAGCCTGGCACATGGCCCTCGCCGAGAAGAAATCTCAGATTTTTGAGCCACAGGGGGAGGGCTAAAGGGCCTTTAACGGTTGAGGGGGTGCAGCCCTGGCGCATGCCAGGGACGCCCCCGCCCGAGCGCCGGTATGTATCCGGTGCCGGAACAGGCCGCTGCGCGGTGATTTGGCCGGGCGGCGCGGTATGTAAGCAGAGGGAGGACATGGCGAACGGCGTGGGCCGGTTACACCAGTGGAACATTTTGGGGAGAACGCGGATTCTTCCTGCTGCCGCCGGTTTCCATTACGTATGTTAACAGTAGGCGGTTGCATGGCGACCGACATGGCTCAGGTACACAGGACGAAAAATCTGGGAGGGACCCGCACAAACGGCCACTCCTTACGTATGAAAGAAATAGGGAGATGTGTCGCTGGCTGGTTGACGAGAAAGCACATGGCCGGGCCGGGAAGGTGTCGTAAAGCATTGCCGCACGGAATGATAGCCTGTCAGTAGAATTTCTACAGAATATCATTGACAGGCACATGTCCGTCTGCTATGCTGTAGAAAGTCTGTAGAACATCTACTTATTGGAGGGACGCGCATGAGCATCACGCTGACGCGGGAAGAGTACGTGGAGTACATGCTGATGGGGCACGAGGATGATTACCCCGTGAGCACCGACCAGGCCGCGCAGGAACTCAAGCGCATGGGGTACGGCGCGACCGAGACCCGGCTGAACTACTACGTCAAGCAGGGCCGCGTCACCCCCGGCAGGGATGGCGGGCGCAACCTGAAATGGTATCCGAAGGACATTGAAGCCGCAGCAGCCATTCTGGAAGAGGAGGACATCTTCGCTCCCGAAGCCCTGATGAACCGGCTGCTGGGCGTTTCCTACGGGCAGCGCATGAAGGCGCTGTGGGACGCATGGAAGGCGCTGGAGAACGAATTCCCCGGCCAGCTGTCCGTCAACGCCAACGCCGACTACTTCGTCATGCACGTGCACCCGCCGCGCATGGCGCACGACGGATGGGTCGAGTTCACCCCCTGCGAGGACATCCTGAAGCAGTTGAAGGCCGGGCGTCCGGCGGCGCGGATGTCGCGGGTGAAGCCGATAGCGGTTCGGAAAGACGAGATCGAGGCCGAGTAGGCTGAGATGAGAAAGAAGGGAGGCAAGTGATGAGCGTTGCGACGATGGATGACATTCTTCTCACCGCCCGAGGAGTGGAAATCACCGCAGGCGCGAAACAGCCCACGGTGTCCATCCTGGCGTACTCCGGTGGCGTCATGACGGTGCCCGGCTTCGGCGACACGGATTTCCGTCCGATTGGCGCGGCCCTGCGAGAGGTCAGCTACGCCGGGTACGTGTCGGTCGAGGTATTTGACATCTCGGCCGGTCCTGAGAGAATTGCGCACGAATCCTTGCGTTACCTGAAGGAAGCATTCGCCTAAGCCGCACGTCTTCGAGGGTCGAGGCATACATGGAGAAGCTCAAAATCATACTGCGCGGGGGTCCGCGCCCGGTGGCCTTCTGCCCCGTCAGCGCGCGCCTGAAGCGCCCCCCGGAAGCTCTTGCAGGCGCCGTCCTCGTTGACGTTGCGCGCGACCTGCCAGTGCCCTTCCAGACGAGCGCAGCCCCGGGCGGCACGATGCTGCACTGGATTGCCGACTGCCTTGCCCCACGGCAGGAGAGGGAATATGTCCTCCGGGAGTCCTCCGTGAAACCGGCCGCGTCCCCCGTCGGGCTAGAGATGGCGCAGGGCCAGGTCACTGTCAGGATCGGCGGCGAACTCTTCACTCGCTATATTTACGGGGACGCGGTGCCCAAGCCGTGTCTTTATCCTGTGATCGGCCCATTCGGCCAGGCCGTGACACGGGCTTATCCGCAGGAGACCGTCGCCGGAGATTCCACCGACCATATCCACCAGCGGTCGGTCTGGGTCGCGTGGGGCAATGTGAACGGCTCGGACAATTGGTCCGAAGAGCGGGGCAGCGGACGCATGCTGCACCGCGGCTTCGAGGCCCTCGAAAGCGGCCCGGTCTTCGCACGCCTCTCCACGCGGAATGACTGGGTGAACGCCTCCGGGAAGCGGCTGATGGAGGACCGTCTCGAATACACCTTCTACAACGTGCCCCCGAGCTTCCGCCTCTTTGACCTGAACGTGACCTTCCGCGCCACCGACGGCGACGTGCGCTTCGGCGATACCAAGGAGGGCGGCATCATCTCCCTCCGCGTCGCCACCTCAATGGAAGGCAGCCGGACGGGCCGCATACAGAATTCGCTCGGTGCCGTCACGGAAGCGGAGACCTGGGGCAAGCGCGCGAGTTGGTGCGATTACTCCGGCCTGGTCGGGAATCACGTCGTCGGCATCGGCGTTTTCGACCATCCCTCGAATCCATGCTATCCCACGTACTGGCACGTGCGCGACTACGGCCTTATGACTGCCAATCCTTTCGGCCTCTCCTTCTTCGTGGGCGGAGGGGCTGACGGATCATACGTCCTCCGGGCCGGAGGCGAACTCTCCTTCCGCTACCGCGTGCTCATCCATGCGGGCGGGGCCGGAGAAGGCGGCGTAAAAGACAAGTACCTCGAATACGTCTTCCCTCCGGCGGCCGTCGTGCAAGACTGAGCCGGGACAGGGGCGGCAGGCCATGGAAAAACCGGGACTGTGGAAGCTCTCCCCCGCGATTGTCAATAAGCCCTGGGGGCTTCTGCACACGGACGCGCTTGCGTTCACCGGCATCAGGGTAGGCGTCGGGGAGTTCTGGCTGGCCTCGGCTCAGACCGGCCCCGATAACTACTCGAACACGGTGGAAGAGCCCGCCCTTCGCAAGACGCTTGCGGAATTGCTGGGCGAGGCGGCTGCCGCAGGGCGCAGCGCCCTGAGGAATATCCTCGGAGATGCCGTCGTTGCCCACCTGACTGCCAATCCGCACCGCGGGAAGACCGAGGCCTGGTACGTCCGCGCAGCCGAAGGACGCACCGGCCTGGCAGCCGGGCCGCGATCCCGTGAAGACGCAGCGCGCCTGGAGAGCATCATCCGTAACCAGGGCCTCGAACCCCACGTCGAGTCCTGGCCTGACGAGGTGCGAAGGCTCTTCGGCCTCGTCGAACCGCTCAAGGGAGGCGAGGTCTTCCTCGCTCCAGCAGGCACTCTGCACACCATGTTCGCGATCGGGCCGGGCAGCCGCCTCATCATTGACGAGATCCAGGAAGGCTACGGAACGAGCCCGCTGCCCACCCTCACGAAGATACTCGCGGTCCAGGACAGCCTGCTGAGCGTCCAGGTCCACCCCGACGACGCAACGGTCGCTGCCGTTGCCGCGCGCAAGCTGCGCGTGGACCAGGACCTCCAGTCGAACCCGACAGTGCGGATATATGACTTCGGCCGCCGCCCCGGCGAATACCCCGAACTCGGTTTTCGCCTGGTCAACCCCGATGCCGGCCTGAGGCGCGTGACCCCCGTGGAGGTGCAGGTCGCCGAAGGCCTGGCCGTTGAGGCTATGGTGACCGATCCGCACTTCGTGAAGAGCCGCATCTGTATGCGGGCCGGCGGAAGCTACGAAATCCAGCCGCGATACGCGAGCTATCGCGTGCTGCACTGCGTAGACGGCGTCGCAGAGTTGCTGGCAGGCCACCGCACCGTGAAGATGCAGCGCGGCGACACCGTGTTCGTCCCTGCATGCCTGGAGGCGGACCTCCGGGTCGCCGCCAGGACCGACTGCACTTTCTTTGATGACGCGTTTCCGAACGTCACCGTCCTGACCAGATTCCTCGGGACCAACGGCGCAAGCGCGGACCGGATCGAAGCGCTCCTGAGCCCACCGCGCGCCGTCTGACCCCTGGCTCCCCCCGCTTGTGCCGGCCCGGACTCGGGCGTAAGATGGCGCCCCGTCACGGTGCACCCCAATGGAGGAAAGCCATGAAGATCACCGACTGGACTATCTATACGCCCGACGTAGAGCGCCATGTCTTCATCCAGCTTCATACCGACGAGGGCCTCAGCGGCTGGGGCGCTGCATTCTCCAGCAGGCCGCAGTGCCTGGGCGCCCTCGAATGGCTGAAGAAGTTCGTCGTCAACGAGAACCCCCTTGAGGTCGAGCGCGTCACGGAGAAGCTCCACCAGATCACCTACTGGTTCGGCCGCGGCGGCGCGATGACGCACGCCATCAGCGGCATCAACATTGCCCTTTGGGACCTGGCCGGCCGGGCCACAGGTCAACCGGTCTCGGTGCTCCTCGGCGGGCGCTATCACGAATCGGTGCCCGTCTACGCCTCCGTCCTCTTCGATCCGGTGGAGACGCTGGCTGAGCGGATCACTGGCCTGCGGGAGCGCGGCTTCCGGGCCATCAAGGTCGGCTGGGAGCCATTCGGCCAGCAGAGCGTGGCGGAGGATGAAAAGCTTGTGAGCACGGCGCGCACGGCCGCCGGTGACCACGCCACACTCCTCGTTGACGCCGGCGGCAGCTACCCCTACTGGCCCCTGAGGCTGAAGGACGCGCTTGAGCGCGCACGCATGCTCACGGACTACGGCGTTTACTGGTTCGAGGAGCCGCTCGAGCCGGACGACGTGGAGGGCTACGTCCGCCTGACGGAGGCCTCACCCGTCAAGATCGCGCATGGCGAGGTGCTCACGCGCAGGCAGTCGTTCGTCCCGTACTTCACGCGGCGGGCCATGGACATCGCCCAGCCGGACGTGACGAAGGTGGGCGGCCTGTCGGAGATGCGGCGCATCGCCTGGATGGCTGAGGCCCACGGCATCGAGGTGGTGCCGCACGGGTGGAACACGGCCGTGGGCGTTGCCGCGGATGCTCACTTCGTCTCTTCGCTCCACACGCGCTCCTTCGTGGAATTCAACGTAGGCAACCCGCTGGTAGAGGAACTGATCCAGCCGCCGTTGAAGCTCGACCGGGACGGATGCCTGCCGGTGCCGACGGGCCCGGGACTGGGAGTAGAGATAGACGCTGAGAGGCTGGAACGCTTGAGGCAGTCCGGCTTCGCCAGCGAGACCTGGCTCTGGGACCAGCGCCGCACCTTCGAGGCGAAGTGACGCGAGCCCCTGCAAGCATCTGCTGGACTTTGCATGAAAAAGTGCCTCGTCACATTGACAGACAACATTGCGGCCGCCTGTTCTCATATGACATACTGCCCTCATTACATGGAACCCTTTGCAGGCCAACATGCGGCCCGCCGGTACGCTGTCGTTCCGAGTCCGCCAAAGGGCGGACGAGGAACCTCCAGATTGCGGTCGGCCTTGCACTCGCAAACATGCCACGTTAGAGCGGTTCGGCCTCTGGAGGTCCCTCGTTCGTCCGGCGACGAACTCGGGACGACACGGTTTAGCCAGGCCGAGTGGTCGGCGGCGTTTCAAGGGCCTGTTCGCAGCAGCCTGTCGTTCCGAGCGCGTTCGCCGGCGGCCGCGAGGCCACCTGACGCGGGCACTTGCAGGCCCGCGTGAAACTGCGCCTGCCACCCCGGACTACTCCGCGGACGAAAGGAGCAGAGAAACCGTGACGATTCACATCCGCCGCGCCGCCCCGGAAGATGCCGAAACCATCGCCGAGTTCCAGCTCCGCATGGCGATGGAGACGGAGAACCTCAGCCTCGACAGGGACACTGTGCATGCCGGCGTTCGGGCGGTCCTCAAGGATTCGCGCAAGGGCCGCTACTATGTGGCGCAGGCGGACGGGCAGGTGGTCGGCTCTCTCCTGGTGACGCCGGAATGGTCGGACTGGCGCAATGCCACCTTCTGGTGGATTCAGTCCCTCTACGTGACTGAAGCCTACCGCCGCCGCGGAGTGTTCCGAGCACTCTTCGGGTACCTTCAACGGCTGGCCCAGAGCAACGACGGCGTGCTGGGGCTGCGCCTTTATGTGGCGAGCCGCAACGCCGCGGCTCAGCGCGCTTACGAGGCGGTCGGAATGGACGGTGAGCACTACCGCATGTACGAGTGGGTGAAGCCATAGCGGCTGTGCCAGAGTCCCTTGTCATGAGGAGATCGCCATGTTGACGACGAAACCGTTCGCAACTCCGGCTGAACCTGACTGGCAGGGCCTCGTGCGCTGCGTCTCGCGCCGCGGGACACTCGCGCGCGTCCATCACGTGGAACTGTTCATTGACGGCGAGGTTCAGGACGAAATATGCAGGCGCTTCGACCTGCTCACTGAACGTGATCGAACGGACCCACATTTCTCCTTTCGCCGGCAGGTCGCCGTGAACCGGTTCCTCGGCTATGACTACGTTTGCACCAGCCTGGAGGGCGTGGCACCGAAGCTCAAGACGACTACTACGGTCGATATGAGCCCTCAGCCGAGAGCCGGGGGGCGAAGCTTCATGGAAGAGCACAAAGGCCCCGTCACCAACTGGGACGAGTTCGAATCCTATGCGTGGCCCGACCCCGAGAAAGCATCCGCCGAATCCCTCGAATGGTTCTCGGAGAACCTGCCCGAAGACATGTGCATCATCGCGACCGAGTATTTCGGCCAGTTCGCCGAGCACCTTACATGGTTGATGGGCTACGAGAGTTTGTGTTACGCCCTCTACGACCAGCGGGACCTCGTCGCTGCAATCAGCCGCAAGCTTCTTGAGATACAGCGCGCCGTCCTTCAGCGCATCCTTGAGTTCGAGCGCGTCAAGGTCGTCTGGGGCAGCGACGACATGGGCTTTCGCACGGGCACGCTCATCAGCCCGGCTGACATGCGGGAGTTCGTGCTGCCCGGCCACCAGCTCATGTCGCAGATGTCGCACGACGCTGGCCGGCCTTACATTTTACATGCATGCGGCAAGCTCGAACCCATAATGCAGGATTTGATGGATGACGTGAAGATAGACGGCCGGCACTCGTTCGAGGACGTCATTGAGCCGGTTACGGATGCCTACGACAGGTACGGTGACAGGATCGCCATCCTCGGCGGCATAGACGTGGACTTCCTCTGCAGGGCAGATGCGGAGGCCGTCCGCCTGCGCACGCGGCGGACGCTGGAGCACTGCATGCCGGGCGGAGGTTACTGCCTGGGGTCCGGAAACAGCGTGGCGAACTACATCCCCCTGGACAACTTCCTGGCAATGGTGGACGAAGGCCGGAGCTTTGCCGTCGGAGGTGGCTGACCCGCTGAACACCGCGGACGTACGGAGGGCCATGCTCCGTCATGGCCGCCACGCAGCCTTGACATGCCGCGAACGTAGCGCAATACTCAGAGGCTCTTAACCGTCAGAATGAGGGAGCGGACAATGAACGCTTATGATTACTGCAAGTACCTCGTGGATACCTGGCCAAACCGCTGGACGGGTTCCATCGGCGAGAGGGAATCCGGAGACTGGATGGAGCAGCAGCTTGCGCGGATGGGCTACGAGACCCGCCAGACGAGGTTCGACTGCCCCGGCTGGGAGTACGAGGGCGAGGAGTTCTACCTTGAAGGCAAGCCCCTGAAGGCCGGCGCACAGTTCTTCAGCGTCGGCTGCGACGTGACCGCTCCCCTGACTGCCGTGAAGCCTGACGGAAAGGGCGGATTCCAGGGCGAGGTGAAGGGGAAGATCGCCCTCCTCAAGGAGACCGACACGACGGACGTCATCGAGCGGAACAAGATACTTCTTGCGCTGGAAGCGGCCGGGGCGGTCGCGGCCGTCATGGAGAGCGAATATCCGGACACGTATTCGACGAAGATGTTCCGCACGCCCGAGTCCAAACTCCCCGCGGCAGGCGTGAGCGGCGAGGTGGGAAAGAAGCTGTTTGCGTCGGTTGGGAAGAAAGCGAGGCTTGTGATCCGGGCGCGCCAGACGCAGAGCACGACCTCCAACGTGATCGGGGAGAAAGGGCCGGCGGGCGGCCCGGTGTTCCTGATCTGTGCTCACCACGAGGCGGCGCCAGGCTCGCCGGGCGCCTATGACAACGCAGCGGGGATCGGCGTGATCCTGGAGATGGCGGAACGGTTCTCGAAAGTAGACTGCGGCGCGCGGCTGCGGTTCGTGGGATGGGGAGGGCATGAGTTCGGAATTATTGGATCGAAGTGGTACGCCGAGAACTGCCGGGACGAGGCGCTGAAGGTGAAACGCCTGCTGATCTTCGACGGTGTCGGCGCGAAAGAGTCAGAACCTCAGATTTCGGTGCGTGGAGGAGATGCGCTGGTTCAGAAGCTGCAAGCTTACGCCGAGAAGCAGGCCAGCGTGAAGTTCAGGGTGCGTACAGGCGGCGGGGGGGACGGCACCTATTTCGTCCCGCTCAACATAGAGACGATATGGGTGCACGCTTCGAGGGGGAGATTTGGCGACCTCTACGGCCGGGAGGGCCGCCAGGGGGGATTGGCTGCGCCTTTCCACAGCCCCATTGACGACATGCGATGGATAACGCAGGAGGCCATGGCGAGAGAGGTCGCGATCGGCATGGGGCTCGTGAACGAGTGGCTGGGCGAGTTCGGGGTGAAAGGGGGCGGCTCCTGACCGCCCTGCCGGGACGGCCTACCGCCCCACCGACTGGAGGGCCAAAGCGAGTCTGGGCCTTGAACTCACCGTCCTCGAACGGCCAGATCTTCTTGCCCGTTGCGGCCCGCTGCCGCGTCACCAACACGTTGGGCAGTGACTTCCTTAGTTGCTGAACGCCTGCTTCGGTGACCGGTCTCCTCCCATCTTCGTATCTTGCGGACGGCCCGGCAGGGAGTCAGGGCGCCTTTGGGATGATTGTTGCCCGTTCTACTTCGCCGGCAAGCGCGAACAGCCTCTCAGTGCGCTCCTCCCAGCCCGAACCCAAGAACCACGACTCTCCCAGGTCCGTCCCGCTGCTCAGGCAGTGGGGGACGGTCTTGCCGGTCCAGCCTCGGAGCAGTTGCAGGGCACGCAGGTGCTCATCGAGTGCCTTCTCGCATCGAGCGACAAGGTCGTCTGCGAGCCTGGCCCGCAGACCCTTGTCCGTCACCGCGCGCTCCACCACAACCCGGGCCTCGCACTCCTGAACCCCTTCCCGCAGTTGTTCATACCGCGTGGTCACCGCAGCGCCGGCCTCCGTCGGCGCCAGCAATGCCGTATAGATGTCCAGGTTGCGCCAGTTGCTCTGCGGATACCGTTCCGGAGCCCGTGCCACGCGCCTTCCGTTCTTGTCTCGGATCACCTTCCAGAAATCCCCGCCGACTCGTCCCACGCCGCGCCAACTGCCCGTGATCGCGAAGGCGGGAATCGTCCGCCACGTGGCCGGCCCGGTGTTCTCCAGCCTGTTGTCGCGATTGAAGTAGGCTATTAAGTCCGGCTGACTCCACCCCGCCAAGCTCTTCTCATTGGCTGCCCGCGAGTAAACGATCGCCCGGTAGCCGTAGTTGCCCTTCAAATAGGAGCCATGCGCGGCGACGACCCACGGAACCCCAGGCGCCGCCTCGGCGAAGAAGGCGATGTCCTGCGCGCTCGGACATATGTCGTTCATCATCCCGATCATCATCTTGCCGTCCAGCCCCCGCTGAGCGAGGCGCTGGCGGACTTGGTCGAAGAGCCCCTTCCACGTCTCCTTGCTTCCCGGTTCCTCAAAGCGCGGTACCACCACGTTCTCGGTCTTGCCCGTCGCCTTATCCAGCGCCGTCACCACCGGTCCCGTGCTGCCGGAGAAACGGTCGTTCTTCTCCATGAACTCCTTGTGATACGGGCGGCCCTGGAAGCCCTCCTTCTGGGCCATGTAAGTCTCCCAAACCGGGAAGATCACGATCTTCAGCGGCCCCAGGTTCTCCTCCGCCGTCTTCAGATAACGGTCCATCACGGAGAAGTCATAGTCGTATGAGCCGTCTTCCTTCCGCACCCAGCGGACCATGCTCTCCGAGTTGCCGAAGTTCGTCTGGGCGATCAGAGGGACGTAGACGACCCGGCTGCCCGAATCCTTCACCAGGCGGAACGACCGCGCGATCAGGTCCCAGTGCCGGTCGGACCACAGAGGGCATTGGTACTCCAGCGCCAGCGTGTCCGGCGACTGGAGCATCTCCATCCACACGCGGTAGTCCTGCGGATCCGAGAGCGTCCAGTCCGCAACCCGCAGCGCCATCGGCGCTGTCACCGGCGTCTCGCCCTGCGCCTTGACGGTCACCGAACCCGCGTAGCTCCCCGCAGCGGCGTCCCGGGGAACCTGCACCGTCAACCACACGGCGGTCACGGCCCCTTCGACGAGGGCGCGCGATGTCTGGCTCTGGCTCAAGGGTATCTCTGCCGGTGCCGCATCCACCAGGCATCCCAATTCGGGGTCCACGTAGCCCATGCTGCTCCGGGACTGGAGGCTGTAGTTCTCCCCCCAGGGAATGGCATAGCGCACACGAACGGCCGACGCCGGGATGACGCCGCCCGCTCCCCGAAGGTCCGACACGCTCACGCTGAGCCCCTGGATCGGCCGGGTCGAGCCAACCATCAGCTTGCCGGAGAACGCCCCGTTGCGCGTCCCTGTGATCGCCACCGGGCGCAGCGGCTCCGTCCGATCGCCCCAGTCTATCACGAAATCGCTGGCGAGCAGGTTCTGGTTCCACACCTGGAAGCCCTCTGGCCGTCGCGCGTTGGGCGTCAGGCCATCAGGCCCAGCTGCCGTCAACGTCGCCTCGTACAACATGCAGAGCGGCCAGCGGAACTGGGTGTCGTTCCCGTCCTTGAGCTTGTACTCGTAGACGTCCTTCGAGTGCGGGGCCCGGACGATCTCGAGCGCGAGGACGTTTACGCCCGCTCGGAGGAGATTCGACGGGACTTCGACATTTTCCAGGACGCGGCGGCGCATCAGCCGCACCGTGTCGCCAGCGTCTATCCCGCGCGCGTTCCAAACGCCCACGCGGGGCGCGAGGGTGCCGCCTTTGAGGAATGCCTCGGGCGGATACGGGTCCGCGAGGCTCGATCCCGCCGCAATGTGAGCACGGGCGATCTCGTGCCCGTTCAAGTACACGATCGCCCCTCCGTGATACGCCAGCGACAGCTTCAGTCCGCTCACCTTCGATGGATCGGCCACGGAGAACTTTCCCCGCAGGCAAAGCCGGGCCAGGCTGGTGTCGTACGCCGTCATCCGGACCATGCACCTCGTCCATGCATAGTCATCGAAATCAGGACTCGTCCAGTCCGCGGGCGGGCTGTACTTCTCCCACACGGGCCACGGATCCTCGAATGCCTTGACCTCACCATCCACGTCGGCCACCGGCGGCCTGACCGTCTGGTAGACCCGCCAGAAGCTCATGGAGTCCAGCACCCCGGTGGGCGCAGCGGGAGCCTCCTGGGCCCCGCCCCATGCGACGTGGCCCAGCAGCCACACCGCCATGAGGGCGGAGGCGGCAGTCCAGAGCGCCAGGGAATGCACTGTACTTCGGATGGCACGCATCTTACGCAGAACGCTCATATCACCCTTGCTCCTTCGTCTTTCCAGTTAGGTAACCCTCTGGGGCGCCCGTGCTCCTTGCCGTGCTCGACCTTTACTCCGATTGTCCGGCGCCCTATGAGTGAATCCACCGGTCAGGCCGCTACGCTCTGGGCCTTAAAGACGCAGAATACCATGAACCCTGCATGCAGCGCCAGCAGGACCAGCGCTGACAGCCTGATAGCGCCGCAGCACAGGAAGCGGACCAAAGGAACGGAGTTGCCCGCCGGCCGCACGGTTTCATCGCTTAGCAGCCCGGACGCGTGCGAGCCATTGTTCGATCGCATCCGCCTCCTTGTCCCTCCCGGTTTGGCCGGGGCTCTGCCGTATTGACTCCCGGAGCGTGGCCCAGTATAAATGGCTGTGGGCCTCCCTGAAGTCGTGAACCAGTGGTACGTGATGCGGCCTTACGAGGAGCGGGGTCAACACCTTTAGGGGCCAATCGGCCAAAGGAGAGACACATGCGTGCATTGGCAGGAATTCCGGTGCTTTGTCTGGTAATCGTGCTGGCAGGTTGCAGAGTGGCCGATACTTCAGGGATCAGGTCAGACATTCGGCAGCAATGGATGACGGTGAATACCGAGGTGGCAAAAGCGACGTCTGGCGCCGAAGCGGTGCTAAAGGAGATGAAACTCCTTGACGTCAAGTCCCGCGTTACCACGGTGGATGGAGAGGTCACTGCCATCAAGGCCGACGGCACGCTTGTGACGGTCCATATCGAGAAGAAGGACGGCGGCTGCGAGGTCAGCGTCGTCATCGGCACGCTGGGCGAGCCCGATCTGGGAACCGACATCCTTCGGAAGATCCAGGGGAAGCTCGCGCCCAAGTCCTGAGACGCGCGGCGAGTCAGGCTGTCTGTAGGCGCCGACCTGCCCGCTCTGAGACCTTCCGGAGCTTCAGGCGCAATTGCAGAACCCGCTCCCCCGGCCCAGGCCGCCGTCCGGCCTTCGTAGTAGGCTTGCGGCCCGCTACCGGACTACTACCACGTTGGGGAGGGATTTCTTCAGTTGCTCAACACCCGCGTCTGTGACCTTCGTACCCGCCAAGTTGAGCCACTGCAACGCCGTCAGCCCCTTCAGGTGCTGAAGGCCTGCGTCCGTGACCTGGGTGTTGAAGAAGTCGAGGTACTGCAACTCGGTCAAGCCCTTCCAGGTGCTCAAGATCCGCGTCCGTGGCACCGGGAAGCCATAACCCCGGAATGCCTTGCGCCTCCACCTCCTGACGCACCTTCTCCATGTCCACGGGAGGCCGTGGCTTAACGTACCACCATTCGCATGGCGGTATCGTCAGAGGCTGCTCGGAAGGAGTTGTGCCGACGGGCTGGTCCACCGCGGTGATCCCAATCACTGCGTAGACATTGAAGGCCACCGCAGAGCTGAAGGCCTTGGGCTGAGGCTTCTCCTCCGCTTTGGACGAGCCAGCGGCCCACAGCGCGGCGGCCAGGATTGACGCAGTCACCCCGTACTTCCATGCCTTGCTGGCCATCTCAGGTGCCCATTCGGCTGCGCGTTTAGTGCGGTGTGCTGACACCCCTTCCGGGAGCCGGCAAGCTTGCGAGTAGCTGCCGAACCCACCCTTTCGTGGACTCCGTTGTGCCGGGCATCCCCAAGACATCTGCCAGATCCTGCCGAGCCTGAGCGATGTCGCCTGTCTGTGCTTTCGCGACTGCCGCGAACACGAGTCCCGCCTCCCTCAGGAGGCTCTTGCCGTCGAAGGCCGATACTGCGTTGGCCGGCAGGGCGGCCACCTGCCCGAACTCTTGCAGGCCTTCGGCCGGCTTCAAACGGTGAAGCAGGAGCTTGCCGTTGAACAAGTGGTAATCGCCCTGCAGTTCAGGGTAATCCTTCACCTTGTCGAGGAAGCCTTCGAGACGCGCCAGGGCTGAGGCGGTCAAAGCGCCATAGTTGGGGAAGTTCAGCGGCCTGAGGGCCTTCAGGAAGTCAGTTGGACGGGTCTCTGCCTGCACGTCTTCGTCGGAGAGCGGGAAAAGCGCGCTGGTAGATTCGACCAGGATGCCGTCTTCATTGGCCAGCTTGTCAGCGATGTAATAGCAGTGAGCCTCGCCGAATACGACGGCCACCTTCCGGCCCGGATGCTCGCGGCACGTGCGGATGATGTTCGCGACAATCTTTGCGTTCCAGGCCTCCCACGGTGTGTCCTTGCCGTAAAGCCTATGCAGGGCTGCATGGTAATCGCGCCACAAGTTGCGAGAGGCATCGCCGTTCATCTCTTCGCACGTGTGTGGACGCAGCGCGTACTTCGTTTGGAACGCCCGTTCCGCTTCCTCATATGCCGCGCCGTTGCCGGCAGCCCTGAAATCCCCAAGCATCCGGTCTATCTGAGCACCGTAAAGCGGCTCGTAGGAGCCCACGGGCACCGCTGCCACCCCCTTTTCGTCCGCCCAGGGCTTCGTCACCTGCCAAAGGTCCAGGGGCGCAAGCTGCCAGGGGTCGGACACACCCGCCGGTGCTTCCACCGCAAGCAGGTCGGGGGCGGCTCTCTTCAGAACGGCGCGAAGATGGCCGGGGGTGTAGCCGTCCGGCATGTCCGAGATGAAGTGCTGCGTCGCGATCACCACGACCTGCGTCGCCTGTGGACTCTGCCTTTGGGGCGCAGGAGCCCGAGCTTTCTCTTCTGCTTTGGACGAGCCGGCCGCCCAAAGCGCGGCGGCCAGGATTGGCGCAATCAGCCAGTAATTCATCTTCCTTCGCATCTCAAGCCCTCCTGCTTCACGCGGCAAGCTCTGATATTAACTGTTCTGAAGTGTACCCTCTGCAGGACTGGCCGTCAATATGTGAAAAACAGCTGCTGGCGCCCAACGTCAATTGCCCTGCTTGTGGTTGGAAGCTCGACGAACGCGAGGATGTGGCAGCCCTTGGCTTCGCTCAGAACGCCAAGCCTGGCCGGAGCGACATCCTACGTGGGGGAGGTCTTGGGCCGGTAATCGCGCCGGTCCAGGCAGGCGTCGTACGTGGCCCGGTCAATCCGTATCCAGTCGGTCTTTTCAATCCCGCGCCGGTTGCGCGCGGTCGGGCTGGACGGGAAGGCGCAGGCGATCTTAATCCAGCGGTCCTGCTCCCGCGAGATGGCTCGGATTTCGGCCGCAGCCTCGGAGAGGTCCTGGTCCTGGCTGAAGATGAGGGCCACGTCGTATTCCCTGCGGTGCGCCATCCGGATCACGTCTATGGCGATCCGGACGTCCACGCCCTTCTCTTCTCCGGCGAGGAAGGAATGTTCGCTGCCGTCGGGCAGCTTCAAGACCCGGTTGCGGTAGCGGAGGGAGCGCGAGAAGACTTGCACGCCCTGGCGCCCGAGGACTGCCAGCTTGTGCGTCCAGAAGTTGTTCCAGAAGGGATCGTCCCGCTGGTCTGGCACGCCGGTGTAGAAGCGTGCCTCCATCAGCTTCCATTCCTGGAGCCGGCAGACTTTCTGGGAGAGCGCCCGCACGTCGTAGTTGGGGTAGCTGTAGCCGAACGCCTCGCGGGCGGCATGAAAGAGGTTCTGGCCGTCAACGAAGGCTACGGTGCGCTTGATGGACGGCTCAGTTGGCATGGCTGCTCACCTCAAAAAAATAACCCCGCCCGAGGCCTTTCGGCGTGTCGAGCGGGGAGCAAGTCATGATTCTCATTATACCCGCCCGAGCCGCGCTGTCAACACTCAGTTTGCGGATAGCATAGCTCCGTCACGGCGCGCTTGCCGGCCGGGGGCGGACTGACCTGCCGTCGGCAAGGGCGGTTCCAGCCGCTGGACTTGCTCCCGCCCCTCTGCTATCATCCGCCGCGCCTGAGACGAAGCCCGCCACGGGCCCGCGTTGCGGACTACGGCGGGACCAGAACAGTGCAAGGAGGCCACGCCATGAAACCATCGCGCGACGATATGCTCCGAAACTGCGCCCGCGTCCAGCAGGCGGTCGGACACGAGGCCCCGTTCTCTGAACTCTCCGCCAACCGCGAAGCGGCGGACAACGCCGCGGCAGGGAAAGTGGGATTCCGCCATCTCGGAGTCGAATGGACCGAGGTCGGCCGAAACCACATAGACTGGAGCGCCCCGCAGCACCGCCATCAGGAGTGGCCGGCGCAACTGAACCGGTTCTTCCACCTCGGGCCGCTGGCCGCCGCATGGCGGGAGACGCGACAGCCGCAGTTCGCGGAGGCGGCGCGAGACTACATTGCCGACTGGATTCGGGCCCATCCCTCCCGCGACGGGTGGACCATTGCGCGCTACGATAACACCCTCAACCTCTGCATCCGCATAATTGCCTGGTTCACGGCGGTGCCGGCCCTGCTCGATAGCCCGGCCTTCGACGACCAGACGCGCGGCTCAATCCTCGAATCGGCGCGTGTCCAGCTCGACTACCTCTGCGAGCATCTCTCGTCGCGCATGAACTGGCGAATCGCGCAGGCCGACTCCCTGCTGACGAACGGACTGCGGCTGGAGGGGCTCCAGGGCGCCGACCGCTGGCGGCGCCTCGGTGTGCACGTGCTGAACGACGCCTTCTATCGGCAGGTGCTGCCCGACGGCGCGCACGAGGAGCGAAACCCGAGCTACCACGAATGGATGACGCGAGTATTTGAAAAGTATTGGCGCATGAGACGGGCGATGCCGGAACTCGGCCTCGTGATGGCGACGGGGCCCATCGCGCGGATGCACGACTACGCTCTGGGGGCGACCCGGCCGAACGGCGCGTTCAACGCGATGCACGACTGCTCGGGCCGCCGGACCGGCACGGAGCCCAACAGCGCCATGGAAGCGCGGGCGGCATTCCGTCGAGAAGCGGGCCTGCCGGAGATGCTTCCGCCGACTTCCCAGTTCTTCCCTCTCGCGGGTCAGGCCTTCCTCCGAGACGGGTGGGGCCCCGACGCCACATACCTGACCTTTGATGCGACCACGTGGGGCGGCGCGCACTGCCACCTGAGCCGAAATACGGTTCAGGTTCACGCGGGCGGTCGGTCGCTCGTTGTTGATCCGGGCACGCTGACGTACGAGGCCAGCGACCCGATGGGCCCCTATAGCAAGTCCACCCGCGCCCATAGCACCATCAATCTGAATGGTTGGAGCCAATCAGAGGCCGACCCGGCCACGCGCTTCGAGAGCGTGCCGGGCTACGACCTGGTCGCCTCGCGGTACGAGGGCGGCTACTGGCCGGCCGACTACACGTGGCAATTCAAGCCGGACCACGGCCGAGGCCTGTTCGCGCGGCACCACCGGACGCTCCTCTGGATTCGCGGGCGCTGCATCGCGGTGCTCGACCAGGTCTGGCACGACTACGCCGCCGAAGCGCCGTTCCTGGAGTCAAACTGGCAACTCTCCGAGGGCAAGGTTGAGGTCGAAGCCGAGGCCGGCCGCGCAAGGACCTGCTACGGAGATTCAAACGTGCTCATGCTCTTCCCGCTGCGGCCCGCGGGCAGCACGCTGGAAGTGCACGAGGGAGAAGAGAAGCCCGTGCGGGCGTGGCTGCCGGGCGAGGGGCGCTACGTGGCGGCACCGCAGATCTGCGTGCTCGTCAAGCCCGCTCCCGCGGGGTGGACCGATCTGGCCACCATTCTGATACCGTTTGCGGGCGAGCGGGCGCCCGAAGTGGCGGCCGGAGCCGACTCGCGGAAGGGGGTGAATCGAATCCTTCTGCGCTGGGGCGACGGCTCGTCAGACGAGCTGCTATGGACCGGCTTCCTCGCCCGGGCCGTGGACAGCGCGAGCGGCATAGAGACGGACGCCTCGCTCGTCCACCTGACAAAGGATGGAGGCGGGCGGCTGCTGCAAGGGCTCGTGGTGGACGGCACGTTCATTCGGCCCTTCGCGCCGCACGTGCTGCCGGCGCCCGAGACGTTCATCCTCCCTCCGCAATAAGGCGGCCAGCGCACCAGTCCGGCAGCCGGACTGCAGCCGACAGGCGCACGCGAATCACGCACCCGTGCCGCCGGGTGAGGACCTTCACATTCCACAACGACAGAGGAGCCGGGCGGTGAAACAGAGTCCTCTCAAGTGGTGGCAGCGGCCGGTCGTGATCCTCGCCCACCAGTACGACGCGGACATGGCCGCCGAAAAGAGCCCGCAGGCGCTCGAGCGCCTGGCCCGCTGGAAGCGGTCCCTGGGCTTCGACGCCGAGCACCTGCTTCTGAACCACAGCATGATGGAGGGCTCGGCTGGCGGCGATGACCCAAGGGCCTATCTCTTCCGCAACCGCTGCGGCTTCAGGGACGACTGGCTGCGCCGCTACCTGCCCATCGCGCAGGAGCAGGGCCTGCGGGTCATCGTCTACTTCAACGTCCACTGGTTCAAGCCGGGGAGTTTCCCCGACGACCACTTTGTGGTGGACCCGGCCGGGCGGCCCAAGGTGATTTACGGCAACGGCTACGCGGTCTGCCCGCGCGGGCCGTTCCGCCGCTGGGCCCAGGGCATGGCCGAGGACCTTGGCGGCTACCGCATTGACGGAGTATTCCTGGACGGCCCGCTGGAGGACCGCTGCTGGTGCCCGTCCTGCCGCGCAGAGTTTTGCGCCCGGTTCGGGCCGGAGCAGCCGACGTCCGCTGCGAGCTGCCCGCCGGAGTTGGGTGGGGCCTACGCCGAGTTCCCGGCGAGCGGGGCTGTCGGCTTCGTGGAAGCATTTGCCGGCGCGCTCCGCCGGACGAACCCCGAGGCCGTCCTGTACACCAACGGCATCGCCAATGGCGGCGACGGCAAGAGCATGGCGGGCACCGCGCGCTGGACGAACCTGGTCGGCGCGGAAGGCGGGTTCATCGGCTACCAACCGCTGACCGGGAACTTCCCGTTCAACGCGGGCTGCGCGGCTAAGGTGCTCGAGGCCCGCGCGCGGGGGCGCGGACGGGTGATCTTCTCCGACTGCGGCTTCAAGAAGTTCGACTACCACGCTCACCCGAAGGGCGAGATCGCCCGGATGTACGCGGGGACAATTGCCAACGGCGCCAGCCCCTGGTTTCTGGTGCTGCGCCACGCGGTGAGGACGGAAGGCATCCGCACGGCAGTGCGCTTCAACCGCTTGATCCGAGCGAACCGCGCAGCCCTGACCAATGGCGAGTCGCTCGCCGAGGCCGCGCTGATTCACAGCCCGGTGAATCTGGCGCTCGCCGGCAAGGTCGAAGGGGGCTCGGGCGATGACGTGGCCCGGCGCGAGGGCGCTGCCCGCCGCCTGGCCGTCCCGCGCCACTACAACGAGTTCAGGGGCATCTATGCAGCGCTGGCCCGCTCGGGCTATCCCTTCGACGTGTTGGAGGAGGCGAACCTGCCGGCGGGCGAACTGCCCGCGCGCGTCAGGCTGCTCGTCTTGCCCGGGCTCGGTGGGGTGAGCGACGAGACGGCGGGCAGGCTGCGCGAGTTCGTGCGCGCCGGCGGGCGGGTGCTCGCTACTTTCGACAGCACGCTCTTTGATGAAGCGGGCGGGCGCCGCGCGGACTTCGCGCTCGCCGACGTCTTCGGCGCGAGCATCGAAGGCGACGTGCTGGGCCCGAGCGACCTGGACTACCTGGCGGTCACCAGGAAGAGCGCGCTCACCCGCGGGACGAGCCAGGGGGTGCTGCCTTGCCCGGAGTACTGGTGGCGCGTGAAGGCAGCGAAGGGCGCCCGGGTGCTGCTCCAGCACCACGAGAAGATGCCCCGGCGCTATGCGGCGCTCACGCCGGTCTCCTCCAGCCCGGCGGCCGTGATAAATAAGTTCGGCAGGGGCCGGGCGGTGCTCATCCCGTCGGCGCTGGGCGCCCACTACCTCAGCTACCGCTTCCCGGACGAGCGGGTGCTGATCAAGAATGCCGCCCGGATGCTCGCCCGGCCGCCCGTCGAAATATCGGGCGGCGACGAGTTCGTGGAGACGACGCTCAGGCGGGCCGCCGATGGCTCGGTCGTCCTCCACCTGACGAACTGGGCGTCGGGCGAGCGGCCGGCCACGCGGGCCATCCCGTTAGGACCGCTCGACGTGCGGGTGCGCTTGCCGCGAGGCTTCAGGCCCAAGTCGGCGTTCATGGCAGCGGCCCGGCGCGAGGTCGCGCTGTCCGTCAAGGGCGCCTGGGCGCGCCTCGTGGTGCCGCGGCTCGAAGAGTACGAGATGGCGGTGTTCCGGCCGTGACATCCCTCGTGGGCCGGTGGCTACCTATACTTGCCGATGGCTGCCAGGCAGATGACGCACCCTGGACGAGGGACGCCGGGCGGGCCAGACGACAGGGCCGCAGGCTACCCATATTATGGAACGTCAGCGGGCAAGCCTTTACCAGCGGAAGAAGCGGTAGGGGTCGTCCCACTCCTCCGGCACGTCGAGGTAGCGGCCGTCCAGCCAACGCTTCTCTGTCTGCGCCACGGGCTTCTGGAAGTCCTCCAGGAGCCGGGTCGAGCCCGACGCTCCCATGTTCGCCAGCAGGCGCGTCAGCAGACAGGAGACGCGGCGGAAGGTCCGCTTGACGTTCATCTTTTCGCCCCTGTAGTCGAACTGCCAGGGGACAAGCTGGCAGAAGACGACGTTGGCCTTCTCTGCCGTGGCCAGGACACCATCGCCGATGACCGTGGCCCCGCTCGACACGAGGGGCAACTCGCGCGGGTCGCGGCTATGGACTTCAGCCGGCGAGACGCCTGCCAACAGGGAGCCGGCCTTGAACGGCTCGAAGTAGGCCGCGATGTGCTCTGCCTTCGTCATCCCGACCTTCAGCGGCAGGAACGCGTTTGCCTCCTGCTCGTCAAGGCCGATGGCCAGCAGGCTCCCGCCGCCCTTCAGGAAGTCGGCGATGGCTGCTGCGTTAGCTGCAAGCAGCTGGCCTCCGCCCGGGCCCACGACTAGGAGTCGGTCGGCCGGGAGCGGACCGCCTGCGTAGGTCCCGACCGAGAGACCGGTGGATTCCAGGTAGGCCTTGCCGTCGGGGTCGCCGACGTAGACGACCACGCGGCTTGCAGCGGGCTTCCAGGCGGACACGTAGCTGACGATGTTTCGGGCCAGCGCCTCGGCCGCCGGATCGCTCTCAGTGCGCCCGCTCACGTCGGTCTGGCAGAACAGGACCATGCCCTTGCCCTCGTGGTATTCCATCAAGGAGGTGTACTGGAGGGCGTAGCCGCCGTCGAGGATCGGGAGGAAATCGCCGCAGGCGGGCTTCTCGATGAGGGCCGAGGCCACGTTGCCGCGGTTGCCGCAACGCCAGACCCTCGTCTCCGGGATGTCACACCACTTGACTGTGGGCACGTAGTTAAACTGGGGGCTGCGCTCGTACGTAAGGCGCTGCGGGAGGATGGTTGACGAGCCGCGCCAGTTGCGCAACTGCTCGTCGGCAATGCCGGCCAGCAGGGGATGATCCGGCACGCGCTTGTAGACCCACCTCAGTCCGTACTCCGCCGTGCGGAAGCCGAAGCGTTTCTCCAACACGTCCGCCGTCTGCTCGAAGACGACGACTTTCAGGCCCTGGCGGACGCGTGAGATGTCCGGCCCCGGGCCGTCCAGGGCTAAGGCGCCCTTGCCGACGATGAGGGTGTCATACCCGGAGAGGTCGGCGCTCGCCTCCACGGGCTGGCTTTGGACGCCCATCGCCGTGAGGAGTTTGGCCGTGTCTCCCCTGGGATCGAAGAGGGCAATCTTCGCCTTTGTTTCGATGGCCGCTGGCACGGGCAGCACGTCAATGGAGAGTGAATCCTGCTGCGTCTCGCCACTGCTGAACTTGGCGGTGGCTTTCAGCTCATACTTGCCGGCGGCGAGTCCCTTCGGCAGCTCGAAGGTCAGGGGAATGCGCTCCTGCTGGCCCGTGGGCAGCGTGACTTTCTTGCTGCCGGCGACGGCCTGGGGCAGTCCGAAGGACCACTGGCAGTCGCACGTGACCGGCAGGCGGGAGTTGTTGATGACGATAAGCTGTTTCTCGACCGTCTCGCCGGGCAGGAAGTTATGGTCCTTGCTCGTAACCGCCGCCGCTTTGCCTCCGATGTAGGCGAGGAGCGGCATGTTGTTCCGGTACAGGGCTTCCGCTGCGGCAGTAGGCGGATAGGCCGACGGGTCGAAGGCAAGCCGAGCCTTCGCCGTCTCTTCGTCCACGAAGGCGGGCCTCGGCCCGGGCTGCTGGAGGCTATCCCAGGCTATCGCCAGGGGCGTCTGCCCCCTCTCGCCGGGCTGAGGCCGCACCCAGTAGCTCCCATATTCCCATGGGGAGTTCGCCGACATCCCGAGGGTGCGGAAGGCGCGCCAGTTGTCCGTGAGGTACATCGCAATCACAGTGAAACGGTCGGCGAACACCTGTGAGTTCAGGTTGTAGGGATAGTCATACCGCTGCCAGGCCTTGCCGGCACGAAACTGATCGGCCTCCCAGCGCAGGTTCTTTTTCTCCTCTTCGGTGATGTTGTAGGAACGGTCACCGAGGAACTGGGCGTCCCACTCGGCAACGCAGTACTCCCAGGGAGCGACTGCGCTGCCGAACTCGCGTTTGCCCTTGTACCAACCGCGGTACATGGCATAGTCCCAGAGGAAGGGCACGCTGAATTCACACGTGAAGACCGGCTTGACACCGAGGGTGGCCCAGTGCTCGAACCAGTCGGACATCTCCTGGATGGGAGCCCAGTTCGCATAGAAGTTGCTCGTGTGCATGGAGCTAAGGCTGCCGGAGGAGTGATGGTAGACGAACCGGCTCGGGTCAATCTTCCTGATGATTGCCTCCGCGCGGAGGGCACGGCCGGCATTGCGCAGGGCCCATGGGTCGCGGGGGTTCTGGATGCCGTCAATCATATCCGGGTTCATATCCTCGGAGTACCCGGTTGCGTTGTGGCTCGTGGAGTAGCAGACCACCGACGGATGGTTCCGGGCCACGTGCACGTAAAACGCCGCGTGGGTAGCGTAGCCGTTGTTCTGGTCGGCGTCCGGTGCATCCCAGTCGTATTGTCCGAAGTGGGGCTGGGAGAACGACAGGAGCATTCCTTCGTCATCGGCCGCCCTAAGCACCTCCTCAAAGGTGTTGTGGGTGCCTGGTTCGCAGCCGTAGTTGTGGGTGTAGACGAAGTTGATGCCAAAGCTCTTGTAGCGCTGGAGGGTGGCCCTGGTGGAGTGATAGCTTGCCATCGTGGAGTTGCCCTGCCCGTTGTCAAGCGGGATCGCGGAGAGGTAAATGCGCGTGCCGTTCAAGTAAAAGTCGCGTCCGTCAATCCAGAACTCGCGGAAGCCGAAGCGCACGGGCTGGGCCTCGTCCAACGCGTGCCCTTTGGCGTCCAGCAGAGAAACGCTGACGTCGTATTGGTTCTGGGGTGTGATGGTGTCCCAGAGCTTCTCGGGCTTCCAATGCTCCGTCATAGCGATGGAGCCGTTGGACAGTTCGCTCCCCTTGAACGGCGTGCACGTGAAGTCCGCCACGGGTTTGCCGGCGTCGGTGATCCTGGCGCGAAGGGCGTACTGCGCCGCCGGATCGAGGCCGTCCAGGGACGTGTTGAAGGTGATCTGATAGTTGCGCACCGACGTATCCACCCTGACGTCGCCGACGCGGGGCCCACGGGGCTCGCTCACAACGTACATGTCGCCCAAGATGCCTTTGCGCTGGACAGAGCCCTGCACCTCCTTGGCCCTATTGCTGTCGCTGTACGATAGCATTACGCCCTTGAGGGGCATGGCCACGACGAGCATGCTGAGCACGTGCTTGCTGCCCGGGCGGCAGGCTGAGGTGAGGTCCACGTCCCCCCACGGATAGCGCATTTCACCGACTTTGTTGCCGTCCACATACACGGCGGCGAAGGAGTTGATGTATTCGGCGTGCAAGCTGATCCGGCGGCCGGCCCACTCCTGGGGGATTGCGATCTCCCGCTGCTGCCAGGCTGCGGCGAGGCCCCTCGTGTCAAGTTCACTCCACTTGGGGTTCGGGAAGAAGGCCTGGACGCCCGGCCCTCCCCTTCCGCCGCCTCCTCCGGGCCAACTGTCAGGAACTCTGAGATAGCCCCATCCGTCCGCGGGCACGGTGTCGGCGGCCTTCTCGGCCGGCTGCCAGCGCCACAGCCCATTGATGCATATACGCTCACGCGTAGGAGTCTTCTCCCGGTACGCCTTGTCCAGATCCCAAACAGCTTTGACGCCTTCAGGCAGCACCATAGCCGCACCCTCCTGACCGGCCGCATGTCGCACCGCGCCGCAAACAAGGGCCAAAAGAACAAACGCTGCAATCCCTGACGTGCAGGATGTCGGACGCATCATGCCTCTCCGCTCTTAGATTGCCCAACCGGCAGACATGGCTGCCGGGGCACCAAATCGGGTTCACTGATCCATGCCCCGAGCAAGAAGGAGGGGCGAGTATACGACTGCGGTCCGAGGTGGTCAAGGGCTGCGGCAGAAGGGCCATTCTCACCACGACGACACGACGCCGGCCACGGTAGACTTATGGGCCACTGATTGCCACTGATTTCCACTGATCCGGCGCTCTTACCACGACGAGTTTGGACACGGACGAACACGGATGGACACGCATACGGTCCCGGGAGAGGCATAGCGGCTTGCGACTTGAGGCTTGGGGTATGAGGGGGGCAAGGGCGATCAGGACATGGGTAATACCTGTCCAGACCAACCTTCCCTTCCTTTTGGGTCAGCACAGGAGTGTCCGGCTTCGGGGTTGGCTGCCGGGCCGTCCCATCAGTTACGTCCTTAACGGTCTCCATCAGGTCAGGGAGGCCACCATACCTACGTCTTGACCGTAGCGGTCAGAAGGGCTACTATCAAGGCATGGAGCAGGGAGGAATTGAGATGCGGAAGAGGGCGAGGCACTGGATACTTGCCACAATCCTTGTCGGCGTGCTGTGGCCCGCAGGATCGCGCGCCGCAGAAGAGATGGTCCAGCCGAGGGCCTCTAATTCTTCGGTGGCCTTCGATGTGTACGCGTTGATCGGCGAGGAGCACCAACTCGTCGGCACAACGCCTTCCGCGAAGGCGCTGAGGATACCGCCGTGCCGGTGGTGGTTCGTTGTGCCGCTGCCTCCCGTGGACATGGAGAAGGTGCGTCAGGAGGTCCAGGCGCAGGGGATACCGGGGCTGGCTCTTGAGGATGCCACGGACGCGGACCTTAAACAGTTAAGGGGGATAACGGGGTTGCAGGCCCTTGCCCTCCGTAATACGCAGGTCACAGACGCGGGCCTGGAGCACCTGAAGGGACTGACGGCATTGCGGGATCTCAACCTTGACGAAACGCAGGTCACGGACGCAGGCATGGAGCGCCTGCAGACGCTGACCTCGCTGCAGCAGCTCAGCCTAAAGGGGACGGAGGTCTCGGACGCGGGCCTGGAGCACCTGAAAGGGCTGACCGGGTTGGATTACCTCGACCTCCGGGAAACGAAGGTCACAGATGCCGGACTTGAGTATGTCAAAGGGTTGACGCGGTTACGGCACTTCTACCTCCCGCCGAACGTGACAGACGCGGGATTGGAGCATCTGAAGGGACTGACGGAGTTGCAGGAACTCGACCTCATTGGACCGTCAATCACTGACGCAGGTCTGGATCACCTGAAGGGACTGACCGGTCTGCGGCGGCTCAGCCTGTTCGCGACGGCGGTCACGGACGCGGGCGTGGAGAAGCTGAAGTGGCTGACGGCGCTGAAATCGCTGGACCTTTCCAACACTCAGGTTACGGGCGCGGGGCTGAACCACTTGAAGGGCCTGACGGCGTTGGAGCACCTCCACCTGGCGCGTTGCCAGGTTACGGATGCCAGTCTGGAGAACCTGAAGGGGCTGACGAAGTTGGAGGAACTCCACCTGGCGTACACCAAGGTCACGGACGCTGGCCTGGAGCAGTTGAAAGGGCTGACGGCGTTGCAGACCCTCATCCTTGCCGGGACGAAGGTCACGGACGCAGGCCTTGACCATTTGAGGGGGCTGACGGCATTGCGGCAGCTCTACGTGCGAGGGACTAAGGTCACTGCCGCCGGAGTTCAGCAACTAAAGATGTCCCTGCCCAACCTGGAAGTGACCTGGTAGCGGGCCGCAAAGCCTGACAGGCTGGGGAAGGCCCCAGAGGGGGTGATTCCTGCGCCAGGCGCGCCTGCCACGGCGAAGGCCGCACCGCCTTGAGAACGCGGCGCCGCTCAGGTCCAACCCTGGCGCTATCGCTGAAGCAGCAGCACTGCGTCGTCCCACCCATCCGGCGTCTTGGCCGACTGGCCGTGAAGCCTGGCCGTGGTGCGCTCACCTGTCGTCGGGTTCACCCAGTGCGCCGGAAACGCCGAGAACGGGGCGTCAAGCACAAGCCGGCAGCGCCGGGCCAGATAGACGACCGCCCAAGCTCCGGACGCCGCGCGTGCGGAGACGCTCTGCTCTTCGCCCTCGCCTTCGCCGAATACGATCAAGCTCTGGTCAGGCACGAGGGTCCACCACTGCGGAAGGGACTCCAGCACCTGCCGGCAGACGCCCATCTGCGGCGCGCCCGGCGACTCGATCCAGTCCCGCCACGCCGCCGGCGCCGTCCAGTTGCCGTGGTGGCCGTAACTGTGGTGCCCGCCGCTCAGGTAAGACCACCAGGCCTGTTTGCGGCAGTTGAGCGGCGTCCAGGGCGAACCGCTATGGGGGGCCGCCTCGTAGCCGCCCTCGGCCATCACGACCGGTTTCGCCGGCTCGCGGGAATAATCGGCGCGCACCATCGGGACGTTGAACGGCAGGTCGTGCCAGGTCTGGATCATGTTGAAGTCCAGCCAATCATGCTCGTGCATGAAGCTGGAGGACGCAGGAGAGGGGTCGGGATGGATCGTGATGAGGTGCGGCTGGTCTTCGCCCTCCTTCAGGCCCGCAACGAGTTCGCGCATGATGGGGACGTACCTGTGGCTGGCCTCAGGGTAGGCGGTCCAGATGACGTGCGGCGCATCCGGCCAGCGTTTGGCGAGCCACTGCGCATAGGCGCGAGCCTTCTGGATCGGCAGCGTGGCCAACTGGGTCTTGTGGTAGACGCCCAGCACCAGGACCATGCCGATCCGGCCGGCGGCCTCCACAACGGCGTCCGCACCGCTGAAATAGGCGTCGTTGGGCGCGGCCGGGTCATTGCCTACCCAGGGAGTCTCGCCGTTCACGTTTGGCCTGGTGCCGTCGCCCTCGCCCGTGATCATGATCTGGACGGCGCTGAAGCCCTGGGCCTTCCGGCGCTCCAGCACAGCGGCGGCGTCCTCAGGGGTGAAGTCCCTGAAGAGCTGCCATTGCGTGTCACCCAGCCAGAAGGACGGGTCCTTCGCCTTGTCCACGAAGTAGCGACCATTGGCGCTGATTGTGAACGATACCATTCCTCTTCCCCTTTATAGTGTTTCGCGCGCGATCATTGCGACCGCCAGCGAGCGGCCATTATAGCTGCCAATCGCGCCGAGTCAATCTGTCCCCGCGCGGCGGAAGCTCTTGTCATGGCAGAGAGTCTGCGGGATGGGGGACTTGAGGCTTTGTGCCTTGCTCTTGTACTCGGCCCGGCCGTGTCATTGCGAGCCCGATGCTCTCGCGCTATGCTTGGCGGGCTGTCGCCGAAATGGCGACAGCTGGTCGAGGTCGGTTAAGGAGACCGCCCTCGACGGAATGGGGGCCCGACAATGTGGCAGCGACGCGGACGCGACGGAGCGCGTCCCCGCCATAGGCGGGCAAGCCTCCAGGCGGGTGTGGCCTCTGGTGCAGGCAACCCAAGTCATGCGATCGAGTTTTCATGCACGGTCTTAACATTCGGAGGCAGTTCATGACGAACACCGGGCAACCGCGCAAAGTCATTGTCGGCACGGCGATGCTGAACATGTTCCACGAGTACCCCGGGCTGGAAGTGCGGCTCGGCGACTTGGGCGGCCTGATTGGCCGGATGGCGGCGCAGGCGGCCAAACAGCACAATGGAGCCGGCCTCGACCTCGCCGCCCTGCCCGAGTATGCCGTCGGAGGCGGCCTGAAGGGCCCGGCCGCAGAGGTGTCTTTCCCCCTGGAAGGGCCGGTGGCGGGGATCATTGGCGGCAAGGCCCGCGAGCACTCCTGCTACGTTGTGCTGCCGCTCATGCTCACCGAGGATCGGGACGCGGGCGTCTACAGCAACGCCGCCGTCCTGTTCGACCGCGGCGGGCGGGTGGCGGGCATCTACCGCAAGGTCCACGCCGTGCCCGAGCGCGAGTCAGGTGTGCTGGAAGGCGGCGTCATGGCGGGCAAGGGCTTTCCGGTCTTCGACTGCGACTTCGGCAGGATCGGCGTGCAGATCTGCTATGACATGGCGTTCGACGAGGGTTGGGAAGTCCTGGGCCGCAAGGGCGCGGAATTGATCGTCTGGCCCTCGCAGTGGCCCGGCCAGATCAGCCCCGCCGCGCGGGCGCTCAGGCATGGTTACTTCGTGCTGACCAGCACCTGGCGGAACAACGCGTGCCTGGTAGACCCCACGGGCCACGTGGTCCGCGAGATCCGCGAGGACGGCGTGCTCGTGGAGCAGATTGACCTGGAATACGTCCTCCTGCACTGGCAGTCGGCCTTGAAGGAAGGCAAGGCGTTCGACGAGAGGTACGGCGCCCGGGCCGGCTACCGCTACGACCCGGCCGAGGACTCCGGCATGTTCTGGTCGAACGATCCGCAGACGCCGGTCATGGAGATGGTCCGCGCACTCGGCCTGGAGCCGAAGCCCGACCAACTCGCCCGCAGCCGGAAGCAACTGGACAAGGTCCGAGGCGGCCCGCCTCAGATGGACTGATGCTTGCCACGGCTTGCCTATCGGCGCCAGCCCATAGGGCGTGAAAATCCCGGGGGCGCCCGACATGCGGCCTCGACGCCGACGTGGCAAGAGACTCTGAGGGCCATGCCGGGCCGTCAGCGCCGATAGGGAACGATGAGTGAGAGGTCGCCGGTTCGCGCGGCTTCGAGGATCGGGCCCATGTACCGGTCCACGTCTGCGGCCGTCATCGGGATGGGCATAGCTTCCAGTTTCGAGGCGAGGGCCGGGTCTTTCGCAGCCGAGAGCATGCGGGCGACGTGCTCGTCGCCGAAGCCGCGGACCTGGTTCAGGGCGGTCGGAAAGCCGACGCTCTCTGCGAGGGCGGCCATGCCGCGCGCAACGGTCTCGCCGAGCGCCCGGGCGGAGAGTGACCCGAGGTCCGCCGTCCGCTCAATATAGCCATATTTTTGATATATTCGGCCTACGGCACGCAGTTTCGCTTCGATGGCCGGCGCGAAGAAGCAGGTGTAATAAGGCGTCAAGAGCGCCGTTGCCTCGCCGTGATCCATAACATCCACGAGGGAGAAGCTGTTTAGATGCGGCCCGTTCGTGCTGCCGAGCATGATGGCATAGCCGCCCAGGTCGGTCCCCAGGCCGATGTCCTCACGGAGAACATCAGAGGCCGGCTCCTTGAGCACGGCGGGCAGAGAGGCGACGATCAGCTCCAGGCCCGTGGTTGAAATCTCCCCGACGGCGTCGAGCTGCGCGTCCCGCTCAGGCACTCCAAAGTAGACTTCGAGGAGGTGGCAAATGCCATCGAAGGCGCCGACCCTGGTGAATCCCGCCGGCATGCTCGCGGTCGCCCGGTAATCGAACAGGGCGATGCGCGGCACAAGAGCGAGGTCAATGAAGAGCTTCTTCTGGAACGTGCGCATGTTTGTCAGATTGGCGTACTTGGTGAGGTGGGCTGCGGAGCCGCTGGCGGTCTGCACGGCAAAGAAGGGGAGGAGGTCTCTGCCGGTCTCCTGCATCTTCGAGGTGACCTTGCCGACGCCGAAGTAGTCGTCGCATGCGCCGCCCAGCGACGCGAGCGTCACGGAGCCCTTCAGACCGTCAATGAGGCTGCCGCCTCCGAGGCCCACGACCGCTTGCGGTCTGGCTGCAAGGATTTCGTCGCGGACCCTCTCCGCGTCTGCGATAGGCGCGTTGGGCGCGGCGCCGGCGCATTCGGCAACGATCGAAACGCCCGCCCTGTCGAATGACTCCGCCATCCCCTCCACCATGCCGTCGGCGCCAGCGGACCGACCGCGCACGAGGAGGAAGCTGCGGCAGATGCGGGATGCAAGCTGGCCGGCCTGCAAGATCGCTCCCGGGCCGAAGGCATAGGCATCGCCTTTGAACCGCCTGATGAGGTCGCGGGCCCTTGTCCTCAGCTCTTCCATTTGGTGGCCCTCTATGCCGAAGGGGCGCAATGACGGAACCGCCATTCTACGACATGGAGAAGCAGGCGCAACGGGCGGGGAGAACAGCGGTCCGCCTATCGGCGCAGGAGTGCAACAAATGCTGTAAAAGCGATAAGCGCAATCAGGCCGCCGACCACAAGGGCCACAATAAGCCGTGTGTGAGATTGCCGGCGCTCCAGCTTCGCTCTTGAGAAGGCGGTGGTGTCGCCCGGCTTTGGCACAGAAGGCGGATACGTGATGACTTCGTTGCGGCCGAAGAGCGCCAATTCGGTTGTGCCCTTTTCGTCCTTAACGGCGGTGCCGGCTTCCTTCGGATGCTCAGCGGCCCGCTGGTCCTTTTCCTCTCTGTCGACCTTGATGGGGGCCGTGAAGCTGAGTTCGTCCAGCAGCCGTTTGAGTTCCTCTGCGTCTTCGAACTCCGACGCCGTATCTTCGAAGCCCTCGACCGTCGTCGGCTTGCCCGCGATGAGGTTTTCGAGGTCGCGGGAGAGGTCGTCCCAATTCTGATAACGCTCGGTTGGGGACTTTGCCATCATCTTGCAGATGACTGAAGAAACGGACTCGGGCAGGCGAGGCTTGATCTTGGACGGGGGCACGACCGGCGAACTGAGGTGCTGCGCGACCACTTCCATGGCGGCGTCGCCCACGAAGGGCGGCCTGCCCGTGACAAGGTGATAGAAGGTGGCGCCGAGGGAGTAAATGTCGGTGCGGAGGTCCAGCGCCGAGGGCGAACGTATCTGCTCGGGGCTCATGTAGTTAGGGGTGCCGACCGTGTGGAGTTCCTGGGTGAGCGAGACTATCCCTTTAATGGTCAGCTTGGCGAGCCCGAGGTCTGTGACCCGCACGCGGCCCGTGCTGTCAATCATGATGTTGCTGGGCTTGACGTCGCGGTGAATGACGTCCTTGCTCGCAGCATAGGCGAGGCCGGTGGCGGCCTGCTGGACGATGTTTGCGGCTTCGCGCCAGTCGAGGCCGTTCGGGTGGTCCCGGAGCCTCTCCAGGCAGTTCGGGCCGTCCACGTAGTCCATCACCATGAAGTGGTAGCCCTGCTCGACGCCGCAGTCTATGACTCGCACTATGTTGGGGTGTTCAAGCCAGGCGGCGGTCCGCGCCTCGCGCAGAAAGCGCTCGGCGTACTCGGGCCGCCCGTCCGAGAGCTTCTTACGGAGCACCTTCACGGCGACGGACATGTCCAGGCCTTCATGCCTGGCAAGGTAAACGGTCGCCGTCGCGCCCTGGCCAAGCATGCGGACGACCTTGCACTTGCCATATTTCTCTGGCACGTTGTCTGACATGTGGAATCACCTCCGCCGGGCATCCCATTATATAGATAAAAGGGGGCCGAAAACAAATTCTTCGAAGCAGATTGGATGGGCGGGCCGGCCACGCCGGGATGCTCGAAGCTGAGGAAGGTTCGGTTTGCCTCGGACGACCCGCATGGCAAGTGCGTGCAGCGCGGGCCTCAGCGCGGCCCATCGTTGAGGAGCAGGCGCCGATGTGATATAAACGGGTGCCGGGCGGGAAATCCGCCCAAACACTCCGTCGTAGCAGGCAGGGGCGAAAATGCTGGAGATTTTCAAGCGCAGCAAACGCAACCCGCTCATCTCCACGAGCGACTTGCCCTACCAGGCCAATGCCGTCTTTAATGCGGGGGCGGCGGACCTGGGGGACGAGGTGGTCCTCGTCTTGCGCGTGGAGAGCGCGTCCGGGAGGTCCCACCTTACCGTGGCCCGCAGCAAGGACGGCGTGACGGGCTGGACGATAGCCGACAGAGCGCTTCTGCACCCCGAGCAGGGCTTCCCGCACGAGTCCTTCGGCGTTGAAGATTGCCGCATCACGTGGCTGGAGGACCGGCAGGCGTGGGGCCTGGCGTACACGGCCTATTCGGACCACGGGCCGTGCGTCGGCGTGGCGCTGACCAGGGATTTCGCAGCCGTAGAGCGCCTGGGCCTTGCCTTCCCGCCGGACGACAAGGACGCCGCGCTTTTCCCGAAGAAGTTCGGCGGGCTCTACGCTATGCTTCACCGTCCGTCGGTGGGCGGGGGGAGCATCTGGATCGGCTACTCGCCGGACCTCGTCTTCTGGGGCAGGTCTGACGTGGTGGTGCCGGTGCGCGGGGGCCCCTGGTGGGACGGCATGCGTGTGGGGGCCGGGCTGCCGCCCGTCGAGACGGAGGCCGGCTGGCTGGTCATCTACCACGGCGTGAAGGAAGTGGCGGGGCAGCTCATCTACCGGCTCGGCGGGGCGGTCTTGGACCGGCACGAGCCCGACAAGCTGGTCGCCCGCGCCCGCCGCTGGATGCTGACGCCGCGAATGCCCTACGAGCAGACGGGCGACGCGCCGAACGTCCTGTTTCCATCCGGCGGCTTCGTGCGCGGAGACGAGTTGTGGGTCTACTACGGGGCGGCGGATTCCTGCATCTGCCTGGCAAAAGCCAAACTGTCGGACGTCCTTGAGGTCGTTTTGCGGGAACGCGTCTGATGCTGAAGAGAAGGATTCTTGAAGGCATTTGCGTCCTCGCCGCCTTGTTGCAAGCGTTCGCCGCACCCGCCACCAGGGCAGCTCAGCCCGATGGCACACCGGCAGCAGCCGGCGTGCCGCGTCCGCTCATGAGGGATTTCATGGGCGTCTGCGGACACTATTTCTTCGACGGCCCGACCTATGCCCCGGCCGCGGGGCTTGTGCGCAACTATCACTCCCTGAACTGGGACCTCGACGTCACCAAGCCCTACAGCGATCCGCCGTACCCGTTCGCATTGAACCGCGTCAACTGGGAAGATCTGTACGGCGGCTGGCGCAAGGCAGGCTTGCAGATAGACGCATGCCTCATGTCGGAGGGCATAAGGCCGACCGCATGGGCCACGCCGGAGGAGACGGCGTACGGCTATGGCAAGGCATTTGCCCGCTTCTTCGGGCCTTCGACCAGGGGCCTCGTAAGCACCGTGGAGCTTGGCAACGAGCCCGGCGAGTACCCGGATGACCGGTACACCCTCATCGCGCGCGCGATGGCCCGCGGGCTAAAGGAGGGCGACCCGGGGATCCGCATCGCGACTGCCAACCTCGCACTCGGCCAAAGCGCCCGCTATGAGAAAAGCATCAAGTGCTACGAAGGCTGGCTGGACCAGATAGACATCCTCAACGTGCACTCCTATGCGCTCGTAGGCGACTGGCTCAAGCAGCGCCGGACTCACCCGGAGGACCCGGCCTCCCCGTACCTGAGCAGAGTGCGCGACGTGCTCACATGGCGCGACGCCCACGCTCCAGGGAAGGAGGTGTGGGTGACCGAGTTCGGATGGGACGCGCACGGATCGGAGGGCGCCCCGCTGGAAGCCGGAGTGCCCATAGACCAGCGTCCGTCAACGCTGACGCGCATCCAGCAAGCGCAGTTCTTGGCGCGTTCGTACCTGATCTTCGCCCGCATGGGCGTTCAGCGCGCCTGCATGTTCTGGTATCGCGACGAAGGCGCCGAAAAGGGTCTGTTCAACGCCTGCGGCCTGATATCGAAGGGCGTCAAGCAGCCGGCTTTCTATGCGTTGGCCTCCCTGAGGCAGAACCTTGGCGATTGTGCGTTCTCCCAAGCGCTTAGCGAAGAGGCAGAAGGCATCTATGCCTACCGCTTCAGCGACGGTGGCGACCACGCCTGCGTAGCGGTATGGAGCCCGACGCTCAACGGCGATGAGCGGGCCGCTGAGATCGAGCTTGCGAACGCGGGCCTTGCAGACTTCCGTTTCGTACGCGCCGTGGAGTTAGCAACGTCTGAAAGCGGCGACAAGGAAGCCTCTGTCGAACTCGCAGGGGGGCGAGCGAAGCTGCGGGCCGCCGGAATGCCACGGCTGCTGTTCTTCGTGAGAAAAGCGGGCGGTTGAAGCGTCCAGGAATCGGGCGGCCCGTAATGGGCAGCCATGCGGACAGCGGAGGGGCGGCGGAGGCCTCGTGTGCCAACCCTCGTCCACCTTTGAAGTCGCACGTTGTTCGTGGTAGCCTGTCCAGATTGCGTCAACGTTTCGGCCAGCAAGAAGTCAGGTTTTCGGAGGGAGAAGATGAGGACTGTGTGGGTATCGTGCGTCATTCTGGCGTTCATGTGGACAGGCCTTGTGTATGCCGCGACTGCGCCGGGCGGCGCGCCTGCGCAGCCCGCAACAGCGGCGCAGCCGGCGGCCCAGCCTTCGGGTCCGCCGCAAGCAGTGCCGGTGAAGCTTCCGGCCGACGTGCTGGCCCTCTTTGAGGTCGCCAATCTCCTCTCGTTCGAGGGCAAGGTGCGCGACCTGGCCCAGGAGATCGAGCCGACGGCTATGGTGCCGCCGTTCACGCAGGAGATGCCGTCCCGCGTCTTCAAGACGGCCGATGCGTCCACGGTTGACATGACCAGGCCCTTCCAGGGCGTCGTGCTGGTGCCACCATATCACCATGAGACGGTGCTGGTCTTCGCCGTCACTGACGCGGCACGATACCTGGACAGCCTTGAGAACCTCGCGAAGCAGAAGGACCAGGACGGGGTGCATGTCTACACCGAGGGGACGCCTGAGGCCGGACTCCCGGGCCAGGAGCCCCCGCAAGGCGGGAAGGTCGTCGCCATCGGTATCGAGGGCAGCCGGGCCGTGATGGGCAGCAGTGTGGAAGCTGTCAAGAAAGTCCTTGCCCTGATCAAAGCCGGCAGCCTGTCTTCCGAGCCGGTATTCAAGGGCTCTGACGTGGGCGGCGCGCTGCGTTTGAAGGCAATGCTGGAGGCGCTGGACGCCGAGGGCCAGAACCCCTTTGCCGCACTAAAACAGTCCGTCGCGATGATGCCCGAGATGGGCGCAGCGCCGGGCATGAACATCAACACGGCAATCGCCGCTTACCTTCAGGGACTTGAAGCGCTGGCAAAGCAGTTGGACACCGCCACTGGGAGGCTCTCCCTGGACAAGACGGCGATTGCAGGCTCATTTGCCCTTCAGCCCGTTGCCGATAGCGGCGTGGCGAAGTACCTCAGCCAGGAAGCGTCCGCAGGCGAGTTGGAGTTGCTGAAGTACCTGCCCGCGGAAGCGATGATCGTCTTCGACGGGAAGGTCGGGGACCTGGCGCCGATCAGCGAATGGTACGGCAAGGTGATGGCGTCCGTTCTGCCCGGCGAGAGCCAGGCGTCGGCGAAGGCCTTCCAGGATCTGATGCACGAGTGGTCGGCTCAGCTTGGCAACGAGATGGCAGTGTCAGTCAGCCGCAGCGGCGAGGGCCCTCTGCTCATGGTCTCCGCCATGAAGGTCAAGGACGCCTCGGCCGTGGAGCGGCTTGTGGAGTCAATGCCTGCTCGGATGCAGGGCCTACTCGATGCGCAGAAGGCCATGGGCGTCACGACCACGATGAAGGTCAACCCCAAGGCTATCTCCTACAACGGCCTCCAGATCAGCGAGTGGGAGATGAGCTATGACTTCCAGGCGCCGCCGGGCCCGCAGGGAGCACAGCAAGCGGCGGTGCAGAAGGCAATGATGACAGCGATCTGGGGAGAGGCGGTGAAGGGATACAGCACCGTCAAAGGCAACACCTTCCTCCTTGCCCAGGGCGCGGGCGCGCTGGACGCCTTGAAGGGCATCCTCGACGGCAAGACGAAGTCCGTTGCCGGCGGCGAGGCGCTTTCGGCGGCCCTGCAGGGCATGCCTGCGAAACCGGTGGCGGAGGGTTACATATCGCTGGAAGGCCTGGTCGGGTTCGGCATGGACATGTTCCGGCGAGCCATGATACAGGGAATGCTGCCGCAGGGGCAGGGAATGCCTCCCCTGCCCAAGGCCGAGTTCAAGCCTGCGCCGCCGATCGGCTTAGCCGCACACATTGCCGAGGGCGGAGCGCTTGAGGGGCATGTCCGGATACCCGTCCAGGCTATCATCAGCGTCGTTGACGGGGTGAAGTCAATGAACCAGCCGGCGGAGGCATTCCGAATGCAGCCGCCACCGCCGCCGGCGATGCCATAGAACCTTAAGCGCGCGCTTATGCATTGTGGGCCGGTCGCGCTTTGACTTGACCACGGCGCGGCCGGCCCATAGCATTGGGCGTCGGCTCGCTGCCTCTGTCGGGCATCGGTGCGGCAGAATCCTTCCCACGTCGAGGGCAATCGAATGCGAGCGCCCACTATCCCATGCCGCATAATCGCTTTGGGGGCGATTATCGTGGGATCTGTGTTCTGCCTTTCATCATGCAGCAAGGGTCCGCAGAGCCAGGCCTCCGCGCCCGCAGTGCTGCCCCGCGAGCAGACGCTGTACGTCGCGGGCCTCCAGTGGGGCGCGCCCTCCACCTTCAACCCCATTGCCGCCGACCCCGACTGGCCCGTCGGTGAGGCGCACCGCGAACTCCTCTATGAGACGCTCTTCGCCTATGACATGATCAGCGGGGAGCTGCAGCCGCTCCTCGCCACGAGCTACCGCTGGGCCGATGACCTCACCATCGAGGTGGCCCTGCAAGAGGGCGCGCGCTGGCACAACGGCGACCCCTTCACGGCTGAAGACGTGGTCTACACTTACGAACTGGCCCGGCGCTACGAATTGCCTTACAGCGCCTTCTGGGATTACGTGAACGAGGTAAAGGCCGCCGACGAACGCACCGTGCTGTTCAGGCTCGACCCGAAGGCCCGCAACCGCCTGATGGCCCTCGAGTACATCTGCCATACGCACATCGTGCCGAAGTCCGTCTTCAGCGCCAGGGAGAAGGAGTTCGGCGGCGACGCCACCGCCCTGCGCCAGTGGACGAACGAGGATCCCATCGGCACGGGGCCGTATCGCATGCAGGAATTCTCGCCTCAGCGCATCGTGCTGAAGCGTTTCGACGATTACTGGGGCAAATCGCTCTATGGCTTGCCGGCGCCCCTCTACATCGTGCACGTCATCTACAAGGGCAACGAGTCGGGCAACCTGGCGCTCGAGAAGGGCGACGTGGATCTCTCGCAGCAGTTTGTTCCGCAAATATGGAAGATGTGGGAGGGCGGGAAGCAGGTGGGGGCGTGGCTGAAACAGCCTCCTTACTACTACGTGAGCGGCTCGATGCCGTCGCTCATTTTCAACCTCCACCGCAAGCCGCTTGACGATGTTGCCTTCCGCAGGGCCGTGGCCTGCGCCCTTGACTATGAGCAGATCGCCGAGTTGGCCATGACGCGCTATTCGCCCACAATGGTTCCGGGCCTCATCAGCAAGTTCGGCGACGAAGCGCGCTATTTCGATCAGAAACTGGTTGACCGGCAGGGCTGGCGGCATGATCCTGCCAGGGCGGAGGAAATCCTCGCATCCGCAGGCTACCGCAAGGGCAAAGACGGTCTGTACCGCATGCCCGACGGCTCGCCGCTGCGCCCGTTGAAAGTCGAGTGCCCTCACGGATGGACGGATTGGATGAGCACGCTGAACATTGCCGCGCAGAACCTGCGCGAGATCGGCTTCGACGTGCGCGCGGAGTTTCCCGAATACCCGCCCTTCTACGACCGCGTGCAACAGGGCGATTTCGACATGGTCATGTACAACCCCTCCGGCAGCTACTCTCCGGCCCAGCCCTGGCTGAAGTTTCGCAACGTGATGTCGGCGAAAGGCGTGCCTGCAACCGGCGCGGGCAGGGCCTTCTGGAACTGGGGCCGCTACCAGAGCGATGACGCCGAGAAGCTGCTCGCAGAGATCCCTACCGTGACCGATGAAACCCGGCGCAAAGAGCTTTACGCCGACTTGAACTCGATCTTCATGCGCGACATCCCCGTGCTGCCGTTGGAATACCGCCCGTGGGTTTTCTACGAATTCAATACGGCGCACTGGGAGAACTTCCCCACCGCACAGAATCCGTACGCCCCTCCTCAGATCTGCACGGACGGCGCCGGGATAAGGGCCTTGTATAAGATTCGGCCCGTGCATGCACGCGGCGGTTAGGAGCTTCCCGTGAAGCGCTTCGCGAAGTACATCGGCAAGCGTTTCGGATGGTACCTGCTCACTTTCCTCTTCGCTCTGCTGCTGAACTTCTACCTCCCCCGCCTCGTCCCCGGCGACCCCGTCAGTCAGATCGTTTCGCAGATCGCCTCCGGTGGCGTCGAAAGCGAGACGATGAAGAGGCTCTACGACACGTACGTGCGCGAATTCGGGCTTGACCGGCCCCGCATCCTTCAGTTCATCAACTACGTCGCCATGCTGTTCAGGGGCGACCTCGGCACCTCGTTCAGTCAGTACCCGACGCCCGTGATCAAAGTGCTCGGCCAGGCCGTCCTCTGGTCGCTCGCGCTGCAGCTCCCCGCCCTCCTTGTCGGCTGGGTCGTCGGCAACCTCCTCGGCGCCGTCGCCGCCTACCGAAGGGGCGTCTTCGACCACACCGTCTTTCCCATCTCGCTCTTCTTCAACTCCATCCCCCATTATGCGCTCGGCATCCTGCTGCTGTACTTCCTTGCAGTGGTCCTGAACCTGTTCCCCGTCGCGGGCGGCTACGACCAGGCCCTCAGCATAACACTCTCTCCTGCGTTCCTCGGCAGCGCGCTTTACCATTATGTGCTTCCTTTTCTCTCTATAGTGCTTGTCACCGTCGGGGGGCAGGCCATCGGCATGCGTGAGATGTCCGTTTACGAACTGAACAGCGACTATGTTCTCTATTGCCGCGGCCTCGGCATCGGCAACTGGCGCATCGTCGGCTACGTTTTCAAGAACGCCGTGCTGCCGCAGATCACCGGCTTTGCCACGTCACTCGGCATGGTGGTCGGCGGTTCGCTCATCACGGAGGTGGTCTTCTCCTATCCGGGAGTGGGCATGGAGCTTTTCACGGCCATCCGGCAGGCCGACTACCCCCTCATCCAGGGCTGCACGCTCCTGATCACGCTCGGCGTGCTCGGCGCCAACTTCCTGATGGACCTCACGTATGGGCTCATTGACCCGCGCATCCGCGCGGCCGAGATGGGGGAGGCCGGAGGATGAGGGAACTCATCAGGCGAATGTGGCGGGCGCCGAAGGTCCGAGCAGGCGCCATGGTCTTCCTCGCTGTCGTCCTCTTCGGCCTGCTCGTCCCGGTCTTCGTCCGCACCGGTCCCATGAAGACGGTCGGCGCGCTCTACGAAGGGCCGTCAGCGCAGCGCTGGCTCGGCACGGATAACTTCGGGCGGGACGTCTTTGTCGAGCTTGCTTACGGCACGCGCACCTCTCTCGAAGTGGGCCTCCTCTCCGGGCTCATCGCCACCCTGATCGGCACTGCGATCGGCTCCATCGCCGGCTATAAGGGCGGCCTCGTTGACGGCGTCCTCAATTCTGTGACCAACCTGTTCCTCGTCATCCCGCCTTTCGTCATCCTCATCCTCCTCTCCATCGGCCTCCAGAGCCGCAGCATCGCCATGCTGGCGGTCATCATCGGCATCACGAGCTGGTCCTGGGTCTCGCGTTCGGTGCGCGCCCAGGTCTACAGCCTCAAGACCCGCCGCCACGTGGACATGGCCCGCATCAGCGGCTTCGGCACGTTCGCCATCATCCTGCGCGACATCCTGCCCTATGTCCTCTCCTATCTCGTGATGGCGTTCGTGCTCCAGGTCGCCTCCGGCATCCTGAATGAAGCCACCCTCAGCATGCTCGGGCTCGGGCCGCTGGAGGCGATCTCGCTCGGCACGATGATGTCCTGGGCACTCATGTTTGAGGCGGTCCGCGCCGGCGCATGGTGGGCCTTCGTGCCGCCTGTGGTGCTCATCGCCCTCATCACATTTTCTCTGAAGTACGTGAACAGCGGCATGGACGAGGTGTTCAACCCGCGCCTCCGGCGCGCCTGACGCCGCCTCACCCTAACCCCACAACGGCGCCCATGCGGGGAGAGCGGCAGCAATGATGAGCGCAATGGTAAACTTTTATGCTGTTGTCCTGGGGACACTTAGGACAAATTGGGTTCGTTTCGCAAAATTGGCCTTTTGGACTTGCTGTCTGTACAGCCTCGATCCGTGAACCGCTCGCCCCGGGTTGAGGACTCCGCCTACGCCCCTCCGGCTATCTCTGCCGCTAACTCGCTGCACTTCACCCACCGCACCCGCGTGCCCCACACCGCCCCGACCCGCCGGCCTACCTCCTCCAGCGCGCGCAGTCCCGTGCGCCGCCCGTTCGAATGCATGCTCTGCCAGTGCGTGTGGAAGACAATCGGAATGCCGGCTCCGAAAAGTTCCGCCAGACGCCCCTTCTGCCCGTCCTCCGTCAGAAAAAGATCCGCTATGGAGCCCACGTATGCGGCGCTCGTCTCCCGCGTCTCCATTGTCTGCCAGAGGAAATCCGGCCCCTGCGACACGATGCTCACCAGCCAGTCGCCGCCTTCCCGGATCACGACCTTCGACAGGAACTCAGTGCCGGTGGGCTTCGCGTGCAGGAAGTACCAAGTCCGCCCCCGCCCGCTCACTTCCTTCATCGCGGCCAGGATCGCACGCTGATATTCCGCCTCGACCTCTCTCCCGAAGTCCCAGGGGGAGGTCACGCCGGTCGCTTCGAGCCCCGCCTCGTTGAGCATGCGCAGCGCGGCGGCGATGTACGGCGTAAGAGTCGTCGCCGTCTGATGCGACGCCCAGTTGCGCTCGTTCTCGTCCAACAACGCGAAGGACTTCAGGTCCAGCGTCTTCGCATGCGTCAGAACCTCCGGGGTGATGTCCATCAGTGGCATCACTTCCTCGCGCACAGTGCGGACCCAAGACTTCAACGCCGCCTTGTCGCAGCCCGGCCAGCCCTCGCTGATCTTGCCGAGGCCCGCCGGATAGGGCAGCACGCTGAACTTGCCGCGGATGCCGTGCCGCGAGATCACGCCCGCAAAGTCGCGGATGAAGTCGGGCGCAACGTCCTTCACTACCGGTTCGCCGGATTTCTGAACGGGCGCCTCCGTCTTCTGGGCCTCGGCAGCGTGCCACCAGAATACGTTGATCAACGGAGCGCCGTCGTCAATGATCAGTGAAATCGGGATTGCCATTGTCATACCTTTCCCTGTGTCAAAGTCATCTACGGAGCAGGCTCGAACTTCACGGACCAGGACGTTGCCGGCCTGCTGAGCGTCAACGGCAGGACTAACGAGCTGTGTGCCCCGGGCCGGAGCGGGGCCGTGCGTCCGTCCACCTGTGCGCATACGCCTTTCAGGCCGTTGGCCGCTATCGAGATGCAGGCGCTTTCTCCGCAGGGCCGGCGGACCGTCCCTGTCAGAGTGGCGGAGGGCGCGTCCCACGCGACATCCTTGAGTTCCAGGCCGCAGCTCTGATGGAAGCCAGTGCCGACGACCCAGGGATGAGGCCGCGGCCTGCGAAGGCACAACAGCTTTACCGCGGGGCCGAAGAATGCCACCTTCAGCATGCCCTGCGCCCCCTCCGCCCTGAGTTCCTGGAAATCCCCGGGATGGCCATAGCCGCCCTGATTGTGGCGCCCGCCCGGAACGGTCCCAACGAACTGCCCCGACCAGAACTCGTAGGCCAGGCGGCTTTCGGAGGCCGGGATGCCGAGCATGCCGAAGGGGACCGACATCTGAGAGATGCGGGGAGACTTCGCCGCCGACCCCTCGGCGAGGCAGAACAGCCCGACGAGGTCCCACTCGTCCCAATCGGCCTTGATGTGCACGTGCCATACGGAGCCCGCGGGATGCTCGCGCTGTGCGGGTCCCTTGGGCGGCTGCCCTTTGGTCACGGCCGAGTAGTCGTAGGAACTGTCGTCGTAGACGGGCTCAAACAGGTCCACAGGCTTCGCAGTGCGGTCGAGGGGCGGCAGCGTGGCCGTCAGGACTGACCAGCGGTCCTCAGGCAGGCTCGCGAGGTCGTCGGAGATGTCAATCTGCCCGCCCGTCAGGAAGGCTATGGTCGCCCGGATTCGGGCGTCCTCAACGGTGCCCGGCAGGCCGACACACAGGCAAGAGGGCTGCAGTATGCCCCATCGCCGATTCTTGAACAGATGGCACGCGATGGCCTGGTGGTTGCGCTGCTGGAATGAGTGGCTTGCGAAACCCGTGTTGCCTGTGTCTGTACATGTATAGAGGAGCGGCCACTGGCCCGTGCCGGGCATCTCCGGGCCCCCGCAGTTCAGCAGAAGTGCATCGGGCAGAGAGTCTCGGATCACCTTGGCCCCCATGCGGGCCGCTTCGCACCCCCCGCCGGCCACCACGGACGGATCATGGCGCTTCTTGGCGCGCGCATCGCTTGCGCACGAGATGAAGTCAGCCTTGAAGTACCGGACCCCTCGCTCATGCAAGCTCGTCACCTTGTCTCGAAGCCATTCCCTCGCGCCGGCGTGAGTCAGGTCCAGGATGAAGACCTGCCCGTGAGGCTCCCAGTACCACTCCCAGATGGCAAGCGGCTTGCCATCCTCGCCTTGGATCAGCCACTCTGGATGGTCCCGGCTGAGGGGATCGAACTCCGAGATCATGTATGGGGCCTTCCATACGCCCATGCGGAACCCGAGCTTCTCCAGTTCCCCCGACAGCCACTTCAAGCCATGAGGAAACCGCTCATTCTCATCAAATGTAGAGGGAAGGTTCCCCCGCTCCCAGCCCAGGTCCACCTCGATAATCTCCAATCCGAGCGGCTTGAGCCGTTGGGCCGCGAGTCTGGCAGTCGCCAGGATGCGGTCCTCGGACACTGACAGTCGGTAGGGGTACCAACTGCACCACGAAACAGGCGGGCGGCTCGGGATCTGGGCCGGATGGCGCTCCGATGCAGCGTCGGCGTATCTCGCCAGAAGCGCCCATGGGTCCGGATCAAAGGCCAGCACGACCTCCTCCAGTCCGATCTCCTCAGAAGGCTTTACGTGCAGATCGCCTCCGTCGAAGCCGACGTGCCAGAGGACAATCCGGCCGTCAGGTTGCGTGACAAGCCGCACGCGGCCGATCCAGCGCTCTGAAGTTACGAATCCAGTCAGGAAGGCCATGCGGGCCTCCTGGTCGTACGCCACGGAGACAAATTCGGAGAAGGAATCAAGCTTGCCGGAATCGGTCTTGGCTTGGTCAGGAGAGGCCCCCGGTTCGGCGGGGGCCTGGCCCGAGCCCGTGGGTTCGGCGGCCGGCGGCCCCAGCGGGCGAACGCGGCCCCAGTAATTCCCCTGTTCGAAGATCCGAATCCTCGCGGGGCCGGCACCGAACGAAATCTTGCCAGGCGAAGACGGGCCTTCGAGAAGCGTGACTTCGTTCAGCACCAACGTCCTGTCGCACGTGCTTTCGAGAGAGGAGCGAATCAGTATCCCCGACTCGCCCCAGACATCGAACGCCATCTTGAGACGGGCAGCGTTCCCGAATGCGTAGTCCACCCTCGTGAGTGCGCCATCCCTTCTCTTCTGCATCTTGCAGGAGGTCGGAGCCAGAAGCGCCCCGTCGCAGCGCAGCGCCGGCCGCATCCGTTCCAGGCAGAAACCCTCCCATTGAGGGCGCCGCAGGCTGACCTCGCCCATGGATTCGTCACAAACCTCCATGCACGCACGCGCCTGTCTCGGATGCTTCATCACGGCCGGCTCCTGCTGAGGTTTGCACGAAAAGGTAGTCCGTCAGTTTCACGAACCGCGATGGCGCACCCTCTTCTCGTCGGAAGTAGGTTGGCCATGAGGCGCGATCGTCAGTACGCTGGGGCAGTGATCAACATTCAGCTCGTTCCAGGATACTACCATGAGGTTGCCAGCGTTTCCGGGAAAGCCGGTGGGCTCAGAAGCCCGCAGGCTTCTCAAGTGAGGGGCCGATGGGCCGACCGCGCCCGCCGCTGTGCCTGTCGCGCCCTACCCCCCGCTCCGCCTCGCGCCTCATCCTACTCGCTTGCCAACTTCCTTTCGACCTGGCCGGCCAGCTCGTACAGCTCGGCCCTCTGCGCCTGCCAGCCCGAGCCCAGAAACCACTGGTGCCCGGTCACCCCCGGCGACGACCGCCAACCCGCCGCCATAAGCCCCGGCTGGTTCGGGTTCCGGCCGTACAACTGAAGATTGCTCACACTCAGCCACAGCATCATGTGACGCGCCGCCATGTACTCCTCACATCGCTTCGCCAGGCCATCCCCCAGCTTCGCTTTCAGCGCACCCTCCGTGAGGGCTCGCTCGACCGTGACGTACGCCTCTGCGTCCTGGATCCCCTCGCGCAAAGCTTTCAGCCGGTTCGTCCCCACCGGACCGTCAGGCCCCGGCGCCAGCATCGAATCCGCGATAAACAGGTTCCGCCAATCGCTTTCGGGGTAGCGCTGGTACGACCTGCCCACTCGTCTTCCCTGCTTGTCTTTCACCACCACCCAGTAGTCCGCCCCCACCCGCCCAAGTCCCCGCTGCGAGCCCGTGATCGCTACCTCCATCATGCGGAACCACTTCGTACATGTATGACGCTCCCGGGAGAAACGGTCGAACAGCGCCACCAGGTCCTCCCGCGCCCACCCGCGATGGCTCTCGATGCCTCCCTTGTATCCTTTGCCTCGATCGGCATTGTCGTCCGAATACGTTACCGCCCACACCCGCGCCTGGTATCCGATCTTCACCATGTCGTACATCCGCTTCCGCTCAGGCTTGTCCATGTTCCCCCAGCTCGTCACGAACCCCTCGTGCGACTGTATCGCCCAGGGAACATCGCCGGCCACCTCGCGGAAGAAGGCCATGTCCTCCTTCGTCGCCCATGTGTCATACAGAATCCCGAGCATCATCGCCTCGTCCAAGCCGCGCTTCTTCAGCAGCGCATGGAGTTGGTCGAAGAGCGGTCTCCACAACGCCTTGCTGTCCTCGGCCTCGGAAAGCGTCGGCAGCGTCGTGAGTTCTGTTTTCTGCGTCGCCGTGTCCAGCAGGGTCACCTTCGGCCCCAGGCCATAGTTGCCGCCCATCTTGTCAAGGTTCTCGATCGTGATCTTGTCCCGCGTCTTCACCAGTGAGGCCGCCGCGTCTCCCTTCTTTGGGAGCATATACACGTCCCACACCACGAAGATGATCGCCTTCGGCTTGCCCATGTGGCGTTCGGCCGTGTCCAGATACCTTTCCAGGATGGACAAATCGTAGTCGTACTGGTTCTCCCCCTTCTTCACCCATCGGACCAGCGACTCCTCGTTCCCGATGTTCGTGTGCGCGATCAGCGGCACATACACGATCCGGCAGCCCGTCTGGCCCATCAGATCAAACGCCTTCCCGATCATCTCGAAGTGCCTGTCCGACCACTTCGGCACCCCGTACTCTAACTCCAGCGTGTCCGGACACTCGATCATGTCCATCCATGTCCGGAAGTCCTGCGGGTCGGGCAAGCAGTAATCCGCCACGCGCAGTTCCACCCGCGCCTCAACCGGGCTCTCGCCCTCCGCCTCGATCCTCACCGACCCGGTGTACGTCCCCGCCTTCGCATCGGCCGGCACCTTCACGCTGATCCAGACCGGCACCACCGCGCCCGCCACGGGTTTGATTCCCTCCGGGCGCACGGGATATGCGGGGAAGCTGTAATCTCTCCCCCCGCGGAACCGGATGTGCTCCGGTATCTCCGATCCCAGCACGTGCTTGTACATCAAATTGCTGTTCACGTAGAAGAGCCCGCCCTTCACCTTCATCGGCTCGAAGCTGACGGGCTCGCAGCGCTCCGGCGGGTTATCCGATAGGCCGTCGAGAAGCGTCGGGAACGTTGGATAGGGCGCAACCTCCCCCAGCCGCGTCTCGTCCGCCAGCGCCTGCTCTCCCCACGCGATCCCATATCGCACCTTCAAGTTGGACGCCGGGATCGCCCCGTCCGGCCCCTTCAACGCCCCGGGCGTCGTCTTCAGCCCGACGATCGCCTTCGTCGAACCGACCACCACCTTCCCGCTGAACGTCCCGTTTCTCGCTCCCGTAATAACCACCGGACGCAGCCCCTCCGCCGCGTCCCCAAAGTCCAGATCGTAGTCCGAAGCCAGGATGTCCGCGTTCCAAACCTGGAACCCCGCCGGCCGAACCGCGTTCGGCACCAGCCCCTCCCCGCTCTGTGCCGTCAATTCCACCCGCTGAATCTCGCAGGTGTTCAGGCTGTACCCCTGCTCGCCTCCCTGGGTCGGGTAGGCCGCCCTCAAGACCTCCAGCCCGATCACGTTCAGCCCCTTCCTCAGTTCCTTCGCGGGAATCTCAAAGTCCGTCAATGTGCGGTCCTCTCCCGCGGGACCCTCCGCCAGAGCCTGCCCCGCCGCGATGTGTTCCCGCTTGACCTCGTTGCCGTTCAGGGAAACAACCAGTCCCCCGTGGTACCCGACTGTCAGCCTCAGCCCCTTAACCGCGGCGGGGTCCGTCACCGTGAACTTCCCCCGCACGCACAGCTTCTTTGCCATTGCCGTCCTCGGCGCCAGCGTCACCGGTCCACGCGCCCAAAGCCGGTCGTCGAACTCCGGCCGCTGCCACCCCTCGGCCGGTCCCGCCGTCCTGGTGTTCAACCATCTGAACTCGAAGCTTGCCTCTTCCCCGTTCTCCCTCACCGGCGGTGCCAACTCGCACGTGAACCGCCACACCCCATATGTATCCAGCACCCTCACCGCCGTCTCTGCCGCTGCCTTGGCAGCCGCGCCTTCCTGCGCGTACGCCGCCGCTGCGCCGGCCAGGGCAAGCAAGCCGCAGCCGGCTATGCAGACTCGCATCAAACTGCACTTCCATGCCCTGTTGCTCATTTCAGGCCTCCTGTCGGGCGTCGGCGGCGCCAAGCCCACTGCCTCCACGCAGGCGCCCTCTGCAAAAGTACACCCCCTGGCTGGCTGCCGTGAACTCTCTTGCCGGGGGCCGCTCAACAGGAGCCCACGGAGTCATCACGACGGGACTTTGGGGTGCATGCGAGAAAGGTGTCTTAGCCAAATGGGCCGGAAACGGGCGTGAGCGCCGCCATCTCGCCGGCCATGGAGCCAAAGACCGTGGCGCACCCCGGGTCCTTGAGCGCGACTCGCGTGCCGAAGGGGTGAGTTTCACCGAGTCTTCACCGCCGTCAGGGCAAAGAGTAACACCGTTGCGTCGAATGGCCCGCATGCGCCGAGGCGGATTTGGCGGATGGTCTTGTTCGGCTCAGGGTTGAGCCATTCATAGCCGTAAACGGTGACGTCTTCACCGTCGGCCGTCTTGTCCTGCACTAAGGGGTCCGCCAGATAGGTGGCAATGTAGCCGCTGTGCCGGTACATCGGGTGGTGCATGGGTTCGGCATGGCGCCGCTGCCATGCAGCGATGTTGCCTCCGTACTCAATGGGTGTTTTCACCTTGCCGCCGTCGGCGTATTCGATCACGTACTCGCCCACCGTGGTCAAGCGGCCCGACGGGCTGCGTTCGGCGTTCCCGTGGGTGGCATGCAGAAAGATCAGACTATCCGCCCTCCGGTTGACCGCGACGGTCACCTCGCTCGGATGCCCTGATTCGCGGGCGGCCTCACTCTGAACCCCCAGGGCATGGCCGATACGGAAGGGCACGCCGCGCAGTTCACGGCGGCCCGGTTCAAGCCTGAGTCCCGCGTCCCTGTCTGTGCTCGACTTCCTTCCGAGTGAGATCGCCGAGAACGTGCTGCCCTTGGTCTGGGAGGGAAACGTCTGGCCCCTCAGGCCAGAGCGGATGTGCGGGACCATGCCGGTGATGATCCGATCATAGGTCAGCCGGAACTCCTCGCGATAGGCCGCTGACCACATCATGTTGGCAGAATAGATGAAATCGTAGATCTTGCCCCGTGCGCCAAACGTGTGCTCGTCGCCGCGCACCCAGGTCGAGACCTCGGCGCCGATGATGCCCTTCCTGCTTCGCCGGGCTGCATAGCGCGGGTAGTGACTCGAGTACATGTTGCCCATGACGACCTTGAAGCCGTGCTCGAGCAGGCGTGTCTCGATGTCCTTGTCGAGGTGGAAATACCAGATGAAGTCGAGCAGGATGATGTCCTTGGGAATATGGTCAATCGCCGGCGGCGTCTTGTAGCGTGTGACGTCGTGAAGCATGTCGGCCCAGATCATCATGCCGAGCCCCTTGGATTGCACGTGCTGGTAAACCCTGTTGACGTGCAGGGCAAAGAGTTCAGCGGGCTTCCTGTCGCGGCAGCGCTCGCAGACGCCTATGGCGTAGACCTCGTCGTGCCCCATGTGGACGTATCGTGAGGGCTGTACCACCTCGACGATTTCGTCTATGAGGTCGAAAACGATCTCGTAGGGCTTTTCCTGCAATGGGCAGTAGCAATGGGCATACGTCGTGGGCGGCTTCCTGTCCGCCTTCGTGGAATCCACCTCAGCTTCTTCCCTCGTCTCCGCGGGCGCCACCTCACCTATCTCGGGATAGGTTGCGGTGAGATATTGCACGTGGCTGAGCGATTGAATCTCCGGGATGACCTCGAAGCCGTACTCGCTTGCGTAGGCCACCAGGTCCCGCACTTCGTCTTTCGTGAGGCACGATCCCCCGGCAATCATGTTGGCGTGGGGAAGGCGCGGCCCCTCGCCTCGCGAGGCGCGGGCCTGGACTTCCGCGGCCGCCTCGTTGATCTCAGGGTGGCTGTCGAACTGCATGCCCGACGTGATCTGGAGGAAGATCGTGTTGTAACGCATCGGGGCGAGCAAATAACGGATGAGACGCTTGGTGAATCCGATATCCTCGCGGGCGGGCAAGCCGATATGGACCCCGCGCAGTTCCATGGCCGGTTCGTCGGCGATGGTGCAGGCGGGAATGGCCAACTCCAAGGATTGCCGCAGAAGCGAAAGGAGCGTCTCAACGCCGTAGATGAGGCCGCGGCGATTGGATGCGACGAGGCAGGCAGTCTTCTTCGCAACGTTCAGATGGTAGCCGTCCGGCTTCGGGGCCCGCCCCTCGTGCCGCTTCAGTGCCTTCAGCTCTTTCGCCAGGCCCAGAATGATCCGGCCCGACAGGCCCTTCGCACGCGAATGTTCGCACACATTGAGACTGACGCCGAACTCCTCGGCGATCTTCCCGACCAGAAGCTCGGCGGCGAAATGCGTATCCTCCGAGGCGCCTTCAGCAACCGCAATGCCCGTTATCTGTTCGAGCGGGAGTGCCCCGCGAGGAGAGCCGAACTCGCAGTGCTTCGGCAACGGATAAACAACGGGGGAGTCGAAGGCGCAACCGAGCACCTCGACTTGCTTGAGAACGATATTGCGGAAACAGGCGTGAAGGCGAACGATCAACGCGCATGCCGTCACGCCCACCGGGACGGCGATCTCTTCGTCGGTGACCTCGCCTTTGACGCCGGCCTTGATGCGGCCGGCCGGGCGGAACACTGTGCCGTCCTCCGACACGAGGACTTCGACGGTTGCCACCCCGGAACCAGCCTTGGTGTCCTGCGTGAGGTGAACGCGCTCGATGAACGCCGCCTTCTTCAGGTCCATCTGGATATCAACGCCAACGTCTAAGAGCGACTGGGCTTTCCATCCGACCGGTTGCCCAGGGCGGAAGAGGCTGCCCTTGGCGAACGGGATCTTTCCATGGTCGCCACCGTGTTCAGGCGCGAGGTCGGGGAAAAGGGCATCATAGGTGCCACGCTGAAGATAGGTGTAAGTTCCTAAGAGATCTGTCAGACTTCCGATGGCAATACCTGGCGGATGGATGGACATCCTAACTGTACCTCCCGAAAACCCCGTCGTGACCGGTGTTGGTGGACTTACGGCGCAGTGCAAGTATCCTCTCCGGAGTTCGTTGACGCAAGCTCATGGGACTTCGGAGGGCAGTCAGCGTCCGGGAGTTCATCGTCCCTGAGAGCGTGACGCGGCCTGAGTTGCGCGACTACCTCGCCGAGCACCCGGCGTTCTTTGAGTCCGTCCTGGCCGAGAGTGAGGGCAAAGCCGCAGGCTAAACCTGAGGGGGTTGTGCACCAAGGAGCCACGGAGTTACCACGATTGCACGTTTGGGGTGCATTCGCAAACGCTCTGTTAGCCAAATCGGCCGCTCGGCGCAGAGAGTCCGAGAGTCGGCGGCAGAAGAAGCGGAGAAGGCCTTGAGTGGTTCGGCGCAGGGCGCAGAGCAAACAAGGACAATCGCCCGCTAACGCAATGCGACCTCCCCGGACACATGACAGGGCCGGCGCGGTTCAAGCGGGAGCCCGATCGTGATAGAGGGGCATTGACAGTGTTCTCTCCCAGAAGTAGAATCCCGCCCATTGTTGCGCGATTTACAGGGCACGGACAGCGTGGGGCGTCGAGCGCGAGTGCTCGTGGAGCGATACGGAATTCGGGCCCTCTGCCACGCTGACATCGGAACTGGTTCGGGCTGAGTCCTGTTCTTCTCTTTCCACATTGAGGAAGGGGTGTACAGATGGGACGTGATGATGCTGCGGAGCGTCAACCTGTTTCGGGGCGGAGCCTTCGGCTCGAGTCCCTTGAGCCGCGACTGCTCCTATCCGGTGGAGTTGAGGTGACGGGGGTGGACTTCCCCGCCATGCAGGTAGGCTACTGGCATAGCGGCAACGCCGAGGTCCGGGCTTACGACACGTCGGGGCCGGTGGACATAGATGCGAACGCCATCCAGGTGACGTTCGGGACGAACGACGCGGTCTCTTCGATCACCCTTACCGGCACCCAGACAATGGAGGGGCTTGGCCTCTTCGTGAAAGGCTCCTCCTTGGGATCAATCAAGGATTCGCGCACGGGCACTAAGGGCGACCTGGCCTTCATCGCTGCAAACTGCAGCGTCAAGTCCATCCAGATCAACGGAAACATCAGCGGTTACGACATCAACGGCGCCACGTTCGGCGCCCTTACCTTGCCGCCCGACATTGACCGTGACGGCAGCGAGGCCGACAGCACCGCCATTCTGACGAGGGCTGTGCCGACCATAAAAGTCACTGGTGCCGTGACCGGAGACGTCGTCATCCTGGGAGACGTGAGCGGCATGTCCTTGAAGTCATTCACTGCGGGCAGCCTCCAGGGCGGTTTGCTGACTGACGGCAGCGCCGGCAAGGTGTCCCTTAGCGGCACGTTCGGCGGCCTCATGCGGATTGACGGCTCCCTTTCCAGCCTGCAGATAAGGGGCGGCAATCTGTCGGGCTCTGTGCTGGTGCAGGACGTCGCCGGCAAGCTCTCGGTCGCGGGCATGAAGGACAAGCAGACGGGCCTGACGACCGGCGGTGATGTTACGTCAGGCGCACGCATCTATGCCGGTGTTTCCCTGTCCGGCCTCAGCGTAAGCGGTTCGATGATCGGCGGCTGGGGTGACGAAGATCTCTTGGTCCAGATGTGCGCTCCCACTATGGGCAGCATCTCCGTCGGCGGCGAGATAGTGAACAGCCGCATCCTCGCGGGCACTGACCTGGGAGCAGACTGGGATCTGGGAGGCAGCGGGGAGGACGCCGACGTATTCGGCATGGGCACCATAAGCAAGCTCACCGTCAAGGGCGACGTCCACGACAGCCTGATCGGAGCCGGCCTCACCACGGAGGACGACACCGTCTTCGACCTGCAATGGCTCCATGACAACAAGGCGTTCATTGCGGGCTCGACGATCAAGTCCGGTTCCATAGGCGGCAGCTTGACCTCCGCATGGACAGATCCGGGCGAGCCCTGGGGAGTCGGAGCTGCAACTTTGGGCAAAGGGAAGATCGGCGGCACCGGCATGAACTTGGTGTTCGCAAATGAGGATCTCCTTGCTCCTTGACGGAGCAAGAGACAACTCAGCTCCAGGCGGCTATCGTTCCAAGGCGGGCCTCGCGTGAGGCCCGCCTTGCATTGGAGCCTTCTGCCAAGGGCGGGCTGGCGAAGACGTCCGATTCAACGCCCCTCGGCCCGCCTCAACACTCCCATGCACATTCGCTGGCGCTTCATCCGGCGAACTGACATAAGCGCATGTCGCACCGAAGAAGCCCCACGTGGTCAGTTTTCCTGGGTCTCCATGCGCCGCCCGCGACGGCGATGGCTCTCGCCAAACCGCCGGCTCAGGAGTAAGCAATGACCTCAGTACGTACGCTGAAGCATCTTGTGCCTGACCGCCAGGCGGCCGCGGCCCGAGTAGAGCTGGCGCGTCAGTCGCCCTTCGATAGCAGGACTGCCGTTATTGAGTACGGCGACAACTCGACCGAGAAGCGACCGCCCGCGGCGACGACGGCGCCCTCCTGCAGAGCGTTCTCCGTGCGGCTCTTGAACGTGCGCACGCGCTCCGGCAGGTTCGAGAGCGACAGCGTCCGCTGCCTGCCGTCCTTCGGCGCGAAGCCGGCCACGGCCGTATCGGCGGTGGCCGCCTGCGCCCTGTTCCGGTTCACGAAGATGACCGTCATGCGGTCGCCGGCGTCATTGACGGACGCATAGGCGGAGACCAGGGTCTCGCCGGTGCACCGCGACTCCACCCTCACCGTGCCGGCGTAGCGGCTGAAGAGGTGGAGGACCTCCCACCAGCTTTCGTGCCAGCCCCAGGGGCAGAAGACCTCCACGCCGTGGTCGGCGAATGTGCCCAGCATGGACGCATACCAGAGGGCACGGACCATCTCAGTGCCGGGCGCGTCCGTCTCCGTCACGCCGATGCCGATGCCGCTGCCCGGGCCGAAGTACTTGTCGAGCCACTGTTCGATCCGCGCGAGGATCATCTCGACCCGCTGGTCATCGTGCCAGCCGCCGTCGGGGTAGCGCTTGCAGCCGTTCGCGCCCGGATACTGGTACGTAGAATCGTAGAGGATGCGGTGCTCCTGGAGCACATCCTCTTCCCTCCTGGCGTTGCCGTAGGTATGGATGTCCACAACGTCAATCAGGTTGGCGCCGAACGCATGGCTCTCCTCGGCCATGCGCTTGATGAAGAACTCCGTCCAGGAAAGCCCGTTGATGAACTGGTTGTCCCAGTTCCACCACATCCACTCGGAGGCGAAGCCGGGGGCCATGAGCCGTATGTTCGGATAGCGCGTCTTGACCTCTCGGGCGACGGCGGCGTACTTCTGGACGCACTGCTCGGCCGTCAGGCCCGGCGGACAGCCGATCTTTTGCGTGGACGCCCAGCAATCCGGCTCGTTGTCCATGTGCCAGTAGCGGAAGCGCTTCGGGTCGAGGTTGCGGCCGCCGGGGCGGAACCAGTAGTCGAGGATGTCCACGGTGTCCTTCGCCGTCCAGGGCTGAAGGAAGAGAGCCCCATCGCCGCCTCCGCACAGATGGGTATGGGGCTCCGGGCGGGGGTTCGCTTCCTGCTCCTTGAAGTTGAACTGGTCGGTCTTGGCAACCATCCCCATGACCTGGAAGCAGAAGAGGAGCTGCATGTCGTCGAACTCCCTCTGGTATCGCTGGGCGCGCTCGTGCCAGCCCTGCTTGTAGACGTTGTCGTACCAGTCAGGGTGAGAGGACATGTCATTGCGCCAATTGTATTTAGTGCAATTGTTGCCGCCGCTTTCACGGCTGATGCGGAGGCCGGCTTCCTTGATGACGGCCGCGTCCTTGCCGACGAAGTTCTTGCCGTAGATGTATGGCGAGATGGGGCGCCGGCCTGCTGCCGCGTCCACTTTGACGCCGACGATGGGGGCGGCGGCGATGACGGCGGCAGGCGCCGCTGCGGGGGCGGCTCCCTCGGCGGCAAAGGCCCAGGAGGCCCAGAAGCCGAGCGCTGCGAGCGGCACTGACATAGTCGTCCAGGAGGCCTGCATGTGCGCCTCCTCCGAATGCTGAGTGCTTTCCTAGGGCGCAACGAACGGTCAACAGCATGCACGCCCTCGGGCGGAAGTACAAGGAAGAGCGGGCGGCAGGGCGCATCAGCCGCGCGCGCCGGCGGCCCAGCGCGCGACGGCCAGGATTGACGCAATCAGCCCGTGCTTCCATGCCTTGTTGCCGATGTCAGGTCTCCTGTCAGGCGTCGGTGGTGCCAGGCCCTGCGCTTCTACGCACGCGCCCTCTGCAAAAGTACGCTCTTGATTGGTTGCAGTCAAGTCTTCTGCCCGTCCCGTTCCTCCGTCGGCCAAGCGCTGAAAGTCGGCAGAGCATACTCACCATGCAAGGGACCGGTCTGCTAAGTCAGCACTCATTCCATTCGGATGGACTTGCCTGACCTGCAGCATGCTAACCCCTGTCGTTTTCACGAGGTCACGCAGGCGCAGGTCGCGGCGCCGGTGTCGAACGCACGGACAGGCCGGTAGGATGCCCATAGTCAGACACGAGGCCGGCAGGTGACGCCGGCGGGTGGGGATGCAAACACAAGCGGCCTTGCCGGCAGCGCGTGGCGATGATAGCCTTGTGGTCAGGCGAATGCTGCGAGGATGCTGGACGCCAGTGGGACCGGAGCAGGGCATGACTCTCTCTGCGCGCGAGATCGTAGACCGTAGGATAAGCGAGGTCGGCATCCGGGTCGCGGGCCAGGAACTCGGCGTGGCAGCCATCCTCTTCACTTACAGGTGCACAATCTCCTGCCGGCATTGCTGCTTCGGTTGCAGCGGAAAACGGCCCGAAGTGCTAATGGACGCCGAACGCTGCGTCCGCTATCTTGCCGACCTGCACGAGACCGGCCGCGTGATTCACATTGCAGGTGGCGAGTGCATGGCGTACTGGGACGACTTGGTAAAGGCGCTGGAGATGGCACAAAGGCACGGCGTTCAACCTCACTTCATCGAGACCAACGCGTCGTTCGCCACGGCCGACGCAGTGGTGCGGGAGCGTTTTGAGCGTATGCGGGTGCTCGGCCTTGGCGGCATCTTATCGAGCGCCGACCCATACCACCAGGCATCTGTTCCGCCCGAGAATTTCCTCCGCGTTCGCACGATAGGTGAGCAGATCTTCGGCAGGCAGAACCTCTGGATGAGCATGGCTCCCCCGGAGGAGATCCGTGATTACGCCGCTATCGCCAGGGACGAGGATAGGCTGTCGGACTGGGCGCGCCGCAATCGGCCTATGTTCGTCGGCTCCGCTTACAACGAGTTGAGCCGCTTCGTAGAGCATCATCCAATTGACCGGCTGCCGCCTCAGCGCGGCTGGCACGCTGCTCACACGGGCCCCGATTGCGCCGTCGAGTTCGACCGCGAGACGATCTGGGAGCTGCACATTGACCCCTATGACAACATCCAGACCAACTGTGGAGTCATTCTGGGCAAAGCGAATCAGAAGAAAGTGAGGCAACTCATAGAGGAAGGTCCCGGCAACGCCAACTTCATCTCACGCATACTGGTTGAAGGCGGGCCTCTGCAACTTGCCCGCTGGGCGCATGTAAGGCACGGCTTCGACCTGCCCGAGAAGGAGTCGTCAAAGTGCGGTCTGTGCTATGTGACCCGCAGTTTCCTCCGCCAGTTCTACCCGGACATCCTTGGCCCGGAAGAGGTCTACTCTTGACTGCATGCAGTATCGCCCTGCGCCCCGTCCAGGCGCGTGTGGACGTGCACGCCTTGCGTCACACCTTCGGCATGCACCTCAGCAAGTAAGGCATCGCGCCCCGTATGGCGCAGGCGGCAGTGCGGCACTCCTCGCCGGACCTCACCATGCACGCGGCTTGCGAGCCTAACGAGCGAACGCGTCGCGAGTGGTCGCCGTCGCGGCCGAACCCCACGAAAAAGCGGGAGCGCCTGCCGGTCAAGCCGAAGTGCCGACTGAATGGGCCTATATCGCCGCTCCGAGGCTTCTGAAAACACTGGGCGAACTGATGCCAGCCGCCTGGAGTCAGCGTTGCGACGCCTTCTGGGCGGCAACGGGATTGCGAGATGCGAAATATGTCGTCGTAACGGGCAGGCGGTCAGAGTCCTTATTGGGATCGGAGGCAGTGCTTTCGTTCAAGAGCGAGGATGCGCCGATCCTCCGCCTGGTCCCGCGTACGCGACTGGAGATAGCTGAGGAAATGCCAGCCGAGACCGCCTGCGCTCTGCTCGTGAACTGGGGCGACGCCCGGGCCTTCCTCGGCGGCACACGCGACCGGGCGGTCCAGACCTCCCAGGCCGGTGGAGACAACACCTTGCGGGACAGGCTGGCCGAAATCGAGAAGCGCCTTGGGTTCGCCTTGGGCCAAGTGTTCGCCCAACTTGGCGCCGGGCAGGCGGCAGAACCCATTGAGTGCCGCCTCGATGGGGGGTCACAGCGGGCCACATCCGCTGCGACTGGACGACCGTCTGGCCCGAGAAGCATGAGACGAATTGCTTTGTGCGCGCCGATTGCACGAGGGAATGCCGCATCCACATCGTCCTCACTGCCGAACCGAGCCCCCTTCCGTAGCGGGCGGATGCAGGCAGGGCTTCACTGGGGGGCCTGTGCCAGCGTTGGTCCCGAGGCCCACGCAGCGGCTCCTGTCGTCAGACTGTCCTTCACGACGGGCTCGCAGGATTCCTGAACAGGCGCGTCCGACGGATGTGGAATCACAGGAGCCAGCTGTTATCAAGTATGCTTAATCTGCCTAAGCTGACTGCTCCTGAGACACGTGTCAGCAGGAAACACGTTGGGAACGACGGCACAGCAGTTTGACAGCGGAGTGGGGTGCACGCAGAGAATTTGGAGTTCGGCCCATGTCTCAATGGAAGGACGAGGTTTTCGAGAAATGGTGGCCGTTGGGCCAGTCGTTGATACTTGTTCGGGGATCGATCCAAACGACAGTGAAGGCAATGAAGGCCGATACCGAGCGACTCCAGCAGGTGACTGGAGGGCGGTTTCGCTTCGAGTGGAAACAGATGTCGTCAATCGAGCACCTCTTCCGCAGTGTCGGCGACTTCACCCTTGGCGGATCAGTCCACTACGCTTTGCCCACGAACTGTGACTGGACGGTCCTGTGGGACGACAACTTTCTCTGCACCCCGCACGACACCTACGCGCGCTGCCTGACCTGTCTCCAACGGCTGGAAACGTTCGCGTTCTACTCGACAGATCGAAACTCAACGCAGTTGGCAGGGACGCACTTCACGTACCGGAGACCCGGAGGGCGAGAGGAGGTCATCGAGCGGGATGTTTACTGCTGTAACCAGGGAAGCCGATGGCATTTCGCGCAGCACGGCGGTCCGCTGCACCAGGAGGATGTGCAACGATACTCGGCCAAGCGTAAGCGAGACCGGATGAACGAAGAGGGGCTGATGACGCTCTTGGAACGGTTGGGTATCCAGCCGTGGCGCGAAAGCACATACGACTTCAGCCATCAGTGCTTTCGCGAGGTTGACCTGCTGGAGCGTCCCGCGAACCGGATCTTCACGTTTCGGCAAGTCAGGGAGAGGGCCGGCGCTCCCCCTCCGCCCAAAGAGGACTCGGAGCTGGCCGGCCCCCCGTATTACCTGCGCGGCAGATCCGTGGAGCCCAGACCAGATGGCCCGGCCCGCCTGCTTGTCGATGGCAAATGGTGCGGTCACGGTGAGGAGATGTTCTGGGTGTATGACGTACGCGCAAGCGACTGCCGCGAGTTCAGCATCCGCCTCCCTGAATCGAGCGGGCCGCCCCTTGTAACGGCTACGTGTCTTGCAACCAAGGAGGTATTTCCGATCTACGATAGCCGCAACCATCTGGCGAGCGTTTTTGCAGGTTCCAAGGTTGAACCGCAGCTTCGGCAGCCCGATGAATGTCCGGAGTGCGGCGCGACCGTGTTCAGAGCTGCCGTGGGTTTCGAGGTTCCAGCCGATGCTCAATCGCCGAATGATACAAGCTGGTTTGCGCTCGCTTTGGAATGCGTCCGCTGCGGTTTCAGTCGCATTGCCTACGACGATGAGGCGGCGTGACCCGCTGTGTTGGCAAGATAGGCGCGAATGGCTTGGCAGATTCGCTGAGTCGTTGCATGCCTGTGAGGGGTTCGGCTGCCTGACAGCAGGGGGGATGCTGCGAGAGCGGACCCCCCTGAGAGGCCCCATCCTAACCCGTTGGCACCGGGGCGTATAAGACAACCGACCTGCCGCCCTCTCGGCGCGCAGGTCCATGTGCTAACGGCCGGCGAATTTGAGTTATGAGAAAAACTTCTGGCTCCCCCCTGTCTATTCGAACCCGAGCTCTGCTGGTCAACAAGCTTTGCCGCCGGTCAGGAGCACGAATCCCCCGCCGAACCGTCACCCGCCCCCGCCCAAGATCTTGCGTTCCGACGGTGGAACATCCGTAATCCGCGCAATCTGCATGATCTGCGGATACCCCGGAGTCTTGCCGCGGTCAGTCTTCCTCGCTCTCCGTCCGCCGCCCGCGCCGGCGATGGCTCAGCGCCCAGATCTTCTCCTGCAACGTCCCCATCGGGCAAATGGCGCACCAGGCCCGGCGCCTCGTCTGGATGCCCAGTATCACGGAGATGGCCGTCGTGATCAGGCACATGGTGACGAAGACGGACCCCACGCCCAGAAGCATGCCTCCGGACCGCACGATGCACACGGTCAGCAACGCCATGAACGCGAAGAACACCCCCCACCGGAACTTCCGGTTCGTGAAGAGCCTTGGCACCCGTCTCCCCCGGGCCAGCCGCGCCAGCGCCAGGTCCAGCAGCGACCCGCGCGGGCAGAGGTGCGTACACCAGTACCGCTTGTGGAAGTACGAAAGGGGCAGCATGACGCCGACCATTGCGACGACAAGGTACCCCAGAAGCGGATAGAGGAATCCGCCGATCACGATGATGGGCAGCAGCCAGATCATCACCCACCGCATGGGTTTGCGAATGCCGCTCATGCCTTCTTTGACTCCGTGCGTTATTCGGATCCGGCCTCAGGTGCGGATTGTAGCCGAAAGCCATCCCCTGGGTCACACGCGCGGGCCGGCGAGGCGTTCCGGTGCCCGGAAGCCGAGGAAAGGGCGGCCTCCGCTCTTCAAGGGCCTGCGCCGGGGCCCGTGACAGCACACACCGCTGTCGAAGGGCAGTACGACCGACCAGCCCGCATCTGACGCCCCCCGCGGGCAATCGCAGGGCCCCTGTGTTACCATATGGCCTCCCTTCTGCTATAGTCTGCCTCAAGAAGCTCAAGGAGCAGCGAGAGCCGGAGCGAAACGTGACTGACCTGGCGATTCTGAACGCGAAAATCTGGACCGTCAATAAGGCCCAGCCCGCCGCCGAGGCCGTCGCCGTCCAGGGCGACCGCATCAGCCTCGTCGGCTCCAACGCCGACGTGCGAAAGACCATCGGCCCTCACACCCGCGTCCTCGACGCAGCCGGCCGCCTCGCCCTGCCCGGCTTCAACGACTCCCACGTCCACTTCCTGGTCGGAGGGCAGTCGCTGGTCGGCGTCATGCTTCGCGACACCCGCGACGAAGCCGAGTTCGTCGAACGCCTGAGGACTTACGTCGCCGGCCTCCCCAGGGGCGAATGGGTGACCGGCGGCCAGTGGGACCACGAGGCATGGCCCAGTCGGAAGCGGCCTTCCAGATGGCTTATTGATCCTGTCACACCCGACAACCCGCTCCTGATCCACCGGCTCGACGGTCACCTCGCAGTTGCGAACAGCCTGGCATCGCGGCTTGCCGGCATCACGCAGGACACGCCCGATCCGCCCGGCGGAAAGATCGAGCGCGACCCGAAGACGGGCCAGCCCACGGGCATCCTCATGGACAGGGCCCAGTCGCTGGTCTCGCGCGTGATGCCTCCGCCGACTGAAGAGAAGTGCTCCCAGGCTGCCGAAGCTGCCATGCGACACGCCGCCGCGCTTGGCGTCACGAGCGTGCACAGCATCGTCTCCGCGCCCGAATTCCGGCTCTACCAGGAGCTGCACAGGGCGGGGCGCCTCACGACGCGCATCTACGCAATCCTCAACGAAGAACTCGCCGCCGCGGCTGGGCAAACCGGCCTGGCAAGCGGCTTCGGCGCCCCGTTGTTGCGGACCGGCGCCGTCAAGATCTACGCGGACGGTTCGCTGGGCGCGCGCTCCGCGCTCCTCTTTGAACCCTACGATGACAATCCCGCGACGAGCGGCCTGGCAATCCACTCGGAAGACGACCTCTGCCGGATGGCCCTGGAGGCGGACGCGGCGGGGCTTCAGATCGTCATGCACGCCATCGGGGACAAGGCCGCCCACATGGCCCTGACCGCGCTCGAGCGAGTGCCGCCGCCCGGCGATTGCAGCGCCCGGCGGCACCGCATCGAGCACGCGCAGCTCGTCCGGCCCGCGGACAGGGCGCGGTTCGGGCGGCTCGGCCTCATCGCATCCCTTCAGCCGTCGCATTGCACGGACGACATGCGCTGGATACAGAAGGCGCTCGGCGCGCGCACGATATATAGCTACCCCTTCCGCTCGCTCCTCGATGCGGGCGCTCGGGTGTGCCTCGGCACTGATTGGCCCGTGGAGCCCCTCGATCCCCTCCTTGGCATCCATGCCGCGGTTACGCGCGAATTCCCGAGCGGCGGCCCGCCCGGCGGGTGGCACCCGGCGGAGAAGGTGACGGTCGCCGAAGCCGTGGAGGCCTACACGCTCGGCTCGGCCTATGCGGAATTCCAGGACGATCAGAAGGGCTCGATCGAGGAGGGCAAGCTTGCGGACCTTGCCATCCTGTCCTCGGACATCTTCACCGCACCGCCCGGTGACATCCTGCGCGCCCGCGTCGAGACGACCATCCTCGGCGGGGAGATCATCTACAACCGCGCGCCCGGCGAACGCTGAACCGCCCGCCGCGCGTTGCCATGCCCGTCCGAGCACGCGCCCGCCCGCGCCGAAATCTGTTGCCCGCGCGCCCGCAACGCGGCACAATACGCGGTTGCCCGCTCGGTGCATCACGCCGAGCACGAGCTAGAGGAGGTAAGCGGCGGTGGGCGATGTGCTCGCGGCGACGGATGTGCGCGCTTATTACCGCACGCGGTTCGGGGGCCAGATCCGAGCGGTGGACGGTGTCTCGTTCGCGCTCGCCGAAGGCGAAGTGCTCGGCATCGCCGGCGAGTCCGGCTGCGGCAAGTCCACGCTCGCTCGGGCGTTGGCCGGCCTCTTCGAACCGCCTCTCTACCGAGCGGGCGGGCGGGTCTCAGTCGAAGGCGAAGACCTGTACGAAATGGACGCCGGGCGCCTGCGCTCGGAAGTCCTCGGCCGCAAGGTGTCGTACATCCCCCAGAGCGCGATGAACGCGCTCAATCCCACCCGCAGGATCTCCAGGTTCGTGCAAGATGTGATGAGGACCCACTATCGGGCGATGAGCCGGGCGGACATTCTGGCGCGCGCCCGCGAACGCCTGCGCGCGCTCTCCCTGCCCGAGCGGGTGCTCGAAGCATATCCCTTTGCTCTAAGCGGCGGCATGCAGCAGCGCGCGGTGATCCTGGTCTCGACGCTCCTGAACCCCACGGTCCTGATCGCCGACGAGCCTACCTCCGCCCTCGACGTCAGCACCCAGAAGGCGCTGGTCGCCATGCTCAAGGATCTGTTGCAGCGCAAGATCGCCCGGAGCCTCATCTTCATCACGCACGACATCGTCACCTTGCGGCACATTTGTGATCGGATCGCCGTGATGTATGCGGGCGAACTCGTCGAACTCGGCACCACCGATCAGGTTATCTTCGACCCGCTCCATCCCTACACGCGCGCGCTGGTGGGCGCGGTCCTTGTGCCCGAGCCCGGCATGCGGGGCCGCAAGCTCGGCACCATCCCCGGCGCGCCGCCCGACCTTGGCGACCTGCCGCCCGGGTGCCGCTTTGCGCCGCGCTGCACCGAGCACGACGAGGAGTGCCGCGCTCGGCACGGCGAACTCCGGTTGGTACGGGGCAGGTTGGTCCGGTGCGCGCGCCTGGGCGACGCGGCGAAGGAGGAAGCACGCTGTGAGTGAGCGTCCCCTCATGCGGCTCGACCACGTCACGCGCACCTTCGGGAGCGGCCGGGGCAAGGTAGTGGCGGTCGAGGGCGTCTGCATGGAGCTTCCCCGCGATACCATCGCGTCCATCGTCGGCGAGAGCGGAAGCGGCAAGACGACGCTCGCCCGGATGATGCTCGGCCTGCTCCGGCCCACGAGCGGCGTCGTCTTATACGAAGGCGTTGACATCTCTACTCATGACGCCCGCCGGCGCCGCGACTATTGGCGCAGCGTGCAAGGCATCTTCCAGGACCCATACTCTTCCTTTAACCAGTTCTTCCGCGTTGGCAGGATATTGGATGACGCATTCAACCTTTGGCCGGCGCAGCCGCCGCGCAAGGAGAGGCAGGAGCGCGTCGCCGCCGCGCTCGACACGGTGAACCTGAAGGCAAGCGAGGTCCTGGGCCGCTATCCTTTTGAGCTGAGCGGTGGGCAGGGGCAGCGCCTCATGATCGCGCGCGCTTTCCTGATCAAGCCTGCCGTCCTGATCGCGGACGAGCCGACTTCGATGATTGACGCGTGCAGCCGCGCCAGCATTCTGGAGGCGCTGATGCGCCTGCGGCAAGAGCAGGGCACGTCCATTCTGTTCGTCACGCATGACATGGGGCTGGCGTACTACGTGTCGGAGACGCTGTACATCATGTCCCAGGGCCGCATCGTGGAAAGCGGCCCGGCAGGGCAGGTGATGGAGAGCCCGCAGCATCCGTACACGCAGCGCCTGCTGGCGGACGTGCCTCGGCTGCACCAGGCGTGGCTGTGATCTTCTCGCGGATGCTGTTCTGCCCGACGGCGCGAAGGACGACCGCGCTATAGAATGAGCACGTACGCAGAGCTGACGCACCGAGAGAACCTGGAGAGAACATGAAAGCGGAACCGGATTTCGCGAAATACGCAAGGGTTTACAGGGAAGCGCTGTTAGATGACATAATTCCGTTCTGGACGGTGCATTCGCCCGACCGCGAGCACGGCGGCTATTACACGTTCCTCGACAGGGACGGGTCGCTGTACGGCACGGACAAGCCGATCTGGCTCCAGGCCCGGCACGTCTGGCTTTTCAGCCGCCTCTATAACACCGTCGAGCGGCGGCAGGAATGGCTCGACCTGGCGTCCCTGGGGTATCGTTTCCTCCTCCGGCACGCCTTCGACCGCGACGGGCGGATGTTCTTCCTCGTGACCGAGGACGGCCGGCCGTTGCGCAAGCGGCGCTACGTGTTCAGCGAGATGTTCGGCGTGATGGCGTTCTCCGAATATGCGAAGGCGGCAGGCGACGCGGAGGCCCTCGATCGCGCGCGGGGCTTGTTCCGCCTGATCATGGAGTGCCTCAGCACGCCCGGCAGGCTGCCGCCCAAGGTCATACCGACGACGCACGAGAGCCGCACGCACTCCGTGCCGATGATGCTGCTGTGCCTGTGCCAGCAGATGCTGGAGCACGACGAAGATCCCGTGTACGAGGAGATCGCAGGGCGGGCGGTAGTCGAGTTGCTCACGGACTTCGTGAAGGTTGAGGAGAAGGCCCTGGTGGAGAACGTGGGCATCCACGGGGAGCGGATGGATGGGCCGGCGGGGAGGCTCGTCTGCCCCGGGCACGCGATCGAGAGCGCGGCGTTCATGATGGAAGAGGGGCGGCGGCGGGACGACAAGGGGATGATATACGGGGCGTGCGAGGTGCTCGACTGGTCGCTTGAGCGCGGCTGGGACCAGATGCACGGGGGGATCGTCTACTTCGTGGATGCGGAGGGCCGGCCGCTGGAGCAGCTTGAGCACGACATGAAGCTATGGTGGCCGCACGTTGAGGCGCTGCGGGCGTGTCTTATTGCCTACAGGCTGACGTTCGAGAAGCGGTACCGCGACTGGTTCGTAAGGCTGCATGAATGGTCTTTCGGGCATTTTCCGGACCGCGAGTTCGGGGAGTGGTTCGGTTACCTGCACTATGACGGGACGGTGGCGAATCAGGCGAAGGGAAATCTATGGAAGGGGGCGTTCCATTTGGGGCGGGGGATGCTGGACTGCTGGCGGCTGCTGGAGGAGCTTCAGGAGCTGTCACAGGCTGAGGAAAGCGTCTGACGGGGCTGACCGCGCAGGCTTGTTGACCAGGCCCGTATAAGCCTCGATGCGGCCGCGCTGCTCGAACAGGCCTGCCCATGGTCAGAGCATGGTGCTTGGGTGGGGCGGGGTGCGGTCCGGCTTTTCAGCGAGGGTCACGGAAAGGCTGCTTGATTCTTTGCTCGATCCAGGCCCGATCTACCCTCATGCCATACTGGTCGTGGCGGACATACCTGTCGCCAACACGTTCCAGCGCGATTCGGTAGGCGTTGAGCGCTGCGTCTCGTCGGCCGAGGAGGTCAAGCAAGTGACCGCGCCAGGCCGGCGCTGCGAAGCTCCAGTAGCTCTCTGTCTTTGCCAGATCGCCACAGCGCTTGAACGCGCTGAGGGCGTCCTCGAAGTGTCCTCCATCGAAGACCGCCATCCCCAACCTTGCCCATATGTCAGGCTGTCGCAGATCCAGTTCCATAGCGCGCCGCAACAGCACCATTGCGTCGTCGGCCGAGCGGCGCCACGGCAGCTCTGAGACCTGGCGCAGCAGAGATCTTTCCGCCGCTTCCGGAACTCGACTCAGCATTGGCAAACGATGGTCCGGGTCTATCCTTACCTCTGCAAGCGGACTAGCGCTTTCGAACCGAAGCACGTTGTTATCCAGAAGTCGCTCTGTCCAGGCTCGTTCGGTCGTTCCGTCCTCAAAGGCGACCTCAACCGGGATGGGCATCCGGACCTGACCCTCTCGCCTGATCGTAATGCTGCTCAAATAACGACCTTCCTGCTCTTCACTGCTCCGGTCCGCGCAGCGGTAGCAGAGCACAGCGTCGGTCTCCACCCACTGGCGGAAGAACCAGGCAAGGTCCAGCCCGGTCTCCGCTTCGCAGGCAGATCGGAACTCCCGCGTTCCCATGGGGCGGCCGGCGAACCCCACCAGGCAACGTCGCAAAGCTCTCCGCAGCGCCTCGGCGCCGATCATGCACTCCAGCGCGCTCACGAAGCTGTAGCTCTTGTCGTGGACGATCCGGGAGTTGTAGTCGAACTGGAGCTGCCTCTCTTCCTCCGGCCATATCTCGAAACGTGTCTCCAGGCCATCCTCAGCGGTCGCTACGTAGCCTTCGAGGCGCTTTCGGTAGCGTTCAAGGGAGTGGCCCCAAGAACACCAATATTGGCGGTCAGTGTAGATGCCCAGGCCGATGAGCAGCCACCAGGACGGCGGCCGGACCAGGACATGCTCACCCCAGTACTCGTGACCGATCTCGTGCGCTGTGATCCACCGCCAGTGCTCCTCCGGCACCTCTGTCATGCGTTCCTGACCGTGAACGACCACGAGGGCACTGGCCAGGGGATAGCCGCCCGCCGGCCTCTCCATTCCCGGCACAATCGTGAGACTCGAGTGCGGGTAGAACCCAAAATGCTCGCGATAGAACCTGACAACGTCACAGGCGGCGTTCAGCAGAAGGCGGGCACACGGCTCACCCGCCGAGGTGCAGATGGCCCTGATTGGGATGCCGGCGGCTTCGGCTTCCAAAGCCTGCATGTTTCGCCCAAGGAAGATGCCGAAATCGCGCAGATTGGCACCTTCGTATGCTCCGCTGTCGGGGTCAAGCCAGCCGCTCGTGCCTATGGCATAACCGGCCGGCGCTGCCACGCGCACGGCGAAGTCAGCATGTGTTTCAAATCCCCACCACAGCCGCGGATGCCAGCCCACGAGACTCGCCTGCGCTTCCGCAGGAACGGCGTAGTCGAACTCCACCTTGAACGTTGCGTGCCGGTCGAGCCCGATCACCTGCTGAGATTTCACGATGACAAGGTGCTGGCCTTCGTCCCCTGCGCCAAGCGTGAGTTCGGCGGATCGGCCATCCACAGACACGCGCACCGGCGGCACGTGGCCCGGGCAAGTCAACGCCAACAGCGAGAACGGGACCTTTGAGTCATTGCGAATGTAAATAGTCTCCACGCCTTCCACATGGAGCTGCTCGCCCACCTCGTGAATCCGACAATCGACCTCGTAACGCACCGTGGGTGGAGGCTGGGGCGCCCAGAAGGCCCGGCCTACTGCGCTTTGGAGTTCGCTGCCCACCATGTTTGTCCTCTCACTTGCTTATACTCCCGCGGTATGGCACCTCGCGCCCGCACCCAGCCTGAGAGGGGACTGCCATGTTACCGCCGATCGGAGGCGTCAACAAGGTGTTCTCTGCCGGACCACAGTCCGGTTCTGCGAACTTCCGCGCGATCAGGCATTGCGCTCTGATTGGCTCAAGCGCTTTGAGTGTGTTATACTCGCGTTGTCTGAAAGGCTGAGAAGGGGAAGAGTAAGCGCCGAGGTCGGGAATAGCGAGCCGGGGATGGTGGAAGCCCGGCGCGGGACGGGCGCTGAAGACACCCTGGAGCTGCGCACCGAAATCGGGCCAGGCGCCGCAGTATCGTGGTGCTTGCCCAGAGTAGATTGCGACGGACGCCCCACCGTTATCCGGGGAAGTCACCGAAGTGGCGAAAAGAGCGGCCCCGGCGGCGGGCGCAAATCAGCTATCGGGGCAATGAGGGTGGCACCGCGGGAAGTGGATGGCCTCTCGTCCCTCAAGGGCGAGCGGCCGTTCTTGCTTTGGGGATGCGGCGGCAGGCCGCGGGAGGTGCCACGTGAAGACGAGGGCGCTGGCTTCGGAACTAGCGGGCCTTGGAGGACAGGAGGTGCATCTTGAGGGATGGGTGCACCGTGTTCGGGATCTCGGCGGCGTCCGGTTCATGGTTCTGCGGGATCGGAGCGGACAGGCGCAGATCGTCGTTCCGGGCGAGATCAGCCTCGGAGCGGTCAACTGCGAATGGGTGGTAGCCGTTGATGGGCACTGTCGCCATGAATCGCGCGCCCCGGCGGGCGTCGAGGTGCTGGCCCGCCGAGTGGTGCCAATATGCAAGGCCGAGCAGCCACCTTTCGATTTGTTCGACCCGCATGCGGCTACCAGGAACCGTCTTGACACTCTGCTTGAGCATCGCGCCCTCAGTTTACGCCTCCCTGATGCGCAGGACGTCTTCCGGGTCCAGGCAGTGGTCTTGCGGGCGTTCCGTAAGTACCTGCGCGCCCAGGGGTTCACTGAGATTCTGACCCCAAAGCTGGTTCTGGCAGGTGCGGAGGGAGGGTCGGCCATCTTCGAGGTGCGGTACTTCGAACGCTCAGCCTACCTGGCGCAGAGCCCCCAATTCTACAAGCAGATGATGGTGGGCAGCGGCCTGGAACGTGTCTTCGAAGTCGGCCATGTCTACCGTGCCGAAAAGTCCGAAACGTCCCGGCACCTGACAGAGTACGTGAGCCTTGACTTCGAAATGGCTTTTGTGGAATCCGAGCAAGACGTGATGGCCGTGCATACAGGGCTTATCGCCGCAATCTTCGCAGCCGTCAAAGAGCAATGCAGTGAAGTTCTGCGTAAGAGAAGGGTCGAAATCCCGGACTTCGCCGAGATCCCTCAGGTGTCCTTCTCAGAAGCCAGGCGAATTCTTTCAGAGCAATTCAGCAAGACAGATGGCCTGAACGGGGACTTGGATACTGAAGGCGAGCAACTGATCTGCGAGTGGGCGGCGCGGGAGTTGGCAAGCGAGTTACTGTATGTCACAGGTTACCACATCGAGAAGCGCCCCTTTTACACGATGCCGAACGCAGAGGCACCGCCGCAGACGCGCTCATTTGACCTTCTGTTCCGGGGAGTCGAGATCACCACAGGAGGACAACGCATCCACGACCATGATCAGCTCGTGGCAAGCATCCGTTCGCGGAGTCTGGAACCCGGGCACTTCGAAGGCTATTTCGAAGCTTTCGAGCATGGCATGCCGCCTCATGGAGGGATGGGCATGGGGATCGAGCGTTTGCTGAAGCAGATGCTGCACCTCGACAACATAAGGGAAGCCTGTGCATTCCCACGTGACCGCCATCGTCTGAGTCCGTAGAGGCTCCGATGCCGCGTGCGAACTGGACAGCCGATGACCCTTCGCAAGATGCACTTCGTGCGTGATCAGCAGGCGCGGCCGTCGCCGCAAATCCCCAGCGAAACGGGGAAGGGTTGAGTTGACTTCTGTTCGCAATAAGCATACGATCGTACGCATTATGCGATCAAAAGCAAGAACCGTTTCCGAGTGGCTTTTGCCTAAGGCCCGGCGCGAGGTATTGGGCCTTTTGCTGGTTAACCCGGAGCGGCGCTGGCACCTGCGGGAGATCGTGCGCCGAATAGACTGCGCCTTGGGGACGGTTCGGCGGGAAGTGGAGGGGTTGGCCGCAGCCGGAATCCTCACCCGGAGCAGGGACGGCAACCGGGTCTACTTCCAGGCCAACACCGCTTGCCCGACGTACCCCGAATTGCGCGGACTGATGCTTAAGACCGTGGGCCTGGCTGATGTGTTGCGCGAGGCTCTCCGGCCGCTGGCGAGCAGGATTACGGCTGCTTTCGTTTACGGCTCTATGGCGAGTGGCGAGTCCGGGCCGGAGAGCGACGTGGATGTCATGGTGGTAGGGAGAGTGAAGTTTGGCGACGTGGTCAGCGCCCTCAGGCCGGCCGAAGAGAAACTTAACCGTGAAATAACCCCCACCATCTACCCGTCGGCGGAGTTTCGGAGGAAACTGGCAAGCGGGCATCACTTCCTCCGACACGTGGTAGAGAGTCCGAAAGTGTTTCTGTTTGGAGGCGAAGGTGAGCTTGAGCGTTAGGCCGTGACCGAATCTATTCACAGCCATAAGGAGATTTCCCGAAATGGACATTCCACGGATCTTCAACATCACCGAAAGTGCTCACCGCATCCATAACCCGTTCACACCCGAAAAGCTCGCCACTCTCGGCGCGGCGCTACGTTTGGAAACGGGGAC